>PVML01017497.1_pt1 | contig 709403 bp, 483 predicted proteins | sample 1853371 | NCBI WGS metagenome assembly PVML01 (sample SAMN08533508, study PRJNA380276) | Human gut metagenome, whole genome shotgun sequencing project. | isolation source: participant 1, chromium library | host: Homo sapiens | collected 2017 | reverse complement strand
AATGACAGGAAACTATAAGTTACTGATATCTAACCACATAAAGTACTATCGGTAATATTATAGAGTTTATGTTCATGTCCAAACAGATATGCTTCATTCTTACATCGTTAGAGCATTTAGACAGATGAAAATAAAGTTTTTAAATAAATCTATAAGGAACTGCTATTCTAATATATAAGACAAGTATCTCATACTTCCTATAATTCTTTTCTTTCTGTAACTTATTTATTCATGTATAATACATAGAATTACAATACAAACGCAATACAATTCAATCATAATCCATTAATTAATAGGATGTTAATGTGTTTGCGGGTCGTTTGGACAGGACCCGGAGAACCAATTATGCACTGATGACTTTGCCGGTCATTGGGCCCATAATGCCAATCTTTCAGTAAAAGCGATCATGGGTGTAGCCGGATATAGCGAAATGGCGCATATGCTTGGTTTATATGATGTTGCAGAGAAATATGCAGGTATAGCCAAGAAAATGGCGGTGAAATGGGAAGAAATGGCAAATGAAGGTGATCATTACCGCCTTGCTTTCGACCGTGAGAATACATGGAGCCAAAAGTATAATATGATCTGGGATAAGATGTGGAGTCTGAATTTATTTTCGAATAATGTAATCAGCAAAGAAGTCAATTATTATTTAATGAAACAGAATCCTTATGGGTTACCGTTAGATTCTCGCAAAGAGTATACAAAGTCTGACTGGATTATGTGGATTGCAGCTATGTCTCCAGATTTAGAAACTTTCAAGAAATTCATAGATCCTCTCTATAAATATATCAATGAAACGACTTCACGGGTACCTATTAGTGATTGGCATGATACAAAAACAGGCAAAATGACAGGTTTTAAAGCGCGTTCAGTAATTGGAGGATACTGGATGAAAGTATTAATAAATAAAGTACAAAACAAACAATAAAATAAATAATCGTTCAAAGTTGATACAATTAAATAGAATGTGAAATAACTCAATATATTTTAAACATCCACCCGTATTGTACTGATTCTCTAAAGTATAATACAGGTGATAAAATTAATTTGCTATGAAAAGTAAAGAACAAGTGTTTTGGTTTTTAAGCCATAATAAGATGTGGTGTATCCCACTCTGTCTGGCTGCATTTTCATTATTACCTGGTAGCTATACTCATGCTGCCAGTATAATAGATGAAAATACATTAATAGTAAACTCTACCCAACAACAACGTATTGTAAAAGGTACTGTTATTGATGCCAATGGTGAGCCATTAATAGGAGTCAATGTAAAAGAAGTAGGGGGGAGTACTGGTACAATCACTGATATAAACGGTGAGTTCTCTCTAAATGTAGCTCCCAAAACAAAATTAGAAATTTCTTTTATCGGTTATCAAACACAGAATGTTACTGTGGGAGAGGCGAGACAAATTACTGTAACCTTACAAGAAGATACACAAGTTCTAGATGAAGTTGTTATAACAGGATTTGGTATGTCACAAAAGAAAGCAACATTGACGGGTGCTGTTTCTTCAATTAAATCTGAAGAAATTGCTCGTTCTTCTGCTGTTACTGCAGGTGGAGCTCTGGTTGGTAAAATTGCAGGTGTAAATACTCGTCAACAAGATGGACGTCCTGGCGCTGAAACAGCTTTGCAAATTCGTAACATGGGTACTCCATTATTTGTAATTGATGGTGTTATTTCAGATACAGGGCAATTTAGTCAGATGGATTTTAATGATATTGAATCTATATCTGTACTAAAAGATGCATCAGCTGCTTTATATGGGGTACGCGCGGCGAATGGAGTAGTGGTTATTACAACTAAGAAAGGTAGTCGTAATTCTAAAAATACAGTTTCTGTTAATGCTTATTATGGTTGGCAGAAAAACTCTAAATATGTTAGTCCAGCTAATGTAAAGGATTATGTTCATGCCTATGTAACAGCAGAAACATTCTCTGGACGTAATGGCGATTCTCGTCGTTACAGCAAAGAAGAATACGAGAAATGGATGAGTGGTACAGAACCTAAATATCAAGGATGGAATTGGGAAGACTATATTTGGGTAAGCGCTCCGCAGTATTATATTAATACTAATTTCTCCGGAGGTACAGATAAAGCAAACTATTATGTAGCGGTATCCCACATTAATCAAGATGCAACTATCCGCAATTATGGTGGATTCCGTCGTACAAATGTACAGATGAATATCGAAATGAATGTAAATGAACGTCTCAAGGTAGGGGCAAGTATGAATGGACGCATTGAAGATCGTCGTCATCCTGGAGTACCGGGAGCTGATGATACATGGCTGCCTCGTTTCGCAACAATGAAAAATCAACCAACTAAACGACCATTTGCTAATGATAACCCGAATTATCCACAGCTAGTATCCGACCAACCGGAAACAAACTTTGCTATTTTGAATTACGAGACTACAGGAAAGGTATCAGATGTATGGCGCGTAATTCAAATGAATGGTACTGCTGAATATGAGATTCTGAAAGGATTAAAATTCAAAGGAATGCTAGGCTACTATTATGCTTATAACGAACTGGATAACCAAGAATTCACCTATGAACTATATGGTTATGACGAACAAAAAGATAATTACTATGTAACCAACCGTATGTCAAATCCTTATCGTGAGCGCAACCGCGAGAAGGTAGAAGATCAATTTTCAAACTTTCAGTTAAACTTTGACCGCAAATTTGGTAAACATGCGGTTGTTGCTGTAGCTGGATTTGAGGCAAGTCAGCGTAAACGCCCTAAAATGTGGATTCATTCTACACCAGTTTCTAATGCAATGGATTTGATTCGTCTGAAAGAAATTCAGGAGTTTAATGATGATGGAAATAGAACAGAGGCACGTATGGGATATTTGGGACGTATCAATTATAGTTATGCTGACAAATACCTAGTTGAACTAATAGCTCGTTGGGATGGATCATGGAAATTCCGTCCGGATAATCGTTGGGGCTTTTTCCCATCAGCCTCTTTAGGCTGGCGTGTTTCTGAAGAGAACTTTTGAAAAGAGAGCAAAATTGGTGAGATCGTTACTAATTTAAAGTTACGTGGTTCATATGGCGAAGTTGGTGATGATGCTGTTTCTGACTATTCTGCTTTTGACTATCTACCTGGCTATAATTACAACAGTGGGGGTGCAGTAATTGATGGCAACTGGGTAGTAGGAACTTCAACTCGGGGACTACCTAACCAAACACTATCCTGGATGACAGCAAAGATTCTAGATATTGGCGTAGATTTAGGTTTTCTCAATAACCGTTTGAATATACAATTTGACTATTTCCGTCGTGTACGTGATGGAATTCCTGAACCTCGTTATGATGTGTTAATACCGAACGAAGCAGGTTTTAGTCTACCAAAGGAGAATCTTAAATCAGATATGCATAGAGGTTTTGATGCTTCTATTATGTGGACTGATCAAATCAATGATTTCAATTATAGTGTTGGGGGTAATATAACCTATTCCCGCTTTTGGGATTGGGAACAATATAAGCCGCGCTTTAGTAATTCTTGGGATGAATACCGTAACAGCATTTGGCATCGTGTAGGATATGTGAATTGGGGGTATGAAGCTATCGGTCGTTTTGATAGTTGGGAGCAAATTGCCAATTATCCAGTTGATAATGATAGAAAAGGGAATCGTACAGTAGTTCCAGGAGATATCATGTATAAGGATCAAAACAATGATGGAGTGATCAATTATTTGGATGAACGTCCCATTGGGTATCGTGTAGATAGTACTCCTACTCTCAATTTTGGTATTAATCTTTCTGCATCATGGAAAGGATTTGATTTGGCAATGGATTGGACCGGCTCCCGTATGACATCATGGAATCAATGTTATGAGACAGCCCGTCCGTTCCAAAACGATGGTAACAGTCCTGATGAAGTATTGAAGGATGCATGGCATTTATCTGATATATGGGATGCTAATAGTCCGCTAATTCCAGGTAAATACCCCATGGTTCGTCTAAATACTGATGAAACTAGTGCTTATGATAAAAGTTCATATTGGTTACATAATGTAACTTATTTAAAGTTACGTAATTTGGAAGTCGGCTACACATTCCCCAAAACATGGTTAAACAGAACTGGCATTAGTAATTTAAGACTGTTTGTTTCAGGCACAAACTTACTGACTTTATCCAATTTGTCTGTGATGGATCCGGAATGTGCATCTGACAACGGTTTGGATTACCCTCCGATGCGAGTAATAAACATTGGCGTAAACCTAAAATTTTAAGAAACAATGAAAAAGAAATATTTATATACAATAATGACTGCCACGATGTTGTCATTGGGCAGTTGTAGTGGCTTCTTGGATACAAAGCCCGATACGTTATTAACCCAAGATCAGACTTTTGGAGACCCTACATTAGTTAAATCCGTATTGGCCAATTTTTATGGACGTGTAACAATAGGACAGCGTATTGATGACTGGGATCAATGGACAATGCTAGACGAGGTAATTCATTTCGACACAAATAGCGATGAGAATATTGATAGAAACAAATGGCGTACATATGACTATACTCTAGTACATGACCTTAATCAGTTCTTAGAAGGTATTAAACCCTCAGACGCTGTAGATGAAGCCACGAAAACTGCTTATATAGGTGAAGTACGCTATATTCGTGCATGGCTTTATTTTTGTATGGGACGTACTTTAGGTGGTGTACCTATAATAAATGATGAGATATTCAATTACACTCCAGGAATGGATATTACAACTCTGCAGATACCCCGTTCTACTGAGGCTGATTTATACGATTATGTAATCTCAGAATGTCAGGAAGCCTCCAAAATGTTGACCAAAGACACTAACAAAAACTCTGCACGAGCCAATTATTGGGTAGCAAAAATGCTGGAAGCCCGTGCTGCTTTAACTGCAGCTTCATTAGCTACTTATAACACGGCCGAGGCACATCCGCAGTTGCGCACGAATGGTGGAGAAGTAGGTATACCTTTTTCCAAAGCCCAAGAATACTATAAAATAGCGTTGGCCGCTACAAAAGATGTTATAGAAAATGGACCTTACAAGCTCATGCTGGCATCAGAGCAAACTCACAAAGCATATGCGGACAATTTCTATAAAGCTGTATGCCAAAAAGATGGTAATACAGAAGTCATTTGGTGTCGTGATTATGTCTCTCCGGGGCAAACACATCAGTTCACTAAAGGAAACCTGCCCAAAAGTATAGAACAAGATACTGGAAGTGACCGTTTATCTGTTTTACTAAATCTAGTTGAGGCTTTCGAACCACTTGATGCCACGGAAGAACAAAAAGGGACGAGTATACCATTTGAAATTGGTACCCTTGAAAATCCGAAATTCTTTACCGAACCAACAGAACTATTCATGGAACGTGACCCACGCCTAATGGGTTCTATCATTGTACCTGGAGCAACTTTTGACAGTAAGGTTATTGAATTACAAGCTGGGCAACTGCGAAAAGAAAATGGTTCATGGTCTGAAGTGACTGGAGCCCGTAATTCTTATGACGAGGATGGCAGGTTGATTACAGCTAATAATGGTCCTTTCGGCGGTAATGACCGAGAAATAAACCGTACCGGTTTCTACGTGCGCAAATATTTGGATGCTACACCTTCAGCAGGTACTATTGGACGTGGTTCCGAAATGTGGAATGTTTATTTCCGTATAGCAGAGGCTTATCTAATTGCCTCTGAAGCTAGCTGGGAGCTATCACGGGATAATACTGATACAGATGCACTGAAGTATATTAATGCCGTTCGTAATCGGGCTGGAATCTCGTCATTAAATACAATTGATCATGAGAAAATCATGCATGAATACCGAGTAGAATTTGCATTTGAAGGTAATCGATGGTGGGATCTGAAACGCTGGATGGAAGCAAGCAAAATATGGACTGGTGAACCAACAGCAAGAACTTCACAACGCTTAGGACTATGGCCATTCAAAGTGGTTGCTTCAGGTGATCCTAACGATGGCAAGTGGGTATTTATTGAAAAAGATATGCAAAAGTTAGATTTATGGCGCCGTCCGTTAAAATGTACAGAAGCACAATATTATTCAGAAATTGATAACGGCTGGATTAATAATAATCCAAAGTTAGTGAAGAATCCTTATCAGTAACTTAATAAGAAACAATGAAGATGAAAACAACATTTAAAATATATTCAATAGTCATATTATCCATTTTTGCATTAATAAGCTGCAGCAAAGATAATTATGACGAACCTACCTCCTTTATAAAAGGCCGTGTGGTCTATAAAGGAGAGGCTTTACAATTACGTGGCAACGAAGCAGTCAAATTGCAGCTATACCAACGTGGCTATCAAAAACATGATCCTGTAGAGGTTTTTGTAAACCAAGATGGAGAGTTCTCTATCTGTATCTTTGATGGACAATATCAATTAATAACGAAGGCTGGCAATGGACCTTGGAGTGATGAGGGACGCGATACTATAGAGATAAAATTAAATGGACTTGCCACACAAGATGTTGAAGTAACTCCTTATTACTTAATAGAAGATGCTAAAATAGCTCTGAATGGTAATAAAGTTGATGCTTCATTTAAAGTAAATAAAATAGCAGGTACTGGAATTGATCGTATGATTATGTTATTAAGTACCACACAATTCTTGAGTGATGCTGAACATAATGTAGATCGTTATGACGAAACTGAAAATTTAGCACAATACGACGAAACAGGTAAGATATATAGTTTTACTACCAAAGATTATACTAATAACAGTATGTTCCAAACAGCTTTAAAAAGAGGAACATTGTTTGGACGTATTTGCCTGTGGCCCAAAGGGTCTGATCAAGGAATTTATTCGGAAGTATTTAGACTTAAATAGAACTATATTTCAGTTTTATTTATGAGGGTGTCTTCGGACACCCTCTTATCATTTATTCTAACTCAAGGAGTAAACGGAACTGTGCCAGATGGTTTAGGTAACGGAGTATTCACCGGTAAAGGGACTCCCAAATCCGGCATTCCATCAGCATCCCATCCTATCTTCTGCAATCGTGGATTACGACTTTCCGACTCTCCCGTATTACCGCTAGGAACACTTCTCGCCTGATACAATATATACCATTCCGTTCCATCAGGCGAAGGAAGGAAGGAAAGGTTAGCCGGACCATACACTCCATCTTCCGGTCTCTGTTGAAATACAGGAACGGGGCTCTTCTTCCAGGAAGCCGGATTCAGCAAGTCGCTGTCCGCGTCGGCAGTCAACATTCCGGTACAATAATAAGGAGACCAGCAACCGCTCGCCGCATAATAGACAATGACAGTCCGGTTATCTTTGGAATGAAAATACTGAGGGCTTTCATTTACATAAATCGGATAAGCAGTCCGCCCGCCATCCGGATTTACCCACTGCCGTTCCCATTCATACTCCGGCTTCGAAATCATAACCCTTTCCGTAGCCAATGTCCAGGGATTTTCCATGCGGGCAATATAGATGCATTGTGTTTCACTGCCTATCCTCCGATTAGGCCACCCGGACCATAGAAGATAAAGCTCCCCTTTATGCTCAAAAGTAGAAGGGTGTATTCCCCAGTTCCAATCGGGATTGGTCATGATCGCTCCTTTCATGCGGAACTCTCCTTTCATGGGGTCAGGAGAATCATTCTCAATCACGTAAATCTGATGATTATCTGTGTTTCCGTCATCGGCAGCGAAATAGATATACCATTTGCCATTGATATTGCGTATTTCCGGATTCCAGAGGTTATGGCTATTCGAAGGATCTTTAGGCACCCAGACCTCTTTACAAGTGGAATGAGCCATATCGGTAATATCGGTGGTTACCCACAGATATATTTGCTCATTAGTTTCATGGGTATAATAATATTTACCATTATGGTAAATCGCGCTTGAATTAGCCCCTTCCATAAATAATGGATTGGCATAAGTATCTTTTTCAACATCTTCTTTCTTTCCCGCCCGTTTGGAATTACAAGAGATGTTCAGCAAAACAAGGAATAATAACAAACATAAATTGATTCTCATAGTTTCATTTTTAAGATGATACAAAGAAAAGACTTTTTTTTTCATTAATAGTTAATAAAGCGAAAATAAAAATTAAGTTTGGAATATCATTCTCGTCATTACATCGTGACACATCCTGCTGATGACAGGAAAACAGAAAAAAGAGAATGTAAAGACAAACTACCTATTAATAATAAAAACAGAAAGTTTCTTGGCATCATTACACACTTTCACACGAAATATATTAACCGTTTATATACTTCTTCCGAATCATTTATTAATAAATTCGTTCATCGTTTATTATAAACGTCCCCCAAGTTTATTATAAACCCGAGCATCGTTATTTCAGCAACAAATATTAATTTTAAGCAACAAAAAGGGCTGCAATTCCCATAAAGAATCGCAGCCCTTAGCTTGTATCAGACTATCCGGCAAGCACTATCCGAAGTGGAAACGCTTTCAATCTGTTATTATATTGTACTTATTATTACTCATTTTTCGTCTATATTATCAATGTTATCGAATTTACTTCTGGTTCTCACTTACAAATATACAACATAAAAAACGGTTTGTCAAGCCCTGCATGCTTCTTTCATACATCTGATGATAAATCAAATGGTAGAATCGGCATCCGGAGTGCTTTCTACCGCTGTATCGGAAGCAGACAACTGATTGACATATTCCTTCGGGAGAACTCCATATTGTGCCTTGAAACACTTGGCAAAATAAGAGGAGGAAGTGAATCCAACCTGTGCCGCAACCTCGGAAATACGTGTACCGCCCTGAATTAACTCAGCTGCCTTATTCATACGGAGGGCCTTCAGATAATCATTGGGCGACATTCCCGACAATGCTTTTATCTTCCGATAGAAGTTGGAACGGCTCATGTTCATCTGCTCTGCAAGAGTATCGATGGAGAAATTCTCGTCTGCCAACTGGTCGGCAATCACTTCCTGTATCTTGGCAACAAACTCACAATCTCTCTGAGTCATCGCAAGTTCTGCCGAGGCCTGATTGGCATTCCCGGACAAACTGGCCATCAGCTTATGGAAAGACTGCCTCAACCGGAGCAGGTTCTCGATCTGCTTATGCAGTTGTTTGATAGAGAATGGCTTCTCAATATACACATCGGCTCCGCATTCCAGTCCTTCCACCTTAGATTCCAGCGTCGTTTTTGCCGTCAGTAAGATGACCGGAATATGTGAATAGTCGATTTCCGATTTCACTTTGCTACAGAGTTCCAGCCCGTTCATTTCCGGCATCATCACATCACTGACGATGACGTCTACACTCTCCTGTTCGAGTATCTCAAGTGCCGCACGACCATTCGGAGCTTTCAGCACACGGAACCAGGCAACCAACGAGTCACGCGTCAGATTCAACAGTTCGACATTATCTTCTACCAGCAATACGGTGAATTTCTTTCCGGAGAACTCTGAAGAAATATTCTCTGCCGAACCTTCGTTTTCGGAATGAACCTCAACGATATCAGCAGCTTCTTCTGCCTTCTTTTCGCTTAAAGGAAGAGATAATATAAACGAGGAGCCTTGCGGTTCGTTATCTTCAAGGCGCAGGCTGCCTTGATGGGCTTCTGCCAGAGATTTCGCAAAAGCCAGTCCGATACCGGTACCTGTGGCGGTAGCGACTTTATCATCCGGCATTTGGTAGAAGGCTTCAAATATCTTTCCCTTTTGGGCATCCGGTACTCCACGACCGTCATCACTCACATATATCTCATATCCCGCATCAGTTGTCACGAGTTTCAAATCGATACGCGTACGGGCATATTTTATCGCATTGCCCATCAGATTCACCAGTATCTTACTCAACTTTTCCCGATCGACCATTGATACCAGTTCCTGCTCGGGCAGAGTCAATACCAGTTCAATTCCCTTTAACTCGGCAGGACTGGTGAACTGACTATATACATCATTCACTATTTCCTTAATATCGCAACTTACCAGATTCAGTTGCAAAGCTCCGTTTTCCATCTTCTGGAAGTCGAGCAGCTGATTGGTAATCCCTAAAAGATAGTTTACATTCTTATCTATTACAGACAGATACTTAGCTTCTTTTCCTTCATGTTCTATCTCTTGCAACTTTTCAAGAGGCAATCGGATCAGACTGAGAGGGGTACGTATCTCATGTACCAGATTAATGAAGAAGCCGATCTTTGATTTATAAACTTCCTGTTCTTTAGCAATCTGATATTTCTCCATCCGGCGTTTGTACTTATGCTTCACGCGAAGATTCCAGCGCCATGCAATCCAGACAATCCAGCCCATCAACAGGAGAATATAAATAAAATAGGCGAAAGAACTACGCCACCAAGGGGGAGTAATCACTACCCGCAGAGTAGTCGTCTTCTCGTTCCACTGATGGTCATTATTGGAGCCACGCACTTCGAACTCGTATTCTCCGGGAGGCAGATTGGTATAAGAAGCAGAGTTGTTCTCGGAGTTGGTAATCCACTCTTTATCTACTCCTTTTAATATATAGGAATATCTGTTTCGTGCCGGGTCTTCATAGCTTAGCGCCACAAAACGAATCGTGAAACTATTATTTTCATAAGACAAGGTTATCTTGTCAGCCATATAAATCGGTTTCCCCAGTTGAAGCAACTTCTTCACTTCCTGTTCGTCATTCAGGTAGGATAAACGGATATCAGTCACATATACCGGAGGAATGTAGGAATTATCCACAAAACGTTCCGGCTGGAAAACATTGAAACCATTGATTCCGCCAAAATATAGTTTACCTTCAGAAGACTTTAAAGAAGAACGTGCCATAAACTGATTTCCCTGCAGACCATCATTAATCGTAAACTGTCGGAAATGAGCTTTAGAAATCGGATTAATCTTAAATATCCCTGCATTGCTGGATATCCAGAAATCTCCTGTCTGATCTTGTTCAATAGAATAGATCACCTTATTGGGAAGCGCAGAATCAAACTCAATAAATGCCTCTGTTTTGGGATCGAAGGAGCATAATCCTCCCCCATTCGTGCCAAACCACATCACGCCTTTGTTATCTTCAAATACCGTGATCACCGAATTACTGGTAATGGTGGTCGAATCTTCCCGTTCGTGCTGGAAATGTTTCCAGTGTCCGCTCAGGGTATTGTAGGAGAACACGCCGCTGTTGGTCGTTGCAATCCACAGGTTGTTATACATATCCTCATATATATCGCCCACGGAAATCATGGAACCGATACTGGTGATTGTCATGAAATTATCGGCATCAGGATTATACCGGCATAAGCCCCAGCTTGTTCCGACGAAGATTTCCCCTTTCCGGTCTTTATATATGCATAGTACGTCATTGCTGCAAATGGTATTGGGGATTCCGCGCGAGTGTGTATATTCCTTTATCGAACCGGTACGCAGATTAAGCACACGTATTCCTTCCGCATACGTACCGATCCAAAGACAATCGCCGTCTAACATCAAAGAGCGAATATCATATTTCTGACTCTTTACACCACCGATATGATATTCCGAAAGCTCCCGTGTAACGGTATTGAAGAAATATAAGCCACTCTGAGTACCAATCCAGATATTTCCGTCTTTATTTTCACAGAATGGGCCTACCACCTCTCCTGCTCCCGCTATCCCCGACAGATAGGCGGGTGAATAGTAATCGAAACGCTTGGTCTGCTTGGACATATAGTTGATACCTCCCAAGTTCGTCAATACCCACAGAGCACCTTCCGCATCCCACATCATGCCGTTTATAGTCTGATCACTCAGACTTCGCGGATCAGCCGGATTATCTGCACGGAGGAAGGTTTTCGACTCGCGGTTGAATAGATAGAGTCCATTATCGGTTCCTACCAGCAGTTCATTTTCCGTATATTTCAGCAGGCTGCGAACTGCCCCGAAGTTCAATGAAGGAGCCATGTAATTCTCAACCGTTCCGGTTTGCCGGTTCAATCTCCCCAACAAATTGTTGCCTGCTCCCAGCCATACTTCTCCCTCTACATCGAGTACACAGTTTATTTTGTAACTATCGGAAGAGTTCACGTCCGATGAGACTCGGTATGATTGCAGAAATTTGCCGTTTTCATCGAAACAAAGCAGTCCTTCCTGTAGCGAAGAAACATACACCTTCTTCTTATCGTAACTCTGACAGACATCCCAGACAAAAGAGGTCTGAATACTATTCTGAGTCAACACTTCGGTCTTGGGATCATAAATAAAAAGTCCCTGCCCCAAGGTGGCAATCCAGAGAAGTCCGTTCTCCGTCTTTACAATCTTCTTGATTTCACTGCTGACGTATACGCCATACTGAGTAGTCTTGTCAAAATAGGAGAAACGGTCCGTTGCCCGGTCATAGATATACAGTCCGGAGTTCGTTCCAACCCATATATTCTGATCTTCTTCAATCAGTGCCTCAACGAAGTTGTTCTCCAATGAGAATTTATCGTTCAATACATTCCGATAAACTTTATTGCCCCGACCGTCGTAACGGTTCAGTCCGTCACTGGTGCCCAGCCAGATAAATCCATAGCTATCCTGTATAGCACACCATACCGTATTATGTGACAAGCCATCTTCCACCTGATATTTCTTGAAGGAGAAATAGGGAGATGCAGACAATGGTTCGAGCCAGAAGGCCAGTAAAAGTATCAGTATCTTTGTTAACTTCATACCAAGTGTGTCTTATATTTAGATTAACGATTCAACCAGGGTTCCGGATTCAACTTTTCTTTCTCTCTGCGTAACTGGAAATGCAGTACCGTTCGTCCGTTATCCGCGCCATCAGAGAATATCTGTCCGATAGACTGCTTTGTGCTCACCGTATCGCCGGATTTCACCGAAGCGGAAGACAGATTACAGTAAACGGAAATATAATTACCATGCCGGATGAGGACGTTAAATAGTCCGTTCAACTGGAACACGGCTGCTACCTTACCATCAAAGATGGCACGGGCTTGTGCTCCCGGCTTTCCTTGTATATCAATTCCTTTATTGTCCAGCTTCACATTACGGAGTCCTTCAACGGAATACTGTCCATAGCGGCTGGTTATGATATAAGGTCCGGATATAGGCATCGGAAGTTTTCCACGATTGGCAACAAAGCTACCGGACAGTTCGCGATCTGCCTTGCTCATCGTAAAAGCGTCCAATGGCTCCGACTTCGGTTTGGCAGCCGTTCCGGTTTTGGAGGCACCTTTGCCATTTGTATCCGCCTTCTTGCGGGCTGCCGCTTCGCGGCGGGCTTCTTCCGCAGCACGTTTGCGGGCGCGTTCTATTTCTTCTGCGATCAACCGGTCGATACGGGCATTCAGTTGATTGGCCTCCCGTCTCTTCTTGTTCACTTCGCTTTGCAGACCTTTCTGTTTCTTTTGCAGATTAGCCACCAGTGTACGCTTCTCTTTCTCCTGAGCTTCCAGTTTCGCCTTTTCGTTCTCACGTTCTTTCAGCAGTCCCTCTTTGGCGGCTTTCACTTGCTGACATTCTGCTTTTTTCTTCCGTATCTGCTCCTGCTTCTTTAATATTTCCTCTCCCTGCAGACGCTGGTAGGTGGCATATTCACGCACATAACGCATACGACGATAAGTTTGTCCCAGGTTCTTGGCGGAGAAGATAAACATCAGTTTCTCTTCAATCGATTTATTCTTATAGAGGTACTGGACAGATGCTTCGTACTTCTTCTTTTTCTCTTTCAGGTCTTTTTCAAGACTATTCAGCTGGCGGTTCAATGACACTAATTCGCGTTCGATAGTCTCCACATCGTTATTGATCGCAAGGATATACCGTTTTCGTTCTTCAATCTGTCCCGTCAGTGCCGCCAGTCCGTTCAACTGACTGCCTACGTCCTTCTTTGTATTCTGTAAAATCGACTCCGTCTCGGCGATCTGCTTCTGCAGAGCACCGCGCTTACCTTCCAGCTCACGAATCAGCTTGTTCGATTGAGCAGAAAGCGGAATTGCCAGCCAAAGGCTGCTTACCAGAATTACAAAGAGACGTTTTATCATAATAAAGCTACCAGCATTTTCATTAATTCTTCCAAAGAGACCTGACGGTATCTGGAAGTAACTTCTGTCGGAGTGATTGAAAGTTCTTTGGTCGAAAAATCATAAAGTTGTACTTTCGCTTTCTCCAGTTTGGGGATTCCCAGGTCTTTCCCGGATAGTTCAGTCTTTCCTCCGGGTTTAGAAGCGTCAGTCAGCAATTTCTCCAATTGGGAGAACTCTACATTCTTCGATAATATTTCTTTCAATTCATTTTTGGTTGCGCGTACAAACCGCTTGTTCATCCGGTCGACGAATAATACTTCAGTAGGAGTCACCTCGATGCGTGCCAATTCCGTACGGAGAATAGGCATCAGCAAGGAAATCTGTACCCGTTCACGGCTCTTCATCTTCATGGTACCGCCCACTGACATACTTCCGCCTTTACCCGGAATCGTCAGCTGAAGTCTGGAAGCCAGATAGCTGGGAATAGCTGCTTCGGAAGCAGTAACTTCCGGCACCTTTGTCGCCGTCAGACGCTTTGAACTCTTACAACCTACCAATACGACTGCAATCAACAAAAAATAAGCGATTCTTTTCATTCTGCAATGTATTTTTTCTTTTCTATTTTCTGTTTCAATGTTTTCGACTCACTGCCCATTTCCAGTGCTTTCTTCCAGTAGGTAAGCGCGCCGTCCACATCTCCGGTCATATAATAGATATCTCCGCAATGTTCTACAATCACATCACTCTTATCGCCGCCCTCACTTTTCATGGCGTTATCGATGTAAATACGAGCTTCCGCATAGTTCCCCTTTTCAAAGAGAATCCAGGCATACGTATCCAGATAAGTGGCATTATTGGGCTCAGCCTTTACGGTCTTATAGCTCATTTCTTCCGCTTTATCCAGATCACGACGCTCTACTGACAGATAATAGGCATAGTTGTTCAGTGCGCCAATATTGGAAGGGTTGTACACCAACGCCGAGTCATAGGCGGCATAAGCCTCCTTCATCTGCTTCTGCGTATGATACATATCCCCCAGAATAGAGTAGAACTCCGAAACGATTTCTTTTTTACCGTCAGCCGTCTTATGTTCCAGCGCTCTCTTGCAGATGCTTATCACACTATCCGGTTTCTCCGCCTGATTATAGGCAACAGCCAGATAATAATAAAATTCCAGCGCATCCGGAGTCGCTTCAATACCCGGCTCGCAGACTTTGATAATCTGCTTATAATCTTCTTTTTTTACCGCAGCACCGATCAGCATCATACGGGCAGCATTATTGGTAGGGTCCAGGTCAACCACCTGTTCCAAGACGGGGACTGACTCCGCCTCCATATTCTTGGACAACAGATATTGCGCATAAAGCATCGGAATCTGAGGATCATCCTGCTCCTGCTTCATGATCCGGTCAAACAAAGCGATGATCTGCGTACTGTCCTTATCGGCCTGTTCATTTTCCACAATCATCTGACGCATGACGCCCACTTTGGTATCAGGAGTCACCTTCTTATTCAGCAACAGTGTATCCAACTGCTGTTGGTAGAGTTCTTCCTGCCCTGTCTGTTTATAGTAAGAAGCCATCGAGAAGATAGCCATCGGATTATCGGGTTCCGCAGCCAGCACCTTCTGATAAACGTCATAAGCCTCCTGCTTCTTGCCATTCTGAAGATATACGTCCCCCAAAATGACCTGATAACGCATATCCATCGGATATTCCTGTACCAGACTTTCTATTTCCTGAAAAGCTTTCTTGTCATCCTTCATCTGAAGATAGATACGAAACTTCTCCATGGATAACTGTTCATTCTTGCCCATGTGCTTTTCAAGACGGTTTAAAGTAGAGATGACTTTATCATACTTTTCCTGTCGGCCATACAGGTCCAAAAGGTTGAAAAGCGGGTCCTGCTTGGCAGGGAAACGTACCACCATCTGTTCCAACAGGGTGATAGCCTTATCCAGTTCGTTCTGCTGCTGATACAAAGATGCCAGCCCCTGACTATACCAGTAGTTATCCGGCGCATTCGCCACAGCCTTTTCCAGCGCCTCTTGCCCTTGCGGCACCTGACGGAGAAACATATAATACTGCGAAACCTCATAAAGCGCAGAAGCCGCATTCGGATGAATATCCAGACAATGCTGCAATAATCCGAAAGCAGACGCATAATCCTTCTTTTCTTTCAGGCGCATAGCTTCCAGAAAGAAATAATCATATTTCCGCTGCTGTTCGGACGTTAGCGAAGACTGCGCCAAAGCGACAGCTGGCTTTTCCCTTGTACTTTTCACCGTTCCGCACGAAACCAATGTCCATACAGCAACCAAAAGCCATATACTATTTTTCTTGTTCATTTTCTCTTTTTATGGTACTTATCCTCGTCCTGTATGTCCGAAGCCCCCTGCTCCGCGTTCTGTTTCATCCAGCACTTCCACTTCCTGCCATACTGCCTGCTCATGTCTTGCGATCACCATCTGGGCAATACGTTCCCCGTCCTCGATCACAAAAGGTTCGGAAGAAAGGTTGACCAGAATAATGCAGACTTCTCCACGATAGTCCGCATCAATCGTTCCCGGAGAGTTGAGCACGGTAATACCCTTTTTGATGGCCAATCCGCTACGGGGACGAACCTGAGCTTCAAATCCTTGTGGAAGAGCAATATAGATTCCTGTCGGCACCAGGCAACGCTGCAATGGCGCCAATGTGATAGGTTCAGAAAGATTAGCACGGATATCCATTCCTGCAGATAACTCAGTGGCGTAAGCCGGAAGCGGATGCTTCGATTTATTGATAACTTGAACGTTCATAAATGCACATTTACTATTTAACGGGCGAAAATACACATTTTGAACTGAAAATTAGTTAAGTTTGCAGTTAAATAATGTGGTAACAACCAATTTGCAAATTGTAATCAGCCAAATAGTAAATAAAATGATGAATTGGAAACAACTAATATCAGCCAAACGCTTCGGAATGGAAGAGTTTCACGAAGAACGGCAAGAGAACCGTTCCGAGTTCCAACGGGACTATGACCGCCTCATATTTTCCGCACCGTTCCGCCGCCTGCAGAACAAAACACAGGTATTCCCGCTGCCCGGTAGTATCTTCGTACACAACCGACTGACGCACAGCCTTGAAGTATCTTGCGTAGGACGGTCTTTGGGCAACGATGTAGCCAAAGCAATCCTGGAACGCCAACCGGAACTGGAAAGTTCCTTCCTGCCGGAAATCGGCTCAATCGTATCGGCCGCCTGCCTGGCACATGACTTAGGCAATCCGCCTTTCGGGCATTCCGGCGAACGGGCTATCTCTACGTTCTTTTCAGAAGGAAAAGGACAAAGGCTACAGGAAAAGCAGCCGGACGGAGAGCAACTTTCTCCGATGGAATGGGAAGATTTGACACATTTCGAAGGAAATGCGAACGCTTTCCGCATCCTCACTCACCAGTTCGAAGGACGCCGCAGAGGAGGATTCGTCTTAACATATTCAACGCTTGCCTCCATCGTAAAATACCCCTTTTCATCGAGCCTTGCAGGCAAAAAATCCAAGTTCGGCTTCTTTGTCAGTGAGGAAGAAAGCTACCGCAAAATCGCAACCGAGCTGGGACTCATCCAGCTTAGCGAACAACCGTTAAAGTATGCGCGACACCCGCTAGTGTATCTGGTAGAAGCAGCAGATGACATCTGTTATCAGATGATGGATATCGAAGACGCCCATAAACTAAAGATTATCACTACAGACGAGACCAAGGAACTGTTGATGGCGTTTTTCTCCGAAGACCGGCAATCCCGTCTCCGAAGTACTTTCCAAATAGTCAATGATATCAATGAACAGATAGCCTATCTGCGTTCTTCTGTTATCGGTCTGTTAGTCCGCGAGTGCACCCGTGTCTTTCTGGAACACGAGCAGGAAATACTGGCAGGAACTTTCGAAGGAGCGCTCATCAAGCACATCGCCGAAGGTCCGGCAGCCGCTTACAATCATTGTGCGGAAATATCACTGAAAAGAATTTATCGTTCGCAAGATGTACTGGACATCGAGCTGGCAGGCTTCCGTATCATCAGCACTTTGCTGGAATTGATGGTAGATGCCGTCACCTTACCGGGAAAAGAAAAAGCTTACTCCGAACTTTTAACCAACCGCGTTTCCGACCAATACAATATAAAATCGCCCGTACTCTACGAAAGAATACAGGCGGTACTTGATTATATATCTGGAATGACCGATGTCTTCGCACTCGATCTTTACCGGAAAATTAATGGCAACAGCCTTCCTGCGGTGTAACCACCTTAGGAGTAAACACCCCTTCGCTCTCACAAGGCATTTTCAGCGCATCCGGATGACTTTCTATAAACGTCTGGATGTGCCGGATTCGCTTGTCTTCAAGGATTTCATCTACAGCAATCAGGATACCGGTCTCTTCCACGTCACCAAACTCATAGTTGATAGCCGTCCCGAACATACGCATGGTAGGGCTTAAACTCATATAGGCATTGACCAGCGGCGGGATATTATAACCCAGCTTGCGAATCTCCGTATTCAATATCTTATAATCCTCTTTAAAGGTATCCTTGCAGAACAACGTTCTCAGTTCCTCGTCGGAAGTTTCCAGAATCAGCGGTTCCATCGGTGTAACCAACTCTTCCCGATCATTAAAATGCTTCTTAAGGAAGTACAGAATCATGTCGCGTCCACGACGATGATAGCTGGGATACATAGTCACCTTGCCAAAGAAGTACTTCACATTCGGCATCACCACTGTCAGCGCTCCCAATCCGTCCCACAGATTATCCAACGCAAACAGACCTTTACTGCCGGCACGTGTAGACTGATATTCCAGCGTCACAAAAGAGCGTCCCAACTCAATGGTCTGAGGCAGATATTCCTTTATAAACGCATCCGAGAAATGAAACATGTGAGAAGTAGCCAGAATCGGAGCCCCAGCTTCGTCAAAGCGCACATCCGTTCCAAGCAAATACCGGTAACCACCTAATATTTCTTCCGCCTCCGGATTCCATACGATCAACTGCTTATATGGGTGTTCCATCGTGTCGTATTCGTCGATATCCATCGACAGGCCCGTTCCTCCACCCGCAGCACGAAAGGCAATTTCTCTTAAACGACCAATTTCACGCATCACATTAGGTGCATTCTGATGGGTAATAATATAAATCTGATTATTACTTTTATTGGTCATTCGCAAGCGTCTATCTTCCGTCAACTCTGCTTTCAGCAGTTCTTTGCTCACCGGTTTAATAATCTCTTCCATATTCTTGTTATAGTGTTCTATCAGTTACAGTTTATATACAATGTCCTTCACATACTCCGCCCACTGCGCAGGAGTCTTCGATTTATCGAAAGTCTGCCAGGGAATCGGTTTTCCAAAAGTGACAGTAAAGGTTTTGTGGCGGTTCTTAAACATCTCGTCCGCCAGATACAGCATAGCAATATTGAATTTAATACCCAGTGCCTTACAAACATTCGCCAGATTGTAGAAGAAATCAGAGTTTCTGCCACCAAAATGAACGGGAACTACGTCCCGCTTCGCCTGTATGCTTTTTATAATGAATGTCTTCTTCCATTCCAGATCACGGATCACTCCGTTCTGACGCCGCGAGCAAAGTCCCGCAGGAAACATGATCATCTGGTCGTCGGACTGGAACCCGGCTTCCACCATCTTGGGAAAGTCCTTTGCCTGCTTTCCTGTCTTATTGATAGGAACACAAAGTGGGGCCAAACCGCGAAGGTTCATCAGCAGGTCATTCACCAGATACTTTACTTTCCCGTCATAATGGCGCCCCAGCACATAGCCTAGAGCCACTCCATCCTGTCCTCCCAGCGGGTGATTGGACACAAAGGTATACAATCCTTCTTTCGGCAGGTTCTCTATACCTTTCACCTCCACTTTCGCATCAAGGAACTCCATGCATGCTTCAAGGAAATCCACTCCCAGTTTATCTTTCGATTCATTCAGGAACACATTAATCTCGTCCTGATGAACTATTTTCTTCAGATAAGAAACCACAAACTTAGGGATGTACTTATATTGCTTCGGAGCTTTCGTCCGAAGTATCTTATCGACATCGATTAAAAATAAAGAGTCATCAGTCATTCTTTTCAAATAAAAATGATGCCACAAAATTAACGGTTCTTTTTTATTAATCGCAATAATTTGCCAGAAAATGCAGGATTTAAGTTTGCAACTTGAAAAAAGAACACCCAAAAACTATCAAATACCACCTAAAAACTATCCGCGGATAGTTTTTCCCCTAAATTTTGTCGGTTCATACCCTATCTCATTATCAGAAATGCCGTAAACTTGCACCATCGAAAAATACAAACGAATATTCACTTTTTAAAAGCAACGTATATGAAAAGTTTAAGCTTCAGAAAAGATTTAGTAGGAGTACAGGATGAGTTACTCCGCTTCGCATACAAACTGACAACTGACCGCGAAGAAGCAAACGATTTGTTGCAGGAGACATCACTCAAAGCATTAGACAATGAGGATAAATATATGCCCGACACAAATTTCAAAGGATGGATGTATACCATCATGCGCAATATCTTTATCAACAACTACCGTAAAGTAGTTCGCGACCAGACATTCATCGATCAGACCGATAATCTTTATCATCTGAACCTGCCGCAAGACACCGGCTTTGAAAGTACGGAAAGAACGTACGACCTGAAAGAAATGCATCGGGTAGTCAACGCGCTCCCGAAAGAATATAGAGTTCCGTTCGCTATGCACGTTTCCGGCTTCAAGTACCGCGAAATCGCTGAAAAGCTGAACCTCCCGCTGGGCACCGTGAAGAGCCGTATCTTCTTCACCCGCCAGAAATTGCAGGAAGAACTGAAAGACTTTCGCTAAACCTTTAACTATATTATTTATCAATTCCAAGTTAGATATTTTTAGTGCAGATTTTTAATTGTGTTAGTTTAAGGCAGAAGAGTTACCATACCTTCTGCCTTTTTTACTAATCCCTCCTATATGACACCCGGATGTCGAGCATACTGACACCCGGGTGTTGTACGTCCTGACACCCGGGTGTCATACATACCGAGACCCGGGTGTCGTGCAAACCTCCCTCGCAAAGAAAGAAAGCCTCTCTTTCGATAAAAAAGATTCTTCCTCAATACAAACAAAAAAGCGCCGCATCTTTCCGTTTTCGCCCACTAATAAAGCATTTCCCAAACCGCATCTTTTTCAAGTAAATAAGCATTTAACAATCGGTTGAAAACTTATCTAAAAGATTTTTATGGAAAATTGTGGGGAATTGTGGGGAATTTCCTACTTTTACGCTCTCTTATTATAATAAGGTAAATGATACGTTTTTTAGGCAATATTGAAGTCAGGGCGGACGCCAAAGGAAGAGTGTTCATCCCCGCTACTTTCAGGAAGCAACTGCAAGCTGCTTCCGAAGAGAGACTTATTATGCGTAAAGACGTATTTCAGGACTGCCTGACACTGTACCCCGAGAGCGTGTGGAACGAGGAGCTGAATGAGCTCCGAAGCAGGCTGAACAAATGGAATAGCAAACACCAGCTCATTTTCAGACAGTTTGTGAGTGACGTCGAAGTAGTTACGCCCGACAGCAACGGACGCATACTGATCCCGAAGCGTTACTTACAGATTTGTAATATCCGTGGAGATATACGCTTTATCGGTATCGACAACAAGATAGAGATTTGGGCCAAAGAACGGGCAGAACAACCGTTCATGTCCCCCGAAGAGTTCGGTGCAGCATTAGAAGAGATTATGAACGATGAAAATAGACAAGATGGAGAAAGATGAGTTGACATACCACGTACCCGTACTGCTAAAGGAAAGCGTTGACGGAATGAATATTCATCCGGACGGAACGTATGTAGACGTTACCTTCGGAGGAGCAGGGCATTCGCGCGAGATTCTTTCACGCCTTGGAGAAGGCGGGCGCCTGCTGGGATTCGATCAGGACGAGGATGCCGAACGGAATATCGTCAATGATCCCCACTTCACCTTTGTACGCAGCAACTTCCGCTATTTGCAGAATTTCCTGCGGTATCATGACATCGAACAGGTGGACGCAATCCTCGCCGACCTCGGCGTGTCCTCCCACCATTTCGACGACAGCGAGCGTGGCTTCTCATTCCGTTTTGACGGAGCGCTGGATATGCGCATGAACAAACGTGCAGGACTAACTGCCGCCGACATCGTCAACACATACGAAGAAGAACGGCTCGCAAACATCTTCTATCTGTACGGTGAACTGAAGAACAGCCGCAAACTGGCATCCGCCATCGTAAAAGCCAGAAACGGACAGTCTATCCGGACTATCGGCGAGTTTCTGGAAATCATCAAGCCGCTTTTCGGACGCGAACGGGAGAAGAAAGAACTGGCGAAAGTATTTCAGGCACTCCGCATTGAAGTGAATCAGGAAATGGAAGCACTGAAAGAAATGCTGGCAGCAGCCACCGAAGCGCTCAAACCGGGGGGGCGCCTTGTAGTGATCACGTATCACTCACTGGAAGACCGCATGGTGAAGAATATAATGAAAACAGGAAACGTAGAAGGGAAAGCGGAAACCGACTTCTTTGGAAACCTGCAAACTCCGTTCCGGTTGGTCAACAATAAAGTGATTGTCCCCGATGAAGCGGAGATAGAAAGAAATCCACGGTCGAGAAGTGCCAAATTACGAATCGCAGAGAAGAAATAATCTCAGATATGGAAGAAGAAGCAGTAAACAAAAAAGCAGAAGAGGGCAAAAAGAAAAAACGCACCTCATTGAAAAGTATTCTGGGAGGAGATATCCTCGCCACAGACTTTTTCCGCCGGCAGACGAAGCTGTTGGTGCTGATTATGGTATTCATCATCTTCTACATCCATAACCGCTATGCGAGCCAGCAACAACAGATCGAGATCGACCGGTTGAAAAAAGAATTAATCGACATTAAATACGATGCGTTGACCCGTAGTTCGGAGCTGATGGAGAAAAGCCGTCAGTCACGCATCGAAGAGTATATATCAAACAAGGAAAGTGATTTGCAGACCTCTACCAACCCGCCTTACCTTATTAAATAATAAGTGGAGAGTCTTAAAAGAGAATAAGCACTGTGGCAGTAAATAAGAAAAATATAATGACCCGTTACTTCTTTGTCATTCTGATCATGGCACTGATAGGAGTAGCAATTGTCGTCAAGGCAGGCGTGACCATGTTTGCCGAACGACAGTACTGGCAGGATGTAGCCGATCGTTTCGTAAAAGAAAACGTGACGGTGAAACCTAACCGCGGAAACATTATTTCTTCTGACGGTAAACTGATGGCAAGTTCACTGCCTGAATACAGAATCTACATGGACTTTATGTCCGGTGAAAAGGACGAAAAAAGAAGAAAGAAGGATCAGGCACGTCGGGATTCCATCCTCAAAGCCAATATGGATTCGATTTGCATCGGACTGCATAAGATATTCCCCGACAGAAGTGCGGCACAATTCAAGGCACACCTTCAAAAAGGACGTCAGGCCAAAAGCCGTAACTACCTGATCTACCCGAAGCGTATCTCTTATATACAATATAAAGAGGTGAAACGTCTGCCTGTCTTCTGTCTGAACCGCTATAAGGGAGGATTCAAGGAGTTGGCATATAATCAGCGCAAGAAACCTTTCGGCTCATTGGCAGCCCGTACCCTGGGAGATGTATATGCCGATACAGCCCAAGGAGCAAAGAACGGTATAGAACTCGCGTTCGATACGATTCTGAAAGGACGTGACGGGCTAACTCACCGCCAAAAGGTGATGAACAAATACCTGAACATTGTCGATGTCGCCCCGATCGACGGTTGCGACCTGATCACTACCATCGATGTAGGTATGCAGGATATTTGCGAAAAAGCATTGGTAGACAAGCTGAAAGAATTGAACGCCACCGTGGGTGTAGTCGTATTGATGGAAGTTGCAACCGGAGAAGTAAAAGCCATCGTCAATATGACGCAAGGCAGAGACGGTGAATATTATGAAGTACGCAACAATGCAATCAGCGATATGCTCGAACCGGGTTCTACCTTCAAGACAGCCTCTATCATGGTAGCTCTGGAAGACGGAAAAATCACTCCGGACTATATCGTAGACACCGGCAACGGACAAAAGCCGATGCATGGCCGTGTCATGAAAGACCACAACTGGCATCGAGGCGGATACGGCAAACTGACTGTTACCGAGATTTTGGGAGTATCGTCCAATGTCGGAACTTCCAGCATCATCGAGAACTTTTACGGAAGCAACCCGCAGAAGTTTGTGGACGGACTGAAACGGATGAGCATCGACCAGCCACTCCACCTGCAAATATCCGGAGAAGGAAAGCCGAATATTCGTGGTCCGAAAGAACGCTATTTTTCAAAAACGACTTTGCCATGGATGAGCATCGGCTATGAAACGCAGGTTCCACCGATCAATATTCTGACATTCTATAATGCAATAGCCAATAACGGAGTATCCATACGTCCGAAGTTTGTAAAAGCCGCCGTCAGAGACGGAGAAGTGATAAAGGAATATCCGACGGAAATCATCAATCCCAAGATCTGTTCGGACAAGACGCTGGCACAAATACGGGAAATCCTGCGGAAAGTGGTAGGTGAAGGACTTGCCAAACCGGCAGGAAGCAAGCAGTTCCATGTGTCCGGTAAGACCGGAACAGCACAGGTTTCGCAGGGAGCAGCCGGCTACAAGACAGGAAGAACCAATTATCTCGTCAGCTTCTGCGGATACTTCCCATCGGAAGAGCCGAAGTACAGTATGATTGTTTCGATCCAGAAACCCGGTTTGCCCGCTTCGGGAGGTTTGATGGCAGGTAGCGTATTCAGCAAGATCGCAGAAAGAGTGTATGCCAAAGACCTGCGCTTGCCACTCACAAGTGCCATTGATACGAATACGGTAGTCATCCCGAACGTTAAGGCAGGAGAAATGAGGGAAACGCAACGGGTGTTGGAAGAACTGAATATAAAGATACAGGGAAAAATCACCGATTCGGGAAAAGAAGTATGGGGAAGCACCCATCCCGCCCCTCAGGCGGTAGTTCTTGAAAGCCGGGGTATCATGCAGAACTTCGTGCCAAGCGTCGTAGGCATGGGAGCGAAAGATGCTGTTTATCTATTGGAAAGCAAAGGATTGAAAGTCAATCTGGTGGGAGTCGGGAAAGTAAAAAGCCAGTCGATAGCCAACGGCAGTGTTGCAAGAAAAGGGCAGACGATTACGCTTACGTTGCATTAAGAATTAAATTAAGTAGGACAGATATGTTATTAAACGAGTTACTGAAAGCAATCCAGCCGGTGCAAGTGACCGGAGATTCAAGGATAGAGATCACCGGAGTCAACATTGACTCCCGTCTGGTAGAAGCCGGACAGCTGTTTATGGCGATGCGCGGCACGCAGACCGATGGTCACGCCTATATCCCCGCTGCCATTCAGAAGGGAGCGACTGCCATCCTCTGCGAAGATATACCGGAGGAACCCGTAGCAGGAATCACTTATATCCAAGTGAAAGACAGCGAAGATGCAGTAGGAAAGATTGCAACGACATTCTACGGTAATCCGACTTCACAATTCGAACTGGTCGGTGTGACGGGAACAAATGGCAAGACAACCATCGCCACCTTATTATATAATACATTCCGCTACTTCGGATATAAAGTGGGATTAATCTCTACTGTCTGCAACTATATCGACGATCAGCCGATTCCGACAGAACATACCACCCCCGACCCTATCACGCTCAACCGCTTGTTGGGGCAAATGGCGGACGAAGGATGCAAGTACGTCTTTATGGAAGTCAGTTCACATTCCATCGCTCAAAAACGTATCAGCGGATTAAAGTTTGCGGGAGGTATCTTCACGAATCTGACGCGCGATCATCTGGATTATCACAAAACGGTAGAGAACTATCTGAAGGCAAAGAAAAAGTTCTTTGACGATATGCCTAAAAACGCTTTCAGCCTCACCAACCTTGACGATAAGAACGGGCTGGTGATGACACAAAATACACGTTCCAAGGTCTACACCTATTCATTAAGAAGCCTCAGCGACTTCAAAGGCCGGGTCATAGAATCCCATTTTGAAGGAATGCTGCTCGATTTCAATAATCATGAGCTGGCCGTTCAGTTTATCGGCAAGTTCAATGCATCCAATCTGTTGGCGGTATTTGGAGCAGCCGTATTATTGGGCAAAAAAGAGGAAGATGTACTTCTTGCGCTCAGTACGCTCCATCCGGTAGCCGGACGTTTCGATGCCATCCGTTCTCCGAAAGGGGTAACGGCCATCGTTGACTATGCACATACTCCGGACGCGTTGGTGAATGTATTGAACGCCATTCATGGAGTACTCGAAGGCAAAGGAAAAGTGATCACCGTAGTAGGTGCCGGCGGCAACCGCGATAAGGGGAAACGCCCCATCATGGCAAAGGAGGCAGCGAAAGCCAGTGACCGGGTGATTATCACATCGGACAATCCGCGTTTTGAAGAGCCACAGGAGATTATCAACGATATGCTTGCCGGACTGGATGCGGAAGATATGAAAAAAACGCTCAGCATCGCCGACCGGAAAGAAGCGATCCGCACGGCTTGCATGCTTGCAGAAAAAGGAGACGTGATACTCGTTGCCGGAAAAGGGCACGAAAACTATCAGGAAATCAAAGGAGTGAAACACCACTTTGACGACAAGGAAGTTTTGAAGGAAATATTTAATTGACAACATATAATTATTTGCAATAGACAGCATCTTATCAAGCGTGGGGCAACAATGAGAAACTGTAAATTGCAGGCTATAAATTGTAAATAGAAAAGAGATGTTATACTATCTGTTTGAATGGCTGCACAAGCTTAATTTTCCCGGAGCGGGAATGTTCGGTTACACCTCATTCCGTGCTTTGATGGCTGTTATCCTCGCATTGCTTATATCGAGTATATGGGGAGACAAATTCATCAATCTGCTTAAAAAGAAGCAAATCACGGAAACACAGCGTGACGCCAAGACCGACCCGTTCGGTGTCAACAAAGTAGGCGTACCAAGCATGGGAGGTGTCATCATCATTGTAGCCATCCTTATACCTTGCCTGCTATTGGGTAAGCTGGATAATATATACATGATATTGATGCTGATCACCACTGTATGGCTGGGATCACTCGGTTTTGCCGACGACTATATCAAAATATTCAAGAAAGACAAGGAAGGCTTGCACGGTAAGTTCAAAATCATCGGTCAGGTGGGTCTGGGGCTGATTGTAGGCTTAACCCTGTATCTGAGTCCGGATGTAGTTATCCGCGAAAACATCGAGGTTCATACACCGGGACAGGAAATGGAAGTGATTCACGGAACCAATGATTTAAAATCTACCCAAACCACTATTCCTTTCTTTAAAAGTAACAACTTAGATTATGCCGACCTGGTGGGCTTTATGGGCGAACATGCACAGACAGCCGGATGGTTCCTGTTCGTGATCATTACGATCTTCGTTGTAACCGCCGTTTCGAACGGGGCTAACCTGAATGACGGCATGGACGGTATGGCAGCCGGAAACTCCGCCATTATCGGTGCCACGCTGGGAATACTGGCGTACGTATCGTCACACATCGAATTTGCCAGCTATCTGAATATCATGTACATTCCGGGATCGGAAGAACTGGTAATCTACATTTGTGCCTTTATCGGTGCATTGATCGGTTTCTTATGGTACAACGCCTATCCGGCACAAGTATTCATGGGAGACACAGGCAGCCTGACTATCGGTGGTATCATTGCCGTATTTGCCATTATCATCCACAAAGAATTGCTGATACCGATTCTCTGCGGTGTATTTCTGGTAGAGAATCTGTCAGTCATACTGCAACGCTTCTACTATAAGATAGGTAAGCGGAAGGGAGTAAAACAGCGGTTATTCAAACGAACTCCGATACACGATCATTTCCGTACTTCGATGAGTCTGGTAGAACCGGGATGTACGGTGAAGTTCACGAAGCCCGACCAGCTATTTCACGAATCAAAGATTACCGTCCGTTTCTGGATTGTAACGATTGTACTGGCAGCGATAACGATTATTACATTAAAAATACGATGAGAACAAACAGACTGCCCAATGCAGGATATTTGTAACATTAATATAGTTGAGAGTATTAACCCGATTATTAACTTTAAAAAGATGTGCGCAGCCGACGAGCGAAAAAGGAAGGATGAAAAGGAAGAGAGAAGCGTCTGCCTGTCGGACAGCAATAGCACATTACTGTAAATGAAAAGAATTGTAATTTTAGGAGCCGGTGAAAGCGGCGCTGGTGCAGCCGTACTCGCCAAAGTAAAAGGATTTGAAACATTTGTTTCGGATATGTCCGCTATCAAGGATAAGTATAAGGACCTTCTGGACAGCCACCATATTGCCTGGGAGGAAGGACATCATACCGAAGAACTCATTCTGAATGCCGATGAGGTGATTAAAAGCCCCGGTATCCCGAATGACGCCCCGCTGATCCTGAAACTGAAAGCCCAAGGCACACCGGTTATCTCCGAAATCGAGTTTGCCGGACGCTATACCGATGCAAAAATGATCTGTATCACCGGTTCTAATGGAAAGACAACGACTACTTCCCTGATCTACCACATCTTTAAGAGTGCAGATCTGAATGTAGGACTAGCCGGAAATATCGGCAAGAGCCTGGCTTTGCAAGTAGCCGAAGAGCATCATGACTATTATATCATCGAACTCAGCTCTTTCCAACTGGACAATATGTATAACTTCCGTGCCAATATTGCCGTACTGATGAATATCACTCCGGACCATCTGGACCGATACGACCATTGTATGCAGAACTACATCGATGCCAAATTCCGTATTACGCAGAACCAGACAACGGACGACGCTTTCATCTTCTGGAACGATGATCCGATCATCAAACAGGAACTGGCAAAGCACGGTCTGAAAGCTCATCTGTATCCTTTCGCAGCCGTGAAGGAAGACGGAGCCATCGCATACGTAGAAGATCACGAAGTGAAGATTACCGAGCCCATCGCCTTCAACATGGAACAGGAGGAATTGGCACTGACCGGACAGCACAATCTTTACAACTCGCTGGCTGCCGGTATCTCGGCAAACCTGGCAGGTATCACTAAAGAAAATATCCGCAAGGCGCTCTCCGACTTCAAGGGAGTGGAACATCGCCTGGAGAAAGTAGCGCGCGTACGCGGTATCGACTTCATCAACGACTCAAAAGCAACCAATGTCAACTCTTGCTGGTATGCCCTGCAAAGCATGACCACCAAGACAGTACTGATACTGGGCGGCAAAGACAAAGGCAACGACTATACGGAAATAGAAGACCTGGTACGTGAAAAGTGCTCGGCACTGGTTTATCTGGGACTGCACAACGAAAAGCTGCACGACTTTTTCGACCGTTTCGGACTGCCCGTAGCCGATGTGCAGACCGGAATGAAGGATGCAGTAGAAGCAGCCTACAAGCTGGCAAAGAAAGGAGAAACTGTATTGTTAAGCCCCTGCTGCGCCTCATTCGACCTCTTCAAGAGTTACGAAGACCGCGGCGATCAGTTTAAGAAATATGTAAGAGAATTATAAAATGGATTTATTAAAGAGCATATTTAAAGGCGACAAGGTAATCTGGATTATCTTCCTCTGTCTCTGCCTCATCTCGATTATCGAGGTGTTTTCGGCAGCATCGACGCTGACGTACAAAAGCGGCGACCACTGGGGACCGATAACACAGCACTCCATCATCCTGATGGTGGGTGCCGTAGTAGTGGTATTTCTGCATAACGTCCCCTACAAATGGTTCCAGGTATTCCCCGTCTTCCTGTATCCGATTTCCCTCGTTCTGCTGGCATTCGTCACGCTGATGGGTATCATTACAGGCGACCGTGTCAATGGGGCAGCCCGCTGGATGACCTTTATGGGACTGCAATTCCAGCCTTCGGAACTGGCAAAGATGGCTGTCATCATTGCCGTTTCGTTCATCCTGTCCAAGAGGCAGGATGAAGAAGGAGCCAACCCCAAAGCCTTTAAATACATCATGATCCTTACCGGACTGGTCCTTTTGCTGATTGCTCCAGAAAACCTGTCGACAGCCATGTTGCTGTTCGGTGTCGTATTCATGATGATGTTCATCGGACGGGTAGCGGCAAAGAAACTCCTTCTGTTGGCAGGAGGACTTGTGCTGATTGTCGCACTCGGCGTAGGTACGGTAGTTGCCATCCCTGCCAAAACGCTGCACAATACCCCCGGACTTCATCGTCTGGAGACTTGGCAGAACCGTATTAAAGGCTTCTTTGATAAAGACGAAGTGCCCGCAGCCAAATTCGATATAGACAAAGACGCACAGATCGCCCATGCCCGTATTGCCATCGCTACCAGTCACGTAGTGGGCAAAGGACCGGGAAACTCCATCCAGCGTGATTTCCTCAGTCAGGCATTCTCCGACTTTATCTTTGCGATTGTCATCGAAGAAATGGGATTGATAGGAGGTATATTTGTCGTATTCCTCTACCTCTGTCTGCTGATGCGGGCGGGACGCATCGCGCAAAAGTGCGAACGGACCTTCCCCGCCTTCCTTGTCATGGGTATCGCTTTGCTTCTGGTATCGCAGGCGATACTGAATATGATGGTTGCCGTAGGACTGTTCCCCGTAACAGGCCAGCCCCTGCCTTTGGTCAGCAAGGGAGGTACAAGTACACTGATCAACTGTGCTTATATCGGAATGATATTAAGCGTGAGCCGATATACCGCTCATCTGGAAGAACAGAAAGCGCATGATGCACAGATTCAGATGCAGATAGAAACCGGAACAGCTACTTCAGAAGCACAAGCCGCCGCCGAACCTACTGCACAGATTCTGAACAGCGATGCCAAGTTTGAGGATGAACATGATAGCAGTAAATGAAGATGAACGGATAGAAAAAAGGATTATTATGGAGAAAGAACTTAGAATTATCATCAGCGGTGGAGGCACAGGAGGACATATCTTCCCTGCCGTATCTATCGCCAACGCTATAATAGAGCTGCGACCGGACGCGAAAATCTTATTTGTGGGAGCCGAGGGCCGTATGGAGATGCAGCGGGTTCCCGATGCAGGCTATAAGATTATCGGGTTACCGATAGCCGGTTTTGACCGCAAACATTTATGGAAAAACGTATCCGTACTGATCAAACTGGCACGAAGCCAGTGGAAAGCGCGCAGCATCATCAAAAACTTCCGCCCGCAAGTAGCGGTAGGCGTAGGAGGATACGCCAGCGGACCGACACTCAAAACTGCCGGAATGATGGGAGTGCCGACTCTGATTCAGGAACAGAACTCGTATGCCGGAGTCACCAACAAGTTGCTGGCACAAAAAGCAAAGGCTATTTGTGTCGCTTATGATGGAATGGAAAAGTTCTTTCCTGCCGATAAGATTATAATGACCGGAAATCCCGTTCGCCAGAATCTGACGAAGGATATGCCGGAAAAAGGCGCGGCACTGCGTTCCTTTAATCTGCAGCCGGATAAGAAGACAATTCTGATTGTAGGCGGTAGCCTTGGCGCACGTACCATTAACAATACGCTGACCGCAGCCTTAGCTACAATAAAAGAAAACAACGATATACAGTTCATCTGGCAGACCGGAAAATATTACTATCCGCAGGTGACAGAAGCCGTACGGGCAGCAGGAGAACTTCCAAATCTGTACGTGACGGACTTCATCAAGGATATGGCAGCCGCTTACGCGGCTTCCGACCTAGTGATTTCACGTGCGGGAGCCGGTTCTATTTCAGAGTTTTGTCTGTTGCACAAGCCTGTGGTTCTGGTTCCTTCGCCCAATGTGGCAGAAGATCATCAGACCAAGAATGCACTGGCACTGGTAGACAAACAAGCCGCCATCTACGTAAAAGACAGCGAAGCAGAAGCAAAGTTGATGGATGTAGCCCTGAACACAGTAGCTGACGACCGGAAACTGAAAGAACTAAGTGAGAATATAGCCAAGTTGGCTTTGCCCGACTCTGCACGAATCATCGCGCAGGAAGTAATCAAGCTGGCAGAAGCAGAAAACTAGTTGAGGGAATGCAAAAATCGCAACTATCCCAATTAGGATTGACTAAAAAGTCAGTAGAATCTCCAATCTCCTCCTTCCAGAAGGAGGAGAATGAAAATACTACCGACTTTGGGGGTCATCCCCAATTAAAGGTAGTACCGACTCTGATTAAAACTTGAAATGTTACTTGGAACAAGAATTATATAAAGAAACAGTATAAAGAAATGAATATTGAAACGATCAAATCAGTCTACTTTGTCGGTGCCGGAGGCATCGGTATGAGTGCGCTTGTCCGCTATTTCCTTTCCAAAGGAAAAGTGGTAGCCGGATACGACCGCACCCCGACTCCATTGACTGAAAACCTCATCGCCGAAGGCGCACAAATACATTACGAAGAAAACGTACGACTGATTCCGGAAGCCTGCAAAGACAAAGAAAGCACTTTAGTCGTATTGACCCCCGCCGTTCCGCAGGAACACGAAGAATTGGTTTATTTCCGCAACAACGGATTCGAAATACAAAAACGCGCGCAAGTACTGGGAACGATCACTCATTCCAGCAAAGGTCTGTGTGTAGCCGGCACTCATGGCAAAACGACCACTTCTACCATGACCGCCCACCTATTCCACCAATCGCACATAGAATGTACCGCTTTCCTTGGAGGCATCTCCAAGAATTACGGCACCAATCTGCTGCTCTCTCAGAAAAGCCCTTATACCGTCATCGAAGCAGACGAGTTCGACCGCTCTTTCCATTGGCTGTCCCCTTATATGTCTGTCATCACTGCCACAGACCCCGATCATTTGGACATCTACGGAACAGAAAAGGCATACCTCGAAAGCTTCGAACATTATACAACACTGATCCAGCCGGGCGGTGCACTGATTATCCGCAAAGGTATCTCACTGCAACCGAAAGTACAAGCCGGAGTCCGTGTCTATACCTATTCGCGTGACGAAGGAGACTTCCACGCCGAGAATATCCGCATCGGAAACGGTGAAATCTTCATCGACTTCGTTGCCCCCGACACACGTATCAACGATATCCAACTGGGAGTTCCGGTAAGTATCAACATCGAGAATGGTGTAGCCGCCATGGCACTCGCCCACCTCAACGGAGTGACCGACGAAGAGATCAGACAAGGAATGAACAGCTTCCGCGGTGTAGACCGCCGGTTCGATTTCAAGATCAAGAATGACCAGGTAGTCTTTCTGAGCGACTACGCCCATCATCCCTCTGAAATCAAACAGAGCGTGTTGTCTATCCGCGAACTCTATAAAGACAAGAAGATCACAGCCATCTTCCAGCCGCACCTGTACACCCGTACCCGCGACTTCTATCAGGACTTTGCCGATAGCCTGTCGCTACTGGACGAAGTCATTCTGGTAGACATCTATCCGGCCCGCGAGACACCGATCCCCGGTGTCACCAGCAAGCTGATATACGACAACCTCCGTCCGGGCATCGAAAAAAGTATGTGCAAAAAGGAAGAAATACTGAACATTCTGAAAGATAAAAACATTGAAGTATTAATAACTCTGGGAGCCGGAGACATAGACAATTATGTCCCCGAAATAAAGAAAGAACTGGAAAAAATGAAGAACGAAGAGCGAAGAACGAAGAACTAAGAATTTCTACGCTACATCATACAGTCGCGCAGCCAATTCTCAATTCTTCATTTTCAATTTTCAATTCTCAATTAAATAAAAACTATGGTAAAGAGAATCCTTCTATCTATCGTCATGTTGATGCTTATCGCCTACCTCGGCATAGCCATCACCGCTTTCAACCGCAAGCCTGCCGACCAGACCTGCCGTGACGTAGAGCTGGTCATCAAGGATACCACTTATGCCGGCTTCATCACCAAAGAAGAAGTGAAAGGCATCCTCCAGCATAAAGGTATCTACCCTATCGGGAAAAAGATGGAGCGCATCTCTACCAAGTCGCTGGAACGGGAACTGAGCAAGCATCCACTGATCGACGAAGCGGAATGCTACAAGACACCCAGCGGCAAAGTCTGCGTAGAAGTGACACAACGTATACCGATATTACGCATCATGAGTGCCAACGGAGAGAATTATTACCTCGATAATAAAGGAACCGTCATGCCACCGGAAGCAAAATGCGTCGCACATCGGGCAATTGTCACCGGAAACGTAGAAAAGTCGTTTGCAATGAAGGATTTATATAAGTTTGGTGTATTTTTGCAAAACAATAAGTTCTGGGACGCCCAGATAGAACAAATCCATGTGTTGCCCGACCGCAACATCGAACTGGTACCTCGTGTAGGCGACCACCTCGTCTATCTCGGCAAACTTGAAAACTTTGAAAACAAACTGGCACGGCTGAAAGAATTCTACCAAAAAGGACTCAATCAGGTAGGCTGGAACAAATATTCACGCATCAATCTTGAATTCAGCAACCAGATTATCTGTACGAAGAGAGAGTAATAGATAATAAGTAACAGGTAATAGGTGATGGGATGAAGCTCTCAAAATAGAAAGTTGAAAATAATTAAATTGTAAATAAAGAGATGGCAACAACAGAATTTATCGCCGCTATTGAACTTGGTTCATCGAAGATAACCGGTGTGGCCGGAAGAAAGAACAGTGACGGAAGTATGCAGGTACTGGCATACGCCCAGGAAGACTCTTCAACGTTTATCCGCAAAGGAGTGATCTTCAATCTGGACAAGACAGCGCAAAGCCTGACTTCTATCATCAACAGACTGGAAGGTGAGTTGAAAAACTCAATCGCCAAGGTATACGTAGGCATTGGCGGACAATCCCTCCGCACAGTCCGCAACGTAGTAAGTCGCGACCTGGAAGAAGAAGCGATTATCTCGGAAGAGCTGGTAAGCGCTATCGGCGATGAGAACGTAGCGATTCCGGTAGTCGATATGGATATACTGGACGTAGCGCCGCAAGAATACAAAGTCGGCAATAATCTGCAAGCCAACCCGGTGGGACTGGTAGGAAGCCACATCGAAGGACGTTTCCTCAATATCGTCGCCCGCTCTTCCGTACGGAAGAATCTGGAACACTGCTTCCAGCAGGCAAAGATCGATATTGCCGACCAACTGATCGCGCCACTGGTAACAGCCAATGCCGTGCTGACCGAGAGCGAACGCCGTTCGGGCTGCGCACTCATCGACTTCGGAGCTGATACCACCACTATTTCGGTTTATAAAAACAACATTCTCCGTTTCCTGACAGTACTGCCGCTGGGAGGAAACAGCATCACCCGCGACATCACCACCCTGCAAATGGAGGAAGAAGAAGCGGAACGTCTGAAGAAAACTTACGGAGACGCCCTATACGAAGAAGACGAAAGCGAAGAGCCCGCCACCTGCAAGCTCGAAGATGAAAGCCGCACAGTCGAACTGAGCAAGCTCAACAACATCATCGAGGCACGTGCCGAGGAAATCATCGCTAACGTATGGAACCAGATTCAAATCTCCGGCTACGAAGACAAACTGCTGGCCGGCATCATCCTCACAGGTGGAGCCGCCAACCTGAAGAATCTGGAAGAAATGCTTCGCAGACGCTCGAAGATAGAAAAGATGAGAATGGCGAAACTGCCTCGCAACACCGTTCACGCTCCCAGCAATATACTGAAGAAGGACGGTTCGCAGAACACCCTGTTCGGACTTCTGTTCGAAGGCAATCAGAACTGCTGCCTGATAGAAACCGCTCCCCAGATACCGGTCACTCCCGCCACTCCCCGACCGGAGCCGGAAATTCACAAGACCGTAGACATGTTTGAGGACGATCAGGAACTGAAAGAGCAAGCCCGACTGGCACGCCTCAAGAAAGAAGAGGAAGAGAAAGAAGCACGGGCAGCCGCCAAGGAAGCTGAAAGACTCCGCAAGCAGAAGGAGAAAGAAGAGAAAGAAAGACGCAAGAGAGAAGCCGGTCCCAGCTGGATTCAACGCAAGATCGACTCCCTGACCAAGGAAATCTTCTCTGACGATGATATGAAATAAATTCAAAATTCAATAATATGGACGAGATAGTACAATTCGATTTCCCGACCGACTCACCGAAAATCATCAAAGTAATTGGTGTAGGTGGCGGTGGCGGTAACGCTGTGAACCACATGTACCGGGAAGGCATACATGACGTAACGTTCGTTCTCTGCAACACGGACAACCAGGCATTGGCCGAGTCACCCGTTCCGGTGAAACTGCAACTGGGCCGTAGCATCACACAAGGACTTGGAGCCGGCAACCGTCCCGAACGGGCACGCGACGCCGCCGAAGAAAGTATTGACGATATCAAAGAACAGCTGAACGACGGCACCAAGATGGTATTCATCACTGCCGGAATGGGAGGAGGAACTGGAACCGGAGCCGCCCCTGTCATCGCCCGCATTGCGAAGGAGATGGATATTCTGACAGTAGGTATTGTCACCATTCCATTTATTTTCGAAGGAGAAAAGAAAATCATTCAGGCACTGGACGGCGTCGAACGTATCGCCCAGCACGTAGATGCCCTGCTGGTCATCAACAACGAGCGCCTGCGCGAAATATATGCCGACCTTACCTTCATGAATGCTTTCGGCAAGGCCGATGATACGCTTTCCATCGCTGCAAAGAGTATCGCCGAGATAATCACCATGCGTGGTACGGTGAATCTGGACTTTGCCGATGTGAAGACCATCCTGAAAGACGGTGGTGTAGCCATCATGAGTACCGGATTCGGAGAAGGCGAGAACCGTGTCACCAAAGCTATCGACGATGCCCTCCACTCTCCGTTGCTGAACAACAACGACATCTTCAACGCTAAAAAGGTGATGTTGAACGTATCCTTCTGTCCCACGTCCGAACTGATGATGGAAGAAATGAACGAGATACACGAGTTCATGAGCAAGTTCCGCGAAGGTGTGGAAGTAATTTGGGGTGTCGCCGTAGACAACTCTTTGGACACCAAGGTAAAGATCACCGTACTCGCCACCGGATTTGGTGTGGAAGACGTGCCCGGTATGGACACACTGCACGAAGCCCGCAGCCAGGAGGAAGAAGAACGCCAGTTGCAGCTTGAAGAAGAGAAGGAGAAGAATAAAGAGCGTATCCGCAAGGCATACGGTGAAAGTGCCGGCATCGGAAAGAAAAGCCTGCGCAGCCGTCGCCATATCTATATCTTCAATACCGAAGATTTGGACAACGACGACATCATCGCCATGATAGAGGAATCTCCTACTTACACGCGCGATAAAACGAAGCTGTTGAAGATCAAGACGAAAGCGGCTCTTGAAGAGGAAGTTGCCATGGAAGAGGCTACGGACAATGACGGGGTAATCACTTTCTAGATGGTTCTTCCCCTTGCTATTACAAATTGTAAATAATTAAAATATAAATATCATCATGGATTTATTTGACAAAGTCAGCGAAGACATTAAAAACGCAATGAAGGCAAAAGATAAAGTTGCCTTGGAGACTTTAAGAAACATAAAGAAATTCTTCATCGAAGCTAAAACAGCTCCGGGAGCCAACGATACACTGACAGACGAAGCAGCCTTGAAAATCATTCAGAAACTGGTGAAACAAGGTAAGGACTCTGCCGAAATCTATATCGGACAGGGACGTCAGGATCTGGCTGACGGAGAACTGGCACAAGTTGCCGTAATGGAAGCTTATTTGCCCAAACAAATGACTGCTGAAGAACTGGAAGCTGCATTGAAGGAAATCATTGCCGAAACAGGTGCTACCAGCGGAAAAGATATGGGTAAGGTGATGGGAGTTGCCTCCAAGAAGTTGGCAGGACTGGCAGAAGGCCGTGCTATTTCTGCAAAAGTAAAAGAGTTGTTGGGATAACTCTCCACACCTCCTCCCCAGAAATAAAAAAAACTTTTTGGTCTCACGGTCTCATTCCATTAAGATAAGCCGTAGATAATCAGCAATATAAAGAGTGAGAGATCCTTTTCAAACAGGTATCTCTCACTCTTTTCTTCATTCAAACAGCTATTTTTCACGTATCTCTCATTCACTTCAAGGGTATCTCTCATTGTTTTTAGGGCTTTACATGTTATACTGCTACCTATATCCTTCTCTTTTGATACCTACATCTGCATGTTTTCTTACCGATATCTTCATCGTTCCACCCGGGTAGGACGAACTGTCTACTACTGTGACACGATCAGTTCACCTAAGTGCGATGATCATATCACCCGGATAGAACGATGAAGATATCGGTGAGATAATATGATAATACCAATTGAAAGACAGGAGAATATAGGATCATTTGCATCTAAAAGAGCGGTAAACAATAACTTCTTGATTTATGAAATTACCTATTTGACATCAAGTTACAAGAATAAAAACATAATAAATGGCATTATATAAATTAAATTCTTACTTTTGTAACAATAGGAAGATAACATTCCTGCTTTGACGACAGGCAAAACATTCTTTTTGAATAGTATCTATAACGAACTAAATTACGACAAACAGATGAAAAGCAGTACATTGATAACTATTCTATCTACATTCTTATTAGTAGGGTGCAGCAAACAACAATCCACTTTGGACAAACAACTGGATGAGGTTGAAAAAATCATAGAAGTAAATCCTGATAGCGCATCAAGCATACTGGAAAACATAGCATCTCCGGAACAACTGGATGATAAAACCTTTGCACGCTGGTGCATGCTATCGGCCAAAGTCACTGACGAAATCTTTAATACCCTATTGCCATCTTATCAATTCGAGCGAGCTAACACTTGGTATTCATCCTACGGTAAATCCAATGAACAAGTACAAATCTTAATTTATTTAGGACGTTCCTATGCAAATGACGGGGATTATGACAAAGCAATGTCTATATATACTAAAGCGTTAGAGATTGGAGAAAAGAACAAACTCTATAATTTAGTTGGGTATACATATAGCTATATAGGCGACTTATATAGAGAGAAAGCCATGCGAACAGAAGCTATCAAAAAATACGAAATGGCTGCCGACAATTTCAAAAAAGAAAATAACACTGATAGCTACGCTTGTGCTCTAAGAGATATGGGGCGTGAATACGCATGCACTGATTCAATATCCCGTGCCCTTGAAATTCTGCTTATGGCAGATTCTATCACCGAGACTTCAGAGGATAAAGATGTAAAAGCTTCAATCGAAAACACTCTGGGCAACATATATGTAATGCATAACAAATACGATAAAGCTAAAAAGTTCTTCTACAAAGCGTTGGAAGGAAGAGAAAAAATGCCTAATTACATGGCATTAATTAGCTTATACATAGCATCTGACTCTTTAAATCAGGCAAAAGAACTCCTGCAAAAGATTCCACAAGATGATCCTACTTATACTTATAGTATTAAATATCTATATTACCAGATATACAAGTCAGAAAAAAAATATGAGCAAGCACTCACTTATCTGGAAGACTATACTAATATATTAGATTCTACGGTATATAGCAACATCCAGTCTAAGATACTGAACATAGAACATAAATATAATCACCTGAAAATCAGCAAAGAAGTAGATAACCTAAAAATGAAGCAACAGAACTACATCATAGTTTCTGTTATCTGCATTGCAGCTCTGCTGTTAATAGTTATAGGTTATTTATTATACAGAAAACAAGCAAAAGAGAAAATCTTAAAACAGCAAAAAGAATTAGATAAGATGAAGTTAAACCTATACACACTTTCTCTTGAGCTTGAAAAGAAACGAAGTTTATTAAATACATTCAAAGAAAAAGACGAAAATTATGATCAGCTGCAAGAAGACATCGTTCGTTTATCTGCCAATTATAGAAAACTACAAAATAAATTACTTATAGATTCACCTCTATACAAAGAACTAACAAAATTGGGGAATCAAAACATACCGGGAAATAATAAATCGCTCATAACGGAAAAACGATGGAAAGCCATTACAAATGAAATAACAACCATATATCCTGAACTTTATAATTATATATATAGCTTAGGTCCGAACTTACCGGAAGAAGATTTTCAATATTGCTGTTTGTACCTTTTTGGATTCGATACCAATACAGAAGCAAAACTATTAAATATTGCCCCCAATTCCGTAAGTAAAAAGCGTTCCAGACTTAAACTGAAACTCAATATCACATTCCCGACTAATTCTTCATTATATGAATATTTGATTAAGAATATGCATTAATATCCATATTTTATAGAGATATTACCGATGTCATGTTCATAGTACATATCTAAATCGTAAGTGACTGATTATCAGGCACCGCCTGTCCATATCAAAACTAGTAGTTCTCATACTTAGTCCCTCATATTTTAATAACTTTGCAGAAAACATTTAAAGATATGAGAAAGCTAAGTATTACATTATTATTAATTGCCCTTTCATTCATAACGATGGAAGCCAATATTTTATCAACACACAAAAGCAAAATTTTAGTTTTTAAAGGATGGAGTGAACGCCAGAAGTCAGTTGTTTTTATACCCATAGAAGCAGTTCTCGAAGGTCATAACATCGAAGTGCAGTTTTTTGAAAAACCGAACGAGCCAGTCACGTTTCAGGTTAAAGACAAGAATGGAAACATTGTGTTTCAAGATATGACAACTCCTGATAACCTGGAAATCTATCAAATAGATGTGAGTGGCTTCGAGACGGGGCAATATGAACTTCTCTATATAGAAAAAGATGTGACTCTCATTGGAGAGTTTGAAATCGAGTAGACATCAACACATATAATGACAATAATTTACGTGAACTTTATTGTTCATTTACAACTTAACCATTAAAATATATTCTTATGAGAAAATTAAATTATTTTATTGTGGGCTTAAGCCAATTGATTATGGGAACAATGACCATAGGTTTTGTTTCTTGTGAACAAAATTTAGAGGCTCTGGATAATTCTCCCCAAATGGCAGAGGCCATGGTTGGTTCGAAATCAATTACATCAAATGATTCAATATGCCTTTTTTCTAACACAGATTCATTAAAAAAGCCACAGACAAGAGCCAATTTATATTATCCTGAAATGGATGAGTATTACTCTTCAAATATGTGGGCTATTAGAGAATTGCCTTTTTCTTTAAAAGTTCGTGGAGGCGGAACTACCGACCGGCCTTATTTTGCAACCCAAGGATTAAGAAAAGAATTATACCTTTCATCAAGTAATGATTCTAAGTTCTATTTAAGAATACTGCCTTCTAGTAGTGGCATACCATATTTAATTTATTCAGATGCTTATAAAAGACCGTTAGTTTGTGGCCAATATAACAGTAATCCTGATAATAAACTTGTTGTTGTATGGGACACGGATGATATTAGTACAGGGAGCTGGGATCTTATACCATCCTCATATAAAGGATATTTTGCAATTGAAAATCAGACATATTTTGGAATGACAGATCCTAATAACCCTTGGAGCTCTTTTTGCTACTCGATGGAGGCCAAAAGCAACGGACAGCTAGGATATGCCAAATATAGTAAACAGCCACAGCAAGAGTTTCTATTAGAGTTTGTGAATGGATTTGATGTAAAAGAGATTGCATTTGATAGTGAATCAGCTGTCGTAACACTGTTAGACCCTGTTGAAATAGAGTCGAACGGACAAACAGAGCCAGTTTTAGGACCTTCTAATATTACGATTACAGCAGTGAAAGACGTAAAAGATACTTCAACCTATTCAGAAAAAGGATCTTTGAAAATTCCAATGTCTAAGCCTAATCAATTATTTTTCCGTCCTGCTATTATAGCTGGCCAATTTATAAAACCCGGCAACTTTAGTACTGGAGAAGCAGTTGACACAACAGTATTTATGCCTAAAGCACCTTATTTTTCTACAATGTATGAAATACCCAAAAGACTATCTGTCAAGATCCCTATAACAGTCAATGAGCCATCATTAGTAAAAGTGACCACATATTTAAAGAAATATAGCGTTAAGGCTGACTATACAATCACTATGGTTTATAAGAAGCCAGGAGAAGTCAACGAAAGAGAAGTCAAATTTAAGGGTACTTGGAATGGGATAATTCACACTACGTCAAAAGCTAAAGCTGATAAAATTGTAGTAACCCCAAACGATGAATACAGAAGAAAACTATTAGAAAACAGATAATTAATAAAAAAACAAATATCATGAAAACATTTTTTTATATAATAATATTATCTGCTGTCATTCCGTTTTTTATAGCTTGTTCAGACAACTTAGATTTGCCTACATCGCAAATGTCCGCAATCGAAGCTGAAAATTCAGAAGGTGATGTTGTTATACAAAAGCGCAATCCCAACCTTCCAGAGGTTGTTACTAAAGCACCTACTTTTGAAGAAGGGCTAACAAGAAATAATGCAACAATTGGTTCGTCTGATAAATTCCTAGGCTATGGTTATAAATTATACAATGGAAATTATATCCCAAGTGATTTTGATAATTTCACACATTCCATTCTTAATATTGAAGCTATAAAAGCCTATGATGAGTCATATGTAGATGAAAAATACCCTAATTGGAATGACCAATCGTCTTATACATACTATAACTTTGATGATTACACACATTTTTCAACTGAAAGCAAAACGATTAAAACTGGATTTTCTTTAAATTTAGGATTATTTTCTATTGGAAAAAAGAGAACCACAGTCGAAACCTTTAGAACATTTATTAATGAAACGATGGAGCAGACTTATGGAGAAATGAATATATTATTTGCACATGGCAAATTTATGCTCTTAAATTCAAGTGGCTCAACAAAAGTTTATGCTAGACAGTTTTTAAGAAGATCCTTCATTAACAATTTATATACTTCTACTATATCCTCTGTCATTAATTCATATGGAGATCTTGTTGTCGTTGGTTATTATACTGGTGGGAGAGCTTTTGCTCAATATATGGGAAATGCAGCATCAAGTACTAATGTTGAGCAACGGACTAAATCATTGGATACTAGTATTACGGCTTCACTTACATATGAAGGTGATTCGCTTAATGCTTCATTTGGATTTAATGGAAAAAATGGAAATTTTGATTCAACAGTTTACAAGAAGCAAGATATTTTTTTACGAGTAAAAACTTTGGGCGGTATTCAGAATGAAGAGAGTGCGATAAATACTACAATGTCACTCAAAGATATTAATATTGATTTGCAGTCTTGGAGAAAATCACTTAACGATTCAAAAAATCATACTGTAATTGATTTAACACAAGAAGGGTTATTCCCAATGTCTGATTTCGTATTAGAGAGAAACTTTCAGCGACGCTTTGATGATACATCCAAGAACATTCTTCTTCCAGTTACGAGACTTTATACCCCGTCTATTATGATTACAAGGATATTAAAGAAAACATCAACTTCAGGAGATAATTTGTATGAGGTTGCTGCTGTCTTGGTAACAAGGCAAGGTGATCAGATTGTGTTAAGTAATGGTAATGCTACGGATGCAGAATTAAAACAGAATGAAGACAACAATGTTTTTCTTGAAAAAGCGAAAGCAATAGCAGAGGAAAAATCCAAATACTTTAGTTCCGATATTCAGATAAGCTATAATACAACTAAACGTTTAAATCCTATGTTTCGTTCCCCACTATGTATAGTACTGGAAAATTTTAATGAGAATGGATTTTATAAGTATTATAATGAAACAACTAATATGGAATATTTATATGACCCAACTACTAAACTTTGTTTTTCCTTTCTTGCAGACGATGGGGATGAAAGTATGCTAGAAGTATATGGCTTGAGTACTTGGGTTTCAAATCTAACTGAGAAAAGAATCTCAATGGCAACACTGGCTAATTTGTATACAATTATAGGATTGTAAAGAGTTGGATACAGATGCTTGTGTATGTAAAAATAGGGAATCATGTTAATATATGAACTATTTGAAAAATTTGAAAAATCTGAAAAACTTAATTAGGCATGAAATATAATATAAAACAGTCTTCTTTATTGATGCTCTTCGCTTTGTTTTTGGTGACTTTTTGCTTTATAGCTTGTGATGATCAAGACAATGAAGAGCAGGAACAAGTGGGGCAACTCACTCCCGAAGCTCTCTATCAAACTTCATGGCGTGGCACCGGACATTGTGCCACATGGAGTTTGAAAAATAGAGGTATCGGTATACAATTCGTAGATACCCAAAAAGGAAAAGTGATTTGGGAAGATTATGATCAATTTGATATTACCTACACGATAGAAGGGAGCTATATTACATTTAATGATATTGCGTTTCAACTTGCCGGGGCTCCTTGGGTAATTAAAAGTTGTACCAAAAATCACATAACTCTTATACAAAATGAAGCTAGTCCTGATAAAGATAAAATAGCGACAATAGAGTTGGAGAGGGTAGACTGATTCTTTAAAAGATATAGTTTGAAGTTATAAATGAGGACACTACATACTTTGCTTATTATCGAAAAATACAGTTGAACACAAGAAAATAAATGAAAAGTAAGGAGGCCACCTACTAGTTTATACAAACATTTTAAATTAACAAAAAAATGAAAACAAGATTTGTTATGTTCAGTATGTTAGCAGCTATAGCTATTTTTGCTGCTAATTCATTCGCAGCAAATAATAATGCGGCAGCTAAAGAAGTTAAATCTGAGAAAGTCGATCAAGACGTAAAGCCCAAAGCTATGATGTGGGTAGGATTTAATAACCAAACAGGTGATGGAAATCATAGCGGTACCATGCAGGTCAATGTTCAAACAATGAATATGACCTTCGAAGCCCTAGCATATGAATGGGCAAGAGCTGCACAAGTTACTGGCACTTATAAGAATTACAAGTATTATAACTCCAGAGGTCAGCTCCTTGATATGGGAAGAAAATGTACAGAACAGGGTGTTAGTTCCGGCTCAACCGTCAAGGTAACAAAGTAAAACAGTGTACTAGTACAAATTGCTCCATGAATTAACTGTAGGGAGCGGTAGCTTTTCTATCGCTCCCTTATTGAATTACACTTTTTTTATTGTAATATTGCATCAAAGAATATACGAATAAATGCAAACCCGCACCGCTAAACTAACTTTGTATTTTATATGCTGCATGACGATATCAGTATATGCTCAACAAAACAATACACGCATTGTTTCTGGGCATGTCTATGCAATTGAGAATAACGTACATAAGATAGTTCTGCCATACGCTTCAATAGTTATATTAAACTTACCAGATTCTGCATTTGTTAAGGGTAATACTACCAATAAAAATGGAGATTTCAGGATTGAATATCCAATTAAAGAAAATACTGGGTATCTATTAAAGGTATCATATACTGGCATGCGTACACAGTATTATGAACTAAAAAAAACATCCCCCATACAATTGGGTGACATCATTCTGGCGGATACAATTACATCATTAAGCGAAATAACCATATCAGCTAAGCAAGCGGAAATGCAGCATAAAAAAGATACTACGATTATTAATACAGCAGTATATATGCTTCCACAAAATGCCTATCTGCAAGAACTCGTTAAAAAAATACCTGGTATATTATATGATGCAGAGAATGGGAAACTATCATATAATGGAAAAATCATTCAGGAAATAAATGTAAATGGTGAGACTTTTTTCAATAAAGACACGCAAATGGCTTTAAATAACTTACCCGCAAAGTTTATAAGTAAAATAAGAATATACAATAAGCAAGACAACAAAACATTTAGGCGCACGAACGAAGAATATTATATCTTAGACTTACAGACAAAGGATGAATTCAATAACTCTTTATTAAGTTCAATCAAAGCCGGCTATGGCACCCATAGAAAGAAGGACTTTGAAGGTCAAGCCAATTATTTTAAAGAAAATGGAGATAACTTATCTCTATTGTTACAAACTACAAATAAAGATTTAAACTCTCTCTATAAAAATAATATTTCGCACTCATTAGGTATGAATGTACGACACAAATTTAGTGACAAACTTAATATATCTGGCAATATTAATTATAACTACAACAAAAGTGGAGAACAATCCAAGAACTACACAGAGCAGTATTTGCCAAGTGAGAACCTTTACTCATTAGGAGAAATAGAAAATGTGAATAAAAACAACTCATTATATTCATCCTTGGGTATAGAATGGGAACCTGATAAAAAGACATATTTCTTATTTGATATCACATACAACAAAGACTATTTTAATACTATTGCTAATAATAACACAGTTACCCTAAACCACCCCATAAACTCCACCAACGAAGATTATAGTAAGATTCCAGAAAAATATAAGATAAACTCCAGCATATATGATTTGCTATCAAGAAATAAGAACCAAAGTTACAACTGGCAAATCTTCATTTACCGTGATATAAGCAAACATTTAAGGCTAAACTTTAATATGCTGCATAATCCTAAAAAAAGCAGAAACGAGGATTTTACTAATTCAAATATACATTATTACCAAACAACAGTGAATACCGATATGGAATCCCCTTCAAATAAAAGCCAATACATTGAATCTCCATTAAGTAATAAGACATTGAATACTTCTTTATCTTTAACACATTCTATAAAGGAAGATTTTATATTGACATATTCATATGGAATTGACGTCAAAAAAGAAGATTCTAAACGAAATACGTTTGATTTATCAAACCGAGAATCCTCTGCAACAGCAATTAATCAGGTTCCTTTGGATTACAGACAAAATTATATAGACAGTTTGAGTAATAATAGCAAAAGCAAAACTTATATTCACAATATAGGTCTCCAACTATTTTACAACTCACAGCAGTGGAATATAAATGCGAACATAACATATTCACCATTACTACGAAACATACATCAAAAGACAGGGGTAGTAAGTACCGATACGATTATTCATTCATCAGACTTTCTATCTTCAATATCAACAACATGGAATAAAAATAAATTCAGTATATCATTTAATTATAACGGAATGACAAATCAGCCTCCCTTGACAATTCTTTTACCTGTCTTAAACACAAGTAATCCACTCAACGTTATAAAAGGTAATCCCAACTTAAAGCAATCTTTTACCCACTCCATCGGCTTAAGTATGAGTACAACTTCAGGTATTTATTCTTCCATCAGTTACCAAAGTATTACAAACGATATCGCACAAAAAAACACATTTGATGCTACGACAGGAAAACGAGAATCCTATCCAATAAACATTAACGGAAACTGGAATAGCAATATTTATTTGCAATGGAACAAAACCTTTGGCGATTTCAGTTTAAACCTTAATGAAAACGCGATATACAGAAACCAGGTTTCATTGATTACCAGTTCTGACAATATTGAATCTAACCATAGCCAAACACATGATATTAATATATCAAGTAAACTTCGTTTGGCTTATCGTCCGCAATGGGGGAATATGGAGTTAACAGGTGAGCATTATTTCAGTCAATCCCAAAATTCATTACAAAACAGTAAAGTCTATTCAAGAGATTATAAGATAATAGTAAATGGATTTGTTAATCTACCCAAAGATCTTCAGATTTCCAATAATATAAGTTATACATATCGCAATGGTACAGCCATTGATAAAAATAATAAAACTGAGTTGCTATGGAATTTAGGCATTACATGGCTATTCTTAGAAAACAAATCGGCAGAACTATCATTCTATTGGGCTGATATATTAAAACAAAAGAAACACTATATCCGAAATGTAACAGCAGACAGCTTCTATGAATATCGCGCCCAACAAATATCAGGATACATATTATGTTCCTTCAAATATAATTTCAACATCCAATTAAGAAAATAAATTTATCAACAGAAAGAGTAATCAAGAGACAAACGGAGACCACTGTTTCACCGCTTATCATGAAATCTATATCCAATCCCCAACATTAAATTGTTGGGGTCTTTAAACTTACTCAACTGATATCCCACATGCAGAAATAAATGGCGGGTGACATAAGTTTTAAGAGCCAAAATTTGATAGAAACCTTCCGTATCATCGCCACTATATATCATATTTCGTCCGATACCGGCATTGATGGAGAAAATAGGCATCACCAGTTCTGCCCGAAGAGACAACCCCACCGCAAATTGTTCGCGGAATGGAGGACGATGAAACTTTATATCGTCCCCATAAGTTCCTACTAGCTTATAGTCCTTAATATTAGCACTCTCGTCAAATTGCGCATCCACAGAAAGTCCTGCCCGGAAATAGTTATTGAAATTATACATCGGGGCAAAATTGAGACCTACAATACCGAACGAACCGGGAACCAAAGTGGGGATACCTTCTTTAACGAATCCTCTTTTGCGAGTGGCACCGTATACCAACAAGTCATAGCTGACGTGTGGCTTTATGTAAAGACGTTTGGGAGCAATTGCTCCGGACGCCTTATCTTCGGCATTAAAGGTACGTACAATGCCGACTCTCCCTCCGATAGTATTGAGACCTCCATTGGGATAACGCGTATTTCCATTGGAGAAATGAGTGAAGTCTACCCCTGCTGCTAGTTTCCACTGTGGATAAAACTGCCAGTTCAAGACAAAGCCCAAATTGATATACGCATTGATTTTAGAACCGATAGCGTCATTGTACCAATTGCTATGTTCATCATATTGTTTCCAACCGAAAGAAGCACCGAAATTCCACTCATAATCCAACGACAAACTGGATGAAAGTCGTACAATAGGCGCCCCTTGAAAAGCATATACCGCCACTGGATTTCCCAGTTCAGCGGAATTATAAAATGTATTATGCGAAACACCGATGCCCTGATAAGCATGAGGATACAACCTCCCCAAATAAGAATCTTTGCTGAACTGGAAAGCATACTTCAAGTGCAGGGAAAGTGACCGATCAATTTTCTGCCGTTGTGCATTATCGCCTTCGAGGAAACTGTTTGTCGGAGCTACATAGCCCGGACGAACGTCAAAACCGATCTGATGGATGAGGGTATGGCTGGTGCTGTCATTCTGTTGCCTGACAGGTTTCACTACTGTCTGAGCATTCAATTTGCAGCCGACTGCCGAGAACAGCAGCAAGCAGATTATATACAGAGACCGTTTGGTATTCATATTTCTACTCATTTGATATTCTCTTGTTTTATGATCCAGTTTTTTGTAGGTATAGTGCTTTGCAGCGTACCAGTTATGATTCGTTGCTTCTTAGTTTTAGGATGAAAAGTATAAAGGGTATATTCCGTTTCAAACCATTCATGCACTAGCATATAGGTGATACGCTGAGTAGTATAAGGCGGGATAAAAATCTCCTTCTCTATTTTGGGAAAAGGCAATGCTTGCTGCCTAGGGGTATATTGTGCTTGTACACCTTTCATCCCCAAAACCCCATTTTCTATGCTTGGTATCTCTACTGTCAGATTGCCATCTCCCAGTAGTTGAAAAGCCTCTAGCATATCACTTTGGAACGTCACTTCATAATGAACTCCCTGTATCGACAGAAGACATGGATAGGGAATGTCCGAAAAGTTAGGTTGTACAAAGCTCCCTCTATCCCCTATTTTCTCCTCATAACGATACGCATTTAAAGAATAAGTGATATGATCGAACACATATCTGTCCGACGGAGTAATTTGAACATATATTTCTTGTGATTCATACTCATTGCTCACTACAAGCATGAATCTAAAGTAGTCGTTACGGACGTTTTCGCCCACCGTTATCTTGAGCTCTTTGGGGTTACTGCGTTGAATGATGAAATCAGTCAGTTTTTCATTGCACACAATCTTACCTAATCCTTTCAGGTAGGCGTCCTGGTTTCTCATTATCAGATTGTCGTCGGCATCATAAACTTCATATTGATGGGTAAAGTCACTATCATAAGTATACATCCAAACCAAATCCCAATTGGAGGATGCAAAACGAATAGTTACCTCATCACCATTCCCGTCCAAAGTAAATTCGGTATCGGAAGTCCGGAAGTCGTCGACGAATACATCATCGTTACAACTATAAAGTCCTAATAGAATAAGAATATATGCTGTTAAGTTTACGATTGTTTTCATGTCGGTCGTTATCTAGTTATTTTGTTGACGACAAAAGTAATACATATTTTTAGAAGAGAGTTATTATCACCCCTGTTTAGTTGCCACATAAAGGAAAATAAACTATTTTTGTTCTCAACATTAAAGAGGGAGCAATTATGGATGCAGCAATAAAGAAAATACCTTATGGGATGACGGACTTCGAGAGAATAATTCTTGAAAACTATTACTATGTAGACAAAACACAATATATCGCCAAAGTAGAAAAAGTGACCTCCTTCTTCTTCTTTGTCCGTCCTCGACGTTTCGGAAAAAGCCTTTTCCTAAACATGCTCGGTTTATACTACGACATCAACCAAAAAGATAAATTCGAGAAAATCTTTGGTAATCTTTATATAGGCAAGCATCCTACGCCTGATCGCAACAAATATCTGGTGCTTACACTCAATTTCAGTAGTGTAGCCGCCAATATGGATCGTTTGGAAGAAACATTCAACACCTATTGCAAAATCGTAATGGATGGATTTGCAGAACGAAACGCTCATCTGTTAGGGAAAGAAGCCGTTGAAAAGCTACATGAATTAAAAACAGGAGATGCCTTATTGGGATCACTGTGCCAAAGCGCCCAAAACAAGGGACAAAAGATATATCTTATCCTTGATGAGTACGATAACTTTGCCAACAATATTCTGGTAGATTATGGTAATAAACGTTATCGCAGCATCACTCATGGCAGCGGATTCTTCCGTAGTTTCCTTAAAGTGGTAAAAGACTATTCAAGTTCAGTGATCGAGCGCATCTTCCTTACAGGCGTAAGCCCCGTAACAATGGACGATCTCACTAGCGGATTCAACATTGCGGATAATTATAGCAGTTCACCTATCTTTAATAATATGATGGGATTTAATGAACAAGAAGTACGCACTCTGATCGATTATTACAAAAGTTACCGGGAACTACCGCACACTACAGATGAACTAATAACCATCATGAAACCATGGTACGACAATTACTGTTTCGCCATGAAAGCACTAAAGGAACCGTCTATGTACAATTCAGATATGGTGCTCTATTTCATGAATCATTATATGCTGAATGAGGACATCCCTGACAATATGCTCGATGCTAATATTCGCACTGACTACAACAAGCTGCGCCACCTCATCCACGTAGACAAAACTTTCGGTGAAAATGCAAGCGTTGTACAAGAGATTGTTGAAAAAGGTTCTACTACCGGAATCATTGCAAACAGTTTCCCAGCCGAAGACATTATCAAACCGGAAAACTTTAAAAGCCTACTCTACTATTACGGCATGCTAACCATCAGCGGAATGGAAATGGGTGAGCCCATACTGAGCGTCCCCAACTGGGCAGTGCGCGAACAACTTTACGGTTACATGGCAGACATCTACAAAGATTCCGCCGACCTATATCTGGAGACAGATAAGCTGGTGGACCGAATGAAACGAATGGCATACAAAGGAGAATGGGAAAATTGCTTCACATATATTGCCGACCGCTTGAATGCCCAAAGCAGTGTTCGCGACTTCATAGAAGGTGAAGCTTATGTAAAAACCTTTATTTTGGCTTACCTCGGATTGACACATTATTATATTGCCCGTCCCGAATATGAAAGCAACAAAGGATATGCGGATATCTTTCTGCAACCTCGTCTACTGCAACTTCCCGACATGGTATACAGCTACTGTATCGAAGTGAAATATGCAAAACGGGATGCTTCTGACACCGAGATAGAAAAATTGCTGTCCAATGCCAAAATACAACTGAAACAGTATGCAGCAAGCGAATGGATTCATCAAGACAAAGGGACTACAGAATTAAAGAGTATCGCATTAGTATTCCAAGGCTGGAAACTGGTGAGAGTGGAAGAAGTATAAACAGCTAATCAAACAATTCTTTCAGTACATCCAGCGACTTTAATGCAGGAAAATCCGGCAGATGCAAACGATAATAATCATTCATAATCGTCAGGCAGCGAGTGCGTTCCGCACGGCTCATGCCAAATAGATGCATCGTCTCATAATTCATGCGCATCAGCTGGCGAAGACGTCCAGCCTCTTCGGGATTAATATAAGAAGAATGCAACTGCGGACGAGTAGAAGTGAAACAGGCATTCAGCAAATCAAAGTAATCACCGGTGTGATAATCCTCCAAATTCGGATACAACCCCAAAAAACGGGAAAGACGCATCAGAAAAACCAAATGGAAATTGGCAAACCCTTCGCGACATTCGTCCAGCCAAATGACAGAATGCTGCAAATAAGCGAACAGCGGACGGTTTTCAGCCTCTTCACGGATAGCACGATACAGAAACTCTGCCAGAAAAAGTGCCATTGAAGACTTGTACGGGTCATAAGGAATGGAGGTAAAAGGATAAAAAGACTTCGCCTCTTTTACCCGATAGAGAGTGGCATTCGGACGATAATCCGCCTCAAACTCAATGAAAGACAAAGGCTGGAAGAGTACTGACTTGACTGCCGCCTTCCGCGAACGGGGTACGGGAACGAGAAAAGAAGTCCGCCCGGATAACTCCGTGTACATATCTACAATGATAGAAGTATCATTATATTTAAGCGTATGTAGAACTATTCCTTTCGTCTTTTGCAGCATAATGCACTCCTCTTTTTATCATTCCGGAACAAAACTACAAAAAAATGTCTGGCAATCGGGAGCTTTTTAGAGGCGTTAACAACAAAAAAGATTGCTATTTTTGTTATACTCCCTGAAGAACAAGTAAATATAGACAAGAGTATGAAAAGAAAAAGTAATAAAAACAGCTTTACCGGATGCGCAAAAGCATACATCCGGAATCTACAAGAAGAGGGTCGTTACTCGACGGCACATGTATACAAAAATGCAATTCTGTCATTTGCCAAATTTTGTGATACTCCCGAAGTCGCATTCGGACAAGTCAACCGCGATAGTCTGCGACGGTACGGGCAATATCTTTATGACTGCGGATTGAAACCGAACACCGTATCGACTTATATGCGTATGCTGCGCAGTATCTACAACCGCGGTGTCGAAGCGGGTACGGCCCGTTTCATCCCCCGATTGTTTCGTGACGTATTCACCGGAGTAGATGTCCGGCAGAAAAAGGCACTGCCCATCAACGAACTGCACATGTTGCTCTACAAAGTCCCCAAGTCCAGCCACCTGCGTCGCACACAAGCGATAGCACGACTGATGTTTCAGCTCTGCGGCATGCCGTTTGCCGACTTCGCACATCTGGAGAAATCGGCACTGGTACATGGAGTACTGAGATATAACCGTATAAAGACCGGTACTCCCATGAGCGTCGAAATACTGGAGGCTGCCAAGAAGGCAATCAACGGATTGCGCAATAATGAATCTTCCGGAGAGGATTGTCCGGACTACCTGTTCGACATCATGAAAGGAGATAAAAAACGGAAAGAAGAGGCAGGATATAAAGAATATCAATCGGCTCTCAGACGATTCAACAATCAATTGAAGAGTCTTTCCAGAGAGTTACACATCAAATCGCCTGTCACCTCATACACCATCCGGCATTCCTGGGCAACGAGCGCCAAATATCAGGGAATCCCCATCGAAATGATCAGCGAATCATTGGGACATAAATCAATAAAGACCACGCAAACTTACCTGAAAGGCTTTGGACTGGAAAAACGGACAGAAGCGAATAAATTGAATTGTTTTTACGTAGAGAACTACGTTGCGAGCAAACACCAAGAGACAATATATTGAATATAAACAAATTACCTTATCTATTACTTCTTAGGTAACGGAAATAAATACAGCGCAAAGATATAGAAAAAGAACATCACATTCCAAATTAATTATACATTATTTCACTTCCTTTCTTTCAAAAAAATAAAAAAGAATACAGGAGCATGAATTATATCTGTTTCATGTTCCAGCCCGCTATTGTGTCTGCCGGACTATTTTTCAGCCGGAAACCTATAAATACGCTTTAGCACTCAAAGACCGCTGCCTTTTTCACTTCTTTCCCCTCCACATACCGGTCATAAGACCGGATTTCCGTTACCTAAGAAGTAACAGAAACACATAAACAAAAGATTATGACACACAAACCCGATAGGAATAGAAAAAGGATATCTACAGCCGCCAGCATAAAGGGACTCACGGCAGTCTTGAAATGTATGTTGGCAAGTATCTTCCTTACCTGTCTTTTGCCCGCCTCCAGTCTGTACGGGCAGAAGATAGCCGTCAAGAGTAATCTGCTCTATGACCTCACAACCACTTTCAATATAGGGGGAGAGATAAGGTGCGATGATACGCACACGCTTAATCTCTCTGTCAACTACAATCCCTGGAACTTCGGGGGAAACAAAAAGATGAAGCATTTCATGCTCCAACCGGAGTACCGCAAATGGTTTGACGGAGTGTTCATGGGAAGCTATATCGGCTTTCAACTTCACTATGCTCTATTCAACTTCGGCGGAATGCTCCCTTGGGGATTCGGAAATGGTAAAATGCTGGGTATCGAAAACAGGCAGATTGCCAACAACCGGTATCAAGGCAATCTGGCGGGCTTCGGCATCTCCTATGGTTATCAATGGATGATCAGTCCGCAATGGAATCTGGAAGCGGGACTTTCACTGGGATATGCCCACCTCAACTACAAACGCTATGGACAGCCCGAAGGCGCTGCCTTTATCGAAAAATCCCACTGCAACTACTGGGGCCCCACGCAGATAGGGATATCACTCGTGTATTTCATTCAGTAAATCAATTAAATCACAACATAACATGAAAACGAAAGCATTCATCTTTTTCAGTTTATTGATATGCAACTTGCTACCGGCACAGAACGTTAAGCTGGATATCGTACCCCACTTCTTCGGCGTCCGTGCAGATTCACTGTTTCTGTCCATGGATATTTCAGTCCATATAAAAGACATGGATTCCAAGAGTGCCTTTATACTGACACCCGTGCTGACCAGCCAGGAGAAAAGAGTATCACTGCCGCACATACAACTGAATGGTAAGCAGAAACAGAAACTATATCTGCGCAATCAGATTTTACGCAAGAAGAATGACCGGAAAGAAGAGGATGCGAAAGCTTATCTGATTGCCGGCATTGACGAGGACCACTCCCGTACCATTTCCTACCGGACTTCATTGCCGACAGAGGATTGGATGAACAATGCAACACTGATACTTAAAAGAACTATTGTCCGTCCGGAAGGTGAACAATCTCTGAAAGATACAATCGTCATAACTCCTCAAAACATAGCAGCATCTTCCGGCGCAATAGTTCCTTCCGGTACGGCTACACAAGAGGTCATTCCTCTTTCTGTTGTCAATGAACGCCCTACGAGTCCGGCAGTCGGCAGCAAAATGAAATACAAGGGTACTTACGTTTCGCCCGAAACGGATGATGTGGACGCACGAAATCAGAAGGAACTGAATTTCAGCCTTGAAGAGGCGAAAATGATAGCGGAGATCAACCCGCAGATGCTGTCTCTCCGCGAACTCTACACAGTCGCCCTGTCTTATACAGAAGACAAAGCCCGGTTTTACAAGATTATCAATATTAGCGTCAAGCTATATCCCGTACATCCGGTTGCCAACCTGAATGCAGCAGCTGCCGCCATAGAACAGGGAGACGTCAAATCGGCAGGTAAATTCCTTTCAATGGCTCTTCACGACAGTCTGGCCTATAAAAACTGCCGCGGAGTATACGAACTAATGTCCGGAAACACCTACGAAGGCATCCGAATGCTGAAAGCCGCCAAAGCCGAAGGCTCCGAGGAAGCGGCATATAATCTGAATGCATTTTTTGAAAACAATAAACGCCCTTAATCAACGGATATAATGAAACGTTTCATATTCCTGCTCTTATTACTTGGATGCCTGGACGCTTACTCACAGAAAGCAGCTATCAGGGTGAATGCGCTTTCTGCCATAGACGGAGCTTTCGGAGGGGGAGTTTCGTATGCCATAGGAAACAAGAGCACAGTCGAGCTTACCGGAAGCCTGCGACCGTGGAAACGGAGCGAAGAATATGTCAACCGTTACTGGCTCCTGCAGCCCGAATATAAATACTGGAATTGCCAGAAGTATAACGGCTTTTTCTGGGGAGGGTATCTGAACGGTGGCCAGTTCAACATTGGAGGCAAGAAACTGCCTTTCGGCATATTCTCCCAACTGAAACGCCACCGGTACGAAGGCTGGCTGGCAGGCGGAGGTATCAGCTGCGGATATCACTGGATGCTGAATGACCACTGGAACATAGAAACAAGTGTAGGAGTAGGATATGAATTTATCCATTACAGGCAATACAACTGCGTAGACAAATGCGCAAAGCTAAGAGAAGAAGGAAAATATCATTACGTAGGACCTAGCAAGGCCTCTATAAGTTTAATCTACCTATTTTAAAGAAGAAAGAAAGATGAAAAAATTATGGAAAGTCTGGTTCTCCAAACGAAGACATCTCTACATAGAGATAGCACGCAAACACCGGTCAACACCGTGGAGGGTGTACCATCTGGGACATGGTGGCAGAGGAAAGACATTGAAAGATATGAGGATATTGGAAGAACTTCAGCAATACGGAATTATATCTCACATCTATCCTTGGTGAACAGGCTATTTTTAAATATAGATCCATTATTAGTACGACTATGAAACTGGGAGGAGTTTTTATCATTGCGGTCATAGCATCTCTATCGCTACAGGCGCAAACGACCGTAGAAGAAGCTAACGGAACGATCCGAGCTACCGCTTCCAGCCTTCACAAGGCAGGGGAAGAACTGGTGGTTTCTATTTCGGTAGAAATCACCCGCGACCTTTCGTCCAACGAATCGCTGGTTCTCGTACCCGTTGTCACCGACAGTCTGGAGAATCGGTTGGAACTGCCTTCCATCTACATCAATAGCCGGAAACAGCAAATCATATTCATGCGCGAAATGGGCAAAAAGGAGAAAGATGCCCGTTCGCTACAACGAAAAAACGGAAGCAGGCAAAGCATACATTATCTGCAATCCGTTCCTTTCGAGAAGTGGATGAATCATGCTACACTCTCCCTGATAGAGAAAAGTTGCGGTTGTGGCATCGCCGGCGAAGAAGCCTTCACTTGTATCGCCCGTCTGCATCCGCAACCGATACCTGTCCCGCAACTCGTATTTCTCACCCCACAAGTGGAGGGGCTGAAAACCAGAACTGAGAAAGGATGCGCATTCATCGACTTTCCCCTAAACGACGCCATCATACATGAAACATACAGCAACAATGCGACGGAACTGAATAAGATCACTCAAACCATAGACGCCATCAGAAATGATTCGAATGTAACCATCACACATATCAGCATACACGGCTATGCATCGCCCGACGGACCTTACCAACTCAACGAAAGGTTATCCCGCGAACGCACACAGGCATTGAAGGAATATGTGTGCCGGTTATACACGTTTAATCCAACGGATATTCATACTTCTCATACTCCTGAGGACTGGGAAGGGTTCGAAGCCCTTCTCACTGATACAACCTTTCAGCGGAAGGAGGCAGTCATGAAAATCGTGACAGGCAACCTGCACCCCGACCGCAAGGAAGAGAAGTTGAAAAAACAATTTCCGGCATTCTATCGCTTTGTGCTGGAACACTGGTTCACGCTGCTCAGACATTCCGATTATACCATCGAATATCATGTACGTCCTTTCAGCGTAGAAGAATCACGAAATGTTTTCGCCACTAATCCCAAGAACCTGAGTCTTGAAGAGATGTTCCGCCTCGCACTCACCTGTACGCCGGGAAGCGAAGCATACAACAAAATCTTCATGACTGCCGTACAATTATTCCCGGATAATCCTGTCGCCAACCTGAACGCAGCTTGCATCTCTCTGATGCAAAGAGACGTGCAGTCCGCCGCACATTATCTGGAGAAAGCACCGGAAGTACCAGAAACAGCATTGGCAAAAGGTGTCCTGCACCTTCTTCAAGAGAATTATGAAGAAGCGGAAACACTCTTCAAACAGGCCAAAGCTGCCGGACTGTCACAAGCTGACAACAATCTGAAACAAATATTAGAGCTTAAATAAATGTTTAATTAAAATCAATGGTAAGATGAAACAATTTACAAAACTAATGGCAATGCTTCTGTTTACAGCAGCCACACAGTACAGTTGCATCAATGATGCAGATGTAGCAATCCCCGACAAAACGCAGTCGGACTCGAACGGCAACGTAGCCCTGTTCCTTGAAATCCCGAATGTTCCCGCCAGCCGGAGTGCCGAATCATCGGGTGTAACCGAAGAAGGCTCGAAAGAAGAATATGCGGTAAAAACCCTTACGGTCTACTTCTTTGACTCAGCCACTAAAACTTTCGTTGACTCCCAGCCTCTTGAAAACATCACACTGGCAGGAACAAGCGGACAAAAGATACACTACACCGCCAACAAAATCACAATGAAACCGGGAACTTACAACGTATTCGCCATCGCCAACGGTGAAGCAATCACAGCAGACATCGCAACACAGGACAAATTCCTCGGAGCTATCGACAAAGTGACATACAGCGCAGGAAAGATTCCAAGTGTACCCGAGAGAGGATTCGTAATGACCAACCGTGGTGCCGCAAATCTGAATGTCGAAGTAAGCAAACCCACAGATTCCGACAAAGTAACCGACATTTCCATTAGCCTGGAACGTGTCGTTGCCAAAATTGAAGTGACACAGACACAGGAGACTTTCCCCCTGAAAGACCCGGCCGGAAAAACTTACTGTACGGTCAAACTCAATAACTTCAGAATGTTGAACCTGGCAACCGAATTCTACACTTTCCGCCATACAGCCGTGCTGACCAGCCTTCAGGAACCGGACTCATACACTGATGAGAACTTCGGCAACATCAACGATAACGACGGTTATGTAATAGACCCTTACTTCTTCAAGAAAACCGTAGAAGGTGCCAAAGACTTCAAGAATGAGGACGGTTTCTTTGCACAGGCATTGGTACAGCTTAACATTGACGACAGCAATTGGGCAGGCATGGCTCCGGCAAATAGCTGGTCACGCATCTACTGTCTGGAGAACTGTATGTTCCGTCCCGCCCAGCTAAATGCCTATACCACAGGAGTGATGTTCAAAGCAAGTCTCGACATTGCCACCGACCGCGTATTCAACGAAAGCGGAGAAACAGTAAGCAACCCGTCCAACTGGCCGACCAACCTGTTCTACTTCAACTACAACTTCTACACCAGCGTAAATGCAATCAGAAAACTGGCACTCAACAACCTGCCCGGAGACATTACCGACAACTCGACAACAGAAGAGCTTGCCAAATACAGCATCAAGCGTTTCAAGAAAACCGAAAACTACGCATGCTACTACAACTACTGGATCAAGCATGAAGACAACAACAACGACACCGAAATGGGAGTCATGGAATTTGGTATCGTACGCAACAATATATACAGACTGTCAGTCAATAAAGTAGCAGGCCTGGGCAGCGGCGAACCATTTATCGAACCGGAACAACCGGATGAATACAAAGCAGAACTGAACATCAACATCGATGTTTTTCCGTGGGCCGTACGTAACCAAGATGTAGAACTTGAATAAGTATCGGCCACTTTGAACTAAATTTATTACCAATGCGTCCATTTTTACTACATATTATCTGCATCGTCATGCTGTTCTCATCCTGCAACTGGGTGAACGACGATCTGTCAGACTGCCCTACCGGGACCTGGTTGAAAATCTCGTATACCTATAATATACTAGATGTGGATGCCGCTTCCTCGCAAGTAGGCGACATCACCATTTTTGCTTTCGACAAGAACAACAAGTATGTGGACAGACTGGACGTAGACAGTATCGCATTACATCAAGGCTACTGTATGGTAAGAGTGCCGTTTCCCGAAGGGAGCTATCATCTGCTCTTGTGGGGAGGAGCCTCCGACCGTCAATACCGGTTCCCTTATCTCAAAACCGGTCAGACGGAACGGAAATCATTGCTCCTTTCATTGATATGCAACAGTGAAAAACAGATGAACGGGAAATTGAACGGCCTCTTCTACGGTAGCCTTGAAAATATAACTATCAGTAATGACTATCAAGTATTGGATGCTCCCTTAGTCAAAAACACCAATTATTTCTCATGCATCCTTCAGAACGGCAACAACCTGCTGAATCAGGAAGATTTCACTTTCACATTGGAGGCTGCCAATGGTGTGATGGATCATACCAACACTCCGTTGGGGACGGAGCCGGTTTACTATCGTCCATACCGGCAGGAAGTCAGTATACTCGATGAAGAAGAAACCCCTGTCATCCATGCCCGGTTGAACACATTGCGCATCATGAAAGGAGATCAGACCACATTGACCATAAAGCATGTACCCAGCGGACAGGAAATTCTGCGTCTTCCGCTCACCCAGTATCTACTGTTATCCAAAATCCACAGTCATACCGGCGATGAGATGGGCGATCAGGAATATCTTGACAGGCAGGATTCATACACCCTTTTATTCTTCATACAGTCATCGGATATGGGGATTCCGAAGATATGCCCGAGAATAATGGTAAACGGATGGACCGTAAGGCTGAATGACTCAGAACTGGAGTTTTAGGAACACATGACTGATTGTATGCGTACGGAATTTAGGTGAGATGTTCTACAGAAAAGGCTACTGTGAAGTATCCGAGTGGTATTTTATACCCTTTATTCGCATGTTTAGTTTCCCACAACATGCTAAATTTCCTTATAAAACGGCACTTCATTGAAGGACTGTTTTATTAATTGTTTGTTTTGTTTGTGTTGGTGCACCCGTTCAAGCGAGGATGGGTGCGCTTTTACTCGTTCAATAAAAGACTATCACTGTCATTTGCATACATGACAAATGATACGTTTGTTTATATCCGTATATCTATAAACGCTCTACTGTTTCTGATAGTTCACAAGCATACTCCTTTAGTCGTTAAAACAATCATCCGATTACAAGAAAAGTCGCAAATACATCGTTTTTTCAAAATCAATGTAACAATAAGAATGGAAGTCCATAAATCCTTATATATAATAAGGTATAAATATAGCACATTATTCATAGTCTTATAGACGGAGATATTTTTTTCGAAAAATCGCAATCTCATATTTTACTGAAAATCAAGCACTATCACCCCACCCCACAGAAAAAAAGAGAAAAAACTACATATTTTTTTCATGAATTGTTTGTCAGTTTCAAAAAAGTTCCTACCTTTGCATCCGCAATCGAGAAACAAACACTGATTCGAGAGAGCAAAAAGCAGAAATGCAACAACAGGATGGCCCGTTCGTCTATCGGTTAGGACGCAAGATTTTCATTCTTGAAAGGGGGGTTCGATTCCCCCACGGGCTACAAGTAAAAAGAATAAAGAACTAAAAAAATAGATTAGTCGAAATGGCAAATCACAAATCATCACTGAAGAGAATCAGACAAGAAGAGACAAGAAGACTTCATAACAGATATTATGGTAAGACCATGAGAAATGCTGTTAGAAAACTTCGTGCAACTACTGACAAGACAGAAGCTGTTGCAATGTATCCTGGCATCACTAAGATGTTGGACAAGTTAGCTAAAACAAATGTTATCCACAAAAACAAAGCTAACAATCTGAAATCTAAGCTGGCTCTTTACATCAACAAGCTCGCTTAATAATAGAAAAACAACAATTCTATATAGCATTCAGGCTGAACTTTTAAGTTCGGCCTTTTGTGTTTATAAACCACTGAATATCAGAATACTTTCCCATTCACTAATTCCGCTTTTATTCTACATTTTTCACCTCCGAAACTTCGCCAACTCGACAATTTTCACTATATTTGCTCTGTTATTATAACTTAGAAAGGCAATTATGAGCGAAGAACAAATCACTCCCAATAACGGGTCTTATTCTGCGGATAGCATCCAGGTATTGGAAGGTCTTGAAGCAGTGAGAAAACGCCCTGCGATGTACATCGGTGACATCAGTATAAAGGGACTTCACCACTTGGTATACGAAATCGTTGATAACTCCATTGACGAGGCACTGGCCGGGTATTGCGACCACATCGAAGTGACAATCAACGAAGATAATTCAATCACCGTACAGGACAACGGACGTGGTATTCCGGTCGACTATCATGAAAAAGAAAAGAAGTCGGCACTGGAAGTAGCGATGACCGTTCTGCACGCCGGAGGTAAGTTCGACAAAGGGTCGTATAAAGTTTCCGGAGGTTTGCACGGTGTAGGTATGTCTTGCGTAAATGCACTGTCAACACACATGACTACACAGGTATTCCGCAATGGTAAAATCTATCAGCAGGAATATGAAATCGGTAAGCCGCTTTATTCTGTGAAAGAAGTGGGGGTATCGGATATTACAGGAACCCGCCAACAATTTTGGCCCGATGATACAATCTTTACCGAAACGGTGTATGATTATAAAATACTGGCTTCACGTCTGCGTGAGTTGGCATACCTGAATGCAGGTCTCCGCATTTCACTGACCGACCGTCGGGTAGTGAATGAAGAAGACGGCAGCTTCAAGAGTGAAGTATTCTATTCCGAAGAAGGGCTGAGAGAGTTTGTACGCTTCATCGAGTCTTCACGTGAACACTTGATCAACGACGTTATCTATCTGAACTCTGAGAAGCAGGGAATACCTATTGAAATAGCCATCATGTACAATACAGGATTCTCCGAAAATGTACATTCCTATGTCAATAATATCAATACAATCGAAGGAGGTACGCATCTTGCCGGTTTCCGCCGTGCACTGACCCGTACGCTGAAGAAGTACGCCGAAGACAGCAAGATGCTGGAAAAGGTGAAAGTTGAAATCTCGGGAGACGACTTCCGCGAAGGTCTGACTGCCGTTATTTCCGTTAAAGTAGCCGAACCACAGTTCGAAGGACAGACCAAAACGAAGTTGGGTAACAACGAAGTAATGGGTGCCGTAGACCAGGCTGTCGGTGAAGTACTGGCCTACTATCTGGAAGAACATCCAAAGGAGGCAAAAACAATTGTAGACAAGGTGATTCTGGCTGCCACAGCACGCCACGCAGCAAGAAAAGCCCGTGAAATGGTACAACGCAAATCTCCGATGTCCGGAGGCGGTCTGCCGGGTAAACTGGCCGACTGTTCGGATAAAGACCCCTCAAAATGCGAATTGTTCCTCGTCGAGGGAGACTCGGCAGGTGGTACTGCCAAGCAAGGACGTAACCGTATGTTCCAGGCCATCCTTCCGCTACGCGGTAAGATTCTGAACGTCGAAAAAGCGATGTATCACAAAGCACTGGAAAGCGATGAAATCCGCAATATATATACGGCACTGGGTGTCACTATCGGAACAGAAGACGACAGCAAAGAGGCTAACATCGAAAAGCTGCGCTATCACAAGATTATCATCATGACCGATGCCGACGTCGATGGTTCTCACATCGACACACTGATCATGACATTCTTCTTCCGTTATATGCCACAGATTATTCAGAACGGTTATCTGTACATCGCTACTCCCCCACTCTACCTCTGCAAAAAGGGTAAAGTAGAAGAGTATTGCTGGACAGACGCGCAACGCCAGAAGTTTATCGATACCTATGGCGGTGGTCTGGAAAATGCGGTTCATACACAGCGTTACAAAGGTTTGGGTGAAATGAACGCCCAGCAGTTGTGGGAAACAACTATGGATCCCGACAACCGTATGCTGAAGCAAGTAAACATCGATAATGCCGCTGAAGCCGATTACATCTTCTCCATGCTAATGGGTGAAGACGTAGGTCCGCGCCGCGAGTTTATCGAAGAGAATGCAACATATGCGAATATCGATACATAATTTTAATATTACGTTTTTATAAACCAACCTCACATCTTACAACGAAGAAGCGTCGGCAAGCGAAGGAAAATCCTCCGTACCGGCGCTTTTCTATGTCTTAATAAAACCTAACAGTTAAATCTTTTTCCGGTCAAAATCACTATCTTGCCGAAAATGAAGGAGGACACTTATGAAAACGACTACCCCAAATCCTGTATTTGCCAAGATCAGACTCTATCTCAGAATCCTGGCATCCTGTGTGATTGTCACTTGCCTGTTCCTGATTATTATCCATCCGGAGGCATGGATTACCCCGGCTTGCATTATCGTAGCTATGATCTGCCTGTTATTTCTTCTGATACGATCCAAACGCAAAGAGTCGAGGAAATGAAAGAAATATCAGATCATATCATGCGCCTTTAATTCCTTCACTGCGACTTCCAGTTCCTGGTACCACTTCTCGCCGAATTTACGGATCAGAGGTTCTTTCAAGAATTGGTAGACAGCCACGTTTTCTTTTTTCCCCAGCAACACAGCCGCTTTACACACATCCCAACGATGATAGTTCACCGCCTTATAAGGTCCGTAATCTCCAATCCGAATGGGATAGAGATGGCATGATACCGGTTTGTAAAAGTCCGTCTTGCCATCCCGATAAGCCTTTTCGATGGCACAGTAACAACATCCTTTCTCGTCATAGCAAGTAAAGACGCAATCCTTATTATTAACAATAGAAGTCACCAGATCACCTTCCTGATCCGTGTATACCACTCCTTGCTTCTCAATGACAGCACGCGCTTCCGGCGACAGTTCCTCCCAGATTATCGGCAGAACCTCTTCCAGCTTTTCCACTTCATCCAATTCCACAGGTGCCCCTGCATCCCCTTCAATGCAACATTCGCCCTTACAGGCGTCCAGATTGCAAAGGAATTTTTCCCGAAGGACATCGAAGCTCACTACTACATCTTCTATCTGAATCATAAAACTTATGTGAGACAAAAAGGGCGGAGTATACCCCCGCCCCTTTGGTTATAGCATTCTAAATTACTTAATCAAAATCTGACCGTTCATATCAGCCGGAGCTTCCAGCCCCATGATTTTCAGGATAGTCGGAGCCACATCAGCCAGGCGACCGTCTTCTACTTTCGCAGCTTTGTTTTCGGTTACGTACACACAAGGAACCGGATTCAGAGAGTGAGCCGTATTCGGAGTGCCGTCTTCGTTCAAGGCACGGTCAGCATTACCGTGGTCGGCGATGATGATAGCTTCGTAATCCTGTGCCTTAGCAGCTTCGATTACGTCTTTCACGCAAGCGTCAACAGCCACAACAGCCTTCTCGATTGCTTCGTAGATACCGGTATGACCAACCATGTCACCGTTAGCGAAGTTCACCACGATGAAATCATATTTGTTTTCGTTGATGGCGTCTACCAGTTTATCCTTCACTTCGTAAGCGCTCATTTCCGGTTTCAGGTCGTAAGTGGCTACTTTCGGAGATGGAACAAGGATACGGTCTTCGTTGTCGAACGGAGTTTCACGACCACCGTTGAAGAAGAAAGTAACGTGAGCATATTTCTCTGTTTCAGCGATATGGAGCTGGTTAAGTCCTTTGGAAGCGATGTATTCGCCCAGTGTGTTGGCAACGTTTTCCTTGTCGAACAGGATATGAACACCTTTGAAGGATGCATCATACGGAGTCATGCAGTAATATTGCAGTCCCGGAATCGTATGCATACCTGCTTCCGGCATATCTTGCTGAGTCAGTACGACAGTCAGTTCTTTAGCACGGTCGTTACGGTAGTTGAAGAAGATAACGACATCACCTTCTTTGATGGTTCCGTCGCAGCTGGCGTTTACAATCGGCTTGATGAATTCGTCCGTTACACCTTCATCGTAAGATTCCTGCATAGCCTGAACCATATCGGTAGCTTTCTTACCCTGGCCGTTTACCAGCAGGTCATAGGCTTCCTTCACACGTTCCCAACGTTTGTCACGGTCCATAGCATAATAACGTCCGATGATAGAAGCGATCTTGCCTGCCGATTTCTCGCAGTGTGCAGAAAGTTCTTCGATAAATCCCTTGCCACTCTTCGGGTCAGTGTCACGACCGTCCATGAAGCAGTGGATGAATGTATTGTCGATGCCGTATTCTTTGGAGATGTCGCAAAGTTTGAAAAGATGAACCATTGAGCTGTGTACGCCACCGTTGGAAGTCAGTCCCATGAAATGAACGCTCTTTCCGTTTTCTTTCGCGTAAGAGAAAGCAGAAACGATTTCGGGGTTCTGCAGGATGCTGTTGTCAGCACATGCGCGGTTGATTTTCACCAAATCCTGATAAACCACACGTCCGGCACCAATGTTGAGGTGACCTACTTCCGAGTTACCCATCTGTCCGTCGGGCAAACCTACGTTCTCACCACTTGCCTGAAGTTGGGAATGAGGATAATTGTTCATCAGATAATCCCAGTAAGGAGTGGGAGTGTTGAAGATTACGTCGTCTTTCTTTTGGTCGCCTAGTCCCCAACCATCGAGGATCATTAAAAGGGCTTTCTTACTCATAATATTTCAATATTTAAATTATCACTCTGATTTTCGGGTGCAAAGGTACAAAAAAGATGATTACGTAAACGTTTAATCTATGTTAAGTTAAAGGGGAAAAAGAGAGGGAGCGATGGATATTTTTCTTTCTTTGTATAGGGAACTACTAAACGCATTTATTCAAAATTTAATATTATGAAAACGATTCTACTCTGCATGATGCTCATGCTGTCGGGTATGCTCACAGCACAAACCGTCGACAATCCGCCATTCAAAGCCCGTTCGGGAAGTATTGGTAACATCACCCGTATAGAACGCACGCCCGATGGCACTCGTGTTTATATTCACGCCATCTTCCGTCCGCACTGGTGGATAAAGGAAGAAGGAGACAGTTATCTGGAAGATGCAGCCACCGGCAAGAAATATCAGTTCAAGAGTGCGGAAGGCATTGAGCTCAATAAGGAAGTGTATATGCCCGATTCGGGCGAGATGGACTATGTGCTCGTTTTCGAAGCCCTGCCGGAAGAGACGCAGGTCATCCATCTCCTTAGTCCGAGCGATACGGAAGGAAATACGTATGACATATCTTTAGTACCGTCCTCCGACAAAAACGTTTCGCCGTTGACGGCAATCAAGGGAAACTGGTTCAAGGCAGACGACTTGAACGCCTGGGAATACGGCATCTACGATTCTGTCACGATTATGGACAACCGGATATTTACCAACGAAAACATCCGTAAGAAAGGGAAGCGGGTGGAAATCACCGTCAAGGACAAGCAGAATGGAGACATACGCACCCTGCTGGTGACTCCGCAGAAAGACGGAAGCTGCCAGATACAAGTGAATGGAGAAAAGAATCAGCTGTATACCCGGCAAAGGGGAGCTACCAAGACAATCGCTGCCGACACAGGCTTTCAGCAGTTCTTCCACACAGACACCACCTGTCTGCAAGGGTATATCGACGGCTATGACCGCCGGCTGGGATTTGACACCGGACTCATCTATCTATCCAACCATATTACCCGCCAGGACTACCCGACTGTGATTCAGATAGACGAAGACGGCAGCTTCCTGTGCAAGTTTGTCATCAAGCATCCTGTGGAACAGTCCGTTACGCTTGACAATAACTGGATTCCATTCTATATCGAGCCCGGACAGACGCTTACCATGTATATCGACTGGGAAGCATTGCTGGCACGCAGCCGTGCACGCGACTATTATTTCCCGATCAAGAATACAGCCTACATGGGTCCGTCGGCTTCCATCTCCTATCTGCTGAAGGAATTCAAGGCGCTGATCCCCTACCGTTACGATGATTTATCCAACGCGCGCAACAAACTGACTCCCAGCCAATATCAGGAGCACATGAAGCCGATTGTCGCCCGATGGGAGCATACAGCCGATTCACTTATTCAGATTTGCCACCCATCGGCAAAGGCTGCCCGTCTGATCAAGAATAAGGCAGACCTGCAGGCAGGAGGCTTATTCTTCGACTTTCTGATGAGCAGAGATTATTATGCGAAGCAGGATACAGCCAACCAAGCCTTGAAAGTGAAAGAAGAAGATTCTTATTACGACTTCTTGAAGAAGATGCCGCTGAATGATGAAACAGTGCTCGCCGATGCCAATGCCAGCTCTTTTATCAACCGGTTTGAATATATGGACGCCTTCAGAACAGCCTATAATTATTATGCACCGGAGCCAAAGGATACTATCTCTTACACGTATCCGGAAGAATCGCTTCTCGCTTTCCTTAAAGAGAAAGGAGTAAAACTGAATACAGAACAGGAGGCAATCAGACTGAAACAGGAGAAACTGGCAGGAACAACCGTCAGAATCCCCTTAAAAGAACTTCAAAAAGAGAATGACAAGGTGAAAGGCTTATACGGAAAAGAAGAAAAACTGGTCCTGGAGTACATCGACAAGCAGTATAAAAACAAGCAGTCAGAGCAAGACATGGACAGAAACTTTATCTCGATGGAACAAAAAACCAGTCATAAGAAAGACAGCATTCTTGCCCGGCTATATGATGTGCCCGATCCTTTGCTTTGGCAAATAGCCAAAGTCCGCAACCTGGGTTTCAGCCTGCAGAATATCAAGACACGTTCCATTGCCCGTGAGTATGTGGACAGTATCAAGCAAAAGCTCACTCACCCACAATTGGCAGAAGAGGCCGAATATCTGTTCGCCAAAACGCATCCGAAGGAAAAAGTCAATTCCTATCAACTTCCGGAAGGCAAAGCCACCAACGTTTTCCGCAACATTATTAAGAATCATCCGGGAAAAGTCCTGTTCGTCGACTTCTGGGCAACGACCTGCGGACCTTGTCGCGCAGGAATAGAAGCGACGGCAGACCTGCGCAAAAAATACAAAGATCATCCGGAGTTCGAGTTCATCTATATCACCGGACAGAAAGACTCACCAGCCGGTGCATATAAGCAATACGTGGAAAAGAATCTGAAAGGAGAAGCCAGCTATTATGTCACCGACTCAGAGTTCAATTATCTGCGCCAACTTTTCCGCTTCAACGGCATTCCGCACTATGAACTTGTGCTAAAAGACGGCAGTATCTCCAAGGAAGAACTGGGGACGCATAGAATCAGAAAGTATTTGGAGGAGCACTTCCCCGTTTCCGGGTCTGCCGGACAGGGAGAAAATGCTCAGTAATCCCGGCTGAACCTAAGTGGAACACATTGATAGCGAAGCATCTCTTCTTCAGTTTATACTAAGAGGAGATGCTTCGACAAGTTCAGCATGACAAATACTCTCTAGAAATAAATGCTTTTCTATTGTCACTTATCACCTTTCGAAGATAACAAACTGATAATAAACACACTTCGGGTGATAATAGCTGGTGATAATAGCTGGTGACAATAGGGTGATAATAAGGTGATAATAGCCGTAAATCATGCTTTTTATTGTCACTTTACCCCTATTTCACGACTTATTACCTGTCACTTCCTCCCCATCTTATTACCTATTACTTATTACCTGTTACTTATTACCTATCACGCCTCATCCGAGCCTTGTCCTTATACAACAAATACCATAAGCTACCAATGCTTTTAGCTCATCATGCCTTTATACTTCCATTAAGCTACCGACATCTTTACCTGTTCACGGCCGTGACAAGACCTGATCACATCCGTGAGCAGCCTTTACCACGACCGTGAGCAACTCTTACCACGGCCGTGAACAACTAACAATGTCGGCACCTTATCCCAACTTTCCTTATAAGGAAAGTCTACTATGTAAGGAGCTAACGGGAACTTTAGCACTATCTTACAAGTGATTTTACCATAGCCAACCAATGAACTCCCCGCATGCTGAAAGACCATAAACAACAAGAAAATCTAAAAAAAGCGATGCAAAAGACGGAACCTCGGTTAATTTTCCGTACTTTTGTATCGCTTTTAAATTAAATCATAGAAAAATGGACGATTCAAACCCGCGAACGTGCACTTATAGTATTAATTAAAGCGATCAGAGTCATTGAAAACTGATGCCTCTGCTCGTGTAAACAAACGAAAGGAGGCAATAAGATGAGAACATATCTTTATTGTGAAGCTGGCTTTGTGGAAAAACCGCAATGGCTTCCTAACTGCTGGGTAAACGTAGTATGCCCGGACAACGATGACTTTGAGTTTCTGACTAAAACCCTGAATGTACCCGAATCATTTCTAAACGATATAGCCGATACAGACGAACGTCCGCGCACCGACACGGAAGGCAACTGGCTATTGACGATTCTGCGCATCCCGATGCAAAACGGTCAGAACGAAAGTCTTCCCTTCGGTACCGTACCCATCGGCATCATCACCAACAATGAAATCATTGTATCAGTCTGCTACCACAATACAGACCTGCTACCGGACTTCATCGAACACACCCGCCGAAAAGGAATCGAAGTCCGCAACAAACTCGATTTGATTCTCCGGCTGATTTATTCGTCTGCCGTATGGTTTCTGAAATATCTGAAACAGATAAATCTGGATATCAGCGCCGCCGAAAAGGAACTGGAACGCAGTATCCGCAACGAAGACCTGCTCCGTCTGATGAGACTGCAGAAAACACTCGTTTACTTCAACACCTCCATCCGAGGAAATGAAGTAATGATCGGAAAGCTGCAAAGTATCTTTCAGGACACCGACTTTCTGGACAAGGAACTGGTAGAAGACGTGATTATCGAGTTGAAACAGGCATTTAATACCGTAAACATCTACAGCGATATCCTCACCGGAACGATGGACGCCTTTGCCTCCATCATCTCCAACAACGTGAATGCCATCATGAAACGCATGACCAGCCTTTCCATTACGCTGATGATCCCGACATTGATAGCCAGTTTCTACGGGATGAATGTGGATATCCATCTGGAAGAGATGCCGTATGCCTTTGCACTGATTATCCTGTGCTCCGTTGTGCTGTCGACATTAGCGTTTATCGTATTTCGGAAAATCAAGTGGTTCTAATTCAAGCGATTGCAATTCAAGCAGTTCTCAATTTCCCTTTACTTCAGAGACATAAAAAAGCAGCCTGTCATTCTTAAGACCTGAATTCAAGGTCGGCGATGACAGGCTGCACACAATACGTTTTTTGTTCGATAGAGAATATTAAAAAGAGAATGTTTAAGAGAGAGAAATTATTTTATCCTTCTTTATTGGATTTCTTTCCGCCCAACGGCACAGAAATACCAACAAATCCACTTACAGAATTGGTGTTCTTACCTAAGAACATATAGTCAGTTCCGAGGAACACCGGACCCAACTTCAAGCCCAGACCGAATGACTTACCGGCAGACTGAATAGCCGAGTAGCTGAGCGCAACGTTAAGCCAGCTTTTCGGACGATAGTTTGCGGAGAATGTTACTTCTGTCAGCGTTTTCGGTTGCACGAAGCGAGTCGTAGACAATACACCTACTCCGAGTTTGTTCTCAAAGAAGCCGTATTCTGCTCCTACCACAACTGTAGATGCCAGACTAGACTTGCGTGATTTATGTACGTCCTCTGTCTGAAGTTGCAACATTTCATAGTCGAGTACATCACCACCATTTACACGATCCATGTATCCATTAGCATCATTCTGCAAACGGTTGATATTAGATTGAACCGCAATTACAGAACCGTCAATATTATTTGGATCAATACCTGTCAGATAATTATCACCTGCAATATTAATTGCTTCCGGATTAGCAGAAGCTATTTTAGTAGCACCTTTCGACCATTTGACGAATCCTAAGTCTAGAACAGAGGCAGACACTGTCAGATTATCCATAATTTTATAAGAAGCTCCCAAATCAATACCGAAACCATAACCTGCAATACCCAACTTACCACTATCAAAATCAAAGTCGCTGATATAGTCTTGACCGTTTTCTTCTACCAATTCCAGTCCTTTGAAAGAACTTTCTAGATGAGCATCAACTGTCAGCTTTGCATGATAACCTTTAATTTCATTTTGCAAAGCTTCTATCTCTTTCGCAGCCTGTACAGGGTCACTGCTAAACTGAATATTCTGTAATTGGCTGATGCGGGTATCACTCGGAAGATTAGCATTCATCATTACATTGTTGATCTTCAGATTCATATTACCGATACCCAGCAATACTTTCACCTTACCACCGACTGTCAAACGGTTATTGATCTGACGCGCATACCCTAAACCAACTTCACCATAAGCGTTAATATCCAGTTTCTGACCGCTGATATCGTAATTGCTGTTTCTCCAGTTATCTTCAAGCGCATCCATCTCATTCAGGAAAGTAAACATGGAACGGGTAAGGCTTGCACCTATATCCGCACGAACACCTACGTTGAATGACCAGAAGTTCTTTCCTTTATACCATCCGGCAGAAAGAATCTCCGTGCTTACGTTTACATTTAAGTTGTTTTTATCTTTCAGACGGCTGAGGAAATCGGGATTAGAGTAGAAATTGTCGCTATCGTCAATAATGTCGATAATATCCTGATAACCCAATGAAGTGGACCCGACAGTAGCATTGACCGATCCCAATACCGGAATATTAAAATACCCCTGAGTCGGAATCAGAGCCGGATTCAATTGTTGCCGATAATGAGTACCTTCCATAAAATAAGAAGTACGTAAAAACTGCGCATTGGCAGGTAAAACAAAACCCATCATAAGAAGTAAAGCCCCCATCAACTTCTTAGATGCATAAAGTCTGCTTGTTGTCATGATTTTATCTTTTTTTAATTCTTGTTATCGAATGCAAATATATAGCATTTAAGTAACAAATAAAAGCACAAGTCAACACTTTTTTAGCATAAACCGAACATTTTCATGGCTATTTGGAGAAAATTCGTGCTTATTCTGCAAAAATATGTAGAAAGTGAAACAAAAGACAATATCAGAAATTCAGGTTCAACTGCCCGTCACCAAGCAGATTGAAGGTCATTCGGTGGTAGGGAGTCGTTCCACGTTCGGCGATGGCGGCACGATGTTTTTTAGTCGGGTATCCTTTATTCTTATTCCAGTCATAAAACGGATATTCTTCGTGAAGACGATTCATATAATCATCTCTGTAGGTTTTAGCCAGTATAGAAGCGGCGGCTATCGAGAGGTATTTACCGTCTCCTTTTATCACGGTAGTATGAGGAATGTCAGGATATTTATTGAAACGGTTTCCGTCGATCAGCAAATGCTGAGGACGGACAGAGAGCTGATCGACAGCCCGGTGCATCGCCAGAAAGGAGGCGCGGAGAATATTTATCTCGTCTATCTCTTCGGGCGACACCACTCCTACCGCCCATGCCAGCGCTTCTTTCTCTATCACTTCACGAAGTGCGTAGCGTTGCTTCTCGGTCAGTTGCTTCGAATCATTCAGCAACTCATTCTTGAAATCTCTAGGAAGAATGACGGCGGCAGCATACACTGATCCTGCCAGGCAACCGCGGCCGGCCTCATCGCAGCCGGCCTCTATCAGGTCTTTATTTAAGTAAGGTAGTAGCATACTTATTCTTTTTTTTATCTGCCACAAAGATAAAGGAAATAAAAAAGGAGACCTCATCCAAGGTCCCCTTTTTCCGTCATTCATTCACACAAACAAACAATTGTTCCCCAAATATATTCTACCGGTTCACAGCCCTAGCGACCGGAACCATCACCCTACCATTCGTTTTACAGATTTTGTTCGTTGATAACATCAGCCTTTCCCCTTAGCCATTATGATAGATTTCTTCCATTTCCCCTTTATAACTTATAATATATCGTCTTGCAAAAGTATCTAAATAATAAGAGACGAGAAAATGGCTTTGAGCGAGTATTTGCATGAAATGCCCCGAAACAGGATTATCTGCCGGAAAAAAGTGATTAAGTGCGCAAAAAAGGTGTTTACCCGGTTCTATATAATCAGAAGGCGATAAGCGGACTTATCTCCGGCTATCGCCCTCTTCAATAAACAAACCTTCTTTTAGTTAAAACAAACTCCAGGCGACGGTAAGCCCTGCCATCACAATGGCTACCATGCTCATAAGTTTGATTAAAATATTCAGACTCGGGCCGGAAGTATCCTTAAACGGGTCGCCCACAGTATCGCCTACTACGGTTGCCTTATGCACTTCACCGCCTTTGCCTCCAAAGTTCCCCTCTTCTACATATTTCTTCGCATTATCCCACGCACCGCCTGCATTGGCCATAAAGATAGCCAGCACAAAACCTGTGCTCAAACCGCCGATCAACAGTCCCAGTACTCCGGTCACTCCGAAGATTAATCCGGTAGCGATAGGCGCAAGGATAGCAATCAGCGACGGAATCACCATTTCGCGCTGCGCACCCTTGGTTGAGATAGCCACACAACGTTCATAATCCGGCTCGGCTTCTCCTGTCAGAATGCCTTTAATCTCACGGAACTGACGACGCACCTCATCCACCATGTGTCCGGCTGCGCGGCCGACCGCATTCATCGTCAGTCCACAGAACAGGAACGCCATCATCGAACCGAGGAACATACCGGAAAGAACTTTGGGATTCATCAGCGTCACGTCGTAATAGTTCATGAAATCGACAAAGGTAGCATTGGCGGTAGAGACGACATCGCCGTTCGGCATACTCAGGTCTATTGTCCCCAAACGGGTCAGACCGATACGGATTTCTTCGATATAGGATGCCAGCAAAGCCAGTCCGGTCAATGCAGCGGAACCGATAGCAAAACCTTTTCCGGTTGCCGCGGTTGTATTTCCCAAAGAGTCGAGCGCATCGGTACGCTTGCGGACTTCGGCACCCAGACCGGCCATTTCGGCATTACCGCCTGCATTATCAGCAATCGGGCCGTAAGCGTCCGTAGCCAGTGTGATTCCTAATGTGGACAGCATACCGACAGCGGCAATACCGATACCGTAGAGCCCCATACCCACATTGGAGAAATCGAAACCGGAAGCAAGCAGGAAGGAGGCAATGATGCCCACCACCACCGCAATCACGGGAATAGCCGTAGAAAGCATACCCAGACCGATACCGGAAATAATGACGGTGGCAGGTCCGGTCTTTCCGCTTTCACTCAGTTTCTGAGTGGGGCGATACGACTGGGAAGTATAATATTCGGTAGAACGTCCGATCACAATGCCGACCAACAGGCCGACTACGACAGCGCATGAAATCCAAATCCAGTTGTCCAACTGCAAGAGCCACAGGATTAAGAAGGTAGCAGCCACAATCAGCACGGAACTCAGGTTTGTTCCGAATGCCAGCGAGCCGAGCAAATCTTTCATCGTCGCATTTTCTTTGGTGCGCACGGAGAAGATACCGATAATGGAAAGCAGAATACCTACCGCAGCAATCAGCATCGGGGCAATAACCGCTTTGAACTGCATGACCGTATCTGCCGAATGTATAAAGGCGGCAGCACCCAATGCGGCAGTCGCCAGGATAGAACCGCAATAAGATTCGTACAAGTCGGCTCCCATACCTGCCACGTCGCCTACGTTATCGCCTACATTATCGGCAATGGTGGCAGGGTTTCGCGGATCGTCTTCGGGAATTCCGGCTTCTACCTTACCCACAAGGTCGGCGCCTACGTCGGCAGCTTTTGTATATATACCGCCACCTACACGGGCAAAGAGCGCCTGTGTGGAAGCTCCCATACCGAACGTCAGCATCGTGGTAGTGATTACGCAAAGTTTATGAGTCGGTGTCAGTGCGTCGGCGGGAATCACCGCGTTCAGCAACAGATACCAGAAAGATATATCGAGCAACCCCAGTCCGACTACAACGAGTCCCATTACCGCACCACTGCGGAAAGCGATTCTCAGTCCGGAGTTCAATGAATTGCGTGCCGCATTCGCCGTACGTGCCGAAGCATAGGTTGCCGTCTTCATACCCAGGAAACCGGAAAGACCGGAGAAGAAACCACCCGTCAGGAAAGCTATGGGAACCCACGCATTCTGAACATGAAAGCCATAAGCCATAATTGAAAACAAAATAACCAGCCCAAGGAAAACACAACCTACAATCTTGTACTGTTGTTTCAGATAAGACATAGCTCCCTTGCGTACCGCAGCGGCTATTTTTATCATTTGGGGAGTACCTTCACTCTCTTTCATCATCTGCTTATGGAAGTAATAAGCAAAACAGAGGGCTAACACTGAAGCGACCGGAACCAGCCAGAAAAGAATGCTATCCATAGAATTAATTATTAAAGGGTTTTATGGAGGCTAAAAGTATGGAAATCAAACGAAAAAAGCAAGCAAAAAAGGAAAAAAATCCGACTTGCCGATTGATGCGGTATCTCTCAATGAAGCGAAAGGAAGACAAGTAGAAAAGTCCTTTGAGAATCCTACAGAAGAGTATCAGGCCAACAACTCGTTAGTTAATTTTTAGTCTAATTACGTTAATCGTTAACAAACCCATTATTTCTATTAAACCATGTTATAAAGAGCCGCACTTTGCCCCGAAAATTTGGAGATAGCCGAAAAGTCCCTATCTTTGTAGTGTGTTTTTCATAGTATTAGATTTAAGGTTAACAAAAGATTGGCTGTCTGGGATAGATAGCCTTTTTTTATGCCTTTTTCTGCATAAACTCCGTAGGAGTCACCCCAAACTGTTTCTGGAATATCTTGGCAAAGTATGAAGGAGACTGGAAACCTACCCGGTCACATATCTCATTGATGCGTAATTCTCCTTCCTGCAAGAGTTCTGCCGCACGCTTTAAGCGGATGACCCGAATAAAATCAAGCGGAGAAAGGTCTGTCAATGCCTTTATTTTCCGATGAAGGCTGGACCGGGACATATTCATGGCGGCAGCCAGTGCTTCCACATTATAGTTCGCATCCGTAAGATTCTCACGTACCCTAGTGATGAGTTGCGACATCAGTTGTTCATCGGCACGTGTCATGGCATCTCCCTGCGGGGTGCAGGCGCCATAAGTAATCTGATTAATGAATCTCTCGTGCGTACGATGCGCTTCACGCTCACGGGCTAACTCTGCAAGCAGTTGCTGTTCACGTATCTTCTGCACTTCCCGTCGCCGATAAGTGCGGAGAGTCAGCACGAAGCTGCCGGACAGGAGAATGATATATATCAGATATGCCCATACCGTACGCCACCAGGGAGGAAGGATTTGTACGGACAGAGTCGCTTCCTCTTGATTCCAGACGCCGTCGTTATTACTCCCGCGCACGCGGAATATATAATCTCCCGGAGGAAGCTGGGCATAGGAGGCGGTATGTGCATCGGAGGTATAGTTCCAGTCATCGTCAATGCCTTCCATCTTGTAGGCATAGCGGTTGGCTCCCGGTGAAGTATAGCTCAATGCGACAAAGTCAAAGCTGACGTTAGAACGGTAGGGCAATCGCATTCCTTCGGGCTTCAAAGGTATTTCCCTCCCTTGCACCTTGATACGGGTGATATACACGGGCGGTACAAACGTATTTCGATGTATCTGATCCGGATTAAAAGAGACTAATCCGTTGATGGTTCCCATCCAGATCGTGCCGTTGCCGGCAGCCAATGCCGATTTGTAGTTGAACTGATTGTCAGGAAGACCGTCGTTTCGGGTAAAGACGTGCAGGCTGTCCGTCTCCGGATACAGACAGACCAGTCCACGGTCGGTACCGAACCAGATACGGTGCTGCCGATCTTCTACCGCCTTGTAGGTTACATTGTCAGGGAGGCCGTCCGCCTTCGTATAGGTACGGAAAGTTCCTGTTTGGGGGCTAAAGCATGAAAGTCCGCCACGGTCGGTGGAAAACCAGAGAAAACCTTGGCTGTCTTCCGAAATTCCGGTCACTTCGTTGGTGCCGATGGAAGTGCTGTCTCCTTCTATATGCAGATAGTTCACCGTTTCGTCCGTTTGCGGTTGATAGCGGAAGACTCCGTTGCCCATAGTCGCCACCCATATATTCCCTTCTTTGTCTTCAAGAATATCGCGCATAAAGGCATAGCCGAACTGTTTCATTTCTTCAAATGTCCGTCCCCCGTCGGCAGAACGGAAGATATTCCAGCCATCTCCCAGCCAGATTGTTCCCTGACGGTCACGATGCAAGGCGTAGACGGTTCCTTCGCTGATACCCATTTGTTCCGGACGCATTGTCTGTACACGTCCTTTGAAAGCAATGCTGCCGGAAAGGGCGGATACGGCCGGTGTAATCAAGTCGATTCCTCCTTTAAAGTAGCCTGCACCGATCAAATCGTCAGAGGTGAATAAACTTAAAACATTCTGCCGGTCTGCGGATTCGGGAATAGTGGTGAACAGCCTTGTCTCCGGATTCCAATAACAGACACCGCCATCCTGCGTACTAACCCAAATCGTTCCATCTTTCCCTTCGCCCAGTTCGCTGATACGTCTGCCGCTGACTGAACCGGGCTTGCCATCCGGCAGGTAAATAGAAAAGTCAAGTGTACGGACAGGCAGATAGCTTGCTCCTCCAAACTGTGTACAAATCCACGTCCCGCCTTCACGGTCACGATAGATTTTATCTACGATTGCATCACTGAGTCCATAAGCTCCTCCCGCATCTGCCGGAATATGCCGGACGGTATTCTCCCGTTCGTTGATGACGTAAACTCCATCTTGCGTACCGACCCAAAGATCATCGTCCAGACAAACGACATAGCGAATTATCTTACGGTGTACCGCCGGTGCAGGGAAGATACTGACTTCGCCTGTCTTCTTATCAAATCGTTTCAGTTCCTCCTCGTGTACTCCGACAATCAGTTCATCTCCATAATCACAGAGTGTGAAGATGAAATCATCCTTCAATGCCTCCTTTGCACAAGCTTCGAAAGTATCTTGTGCGGGACAATAACGGAAAATACTTGCTCCGTTGGTTCCCACCCATAGCGTTCCCTCCTTGTCGATGCAGATCGACTGCGGGAAATTCTTGCTCTTATCGCTGCCGGGAAGAAGTATGTAGCGGAATAACTTCTTCGTGGGAACGTGATAACGGTATACTCCCAGATTGGGTACGTTCACCCATATATTGCCGGAAGGATCGGACAGAATATCTTCCACCCATTGCCCGCTGATTTGTTCGCCCTTGTCAGTCTTTGCATCAAAAAAGGAGAACTTTCCGGTCGATAAGTCCTGAATATAGACTCCGTTGTCCGTTCCCACCCAAAGTTGGCGCCGGTCGTCTTCATATAGTGCGGAGATCACCTGATTGCCATGCCCCGAAACCTCATCGAAGCAAGGATATACCTGCATCGAAACGCCGTCATAACGGTTCAGCCCATTGCGTGTGCCCAGCCAGATAAATCCGTAACTATCCTGAATGATTGATTTGACATGACTATTGGAAAGCCCGTTCACACCATTGATATGTATAAAGTTGTATTGTTCCGTCGCAAAGGAGGACGGAATAAAGAAACAGACTGACAGAAGGAAAAATAGGAGTCCTTTTTTCATATATGGATATTAGATGCCTACAAATATAGTTTTTTTCGTGTAAAAAGCAGATGATGAATGAAACATTTGTTGCAACCTATACTACAAATGTAGCGATTCCAACGTGCCGTCCGGCATTTGCAACATCTCTTGCACATCTTGACAAACGGGTATATAGCCACCTGTACCGCTACCGCCTACCTTTGCTTCCGTCAATACGACACACCCTGTGAACGAATAAAATCTTTAAATTAATATCGACATGAAAAGAATAACCTTTAGTTGCCTTGCCGCAGTCATCCTGCTACAACTGATTCCCGTCAACGGAAACGCACGGGACATCCGGAATCAGAAAGAAAAGAACAACCGCACAGAGATAAAGCAGGATACTATCTCTGCCATACACTCCGCCATCCGCCCGGGAAAAGACATTCCCGGGACAGCATCTTCCAGCCCGAAAAAAGAAGGAGAAGAAGGTGAACGCAACGTGATGCTGAACGCATCGGATGCCAACAAGCCACGTGAAATCCAAATCGGACTGCCCAGTGAAGACGTTAATGTATACGAGAACGGATTGCCTGCCGTATATTCATCTGCCGTACATAAACTCGCCGCCCACTGGCGAAGTGATTCCAGCCTGGGAGAAGTCGGTCTGCTGTCTCCTTCGGAATCGGCTATCACCACAGGAAACATTGCCTACTCCGTCAACGCTTTCAGCAAACTGGGACAAAAAGACTTCCAAGGAATACTCAACTATCGTGCCAATCATTTCGGTATGCAGAACTTCGATCTGAATGTATCGGGAGGTATCAGCAACCAGTGGCTGTATACTGCCGGCATTTATCAGAACTTCGATCCGGGAAGTTTCGATCTGAAATTCACGAACTATGCCGACCGGACGGAAATCTATCATGCCGGTCTGACGCGCCTCTTCAACGACGGACGCGGAAAAATATCTCTGCTCTACAAACATTCGCGGAGCAGGAATCCCGGCAACTTTGCCAATGCGGCTCCTTTCATCTACGTAGGCGACGGATCGGTCAAGGAAGTGGAAGGATTCAAGCTGGGTACCAACTCGTATGTTCCGCAAAGCGGTTCTTTCCCATACATGGACGTTATGGACGGAAAGATGAAAACATGGAATCTGAATGACGGCAACGAGAACCGTGCCAATGAAGTGGCCCTGATTGCCGACTATCGTTTCAAGAATGATCTTCTCTGGAAGTTCAACCTGAAATATATGGATGCTCCCCGTGCCAACTATGTGGACTTCGGAGGCAGCACCATCAGTGAAGCAACGGCTGCCGATGGTTATACGCTCGCCAATGGTGACGTGTATGAAGGTTTGGCAGAAGGCCGCCGCACCTGGCTGCATGTAGGAAAAGTAAAGAATTTCCTCGTTACCTCCGAACTAAGCAAACGCTTCGGCACCCACGACCTTCGACTGGGAGTTAATGAGTGGTATTATCATCTGGACTATCATTCTTCTTCCCTGCAATGGATGGCAAGTGTACAGGAATACCCGCAACTGCTCCATTCCACTGCCGTTGACCCGCTGGACCCGACACTCAGCAGCCAGCGTGCGCAGACTTACGGCTATAACGAACTCAGCCCCGAATACACCAAAGGATACGAAAACAAACTCGCCCTTTACTTTACGGACAACTGGCAGGTAACTCCCCGATTCAACGTCTACTATGGCGGTCGTCTTGAATACTACCGGATGAGTGCCGACCAAATCTCCGCATCACGCTTCTCCGGATTTCATATCGGCGACTTCAACACTTATAGTAAAGACGAAGAAACCGGAAACATTATTGCCACACCACACAGCATCCAGCCTGCCAAAGTGGTAAAAAACAAACTAAACTACGCCGCTACCCTCCGCATGACCTATAATATGACGAAGCAATTCGGCCTGACAGCCGACGGAACAGTAGCCACCCGTTTCCCACGCATCAACGAATATGCCGGAACAGGTCCCACCGAAGAACAATACAAACGCGTCACCATACCGTTGATCCGGGGCGGACTGTTCTACAAGAACAACTGGCTCAACCTCACTTCCATGGTCACCTACATCTCCAAATCGAATAATATCGACCAGCAGAATCTGACCAAACCGGGAACCAAAGAAGGGAAAACCGTACTGCTGATCTACAACATCAAAACACTGGGATGGACCACTTCTGCCGAAATCGACCCCTTCAAAGGTTTCCACCTGCACGCACTGTTCACTTATCAGAAACCTGTATACAAGAACTACAATGCCAGCGTGACCTTCGACGACGGTGCCCAAATGTCCGTCAATGCCAACGGAATGATAGTTAAAGAAATTCCACAGGTACTCGTCGAACTGGACCCCAGTTATAATATCACGAAAGATTTACGTCTCTGGCTCAGTTTCCGCTATTTCGGAAAGACGTATGCCAACCTTCAGGAAGCTCTTTACTTCAACGGCCGCTGGGAAACGTTCGGAGGTATCAACTGGAACGTAAACAAGCATCTGTCACTGGGGGCAACGGTGATCAACTTCCTGAACCAGAAAGGAGCCAGCGGCACCATCAACGGTTCGGAACTGATCACCAAAGAAGAAGCGGGCAACTATGCAGGACGCTATATGAGCGGAAACTACCTGCGCCCGTTTACTGTCGAATTTAGTGCCGGCATCAAATTCTGAGATTATTGTACATAACTAAATATGATTATCTTTGTGGCTCTTTATGTCCGCAAACTAACTAATACCAATAAACAATCCATTTTACAACCATGAAAAGACTTTTTGTATTACTAACGGCTTTATTCGCTCTGACGCAAATGAACGCCCAAGAGAAAAAGAACATCCGTATCTCTACGGACAACACCGACTTAATCCTTCAGGTAGCCCCCAACGGACGTCTCTATCAGACTTATCTGGGCGATAAACTACTGAACGAACAGGACATCAACCACTTCTCTTATGCCGTAAAAGGTGGCAGTGACGGCAGCGTATCTACCCGCGGCTGGGAAGTTTATCCGGGCTCCGGAGCCGAAGACTACTTTGAACCTGCTGTGGCCATCACCCACCATGACGGTAATCCGAGTTCCATCTTCCGCTATGTATCTTCCGAGCAGAAAGCGGTGGCAGACGGGACGGAAACTGTCATCCATCTGAAAGATGACCAGTATCCGGTTGAAGTGACTTTATTTTATATCGCTTACCCGAAAGAAAACGTCATCAAGACATGGAGCGAAATAAAGCATAATGAAAAGAAGCCCGTCACCCTGTGGCGTTATGCTTCCACCATGCTTTACTTCTCCGACCACAGTTACTACCTGACCGAGTTCAGCAGCGACTGGGCAAAGGAGGCACAGATGAGTTCTCAACAACTACAATTCGGAAAGAAAGTGATCGACACGAAACTGGGCAGCCGCGCCGCCATGCACACTCATCCGTTCTTCGAACTGGGACTGGAACAACCGGCACAGGAAGCGCAAGGCCGTGTAATGTTGGGTACAATCGGATGGACCGGAAACTTCCAATTCACATTCGAAGTAGACAATGTCGGCAATCTGCGTGTGATTCCCGCCATCAATCCGTATGCCTCCAACTACGAACTGAAGCCCAACGAAGTATTCACAACTCCGGAATTTATATTCACCCTGAGCAACAATGGTACAGGCGAAGCCAGCCGAAACCTGCACGCCTGGGCACGCAACTACCAACTGAAAGATGGACAAGGCGACCGCCTTACCCTACTGAACAACTGGGAAAACACTTACTTCAAATTTAACGAAGAACTGCTTGCCGAACTAATGAAGGAAGCCAAACACCTCGGTGTGGATATGTTTCTGCTGGATGACGGCTGGTTCGGCAACAAGTATCCACGCAACGACGACCACGCCGGACTGGGCGACTGGGATGCCATGAAATCCAAACTGCCCGGCGGTATCCCTGCCCTTGTCAAATCAGCCAAAGAAGCCGGAGTCAAGTTTGGTATCTGGATTGAACCTGAAATGGTGAATCCGAAAAGTGAATTGTTCGAAACGCATCCGGACTGGGCTATCACCCTGCCGAACCGTGAGACATATTACTACCGCAACCAGTTGGTTCTTGACCTCAGCAACCCGAAAGTACAAGACTTCGTATTCGGCGTAGTAGACAAGATTCTGACTGAGAATCCGGAAGTGGCATTCTTCAAATGGGACTGTAACTCTCCTATCACCAACGTCTATTCTCCGTATCTGAAGAACAAGCAAGGACAACTTTACATCGATCATGTACGCGGAATTTACAAAGTGCTGGAACGTGTAAAAGCGAAATACCCGAACGTCCCCATGATGCTTTGCTCCGGCGGCGGCGCACGCTGCGACTACGAAGCACTGAAATACTATACTGAATTTTGGTGCAGCGACAATACCGACCCGATAGAACGCCTGTTCATCCAATGGGGATTCTCGCAAATCTTCCCGGCAAAGGCAATGTGCGCACACGTGACCAGCTGGAACAAAAAGACAAGCGTAAAATTCCGTACCGATGTGGCAAGTATGTGCAAACTGGGCTTTGACCTCGGTCTGAAAGAACTGAGCGCCGACGAACTGGCATACTGTCAGGAAGCAGTTGCCAACTGGACACGTCTGAAAAAAGTAATCCTGGACGGCGATCAATACAGACTTGTCTCTCCGTATGACGGAAATCATATGTCGATAATGTATGCTTCGCCCGATAAGAATAAGGCTGTGCTTTATACTTATGATATACACCCACGTTTCGGAGAAAAACTGCTGCCTGTAAAATTGCAGGGATTGGATGCCAAGAAAATGTATAAGGTAAAAGAAATCAACTTGATGCCGAACAGTAAATCCGATCTGGCTGCCAACGAGAAAACTTACTCAGGTGATTATCTGATGAAGGTAGGTATGAATGCTTTCACGACTAATCAGGCTTTTAGCCGGGTGATTGAGCTTACGGCAGAATAACTTCCTATTGCCTTACTCATGCCAAGCCTTTGGCACGCTTGTGCCAAGGGCTTGGCATAGCAGTGCCAATGCGGTGGCACAACTGTGCCAAAGGCATGGCACAAGCATTAAGAACAAAAGGGGAAACACCGTTCGTGGTGAATCCCCTTTCTCATACAATAAAACAATCAACTAATCTTCAATCGTTACAGCAGTTCCGTTGGCAGTTACCATCAGCATACTACCGCTGCCTCCTACTGTTTCATAATCCAGATCGACACCGATCACTGCATTGGCTCCTAACTGTGCCGCCTGTGCCTGCATCTCCTGCAAAGCTGTATCTTTTGCCATACGGAGTACTTCTTCATATGCACCGGAACGACCTCCTACAATATCCCGAATACTTGCAAACAAGTCACGGAATACATTAGCACCAATGATTGTCTCTCCGGAAACAATTCCGTAGTACTTTACTATTCGTTTTCCCTCAATGATGGGAGTTGTAGTCACTAACATGATCTTTTTCTTCTTTTTTAGTTGTTTACTATCCTATTAGACGCAGGATATCCCCAAAAGGTTGCAATGTCACCCTAAAAAAATTGCAGCTATACCGCAAATCAATGCGATATAGCTGCCAATTAGAGTTAAAGAGAGAGAGAATTTATAGAAAGCGCGGTCTCACGACCAACTTAATATACCTAAAATGATTTTTATTCTTTCTTATTAGACGCAGGAAACTTCAAATCACTGCACTTCAAAGAGACTTTTTTAGTTAAAGAATAAAAAAAATCGCTATTCTTGCAGGAATAGCGATTAATATCTTTAGAACATCTGGCTGACGCGTTCGATCCCAGCCACTAATGCGTCCACTTCCGATCGTGTATTGTACATGGCAAATGATGCACGTACCGTACCTTCGATTCCGAGCCGTTGCATCAACGGTTGCGCACAATGGTGCCCCGTGCGGACGGCGATACCTAAACGGTCTAACAATGTTCCCAAATCGAAATGGTGAATATCTCCCACCAGAAATGAAATCACCGCTCCCCGATCTGCCGCCTCACCGAAAATACGCATATTGGGTATTTCCTTCAATCGCTTCAGCGCATACATTGTCAGCTCGTGTTCATGAGCAGCGATTTGGTCGAGTCCGATGCCATTAACATAGTCAAGGGCTTTTGCCAGTCCGGTAGTACCGATGTAGTCCGGCGTACCGGCTTCAAACTTGAAAGGCAGTTCGTTGAAGGTAGTCTTTTCAAAAGAGACGTGCTGAATCATTTCTCCTCCTCCTTGATAAGGGGGCATACGATCCAGCCATTCTTCCTTTCCATAAAGCACACCGACGCCTGTCGGCCCATAAACCTTATGTGCGGAGAACACCAGAAAATCGGCATCCAAGTCTTGCACATCCACCTTCATATGGGGGATAGACTGTGCAGCATCCACTAGAAAAGGTACTCCATGCGCATGAGCCGTCGCAATCATTTCCTTGACAGGATTTACGGTTCCCAATACGTTCGACACCTGAACTACACTGACTATCTTTGTACGCTCGGTGAATAACTTTTCATATTCATCCAGCAACAGTTCGCCCTTGTCATTCATCGGAATGACCTTGATGGCAATTCCTTTGCGGGCAGCCAGAAGTTGCCAGGGAACGATATTACTGTGATGCTCCATCACTGAAAGGATCACCTCATCGCCTTCCTGCATAAACTCATCTCCAAAGCTGGAAACAAGCAAATTGATACTTTCCGTCGTACCCCGTGTAAAGACGACCTCATTCGTGCTGCCGGCATTGATAAACTGCCGTACCGTTTCGCGGGAAGCTTCATGCAGTTCCGTTGCCTGCTGGGAAAGGTAATGTACTCCGCGATGCACATTCGCATTCACAGAGTAATACTCATCTACCAGCGCATCCACCACCAGACGAGGTTTCTGAGTCGTCGCACCGTTATCGAAATAAACCAATGGTTTACCATACACCGTACGGCTCAATATCGGAAAGTCTTCACGTATCTTTTGAATATCCATTTTACTTATTCATCATTTACATATTGCACATCCCTGGCACTTGTTCAATTCGCCACGGAAGCGTTTTTCTACCAACAGGTGCAGACGGTCTTTCAATGCATCCAGACGAATCGTATCGATGACTTCATTGACGAATGCAAACATCAGAAGCAAGCGTGCTTCTTTCTCCGCTATTCCGCGTGCACGCATATAGAACAAAGCATTCTCGTCCAACTGGCCCACAGTTGCTCCGTGAGAGCATTTCACATCGTCCGCATAGATTTCAAGCTGCGGCTGCGTGTACATACGCGCATCGCGTGTGGCACAAAGGTTGCGGTTGGTCTGTTGAGAATTTGTATGCTGGGCATCAGGACGTACCAATACCAGTCCGGCAAAAGCACCGGTCGACTGGTCATCAAGCACGTACTTGAATAATTCATTACTGGTACAATTCGGTACTGCATGATCAATGGAGGTATTATTATCCACATGCTGGTTTTTATCAGCGATTGCCATACCGCAAAGATTAATCTCAGCCCCTTCGCCGGCTAGCAGAACTTCTGTTGTATTACGGGTAGTTCCGTTGTGCAGCGTCATGCCATTCAGCAAAACATTGCTGTTTGCTTCCTGCTTCACGTACAGGTTACTGATACGAACCGTACTTGTATGTGTTTCTTCAAGCTCATACATATCGAATACCGCATTCTCTCCGGCAAATACTTCGATCACCTGTGTTGCAAGGAAGTTCACATTATCCATCGCATGATCACAGATCAACAGGCGTGCCTGCGCTCCATCTTCCAGGATGATCAGCACGCGACGGTTCACCATGAAGTTGACATCTGCACGAAGGATATTCACCAGTTGGATAGGCTTCTCTACGATTACGTTCTTCGGAACATAGAAGATGACTCCATCCTGTGCAAAAGCTGTATTAAAAGCTGTTATGCCATCCTTGGAGGTATCAGCCAGCTTACCGTAGTACTTCTTCACCAGTTCGGGATGTTCCGCAGCGACTTCTTTGAGGCTGCCGAAGATGACGCCTTCCGGCAAATGAGTTTTAGGAAGCGCTTTATTATAAAATGCGTCGTTTACCACAAAATACAAGGCTGTGCTCATATTCGGGACATCGCACTTAAACACTTCGTACGGATTGACCGGAATCTGAAGACGGTTAAGGTTCAGGCCGTAATCAGGCTCGAAATACTTACTTATATCCGTGTATTTATACTTCTCCATCTTACGGGTCGGGAATCCGAGACGCTCAAAATCAGCAAAAGCAGCCGCACGGGGTGCATTCAGCACTTCCGCACTATGCTTGCAGATCATGGCTTCCGTCTGAGAGAAGAGATCTATGTATTGTTGTTCTACATTCATCGTTATTCTCCTACTTCTTTCTTAATCCAATCGTATCCCTTTTCTTCCAGTTCCAAGGCTAGTTCCGGCCCGGCAGTTTTCACAATACGACCTTTATAGAGTACGTGCACTATATCCGGTTTGATATAATCGAGCAGACGCTGATAGTGAGTGATGACGATCGTACTTGTTTCGGGAGTCTTGAGCTTATTCACGCCTTCCGCTACAATACGAAGGGCATCAATATCCAGACCGGAGTCTGTCTCGTCAAGAATGCTCAGACGCGGCTCCAGCATTGCCATCTGGAAGATCTCGTTACGCTTCTTCTCACCACCGGAGAAACCTTCATTCACCGAACGATTGGCAAGTTTATTGTCCAGTTCGACTACGGCACGCTTCTCACGCATCAGTTTCAGAAATTCGCTGGCAGTCAACGCAGGCAGACCTTTATACTTGCGCTGTTCATTGACAGCCGCCCTCATGAAGTTCACCATGCTTACTCCGGGGATTTCTACCGGATACTGGAAACTAAGGAAAATACCTTCATGACTACGGTCTTCCGGACTCAACTCCAGCAGATTCTTGCCATAGAAAGTGACCGAACCTTTTGTCACCTCAAAAGCAGGATTTCCCACCAGAACAGAAGAAAGCGTACTCTTTCCGGAACCGTTCGGCCCCATTATCGCATGTACTTCGCCCGGTTTCACCGTCAGGTTAATACCTTTCAATATCTCTTTGCCATTAATGCTGGCATGCAGGTCTTTTATCTCTAACATAAGCTTATTTATTTTTTATCCCACGCTTCCTTCCAACGAAATAGTAAGCAACTTCTGTGCTTCCACTGCAAACTCCATCGGAAGTTTATTTAATACTTCTTTCGCATATCCGTTAACAATCAGCCCGATAGCATCCTCCGTCGGGATACCCCGCTGATTGCAATAGAATATCTGATCTTCGCTGATCTTGCTGGTAGTCGCCTCATGCTCCACCACAGCCGTCTCATTATGGATATCCATATACGGGAAAGTATGCGCACCACATTTGTCGCCCAGCAGCAAAGAGTCACACTGGCTGTAATTTCGTGCATTATCGGCTTTTTCAGCTACACGTACCAGTCCGCGATAAGAGTTCTCGCTATGTCCGGCAGAGATACCTTTGCTGACAATCGTGCTGCGGGTATTCTTTCCCAGATGAATCATTTTTGTTCCGGTATCTGCCTGCTGATAATTATTTGTCACAGCTACAGAATAAAACTCAGCCGTCGAATTATCGCCTGTCAATATGCAGGAAGGGTACTTCCACGTGATAGCCGAACCGGTTTCCACCTGTGTCCAGGACAGTTTGCTGTCCACCCCTTTGCAGTTGCCGCGTTTCGTCACAAAGTTGTAGACTCCACCTTTACCTTCGGCATCACCCGGATACCAGTTCTGAACCGTACTGTATTTCACTTCTGCACGATCATGTACCACAATCTCCACGATAGCCGCATGCAACTGATTTTCATCACGCATCGGTGCGGTACATCCCTCCAGATAAGATACATACGAATCGTCGTCCGCCACAATCAGCGTACGTTCAAACTGTCCCGTATTACGGGCATTGATACGGAAATAGGTAGAAAGCTCCATCGGGCAGCGTACTCCCTTCGGTATGTAAACGAAAGAACCGTCAGAGAACACGGCCGAGTTCAAAGCAGCAAAGAAGTTATCCCGATAGCCTACTACCGAGCCCATATACTTCTTCACAAGGTCCGGATGTTCCCGTACCGCTTCACTAAAAGAGCAGAATATAATGCCTTTCTCCATCAGTGTCTCTTTGAAAGTAGTCTTTACAGATACCGAGTCCATCACTGCATCCACAGCCATTCCGCTCAATGCCATCTGTTCTTCCAAAGGAATCCCCAGTTTATTGAATGTCTTTATCAGTTCCGGATCTACTTCATCCATACTCTTCGGTCCTTCTTTCTTCTTCGTCGGATCGGCATAGTACGAAATTGCCTGATAATCAATCTCCGGAATACGGAGATGTGCCCAAGTCGGCATTTCCAGCGTCAGCCAATGGCGATACGCTTTCAGTCGGAACTCCAGCAGCCATTCGGGTTCATCTTTTTTCGATGAAATCAGACGAACTACATCTTCGTTGAGTCCACGCTCAATAACATCGGTGTGTACTTCCGTGGTGAAGCCATATTTATACTTCTCCTGCGTCAGTTCCTTTACATATTTATTGGGTTCTTCTTGTTGCATCTTTATTATCTAATATATATTGTTGCGTTATATTCTTAGCAGCAGGGAAAAAGATTCCCGCAAACGTTTCCATAGGATAATATAACAATGATTCGCTCTTTTTTGTTGCACTAATTAACTTATTATCGCTATCGATAAACTCTATCACACAGATCACAAGGCTCGTTAACAACAGAAATTTGAGTGCTCCCAATCCACTTCCCAGCCAACGGTTCAGCCACCCCAGTGAAATAGCTTCCATCGCTTTCGTCAGCAAGGACGCCACTAACGTGAATATCAGCGGAACAGCGATCCAGATGACAATAAAAGCCAATACCTGTGCAACCGTCATCGAGTCTGTCACAGCCGGACAAAGCTTCTCCGCCAACGTTGCATACAAAGCCTTTGCTGCCAGCAAACCGACGACCAATCCCAGAATAGAAGCCAGCTGACGGATAAAGCCTTTCATAAAGCCCGCCACCACACCGGCACCTATTATAATAAGGATAATTATATCAATCGTTGTCATAATATTAAAATTGACAATTGACGATTGACAATTGACAATTAAAACCATTATCAACCATCAATCATCAATTGTCAACTTTTAAGTTTTCCAACCAACTATCAATTGTCAATTGTCAACTGTCAATTGTCAATTATTATAATGTCTGTTTCACTTCTATTTCTTCGAATGTCTCGATCATATCGCCTACCTTCATGTCGTTGCAGTTCACCAGACTGATACCGCACTCGAAGTTTGTACCTACTTCCTTCACGTCGTCCTTGAAGCGTTTCAGTGCATTGATGTTTCCGGTGAAGATAACGATACCATCGCGGATCAGACGAGCCTTGTCGCTTCGTTTCACCTTTCCGGTCTTCACTACCGCACCAGCCACAAGTCCCACTTTCGTGATATTGAACACTTCGCGGATTTCGATCGTAGCCGTAATCTGTTCTTTCAGTTCCGGAGCTAACATACCTTCCATAGCGGCCTTCACCTCCTCGATTGCATCGTAGATGACGGAGTACTTACGGATATCGACACCTTCCTGTTCCGCCATCTTAGCGGCAGCACCCGAAGGACGTACCTGGAATCCGACGATAATCGCATCCGAAGCAGCAGCCAGTGATACATCCGATTCGGAGATAGCACCCACGCCTTTATGGATCACATTTACCTGGATCTGTTCAGTAGACAACTTGATCAACGAGTCGCTCAATGCTTCTACAGAACCGTCCACGTCACCTTTGACGATGATGTTCAATTCCTGGAAGTTACCCAAAGCAATACGACGGCCAAGTTCGTCCAAAGTCAGGATCTTCTGTGTACGCAAGCCTTGTTCACGAGCCAGCTGTTCACGTTTATTCGTGATTTCACGGGCTTCCTGATCACTTTCAACTACATGGAACGTATCACCTGCAGCAGGAGCACCGTTCAGTCCCAGAATCAATGCCGGTTCGGCTGGTCCCGCTTCTTTCACGCGCTGATTACGTTCGTTGAACATGGCTTTCACACGTCCGTAGCTGGTTCCTGCCAATACAATATCTCCTACTTTCAAAGTACCATTCGATACCAGCACCGTAGCTACATAACCACGTCCCTTATCCAATGAAGATTCAATGATGGACCCTGTCGCATTACGGTTCGGATTTGCCTTCAAATCAAGCATTTCAGCTTCCAGCAATACTTTTTCCATCAAATCTTCCACACCCATACCTTTCTTGGCAGAGATATCTTGTGACTGATATTTACCACCCCATTCTTCCACGAGATAGTTCATTGCAGCCAGTTCTTCTTTAATCTTGTCCGGATTAGCAGTCGGCTTATCTACCTTATTGATTGCAAATACAATAGGTACACCTGCTGCCATCGCATGATTGATCGCTTCCTTCGTCTGCGGCATCACGTTATCATCGGCTGCCACAATAATGATCGCGATATCCGTTACTTTCGCACCACGGGCACGCATAGCGGTAAACGCCTCATGACCCGGAGTATCCAGGAACGTAATACGGCGTCCGTCTTCCAACTGTACGTTGTAAGCACCGATGTGCTGTGTAATACCTCCGGCTTCACCGGCAATTACATTCGCCTTACGGATGTAGTCAAGCAAGGATGTCTTACCGTGGTCAACGTGTCCCATCACCGTTACAATTGGAGCACGTGGCTGCAAATCTTCCGGAGCATCTTCTTCTTCCACGATAGCCTGTGCCACTTCCGCACTTACATATTCGGTCTTGAAACCAAACTCTTCGGCTACCAGATTGATTGTTTCCGCATCCAGACGCTGGTTGATGGAAACCATCATACCAATACTCATACAAGTTGCAATAACCTGATTGACTGATACGTCCATCATCGTTGCCAACTCGTTAGCCGTTACGAACTCAGTCAGCTTCAGTACCTTGCTTTCTGCCATTTCCTGATCTTCCAGTTCCTGCATACGGTTGGAAGCCATTTCACGTTTTTCCTTGCGGTACTTAGAAGTCTTGTTCTTACCCTTGGTTGTCAGACGTGCCAAAGTTTCTTTTACCTGCTTTGCTACATCTTCTTCGCTAACCTCCTGCTTGATAACCGGCTTCTTGAAGCGATCCTTATTATTATTCTTCTTGTTGTTGTTATTATTATTGCCCTGTCCCTGGCCTTGACCCTGAGGACGGGGATGGTTGCCACCACCTTTACCGGTCTGAGTATTGGGTCTCGGAGCAGCAAAGTTGGAAGTTGCCACATTGTTGACATCCACCTTCTCTTTGTTGATACGATTCCGTTTCTTTCTGGCAGCATCGGCATTATTATCTTTTACGCCCGGTTTTGCCTGTTTACTGTCCTCTTTACGGATTTCCTTGATGATAGCTTCCTTCATCAGTTTCTTCTGATCCTGACGAACTTTTTCTTTTTCTTCGCGTTCACGGCGTTTTTCTTCCTTCGATTTCTTCTTAGGACGGGTAGACTGATTCAATGCAGCCAGGTCAATCTGACCGATGACATTGATCTTCGCACCCAGTTCCGGTTGACGGATTTTAAACACCTCATTTTCTTTCGACGCATTTTCTTCAGTCGGAGTTGTCACTGTTGCAGTTACTTCTGCCGTTCTTTCTACTTTACGTTCTTCTGCCTTCACAGGTGCAGTTTCTACCACCTTCGGCTCTTCTTTCTTTACTTCTTCCACTACTACTTTCTCAACTTCTACCGGTTTTGTCTCCACTGCAAGTTTCGGCGCTACTACTGGCTGTTCTACCGGTGCAGGTTTCGGTGCAATTACTTCCACCTTTTCCACTTTCGGCTCTTCCTTTTTCACTTCGGATTCAACCACTGGTTTCTCAACGACTGTTTTTTCAGCAACGGGTTGCTCTACCACAGGTTGTTCTACTACAGGTTCTACTTTCTTTTCCGGCGCTTTTTCTACTTTATCTGTTCTCCGACCGCTGAATTTATCCAAATCTATTTTTCCGACAGGTTTAAACTTAGGACGTGCATCCTCCGGTACGACTGTCTTAATCACATCTTCCGACTTCGGTTTCTCCTGCTGCTTCTCGAAGCCCTCGATAGATACCGATGCCTTATTACGTTCCTTATTCTGACGTTCCTGGATGAAACGCTCCGATTCAAGTCTAAGGTTCTTGTCTGTACTAAACTCTTTAACGAGCACAGCGTACTGCTCCTCACTAATTTTGGTATTAGGATTAGCCTCAACGGTATACCCTTTCTTTTGCAGGAACTCAACTACCGTCGCGATTCCTACATTCAAATCTCTTGTAACTTTGTTTAACCTTATCGTCATATTTAAAATTTAATGAATAAATGGAGCGAAGAAAATTCAATCGTAATGCATATTACTCTTGTGTTGGTTCAGCTTCAGGTTCCGCCTCTGTCTCAGGCTCCATCTCTGCTGCCGGTTCTTCTTCAAACTCCGATTTCAAAATACGTATTACCTCGTCCACTGTCTCTTCTTCCAGGTCCGTCTTTTCAATCAACATCTCGCGAGGCGCATTCAACACAGCCTTCGCAGTATCGATACCGATAGCCTTGATTGCATCGATCACCCATCCGTCGATTTCATCTCTGAACTCGTCGAGATAGATATCCTCGTCAGCCACATTCTCATCCAATTCACGGAACACGTCGATAGTGTACTCAGTCAACATACTGGCCAGCTTGATATTCAAACCGCCTTTACCAATAGCAAGCGATACCTCTTCCGGTTTAAGGAATACCTCAGCCTTTTTCTCTTCCTCATTCAGACGGATAGAAGAAATCTTAGCCGGGCTCAAAGCACGCTGGATAAACAATGAAATGTTCGATGTGTAATTGATTACGTCGATATTTTCATTGCGTAATTCACGAACAATCCCATGAATACGACTCCCTTTTACACCTACGCAGGCGCCTACGGGATCGATTCTGTCATCATAAGATTCCACTGCGATCTTGGCACGTTCGCCAGGGATACGGGCAATCTTTTTAATGGTAATCAAACCATCATTGATTTCAGGTACTTCCATTTCGAACAGACGTTGCAGGAAAACGGGAGAAGTACGTGACAAAATAATCTTCGGATTATTGTTCTTGTTGTCTACGCGGGCAACCACTGCACGGGCTGTTTCACCTTTACGATAAAAGTCGCTCGGGATCTGTTCAGTCTTAGGCAACAGCAGTTCGTTTCCTTCATCGTCCAGAAGCAACATTTCCTTTTTCCAGATCTGGTATACTTCCGCGTTGATGATTGTACCTACTTTATCAATATATTTATTATAAATACTGTCCTTTTCAAGTTCCAGAATCTTTGAAGCCAGTGTCTGACGGAGATTCAGGATAGCACGACGTCCGAACTTGGCAAAGATCACCTCATCAGTCACTTCTTCGCCTTCTTCGTATGAAGCATCGATTTTCTGTGCTTCCGTCAGCGAAATCTGCATATTGGGGTTTGTCAAATCTTCATCGGCCACAACTTCACGGTTACGCCATATCTCGAAGTCACCCTTGTCCGGGTTCACGATCACGTCGTAATTCTCATCGGTGCCAAACATTTTCGCGATTACGCTACGGAACGACTCTTCGAGTACGCTAACCATCGTCGTTCTATCGATATTCTTCAGTTCCTTAAATTCCGAAAATGTATCAATCAAGCTGATTGTTTCTTCTTTTTTGGCCATAACTATTTAAAGCTAATTAAGTATTTAGTATATTTTATTTGCTCATAAGTGAAGGTTTCGTCCTCTTCGATCAACTTCGGACGCTTGGAACCTTCGAGTTTTACCTTCTTCTGTACGCCTACTGTAAACTTCTCTTCATCGGCATCTTTCAGGATACCTGCCAGTTTACGTCCGTCTCTGGTCACTACTTCCACCTCTTGTCCGATGTGGATGTAATACTGTTGCAGCACTTTAAAGGGTTGTCCGATACCGGCAGAGCCCACTTCCAGTTCATAATCTTCCTCTTCACGGTTCAGTTTCGACTCGATAAAGCGGCTAAGCTCTACGCAGTCTTCAATCCAAACTCCTTCTGCGTGGTCTATTTCGACCACGATCTTGTCATCCGGGCTCACGGTCACCTCTACCAGAAAGTAGTCTTTTCCTTCCAGCCACTCTTCAACAATCTGACAAACAGTTTTCTTTTCTATCATTTATTAACTATATAAGAACAAAAAAAGGAGCTTAATCGCCCCTCCACCTTTCATCCATTTCGGTTGCAAAGATATAAATAATCTATTCGACTACAAAACATTAAAGAAAAAAAGTATGAATTAATAGTCGTATATCAGGCACAAACACCAATATCTAATCATCAACCCAGGAATTCAGATAGTTTTGAGAATCCTTACAGCCTTGAGCTGCGGCTTTTTGGAACCACTTTTTAGCCTTGGCTTTATCTACTGCCACTCCCTGACCGTAAAACAACATGGTAGCAACCGTAAACTGAGCGGATTCCACCCCTCTCTCTGCCGCACGACAAAAATATGGGAACGATTTCGCAATGTCTTTTCTCACTCCATGTCCGTTATAATAAATTGAGCCCAAATTATTCAGCGCCAACGGATAGTCACTCTTTACCGCCTCTTCATAATATTCACGCGCGACATCGTAATCTATTTCCACCCCTTTGCCAAAATGGTACATCATTCCTAAATTATAAGCAGCGGCAGCTTCTCCCATACTTGCAGCTTTCAGGAAACACTCCTGGGCATCTTCAAATTTTCCTTCATCCAGGAAGATAATTCCCAAATCATTGATCTGCCCGGAAGTTATATTTTTAGCTTTCATCAGATATTGCTTTTCAGCCGTAGCCATATCCACAGAAATAATAACTGTCGAAGAATTGGAAAAAGATCCGCTATATTCACATTTCACTTTTTTCCCGTACTCACAGCTATAAACTTCCAGCTGATAGAAATCCTCACTGACAGAATAGTTACCAGTTTCATAAGCATCCAGTTTTCCTTTTCTCTCACCATTCAGGAATATTTCGGCAGCATGATCAGAAGTTACTTTCACTCTCCGCTTAACGAACAGCTGATTGAGCAGTTTTCCGAATAACCCCTGCGCACCGGCATTACTACCGTCTGCAGAAGCGACATTCGAAGCCGGTTGAAAGCCGGGAGGTGAAATTGTATCCACAGCCGGATGTTGCAACAGATCAAGTATGACCGCAGCCAGCTCACTAAACTTCTCTTCCGGATTAGGATAAGCATTCAGCCAGTGTTTATCATTCAGCATCAGTTTCATAGACCCTTTCAGATCAGTAGGATCTATGCGGAAAGGTATAATAGGCTTATTGCTGCTAAAGCCAATATTCAGTTCACTACGCACCCAGCGGGATATTTGAGACGTTTCAGAAAAGACAATCAGGAACACTTTACAGGTCACAATAGCTTCTTCAATAATATCACCATACTCCGCTCCGGGTCTTATGTCACGCGGAGCCATCCAACACTTGATCCTGTTACTTTCTAATGCATGACATATTGCCTGTGCCGTCTGTATATTGGCACTTGAATAGCTAATAAACACTTCATGATCCATAATCTTTATTGTATATATTCAACTTAGGTTTACACACTCCACGACACCGATACAATCCTGAATTCAGACGGATGTTGGTTGCTAAGATAATGAAATTCTTAGTAATACAAAAAATAATTGTATCTTTACACCGCAATAATTAAAAATACAACGGCTATGGCACATCATCTCAACACCAACAAACAGTTTATGGTCGGCAATGGCATTCTGGCTTTTGCCGTCATTTTTGTCGTAGTTATTTTCATTTATATGAGCTTACGCCTGCAACGGGAAAACCAGGCAGAACGACATTATATTGAAACTTATACGATCAGCCTGGTAAAAGGATTTGCCGGAGATTCCATTTCGCTGTTCGTCAATGACAGCCTTATCGCCAATCAAGTCATGCAGGAAGAAGCCTTTACGGTAGAGGTCGGTCGGTTTGCAGAACAAAGCGCACTGATGATTGTAGACAATAAAACGGAAATAGCATCCGTTTTCGATCTCAGCGAGAAGGGAGGAACTTATCAGTTTGAAAAAGAAACGGACGGAATCAAACAGCTTGCTAAATAAGAGTCTGCTTAATATCAGGAGTTCCTTATCCCAAGCATCTTATATCTCTGTGCGATACTTCTTCAATTCTTTACGCAAAGCAAGGGCCTTGCCATCTGTGAACCGGTTCAGCAAGTCCCAGAAACGCTCACCGTGATTCATCTCACGAGTATGGCACAACTCGTGCAGAAGCACATAGTCGATCAGGTGGGAGGGCAACAGGACAAGATAATAGGACAGATTTATATTTTTTCTCGCCGAGCAACTCCCCCAGCGTCCCTGGCTGGAGTTTATCTTCACGCTGGCATAAGACAATCCACATTGCGCCGAAAGATGCTCCAAACGAGGAGGAAGAATACTTTTCGCATTCCGCCTCAAAGATTCTTCAATCACTTTACGCAACCAGTTCTGTAAATTTTCATCAGTAAAATCCGCTTGAGGCGGACAAACGATCTGCATGACACCCAATCGCGAATTAGCCAAAAACTGCTCCTTTTCACCTAAGATGAGAGATAGTTTGAAATGCTCGGCATCAATCTTATAGTCCAAGTCAATCAACGGACGGGCAACCTTCTGACGGGAAAGCAGCAACTTACTACGAAGATTCTCAATAGCACGCTTCACCTCTTTCGTCGTGGTGCCGGGAGGTACAGAAACGTAGACCGCATCGCTTTTGGTACGGAACACCAAACTGCGGGCACGTGGATTGACACGTACTATCAAACTTCCCAATTCATCATCTTCTATCACTGTATCCATTTTCTCCTCCTTAACCGATGCTGCAAAAATAATAAAAAAAGAAGCCGGTGGCGAAAAAAGTGATATTCAATGCAACTTTATAGTAACTCGCAACGTCTAATCCATATAAACTCATATTAAAATCAACTATCAATTATGAAAAGAAACACATTGACTGCATGGCTGCTCGGAATAATTCTGATATTCTCCGCCACCTCCTGTTTTAATGGCCCTATTGTGAAAGGCAGTAAAAACTACATCACCAAAAAAGAGAATCTGGAACATTTCAATGACATCAGCATGTCCGGAAGTGCCAACATCATCTACCAGCAAGACTCCTCCTCCCGCATCGAGATTTACGGTTCGGACAATATCGTAGAACTCCTGGAAACAAAAGTAAACGGAAAAACATTGAATATAAAATTTAAAAAGAATGTCAATATCATCGACAAGGGCAAACTAGAGATCAAAGTTTTCTCACCGGACCTGAACGGACTGACACTCAACGGATCGGGTGGCATTCTCTTTGCGAACGGCATTCACACCGAGGGAGATCTTAAAGTAACGATTAACGGTTCGGGCAATTTAGGAGGAAGCACATTCGATACCGGACATCTGGCCATCTCAATTCATGGTTCGGGTGATGTCAGACTCAAACAAATCGACAGCAAAACCTGCTCTGCAAGCATTTCCGGATCGGGCAACATCACCCTTGACGGCATGACAGGCGCAGCAAAGTACAACATATCAGGTTCCGGCAATATCAAAGCTGCCGACCTGGAAGCTACGGACGTATATGCAGGTATCTCGGGTTCGGGTAACATCAGCTGCTTCGTCAACGGCAAACTAGGCGGGCACGTCAGCGGAAGCGGCAACGTCGCTTACAAAGGAAATCCTCAGGCTATTGATTTCCCTCACAAGAAGCTCCGCAAACTAGACTAAATCCATAAACATCCCAAAAACATAAAAGGGCTACTGCATCTCGCGGTAGCCCATTTATTTAGTTAGTTTCATTATAAAAAATTTGAGAGAATTGAAAACTTCACAGTTTCGCTTTCGATGTTGTTTTAATTAAAGCACACTAACTATATTATATGTTTAAAGCAAATGAAAATGTCTATTCTTTCATAACCTGCACCTTGTTGATCTTCGCAAGGCTGTCAGCCAATGCCTGATCTGCTTTCAGCTCATTTGACAGAGCTACCGACGGTGCGGTCAGCTGTTTACCAATGGTATCCGTTGCCAATACTCTTCCATCATCTCCGGAAAAAGAATGTTGCGCTACATTTCCTAATGAAAGGATGATTGCAATCACAGCAGCGGCCTTGAACAGGGGGATGAATCTTCCTGTCAGTGTCAGACGCTTTGCCTTCACTACCGGAGTTTCCACCTGTGCCAGAATACGTGCGTCAAAGTCTTCGCCCAGTCCTACCTCCTGCTGAACCTGCTGATAAACAAACAAGTTTTTATAGCGGAGCAAATGAGCGGGTACTTCCTCCTTTGTGAAGAAGTCGCGCAACACAGATTCCTCCTCCACGGAAGTTTCGCATTGCCAATATCGCTCCAGGAGCTGTTCTATATCCTTATAATCCATATTCGTCAATTTCTAAATACCTTTGTTTTACTTTTTGTCTGGCTCTGAAGAGGTTCACTTTAACTTGTTCCTCTGTCAGATTCAGCAACCCTGCAATTTTCTTATAGCTTTCACCTTCAATGTCCCTCAGTTGCATGATAAGCCGCTGTTTTTCGGGAAGTTCGTTCACCAGTCTATTGATAATGTTCATTTTCTCATCATGAACCAACTGGTCATACGGACTGTTTGCATCAGGTTCTTCCTCCATTTCGGGGGTGATTTCCACATTCTGAGCTTCTTTCTTCTGGCTCCGGTCTATAGCCAGATTCTTTGCCACTATCAGGCAATAGGCTTCAACCGATTCAAATTGCGACCACTCATCACGCTTGTTCCACACCCTTATCATGGTGTCCTGAACGACATCCTCGGCTTCTGCCCTATCCAGGGTTATTCTGAGCGCCAGTCGAAAGAGTTTATCCTTCAACGGCAAAATATCGTTTCGGAAGCTGATCTCTTGCATCTCTATAATAATGACGGGCTGGGATACGAAAAGTTACAGACGCCCATTACTTTTTTTTGAATTATTTTTTTATCCGCGTTCCTTCGTTGTCTTTAATCGCTGATGCTAAGGTAATTACAACTTCTGTAACTCCTGCATTAATTGCTTCAAAAGAATTCTCCAACTTAGGAATCATGCCACCTTGAATAACGCCGTCAGCAACGTATTGTTCGAATTCGGCACGGGTAATCTCAGGGATCACACTATCGTCATCATTCTCGTCACGCAGCACACCTTTCTTTTCGAAGCAGTACACCAGCGTCACGTCAAACAGCGCCGACAAAGCCTTTGCCGTCTCTCCGGCAATGGTATCCGCATTTGTATTCAGCATATTACCTTGACCATCGTGTGTCAACGGTGCCATCACGGGCACCACTCCTTTATGAATCAGATCAGCCAGCAAAGAAGCATCTACCTTCTCCACATCGCCCACGAAACCATAATCAACCTCTTTCACCGGACGCTTTACCGATCGGATCACATTCATATCCGCCCCAGTCAGTCCAAGAGCGTTCACTCCACGGGCCTGCAACCCGGCAACAATATTCTTGTTTACCAGACCACCATACACCATCGTTACCACTTTCAACGTTTCCGCATCGGTAATACGACGACCATTTACCATTTTGCTTTCAATACCTAGTTGTGCGGCAATCTTTGTTGCCGAGCGACCGCCGCCGTGAACCAGCACTTTATGTCCGCTGATGGCGGCAAAGTCATTCAACAACTGAAGAAGGGTGGCTTCCTCTTCTACGATTTTTCCACCCACCTTAATTACAGTTAGTTTTTCCCTCATTTTTTATTCAATTCTAATAAGTTTGCCGAATGGAGAACTCAGCTCCGGCACCTTGTCGGTTATTCTAAGTAAGTATAGCCGTAAAGTCCCGAACGATAGTTGGACAGAAACTCTTTACCCTCTTCCAATGATATCTTTCCTTCTTTTACAGACTTGGTCACCCATGTTTCAAGGGTACGTACCAGTTTTTTAGGATTATATTGTACGTAATCCAACACTTCCGCTACTGTCTCACCATCAATAATCTGTTCGATATTATATCCCTTTTCATTCACAGAAACGTGAACAGCATTCGTATCTCCAAACAGATTATGCATATCTCCCAGAATCTCCTGATAAGCTCCGACCAGGAAAACAGCCAGATAGTAAGGTTCTGTTTTCTTCAGACTATGCACAGGCAGATAATGAGCCACATTCCGGGTAGAAATGAAATTTGCAATCTTTCCGTCCGAATCACAGGTGATATCCTGCAGGGTAGCCGAACGCTCCGGCTTCTCATCCAACCGCTGAATAGGCATAATCGGAAATATCTGATCAATCGCCCAAGAGTCGGGCAAGGACTGGAACAATGAGAAATTACAAAAATATTTATCCGCCAGCAACTTGGACAATCCCCGGAATTCATCCGGCGCATGTTTCAAGCCTCCGGCGATCTGATTAATTTCCCGCGTAATGGACCAATACAAACGCTCGATCTGAGCACGGGTCTTCAAATCCACAATACCATGACTGAACAAGTCGAGCGCTTCTTCCCGAATCTGTTGTGCATCATGCCATGCTTCCAGCATCTTATTCTGGTTCAACGAATCCCAGATACTGTACAGTTCCTGCACAAGCTCATGTGCATCCGGAGCGATTTCCTCTTCATCATCCCATTCCGGAAGAGTAGCTGTTTCGAGCACCTCGAAGATCAAGACAGAGTGATGAGCCGTCAATGCCCGTCCGCTCTCGGTAATGATGTTCGGATGCGGGATGCCGTTTTTATCGCTGACATCTACCAATGTAGAAATGGAGTCATTCACATATTCCTGAATAGAATAGTTTACACTACCTTCACTATTGGAAGAACGGGTTCCGTCATAATCAACGCCCAGTCCGCCGCCGATGTCCACAAACTCCACATTGAATCCCATAGAGTGAAGCTGCACGTAAAATTGAGAAGCTTCGCGCAAAGCCGTCTTAATGCGACGAATCTTCGTCACCTGGCTGCCAATATGGAAATGAATCAGTTTCAGGCAATCTTTCAAGCCCTTGCTTTCCATAAAGTCAAGCGCTTCGAGCAGTTCGCTGGAAGTCAGACCGAACTTGCTGGCATCACCGCCCGATTCTTCCCATTTTCCACTGCCGGAAGAAGCCAGTTTAATACGAATACCGATATTGGGCTGCACATTCAACTGCTTCGCCATTTTGGCTATCAGTTTCAGTTCGTTCATCTTCTCTACTACGAGGAAGATACGTTTGCCCATCTTTTGGGCAAGGAGTGCCAGTTCGATATAACTTTCGTCTTTATAGCCGTTACAAACAATCAATGAGTCAGAATCCGTATTGACGGCAATCACCGCATGAAGTTCCGGTTTGGAACCGGCTTCCAGTCCGAGATTGAATTTCTTTCCGTGGCTGATAATCTCTTCTACCACAGGACGCATCTGGTTGACCTTAATGGGATAGATGATAAAATTCTCGGCTTTATACCCGTACTCTTCGGCAGCCTGCTTAAAACAGGAAGACATCTTTTCAATACGGTTGTCCAAAATATCCGGGAAACGCAACAGCATGGGAGATGCCACATCCCGCAATTGTAACTCGTCAACCAGTTCCTTCAGGTCGACGGTCACTCCATCTCTCCGCGGTGTAACAACAACATGACCTGCGTCATTAATACTAAAGTACGAAGTACCCCAACCCGTAATGTTGTAGAGTTCTTCAGAATCTTCAATACGCCACTTTCTCATTTTCTGTTATTCAGTGTTTTTAGTAAATAATTGGATGGCAAAAATACAGATTTATCTACAGGCTGCCAATTAATTGGATATTATTTCTTTCAATTGGTCTATATAACCGGTCTTAATTTATATTTCCAGCAGTTCCTGCAGGCGTTGCACAGACGATTCAATCTGCCAGCGGTCTTCCAGTTCGTCCGCATTAAAGATATATTGCGCCTGCGTATAAAAAGGTGCACGCTTTTCAAGCGCCTGAATGATGAAATCCATTAATTCATCATCTTCCTTTCCCTGAAGAATGGGACGTTGCTGCTTGGCAATACGCAAGCGTCTGAACAGCACATCGGGATGTACATTCAAGAAAACGGTTTTCCCCGTCCGGTTCATAAACTCCATATTGTCATAAAAGCAGGGTGCTCCCCCGCCTGTAGAGATAACGACGTTCTCAAACTCAGCTACCTCATGAAGCATATTTCTTTCCAACTCACGAAATCCGGCTTCCCCCCGTTCCGTGAATAGTTCTCCGACAGTTTTATGAAAACGTTCTTCGATATACCAGTCCAGATCAATGAACGGGACATTCAGTTTGCGGGCAAAAGCCTTGCCCAAAGTAGTTTTTCCGGCACCCATATAGCCGGTAAGGAAGATACGAACCATAAATGATTAATTTTGCTCACAAAATTAATCATTTAATGAATAATGAAGAATGATTCTCTATTATTTAAAAACTTTTATCCGTTCTTCCAGTGGCTGGAACTCTTTTTCTCCCGGCTTATTGACGGGCACTCCAAACGGCATTTCCGCAATCAGATGCCAATGTGCAGGCAAATTCCATGCCCGACGCACCTCATCATCAATCAACGGATTATAATGTTGCAAGGAAGCACCGAAGCCCACATCTTCAAGCATGACCCAAACAGCCAGCTGATGCATCGCTGAGGTTTGTAATGACCATCCGGGGAAATTCTCCTGATAAGACGGGAAAGCTTCCTGAAGCCCCTTCACCACCTTCTGATCTTCAAAGAACAACACCGTACCATATCCACAGGCAAAGGAATTGTCAATCTTTTCTTCGGTTTTCGCAAACGCTTCTCCCGGCACAATCTTCCTCAACGCATCTTTTACAATGTTCCATAACTTTTTATGAGATTTGCCCAAAAGAAGCACCACACGGGTAGATTGAGAATTGAATGCCGACGGCACGTGTCTCACTGCCAGATTGATAATGCATTCTATCTCCTGATCCGGAATAGGTGACTGGTCGGTAATCGAATAATAAGTCCGACGATTCTTCAAAGCTTCACTAAAAGTTCTTTCCATAATGGCTCCTTTCTTAATTTTATTTTCTTAAACTCCTTATAAATTAGAACAAGCTTCTCTGCCAACTTGTTCGATTCCGGAATATATTTGTACCTTCGCACCGTCAATGCTGTTGACATAATCATTCATTATCAGAAAATGGCTAAAGAAAAGTTCTACGTAGTATGGGAAGGAGTGACGCCGGGAGTATATGCTTCCTGGACGGATTGCCAGCTCCAGATCAAGGGTTATGAAGGTGCAAAGTACAAATCGTTCGACACCCGCGAAGAGGCGGAACGTGCACTGGCCTCGTCACCTTACGCCTACATCGGCAAGAATGCGAAGAAAAAAACGGAAGCTGCCCGAACCGGTTCCGATACACTGCCTGCTTCCGTCATTGACAATAGTCTGGCAGTCGATGCTGCGTGCAGTGGCAATCCCGGTCCGATGGAGTATCGGGGAGTACACGTGGCAAGCCGCCAGGAAATTTTTCATTTCGGCCCGATGAAAGGTACAAACAATATCGGAGAGTTTCTGGCCATCGTGCACGGACTGGCGTTGCTGAAACAGAAAGGATTTGATATACCCATTTATAGCGACAGCGTGAATGCCATCAGCTGGGTGCGACAGAAAAAATGCAAAACCAAACTTCCGCGGAATGAAGAGACTGAAGAACTCTTCACAGTGATAGAACGGGCAGAGAAGTGGCTCAGGGAGAACACTTACACCACCCGTATTCTTAAATGGGAAACCAAAGTGTGGGGAGAGATTCCGGCAGACTTCGGCAGAAAATAATAGCCGGAAAGTCTATTCTGCGACTTGATCAGCAGCCTGTTCCTTTTTATGTTTAAACACAAAGCGGAGCATCAGAAAATTAGCGGGAACAGCCACAGCGAGTACACACAAGGGAGCTATCTCCTGATCTACATTCAAATAGAGGAACAAATTGAACAATCCCATATGTATCAGATAGTTCACCAAATGGCTGCCTCCAAATCCCAAAGCCCTTTTCAAAGAAGGGTTGCTACGGAACGTGAAATAAGAAGTCAGAAAGAAATTACAGATAAAACTCGTCACATAGCCTATCGTGTAGGCAATATTCAAGTTGGTCATTTCGTATTCCTGCAACAGATAATAAACCCCATAATGTATTCCGGCGGCCAACGTTCCCACCGTGCAATAACGAATAAACTGGTAGCGTTTACTCTTCGATTGAAATACTGATTTTACAATTTCCATTAGTAAGTAGTTTTATAGTTCAGTTCAGATGTTTCATTTTCATTCAGTCAGATGGACGCGCAAAGTCCTGAGTCAGTTGTTCCCACACTATTTTCAGCCATATCAAGGTACAAGGCAGAGCCTTCAGAGCATAAGGTTTCACATATTCCGCTCTTATAAATCTTGGAAAAAGATCGGTAGTAGACAAAGAAGTCAGTAGAATACAGAATATAAGCAATGACAGATTCAATATCGGTGTGGCAGCTTTTGTCGGTGTCTTTACATACCAGACTCCAACAGCAACCATAGCAGTCAGATAGCCATAAGTTTCCGTTCCGGTACTGAACAGTACCATAAACAAAAGCGCAGAAGACAAAAATAAGAATCTGAAAGATTCATATTGATATTGCCGGATGCGTAAATAAGGAAGGGCAAACAAAATCATTCCGGGCACGATTATCCATAAATTGCTGAATGAAGCTCCCGTTATCCGATGTAACATACCCAGCAAAGATATGTTTTGATTGATGCTAAACTGATTCAGCCCATTCTTATAGACAAGCACATCGAACCATTCCTTATACGAATGAACGACATATTCCGGAGAAGCATAGAGCATCGGAAGCAGAAAAACGATCACTGCCCAAAAGACTAATCCGCCGGCGAGTTTCATTTTGTGTTTCGAGAATAAAAAGAAAGCCAGTCCGACTATCCCATAAAGTTTGGTCATAGTCCCTAATACAATCATCAAAGCAGCCCAAAAATCCTTTTCTTTCTCGATCAGTACATAGGCAAAAATAATCATAGCCGTAATACCTATGCTATATTGCTGAGACAAAACAGCTGTAAAAACGTCATTTACAGAAACTAATATAACAACAGCAAATTGCCACTTTTTCAAATCTAACTTGCTGATAGCATAATAAAGGAAACCACAATTCACCAGGCACCAAAGGATCATCCCCAACGGTCTGGGAAGAACCGCAAAAGGAGAAATCAACGCAGTGAAAGAAATACCATACAGAAAGAAATCCTTCTGTTCCTGAAGATATTCTACATATAAAGGAGAAGAAGATATCGCATGCCAAAAAGACTGGCTAAATATAACATAATTGCTATATGTCCCCTTCATCATCAATGATAAACTGCAAGCTAATCCTACTCCCATCCACAAGATGAATAGAAAGACGGGATTCTGCACATATCCTTTCAACCTCTCCAACATATCATCAATAAGTTTTTTAGTTCATTTACAAATACCCCCTTTTTCATATCAGGCAACATCACTTCGCCTCTTAAGTCTACAGGAACCTCTTTGATGAAGGTGGTATCATCAAGAGAGGCCTTATATATAAACTCCGTATCAAACAAGAACTGTTTAATACGAGTGGACGCAAGAAAAGCTTTTCCCTTACAGTTAAAACCTTTTAATCCCCCCTGTGTATCTGTGTGAGTCAGCCCTAACAGCATAAAGTTCAAGAAACGTGAAGCATGACTCGCCAACTTTCTGCGGGTAGAAAGTTGTGAATAATACGTATGATTACGATTTGCTACAACTACATCATACCCTTCCTCAAGATATTTAATCACCTGACAAACAGACTCAATCTTATATGGAAAATCATAATCTGTATAAAGAGCCAGCTCTGAATCAGAATGTGCTATACCATCACGAACAGCAGCTCCTTTCCCTTGATTTATCTTATTGTCTACAATGATAGTGTTGGGTAAGTTATTTGTCAAACGAAGTACAGCTTCTTCCGTAAATCCGCGTTTGGAACCATCATTTACTACGATAAAGCGAATATTGTACCCGTTCAGCATCCCTTCCAACTCTTTATGTTTCTCAATCAGTTGCTGCTCCCATCCTTCATGAGGATTATAACAGGGCAATATGACGTCAATCCGTTCATCATCTTTTTTATGTAGAAAAGGAGTTGGGGTTCTTGATGTATAGTCCTGAGTTAATTGTTCCCAGATGATTTTAAACCAGATAATAGCACATGGGAGAGCTTTAAGTGCAAATGAAGTTATGTATTCAGTCCTGAAATGTTTTGAAAAAAGAATACTGCTTGAAGACGCTGCCGTCAACACAAAACAGAATAGCAATAAGCATGTATTCAGCACAAATGATTTTTTATACGTTGGCGTACTTACATACCATATACCCACACCAATTAGAGCACCCACATATCCACATTCTTCCGTCCCCGTACTAAACAAGACCATAAATAACAGAACTGATGCCAAAAACGAAAGCCGAAAATTTCTATTCTCATATTGTCCAATACGCAAATAAGGCAATAAGAATAAAACAATTCCAGGAATTATCAGCCACATATCGCTATATTCAACAGCATGAGTAATCTTTCGAACCATTCCTAATAAAGAGATATTCTGATAAAAGCTCAACTCATTAACATCATTCTTAACTACAAGAATACTAACCCATTCTTTATAAGAATCAAATACATATTGTGGAGAAGTATAAAACATTGGAACTACAAATAGAACGAATGCCCAAAATAGAATTCCCCACAGAAAATATAATTTTCTTTTAGAGAAAAGGAAAAAAGCTAACCCCACAATCCCATAAATTTTGGTTAATGTGCCTAACACAATCATCAATGCAGCCCAAAAATCTTTTTTTCTCTCGACAAGAATAAAAGTAAAAAGAATGAAAGCGGCTACTGCTGCATTATACTGCTGAGTCACAACAGATAAATATAAGCCATTATATGACAACCAAATAATAATGGCTGTTTTCCATTTTTCAAACTCTAACTTTTTTATAGCAAAGTACAATAAAAGAGCATTACACAAACTCCACAAAGCAGAACCCACCATTGTTGGCATGATTGAAAAGGGAGCAATCAATAAAGTGAAAGGAATGCCATATAGAAATAAATCAAAATATTCTTTAGGATATTCTACATATAAAGGCGTTTGCTCCAAAGCATGAAAAAATGAACGGGAAAATATCAAGTAGTTATTTGCAAGTCCTTCTGTCCAGCTTACCCAAAATCCCCTGATAGCCACCCCAAACCACAAAATTGCTAATACAATAGGATTTTGCACTAACTTTAGTATAAATCTTATTATATCTTTCATTTCATTATATCCTTGTTTAGTTTTATATAATCTATAAAACGACCAAAACTAACATTCTTTTTCCTAAAATATAGGATGAAGGCATCCAGCCTTTTTTCCATTCCTTCTCCTGCATGATTCCTTATAATAAATGGCAGTTTCCATTCCGGGTGTTCATTTAACGGATAAAATTCCCACGGATGAAAGTATGTCACAAAATATCCATCATGCCGATGAGTGTATTTACACAGCCAACGATAAAGTGAAGCAGGCAAATTATGACATGAAAGCCAAAATAAAGGAAAGCGTAACAACGGAGTTACTGATGCCGGCATTTGCATCACACGGTCTTTTATAAAAGGAGTACGAGGAGTAGAGAGCCGCATATATCTTCCCGGGATAAATGTCGGATTCAAGGAAGAATTATATATATACCCCGCCTCATATACAGCTTTTTCCGACACAGGCATCATGCGTGCCTGCCGATAGCCATAAACTTTGGTTCCGGTGATTTCCTCCAACTGATCTTTCGACCTTTTCAGATCTTCCACTTTAAAGGTCCAATGATAGAAGCCATGAGAAGCAATCTCGTGACCTCCCTCCTGAATGCGCTTTATTATATCAGGAGCATGAAGAGCAAAATTTGCCGTACAGAAAAAGGTCGCTTTTACCTGATTCCGTTCCAAGCAATCCAAAATTCGGGTAGTCCCCTCTACAGAAACTTTAATTTGCTCTTCCATTGATATGTCCACCTGATGTTCTTTGGGCACATCAAATTCCTCAATGTCAAAACTTAATAAAATCATTCCAATATTAGTCTAGTTTACGTTTGTTGCTGTGAGTTGCTGCAAATATGCAGCCACAGCCTATAATGCTTGCATATCGTTTAGTCTTTTATAATAACCGTCTAATTCCAATAATTCTTCGTGGCGCCCACGCTCTACAATTTCCCCTTCATAGAGCACACAAATCTCATCTGCATTTTTGATAGTAGAAAGACGGTGAGCAATTGCAATCGTGGTACGCGTCTTCATCAATCTCTCCAATGCTTCCTGTACCAAACGTTCCGATTCAGTATCCAGTGCTGAAGTAGCCTCATCCAGAATCAGGATGGGAGGATTCTTCAGAATAGCACGGGCGATGCTGACACGCTGTCTCTGTCCACCGGAAAGTTTGCCGCCACGGTCACCGATATTTGTATTATATCCTTCCGGCTTTTCCATAATAAAATCATGGGCATTGGCAATCTTAGCAGCCTCTATGACTTGTTCCATAGTTGCATTTTCTACGCCAAAAGCAATATTATTGAAAAATGTATCATTAAAAAGAATGGCTTCTTGATTTACATTGCCAATCAAACTGCGCAAATCGGCAATACGTACATCTTTAATACTTGTACCATCGATGGTGATATCTCCTTCTTGCACATCATGATAACGTGGCAATAAATCTACAAGCGTTGATTTTCCTGAGCCTGACTGTCCTACCAAAGCAACTGTCTTTCCCTTTGGCACTGTTAAGTTCACATGTTTCAACACTTCTCTTTTACCATCATAGCTAAAGCTTATATCTTTAAACTCAATCCGATCATTCATTCCAGTCAATGGTTTCGGATTAGGAATTTCTTTAATATTATTCTCAGCCTTCAATATTTTGTCCACGCGTTCCATAGAAGCAAGCCCCTTGGGGATATTGTAACCAGCCTTGGCAAAGTCTTTCAACGGATTTATCACGCTATACAAAATAACCATATAAAATATAAACGTCGGTGCAGTCAATGACGAATTATGCCCTAAAATCAAAGCACCACCAAACCATAATACAGATACAATCAGAATTGTTCCCAAGAACTCACTCATCGGATGAGCCAAAGCTTGCCGCATAGCAACTTTGTTGACTGCATCACGAAGCTCATTACTGCACCTCGTAAAACGATTTATCATTCTGTCCTCTGCAATAAACGCTTTGATAATACGCAAACCACCCAATGTTTCTTCCAACTGAGACATTGTATCACTCCACTTACCTTGTGCCTCCAGTGATTGACGCTTTAGTTTTCTTCCGACCTTACCCATCAGCCAGCCCATAGCCGGTAATACCAAAACGGTGAAAAGAGTTAACTTCCAGCTGGTAGCAATCAATGTTATAAAATACAATATAATCATGATAGGGCTCTTTATCAGCATGTCCAATGAGCTGGTAATAGAGTTTTCCACCTCTCCCACATCACCACTCATACGAGCTATAATATCTCCTTTTCTCTCCTCTGAGAAAAAGCCCATCGGCAAACGCATTACCTTCGCATATACCATGATACGGATATCCCTGACAACTCCTGTACGTAATGGAATCATCACAGCTGAAGATGCAAAATAACAGGAAGTTTTAAATAAAGTCATCAAAGCCAGAAACAGTCCCAGAAAAATCAAAGCAGTAGTAGGACCATTATCCTGAATCATTTGGGAAACATAATAATAGAAATTATTTATCGCAACATCTTTAAAACCGGCAGTTCCCCATTCCATATACTCATATACCTTATTATTCTCTCCTGTTTTAAACAAAATGTCCAGAATCGGAATTAACAAAGTAAATGAAAACACATTGAATACAGCTGACAAGATATTCAGCAAAATAGCCCATCCGATATACTTCTTATATGGCGACACAAAACGTCGCATCAGTTGCAAAAATTCCTTCATTATTTGAAATAAAATAAGTTAAGGCTGCAAAGATACAATAAAACTGTCTAACAGTTGAAGGTTTCTTTCAATAATTAATACGAATTATATAATAGCCACCTTCTTGACCATTTATTCGTCTATTTCACTCCAACACTACTCATTATCAAAAGATATGGGCACCACATGATAATAAACCCCATGAGATCTCCGGTACGATTTCACTCCCAGCTTTTGCAGAATACGCCCCAAATAAGATACTTGCCGAGGTGAAAACTTCATCTTACTAGCCTTCTGTATTCGTTGTAGCAAATCCGCAGCAAGCAACCATTCTCCTGCCTCATCGTCGGTCGCCGCCCGATAATATACCTGAAACAATTGCTCGATCGCGGGAGATTGCTCAAACTCCTGATTAGACTCCGTCATAATAGCTTCCTCTTCTTCATCAAACCAATACCGTTCATTTTTATAAAGCGCCGTCATTGCTTGTGCATAAAGCTGCTCATAATCAATGGGACGCACCACATCAATCACTCCCGTCACTTCGACGCCGATAAAACGGCGACTACCGGAAGTGTCTGTCAGTAAGTCTTTATGATTACTCGTCCCGATAAAAGAAGCATACCGCCGAAGTGATTCTACAGCTGACGCATTCGGGCGACGGGTATTAACAACCGGTTTTTGCAAAATATGTTTAAGGAATGACTGCTGATTGACACCTATCTGATCAAACTCATCCATATTGATGAGAAGAAAACGATTCAGATACAACTCGGCGTCCCTTTTACGGCTAAAGTCAATGCTGTCCGTATAATACGCCTGCAAACAAGGAGGCAGAATCAGACGGCAAAAGGTGGACTTACGATAAGCCTGCGGACCGATTAAAATAGGTGAAGTACTGTTCGCATGATTTTTGTCAACTCCACGCCAGTGCGCCACTGTACTGAGAAACCAACGACGAAAAAGTTGTCCCCAATGAGGATTATCACAAGGAACTCTTTCAGCCAGGTCACGGATGTGGTCTTTACCGTCCCAATGGGGAAGATCATAAAGAAATTCCTCGACAGGGTGATAAACGGGAACATGATCGGAATTCAGATATCGGACCACATCCTTATCCCAAAGTTTGATGCCCTCATACATCGCATTCATCGTAATACTTGCCATCACCCGTTTGTCTATGGGGCGAAAATAAAAGTTGAAACTGTTCCGCTCACGGTATTCCACGCTCGAAGTCAGCATATTGAAACGAAACTCATAGCGGCGTTTCATAAACTCATCTGTCTGCATGACAAACAATTGCTCCGGCAGCAAACTACTTTTATCGGCAAAACCCTCGCACGTACCATACACGTTCTTCACCGTCTCGCGAATCAGGAATTCATCTTTCGGTAAACGATAATGAGCACGTGCCCATCGCACGGTGTCTTCCTGTGGAATACCGGCACGAAAACACTGCTCAGCCAGACAAACAAGCAATGAGTGTATATCATCGCCTGGGCGGTATCCTTTTTGCTCGGCAAATGCTCGGGCAAATGCTGCTTCAAAAAGAACAGAAAGTGCTTCGTAACTATCATATCCGGGAACAAGCCGCTGTAAAGGAGAAGCCTGCGCCTGTACCTGCTCTCGATAGGTGGTTTCCCCCGGCAAAGATGCTGGCTGTTTCAGATAAACAGGCATGGCTTCGGGATTAAAATACAGCTCCGGGTCGAAAGTCAGCCGGCAATACTGTTCCAGCGAAGGCTCTCTTAATTCGATATCAAACGGAAGTTGGGGCTGGTAATATTTCACAGCCAGACGATAAGCATGCGCATGAAAGACTTCCGCCTGTTCGCGATTATCAGGCAGACGGTTGTCGGGATACGTAAAACGAACCCATATCTTTACAGACTTTCCTGAAGAACCGATAAAAGCAAGATACGTCTGAGGCAGTTCCTTCACACACTCCTTCACCTCATCAGCTTCCATACGTCCGGACAACCCGTTGACCTGAAGCATAACGATTCCATTATATTCGGCCATCGCCATCACCCCGTTTTTTCTGACAAAAGCTGCCGCCGGAAGTATCTTCGGGACCCTCTCTATATAATCATTTTTATCACCGGGAAGTATATAAGGCAGGACTTCTCTCATATTAGAGACCAGTTGTGCTTTAGTTTCCTTTTTCATCTGCTCTACGAGCTGTTCAATCTTCAACGTACGCATCGTATTTACTTTGCCATCGTCTCTCACTTGTGTTATTCTCATTTTTTCTTTCGCTGTTTGTCCTGCTTGCGTGTGTAGGGCAATATATATTTTGCACAAAAGTACTGTAAACATTCTATGTAAACAAGTTTCTGATCATAAGTTTCATTCCCATCTCCTCTCCCTCTACTAGAAAAGAAAAAATATATTTTAGTCTCACTACTTTTACATAATCACCAAATAATTAATATATTATAGGATGAGAGATACTTTTTACAGAGGTATCTCTCATCATTTCCTCACTGAAATTACTCTATTCTAACCTGTCTCTCACCTTCTTTTGATTATCTCTCATTCTGCTTTCCAACTTCCATTATTTAATTTCAGACCTATACATTTCTCCTTTTAGAAGTACTTTAAGGCGCATATATTTTACCATTCATTATCATGCAAACAATCCTATAATTGCTTGTTTTACAACTATTATTGTCGTATCTTTGAAGGACGTTATTCATCATACTACCCGGGTGAACCGACCTGTTCACTCAGGTACACAGATATGTTCTCGAAGGTGCAATGATCGGTTCACCCGGGTAGAACGATGAAGATGTCAGTAAGATGACACACAGATAAAGGCTTTAAATGCCGAAGAGATAAGTAACACCATATATAAACAACAATTAAGATGGCAGTACAATTCGAATTTTATAAGAATCCCGTTCAGGGAGAAGAAGAGGGGGAAACAAGTTATCATCCCAGAGTCGTGAATTTTCAACACGTGACTACCCGAAGACTGGCAGCCGAAATTCACTCGGCAACTACCTTTGGCAAGGCCGAAGTGGAAGCAATGTTAATGGAACTCAGTCGGTGCATGGGAAATCACTTACGCGAAGGGCAAAGAGTACATCTTGACGGGGTCGGCTATTTTCAGATCACATTACAAGCAACAGAGCCGATACATTCCATGGCCGCACACGCTGACAAAGTGAAGTTTAAATCGGTCAGTTTCCTGGCGGACAGAGATTTAAAAGGTGAGCTTATAGGTATGCATGCACAACGCTCAAAGTATAAACCCCACTCGGCTACCCTCTCCCAAGAAGAAATAGACAAAAAATTAACCGGGTACTTCTCTACGCATACGGTTTTGACCCGCTCTGATATGCAGTCACTTTGCCAATTCACACACAGTATGGCGGCACGCCATATTCGCAGGTTGAAAGAAGAAGGCTCTTTGCAGAATATCGGAATTCGTACGCAACCAATTTATGTGCCGTGTCCAGGACATTACGGGAAATAGTTGTAAAATAGAATGAGAGATAGGGTAAAATAGAGTAATTCCAGTGAGAAAAGAATGAGAGATACCTTTGTAAAAAGTATCTCTCATTCTATAATATCTTAATTATTTGGCGATTATGCAAAAGTAGTGAGACCGTGAGACTAAAAAAATTCTTTTATAGCGGACTTAGATATAATCACAACACCCAAAGAGGAAGCCCAAATGAGTTTCCTCTTTTACCTAATATCGCTTATGGAATATCTTGAATAATTCCTTCCCAACTATCAATCCCTATTCGAGATAAATACTGTTCAAAATAATCATCTTCTTCATCTGTATCCGCTTTTTGATAGGTTGTCCATACAGGCTTGGCTTCACCATTATGAGGCGCTTCGGTATACTTACGCAAACCCAAACAGGCACCATCTCCCAAATGATCAAACCAGCTATGCCATTGTATTCCATCAATGCCGTCCAGATTATTAATCTTCTTCCAGCCATAAGCAAAGCCGGCAGCCTGATCCTGCAAATCATTATCACTATAACTTGGAGAACATGTTCCTGCCTCAGAAAGCCAGACAGAACGTTTCACTGTTCCTTTATATTTATTGGAGGAGAGACTTACCCACTTATCCAAAACCTCCAAATTTTTCAAGGTCACATATTCCGTGTCCATAGAATAAGTTGCCTGTTCATCATCCCAAGTGCACGGGTTACCTAACTGAGCCGGGTAACTATGACACGCCAATGACCAGAAGAAATCACCTTCGCTTTCACTGAACTGATTCATAAAGTCGAGCATATCTCTTACTTTATACCAACCGCCACCGGCAGCGATATTCCATCCATGCGAGAAAGAGATAAAGACTTCCGAGTGCTGGTCATATTGATGCGCAATATTATAGCACATACGCATCGAACGGAGATAAGTGTCCATAAACGTGGCAATCGGTTTGTCACCCATATTGGTCCAATGACTTCCTCCATCCACTTCGTTATGTATAATCCAGTGCGCTATGCGCATATTAGGGTCACTATATCTTTCTGCCAGGAAGTCAAGTGCGGCAGCATAACAATTTGTAGACTCTATTGTAGTCATATTAGGCATTGTATAAGGAGCTATACCATTAAAATCCGGATGTTTCAAAAGAGTACCGGCATCTCCGGTAGGAGGAACCAGCAAAATACCTGCTACAGAGATTCCACGTTTACTCGTTTGCTCCAACACAGCATCAAATGAACTCTTCATATATCCCTCATTAAAATAATATGTCCTTCCACCGTAAGTATGCGGAATATCTCCTTCCTGCTGAGAAAGATGCATGAAATGAGAAATAGGAATGTTGATGGTGGCACTGGCAATACCCAAATCATCCAAATCAGATGCAAGGAATCCATGATTTATCAATCCTCCCAACCCCTTCTTAGATTTTAAAGGAATAGCCTCAACACTTTGTTTCACGTGTATTTTATCCACGTTCGCATAGCGGGCATGAGAAACAATCTCATCCTTGGAAGCTCCTTCTTTGTATATAGCCCACTTAGACAATAAACGATCATACTCATAGTCACCTATAGTAACATATCTATCCAACTGAACGTTAAAAGAGCCGTTTGATAAAGGTGTTTTATTTTCCACCTTTTCTACTTTGAACATATCTACAAATGGAGGAATCTCTCCCAAGAAGAAAGTACCTTCTCCCGTATAGTTACCTTGAATACTGATCGTACTCTCTCCTACCACCACATCAGTTACATGGCAATCATATTCTTTATTCAGATAATCTTTAATTCCTTGTTCGTACTTCTCTTTATTAAGTGCTTCATTATTCTCGTCCTCTTCCGCCTGTTTTTCCTCATCATTCATCATACGTAGGCGTATATTACGCATTTGTATGATATTATTAGGCTGGTCTCCAAAATCCAGACGCAGAAAATCTTTCACTTTTCCCCAATCAAACTCCTGTCTATATTTCTTTAGACGAACGCTGAATGAAGCCCATTCCGTAGAAGCAGGAACGGTTCCCGCACTCATGCTATGAGTAGCATCAATCCCATTTTTTGCATCAGCAAAAAAGAGTTCAAGGTTACTCATCCCCATTTCCGTCTGATATTCAAATTCAAGAACATTACATTCTTCGGGAACATCTTCTTTAAACAAACCGGCAGTCGCCCAAGGATCACCATTAGTAGTTTCTATCGTATAACTACTGTCTTCATTTTGAGTTAACGTTACTCCCGACTTATAGGGCCCATCCAATAACATATAAACAGGCGGGATAACAATTTCCTCAGGAGGAATAACTTCTCCTCCATCGTCTTCAATAAAATCATCATTACAGGAAGACAAGTTCATCACAAAAAATGCCATTAAAAACAACATGCCACATCGCCCTAGCAGGCGTTCAGGCCTTCTCGTAAAGAAAGCTTTCAAATTTTCCATAATTTCAGTTTTAGTTAATAATGTCGTTGATTAAAAATTCTCAATAATATTCCAATCAGGAATTCCAATTAAAGGTAAGAATTGTTCGAAATATTCATCTTCTTCATTTGTGCCTGCTTTCCGATAAACTTCCCACACAGGTTTGGCTTCCCCTCTGTAAGATTCATCCAAGTATTTACGCAATCCGAAGCAAGCTCCGTCTCCCGGATGATCAAACCAATTATGCCATTGTAGCCCATCAATCCCTTCCAATGCATTGATTTTCTTCCAGGCGAAAGCCAAACTAGCCGCTTGCTTCTGAAAATCTTCATCCGAATAAGTAGGAGAATTTACTCCAGCCTCAGAAAGCCAGACAGAGCGCTTAATAGTCCCTTTATATTTATTTTCTTTGGTAAGCGCCCACTTACTCAGAACTTCTAGATTCTTAAACGTAATAAATTGGGTATCCATGGAAAACGTTGCGTTCGGATCAATCCAAACACATGGATTCGTCAAATCCTGAGAATAGCTATGATAAGCTAATCCCCACTGAAAGTCTCCTTCTACCCGACTATAAACATTCAACAAATCAATGATTTCCTTGCTTGTATAGAGCCACCATCCCACATTCGCTATCTGTGTCCAGGAATGTGTAAAGGAGCCCAAAACCTCTGCCTGTTTATCATATTGGCGTACTATATTATAACATATACGCATTGATTTTATATAGGTATCCGTAAATACAGTAAGAGGTTTTACTCCCATATTTGTCCAGTCTATACAGCCGTCTACCTCATTATGCATAATCCAATGAGCTATACGCCCGTAGCGATTGTCCGCCGTACAATATCTTTTCGCCAGAAAATCAAATGCTGCCGCATAACAATTTACCGATTCCAGAGTAGTCATATTAGGCATTGTATAAACCCCTCTTTCATAATCCGGATGTTGCAGCAATACCCCCAGGTCAGGGTCTACGCATTTAGCTGCCGGTTCGACAAGAATGATGGCAGCAACAGCAATATTCCGTTTGGCTGCTTCTAAAAGAGGAACGTCAAGCACAGTCTTGAGGTAACCTTCATCCATATAATAGGTTCTTCCCCCATAAGTATGCGCAATATCTCCCGCTCTTGGCGTCAGATGCATAAACTGAGTGATACAAACATTAATCGTAGCACTGCTTATCCCCAACGAAGTAAAATCCGATATATATTGGTTAGGAATAATTCCACCCAACCCTTTCTTTGAAGTCAGTTTGATAGCCGGAAGATTCTGAAACGCATGAATTTCATCCGCTTGATGCGCATGAGAAACCAGCTGGTCTCTTTCTACTCCCTCTTTATAAATAAATAGCCCACTTTGACAAAAGACGGTCATATAACGCTCCATCCCTTTCTACATAGCGCTCTAACTTAATTTCAAAAGATGAATCTTCTAACTTCAACTTATAAGGAGCCTTCTTCACATCTATGATATCCAAATAAGGAGGAATCTCACCTAAAAAGAAGTTGCCTTCACCGGTATATTCACCAGTAACGCAAACGGAAGATTCCATTACTGAGACCTGAGAAATTTTACATGAATAGCTTTTTCCCAAATAAGCATTCAGATCTTGTTCGTGTTGAATATCTTCTTCGTCAAAAGGAGATTCAGGTATCTCCTCTTTCTCTTCCTCGTGACAGGAAGAAACAATGAAAGGACAGCAGGACAGAAACAAAAGAATAATAAACGACTCAATATAAGCCTTTCTCATTTAAAAAAAATGACTTTTCAATAGCTCCATAAGTAAACTGTAAAAGGGTTTAGGTTTAATTATACAAATATAGAGCTATTAATATGAACACATGCAAAATCCTACTTCTTTTTACAATTTTTATACACAGCAAAAAATATTACTACCGAAAAACATCTTAACTGACAATCATCTATTATCACAAATGAATACTAATCAATCAGCAAAGCTTTCATCGGCTTTTTGTCTCCCATATAATAGACGGAAATACAAAAAGCTTCCCAATCCGCATACCCTCCGAATCGCCAGACATAAGAATCGACCCAACAGGGAAACTCTTCGTATCTGAAAGAAACAACACCGTCTTCTGAGTGGAGATAAGTGGTCACTATATCCTGAAATTGCGCATGAGAACGTTTTGCGCATGGAATGACAAATGCCATATGCAAAACGATCGCACTTGCTGCCACAATTGATACACTTCTACACCAAACCGCATTAAATGAAGTCTGTTCACTGATCAGCTTGATTAAAATCACAACAGAAAACAACTCTATTCCAAACAATTGCCGGACATTTCGAAATCCTATAACCAAGCTAAAAACAAGTTCAATTAAGATTACATAAAAATAAAGTTGATTATCATAGAAAAACTTTCTCAGGGTATGATTATTGTTGTTTCTCTTTTCACGAAAAAAAGTATATACCAGCAAAAACAGAAGAACATAAAATGCCCGAAGCTCACCGATTATCAATAAGAAGGTTTCCCAGATGGAAGGATGATCAAACGACGCGCGCCCGCGGGCAGCAGGCGATAAACACAACAACAAGGTCCCAAGCCAAAAGCCGGCAACCAAAGCTACTTCAGGTGATTTGGGCTTCCTCTTATTATATTGTACACAATAAATAATAAACAAAGCCCCGGAAATGCCAATAACCAAAGATTCATGTGTCCAACCAGAAATGACGCCCAGCAAAAAAAGAAGAAAAGCAACTCCCCAATTCACCCTTTCCATTTGCCGCACTTTAGTATAAACAAGCAGAAAAGCCAAACAAAGAACGGCGCTCCAAGTATAATTGAGAGCACCACTCATCAGTAAAAAGAGATCAACCGGGCAAGGCAATAAGAACCATATAAAGAAAACTGCAGCAACCCAGTAACCGAATTTTGTCAGATTTCTTTTTCCGGAAATCCATATAACCAACATATTAAGTAACAGAAAAGCGAATACATTGATTAAATTAAAACAATTCTCCCCCCAAAGTCCGGCAAACGACTGCTCCAGAATATGAGGAATGGTACGGCCATTCACATAAAAATAATGATTATATTGCGAAAAAATAACATCGGTAAATGATGATATCTTCTGCTCAAATCCTATCGATGCGCCTTCAAAGAAAGACTTAGCTGCCACAGGAGTCAAATAGAATGAATAAAGATAATCATCTCCACATATCGGAGTGTACATATTCATCAGGTAAAATAAACTTCCTATTATCAACAGAAATGCGCCAATACCAATCCGAACCGTTTTTTTACTCATAATCTTAGTTATTGTTTCACACCATTATATTCTCTTGCAATGTAGGTAGGACGATTCTTTGTTTCATTGAAAATACGTCCTATATACTCCCCTATGACTCCCAAGGACAGCAATTGTATACCACCTAAGAAAAGAATCACGACCATCAGAGTAGGGAAACCCTGTACTACTTCGCCCCATATCAATGTTTTAAACATGATGAAGCACATGTATATGAAAGCAACCAGGGAAACTATAATTCCAGCAAAAGTAGAAATGCGTAAAGGAGCTACAGTAAAGGAGGTCACCCCTTCCACAGCCAAGCTCAGAAGGCTGAAAAAGTTAAACGAAGATGTACCGGCAACACGATCTTCCTGCTCGAATTTGATCTCTTTCTTACGAAATCCAATCCAGCAATACATACCTTTAGTATATCTTTGGCTCTCACGCATCTGTTTCAAAGCGTTTACACAACAACGATCTAACAGTCTGAAATCACCGACATTCGGGAGAATCTCCACACGGGTCGTTTTCTGCAATAACTTATAGAATAACAAGGACAGATATTTACGCATCAAACTCTCCTTGCCTCTGGTTATTCGCTTTGCGTATACATCATCATACCCTTCTTCCCAATATTTCAACATTTCAGGGATTAAGTGAGGAGGATGTTGCAAGTCAGCATCCATAATCACCAGACAATCGCCCGTAGCATAATCGAAACCAGCTAACATTGCTACTTCTTTTCCAAAATTGCGCGACAGGTCGACAAAATTAATTCTCTCGTCTTGTAATCTCAAAAATTTAATAACTTCCAATGTTTTATCATGGCTGCCATCATTAACAAACAAAATCTCCCACTCATATTCTGCATAAGAATCCATCATTTCTTTTAGCTTCGAATAGAGCTCCGGAAGAGAGAGTTCCTCGCTGTATGCAGGTATTAAAACACTAACTTTACTCATATTTTTTTAGATTTTAGAACAAAACGAACAAGAAGGAAATTAACCGGTACTACTAATGCAAACACAGGAAGAGGTGCCCATCTCTCGGGAACTCCGATCCATATAAATAGCGACAACAGCCCGATATGCAACAAATAATTGATAAAATGACTGATGCCAAATCCTATTCCTTTCCTAACAGTAGGCTTAGTATTAAAGGTGAATATATTAGACAAGTAAAAATTCAGAATAAAGCTAATAGCATAACCAATAGTATATGCAATAGCTGGTAACATCAATACACATAAAAAGAAATAAATACCATAATGAGTAGCAGTTGCCAGAACACCAACCAATATGAAACGAACAAACTCTCTACGCTTATTAAAAACAGACATCATCCAATACTCTTTTATTGATTTTGATCCAACTACCTACAGGAGACTTATAAAACGGTACAATATTATAAATAATATATAAGACCAGCAAAAAAGTATAACTAAATATACAAAAATAAATAATATCACTTCTCCATTAGATTAAATCATAGAATGATATCTAAGGTGCAATTTCTCTACTCATCTTCATGAGTTACCACCACACATCACTTTATACATTCAAGAAAAAAGCTCCCTTATTTTGATCACAACATCCATATTCTGCGAATCAAATTTTCGAGCAAACAAATGCTCTGTTTCTAATAAATATTGCAAATCCTCCATTTTCCAAACATAAGGATTCCCCCGTTCCCAATCAATTGCACGAAGTCCGGCATTCAACTGCTCACTACCTGGATAAATATGACTCCGCCTTTCTGAGTTCCACAATATAGATTGAAGAAATATTTCGTCACCACAGCAAACATTTTTAAAACGCCTTAAAATAAAAGACTTTTGGGCTAATATAATTGTTAGCAACTCATGCGTAATACTAACCCAATTGGAACCCTTTTTAAATTCAATTTCTTTAGGTCGGTTATAATGGAAGAAATCCTGCAACTTTAAAAAGCTTATTCGAAGAGATTGTACTTGCTTTTTAAAAATACGAGGTGGAATTTTATAATAACGACAGAACAAATGATATTTAAAAACCTTTCTTTCGAGATCTTTTAAATTAGCCTCACCACAAGAGTAAGGCACAAACTCATACCCCTTATTTTTCTCGAAGAAATGATGGATATAGTCTTGTGACTTTATCGGCAAATCGACTCCTGACAACAAATGATAATAATCATAAGGACCTTTCATACTGGCTGTCTCAAGTAACAACAGTTCAGCCTTTACCACACTAATATCACCCCATCTTACGTCAAGACGTTGCTCAAGTACAAAAAGACGAGCTTTTGCAAGCCGAAATAAATCTTGCTCTAAAGGTCCGAGCACGACTTTCTTATCAATATGCAGATATATATCATTCCTCCCATCATCAAGCATAGAAAGTAGTATCTTCAATATTTGAAATTCATTATGGGCCAGAATTAAAAAAGCATGTCTCATTACCTTTGCATCATTAAATAAGTTCATTATCATGCAAAGATACAACAGATAGAATTCCAATACAACAATAGTTAGATAAATTCCAAACATATATTTTGATAAGTATTGGAATCTATCTATCTTTGTGAAATTTAAGTCTTAAATCATTAAATTGGAGCTGACACCCGATTCTTAATGGAGACAAAGACAATAACGTCATTAACCTAAACAACTATTATATAGACCAATAATATCCATAATTACAATGATAGATAAACCTATATATGTGACTTCCCCCCTACTGCCTTCTTTGGAAGATTTTACTTTCTTATTAAAAGAAATATGGGAAAGCAAAATGCTGACAAATAATGGCAACTTCCACCAAAAGCTAGAAGAGGAATTAGCTAAGTATCTTAAAGTTCCCTATCTCAGTTTGTTTACGAACGGAACTCTACCTTTAATAACCGCTTTACAAGCAATGAGAATTACCGGTGAAGTGATAACTACTCCCTTTAGCTTTGTAGCAACAACACATTCTCTTTGGTGGAATGGAATCAAACCTGTTTTTGTAGACATTGAGCCAGAAACCTGTAATCTGGATCCTAGTAAAATAGAAGCGGCCATTACCCCCAGGACTACAGCTATCATGCCTGTACACGTTTACGGGAAGCCTTGTAAAACGAAAGAGATTCAAGAAATTGCCAATAAATATGGATTAAAAGTCATATATGATGCCGCTCATGCTTTTGGAGTAGAAATAAACGGGGAAAGCATTTTAAACTTTGGAGATATGGCTACTCTGAGTTTTCATGCAACGAAAGTTTACAATACTTTGGAAGGTGGAGCATTAGTCGTTCATGACGAGCAGACTAAAAAGCGCATCGACTATCTAAAGAACTTTGGTTTTGCCAGTGAAACTGAAGTTGTAGCCCCCGGTATTAATAGTAAAGTAGATGAAGTACGCGCTGCATACGGATTACTTAACCTTAAACAAGTAGATCATGCAATCAATTCCCGTCGCAAAGTAGCCATAAGATATAGAGATGAACTTCAAGGTGTTAAAGGGATAACCTTTTTCAATGATATACCAGGAGTACGCCACAATTATTCTTATTTCCCAATTTTCATAAATGCTGAAGAATATGGAATGACGCGTGATGAACTTTATTTTAAGATGAAAGAACATAATGTATTCGGACGCCGTTATTTCTATCCGCTAATCAGTACATTCTCAACATATCGCGGATTAGATTCTGCTAACCCTGACAATCTGCCAATAGCAACCCAAATGTCCAATAACGTCATCTGCTTGCCAATGCACCATGCTTTAAGTGAAAATGAAGTCGAGTATATCCTCCAAATTATAAAGAAATAGTATGATACAATTATCAGAAATAACAAACTCTATATCCCCTTCCTTAACAAGGCGTCTATTTAATTTGGCCCAAAAATATGACAATGTTATAGACTTCACATTGGGAGACCCGGATATACATCCACACGATAAAATAAAAGAAGCTGGCTGTAAAGCGATACTGGAAGGTCGTACAAGATACTCCCCTAATGCCGGATTATTAGAATTAAGAGAAATAATATCTTCCAGATACAAGTTACAATATAATATAGAATACAACCCGACAAATGAGATTATGGTTACAGTTGGGGGAATGGAAGGATTATATTTAACCCTGCTAGCCATTCTAAACAGAGGGGATGAAGTCATTATACCAGCTCCATATTGGATAAACTATGTACAGATGGTATGTATGTGTAGTGGAGAGCCCATTATCACAGCTCCTGTCAGCACCAATGACTTATCGATATCTATAGAAAATATAAGGAAGGCAATCACTCCTAAAACAAAAGCTATTATTTTAAATACGCCCAGCAACCCTTCCGGGCGGATAATTTCTGATGACTCCATCCAACAAATAGCACAGATAGCTATTGAGAATGATTTGATAGTAATAACAGATGAGGTATACAAAACACTACTTTATGATAATGCTCATTTCAAAAGTATTGTTACATGCGACAAGATGAAGGAACGCACTGTTGTTATCAATAGTTTATCAAAAGAATTCTGTATGACCGGATGGCGTTTGGGTTATATAGCTGCACCTTCAGAGTTAATATCAGTGATGACAATGTTTCAAGAGAACATAGCTGCTTGTGCTCCATTGCCGTCTCAGTATGCAGCTATAGAAGCACTAAGAAATTCGGAGAAATATTCGGCTGGTATGATTGAGGAATTCACTCTCCGCCGAAATGTTTTATTGGAAGAAGTTGCCAAAATCAAAACAATAACAGTCGATGCGCCACAAGGAACCTTTTATGCAATGTTAAATATAAAATCTACCGGATTAAAATCTGAGGAGTTCGCATATGCCCTTTTAGAAAAAGAACAAGTGGCAGTGGTTCCTGGAATAACTTACGGTGATTGTTGCGAGGATTTTATCCGGATTGCTTTTACATTAGATATATATAAAATTAAAGAAGGAATTCAAAGACTTAAGCGATTTGTCGAAAGTTTATAAGATGAAAAAAGTTTTAATGCTAGGAGGCTCTTTATATCAGGTCTATGCGATTAAAGAAGCTGTAAAAATGGGATATTATGTAATCACCTGCGATTACTTGCCGAATAACCCAGGACATCAGTATGCCCACGAATATTATAATGTCAGCACAACAGATAAGGAAGCTGTTTACGAGTTAGCCAAAAGACTTCAAGTAGATGGCGTCGTTGCATATGCTTCAGATCCTGCAGCTCCTACAGCTGCTTATGTTTGTGAGAAACTAGGATTGCCCACCAGCCCCTATACTTCTGTAGAAATTCTTTCTCAGAAAGACTTATTCAGACGATATCTGGCTGAACATAATTTCAATGTTCCCAAATACGTCGGATGTTCTTCATACACGGAGGCTTTGGAACAAATCAAGAATTTAACCCTTCCTGTTATGATAAAGCCTGTCGATTCATCAGGAAGTAAAGGCATCAATAAACTGACTAACGTAGATCAACTAAAAGACTTTATAGAAGATGCCCTCTCATATTCCCGTGAAAAACGCATTATTATTGAGGAATTCATAGAGAAGGACGGATATCAGATATCAGGAGATGCCTTTTCCGTAGACGGAATTTTAAAATTCCACTGTTTTGGAAACGAATACTACAGTTCTTCAGTTGTCAAAGATTTCGCCCCACTTGGTGAATGCTGGCCTTTCCAAATGAAACCTGAAATTATAACAGAACTGGAAAAGGACATACAGCGTCTGATTTCTGAACTAAAAATGGGGACAACCGCATATAATGTCGAGGCTATTCTTGGTAAAAACGGGAAATTGTATATACTGGAGTTAGGTGCCAGAAGCGGTGGCAGTTTAATACCTCAGATTACAGAACTGGCAACAGGAGTCAACATGGTTAAATATGTGATAAAAGCAGCTTTGGGAGAAGATTGCTCCGAAATAGAGATGTCACCTGCAAGGGGATATTGGTCTAATTATATGTTACATAGCAAACAGACCGGACGGTTTAAAGAAATATCATTTGATGAAAACTTTGCAAAAAACAATCTGGTAGATTGTGTAACAGAACTGAAAAGTGGAGATAATGTTCATGCTTTCCGTGATGCTGGCGATGCATTGGGGACACTTATCCTCAAATATTCTTCGAAAGAAGAAATGTTTAATGTTATAGAAAACATGGACCAGTTTGTACATATTATTATTGATTAAAATATGAGCATAACAATCCATACAGAACCTCTAGCATATACCGAATTCAGGGATTTTATCATATCCTCTGCAAACTGGTTTGTTCCTTCTCTGTTACAGATGCCCAACCTGGATGAATGGATATTAAAAATGTACCATAACGGCTCTATGTACTATACTATTTCCGGATCTAACATTATATCTTTAATTGTTGGCTATTACAATAGAGAAGAGAGATTTTTATATATACCCTATGTCTGTGTAAACCCTGACCATCAAGGTCATGGGATCTCTAAAAAAACAATTAATTATATCATAGAACATCTTTCTACGGACATTCAGGAGATATTGCTCGAAGCTAGAAAAGACAATAACAATGCACTTCAAGTATATCATAAAATGGGATTTTATGAGGCTGAGGATAGGGATGAGAAGTATTTAATGAAGAAAGAGGTACACAAAAGTTAATATTGAATGAAAGATATAGCAAATACTCCATTAGTAAGTATAATTTGTAGCACATATAATCATGGATTATATATATCCCAGTGTCTAGATGGTTTTCTAATGCAAAAGACCAATTTTCCATTTGAAATTCTAATCCATGATGATGCATCCACTGATAATACTCCTGATATCATCCGCGAGTACGAGCATAATCACCCTCAAGTCATAAGACCCATATACCAGAAAGAAAACAAATACTCAAAGAAAGAAGATATCTTTGCCAAATACCAATGCTCACGAGTCAGAGGAAAGTATATTGCAATATGTGAAGGAGACGATTATTGGATTGACCCATTAAAACTTCAGAAACAAATCGATTTTCTAGAGAACAATCCTGATTACGGCATGATATATACTACCAGCAAGGTATATAACCAAAAGGAAGGCAAAATAGAAGAAGAGATTATTGGACGGGAATTTAATGGTTATATAGAGTTATTATCCGGAAATTGTATTCCAACTCTTACATCTTGCATACGCAGTGCCTTAGTAATGGAGTACTTGAAAGAAGTGGAACCCAAGAGCAAAAACTGGCTAATGGGAGACTATCCTATGTGGCTATGGATATCATATTATCACAAAATAAAATTTATTCCGGAAAGCACTACAGTATACCGTGTCTTAGAAGAGTCAGCAAGTCATTCTAATGATATACAGAAATATGAAAGATTCATATTATCGACCATTGATATAACTGCATTTTATATCCACAAATTTAAGACTCCATTAACAGAGCCATACTTACGATCCTTAAGTTGCTTTTATTATGATTTATACGATAAATATATGTACCTGGGCATGTATAAAAAGGCCAGACACTATTCAAAACTCATTAATCCTAGTTATGTATCCGCACGTATGCGGAGAAGAGTCCGCCGATTCCATCTCAGATTCATTCAGATAAGATTAGCAAAATGGTTCGATATAAAAGGAAAAGAAAGGAAGTAAAAAGGGAAAAAAACTATCTAGTGAGATATTAAGTAAATATCCCTTTTTCTATTCACGAATCTCCACCTTTTTTAAACAGGAAATGAGTCAAGTAGTACAAATGCCAATGATAAGCTATTTTTCTTACCCTCCTGCGATATTTCAATTCATATGTATCTTCAGGCAATGCAGCTATCTCTTTCATTTTCTGCCTCATATCCTTAACAGGTTCTTTGAATTCTCTCAAATTCACCTTCAAAAGTATCTCCTTAAATATTGTAAGACAAGTCCCAATCAACCTAGTCCTAATTTTAAAAAGATCTTCTTCTTCAAATAGAGAGTATTTCTCCATGAATCTCATGCGGGCATATTCTGCCAAAAAATAATGATAAAGATTCATAGGAGACATTGTATGACAGATACTCGTTTGTCGCTCTACATAATGATAAAAAGGGCTATCTACCCATACAACTTTCTTACATAGAGCAACCCATTCATACATTACAAGTCTGTCTTCATAATTTTTCCCCTCTGGGAATTGTAATGATGTCAGAAAGCCACTCTTATAAAGCTTTGTACAAGCAGAACAACTAACTTTTTCCATCATCATATCTTGTAATACATTCTTTGGATCTCGAATAACAATATCTCCAGAATTCCGGTAAGGAGACTCGTTTGGTTTAAATTCATATTCAAGAAGAAAATTACAATATGCAATTTCCGCATCACTTTGTACCATTGCATCTAACATTTTCTCAAACATTGCAGGTTCAACATAGTCGTCACTGTCAACAAAACCAATGTAAGGAGCAGAAGCTATACGCATGCCAGCATTACGAGCAATAGAGAGTCCAGCTATAGAAAGATGTAGCACTTTAATACGTTTATCAATTTTCGCATATTCATCACATATCTCAGAAGAACCATCAACAGATAAATTATCAACCAAGATTATTTCAATCTGCTGTAATGTCTGACTACGTAATGATTCAATACATTTATGCAAATAATCAGCGGTATTATGAACAGGCACTATTATACTAACCAAATACTTATTCTCCACTATTTATCTTTTTAAGTTTAAAATGTATCCAATAATAAATAGGCCAAAAATAAACAATCTTTCTCAGCCGTTTATAACATTTAATATCAAGTTCCTTTTTAGACAGAGGAATTAATTTCTTCAAATTATTCTTCATATCAACAACATAGGCACGACTTTCGCTAACAGGAAAAGAACGCATCTCTTTAAAAGTCCTTAAGCAGCTCTTAACAAGGGATGTTTTCATATTATATTGTTCTTCCGTATCGAACAATAGATTATTATTAATAAACTCCAAGCGGCAAAATTGCGCTAAAAAGAAATGATAACGTTGTAATGGTGAAATAACATGGCAAATACTAGAGTTTCTTTTTACATAATGATAAAATGCCTTATCAATCCACACTACTTTTTCAGACTCTAATATCCACTGATGCAAGATAAGACGATCCTCATACATATTATGTATAGGAAATTTTAATGAAGAAAAAAGTGTCTTCTTAAAGAGTTTCGTACAACAAGAGCTATTCAATCGATCACACATCATATCATACACCACCTCCTTCGAAGATCTTTCACAGACCATACCACTATTAGGTTCAAAAGAGTCTATATGCCCGTCGTCATGTTCAATCTGAAAATTGGAATATACCAAATCAACACCATATGAACTAATTGCAGCAAGCAATTCCTCATACATATTGACGTCAACATAATCATCACTGTCTATAAACCCTATATATGGAGCAGAAGCCATATCAATGCCAGCATTACGAGCTACAGATGCATTAGCTATCGAAAGATGGATTACTTTTACCCGAGTATCCATACTTGCATATTCATCACATACCTCAGAAGATCCATCAGTTGATAAATTATCTACCAGAATTATCTCTATATTTTCTAAAGACTGATTCCGTATAGATTCAATACATTTTCGCAAATAATTAACTGTATTATGTACAGGTACAATCACACTTATCAAATAATTATTCTCCATGCATGCTCTCCATTAATAAACTTACGCACAAAGATAGAGAATATAGTATTATCAGTAAAATAAAAACCAGATTTTAAGTTCCCAGGTTATCATTAATAATCGTATCTTTGCCGGAAAGCTTATTATATTAATATGAGTAAGGAAAATATAGCATTTGTTGTTGTACGTTACGGATTAAATATCAATGGAGGAGCAGAGTATCATTGTAGAATGCTAGCCGAAAGACTCACCAATGATTATAACGTTGAAGTTCTAACTACTTGTGTAGATAATTATAGAACTGGAGAAAATCTTGAGTTTAAGGAAAAAGAGATTATCAATAAAGTCATTGTTCGCCGTTTTAAAACTAATCCCACTCATCCTGAACTTGAAAACTTTTATAAAAAGAAAGCTAAACCGGCTTATAAATTAAGACGTTTTTTATACAAATGCCACTTTCTAGCTATTGCTTCTTACTTTTTCCCTGTTTGGCATTTCAAAGAAAAAGAAGAACTAGAAGCACTCGGTAGCCAAGTTTTCCATTCTCCGGCTCTCTTCAATTTCGTAAAAGAAAATAAAGATAATTACAAAGCAATCATCCCTATTACAATAGATTATTCTCATGTATATTACACAACTTTATATGCACCAGAAAAGACTATTGTAATCCCTACAATGCATTATCACAAAACTGCATTTCGCTCAACCTTGACACAAGTCTTTACAAAGGCAGCCTACATCGCTTTCAACACAACAGCAGAACAAAAACTAGCAAGAAAAATATTTGGTATGCACATGGCACCCCACAGTATTGTAAGCGTAGGGATAGAGCTAAGTGCTCCATCAGACTGGGCAGTGACCCAAGAAAAGTATAATCTTCCTGATGAATATATGCTCTATGTAGGGAGAGTAGACCAAGGCAAACTTAACAATGTGTATACTTATTTCCTCAACTATAAAAAGGTATATCCTAATTCTGATTTAAAGTTTGTTCTTGTAGGCAAACAATATAGTGATCCTTTTAATCATCCGGATATTATATATACTAATTTTGTTGAAGAACAAGAAAAAACATCAATCATTCAACATGCAAAGATTGTAATCAACCCATCACTGTATGAAAGCCTATCACTTATATTACTGGAAGCAATGGCTTTAAAAAAAGCGATGCTGGTCAATGGCAATTGTAATGTATTGAAAGAACATTGCCATAAAAGTAATAATGCTGCTTTATACTACACTAATGAAAAAAGTTTCATTGATAAGCTTCATATGCTAGACTCTTCTACCAATCTTAGATTAGAGATGGGAGAAAAAGGATATTCTTATGTTAACAGTAATTACGACTGGAACATAATAATGAATAAACTAAAGCATGTTATCGAAAATATATAAAGATTTAGATACTCTTGATAGCTTGCTTTAAGCGCCCCATAATCAAAGTCCAATTATAGTTCGATTTCACATAAAATACACCTTTCTCTCCCATCTCCTCTCTCAAATCTTCCGATTGCTCAATCCGTCGAAGTGCCTGATTAAACCCGCGATTATTCATGTAATAAAAAGAAGCAAAATCACTTTTTAAACAATGTTCTTTCAAAACTTTACAATGTCCGTTTACAAGCATTGGCCTCTTTTGACTCATAGCCTCTAAAAGTATTAAAGAAAGGCTTTCATAACGAGAAGGATTCACTACAATATCGGCATGCTGTAGAATTGACATTTTCTCTTCATCACTGACAAAGCCTGTGTATATAACATCAGGATGCTCAAATCGCTCCATAGCCAACCCACCTACCAATACTAATCTTAATATTGAATCTGAATATTTTTTCTTATAGTTCACAAAATATGTAAGTAAACGATGAATCTTTTTAGGAGTAATACGACCAATATATAACAAATATTTCTCTGGTAATTGAAACTTTTCTTTTGTCATCGCCCAATCTGCGGATAAAGACTCCTCTATTCCTACACTCAATATCCCATGAGCCCCCAAAGCCTTACCCAGAATATTTTCAGCAAGCCTCTGTTCCTCTCCGGTATTAAAACCAACATAAGCTATCTTTGAAAAAGCAGATGTTAATACAGAACGGAAAGAAATACCCATATTATGCATTGTAGGAATAGCTATTGTTTTTCTACCTGCATACAATGCAGTGTAATAAAAGGTGACATAATCAGAAGACATTGCTATAAATGCTTTATATTCATCTATATGATCACGAATATAATCATTCAATGCGGACGAATAGAATTTATCACTCTTCATCGCCTGTGCCTCATCATCATGTTTGTAAGACCATACAGGAATCAAATAAGACAAGTATTTCAAGATTCCTAATTTAAAAAGGAACTGGCGTAGTTTTCTTGCTGGTTTAGCCTTCTTTGCGAAATAGCGTTCCTTTTCACGCTGAACAGGATTCGTCCTAAAACGACGAATCACCACTCCATTCCATTCTTCCTCACCTTCCGGATATATATTTTCACCTGTCGCAACATCTCTGACACAGGTAGTAAGTACTTCCACATCATAATCAGATACTAACCGTTCTGCTAACATCTGACAATGATATTCAGCCCCGCCATTTATATTTTTGCCATATCTGACAACAACAAAAGCAACTTTCTCTTTCTTCATAGCTTCCCTTAATACAACATTCTACTTATGAGAGCATCTGAATCACATTTTTCATCCGTCCTATAATCATCTCCCAATTATAATTCTCCTGAACATAGTGACGCCCTTTCTCTCCCATCTGTTGACGTAATGTTTCTGAGTTCTCAAGGTTATGCAATTTTCGCATAAAATCTCTACGATTCATATAATACAAAGCTGCATAATTGCTCTTTTCACAATGTTCTCTCAACACATTACACCTGCCATTGACCAACATCGCCTTACCTTCGCTCATCGTTTCAAGTAAAATAAGTGATAAACTTTCATATCTGGAAGGATTCACTATTACTTTAGCATTCAACTGAATCGCTACTTTCTCCGCATCATCAACAAAACCTGTGTAAATTATATCCGGATGTTCGACTGTCTTTCCAAAAATACCTCCGACTAAAACTAGCTTTAATCGAGAATCTACATATTTCTTTTTATAGCTTAAAAAATAATCAACTATATTATTCAACTTTATAGCATCAATTCTCCCTACATACAATAGATAATCTTCCGGCAAATTATATTTTACCTTTGTTTGCTCCCAATCAGCAGCTTTCGTCTTCTCTATACCTACACTAATAATGCCATGAGCAGCCAAAGGCTTTCCAACTATATTCTCTACCAATTTCTGTTCTGCCTCTATATTAAATCCAATATAGGCAACCTCAGAGAAAACAGAAGTAATAATAGAACGAAAGGATGAACCGTTATTATGCATAGTAGGAATCAGAATCGTCTTCTCCGGTGCATATAGTGCAGTATAATAAGTATGAGGGAAAAAGGAAAGCGGAATGAATGCTCTATAAGAAGCTTTATTTTCTCTTATAAAAGCATACATTGAAGATGAATAAAAAACCTGACTATTCAAGGCCTTTATTTCTTCTTGTTCTTTATAATGCCAAATCGGTTTCACATAAGACAAAGGCTTCAAAAGACGACATCTGTACAAGAAGTGCCTCCACTTCTTTGCCGGAGCCGCCTGCCTGACATAACTTTTATGTAAGTCCGGTTCAACAGGATCTGAATAGAATCGACGTACCAAAACTCCATTCAGGATTTCTTCTCCTTCAGGATATTCATTATCACCGGTAACATAATTCTTGACACACGTAGTCAATACTTCAACATCATAATCGTTAACCAGCCTTTCGGCCAGCATACGACAATGATATTCAGCACCTCCGTTTATATCTTTTCCATAACGAACTACTATAAAAGCTATCTTTTCCTTAGTCATTCTAGTCAATCAACAATTTGTGCTTTCTCTTAAATATAGCACGATAACCACGATATAGCATCCTATAAAAACCGAAGTGTTTACACATAAAATATCGTTTGATTGACATACTCGGGCCTAGTTGCCAAGGAGTAATATGACGATATTCACGCATTTTCAACATCGTTTCATCTATTATATCCTCAAAAGCCGGTGACGGAGGGCACAACAAAGTATGGTTAATCAAATGAATCCCCCTCTTAAGTACGCCAACGGAAGATTCACCTCCAAGTTCCGCATTCTGAATAAACTTATCCTGTTCATAAAGACTCAGGAAATAATGATATTCCTTTACCGGATCATAACCACCACGAGTAATGCTTTCATTCTTATGAATCATATAATGGTATTTAGAGACACAACTCAATACCACTTTCTGAGAGCTATAAAATACTTTATATAATACAGCTACGTCCTCATAAACCCGTCCGACAGGGAATGAAAGGCGGTCAAACAATTTACGTTTAAAGAGCTTCGCCCATAAATAGTTCTTTACCAAGTCATTCTTTACCAAAGCACGTATAATCTCCTTTCTGGAAAAAACATACAGCTTACCCGTGTTGTTGATTATTTTAGAAGGTCTTCCCTCCTGCTCAAGAAGATAAGTACAAGCAGAAACATCTGCATCATGCTCTTGCATCAAGGTGTAAAGATACTGATACATATCATGATCAATCCAGTCATCACTGTCAACAAAACCCAAGAGCTCTCCCGTAGCTGCAGCCAAACCGGCATTACGGGCAGCACTCACCCCACTATGAGGCAAATGAATAGTCTTAATGCGCTGATCCATTCGCGCATACTCATCGCAGATACCGGAAGAGCCGTCGTCAGAACCATCATCAACTAAGATAATCTCAAGGTTCTTATAGGTCTGCTCCAGTATAGATTGCAGACAAGTCTTCAAATAGTCCTTTACATTATAAACAGGCACTATAAGACTAATCAATGGTCCAGAGATATTAGTATTCATATTATTCTACTTGTCAACTTTTTATTTTTACTGCAGCCCCTTCTATATAGAATGCTATATAACAAGGAATACTGCAAAACTACCCTCGATTTTAAATAAATTTCACACTTGTCTGTGATTCGATAATACAATCTAAACACTCTCAAATCAAACAATTACCTCTTATTTGCCATTTATACAGTATAATTCGTCTAGTTTCCAAAGTTCATTCAAAGATTTCCACTGTTTATCATTCAGGTTAGTTTTCCCATTATTTTTCTTTTGTAAGCTATTATTCTGTGTTTGAGGCAACTCTATCGGCCGGGGATAGAATTCACCCCCTCCTGTCACCTTGACCCGCCTCTTTAATTCATTCGCTTTCAACCATAAATCATCCGCAGACGGACAATGTTCACTGATTATTTTCCAGTCAAACAACTCCTCTCCATACCAATGGGGAGGATAATAAATCCCGCCACATCCGATTGCCACATTCTGCAAAGAGCTATTCACCGGCATCGTAAACACTTTCGTCCACTTTCTATATACCGAAAAAGAATTTCCATCCATATGAATCTTCCGGATAACGTTTCCGCAAACTGTATCCGGATACTGATACGATAAGGAAAGCAAACGCTCAACCGTATTCCGGGGATAAATCAGATCATCATCCACTGTTATCACTTTACTATCCGGGTATTCACGGAAAACATAATGATACTTCTTATGTGAACGGAAATTCTCAGACACAAATCTGAATGCTATTCCTTTAGCCATCAATCTTTTAAGTTCTTCTGGCAGATCATTCAACCGTCCGGGAAACTCCTGTTCCGACAACCATACAATTATCTTTTCGGGCGGACAAGTCTGCCACAGAATCGATTTCAACATCAGATGAAGTTGAGAAATACGGGGAGGAAATGTCGTCAACGAGACAATGACTCCCGAATGGTTCGATAATGCCGGAGCATCAGTGTCTTGCTGATAAGCACGCACCACTTTATCATGATACTTTGCTCTTCTCCACCTGCAAGGCAAAGAATAGATATGTCGGTAGAATCCTCCTTTTTCCTTATAGGAAGTCAGCTTCTCTTCTTCCCGTGTATAGCGATCATAATAACTGTTCACCTTCACAGACTGACCTCTCAATTCATCCTTTACAATGCCCAAAGAAGCCCATTGCACCTTTGCTCCACGAGTATGCTTTCGTATGTTCCGGTTCTTCTGGATAGAATCTTTCGTCTTATACCCTCTTGCATGATCCAAATGGAGGCATACGGTAGAGTAACGTATCTGCATACCATGAATTCCATAGTTCTCCAGACGTTCTCCAAATTCACGGTCTTGTCCACCGTACTGCATACGCTCATCAAAACCATTCACAGCCAGAATATCGCTTAGCCAACCGGAAGCGTTATGCCCGTTCCAGCTTGCTTTGGTAGGAGTAAATGTATTTAATGCCCACCTTTTAAATCCTGTAGCAGTCAGTTTATTATTTTTAAAAGAGGCAGGCATCCCTTTTCCTCTCATCCATTGCAGATCAAAACATCTGCCGGATAATATATCGTCCTTTGTAATATCTTTCGACAAATCCATACTCAACTTATGATATCCGCCGGACAGGAAACGTCCTTTACGGCGAAGACACAGGTGAGTTGAGACGAAGTCTTTACGTGGAATACAATCGCCATCACTGAAAAGCAGGTAATCTGCTTGTGCAGCCAGTATGCCTTTATTCAGAATATCGCATTTACGGAATCCTTTATCTTCGTGCCATACATGCTTCACCTGAAAGGACAATTGCGGAGTTATCCTCTGCAACATATCATAAGTTTCTTTCCGCGAACCATCATCTGCAATAATCAATTCAAAGTTCTTAGTATCCTGGGCTTCATATCCCCACAACACCTTCTCCAGCCATTCAAGCTGGTTGCAGGTTGACAGTACGACCGACATCTGCAAAGAAGTAGTCTTCCGGCTAAAACGGATAATAGAATAATTGCACTCCATCTGTTCCCCAGTCCAATAAAGTTCTCTCGAAATCTCCCTCCATCCGGCTAAGTCCACACGATCAGTGCCATCAATGTCTTCCTCCTTATGCAAACGAACCAGACATAATGCGTCCTCATCCTGATCTTCTTTCAAGTCAGCATGATGAGCCAGCAAGTAGTCCCGTACTTTTTCATCCGAACAAACAACATTATTTTCAAAAGCTACTATCATTAATTACCCTCCTTTAGCCATTAAATATCCAACTGAAACCAGACCTGATGTCTGCGACGATATCTGTTCCAGAATTTCTTTCTGTAATGCAGAACCAAACGCACACATTCTTCTTCATCCATCCCTCTCGAATGGGCATACTCTTTTCCCAACAAGATGAAGAAGGGTGTCTGCCCCCATAAACGGGCAAAATTCGCACAACCTTTCTTAATATCCACTTCACCAAAATGCATTCTGTTAATATCCACCAGTGAGAAATGATATTCCTCTCCTATCTTGTCATACAGGATATTTCCCGGCGAATAGTCCAAATGCAGAATTCCGGCTTCATGCAGACGCGCTGTAAATTCCGCAAAAGCGGTCACTACATCTTCGCAGCTTTTTATATCCGCATTGCCAAACTGGCAAAAATTATATCGATAGGGAGATTGTATGCTCATAAAATATGAATGACCAATCAAACCCATTTTTGTCTCTTCTATATAGGCAATAGGACATGGGGTTTCAAACCCTTTCTCCAACAGTTTCTCCGGATAGACAAAAGCCCGTTTCCCTTTCGAAGGGCGAAAGAAAGCATAAGCGATCCGGTTTATCAGCGGAGGTATCGTATACCGTTTCACGTTAATATCCAATCCATCCACCGTGATCATCTTTATCAAATTTCGCCCGGAATGAATTACCGTTCCTATTGTCTCAAAATCTTTCGGAATACGTTCTACATATTCTCTCAGATATTCGTATTTGGGGTTAATCATTATTTTCATCTTACGAAAAAACAAGAATGGTCATACTTCTCTTCATCTCTCAACTCTTTTGCCCGGTCATCTTAAAATATTTATCCAACACAAGCAGTGATATCAAATTTTCTCTTCTCTTATCTTTAAACTGGGACACATATTCATGGGCATGATTGATGATCTCCAATGATTCGTCTACATGCTCTATATAGTAATTCAACCGTTCCTCCAAATCAGAGAAATCCGGTTTTATTTCAATATAATGATAATTGGGAATAAGCGTGCCTTCCATAAACCATGTCTCACAGGTAGGCCGGGGCATCACTGCTATTGAATTTGATGACATCACCCATTTCAGGTTGCTGGCCACATCGATTCCTTCAAGAGCCATTATGAATTTATAATCCAAATGCTCATTAATCGTTTTCTTCTCCGTACGCCACTCTGCCGGATCAGTCGTATTTTTGCTGACATCTCCCAGATCGCACATCGGATGATGAAAATACATTTCCATAAAAAGCTTTCTGGAAGGTTTTCCTTTTACCTTTCCACGAAAGATTACCATATTTTTCTTCTCTGTAAAAGCCTTCTTGTCGTCCACAAATATAAAATGACGAACCTTATCCAATTTCATCACAATCGAATTCACGTTATCATCTGTCAGCGGACGACTTTTCACAATAGAGGGATAGTCGGGAACAAATGTCACATCACCGGGACAAAAACCCCACTGAAACTGATCAGAAAACCAGCGGGTATATTGATAAGTATCAAAGAAATACACTTTTTGTTTGCTCATCTTGTGCTCTGAAAGATGCGGAGCAGAAGAAGGTAATTGCACCGTTCCGGAAAGTTTGTTATAATAGTCAACACGATGTTCTATATACTCCTTGTCCTTCCGGCGGGATAGTGAAGACAACTTTCCTTGTAACCGTAGCCGGAAAATGCCTTTCGGAATGATAAGTCTGAGAGCATTTACCGAGTAGTAAATGAACTTAGGATTCTTCCCGCTACGCAACTTATATAAAAGTTTATTCTTCATTCTTGTTCCATATCTCAGGAGTACCTGGCTCCTAATTGATTATTCCTTCAATCTTCGCTATCACCTGTTCGGGTTTTATTTCTCTCAGGCAGGCATAATCGCCCCGCCAGCATGGTTTCTGTCCATATACGGAGCAGGGACGGCACGACAGATCAAACTGTACCGTATTGACCGGCAACTGTTTCCATCCCATAAATCCGGCATAAGGATGAGTAGCTCCCCAGACAGAGATCACCGGAATATTGACCAGCGAAGCCAGATGCATATTCGCCGAATCCATCGAGAGCATCACATCCAGATGACTCATAAGATTCAGTTCGGTACGCATATTCAGCTTACCAATCATAGAAACGACGGTAGGATATTTCGCCACCCAGCCATCGAATACTTCCTGTTCACTCTTGCCACCACCGAAAAGGAAAACCTTCACCTTCGGATCGGCAGCAAAATGGGCTACTACCTGCTCCTGCAATTCAATAGGGTATATCTTACCCATGTGTTTGGCAAATGGAGCTATACCAATCCATTTCAAATTATCTTTTGCGCCTGTGACAGGTTCTATCTCTGCAAAATTCCCTTTTTCATCTCCATAAATCGAAGAAAAGTTCAACAATACAGGGAAACCCAGTTTCTCCAGCACATCGGCATAACGACGGAAAGAACTTTTCTGGTTCTCCAATACTTTATGCCGGCGGCGAACTAATTTTTCTTTTCCCACTCTACCTTTATAAATAGATGCCACAGGTATATTAGCCAGCCGGAACCTCAGACACAGGTATTTCGTACGAAGCACATGATGAAAGTCTGCCACATAGTCGAAATGCTTTGCTTTCAGTTCCGAATAAAGGGTGTTCAGCCCCCATAATCCTTTATGTTTACCCGTCAGGTCAGCGCCGATAAAACTCACATTTGCAGGAAGTCCCTGAAAAAGCGGTTGCCACACAGCACGACTCAACACAGTAATTTCAAGTTGAGGATATTGTACTGCCAGCGAATGTACTACCGGTATCGTCATGGCTACATCGCCAAGAGCCGAGAAACGGATAATGAGAATACGCGCCATTCGTTATTTTTTCGCATAAAGTACCGGATTCAGCGCCGGGTCATTATACATCTTCATCTGTTTATATACTTTCATATACTTCTTCCCTGCCTCGATGTCAGCCAGCAGCTGATCGATAGCCGAAGAAAGGTCTTTCCGTTGTTCCAGCAGAATATCCAGTTTCACCTGGCATTGTGCACGATGTTCTTCCGTCGTATCCGTACGTTCCACTTCTTGCTGCATGTGGTAAATTTTCAAAGCAAGAATAGAGAGACGGTCTACTGCCCAGGCAGGACTTTCCGTATTGATGGTAGCATCTGCCAGCAGCTTTACATCCTTATATCGATCAAGAAAATAGCTATCGATCAACTCCACCAGATCCGTACGGTCCTGATTGGATTTATCGATTCTTCTCTTTAAAGCTACGGCTGCCACCGGATCAATATGCGGGTCACGGATGATATCTTCGAAATGCCATTGTACGGCATCAATCCAGTTTTTCAGATACAAATAATACTCTATCGACTTCAACTCGTAAGGATTGTTCATCGGCGCATCTACGCTGTCCGTCACATGGTAATCTGTCGTCGATTTCCAAAAAATATCATTGCAAAGGTTACTAAATGTCATAATCTTAACTAGCTAATAGATGTATAATAGGACAAAGCTATGTAATATTTTTCAGACAAGCAACCGTTTCTTACTTTTTTATTTCTTACCTTTGTCTGAGCAAAAAAGGAATTGTATATGAAAATTATTATAGATGATAAGATACCTTATATAAAAGAGGCAGCAGAGAAAATAGCCGACGAGGCAATCTACGCACCGGGAAAGGATTTTACACGGGAACTGGTACAGGATGCGGACGCACTCATCATCCGGACCCGCACTCACTGCAACCGCGAATTGCTGGAAGGCAGCAAAGTAAAATTTATCGCCACAGCAACCATCGGATTTGACCATATCGACACCGAATACTGCAAGCAGGCGGGTATCGAGTGGGCAAATGCCCCGGGATGCAATTCCGCCTCGGTGGCTCAGTATATACAATCCTCTCTTCTGATCTGGAAATCTCTTCGGAATAAAAAGCCGGACGAACTGACGATCGGCATTATCGGTGTAGGTAATGTAGGAAGCAAGGTGGCCAAAGTCGCACAGGATTTCGGTATGCGTGTACTACTGAACGACTTGCCAAGAGAAGAGAAAGAAGGAAACATTACCTTCACCTCACTAGAGAAAATAGCCGAAGAATGTGATATCATCACCTTTCACGTACCTTTATATAAGGAAGGGAAATATAAAACGTACCATCTGGCAGACGGGAATTTCTTCCGGTCTCTCCAACGGAAGCCTGTTGTCATCAACACTTCAAGAGGAGAAGTGATCGAAACAAACGCCCTGCTGGAAGCCATCAACAACGGTATAATCTCGGACGCAGTAATCGATGTATGGGAACATGAACCGGAAATCAACCGTGAATTATTAGAAAAGGTACTGATAGGCACCCCGCATATCGCCGGATACTCTGCCGACGGAAAAGCAAATGCCACCCGAATGTCGCTGGACTCCATCTGCCGCTTCTTCCACCTAAGCGCAACTTATGAAATCACCCCGCCCGCCCCATCTTCGCCTCTTATCGAAGCAAAAGACCGCGAAGAAGCTCTGCTGAAAATGTACAATCCCATCGAAGACAGCAACCGATTAAAATCCCATCCGGAACTATTCGAAACCTTACGAGGAGATTATCCGTTGAGGAGAGAAGAGAAGGCGTATAATATAATAGGTATTAAGTAATAAGTATTAGGTATTAACCGTAGTTGCTTAAACTTCCATTCGGCAAAAGTCCGCATGGTTAATACTTAATACCTAATACTTAATACTTATTGTTTCTTCTACAACATGCGGGAAATGCTCATACTCCAGAGCGTGTACTTTTTTAGCCACCTCTTCGGGTGAGTCATCGGGAAGTACGGGGCAGGTGGCTTGGAAGATGATGTTTCCTTCGTCGTAGTGCTCATTAATATAATGTATAGTAATGCCAGTTTCTTTTTCGCCTGCAGCTACTACGGCTTGGTGAACTTTGTCGCCGTACATACCTTTTCCACCGAACTTGGGCAGGAGAGCAGGATGTATATTTATGATTTTATCGGGATATGCATGCAAAAGCAAATCCGGCACGCGGACAAGGAAACCTGCCAGCACGATAAAGTCAATGCGATATTCCTGCAAAATAGCCAGAATTTCATCTCCGGCTATCCAGTCCTCCTTCGGGAACACGTTACAGGGCACTTTCAAACGGTGCGCACGTTCCAAAACGTAGGCATCACTTTTATTAGAAAGTACTAACGACACCTCAACGGAGTCACTCTTTTGGAAATACCGGATTATATTCTCGGCATTTGAGCCGGAACCGGAAGCGAAAATGGCGATGTTTTTCTTCATTATACTCGAATTCAATGCACAAAACAGTGAAAAATGTGCAAAAGACTGCATTTATTTAGTCAAATATTTGCGCAAAACGATAAATATTCATTCCTTTGCACCGCAAATTTAAAGAAATAAAACTAATTATTAATTAAAAACTTAAAGTTATGTCTGAAATTGCATCAAGAGTAAAAGCGATTATCGTTGATAAATTAGGCGTAGAAGAATCAGAAGTTACTAACGAAGCAAGCTTCACTAACGACCTGGGAGCAGATTCTCTTGACACTGTAGAACTTATCATGGAATTCGAAAAAGAATTCGGTATCTCTATTCCTGATGACCAAGCAGAAAAGATTGGTACTGTAGGTGATGCTGTATCTTATATCGAAGAACACGCTAAGTAATTATCCGATTTCATCAATATGGAATTAAAAAGAGTGGTAGTAACAGGCCTTGGCGCCATTACTCCTGTTGGCAATGATGTACCCGAATTCTGGGAAAATCTAGTGAACGGGGTTAGTGGAGCAGGGCCTATTACTCATTTTGATGCGTCGCAATTCAAGACCCAGTTTGCATGCGAAGTGAAAAACTTCGATGTAACTAAATATATCGACCGTAAAGAGGCAAGAAAGATGGACTTATACACTCAGTATGCTGTCGCTGTTGCCAAAGAAGCGGTATCGGACTCCGGTCTTGACGTCGAAAAAGAAGATTTGAACAGAATCGGTGTTATTTTTGGCGCCGGTATCGGTGGTATACATACATTCGAGGAAGAAGTAGGCAACTACTACACTCATCAGGAAATAGGTCCCAAGTTCAATCCGTTCTTCATCCCGAAGATGATCTCGGATATTGCTGCCGGACAGATTTCTATCATGTATGGCTTCCATGGTCCTAACTACGCGACTTGTTCAGCATGTGCTACTTCTACCAATGCCATTGCGGATGCCTTCAACCTGATTCGTCTGGGTAAAGCAAACGTAATCGTATCCGGTGGTTCGGAAGCAGCCATCTTCCCTGCAGGCGTAGGCGGTTTCAACGCTATGCATGCTCTGTCAACACGCAACGATGAGCCGAGCAAGGCTTCACGTCCATTCAGCGCAAGCCGTGACGGCTTCATCATGGGCGAAGGTGGCGGTTGCCTGATCTTGGAAGAACTGGAACACGCTAAGGCCCGTGGTGCGAAAATCTATGCAGAAGTTGCCGGTGTAGGTATGTCTGCAGATGCTCATCACCTGACAGCTTCCCATCCGGAAGGTCTTGGTGCCAAACTGGTAATGCTGAACGCTCTGGAAGATGCAGAAATGGATCCGAAAGAAGTAGATTACATCAACGTTCACGGAACATCTACTCCGGTAGGTGATATTTCTGAAGCGAAAGCAATTAAGGAAGTATTCGGTGATCACGCATACGAACTGAACATCAGTTCTACAAAATCAATGACTGGTCACTTGCTGGGAGCTGCCGGTGCGGTAGAATCTATCGCAAGCATCCTTGCCATCAAGAACGGCATTGTTCCTCCGACTATCAACCACGAAGAAGGTGACAACGACGAGAACATTGACTACGACCTTAATTTCACGTTCAACAAAGCTCAGAAACGTGAGGTTAATGTTGCCCTGTCCAATACATTTGGATTCGGTGGTCACAATGCGTGCGTTATCTTCAAGAAATACGCTGAGTAAAATCGTGTTACGTAACCAAATAGATAAGATAAGACTCCTGTTCCGCAAAGACAGAGAGTCTTATCTTTGTTTTTACCGGATACTCGGATTTTATCCGCACAATATCCAGATCTACGAACAAGCGCTCCTGCATAAGTCATCTGCCGTCCGCTCCGAGAAGGGACGTCCGCTGAACAACGAGCGACTGGAGTTTTTGGGTGACGCCATACTCGACGCCATCGTAGGAGATATTGTCTATAAACGTTTCGAAGGAAAACGGGAAGGTTTCCTGACAAACACACGTTCCAAGATCGTACAACGGGAGACTTTGAACAAGTTAGCCGTGGAGATCGGTCTGGACAAACTTATCAAATATTCTACCCGCTCCTCTTCCCACAACAGTTATATGTACGGGAATGCTTTCGAAGCATTTATCGGAGCCATTTATCTGGATCAGGGGTATGAACGTTGCAAGCAGTTTATGGAGCAGCGAATCATCAACCGTTATATTGATCTGGACAAAATCTCCCGCAAAGAGGTTAACTTCAAGTCCAAGCTCATCGAATGGAGCCAGAAGAACAAGATGGAGGTTTCCTTTGAGTTGATCGAGCAGTTCCTCGACCATGACAGTAATCCCGTTTTCCAGACAGAGGTTCGCATCGAAGGGCTTCCTGCCGGAACCGGTACGGGCTATTCCAAAAAAGAATCCCAGCAGAATGCCGCACAAATGGCTATCAAGAAGGTAAAAGACCAGACATTCATGGATACAGTCAATGAAGCGAAGTCGCAGCATTCGATGCCGTCAGAAGTGGACACAGAGTTGGTTGAGCCCGAATTGACTGAGTCGGAAGCCATGGAACCGGATACCTTGGAGACCGAAACACCGGAAGTGGAAACGGCTACAAATGAAGTCGAAACGACTGTTAATGAGGTCGAAGCAACAGAAACTGAAAAGGCATGATGACTCCAACTACCATCCTAACGATAAAAGAGTAAATTATAAGTTAACCGAAACAAATCCCCATACGGCGGCCTTGAATTACTAAATCGTGATCTTCAGTTACCAACTTCAATTTACCAGCCACTTCTTCAAGAGGGATGGATGAAATGTCATCTCCTTTTAAAGCAATCATACGCCCGAATTGCCCGTTAGCAATCAATTCTGTCGCGTGTCCTCCCATGCGGGTAGACAGATTACGGTCAAAAGGAGTAGGCGAACCACCACGCTGAATATATCCTAATACGGTTTCACGTGTTTCGATACCCGTTTCATATTCTATTTCCTGTGCGATGTATTCCGCAGCACGTTTCCGACCATCCGTCAGGATGCCTTCTGCCACCACTACGATAGAATAGGGTTTACCTTTTTTCAGTCTTTCGAGGATTGTATTTCCTATATTCTTGATGTTGTAAGGGATTTCGGGGACAAGAATGACGTCGCCGCCACCTGCCATGCCCGAATACAGGGCAATCCAGCCGGCTTTATGCCCCATCACTTCAATAACCATCACTCTTTTGTGCGAACTGGCGGTAGAATGCAAGCGGTCGATGGCATCCGTAGCGATGCTCACGGCGGAGTCAAATCCAAAGGAAATATCCGTTCCCCAAATATCATTATCAATGGTTTTGGGGACTGATACGATGTTGACGCCCATTGCGGCAAATTTAGCGGCAGTTTTCTGCGTTCCGTTTCCTCCGATGCAGACGACACAATCCAGTCCCATTTCCTGAATATTCTGAAGAATCAGTGCCGGCTTGTCGACATCCGAGACGACGCCTCCTTTTTTAAAAGGTTTCTCGCGCGAAGTACCCAACATCGTACCCCCTTGGTTCAACAATCCGGATAAGGATTTATCAGTAAAGGATTCGATGTCTTTTGTCAGCAAACCTTGAAAACCACTATGAATTCCTATTACTTCCATCCCATAGTGATTGATGGCAGTTTTGCACACGCCACGGATAGTGGCATTTATACCGGGGCAGTCTCCTCCGGAAGTCAGGATTCCAATTCTCATTGTCGTTTTTTTTAGTCAGAAACTCGGGATTCAAGAAAAGTCGCCAAATTTTAACGATTATTTCCGTCGTAAAGATAGAAAAAAAAGATAAATAAGGTTACTTTTGCACGACTAAACATTATTATGTTAAAGCAGAAATGAATATTACAAAGATTATTAGTAAGACTTTCGATTCCCGTTTAAAACAAATAGACCTTTATGCTAGTCAGGCTAGTGAGATACAGCACCGTGTGCTGAGTCGCTTAGTGAACCAAGCTGCACAGACAGAGTGGGGAAAAAAGTACGACTACGCCTCCATCCGTAGCTATGAGGATTTCAGAAACCGCCTTCCAATACAGACTTATGAGGAAATAAAGCCTTATGTAGAACGCTTGCGGGCGGGGGAACAGAATCTGCTTTGGCCATCGGAAATACGCTGGTTTGCCAAATCATCCGGAACGACCAATGATAAAAGCAAATTCCTGCCTGTCAGCAAAGAAGCTCTGGAAGACATTCACTATAGAGGCGGTAAAGATGCTGCGGCACTCTACTTCCGCATCAATCCGGACAGTCACTTTTTCTCGGGAAAAGGGTTGATTCTGGGAGGCAGCCATAGTCCGAACCTCAACTCCAACCATAGTTTGGTGGGAGACTTGTCGGCGATTCTGATTCAGAACGTCAATCCGTTAATCAATTTCATTCGTGTGCCGAGCAAGAAAATCGCTTTGATGAGCGAATGGGAAACCAAAATAGAAGCAATAGCCAACAGTACTATTCCGGTCAATGTGACCAGTTTGTCCGGTGTACCCTCATGGATGCTGGTACTTATCAAGCGTATTCTCGAAAAGACCGGCAAACAAACACTGGAGGAAGTGTGGCCGAATCTGGAAGTATTCTTCCACGGCGGAGTGGCTTTCACCCCTTATCGTGAGCAGTACAAACAGGTGATTCACTCAAAGATGATGCATTATGTAGAGACCTACAACGCTTCCGAAGGATACTTTGGTACGCAGAACGATCTTTCGGACCCTGCCATGTTGCTGATGATCGACTACGGTATTTTCTACGAGTTCGTTCCGCTGGAAGAAGTTGATAAGGAAAATCCACGTGCTTACTGCCTCGAAGAGGTGGAACTTAACAAGAATTACGCAATGGTGATTTCTACGTCCTGCGGATTGTGGCGATACATGATCGGTGATACGGTGAAGTTTACCAACAAGAACCCATATAAGTTCGTCATCACAGGACGTACGAAGCATTTCATCAATGCTTTTGGAGAAGAACTGATTGTAGATAATGCCGAAAAAGGCCTGGCTAAAGCTTGTGCCGAGACGGGAGCGCAGGTTTGCGAATACTCTGCAGCACCGGTATTTATGGACGAACACGCCAAATGCCGTCATCAATGGCTGATAGAATTTGCCAAGATGCCGGATTCCGTAGAGAAATTTGCCGCAATACTTGATGCTACATTGAAAGAAGTAAATTCAGACTATGAGGCGAAGCGTTGGAAAGATATTGCTCTGCAACCACTGGAAGTCATCGTTGCGCGTCCGGGATTGTTCCATGACTGGCTGGCAAGGAAGGGAAAATTAGGTGGACAGCACAAAGTGCCCAGATTAAGCAATACACGCGAATATATAGAGTCAATGCTGGTGCTGAACAACGAATAAAGTTATCCGAACAAATTAAATCATTATATGACAGAAAGTATCCTACAGTGTACATAATATGCACTGTGGGACTTTTTTGTATTACCAGCTTGCAACTGGTATCTACAACGCTATAAGCAAAAAATAAAGAATAAGATGAGTCGATTCTGTTGCAGATGGCAGATGATTTTTACTTTTTCAAACTTTATAGGAGACTGAAGCAATGATTATTCTACAATGATTCCACCGCCTAGCAACAAACCATCTTTATAGAAGGCAGCAGCCTGCCCGGATGCGATTGCCGTCAACGGTTCGTGAAGTTGTACATGCAGGAAATTATCTAGTGTAACTGTCACGGTACAATGATTTTCCTGTTTCCGATAGCGAATCTTCACAATGATATCCGCATGCCCTAACAAACGTTCCCGATTAACAATATTCCAATCTTTAAGTAACATCTCTGTTTTCTCCAAAGCCTGTAGGGAAGCGAGTACTACTTCATTCTTTTCCGGGCGAATTTCCTTCACAAAGACGGCACGATTCAAATGAATGCCCAAGCCACGCCGTTGTCCGACGGTATAAAAAGGATAACCCTCGTGCCAGGCTATAAAATCTCCCTTTTCATCGACAAATCGTCCACGTCTGACCTCCGCTGACCAAGTCTGACCTGCACTGACCTGGGGCTGACCTACGCTGACCTGCGGCTGACAATTGCTGACCAACCACATTTTCAGAAAGCTTCGATAATCCATCGGGCAAAAGCAAACTCCCAAACTGTCCCTTTTCACCGCCACTTTCTGAAATCCCCGTTCAGCAGCAAAGGCACGTGCTTCCACTTTGGTAATATCTCCCATCGGAAGCAACATTCTCCGAAGAATATCCTGTTTGAGTCCCCATAAGAAAAAGGTCTGATCCTTGTCCGAATCGGCAGCGTAAGTTATATAACAGGTATCATCCACCTTTACTTTCCGTACATAATGCCCCGTAGCAATATAAAAAATCCCCATTTCATCGGCAATTTTGGATAGAAGAGGCCATTTCAGATAGTTATTGCACAATGTGCAGGGCACAGGAGTATGCCCCACCATATATTCATGCACAAAATATTCGATAATCTGTTTGCGGAATATCTCGCGGGCATCATACGTGATATGACGGATTCCCAAACGCTCTGCCAGATGGCGGGCATCTTCCAGATATTCGGTCGAGTCGTTCAACTCATAGAAACGGAAAGTAACTCCGGTCACCTCATATCCGGCTTCCAGCAATCGCATGGCAGCTACGGAACTGTCCGTACCGCCGCTCATTCCTAACAATACTCGTTTGTTTTCTTCCATCATGCTGCAAAATTAAGGATTTTCCCGTATCTTTGTTTGTTAAAGCCTAAAGAGAATGGAAGAGAAAGCAAATACCGGACAAGTTATCATCGTTTTAACCGAACATCTGACGTTCGGCACACTACTGATTCCTTATATGGCAGAGAAATCTGACGACGGTACATACCAACTCATTGAACAGGCTTTTCACGCTTCACCCGAAGCAATCAGCCGGATGAACGAGGCCGAGCAACAAGCTATCGACATCGCCTCTCATTATACAGAGAAATATCTGATGGGGATCTATTCGCGTGAGAAAACAGTATCCCGTTTTCTGCGCAAATTATCCGAAGATCCGGAGCGGGTAAAGAACAATATCCGCCCATTCATCGAGAAAAAAATGCAGGAGATGCTATCATTGATACGCCATCATAATCTTCCTCTGTATCAGAAACAGGTCGGAAGCAAACTGCTATATGCGCATCATGCCTATCATGTGCATCCTCATGACGTGGAAATTCGTTTTACGTTTCTTGCCAATGAGACCAATTTCCGCTACCAGCTACAATGCTATTATGACGGGCAGCCGCTCTCATTAAGTGAGCAGAAGCCTGTTATCGTGCTGACCTCCTCACCGTCTGCCCTCTTACTGGGAATGGAGCTGTACTTCTTTCCGCATATTGAGAGCGTACGCATTCTGCCCTTTACCAAGAAAAAGAAAATCAGCGTCCCTGCTTCCCAAATCGAGAAATACATCGATAACATCGTCATTCCGATAGCACGCTATCATGAAATTACGACTCAGGGACTGAATATCATTGAAGAGACCTATGCCTGCGAAGCTGTCCTGTCTCTTGAAGATACCATTTACGACGAACAGATGTTGCGGCTTAGCTTCCGTTATGGAGACCAGTCATTTACTCCCGACACCGTGACCGAAATGAAGAAGATCATTTACCGAAACGATTTCGGCGAGATATTCTTCTTCCGTCGGGATAGCGATGCCGAAGAAGAGAAGCTCCGGATGTTAACGGATTCCGGCTTGCAACGAGTCAGCGACGTTCATTTCAAGCTGTCGCCCGATGCTTCCGAAAAGACAATTACCGAATGGATCAGTGCATATCGGGAGATGCTCCAACAGTCTTTTCTGCTGACAGGAAACATGGGGAATACCCCTTACTGTCTGGACGAAATCCACATCGAACAGAGTTGTGATGATGAGCCCGACTGGTTTGAGTTACATATCACAGTAGTCATCGGCAATCTGCGAATCCCTTTCTCACGCTTCCGCAAGCACATCCTTGAAGAGAAAAGAGAATTTCTGTTACCGGACGGACGCATGATTCTTTTACCGGAAGAATGGTTCAGCAAATATGGAAACCTGTTGGAACTGGGCACTCAAACGGAGACGGGGATTCGTCTGAAACCGACCTTTGTCGGTGCCGTACAATCAGCTTTAGAAGAAAACGGGCCTAAAAACCTGCTTTTCAAGAGAGAGATACGTAATATTCCTGTTCCCCAAGGACTGAATGCGAAACTACGACCCTATCAGCAGAAAGGATTCTCATGGATGGTACAGCTGAACAAGCAAGGATTCGGCGGCTGCCTGGCAGATGATATGGGACTTGGAAAGACACTTCAGACCCTGACGCTACTGCAATATATATACAAACCGCTTTCTCCCGATGCGGTCACTGCTCCTATAAAGCCCGTATTTACAGAAAGTACAGCTTCCGACAATCAGCCGGACAAGGAATGTACTGCCAGCAATCCTCCCGCCAGAGAGCAGATAGCAGATGCCGAAGGACAGTTCTCCTTATTTTCGTTCTCCTCCGAAGATGAACTGCTGCCGGACACACGGGAAATCAGAGAGAAAAATAAACCGAAAGGAAATGATCATAGACAGGAACACGGAAAGAACTCCCGTAAGCCTGCCACTTTGATCGTTGTCCCCACTTCCCTGCTCCACAACTGGCGAAGAGAGGCTAAACGCTTCACGACTCTTGCGATAGCGGAATATAACAGCAACACCGCGTTTCCCAAAGGACATCCGGAGAAGTTCTTCAATCATTTCCATCTGATATTCACGACTTATGGGATGATGAGGAATAACATTGATATTCTCCGCTCCTACACATTCGAATACATCGTACTTGATGAGAGTCAGAATATCAAGAACAATGATTCCCTTACTTTCCGTTCGGTCATCCAGTTGCAAGGCAAGCACCGGATTGCACTTACCGGCACGCCTATCGAGAACTCTCTCAAAGATTTGTGGGCACAGTTCCGTTTTCTGCAACCGGACCTGTTAGGAGAAGAAAGCACTTTTCATAAGCAGTTTATCATTCCGATCCGGCAAGGAAACGTCCGTATGGAGAAAAGGCTGCAACAGATCATCGCTCCGTTTATCCTTCGCAGAAGCAAAAGCGAGGTAGCGCCGGAACTTCCCCCGCTTACCGAAGAAACGATCTATTGCGCCATGTCCGAAAAGCAGGGTGAGAGCTACGAACAGGAGAAAAACAGCCTCCGCAACATATTACTCCAGCAACCCGAAAACAAAGACAGATACCATATGTTCAGCATCCTGAACGGTATCCTGCGTCTCCGTCAACTGGCTTGCCATCCGCAGCTTATCTTTCCCGACTTCGACGGGGTATCGGGAAAAACGGAACAAATCATCGATACCTTTGACACACTAAGAAGTGAAGGACATAAGGTACTTATCTTTTCTTCCTTTGTCCGGCATTTGGAGATACTTGCCGAGGTATTCCGCCAACGGGGTTGGAAGTATGCTCTGCTGACCGGTTCCACCAACAACCGACCTTCCGAAATCGCCCATTTCACCGAGCAAAAGGATGTGCAGGCATTCCTTATTTCTTTGAAAGCAGGAGGAGTCGGCCTTAACCTTACACAAGCCGATTATGTATTTATCATCGATCCTTGGTGGAATCCTGCTGCCGAGTCACAAGCCATCGCCCGTGCACATCGTATCGGTCAGGATAAACAGGTTATCGCCTATCGTTTTATCACTCAGAATAGTATCGAAGAAAAGATTCTCCAACTACAGGAGGACAAGAGGAGGCTGGCAGAAACATTTATTACGGATAGTGAGGCACTGCCTGCACTGAGCAATGAGCAGTGGGCGGATTTGCTGAAATAACAATCAAACATCTCACTATTGCACCATAAAAGTGCATAATCTAAGCATATTTTAATTACCACGCACTTTGTAGTCATCCATTTTCTCCTATCTTTGCAACCCAAAACAATGCGACATGAAATACAAACTCATAGTGCTCGACCTCGACGGCACACTCACCAATTCTAAAAAAGAAATCTCTTCCCGCAACCGGGAAACGCTGATACGCATACAAGAACAAGGTATCCGTCTGGTCCTTGCATCAGGGCGACCGACTTATGGCATCGTACCGCTCGCCAACGAGTTACGCATGAATGAGTTCGGCGGATTTATCCTGTCCTATAACGGTGGGGAAATCATCAACTGGGAAAGCAAAGAAATGATGTACGAGAATGTACTGCCCAACGAAGTCGTTCCGGTACTCTACGAATGTGCCCGCACCAATCATCTAAGCATACTGACTTACGACGGAGCAGAAATAGTGACCGAAAACTCGTTGGATCCATACGTACAAAAAGAAGCCTTCCTCAATAAAATGGCGATACGGGAAACAAACGACTTCCTGACTGACATCACCCTCCCAGTAGCCAAGTGCCTCATCGTCGGAGATGCCGGCAAGCTAATTCCTGTAGAATCCGAGCTTTGTATCCGCCTGCAAGGAAAGATCAATGTCTTCCGTTCGGAACCTTATTTCCTGGAGTTGGTTCCGCAAGGTATCGACAAGGCTTTATCCCTCAGCGTCCTGTTGGAAAATATAGGAATGACACGCGAGGAAGTGATAGCTATAGGCGATGGCTACAATGACCTGTCGATGATCAAATTTGCTGGTATGGGCGTAGCAATGGGCAACGCGCAGGAGCCTGTGAAGAAGGCTGCCGACTACATTACACTGACTAATGACGAAGATGGGGTTGCGGAAGCGATAGAGAGAATCTTCAACGTCCCATAAGGCATTCTTCCTTCAGCAGATCAGACAAAATCCCTTGCAAGTTAAGTTGAAATCAATTATTTATTCTAACTTTGCACTTCCAATAGAACAAATATAAAATGTTATGGAACATCAACTTACCATTTACAACACGTTAGATAGAAAGAAAGAATTGTTCGTACCGCTTCACGCACCGCATGTAGGCATGTATGTATGCGGACCGACAGTATACGGTGATGCTCACTTGGGACATGCCCGTCCCGCCATCACATTTGACGTACTCTTCCGTTATCTGACTCATTTAGGATATAAAGTACGCTATGTACGCAATATTACCGATGTCGGTCATCTGGAGCATGATGCTGACGAAGGAGAAGACAAAATAGCCAAGAAAGCCCGTCTCGAAGAATTGGAACCTATGGAAGTCGTTCAGTATTACCTGAACCGCTATCATAAGGCAATGGAAGCACTGAATGTACTTTCTCCCAGCATCGAGCCGCACGCTTCGGGTCACATTATCGAACAAATCCAGCTCGTACAGAAGATTCTGGACGCCGGATACGCTTACGAAAGCGAAGGTTCCGTCTACTTTGACGTAGCCAAATATAATAAGGACTATCATTACGGCAAACTCTCCGGCCGCAACCTCGACGACGTACTGAATACCACCCGCGACCTCGACGGACAAAGCGAAAAACGTAATCCCGCCGACTTCGCCCTCTGGAAAAAAGCGCAGCCGGAACACATTATGCGCTGGCCTTCTCCATGGAGCGACGGTTTCCCCGGATGGCATGCCGAATGTACCGCCATGGGACGCAAGTATCTGGGCGAGCACTTCGATATTCACGGAGGAGGAATGGACCTGATCTTCCCGCATCATGAATGTGAGATCGCACAGTCGGTAGCTTCGCAAGGCGATGACATGGTTCACTACTGGATGCACAACAACATGATTACCATCAACGGTACGAAGATGGGTAAATCACTCGGCAACTTCATCACGCTGGATGAATTTTTCAACGGTACTCATAAGTTGCTGGCACAAGCCTACACTCCGATGACCATCCGTTTCTTCATCCTGCAAGCTCACTATCGCAGTACTGTAGACTTCAGTAACGAAGCATTGCAAGCTTCGGAAAAAGGGCTGCAACGTTTGATAGAAGCAATCGAAGGACTCGACAAGATCACTCCGGCCGCAACAACTTCGGAAGGTATCAACGTGAAAGAGTTGCGTGCTAAATGCTACGAAGCTATGAATGACGACTTGAATACTCCTATTGTCATCGCACAGCTTTTCGAAGGTGCCCGCATCATCAATAATATCAACGCAGGAAATGCAACGATCTCCGCAGAAGATCTGAAAGACCTGAAAGAAACTTTCCACCTGTTCTGCTTCGACATCATGGGGCTGAAAGAAGAGAAAGGTTCTTCGGACGGTCGCGAAGCCGCTTATGGCAAAGTAGTTGATATGCTTCTTGAACAACGCATGAAAGCAAAAGCCAACAAAGACTGGGCTACTTCCGACGAAATCCGTAATACATTGACTGCACTCGGATTTGAGGTGAAAGATACGAAGGATGGTTTTGAATGGAGATTAAACAAATAATTCAAGTTCTCCCTAGCAAGCTGTCTCATTAATCGCATATAAAACTGAGGGTCGATTCTTCGCTGAACCGACCCTCTTTCAAGGTATGAAACACAAACATTAATACCTATTTAAATTCTCTCTTCATTTATTTTCAAGAATTATTTCCACCGGTTGTCCATGCTGACAAGTTACATCCAGTATCGTATGGTCACCTTTATATTCAAGCATTACATTCGCCGGTGTCTCCGACAAACTCCAGCGGCCTTTCAGCTCTATTATTTTATGAACAGGGCGGCTCGGTTCTTTTGTCGTATACGTCTTTTCCGCAATATTCAAGTTCGGGTCACAGACGCTGAGACGAATCGCTTTTTCTCCCTCTGCCGCATACATGACCATCGTTTCAGCAGGAATGGAAGCAATCACCAGCTTATCGTCAGCAGACCGGAAATCTTCAAAAACAGCATATCCGGTTATACCCGTTTTCTTGTCATAGACAATATGCGCAGTCTGATCACGTTGCCATACTTCGTATGCAGGCGTTTTCTTCAGTTCATCCAAATCCGAAGCTGAAGGCTGAATCAGTACCATATATTCATAAGTAGCATTCTTCGGGGCGTTGCCATGTTCAATCCAGGCAGAAGAGAATGTTCCTTTAGTCTTTTCGCGGGTTTTCTCATGACGCGACTCCTGTTCGGCTATCTGTGAACGAAGGGTTCCGTCAACTACATGATAATAATTATCATAGCCGTCGTGCAGCCAATAGTTATCCTTACCTGTCTTCTGCTCTTTGCCGTTAAATTTCGTCTGGAAGAGAGTGGTCTCCGTAGGATAGTCAGCATTGCTGTTCGTGATGCCTGTTCCGAGACAGATCATCCGGTTATCAAAACAGAAGACGGATTTACGGGCTACAAAGTCGGGAGTAAAGTTCTCATAATCACGTTCCGTCAGTTTCATTGCAAACATTCCGTTCATGCCGCCCAAAGAACTGCTTCCGGAAAAGTTTTCCGTAGACCGTGCCATCGTCGTACCTTTCAGGGGACTGTCCAAGAGTTCAAAAGGAAGATGAATGGTAGTCGTACCGGGCAGACGGTTCCAGTCCCATCCTTCCTGTACAAAACCACTTCCGGCACGGGAGACGGGATTTCCTTTTCCCATAATCTGTACCGATCCGTAGCTTTGATAACGTCCGTAACGATTATCTTTCGCATAGATTTCAGCACCCCATACATCTGTGGTATATCCTTTCAGTGTCACCATCCAGTCTGCACGGCGGAAAATACCTGCCGATCCATAGTTATAAACAAAAAAACCGTGGGGAGCCTGTGCAGGCTGAATACCTTCTTTTCTGAAGAAATGTGCATTCCTTGTATTCCGATCACGTATCAGACGCAAATAATCGGCGGCCAGTCCATGATCGAATGTATTTCCCTGACCGGACAAGTCTCCTGACAATGCAATATTGGCAAATGCTTCTATATCATCGCTTCCCATCTTTCCGCCAAAAGGATGGCGACCGCTAATGCCTGTCCCCCATTCGTAAAGGTTACAATAATTGCGCATGGCGAGAAAGGCAGACTTGATATGTTGACGTGCCTCTTCCGTCAGTTCAAATCCAGTCCCGTTGGTGAGAGCGATAAATTGGCCGATGGTAGCCAGTACTCCGGTTGTATAGCCGGGATAGAAACCTCCGTGATGAAAGGTCGTTCCATCTACTTTGATACCGCCGAGAGTGCCCGGAGTATAATTCAGCGATGAAGACAACCAGCGCGACAAACCATTCAAAGCCTGTTCCTGTTCCCTTGCATCGGGGAACATCATGGCGGAGATAAACTTTGCCATCAAGAGCGTATGCCATGAATCCAGTAATTCATCCCGCTCCGGCGGACACGGTTGACGGGTCTCCTGTAAAGCAGCCCAGAAACGTAAAGTGGATAGATAGGCATCCCGGTGAGGATGTTTATAAATCGCGTCCCGCATGAGCCAGGCGGTAGTATATATTTTACGTACCTGATAGCCGTAATGATGGTTCGTCCCCATGCCGCTGCCAAAAGCGAATCCCTGATCCATTGCATAGTCGAATACGGTAAAATAGTTCTTCTTCGATGTCTCATTCTGATTGTAGAAGGCATCGTATGCAAAACCGGCAAGCATCGTTTCGATATCATTCCATGACATCTCCCCTTTCTTCTTGTCTTGCTCGTCCGGTGCTACAACAGGAGTTCCGGTAAAGCCGGTCCCGGCTGCGGAGGGAGTGATGGCAGCTCTTTCAAAAGTCTTCTTTGCAGCGTTGATCTGTCCTTGGGGAGCTTTCTTCACATCGAGAAATTCAGTCAGGCGTTGTTCGATTGTTTTCAAGTCCTTCTTTTGCCGAGTTGTCAGTTTAGAAAGCAAGGGGACATCATAAGACTGCTGTTCCCACTTCCATACAAGACACCAATGCCAAAGGTCACGATTGGAAAGGCCGTTGTTAGCTGGCAATTGTTGGTCCGGTGTCGTGCGCAGGTTCATCTTCTTTTCCGGAAAGGTCAGGCGATCCAGAAAGATGCGCCCTTTACGGTCGGGAGCGACCAGACGATAAGAAACAATATTTTTATCTTTCTTATCACCATTCATGTAGGCGAAAGATATCCAGCAAGCCCGCCAGCCTGCCGCTTGCAGATGATACGTGAACCAATAAGAGACTTCACCCGCCTTATTTAGAAACTCAAAACGGATAGAGTCCTGCTGGGGTTTCTCGTTATATATCCACAGGGTAATACCAAATTGCTGTTCCTTTTTGGCATTCAGCGATAAGGGTTCTATCTGAACGTCCAGTGCCGAGGCAGGCTGGAAATCCCATTCCAGACTGCTTTCTCCCTCTTTATAGAAAAGAGAAGAAAGTTTCACTTCACCTTTCCCCGAAACTTTGAACGTCTCGGGAACCTTTTCTTCAAACCCTATGACCTGCGCATAAGAGGACAAAGAACAAAACAAGAACAGAAATATAAAACAAACAGCTTTCATGATCATTAATTGTTTAAAGGCAGTTCTTACCACACCCGGGTGTCAGGATGCACGACACCCGGGTGTCAGCATGTATGAGATCCGGGTGTCGGTATGTATGAGACCCGGGTGTCATACAAACCGTATTAGTATACGGTATCAGTAAGGTATACGGTCCGAAAGAATCTTTTCCGTATACCACGGATCGTCGATTTCTTTCAGCATTGCTCCCATTTCACGATAAAGTTGCTCCACGACTTCCTTATTTTCTTCCAAAGGCAGATTATTCAGCTGATAAGGGTCGTTTACGTCATCAAACAGCAGACTTTTCTTTAGCTGTTTAGTCTCCCGGTCGATATACAGAGCCAATGTATAGCGAGCCGTCTTAATGCCGCGCGAAGAGGGGAAATAAGATTGCACCAATCCATCCTTATCTTTCTCTCCATCCAGATTCTGAATATACAACGCACCTGCCGGACGAACAATTTCCGCCTTTTCATCGAAGAAAAGAGGTGCGAAGTTGCGTCCCTGCACCTCGGAAGGAATCGAATCCCCCAGACCGCACAAGCCGAGTACGGTAGGCATAATGTCGGGAGCAGAAAGCAACAAATCATCTACCCGGGGCTGAATCTTACCGGGGAAACGAACCAGGAACGGAATATTCATAGATTCGGAATAGGGAGAGTTCTTAGGATCGTCCGTTCGCTGGCTGCACATTGTTTCGCCATGGTCAGAAGCAAAGATGACTACTGTATTTTTATCCAATCCCAATTGTTTCAGTGCTTCCAGAATCTGTCCGAAAGCACGGTCTACTCCGGTCACAGAAGCAAAGTAGTAACGGACGGATTCCGCCTTTTTCATATTCAGATCTACGTTTGGGCGAATCAGCAGACTGTCCAGCGGTTGATCTTTGTAAAGATTGAAGTCCTGTTCTTCACAATCGTTCAGCGAACGGTATGGGCTATGCGGCGGGTTCATTCCCACCATGATGAAGAATGGCTTCTTCGTATCACGCACGTTTCCTTCATTTCTGAGATAAGAAACAACTTTGCCCGACTCATGGAGCGGTGACCATTCTTTCGGATCATGCCTCTTGCCGTCCGTATCCCAATAATGCGGGTTCTTATGTTCGTCAAACGTGCCGTACGAATACCAATAGTTGAAACCGTGGCGCTGCTCTTTCGGCGTATAAGCGTCCCACACCGGACGCTGTGTTTCTACATATTGTCCCGGATTCTCCGGATCATTCGGAGTCGGGAAGTCAGCGTGAAGTTTACCGAAATAGGCACAATCATAACCGGCCTTGCTGAATACGTCGCCTATGCACACCGCATCGTCACGCAAAGAGCTGATAGGACGTGTAGAGTTACAGTTCAAAGGTACACCACTGCGATTCGGATACATACCGGTCAGCAACATTCCACGATGGGGGCTGCTCAGCGGACAGTTGCTTTGAGCGGAAGTCAGCACCATAGATTCACGTGCGAAAGTATCTATGTTAGGAGTATGCACGGGGTCTCCCCGGAAGTTTACTTTATCTCTGAAACCTTCCTGGTTCCAGAAGCCCATTGCCTGATTGCGATACTGATCAGGAAATACATAGATGATGTTTGGATGTTCTGCCTGCTCTGCCACCTGCTTGGGGGCTTTACAGCCTTGCGCTGCAAAGAGGGTCAAGCCTCCCATCAATAAGTTTACTGATTTGTTTATCATGATATAAAGAATAACAGTTAATGCACCGGAAGAGACTAATATATGCACATATCCGGCTAAAGTACAAGCAAGGCAGTTCTTACTTCTTTTCCAGGTCTCTTTTGCGCATCAATCCTTCCAGGAAGTAATAGTCAGCGTAGTTCAAAGGCACATCTATTTCCTGGCCGTGAGGGATACTGCCTACAGAGTGCATCAATATAAAGTTTCCATTCGTACCCACTTTGGCGCGATAAGCCGGTGAGCCGAGGCTTTCCATGATCTTATCAGCGGTTTCCTTATAGTGATTGCCCGGCAGATAACCGTCGAGTTCGTACAGAGCAGAAGCCGTACATGCGGCTGCAGAAGCGTCACGAGGTTCGTTCGGAATGTTCGGAGCATCGTAATCCCAGTAAGGAACGAGGTCTTCCGGCAGGTTCTTATTGGTAAAGATGAAGTTATACACCTTCTGTGCCTGATCGAGATACTTCTTGTCTTTTGTATAGCGATAGCAAGCGGTATAACCGTATAATGCCCAAGCCTGTCCGCGAGCCCATGATGATTCGTCCGCATATCCTTGTGCTGTTTGTCTCTTACGTACTTCTCCTGTTTCGGGGTCGTAGTCTACCACATGATAGCAGCTGTTGTCCGGACGGAAGTGGTGAGCCATCGTTGTATCCGCATGTTTCACTGCTATATTGTAAAAGGTAGAGTCACCGGAAAAAGCCGTAGCTTCAAACAGCAATTCCAGATTCATCATATTATCGATAATCACCGGACATTTCCATCCGCGTGTTCCCTGCCAGCCTTTATCGGCATCCCATGACTGAATAACGCCTGCTCCCGGACGGAAACGGGTAGACAATGATCTGGCTGCTTCCACAATGACATCTTTATATTCTTTCTTGTCTGCCATTCGGTAACCGTTGAGATAACTGCACCCGATCATAAAGCCGACATCGTGATGCCACTTCAGATATTTCACAGAATCGAGGGCTTCTGTGTATTTTTCTGCCAAAGGCAACCACTTTTTATCCCCTGTCAGATTGTAAGTCAGCCACATGCTGCCCGGAAAGAAACCGGAGCACCAGTCATCAATAGGTATATAGGAGATACTACCATCTGCATTGATGGTTCTTGGATTCAGAATTTTACCGGATTTCTCGATAATGTCTGTTTGAATTGTGTTTTGTGCTACTGCGTTGTCGATGTTGTCCTGAATAAAATCGACTTCAACCTTTTTTTGTCCACCGCAACTCGTAAAGATCAGAAGCGAAAGTCCCAATGCGCTAAGAATTGTTTTCATAATACATGGATTATTTGTTAAGTTAATAATTATCTGGTGGCAAAAGTAGTACTTTCAAATAGAATAGACCGTCCCAAATAATCCAATTCAGGGACAAATTTGGTACATTTCTCCCTTGAAGGGCATATTTGCACAGATATTCCCCAAAAGCCTGCTTAATTTAATGAAATTAAAAATGTAATTATAATAATCTGACTAATATATAATATATTCTGGTCATTTTAAGGAAAAAGGCATTCTAACTCTTCTACATTTTTATTATATTTATTTGTAATTAATCAATTGATTGTTAATTATAATTATCATCATCACGTTTACATAAAGTTATGCAAATTAAATAAGAAATTACTTATTTAGTTAGCTTTGCCATGTCTTTTCTCAGTCAAACTCTTCGTTGATGAGAATCAGATATATATAGATATTTGTACTTAAATCTACAACATATTATGAGCACAACATGCCAACATCAACAAGGTGAAGGATACCTAAAACTCCTAAAGATTTAGATACATATTATGCTTATAATAAGAAAGATAGGCAAACGTTGTAAGCAATAATATTTATTGTTCGGATGCACTTTAACCATTTTATTATTTATATTTATGAAAAACCACCTAATAACAGTACTTGTCTGCTGTTTATTCTTCATCGGTTGTAAAGATGATAAAGCCAGCTCTAATCAGTATGACCCATCTCAACCAGTAGTATTTACAGATTTTAGCCCTAAAGAGGGAAGTATGCGAACCCGCCTGTACATTGAAGGCAGTAATTTCGGGAATGATCCCACCAAAATTCACATTACGATCGGTGGAGAAAAAACCAAAACTATCGGAGCCGATGGAAAAAAGATTTATTGCATGGTCCCTTCCAAGGCTTTTGATGGAATAATCAATGTTCGTGTAGATGATCCGGATGGCAAACCTATTGCAGAACATACATTTGAAGAGGAATTCAAGTACACTCCTGCAACGATTGTAGGTACCTTGCTACGTAAGGTAGACGAGGATAATAATTCTGCATTTCAAGAGGGTTCGTTCGATGAAGGAGCTTCTATTCCTTCCAATGACTGTATGGTGTTCGACCCCAAGTACAAGGATGGGGACAATCGGTTACTTTTTTCTTCAAACCATTCTGACGGTCTCCATCTAATAGACCTGACAGAACGGACTGTAAAACGTCTCTTCCCAAGAACGGGATATAGCACAATGTATTCTTTCACATTCAGTGCTGACGGAGACACGTTGCTGTTTACCGATGATCACGGTCAGGACAACACCACCCGGGCAAATATCTATTATTCTCTCCGTCGTGAAAACTTTCGACGAATTCGTCCCTACAACTATGGCAGGACAGCATATAGCTTAGTGTATATGGATGACGGAACCATCTTTTATACCACCTGGTGGGAGGGAAAAGTCTACAAAATGATACGCAATGGAGCTATTCCCAATATCGACGAGAATGCGGAAGTTGCCTTTAGCCTGAGTCAGATATCGGCAGTGGGCGGTTCACATACGATATTATTCAGGCACCCGTCCAATAAATTCATGTATATGCTTTCCGACAATTTTGGCGCAGTGTTCAGAGCTGATTATGATCCGGTGGCAAAAACATTCGGTAATCCTAGCATCATTGCCGGAAACATGAACGATAAAAGTTTCAAGGAAGGAACGGGAGGAAGCGCCCGATTTAACAAACCACAGTTCGGTGTATTCGTAAAAAATGAGAAATACGGCGAAGGAATTGGTCCTGACAACGACCAATATGACTTCTATTTTTGTGACAGAGAAAATCACTGCATCTGGAAACTGGATCCTCATGGGGTAGCGTCTCTTGCAGCCGGACGAAGTAACGAAAACGCCGACGGCAAAATATGGGGATACGTAGACGGCAATCCATTGCATGAGGCACGTTTCAATCAGCCAGCCGGTCTTGCTTACGACCCTGATACAGATATGTTCTATATTGGAGATATTGATAATAAAGGGATTCGTTATATGACAACGGAATAATACTATTTAAAACACAAGTAAATATGAGAAATGTAATCTTACTATTTTTATTGATAGTAGGCTGGACAACTACAGTCTACGCTCAAAATGAACAAGAGACGATTGAGGTGACGGGAATCGTCACTGATCCAAAGAACGAACCTTTAATAGGCGTGAACGTTACAGCAAGAAATATGCCCGGCTTCGGTGCGATAACAGACATAAACGGACGTTACAAGATCAAGGTTCCCAATTACTCTTACTTGATTTTTTCCTATGTGGGATTTACAAAGCAGGAAATCTTTATCAAAGACAAAAAAATCATTAACATCGTTATGGCAGAGACGAAAGAAACGGTCATCGATGAGGTTGTTGTCACAGGAACCGGTGCTCAGAAGAAGGTAACTGTGACAGGTGCCGTTACCACAGTCGACGTTTCCCAGCTACGTACTCCGACGGCAAGCATCACCAATGCTCTTGCGGGCAATGTGGCCGGTATACTCGCCCGCCAGACTTCCGGACAGCCGGGTAGCAATATCTCTGAGTTCTGGATACGCGGTATCTCCACTTTCGGTGCCGGAGGCAGTGCATTGGTGTTGGTCGATGGCTTCGAACGTGATATGAATGAGATCAATGTGGAAGATATCCAGGACTTCTCCGTGTTGAAAGATGCCTCCGCAACAGCCATTTACGGTTCACGCGGTGCAAATGGCGTTGTCTTGATCACGACCAAACGCGGCAAGGAAGGGAAGACCCGCGTCAATGCCAAAGTAGAAACCTCGTATAATACACGCACCAGAACTCCGGAATTTGTGGACGGTCCAACATATGCCCGCATGATGAACGAAGCCTTGGTTAGTCGTAGTCAGGCTCCGGCCTATAGCGAAAGCGACTTGGAACTGTTTGCAAACGGGCTGGATCAGGATCTTTTCCCGAATGTGGACTGGATGAACTTAATACTGAAAGACGGTGCCCCCACTTATCGCGCAACTGTAGACTTGACCGGAGGTGGTACGGTAGCCCGCTATTTCATTTCTGCCAGTTATGTAAATGAAGGCGGCATGTACGAGACGGATCGTGCAATGACGGACTATAACACCAATGCCAACTACCATCGCTGGAACTACCGCATGAATGTAGACATAGACCTGACAAAATCCACGCTGCTAAAAGTAGGCGTATCGGGTTCTTTGGACAAGCAGAACCTGCCGGGAAGCCAGTATCATGAAATATGGCACTCGCTAATGGGATACAGTCCCATCGCTTCTCCGGTACAGTATAGTGACGGGAAATGGGCAGCAGTCGGTAGTGAAGGACGAAGAAATCCGTGGGTACTGACCACCCAACAGGGATATCAGGAAACATGGAAGAATAAAATACAGACTACGGTTAATCTTGAACAAGATTTGAAATTTATCACAAAGGGATTAAAATTCTACGGACGTTTCGGATTCGATACATATACGGATAACGGTGACAACCGTTTCAAATGGCCGGAAAGTTGGTTAGCAGAACGGCAGCGTACCTCCGACGGAGAACTGCAATTCAGAAGAATAGAGACCCAGAAACTGATGGACGGAACGATGTATTCAAGTGGACAACGGAAGGAATACTTAGAAGCAGAGCTACACTATAACCGTACGTTTGGTGACCATATGCTAGGGGCCGTTTTAAAGTATTCTCAGGATAAGACTACCAATACATCTCACAACGGCAATACAGATAGCTACGAGAAGATTGTGCAGAGTATTCAGAATCGTCATCAGGGGTTTGCAGGACGTTTCACATACGGATGGAAATACCGCTACTTCTTTGACTTTAATTTCGGTTACAACGGCTCCGAGAACTTCGCCTCAGGTCAGCAGTTTGGATTCTTTCCCGCCTATTCTGTAGCATGGAACATCGCTGAAGAGTCAATCATCAAGAAACATCTCAAATGGCTGAATATGTTTAAGCTGCGCTACTCATACGGTAAGGTAGGTAACGACAATGTGGGAACCCGCTTCCCATACGTAGAGAAATTCGGGACATGGGATGAAGACGGTTATTATTACGGTGATATCGGCACCAGTAATTATTATTATACCGGACTGACCTATTCGAGAATTGCGTCAAGCAGCATCACTTGGGAGGTAGCCAAGAAACATGACCTCGGACTTGACTTCTCTATGTTCAATGATAAGTTCAGTGGCAGCATTGACTACTTCCACGAACAACGCAACGGTATTTATATGGTACGTAGTTACCTTCCTCAGATCATCGGTCTGAATCACATCACAACGAAACCTTATGCCAACGTGGGATCTGTCTTGTCCGAAGGTTTTGACGGTAATATCGCTTATAAACAGAGGATAGGTGAGGTAGACCTTACAGTACGTGCCAACATGACCTATAGTAAGAATGAAATCAAGGAGTATGACGAAGAGAACAGCCGCTATCCGTATAAGATGAAATACGGATTCCGTGTAGACCAGGCACGCGGCCTGATAGCCGAAGGATTGTTTAAGGATTATGAAGAAATCCGTAACAGACCCTCACAGGGTTCAGGCATCATGCCGGGAGACATCAAATACAAGGACGTAAACGGTGACGGAGTCATTAACGGAGATGACGAAGTGCCCATCGGTGCGACCACCCGCCCTAACCTGATTTACGGGTTCGGTGTATCTGCACAATGGAAAGGATTTGATATCAACGTTCACTTCCAAGGAGCCGGCAAGTCATCCTTCTTCATAGACGGATTCACCGTATATCCATTCCAAGAGAAGTCATGGGGCAATATTCTGACGGATGTAGTGGGTAACTACTGGTCGCTGGGAATCAACGAAGACCCGAATGCCAAATACCCGCGTCTGAGTTATGGAGGTAATAGCAACAACTATCGTGCTTCTACTTACTGGCTGCGAAACGGTTCGTACATCCGTTTAAAGAATGTGGAATTAGGTTACAGCATCCCCAAACGGTTTGTCAATAAACTCCATTTGGACCGTGTACGCCTCTACCTGATGGGAACGAATCTGCTGACCTTCTCCGACTTTAAGCTTTGGGATCCGGAACTGGGTAGTTCCAATGGACAACAATATCCGTTATCCAGAACAGTGACCATCGGACTGACGGTAGGAATCTAAAACAATCATTAAAAGAAAAGTTATGAATAAAAATAAATACATTTTATTGGGAGCAGTGGTACTCGGCTTGGGACTCACTTCCTGTTCCGATTTCCTAAATGTAGATCGCTATTTCAGAGACCAACAATCTACAGAACGCATTTTCTCGGACAAAGACTATACACTTCAATGGCTGTCATTCTGCTACAGTCGCCTGCAGGGAGATAATCTGGAGGTGGGACACAGTGACGTATGCCCTTTCAATTTCTCAGACGACCAAGTATTCAACGAACGAGGAGACCGTTTTGCCAAATTCAAACGCGGCGAATATTTAAATTCCACTGGCGGCCAAAATGCTTGGAAATGGTCGTATGACGGAATCTATCAAGCCTCCATTCTACTGAATGAATTGTATGAGAATGAAGATCTCACTCCGGAGGAAGTAACGGACGTAAGAGGACAGGCCCGTTTTCTGCGTGCCTATTTCTACTGGTTACTGCTGAGAAAATTCGGTCCGATACCCATTCTACCACCGGAAGGAGCCGACTATACAAAATCGTATGACGAACTGGCCTACCCACGTAAAACCTATGATGAGTGCGTGGCATTCATCACTTCAGAACTCGAAATTGCAGCTACCGAACTGTTCGAAAAACGCGATAACTTGAACATTGCCCGCCCGACTAAAGGAGCCGCGCTGGCTGTACGTGCCAAAGTTTTCCTTTATGCTGCCAGTCCGCTGGTAAACGGGAATACGGAAATGGCAGACTTCATCAACAAGGACGGCCAACAGTTGATTCCACAAGAATACAATGAAGAGAAGTGGGCAAAAGCCGCTGCTGCCGCCAGAGACATGATCGAGTACTCGGAAACGAGCGGACTCTACAAACTTTATACTTTTGAAAGGCGCCCGGTTAGTACAGACGAGGCTTATCCAACCACTATTGAACCGCCATATCATGAGGAATACAGTAACAAGCCTTTTCCGGAAGGATGGTCCAATATAGATCCATTTGAATCATATCGGTCTCTTTTTAATGGAGATATCTATGCAGCCGAAAATCCGGAACTTATTTTTACCCGAGGAACCAATGGTGACAGCAATGACTTAAAAACAGACAACACGATGGTAGATTTCGTAAAGCATCAACTGCCCGGAACTTTTGGAGGATATAACGTACACGGAATGACCCTGAAGCAGAGTGAAGCATACGCTATGGCAGATGGTACATCATTTGACAAAGAATGCTACACATTATGGAAAGGGAAGTTCACAAACGATGAAAACAAAGATGAACACAAGTACGACAATGTAAAAAATGGCGTATGGTGGGGATATACCAACCGTGAGCCTCGCTTCTATGCTTCCGTAGCTTTCAACGGAGCACAATGGAACGCACTGAGCATTAAGGAAGAAGGAGGAAAAGACTCACGAAACAAACAAATCTGGTATTATCGCGGAGCAACCGACGGGCGTATCAATGGATCTGATAACTGGTGTATTACGGGCATCGGCATCATGAAATATGTAAATCCGAACGATTGCGCCAAATGGGGAGGCTCTATCTACCAAAAAGTGGAACCTACACTTCGTTATGCCGACATATTACTGATGTATGCAGAAGCACTGAATAATATTTCCGAAGGGACACACTACCAGGTGGCCTCATGGGACGGAAGCCAGACTTACGATATCTTCCGTGACAAAGAACAGATGCGCCGTGGAGTTAAGCCTGTCCGTATGCGTGCCGGAGTCCCCGACTATAGCGATGAAGTATATGAAAACCCGAAAAAATTCTTTGAAAAAATAGTTCATGAACGGCAGATCGAATTCTTTGCAGAAACCCAACGCTACTATGACCTGCGTCGTTGGAAAATTGTCGAAGAACATGAAGGAGAACAAATCTACGGTTGCAATACACTGATGAACGAAGAATACAAGGACATGTTTTATCTGCCAGTCAGAGTGGCCGAACTACAGACTTCTTTCTCACGCAAACAGTACTTCTGGCCTATCAGCTTCGATGAGCTGAAATGCAACAATAATCTCTCACAAGCTCCCGGATGGCAGAATTATGATTAGTGTTAACATTATAAACCAAAAGATCAATATGAGAAAATTATATATTTTAGGAATGATACTGGGGATGTATGCAACATTCAGTGCATGCAATGACGAGTGGAAAGATGAACTTTACACACAGATGCTTTCTTTCAAGGCACCTTTAGGTGACAACGGCTTGAGTGAAATTTATGTACGCTATCAGCCGGATGGAACAGGAATATACCAGTTGCCGGTCATTGTCAGCGGCTCGAAAAGCAACAGTCGGAATATCGATGCAAAAATAGCCGTGGATGAGGATACGCTCCGAATACTTAACCAGGAAAAATTCCCCGTAGGTCGTCAGGACCTCTGGTATGTCCCCCTTGCAGAACAGCATTATTCTTTTGAATCAAACATTTGCCATATTCCTGCGGGAGAGAATATACAGCTCTACCCCATCCATTTCAACTTTAACGGGTTGGAACTGGATGAGAAATACGTACTTCCGCTGACTATTGAAGAAGACCCTTCTTATGTTCAAAACAAATATAAGGGACGTTATAAAGCGCTGCTGGGAGTCAATCTGTTCAATGACTACTCCGGAACGTATAACACCACGCTGATGAACATCTACATCGAAGGAACGACAACCGATCCCGCTAAGGTAGATACGCGCTTAGCCCGCGTAGTGGACGAGAATACCATTTTCTTCTATGCCGGTTCAACGTGGGTGGAAGATGAGAACCGCTCCAGGTATAAAGTATTCGTCGAGTTTGAAGAAGGAACGGAGGACGAGGAAGGTACTATTAAAGGAAAGTTAAGATTGTACGGTGACGAAGGCGAACCGGGAATCAATATCCGACCATTGGGAGAATGCAAATATGAAAAACGAATCATTCAGCACGAGACCATCAAATATATGGAACGCCACCTTACCACACTGGAACTGAGTTATAAGTACACGGATGTCACTTCCAATCCGGATTATCCGATAACTTACGAAGTAAAAGGTTCTATGACAATGGAACGCCAGATCAACCCGTTGATACCGGATGAGGATCAAGCTATTGAATGGTAAGAGAAAATTAAAAAAGGAGGAGACAAGCACTTGATTAAACATAGAAGCTTATCTCCTCTTTCTTTTATCAGGATACTCCATATAGCATTTTTATTAGATGATACGAATGCAAACACCATACCAGTCATAAGGTATTCGAGATTGATGAAGAATAATACCCCCTAAAAACGTAAGTATCCGACAGCCATATATGGGAATATATTTATTACATTTGCGGAAGAATCTTGAATTTTAAATTATAGGCTAATTCGGCTCTCATAACTTATCATTCAACGTTTCAAATTAGTAATTCAAAATTAATCATTATGACCCCACAAGAGTTTTTTAAAAAGGACCTGTTCGCCGAAAATGCAGGTATAGTATTGCTTGAAGTACACGAAGGATACAGTAAAGCCAAACTGGAAATAAAACCCGAACATCTTAATGCCGGAGCGCGGACACAAGGAGGAGCGATTTTCACGCTGGCAGATCTAGCACTCGCCGCAGCTGCCAATTCGCACGGAACACTCGCTTTCTCTCTTTCATCCTCAATCACTTTTCTGCGTGCCAGCGGTCCGGGCGACACTCTCTATGCCGAGGCACGCGAACGGTATATCGGCCGAAGCACCGGCTGCTATCAAGTAGATATTACTAACCAGAACGGAGACTTGATCGCTACATTCGAATCAAGTGTTTTCCGGAAAGATCAGAAAGTACCTTTTACTCTGTAGACAGACTATTTAACTATAGAAGTCAATGGATGACGGTGACCTCTGACATCATTTAAGAAAGCTTTGGCTGAACCGAAATTCAAGAACATATCTAAACGGACAGGAAGGTGGTTCTTATCATCTGTTACGAAGAAAGTAATCACTTCCTTTTCTTTCCCTTTTTTATCGTATTCAACTAATGAGAAGATCAGGCAGCGATAGGTAACCCCATTTTCCGCTTTCACATTCTCTTTTCCCCGATAAATCAGTGTCTGTTCTTCCACTTTACGTCCGGTAGCCATCGGGAATTTGATTTTATCGCCTACCTTATAATCAGCAGGATCATAAGAACGCGCTTGGGCAAGGATAGTCAGCATATCGTAGATGCAGCGACTGTCGCTTTCTTCCGACTCCTGAACTTCTCCGTCACGGAACGTACGTTTTTGTTTGGCAAAGCAAAGGCCGTCTTTATAAGAGAACCAAGCCTCATCTACCGTATAGCGTTTTCCTTCCTCGGCACCTTTACGGAAATAACGAGGTTCCAGTTTTTCACCCATGACGCAAGTCAGTGTATCGCGCATCTTGAAAAAGAAGTCGGCACGCTTGCTACCTAAGGCAAGCAGATTGATACGGTAAGCCGGTTCCGAATGATAGGTAGTTGCATTAGTCGTCAGACTGGCTATACCCGCTTTCACCCAAACGAATTTCCAGTTGAAGTACAAGTCATACATTACATGCTCTCCGGATTGAAAAGCATCGTTTTTAGCTTCACACTGAGCATTGGCAGGAAGCGCAAAACTTCCCATCAACAATGCAAGAATTCCAACAATTAGATGACGTCGCAAATTAGCGACGGTTACGGTTTTGGTTATTTCTATCTCTTTCTCTTTCTTTCTTTTTCTTGTCTTCATCTGGTTTTTGTTTTTTTAGTTCATCCAGTTTCTGTTTGTCTACAGGAGTTGCGTGTATATCCCAATTCTGGTCAACATCCCATAACGCTTTATATTCAACAACCTTGGGGAAATAGTAAACTTCTTCCGGTTGTATTCCTTTTGCATAGTCTCCCGTGTCCCATTCTCCATTTCCATTTCTATCATTGATCAGTCTGGCGGCATATTTCCCCGGATTCAGGTAATAGAAATCTGCCCTTCCATCCTCCACCAGTCTTCGTCGAACCACTTTATCTTGGGTATCCAGTAATTCTACAAATGCCTGAGGATCTGCTCCTGTAACAATAAAATGAAGAGTAAAATATTCATCCTCGCTACGTACCTTAAATGATTGTTTTATCTTATCGGTAAACAAACCATAAATGCCATGAAATGCAGTTGAGTCCACCGAGAACTCATATTCCATTGTAGCGTCCCAATCATTTGCCGGATACAGATTAAACCGCCTCAGATTCAATGAGTCTTGTTCGAATTCGAAAGGAATATCTTTCCAAATTGTATCCACCTTCTGCCGTAGATGAATTGCCGCAGTATCAAAACTTGCAATCGGCTCCTCAAAGTTTAAAGAAACATAGCCATACACGTCCATTGATGAAGGTGCATTCACATTCACCGGTAAGAATTTAGTCGGTATCGGCTCATCTTCTTCACCCTCTTTCTTTTTCTTCTTTTTCTTCTTCTCGGGCTCTTCTTTGGTCAGAGTCTTTTGTTTGGATACCAATTTCAAGGTATCTGTACGCGGAATTAACTGGTTCAGCGTATCCGTATAAAGATAGGTAAGGCTAAGGGCCAGAGTATCCTGTTTATAAAGCAAAGAGTCCTTTACCCAATAATGAATCGTATCGTTCCGTTGGTTCTTTTCTATCACAAAAGCCTCCTTTTCATCGAAGTTCAACCCTTTCAGTACAGGCAGGGTATCTGCTTTGCCAGCAAAATAAAAGGTGAATTTCTGGGGAACCAGTCGTTCGGACTTTATCAAATATTGCGAATAATTGAGCTCTTTAAAAGCACGGAGAATCACATCATCCGGCAAATAATGCATATATTTCTTCTCAACGATCGTATCATAAGTCAATGAATCCACCCAAGCCGTATCCATACGAAGTCTTTCTTCCATACGGGGGATGATCAATGAATCATTAAAAGCAATGACCTCACTCTTCTGAGTGAAAGCAAAGTTCTGATCTGAATCCATCAAGCCAAAGATACGATACTTGCCGGGAGCTACCCCACGAATAGAGAAACGCCCACGGCTGTCGGTACGTGCCACACGGTCGAAAGGAAGTTTAGTAAAGGCGGAGTCATTCAGATTTGCATGCAGTCCGACCAGTATACCTTTAATAGGCTCCAGGTTAGAGGCGTCAAGCACCGTTCCCGATACTTCCATTGTATCGATCTGCGCACCGGTAGAAAAAGTAAATGCAAAATTACCCAGAGGATTGCCTTCGTTATTATCGACGATGGCATCCGAGAAATCTATAGTATAGGTAGTATTAGGCTTTAGTGAGTCAAGCAGATTCACTTGTATTTTCTTTCCGGAAGCCTTTATCTCCGGTTGTTGAATCTGAGGAGGAGAAACAACCACTTTCTCGGTTGCTTTCTCTAGCTTAATAAACTCATCGAACTGAAGAGAAACTTTAGTCCTCTTATTATTAATCGCACCTGCAGCAGGGGTACTGCCGACAAAACGCGGAGGATCGTAATCCTTAGGCCCGCCTTCCGGCCGTCCAATGCTGGCACAGGAGTACAATATAGCCACCAGTGCAATCACCGGAAGAGCTTTGCGCACGATATGTTTTATCTTTTGATTCTCAAATTGTAACATGGTGCAAAAATAAACGTTCTTCACCAATAAACACTACACTTTCTAGCTAATTTATTAAAAAGTAGCCTTAAATGAATGATTATTGGTCCTTATCTTGTTAATAAATCCCTATCTTTGACTCCCGAAATTCAAACCTAATACAAAAAACCCATGAAGAAACAACTACTTTCCTGCTGTTTGGCTGCACTAGGACTAACAACAGCCATCCAAGCACAAAACTTTAACGAGTGGAAAGACCCGGAAGTAAATTCCGTAAACCGCTCCGCAATGCACACTAATTATTTCGTCTATGCATCGGCTGATGAAGCTAAAGCGGGCAGCAAAGAAGACTCTCAGAATTTTATGACTCTGAACGGTCTCTGGAAATTTAACTGGGTAAGAAATGCAGACGCACGCCCGACAAACTTTTATCAGACAAGTTTTAACGACAAAGGCTGGGACAATATTAAAGTACCCGCCGTTTGGGAATTGAATGGTTATGGCGATCCGATTTACGTAAATGTCGGCTATGCCTGGAGAAACCAATTTCAGAACAATCCTCCCCTTGTCCCCACAGAAAACAATCACGTAGGCTCTTACCGAAAAGAAATCGTTCTTCCTGCCGACTGGAAAGGAAAAGACATCTTTGCCCACTTCGGCTCGGTAACTTCCAATATGTATCTTTGGGTAAACGGCCGCTACGTAGGCTATAGCGAAGACAGCAAACTGGAAGCCGAATTTGATCTGACCAACTACCTGAAACCCGGCAAAAACCTGATTGCCTTCCAGGTGTTCCGCTGGTGCGACGGCAGTTATCTGGAAGATCAGGACTTCTTCCGTTATTCCGGCGTAGGACGTGACTGCTATCTGTATGCACGCGACAAGAAACGCATTCAGGATATCCGCGTCACTCCCGACCTGGACAGCCAGTATAAGGATGGTACACTGAACATAGCTATCGACATGAAAGGCAGCGGCACTGTAGCTCTTGACCTGACAGACGCACAAGGAAAAAGTGTAGCCACAGCCGATCTGAAAGGTTCCGGCAAATTGAACACGACTATCAACGTGGCCAATCCCGCCAAATGGACTGCTGAAACACCCAACCTCTACACATTGACCGCTACTCTGAAAAATGGAAGTACCGTTACTGAAGTGATCCCTGTCAAGGTAGGTTTCCGCAAGATCGAACTGACAGGCGGACAAATACTCGTCAACGGCCAACCAGTACTCTTTAAAGGAGCCGACCGTCATGAAATGGACCCGGACGGTGGTTATGTCGTTTCCCTCGAACGTATGATACAAGATATCAAAGTTATGAAACAGCTTAATATCAATGCAGTACGTACCTGCCATTATCCGGACGACAACCGCTGGTATGATCTTTGCGACCAATATGGTTTATACGTAGTAGCCGAAGCCAATGTCGAATCCCACGGAATGGGATATGGAGACAAGAGCCTTGCCAAAAACCCCATTTACGCCAAAGCACATATGGAACGTAATCAACGCAATGTACAACGTGGTTACAACCATCCGTCCATCATCTTCTGGTCATTGGGTAACGAAGCCGGTATGGGACCTAACTTCGAACATTGCTATACATGGATCAAGAACGAAGACAAAACACGTGCCGTACAATATGAACAAGCGGGAACCAGCGAATTCACCGACATTTTCTGCCCGATGTATTATGATTACAATAACTGTATCAAATATTGTGAAGGCAACATTGACAAACCCCTTATCCAATGCGAATATGCACACGCTATGGGCAACTCACAAGGTGGATTCAAGGAGTACTGGGACATCACCCGCAAGTACCCGAAATATCAAGGTGGATTTATCTGGGACTTTGTCGACCAGTCCTGCCATTGGAAAAATAAAGACGGTGTAGCCATCTACGGCTATGGAGGCGACTTTAACAAATATGACGCTTCGGACAATAACTTCAATGACAACGGCTTGATCAGCCCCGACCGCGTACCAAACCCGCACGCTTACGAAGTAGGATATTTCTATCAGAATATCTGGACTACTCCGGCCGATCTTTCCAAAGGTGAGATCAATATCTATAACGAGAACTTCTTCCGTGACTTGTCCGCATTCTATCTGGAATGGCAGTTACTGGCTAACGGGGAAATCGTACAAAACGGCATCGTATCAGACCTGAATGTAGCCCCGCAACAGACTGCAAAACTTCAACTCCCATTCGACATAAAGAACATCTGTTCTTGCAAGGAACTGCTTCTGAATGTCAGCTACAAGCTAAAAGCTGCCGAGACATTGCTTCCTGCGGGAGAAACCATCGCTTATGACCAAATGAGTATCCGTGACTACAAGGCACCGGAACTAAAACTGGAAAACAAGCAGTCCTCCAATATCGCAGTCGTAGTTCCCTCTTTCCACGATAACGACCGCAACTATCTGATTGTTTCCGGCGAAGACTTCACACTCGAATTCAACAAGCACAACGGTTACCTCTGCCGCTACGACGTCAGCGGAATGCAACTGATGGAAGACGGAAGTGCACTGACTCCCAACTTCTGGCGTGCTCCGACCGACAACGACTTTGGAGCAGGATTACAACACAGATATGCCGCATGGAAGAATCCGGAACTAAAACTGACTTCATTGAAGCATGATATAGAAAACGAACAAGCAGTGGTTCGTGCAGAATATGACATGAAATCTATTGGTGGAAAGCTGTACCTGACGTATGCCATCAATAATAAGGGAGCAGTAAAAGTAACTCAAAAGATGGAAGCAGACAAGAGCAAGAAGGTTTCCGATATGTTCCGTTTCGGAATGCAGCTGCGTATGCCTGTCACCTTCAATGAGATTGAATATTACGGACGCGGACCGGGTGAAAACTATTCTGACCGTAACCACGCCGCAAGGATCGGCAAGTACCGCCAGACCGTAGAAGAACAATTCTATCCATACATCCGCCCGCAGGAAACCGGTACCAAAACTGATATCCGTTGGTGGAGACTGCTTAATATCGGCGGCAACGGACTGCAGTTTGTAGCCGATGCACCGTTCTCCGCTTCCGCACTGAATTATACAATCGAATCATTGGATGACGGTGCCGGCAAAGACCAGCGTCACTCACCGGAAGTAGAAAAAGCCAACTTCACAAACTTCTGTATTGATAAGGCACAAACGGGACTCGCCTGCGTAAATAGCTGGGGTGCTATCGCTTTGGAAAAATACCGTCTTCCATATCAGGATTATGAGTTCAGTTTCATAATGAATCCTGTATATCATAAACTGAAGTAAAAAACATAGTTAAAAAACACGGTATCAGAGTACAAGAATACCGAATTTAAAGTACTTTTGCAGCCGGAAACTTATTTCATGGAATAAGTTTCCGGCTTTTCTTCCTTAGATCATCTATCCATACAATGAATGTACACAGCGACGAACGCACAATTTTAAAAAACAGATAAATATAAAGTATGAAAAGTAGAATTGTTTTTTTTGCATTTTGCTTAGCCCTCTTGTCTAGTTGCGGCAATAAGGGCAATGACACAGGGAAAGTCCCAGAATATGCAGTACAAGAATTACAGAAGACAACTGCAGATCTAATGAAAGCTTATCCGGCTACTATCAAAGGTAGACAAGACGTAGAAATCCGCCCGCAGGTATCGGGATTCATCACAAAGTTATGTGTAGATGAAGGAGCAACCGTTCGCAAAGGACAGCTCTTATTCATCATAGACCCTACTCAGTATGAAGCAGCAGTACGCACAGCAAAAGCTTCAGTTGCAACAGCAGAAGCAGCCGTGAATACACAACAAATGACTGTTGACAATAAGATCGAACTGAACAAGAAACAGATTATCAGCGATTATGACTTGTCAATGGCGAAGAACTCACTGGCACAGGCTCAGGCACAACTCGCCCAGGCTAAAGCACAGCTGACCACAGCACAACAAAATTACTCTTTCACACAAGTAAAGAGTCCTTCAGACGGCGTTATCAACGACATTCCTTATCGTTTGGGAGCACTCGTAAGCCCCTCTATGGCTACGCCAATGACTACAGTATCTGAAATAGACGAAGTATATGTATACTTCTCTACAACTGAAAAAGAACTGCTGGCTATGACCAAAACCGGAGGAACCATCAAAGAAGAAATCAGTAAAATACCAGCCATCAAACTACAATTGATTGACGGCACAACATATGATGCAGAAGGAAAGGTAGACGCTATCACAGGAGTGATCGACCAGTCAACCGGTTCTGTTAGCATGCGTGCTATCTTCCCTAACAAGGAGCATATGCTTCGTAGTGGTGGAACTGCCAACGTTCTGATCCCTTATAATATGGAGAACGTTATCAGCATCCCACAATCGGCTACTGTAGAAATCCAGGACAAAAAGTTCGTTTACGTTCTGCAGCCGGACAACACGGTGAAATATACCGAGATCGGTATATTCAACCTGGACAACGGAAAAGAATATCTGGTAACTTCCGGACTGAACCCCGGCGATAAAATCGTAGTCGAAGGTGTACAGAGCCTGAAGGACGGCCAAAAAATACAACCAATCACGCCGGCTCAAAAAGAAGCGAACTATCAACAGCATTTGAAAGACCAGCACGACGGAAATTTAGCTACAGCTTTCAACTAATAATTTAGATAATCGTATGAAATTAGATAAATTCATTAACCGTCCGGTACTATCAACAGTTATTTCCATTTTGATAGTTATCCTAGGTGCTATCGGATTGGCAACACTGCCTATCACACAGTATCCGGACATTGCGCCTCCTACCGTATCGGTAAGAGCCACATATACGGGTGCCAGTGCATCGACCGTATTGAACTCTGTAATTGCCCCTCTGGAAGAGCAGATCAACGGTGTAGAAAACATGATGTACATGACTTCCAACGCATCCAATACCGGTTCCGGTGATATCTCGATCTACTTCAAACAAGGAACTGATCCGGATATGGCTGCCGTTAACGTACAGAACCGTGTTTCCATGGCACAAGGTTTGCTACCTGCCGAAGTTACCAGAATTGGTGTGACTACTCAGAAACGTCAGACATCCATGCTGGTAGTATTCTCTCTTTACGATGAAACCGATACATATACAGATGCTTTCATCGAGAACTATGCAAAAATCAACCTGATTCCTCAGGTTCAACGTGTACAGGGTGTAGGTGATGCCAGTGTGATGGGTCAGGACTACTCCATGCGTATCTGGCTGAGACCGGACGTAATGGCTCAGTATAAACTGATCCCCAACGACGTATCTACCGCTTTGGCTGAACAGAATATAGAAGCGGCTCCGGGACAATTCGGTGAACGTAGTAACCAGACTTTCCAATATACCATTCGTTACAAAGGACGTCTGCAACAGCCGGAAGAGTTTGAGAACATTGTCATCAAGTCTCTGCCTAACGGTGAGGTACTTCGACTGAATGATATTGCGGAGATTCAGCTGGACCGTCTGGGATATAACTTTACCAACCGTGTAAACGGACACAAAGCTGTAACCTGTATCGTTTATCAGATGGCTGGTACAAATGCTACGCAAACCATCACTGATATCCAGAAATTATTGGATGAAGCATCCACAACACTGCCTTCGGGATTGAAGATTAACGTTTCCATGAACGCCAACGACTTCTTGTTCGCTTCTATCCACGAAGTGTTGAAGACATTGATCGAGGCATTTATTCTGGTATTTATCGTAGTATATATCTTCTTGCAGGATTTGCGTTCTACCTTGATTCCGACCATTGCTATTCCGGTAGCCCTTATCGGTACATTCTTCGTACTGTCACTGATCGGATTCAGTTTGAACTTGCTGACCCTGTGTGCCCTTGTGCTTGCCATTGCGATTGTGGTCGATGATGCGATTGTGGTTGTCGAGGGTGTACATGCCAAGCTCGATCAGGGATATACATCCGCCCGTCTGGCATCTATCGATGCGATGAACGAATTGGGTGGTGCCATCGTATCTATCACACTGGTCATGATGTCCGTGTTTATTCCGGTAAGTTTCATGGGTGGTACGGCAGGTACGTTCTATCGCCAATTCGGTTTGACAATGGCTATCGCTATCGGTCTGTCCGCATTGAACGCCTTGACACTGAGTCCGGCATTGTGTGCCGTTCTTCTGAAACCGCATACTGATCATGGAGATAAGAAACAAACACTTGTTTCTCGCTTCCACACTTCTTTCAATGCCGCTTATGACTCTATATTAAAGAGGTATAAGAAACGCGTACTCTTCTTTATCCAGAAAAAGTGGTTGTCAATGGGACTGGTGGTTCTCTCTATCGTATTGCTGATCTTCTTTATGAACACTACTCCGACAGGTATGGTCCCTAATGAAGATACCGGTACGCTGATGGGAGCTGTAACGCTACCTCCGGGTACATCACAAGACCGCTCGGAACAAATACTGGCACGTGTAGACAGTCTGATTGCTGCGGACCCTGCCGTAGCTTCACGTACATTGATCTCCGGTTTCAGTTTCATTGGTGGTCAGGGACCGTCTTACGGTTCTTTCATTATCAAACTGAAAGACTGGGATGAACGCTCCATGATTCAGAACTCAGACGTTATCGTCGGTTCTTTATACATGCGTGCGCAGAAGATTATCAAGGAAGCACAGGTATTGTTCTTCGCTCCTCCTATGATCCCCGGTTACTCGGCATCTACGGATATCGAGGTGAACATGCAGGACAAGACAGGTGGTGACCTGAACAAATTCTTTGATGTAGCCAACAACTACACCGCAGCATTGGAGGCACGTCCGGAAATTAACTCTGCAAAAACGACCTTCAACCCGAACTTCCCGCAATATATGATTGATATTGATGCGGCAGCTTGTAAGAAGGCAGGTATCAGCCCAAGCGATATTCTTAGCACGATGCAGGGATATTACGGAGGTTTGTACGCATCCAACTTCAACCGTTTCGGTAAGATGTACCGTGTAATGATCCAGTCGGACCCGTTATCACGCAAGAATCTGGAATCACTGAATAATGTCAAGGTTCGTAACAACCAAGGCGAAATGGCTCCGATTTCCCAGTTCATCTCTGTAGAGAAGGTATACGGACCTGATATTATCAGCCGTTTCAACTTGTATACTTCCATGAAGGTGATGGTAGCTCCGGCTTCCGGTTATACTTCCGGTCAGGCACTGGCTGCACTGGCAGAAGTGGCCAAAGAAAACCTTCCGGCAGGTTACACCTATGAACTAGGAGGTATGGCTCGTGAGGAAGCACAAAGTAGCGGCAGTACGACTGGTTTGATCTTTATCCTTTGTTTCGTATTCGTTTATTTGCTGTTGAGTGCTCAGTACGAAAGTTATATTCTTCCGCTGGCCGTATTGTTATCCATTCCGTTCGGTTTGCTAGGCAGCTTCCTGTTCGTCAACGGAATGAGCGCGATCGGTAGTATATCGGCCTTGAAAATGATACTCGGTACCATGTCCAACAATATCTATATGCAGATTGCGTTGATCATGTTGATGGGTCTGTTGGCAAAGAACGCGATCCTGATTGTAGAGTTTGCCCTCGACCGTCGTAAGATGGGTATGAGCATCACATGGGCAGCCGTTCTGGGTGCCGGTGCCCGTCTCCGCCCGATCTTGATGACCTCATTGGCTATGGTAGTCGGTCTGCTTCCGTTGATGTTCGCATTCGGTGTAGGTGCCCACGGTAACCGTACACTGGGTACAGCTTCTATTGGTGGTATGTTGATCGGTATGATCTGCCAGATCTTCATCGTTCCTGCTTTGTTCGTTATCTTCCAGTACCTGCAAGAGAAGGTTAAACCGATGGAATGGGAAGACATCGACAATACGGATGCCGTAACTGAGATTGAACAATACGCTAAATAATGAAATTCGATATGAAGAAACAGATTCTATATATGGTGTGTGCAACTGCTCTCCTGAGCAGCTGCCACATCTATAAGTCGTATGACAGACCCGAAGATATTACCGCTTCCGGCCTGTATCGTGATCCGGCAGCGGACAATGATACATTAGCTTCGGATACCACCAACTTCGGTAACCTGCCGTGGAGAGAAGTCTTCACCGACCCACAGCTCCAGTCTCTCATCGAACAGGGACTGAAACAAAACACTGACCTCCTTTCCGCTGCATTGAACGTCAAAGCGGCAGAAGCGTCTCTGATGTCAGCCCGACTGGCTTATGCACCGTCCATCGGTTTGTCTCCACAGGGAACAATCAGCAGTTTTGACAAGAACGCAGCAACTAAAACGTACTCATTGCCGGTTACTGCCAGTTGGCAAGTAGACCTGTTCGGGCAACTGCTGAACTCCAAACGAAATGCACAAGTCACCCTGAAACAGACAAAGGCTTATCGCCAAGCTGTACAGACACAAGTTATTGCCAACATTGCCAACATGTATTATACCTTGCTTATGCTCGACCGCCAACTGGAGATCACTCAGGCTACGGCTGAGGTACTGAAGCGTAATGCTGAAACCGTACAGGCACTTTCGGAAAGATCGACCTACACATCTGCCGCTTTAGCACAAAGCAAAGCTGCCTATGCACAAGTAGTGGCTTCCATCCCCGACATCGAGCAGAGCATCCGCGAAACGGAAAATGCCCTGTCTACCTTCCTGGGAGAAGCTCCGCACGCGATCAAACGTGGTGTACTGGAAGCACAGGCACTTCCTGAGGAACTTTCCGCAGGGATTCCTTTGCAGTTGTTATCTAACCGTCCGGACGTAAAAGCAGCCGAAATGTCCTTGGCAAGCTGCTATTATAATACGAACTCTGCCCGTGCCGCTTTCTATCCGCAGATCACTCTCAGCGGTTCTGCCGGATGGACGAACAGTGCAGGTTCCGCCATTATCAATCCGGGTAAGTTACTGGCTTCCGCTATCGGTTCACTGACTCAGCCATTGTTCTACCGTGGTACGAATATCGCCCGCCTAAAAGCAGCGAAAGCACAGGAAGAACAAGCTAAATTATCTTTCCAGCAAACGTTGTACAATGCCGGAAGCGAAGTCAGCAATGCGCTAAGTTTATACCAAAACACCAGTAAAAAGGCTGAATCGCGCCAAATGCAGGTAGAATCTGCCAAGAAAGCTTCGGAAGATACAAAAGAATTGTTTAACTTAGGGACGTCAACCTATCTGGAAGTATTGTCGGCACAGCAATCTTATCTGAGCGCACAGATTTCTCAGGTTTCCGACTGTTTCGACAAGATGCAGGCTGTGGTCAGCCTCTACCAGGCATTAGGCGGTGGAAGAGAAGATTAACTTTAAACATATACTATTATGATTAGTCCGTTAGCTTACGTAGACCCCGAAGCGAAATTAGGCAAGAATGTAACTGTCTTGCCTTTCGCCTACATCGAGAAGGATGTGGAAATCGGCGATGACTGTACCATCATGTCATACGCCAGTATCCTGAAAGGTACAAAAATGGGGAAAGGAAACAAGATACATCAGAATGCTGTCCTGGGAGCAGAGCCGCAAGACTTTCACTATACAGGGGAAGAAAGCAGTCTGATCATCGGAGACAATAACGATATCCGTGAGAATGTAGTAATCAGCCGTGCCACTTTTGCAGGAAATGCTACCAGAATTGGAAACGGGAACTACCTGATGGATAAGGTACACCTTTGCCATGATGTGCAGATCAGCAATAATTGTGTGGTAGGAATAGGTACTACAATTGCAGGAGAATGCTCATTAGATGATTGTGTGATCCTAAGCGGCAACGTAACGTTGCACCAATATTGTCACATTGGTAGCTGGACACTTGTACAAAGCGGATGCCGCATCTCCAAAGATGTTCCTCCCTACGTAATTATGTCCGGTAATCCTGTTGCCTATCATGGAGTGAATGCAGTCGTTCTGTCACAGCATCACAATACGTCAGAAAGAATCCTTCGTCATATTGCCAATGCTTACCGGTTGATCTATCAAGGTAATTTCAGTGTTCAGGATGCTGTCCAGAAGATTATCGATCAGGTTCCGATGAGTGAAGAAATCGAGAATATCGTGAATTTCGTAAAAGGTTCGGAACGTGGGATTGTGAAATAGACAAAATACACTTTTCATAGAGAAAGGGTGATGTCCGTAAAAAGACATCACCCTTCTTATTTATTCAAACTCCAGCGTACCGAAAAAGTCGGGACGATGGAAGTCCGGTTTCTCAATCTTTATCGGATTCCATGACAGGAAGTGAGGGGTTTGCAGTTCATCCCCGCATTTATAGAAATTCGCTTTAATTTCCTTTCCATCCAGTGACTGTATCTGATGCTTGAAGAATGCAGCATAAGGAATAATCAAGGCTACTTCCCAAGTCGTATCGTCCACACGTTCTTCGAAGGGTTCATTGCCCAGACTGGACCAACGCTGCACGAGAGCCGTCACTTCTTTCGGAGCGTGTTCCCGACCGTTACGGGCTGGTCCGGCACCGATCAGAATCGTTCCGATGCAGTTACATTCTATATTATAATAGATTCCGTCACTGGCCGGAACAGAGAAAAACTCCACACAGGAATCAGTCCATACAGATCCATTGTCTTCTCCATACTTGGCACGTACACTTTCTTCTCTGACTTTGAAGTGCAACAGAATAGAATCTTTGGTATGCGCAATCCGGAAACTTACTTTTGGCTTGTAAGGATATTCAGCCCAGTTGACACACTGAACCGGCTGGAAATCTATCTTTTCCTCATCAAATAATTTAGGAAGCGAACAAGCCTCTACATTAGCAGAACTAATTTTCTTTACTTTCATATATCTTTCGTTTGGAGGATACAAATATAGTTACTTTCTCCTAATAAGGTTCCCGAAAATCAAATAAAAACAATATATTTGCCATTAGTAATACCCTAAACAACCGAATTAGTGAGAAAAACAATCCTTTTATTTCTGCTATTTTTAAGCGTAACTGCTGTCCGTACGTTAGGACAAAATATTACTTTCAGCCATTTGACCACAGATGACGGACTTTCCCAGTTTTCCGTCAACAGCCTGTACATTGACGAACGGGGCATTATATGGATAGGTACGCGCGAAGGGCTGAACCGTTATAACGGTAACGATATCAAAAGTTTCAAGCTCAAGAAGAATGATCCGAACAGTCTGTTCAGCAATACCATACTCCGTATCACAGGTAATAAGAACGGGAAGGTTTACCTGCTTTGCACCGACGGTGTAGCCGAATTTGACATGACCACTCAACGATTCAAAACCTTACTGCAAGGCAATGTGGACGCTATCTACTACAACGAAAAACTATATATCGGAAAAAGAGAAGAAGTATTCGTTTTCAACGAGAACACGAACAACTTCGACCTTTACTACCACCTTGCCGGGAAAGACATTAACCTATCCTGCCTCCATCTGGACGAGAAGAAAAACCTGTGGATGGGAACCACCAGCAATGGTGTTTACTGCCTGTCGGATGACAAACAACTCTCTCAGCCCATCACGAAAGGAAACATAGCCAGCATCTACGAAGACTCATCCAAAGAACTGTGGATTGGCAGCTGGGAGGAAGGGCTCTACCGTATCCGCACAAACGGCACTATCGATAACTTCCGCCACGACCCGAAGAATCCGAACAGTATATGTTCCGATTTTGTCAGAAGCTGCTGTGAAGATAATCTGGGAAATCTATGGATCGGAACTTTCCACGGCTTGAACCGCTACGACAAAAGCACAGGACAGTTCCAACTTTATACCGCCAATGACAACAAACCCGACGGACTCACCCACTCTTCCATCTGGTGTATCGTGAAAGACGAACAGGGAACCCTATGGCTGGGAACTTACTTTGGCGGCGTCAACTACTTCAATCCGGAATATGAAATCTATACCCGCTATAAAGTGGGAGACACGGAGAAAGAAGGATTAAGCAGTCCCATCGTCGGCAGAATGACGGAAGACAAAGACGGTAACTTATGGATCTGCACCGAAGGCGGTGGCGTGAACGTCTACAACCGGAAAAACAATACTTATCGCTGGTACCGCCACGAAGAAGGCAAGAACAGTATCTCGCACAACAACGTCAAGGCAATCTATTACGACCGGACAGAGGAGATTATGTGGATCGGCACACACTTGGGAGGACTGAACAAACTCGACCTGCGCACCAACCGCTTTACCGTTTACCGGATGAAAGCGGGCGACCCGACCACACTGCCCTCGGACATTGTACGCGACATCGTGCCCTACGGAGACAAACTGATCATCGCCACACAAAACGGAGTCTGCCTTTTCAACCCGGCAACGGGCACCTGCGAACATCTTTTCAAGGATACCAAAGAAGGCAGAAATATCGGTATGGTGGCCAGCCTCTACATCGACAAGGACAGAACGCTATGGGTTTCCGCTACCGGAGAGGGCGTATATTCTTACCGCTTCGACACCGGCAAGCTCACCCACTATGCACACAATCCCTCCATTCCGAACACTCTCAGCAACAACAATGTCAACAACATCATGCAGGACAGCAACGGTAACCTGTGGTTCTCCACTTCCGGAAGCGGGCTCGACCGTTACCGCAAGGAGAGCAACGACTTCGAAAACTTCGACATGCAGAAAGACGGACTATCCAGCGACTGTATCTACGAAGTATTCGAGTCGTCCATACAAAAGGGAGACTTGCTGCTGATTACCAATCAGGGATTCTCCCAGTTTGACTATCCGCAAAAGAAGTTTTACAACTACGGTACAGAGAACGGATTCCCGCTGACTGCCGTCAACGAAAACGCATTGTTCGTAACGCATGACGGAGAAGTATTTCTAGGCGGCATCCAAGGCATGATTTCTTTCTGGGAAAAGAAACTGCACTTTACGCCCAAGTCCTACAGCATCATCCTTTCCCGCCTGCTGGTCAACGGAAAGGAGATCACTGCCGGAGACGACACCGGCATCTTGGAACAGTCCATCGCCTATACACCGGAAATCAGCCTGAAAGCCGACCAATCCATGTTCAGCATAGAATACGCCACTTCCAACTTCATCCCTGCCAACAGGAATGAAATCGTCTACCGCCTCGAAGGTTTCTCCGACGAATGGAATCACACCGACCGCAAACAGACGCTTATCACTTATACCAACCTGAATCCGGGCAAATATACGCTCGTCATCAAGTCGGACGGAGACGGTATCGAAGAAGCCCGACTACTGATCCGTGTATTACCGCCTTGGTATGAGACATGGTGGGCTTATCTGATTTACACCATTTGTACCGTCAGTCTGTTATGGTATCTCATTCAGAACTACAATTCCCGCATCAAACTGCGTGAGTCACTGAAATATGAAAAGAAGCACATCGAAGACCTCGAAGCATTAAACCAATCCAAGCTGCGCTTCTTTACCAACATCTCCCACGAATTCCGCACTCCGCTGACGTTGATCGTGGGACAGGTAGAAACGCTGTTGCAAGTACAGACATTCACACCTAATATTTATCACAAGATATTGGGAATTTACAAAAACAGCCTCCAACTGCGTGAATTAATTACGGAACTGCTCGACTTCCGCAAGCAGGAACAAGGGCACATGAAAATCAAAGTCAGCCGACATAATCTGGTGAACTTCCTGTACGAGAATTATCTGTTATTCCTTGAATACGCCAGCAGCAAGCAAATCAATTTCAAGTTCAACAAGCAGTCGGATGATATTGAAGTATGGTACGACCAGAAGCAGATGCAGAAGGTAGTAAACAATCTGCTGTCCAACGCATTGAAGCATACGAAGGCGGAAGATACCATCTCCATCAACGTATCGCAGGAGGATAAATACGTCATTATCGAGATCAAAGACACGGGAACAGGCATTGCCGCCGCCGAGATCGACAAGATATTCGACCGTTTCTACCAGACCGAACGCCTCGATTCACTGAATACCGGAGCCGGCACGGGCATCGGACTGGCATTGACAAAAGGTATCATCGAACTTCATCACGGAACCATCCGTGTAGAGAGCGAACCGGGCAAGGGAAGCCGTTTTATCATTACGTTGAAATCGGGCAACCAGCACTTTACTGAGGAACAAATCATACGGGACAACGCCGACACCAACATTCAGCAACAACCGGAAACAATCGTTCCAACCGTAGAAATACTGCCCGATTCCGAATGGAAGGAGGAAGACAACAAACGCATCGAAGATGCGAAAATGCTGATAGTGGAAGACAACGAATCCATCAAGCAAATGCTGGCAGGTATCTTCGAAACGTTCTATCAGGTCACCACCGCTTCCGATGGTGTAGAGGCATTGGATATCATACAGAAAGATATGCCAAGCATCATACTGAGCGACGTTGTCATGCCACGTATGTCGGGTACGGAACTCTGCAAACAGATCAAGACGGACTTCAACACCTGTCACATTCCGGTAGTACTACTGACGGCACGCACAGCCGTGGAACACAACATTGAAGGATTAAAAATCGGCGCGGACGATTATATCACCAAGCCGTTCAATACCAATCTCCTGATCTCCCGTTGCAACAATCTGGTGAACTCACGGCGGTTGCTACAGGAGAAATTCAGCAAACAGCCACAGGCTTTTGCCCAGATGCTTGCCACTAACCCGATGGATAAAGAAATGCTGGACCGTGCCATGGCCATCATCGAACAGCACTTGGATAATACGGACTTTAACGTCAACATCTTCGCCCGTGAAATGGGGATGGCACGTACCAATCTGTTCACGAAGCTGAAAGCCGTCACCGGTCAGACACCGAACGACTTTATATTAAGTATCCGTCTCAAGAAAGGAGCCGTCATGCTGCGGAACAATCCGGAGCTGAACATTACGGAGATTTCCGACCGCATCGGTTTCTCTTCTTCCCGCTATTTCAGTAAATGCTTTAAGGAGATTTACCACGTCAGTCCGCTTGCCTACCGCAAGGGTGAAGAAAAAGAGGAAGAAGGGAACGAAGAAACGGATCAATAACCCACAAACAGGTAAGCAAGTAGCATTTGTAACAGGAGAACCTATGCCAAAGTAGTTCCCTCCTGTTGGCACACTTGTGCCACGCTGCTGGCACGACCGTGCCATCGCGGTGGCACAGCTGTGCCAACAGCGTGGCACAAGATCCGGGCTACGATGTCAGGAAAAGGCATCCGTAGCCCCGGAACATTTAACCCTTTAGAATGGACTATTTTGTATCACACCTGTACATTCCTGCTCACTCATTTCCGCCAATCCTCTTATCTTTGTGTTCAGTAATCACTCCATAAAAGACCAACATTATGAAGAATGTCTCACGTTTACTACCGCTATTGCCCGGTATAGCCCTGCTGACCGGATGCAATCAGAAAGTACAAAAAGACAACGGACAAAACTCACAAAAGCCTAACATTATTTATATATTCGCGGACGACCTTGGCATAGGTGACCTTAGCTGCTACGGAGCAACGAAGGTCAGTACTCCCCATATCGACCGCCTTGCCGGACAGGGTGTACAGTTCACCAACGCCTATGCAACTTCCGCCACCAGTACCTCTTCCCGCTTCGGACTCCTGACAGGTATGTACCCGTGGCGACAGGAGAACACAGGCATCGCCCCCGGAAACTCGGAACTAATCATCGACACCGCCTGCGTCACCATGGCCGATATGCTGAAAGAAGCAGGTTACGCCACCGGAGTTGTCGGCAAATGGCATCTTGGACTCGGTCCGAAGGGAGGCACCGACTTCAACGGCCACATCACCCCCAACGCCCAAAGTATCGGCTTCGACTACGAGTTCGTGATTCCGGCAACCGTAGACCGTGTCCCCTGTGTATTCGTCGAGAACGGACACGTGGTAGGACTCGACCCGAACGACCCGATCACAGTGAACTACGAGCATAAAGTAGGCGACTGGCCTACAGGCGAAGAGAACCCGGAGCTCGTAAAACTAAAACCCAGTCAGGGACATAACAATACGATAATCAACGGCATCCCCCGCATCGGCTGGATGACCGGAGGTAAGTCCGCTCTCTGGAAAGACGAGGACATCGCCGACATCATCACCAATAAAGCAAAAAGCTTCATCGTCTCCCATAAGGAAGAACCTTTCTTCTTATATATGGGCACGCAGGACGTACACGTACCGCGCGTCCCACATCCCCGCTTCGCCGGGAAAAGCGGTCTGGGAACCCGCGGAGACGTAATCCTGCAACTCGACTGGACCATCGGAGAGATCATGAACACCCTCGACAGCCTCCAGCTGACGGACAACACCATCCTGATATTCACCAGCGACAATGGCCCCGTCATCGACGACGGTTACCAGGACCAAGCCTTTGAACGCCTCAACGGACATACCCCGATGGGTATTTACCGTGGTGGAAAGTACAGCGCTTACGAAGCCGGAACCCGCATTCCGTTCATCGTCCGCTGGCCTGCCAAAGTGAAGCCGAACAAGCAACAGGCTCTCTTCTCACAAATCGATATCTTTGCCTCACTTGCCGCTTTACTGAAACAACCGCTTCCGGAAGGCGCAGCTCCTGACAGTCAGGAACATCTGAACACGCTTCTGGGAAAAGACTACACCAGTCGTGAATACATCGTACAGCAAAATCTCAATAATACGCTCGCCATCGTGAAAGGACAATGGAAGTACATCGAACCGAGTGACGCCCCCGCCATCGAATACTGGACAAAAATGGAACTGGGCAATGACAGGCATCCCCAGCTGTACGATTTATCCGCCGATCCATCGGAGAAAAACAATGTAGCGAAACAGCATCCGGAAGTTGTCAGAGAGCTGTCCGAACTGCTTGAATCGGTAAAGACAAGATAACCAGTGAGAATAGCAGATTTGTATTATTTTGTATCAATCTTGAATAATTCTATCCATATGAGAACAATCAATGCGTATATCTTTGCCATCGTAAATTCAACAAAATCACTTAATTTTTAATATATGAAAAAACATCTATCCAACCAGACAAGAAAAAGGATGCTCTCCATTTTGGGAATGCTCCTGCTTTCTGTTCCATTTGTGCTTGCACAAGTACTTGTCAAAGGTACTGTGAAGGATAATCTAGGAGAAGGTGTTCCCGGAGCCAGTGTTCAGGTAAAAGGCACTTCGCAGGGAACGATCACCGACCTTGACGGTAAATTCACTCTTAACATCCCCCAAAAGAACGCTACCTTGGTTATTTCCTTTATCGGCTACGTCACCGTAGAACAAAAGGCGGACTCGCAAAAACCAATGGTCATCACATTAAAAGAAGATACTAAAACACTGGACGAAGTAGTGGTTGTCGGCTATCAGGAAGTACGCCGCCGTGACCTTACAGGTTCCGTGGCGAAAGCCAACATGGCGGATGTACTTACCGCTCCCGTCGCTTCATTCGACCAGGCACTCGGCGGACGTATCGCCGGAGTAAACGTAACTTCGGGCGAAGGTATGCCGGGCGGCAACATGAGCATCGTGATCCGTGGTAACAACTCACTGACACAAGAAAACTCGCCGCTGTTCGTTATCGACGGTTTCCCGATAGAAGATTCATCGGCAGCCAGCACGCTGAACCCTTCCGATATCGAGTCGCTCGACTTCCTCAAAGATGCGTCGGCTACGGCCATTTACGGTGCGCGCGGTGCCAACGGTGTTGTCATCATCACCACCAAGAAAGGTAAGGTAGGACGGGCACAGTTGTCCTATGACGGTAGTTTCGGTGTGCAGCACGTCACCCGCACTATTCCGATGATGGATGCTTATGAGTTTGTCAAGCTACAGAATGAAATGTATCCTACCGTCGTTGCCGGCTCATACCTGATGAACTACGAAGGCAAGCAATGGACACTGGACGATTATAAAGACATACCGCAATATAACTGGCAGGACGAGATATTCAAGACTGCCTGGCAGCAGAATCATACGGTCAGACTTGCCGGTGGTACGGAAGGTGTACGCTACAATGCTTCCTTATCTTACTTCGATCAGGACGGTACGCTGATAGAAACCGGTTACAAACGTATGCAAGGACGTATGAACACAGTAGTCCGTCGCGGCAAACTGAACATGAGCCTGACCACCAACTATTCACGCTCTATCCAAACAGGTAGTACTCCATCATCCACCTCTTACAGTGGTATGAACAACCTTTTCTATAGCGTATGGGGATACCGTCCGGTGACTTCCCCCGACACTCCGCTCAGCTTCCTGATGGACAGTTCAACGGACAACGCCGTAGATTCAAGCAACGACTACCGTTTCAACCCGATCAAATCACAGAAGAACGAGTACCGGAAGAGCTACACCAACAATCTTCAAATGAACGGATTCGCAGAATACGAAGTACTGAAAGGACTGAAATTGAAAGTTTCCGCCGGATATACTTATGATTCACGCAAGCAGGATCAGTTCAACAACTCGAATACCCGCTACGGAGGTCCTACCTCTACAGATAAAGTAAATGCTCAGGTAACCCGCCAGGAACGCCTGACATGGCTGAACGAAAACACCCTGACTTATCAGACTAACATCAAAAAGAAACACTTCCTCAATGTATTGGGAGGTATCACGTTCCAGAACTCGGACTATGAGATTTATTCATTCCGCACAACGCACATCCCCAACGAATCACTCGGTATGGCAGGCATGAGCGAAGGACAGGCAGGTACTACCACTTCGGCAAAGTCTTCATGGGCGATGTTATCATACCTCGGACGTGTGACTTACAACTATATGTCTAAATATTACGCTACCGTTTCTTTCCGTGCCGACGGTTCTTCCAAGTTCAACAAGGACAACCGTTACGGATACTTCCCTTCCGGTTCTCTCGCATGGAGCTTCTCGGAAGAAGAATTTATGAAGCCGTTGAAAAGTGTACTGTCCAGCGGTAAGGTTCGTTTGAGCTGGGGACTCACGGGTAACAACCGTATCGGCGAATATGATTATTATGCGCTCCTGGCGGTATTGAAATCAAGAGTCGGCTCGTATACATCGACAAACTCCCTCCCAAGCGGCGTCTATCCATTCGACAATGATGCGACGAATGCAGGTGTTGTTCCTACTTCTCTGCCCAACAAGGATTTGAAATGGGAAACAACCGAACAATGGAACGCAGGTCTCGACCTCGGATTCTTCGACGAACGCATCGGTATAACGATGGATATTTACCGGAAGACCACCCGCGACCTGTTGCTGGACGCTTCCCTGCCTTTTTCTTCGGGCTATTACAGCGCTACCAAGAATATCGGTAAAGTACGTAACGATGGTCTGGAACTTAGTCTGAACACCGTCAACTTCCAGACACGCGCCTTCAAGTGGACGACTAACTTCAACATTTCATTCAATAAGAATAAAGTACTGGCATTGTCGGAGAATCAGACAGCCTTGCTGACTGCCGCCCAGTTCGACCAGAACTACAACGGTCAGTCCAGCTACATCGCCAAAGTCGGTCTGCCGATGGGACTGATGTATGGTTATGTCTATGAAGGTACATACAAGTACGACGACTTCAACAAATCGGGTAACTCATACAGCCTGAAACCGGGAGTGCCCCACTACTCTACTGAGACCAACACTCAGCCGGGTATGCCCAAATATGCCGACCTTAACGGAGACGGAGTAGTTGACTCCAACGACCGTACGATTATCGGACGCGGACTTCCGATACATACAGGTGGTTTCACCAACAACTTTGAATATAAAGGCATCGATCTGAGCGTCTTCTTCCAGTGGTCATACGGCAACGATATCATGAATGCCAACCGCCTGTTCTTTGAAAGTTCCAACAACCGTTCACGCGAATTGAACCAGTTCGCCAGCTATGCCAACCGCTGGACACCGGAAAATCCGACCAGTGACATCCCTGCGGCTACCAACTCCTCTTCCAACCGTGTGATCTCTTCACGCATCATCGAAGACGGTTCGTACCTGCGTCTGAAGAACGTAACAGTAGGCTATACCTTCCCCGCCAAGCTGGTGAAGAAATGGAAGATAGACAAAGCACGTGTTTACGTTGCCGCACAAAACCTGTGGACATGTACCGGTTATTCCGGTTATGATCCGGAAGTATCTGTACGCAACAGTGCGCTCACTCCCGGTCTGGACTACTCTTCCTATCCGAGAGCATACTCTATCAGCTTCGGTGTAAGCCTGGGATTCTAAACGGATAATGATAGTAACAGTTAGAAAAAAGAATTCGATTATGAAAGCATTAAAAATAACAATCATAGCTCTATTGGCAGGTTTCAGCATGGTATCCTGTGACTTTCTGGACAAAGAACCTACCAAACTGACGCCGGAGAACTACTTCAACACCCCTGCTGAAGCCAACTCCTTCCTGACAGGCATCTACGCCATACTGTCGCAACCTACTTTCTACGGCGGTGACTATATGTACCTCGTAGCCGGTGACGACTTATCCCACTACGGAGGCAGCGGACGCGGTCCCGCATCTACCGGACTGATCTGCAACAACGCCACCACCAGTGACAACGCCGTGACTGCCTTCTGGTATGCCCTCTATTCAGGCATCAACCGTGCCAATATGTTCCTCGAAAACATCGACAAAGTAAACGGTTTCGATGCAGGCGTCAAAGAACAGTACATCGCCGAAGCCCGCTTCCTGCGTGCATTCTATTATTTCAATCTGGTAGAGTGCTGGGGAGATGTTCCTTTCAAAACAGTTTCGACCCAAAGCGTTACCAACCTGAATATCCCGCGTACGGACAAGCAGGAAATCTATGACTTCATCATCTCCGAAATGGCAGATGCCGCCGAGACTGGTCTGAAATCGGCCTCCGATCTTGCTTACAAGCCAGGACGTATCTCCCAGTCTACCGCATGGGGCATACTGGCACGTGTATATCTGTTCCGTGCAGGCGAGCATTACCGTGAAGGTCGCAATGCCACACAGGCCGAAAAGAAAGACTATTTCGAAAGAGCCAGCTTCTACGCCCAGAAAGTAATGACTGCCGGTCACAAACTGGCTGCCAACTACTGGGACCCTTTCATCGATATGTGTTCCGACAAGTATAACACCACTGCCAACGAAAGCATCTGGGAAGCCGAATTTGCAGGAAACAACACTTCGGATACACAAGCCGAAGGCCGTATCGGTAACATCATCGGACTGGCCGGTCCGGATCTGTCCTCCAAAAGCGATGTGACAGGAGCCAAGGACCCCGGATATGGCTATGCCTTTATCTACAGCACTCCGAAACTGTACAACCTTTATGTGAACAACGGTGATACCAAACGTTTCAACTGGAGTATCGCTCCGTTTGAATACAAAGAAGCCGGAGGTAAGAATACAGGCGTTACCCACCGTGAATTTGAGCAGGGCAAACTTGCTGAAGTAATGTCCCAATACGGTCAGCAACGCGGAACTTACCAGTACGCAGATGACACAGAAAAGACTACAGCTACCAAGAACTTCAGCCGTATGTGCGGCAAATACCGTCGTGAATACGAAGCGGATAAAAAAGACAAGAACTATACAGCTATCAACTTCCCGATCCTGCGTTATGCAGACGTACTGCTGATGATCGCAGAAGCGGAAAACGAAGCGAACAACGGTCCTACCACTCTGGCTTACCAATGTATGAAGGAAGTAAGAGAACGTGCCGGACTGAACGAGCTTCCCGACATGACGCAGGAAGAATTCCGCCAGACCGTGAAAGACGAACGTGCCATGGAACTTTGTTTCGAATACACCCGCCGTTTCGACCTGATCCGCTGGGGTGAGTATGTGAAGAATATGAGAGCATTGGTAACCGAAGCACAATCCGGCAACAACTGGACGCAGGGACCTACCAACGTATATACCTACTTCAACATCTCCAGCACCTACAACTACTTCCCGATTCCGGATGCGGAAATGAGTGTGAACAAAGATATCACACAGAACAATCCGGGTTGGTAATCACAGTATTCATCGATAAAAGCATCATAGATTATGAAAACATATAAACTCATAACCATCTGTATAGCAAGCCTCTTCTTCGGGGCTTGCAGCGACGGGCTGGACGAAGCGGTAGGTCTGCACGTAAAAGTAGCGACCAACGAGAATGTAAGCTTCGACGGACAGATCATTACTGCCAAAAAAGGTACTCCGATAGAGTTCATCCTTTCGGGCGATCCGGACTTCCTGACATTCTTCAGTGGAGAAGCGGGCAGCAAATACGAATATCGCGAACGCGAAACGATTGATCCTTCACAGATCAAGTCGTCTATGCTGAACTTCTCTATCTGGTTCCAGTACGGTAACCCGAGCACGACATTGGAGAAACACGTATATATCTCCGATGAATTCACCGGATTATACAAGGATAATTTCGAAGCTGACTCTTTGCTTGTAGAGCAATTTGAGAAAGACGGTAAATGGAAAGAACTGGTTCCGCAGTCCGCATTCCCGACAGCGGCGGTAGGCAATGCCGATCTTGCCACTCCATACAGTTTTGATATGAAAGAATACATGGGCAAACGGATTGCAATCGCTATCTGCTACCGTGGCATTGACAATACAGTGGCACAATCCAAGATGTACTTTGAGCGGATGCGCATCAATAATGTGATGACGAGCGGACAGGAAGCTGAATATTCTGCCGGTTCTTTCGGCTTTACTCCGATCAATATGAAGAACAAATGGAATCTGAAGGATCAGACCAGCATGACCAAAGACCGTGAATACGGGACAGTTACCAATAACGTATCCGGTATCTGGAACCTGACAGGTGTAGGCGGCGGCTCCTTCTTCATCCATAGTACCAATGCCAACGATCCGCTGAAATACAGCTGGCTGGTTTCCGATCTGATTACCGTTAACTCTTGCAGTCCCGATCAGGGAACGAAAGTAAAGGATATTACCCAGCGTCTGGATAAGTACACATATACCTACAATCAAATTGGTATCTACAACGTGACATTCCTCGCTCGTAATGCCAATATCGATCATTCCTCCACGACTACTTACCACATGGTGGTAAACGTAGTGGAATAACAATAAACGAATAAAATAATAACTAATACATTATATCTATGAATTACTTTAAATCAATCATGTTAACCGCATTTGCGCTGTTTGCATTGGCAGCGTGCGATACAGACGACTTGAGAGACGATGTTGACAATCTGAAAGACCGCGTAGAGTCTTTGGAAGCACAAGTCAGTCTATTGAACGATAACATGACAGCTATCAAGCGACTGCTTGAAGGTGGTCAGACTATCACAGAAGTGACGAATACAGACGGTACATATAAACTGAAACTGAGTAACGGAGAAACCATCTCACTGACACAAGGCTCGAAGGGAGAAGTTGCTTATCCTGAGATTACTGTCAATGATGAGGGCCAATGGGTAGTGAACGGTGAAGTATTGATGCAGAATGGCATACCTGTTCAGGCTGTGGGCACTCCCGGTAAGGATGGTATAGCTCCTAAGTTCCGGATTACGGACGAGGGAAGTTTCTGGCAGGTAAGTTATGATAACGGAACCAGCTGGGAAGACGTACTCGACACAGACGGTCAAAAGGTATCCGCAGTCAGCGATGGTTCCGGAGGAAGCAGTGCAGACTCTTTCTTTGAGGAAGTATACGTAGATTCAACCGGGGAATTCTTCGTTGTCAAACTGAAAGGACAGACGGAAGCCATCTCTATCCCTATCGTAAAAGACTTGCTTTGCGAAATCACCGAACCGGAAACCGGAATGAAGAACGGATACTGGGAAATAGGCTATGGCAAGACTGCCACTACAACTGTAAAAGTGAAAGGTGAAAACATTATCGTTACTGCTCCTGCCGGATGGGTGGCTACTGTGAGCGAAGCGGATGAAACGACCAATGTAGCTACATTGAGCATTACAGCTCCGGCAAACGCAATGAGTACACGTGCAACGGCGGATAACGGTTCCGACGTAACAGTGCAGGTTAATAAGGGTGCCAGTTGGGCGGTTGCCAAGATTCAGGTGAAGGCTGTAGAGGTAGTTGACAGCTACTATGCTTTATATAATAGCGGAGCCACATTTACGGTAAATGGAATTGAAGTAAATAATACTAAATTCGAGAATGCAACATACATTGATACTGATCAGACAATCACTACTCCAGGCATCTATTTTATCAAAGGAGGAGTTACAGTCAACTATAACAGCACCACAAATGCCGCTAATTTGCTTTTCATCGGAGATGATTCACAAAACATCAGTACAGTGGCAATTACAGGAAATTATATCAGACTCAGACAAAATACCGAAACTGGACATTTCTTGTGTAAAAACATTGTATTTAAAGCAGCCGAAGGATTCACTAATTATCTGTTTACTGTTTATGCAGACGAGTCATTTGCTAATGTAGCTTTTGATCAATGTCAGATTGCACTCAATGGCAAACCTGTAAGTGCCATTACTAACGACAAAAGGAGTATTGCCAATTTCAGCATGGAAAATAGTACAATCAAGATAACAGCTGTTACACAACAGTTTATTATCAATACCAGCAGTAATAAGAATCAGGATTATGGCAATGTCATCTTTAGAAACAACACATTCTATTGTCCGTCAGGTAAAGTAAATCAATTGGTTTTATTCAATGGTTCAGCTTCAGGTATAGCCAATCTGACCATAGAAAACAATACATTTATAAACTTAGAAACAAATACCGGTGGCTACGTAAACATAGGCAATCTGGCGAAAACCTCTATTAAAAATAATATCTTCTGGACAAATACAGACGGAACAGGTAATGTAGTCATCATTCGTCCTCAGATAACATCCCCAACAGGAGATATTTGCGCAGATAACCTCCTTTACAAAACTATGACCTATAACTGGCAAATGTTCTATGGAGGCAAACTACCGTTTGAAGGAGCAGAAGAACTGAAAGCATTAACATCCAATCCGTTCGACGGCGGCACCTTCGACCTCGCCAACGGTATCTTCGTTCCGAATGCAGAATATGCCGAATACGGTGCAACCAACTAATACCGACTAACGTATGAAAAAAGTAATATCAATCATATGTATCACCCTCCTCGTCGCACTTTACTCGTGCGACGAACGGGATGATCTGCGCTCCGACATTGACAACCTGAAAGAACGGGTAGCCAATCTGGAAGCGAGCATAGAACAGATGAACTCGGACATCAGCAACTATCAGCAGATGGTTGAAGGAAAGATTCTGGTGGTGGGATATAGCAAGGATGAACAGGACAACTATACCATCGAACTGAGTAACGGCGAAACTGTAACCATATACAGCGGCAAAGTAGACATGAACGATATGCCCTTGTTCAGCGTCAACGCGTCAGGTCACTGGGCATATACCATCAACGACATGACCACCGAACTGCTCGTTAACGACAAACCGGTAAGCGCCATCCCCGAAGCGGGAACAGCAGGCGTCACCCCGAAACTAAAAGTAGATGCAAACGGTTTCTGGCTGGTCTCTATTGACAACGGAAGCACCTGGAACAAACTAGGCAACAACCAGATTGCCGACGGAACGCAAGCCGTTGCCAACGCAAGTTCCCTGTTCAGCAACGTGACCATCGACGAAGCGACCGGGCAGATCACCTTTACCATCCGTGCCGACAACAGCCAAGTAAAAGTCCCCATCTACGGAAAAGACTTCTACCTGACAATCAAGTATGAAGGCACAGCCACTTTCGGTCTGGGACAAAAGCAGGAGTTCGTGGTAGAACAAGCCAACGTGGAAACAGCCACCATCGAAAACCAGACATGGGGCGTGAAACTGACGGAAAACAAACTGATCGTCACCGCCCCCAAAACAAACGTGCAAGGGAAAGAATACGAAGAACAGATTTACATCAAGATATTCTCGAAAGAAGGTTACTGCCGGGTAGTGAAACTTCCGGTAAAACTGCTGACCACGAAGATAGATGCCAACTCGGCAATAGCCTGGCAACACTTCAAGACAGGAGAAAACAATGTGCTGCCCGACTATTCGTATGCCGGATATAATCATGGAGAAAGTGCGCCGCAAGGCGCATTTTCTTTAGGATACCAAGTGATCAACGTAAAAGAGCGCATGACCGCCAAGAACATGACCGCCCGTGAAGCGCTGATCAGCATCCTGCAAGAGAAAGGTATGACAAAAGTAAACGGAACCAACAAGCTGAACGCCAACGCGAAGATTGTAATCTATTTCCCCGCAGGCGACTACGTTCTTCACAACGATGACGACAACACCCGCGACGAAAGCAAGCAGAAGGACGCCGTTGACTCGAAAAACAACAATGTCAGCAGTGGCATTGAAATCTATGGCGGTAACTTTGTGATCAAAGGCGACGGTCCCGACAAGACCCGTCTGATCATGGAAACGCCTAATCTGCCGACAAGTATCAGCAATCTCAGTTCATCACCTATACTGTTGGCAATCAAGCACACCAACGGTCCGAACAATGCCGGTAACTCCCCCAAGCTCGCTTCCGTAACCGAGAATGCCAAGCGCGGAGACTTTACCGTGAAAGTCAGCGGAACCACCGGAATCTCCTCCGGACAGTGGGTACAGTTGCGCTTGCGCAGCGGAGACAGGGAACTGGTAAAGAAGGAAATCGGTCCGATTGCCCTCAACGAGAACTGGGCGATAGCAAAAGCCCCTATCTCCATCAACCAAAGCTCCGACGACCTGTACGGAGTAAAAATCACCGAATTTCATCAGGTAAAATCCGCTGCAAACGGCAAGATCACTTTCTACGAACCGATCATGCACGACATCGACATCAAGTATAACGATACGGAAGGATGGGAAATCCGCACGTACAAATATCTGGAGAATGTCGGTATAGAAGACCTGAGCTTCGTAGGAAACGCATTGGACGGCTACGCCCATCACGGAGAAGGACACGCCGAACAGGCTAAAGTAGGCTGGCAATACGACGGAGCCTACAAACCGCTGCTGCTGCAACGTGTAGTCAATTCATGGGTACGCAACGTCCACTTCGAGAGTGTCAGCGAAGCGCTTACTTTTGCCGAATCTGCCAACAGCTCGGCATATGATATCCGTATCAGTGGAAAACGCGGACATTCAGCCGTACGTTCGCAAGGTTCTTCACGCGTCTTTATCGGCAAAGTCCGCGATGAAAGCGCAGGAAATGACGTATACGGAAAGAGTTGTCAAGGGCAGTTCCACGGCTGCGGCGTATCGAAGCCAAGTGTAGGAACCGTATTATGGAACGTAACCTGGGGCAATGACGCCTGTTTCGAATCCCACGCCACACAACCCCGTGCCACGCTGATAGACAATTGCAGCGGCGGACTTGTATACTACCGCGCAGGAGGCGATGAAAATGAAGTCCCCAATCACTTAGGCGACCTCACCCTATGGAATCTGAATGTGACCGGAACGGATTCTCACGCTTCTAACTTCGCATGGTGGAGCGACAGCGATACATGGTGGAAGATTTTCCCGCCTATCGTAGTCGGTACACATGGTATGAATGTGAAATTTCCCAGTAAAGAGCAGCAACAAGTCACATACGAAGAAAGTACCGGTATGAAGGTATCCCCCGAATCTTTGTACGAGGCACAATTGCGGGAACGTCTGGGCTATGTACCCGGATGGCTCAACGCCCTTAAGTAACAACCAATCACCCGCACGATTTTTCTAACCTTCAGTTAAAAACGTATATGAAAATCAGACTTTAATCAATTTAACACCCAAAAGAGAGGGGCCGTGAGGTTCCTCTCTTTTACTTTTCCGTATCTTTGCAGCAAATTAAAAGATATGCAAGATACACTACCCATCCATTTTGCTCCGCTGCAAGGTTACACCGAAGCAATTTACCGCAATGCACATGACGCCTTCTTCGGCGGTGTAGACACCTATTATACTCCGTTTGTACGATTGGAAAAAGGGAACTTTCGCCGCAGAGATGTCCGGGGAATCGAACCCGAGAACAATGGGGTAACCCACCTGATTCCTCAGTTGATAGCCTCGTCGGCAGAGAAAGCAGAAGTGATTTTATCCCTTTTCATCGAAAAAGGATATCAGGAAGTGGATATAAACCTAGGCTGTCCGTTCCCGCTTCTGGCGAAACGTCATAACGGCTCCGGCATCCTTCCTTATCCCGAAGAGGTGAAAGCATTGCTCAGCATTGTCACCCGATATCCGCAGATCAGCTTCTCCGTCAAAATGAGACTGGGATGGGAACAGCCGGATGAATGCCTGGCACTCGCCCCCATACTGAATGACCTGCCTCTGCGCCAGATCACCATGCACCCCCGTCTGGGCAAACAAGGTTACAAAGGAGAAGTTGACTTGCAAGGATTCTCAGCTTTCCGGGAGGTCTGCCGACTTCCGCTTGTCTACAATGGAGACATTCATAATTTAGAAGATATTCAACGCATCAACGCACTATTCCCCTCCCTGGCGGGAATCATGATAGGACGCGGACTACTGGCAAATCCGGCCTTAGCACTGGAATACAAAGAAAACCGTACGCTTGCGCCCGATGAAATGAGGGATAGACTGAAATCCATGCACAAAAGCGTGTACAACAATTACGACGTGCTATTGGAAGGAGGAGAGGGACAGCTACTGACTAAAATGAAGACTTTTTGGGAATACCTGGCACCCCAAACCGACAGAAAAGTACTGAAAGCGATTCATAAAAGTACGAATATCAGCAAATATTATCAGGCTGTCGGTGCCTTTTTTAATCAACGGTAGGCTGCCCAATTTTGAAATAATGATTTGCTAACCGTTCTCATTACTGGAAAGTATTCTGAATAAAATATCTATTCTTCAATATTTCACTGTACCTTTGAAAACTTGAAACCAAATGATACAAATATGGCGAAGATTAAAGTGCAGAATACGGAGATTACGGTCGTTGCATATAACGACAACGATTATATTTCACTGACTGATATGGCTCGCAGTCAGATGCAAGAGCATATCATTTTTCGATGGCTTAGTTTGAAAAGCACCCTTGAGTATATCGGGGAATGGGAAATGTTGTACAATCCAAGTTTTAATTGTACCGAATTCGGTACAATTAAAAATATGGCAGGAAGTAACAACTTCGTGCTATCCGTAAAAACATGGATTGAACGGACAGGAGCTATTGGAATCATCTCAAAGGCGGGGCGATATGGAGGAACGTATGCCCACCGTGATATTGCCTACCACTTCGGTATGTGGATCAGTCCCCGCTTCCAACTGTTGCTTGTTAAAGAATACCAACGTCTAAAAGAGCAGGAACAGGCTCAAATAGGATGGACTGCCAAACGCGAACTCTCAAAGATTAACTACCGTATACATACTGATGCCATCAAGCAGAACCTTATTCCGACAGAAATCACTCCTGCACAAGCAAGCATCATTTATGCAGAAGAGGCCGATGTACTCAACGTTGCCATGTTTGGCATAACTGCAAAAATATGGCATGAACAGAACCCCGAACTGAAAGGCAACATTCGTGACTATGCCTCTATCAATGAACTGATTTGTCTTTCTAACATGGAGAACTTGAATGCCGTGTTTATTGACCAAGGTATTCCACAAGGTGAGCGGCTCATCAAGTTAAACCAAATAGCCATTCAGCAAATGCGTATATTGGAGGATGATGGGAAGAGAAAATTGTTAAAGTAGGATTGACTTTCAGTCCAAATCATTTAGTGCCATTCCTCTCTTTTTTATTCGTTTATTCCATAGATTTTCCGTAATTTTGCGCCCGTTTATTAACAAGCACATTATGAAAAAATACATTCTATTATCTCTCTGCTTGATGACACTATCAAGTAGTTTCGCACAATTAAAGGATTTTAAATTCAAATTCTACGGACAGATTCGCACGGACTTCTACTATAACAGCCGTGCCAACGAGGAAACTGTAGACGGATTGTTTTACATGTATCCCAAAGATGAAGTGCTCGACAGCAATGGTGAAGACCTGAACGATACATCGAACAGTAACTTCTATACATTATATTCCCGTTTGGGACTGGATGTGGCAGGCCCGAAGTTGGGAACAGCCAAGACATCCGCCAAAGTGGAAGTGGACTTCCGCGGGTCGGGAACTTCTTACTCCACCATTCGTCTGCGCCATGCATACTTTAATCTGGACTGGGGAAAGTCGGCTGTGCTGGTAGGTCAGACATGGCATCCGTTGTTCGGTGATGTTTCTCCTCAGATTCTTAATCTTTCCGTAGGAGCACCGTTCCAGCCGTTCAGCCGTGCACCGCAGATTCGTTATCGCTTCAACAACAAACACCTTCAGTTGACCGGAGCATTGGTATGGCAGTCTCAGTATCTGTCACAAGGACCTGCCGGTAAAAGTCAGGAATACATAAAGAAGAGCAATATCCCTGAGATTTATGTCGGAGCAGATTACAAAAACGGAGGATTTCTGGCGGGTGCCGGCATTGAAATGATTTCATTAAAGCCACGTACTCAATCTTCATGGGAAGAAACGACGCTTGATCCGACCACCAATAGTACTATATCAATCCCACATACGTACAAAGTAGACGAACGTATCACTACCCTCTCTTATGAGGCCCATGTAAAATATACCAATAAAAATTGGTTCATCGGCGCCAAAAGCGTATTAGGTTCCAACCTGACACAAGCATCCGGTTTGGGAGGATTTGGAATTAAGCACATAGACAACAAGACAAAAGAACAGGAGTACACTCCGATACGCTTCTCCAGTTCCTGGCTGAATGTAGTCTACGGACAAAAATGGAAACCGGGAATCTTTGTAGGATACGCCAAAAACTTAGGAACAAGCGACGAATTAGTCTCTGAAAAACTCTATGGAACAGGAACCAACCTCGATAAACTGGTAACTGCCGGAGCTGAACTTACCTACAACGTTCCTCACTGGAAGTTCGGAGTTGAGTATACATTGAGTTCGGCATGGTACGGCAAGCTGGATAAATCGGATGGTAAAATCATAGACACCCACTCCGTCAGCAACAACCGTATTGTAGCAGTCGCTATGTTCATGTTCTAATTTGCAGAAGATCATTCAACAGAATTTAAGTTCCTACATCATTTTAAGGCCGACTAAAAAGTCGGTGGTATCTTAAATCTCCTCCTTCGGGAAGGGAATTAATGATACTATTGACTTATTAGTCAGTCTCAATTTGTTTCAAAAAGTTTCAGACGCTTGAAACTTTTAGTTTCAAAGGTTGAAACCAAAAGTTTCGCCCCATGAAACAATCAGGAGAAATACTCGATTCGGATGATTTGACCGCCCGATCCGATTAACTCAACCGTATCAGTTATTTCAATTGCCCTGTTCTTTTAGGAAGCATTAAATCATTTATTAGTCAATAATGGATGATCTCTCAGTCATTAATAGCTGATTTCTCAATTATTAATGGCTGAGAGATCAAACGTTAACAGTTGAGAAATCAGCTATTAACATCCTGTAAGTCAAAAGATAACATTGTATAAATGAGACAGATCAGGATGAGACAGAGTGAGAGCAACCGTTTGCTCTCATACCTGCCACCACAGTTGCTACCACACCGAAAACCACGATGAATAAAAGGATACAGACCATTTGTTAGAGCATGAGAGCAAAACGGCTATCAAATCACTGTGGAGAGCCTGACCGATATGTAGGCTCCTCAGCTTTCATTGCTGCTATTACAGCCGATTCCTTTGGCCGTAAATGCTCTTGGGGGATCTGATTATTCAGATAGCATGCCACAGAACAAAAGATTATTTCTCCAGTTCTACCTCATAGCTGGCTCCATCCTTACAGAGGAAGCGAAGCACCGTTTGTTTTTTATCCTCGGATACCACCTTGCAGTAAGGGGTCTCCACTACCTTCCACCTGCCTTTCAGAGTCACCGTCACAGGAATCTCACCGCTTTCATTGTCAATCCACGGGCGGGAATAGATGCTGCGCTCCATACGTTTTCCGTCTTTATCGAAAGCCTCATCACTCGGACCACGATACAATGCCAAATCCGGTTGAGCTACAGTCAATAATACTTTATCAGCAGATTCCTTACGGACCATCACTAAGCAGGACGTATCCGTACGCTGCAATAATCCACCGGGAAGCAGTGACTGGGGAGTTTCAAAAAGCACATAAGAAGTTATCTTATCCGAAGGCGATTCAAGGATATGTGCATTCCGGTCTTGCTGTAATACGCTGTAGACAGGCTTCTTTGCAAAGGCAGTCATCGTCTTCCGGTCGGTTCCCGGCAGAATGGCATATTCGTAGCTTCCCGCTTTCGGTGCTTTCCCATGGTCGATAATCAATGATACCCAGTCTCCTTTCGTTTCTTTGCCTGTATCCTGCATACGGGAGTATTGTGGAAAGTTTTTCTCGAATCTTGCAGCAACCGGCACATAATATCCGGTACCCAGATGATCCATCCATACTTTTCCTTCACCCGCATTATTCTTCCAATAGTCATGTGCCTCTTTATCTGTCACCGCCAGTTGGAAGATGGTCGTCTCCGTTGGATAGTCCGTGTTTGTATTCTTGATATCCGAGCCCAGACAAACGATCATTCCATCGATGAAATGGAAGGATTTTCGCGCACGATGCGTTCCGTTATACTTATCGTGTTCGTGCAGTTTCATTCCGAAGTTACCATTCATCTTTCCTTGTGACAGGCCGCCGGCAAAGGCTTCATCCGAATAAAGCATCTCTTCCATTCCGGAGAATGTATCTACATTCAGCACGTTGGCTTTGAGCAGGTCCAGCGGGAGATGGATGGAAGTCACTCCCGGAATACGGTTCCAGTCGAAACCTTCCTGCTGCCATCCGCTGGTGGCGGGAGTCACTGTCTGTCCCGGAGGTGCTGTCAGTATCTGGAGACTTCCATGTGCCAGATAACGTCCATAGAGGTTGTGTCCCAGATAATGTTCGGCTGCCCAAAGGTAGCGTGAATGTCCGCGTGCCACAGCCGACCAGTTTTCACGCCGTTGCACAGATACACAGCCATAGCCTAGCGAGAGATTACCCTGCGGATCGGGTTCGGCACGAAAACCGTTCTCTACCAGTCGTTTGGCAATCTTACGCTCCTGAGCGTTCGAAACTTTCGGCATATATTCCGGTGCCTGTTCCGCAGAAGAGGAATCGGAAGATACGAGACGCAGGTAGGCGGATGCCATCTCTTTATCAAAATCGCCCTTTCCATCGGGAGTTCCGGCAATTGCCATTATCGCATAGTGCATGGGAACTAATTTCCCCTTTCCATCGGGATGGCGCCCGGACATAGACAAGGGAAAGTTCAGTTTATTGCAGTAGAAACGCATGGCAAGCAGGACATCTTTGACCGTCCGGTGTGCCAATTCGGAAACGGCAAGGCTTGTCCGACTGAAAAGATAAATCATATTCGTTGCCCCGTCCAGTCCTCCAACGGCATAGGCAGGGTAGTTATTACGGTGATGGAAAGCTCCTCCGTCCACTTTGAAAGAACCGGCCAGTCCCGGTGCAGGACGGCAACCGTAGTCAATCCATCGGGAGAAGGATTTCAAGTATTGCAGCTTCTCCGGTGTGTCTTCCATCATCAGAATGCTTGCGATACGCCCGGTGGTTTGTGTATTGAAAGAATCCATGTCGATTCCGTTGCCTTCCGGCTTGGGATATACTTCGTTGGTGATGGCATACCAACGCAACGTACGCTCCGCTTCGAGCAGTTTTCCTTCTTCCCGCAATACATCTTTCATCAGGAAATAAGCCGGATAAAGTCCGCGCACGCTATATCCGTAATGATGAATATTGCCCCAGCAACTACCGTAAGCCACTCCCTGATCGGTGATATGGTCGTACATCGCAAGAAATTTCCGCCTCATCTCCTTGCGGATCGGTGATCCTGCCTCACTGTTATTGTAAGCCACGGCAATCCGTTTCATTAAGTCAAAATAGGCACGCATCTCTATTCCCATCTTGGTCAGCATATCCTTGTCCCAGTCCGGAATCATCCGTTCGTAGGCTTCGGAAGCACGCACCATGAAAACGGGCACTCCGGACACTTGCCCGTCCTTATAGGTTATCTGATAGAGGTCGTATTTCTTACGGATGGTTTCGGCTTCTTTCTCCGTCACCTTCCCTTTGGTATAGATCATGTCACGGAAACGCTTTTCCAGCAGTTTCATTTCCTGCCGCTGCTTGTCGCTTACGGGAGTCAGTTCGATGTCCGGTTTCAGGAGGGAGTGTTTGTAGAGTACCAGCCAGTGATTGGTAGTGCCGGCATTGACAAAGGGGACTTGCAGATCGGCTGTCTGCTGGCGGGCATCTACCTTTGTCGCAGTGATCAGATGATCGATGAAAAGGCGTCCTTTTGCATCGGGAGCCACGATGCGGAGCTCGTTCATTCCTTCTTCCGGCGTGCCTTGCATATCGCGTTCATAGCAGACCCATGCCGCACGCCAGCCTTTGAAATTGATGCCGAAAGGGAAAGAAACGCACTTACGGCCGTCTTTCAGAAATTCAAACTCGATAGCAGCGTCCTGAGGCTGCTCATTGTATATCCATACGATGAAAGCGGAAAGATACAGGTCTTTCCCTGTCGGGTCCTTCTTTTCAAACTTCAGGTCTTTCCGGAGTTCCAGTCTCCCGTTCGGTTCGAAGGTCCATTCCAACGAATGTTTCCCGTCTTTATAATGTGCACCGGATATGCCTAACTGAGACTGAACACCGGTTATACAGGCAGGTAACTGCGGCTCTTCAAAAGAGAACATCCGCTCATCCGTAACTATCTGCGCATTGAGGAATGCCGGACAGAGAAAAGACAATATCAGCATTGTCACTGACAGAGTAAAAGATTGCTTTATCATAGAATATATCGTTTTAGGTCCGATGGTAAATCGGTTTATCATTAGCCGGTATTTACAGAGAAGATTACCTGTTCATCTCCCGAATGCAAAGAAACCCCTCTTTTGTTGGAAAGAGGGGTTCAAATCGTACAAAATAGTTCAAATTATGTGCTATATCTTATAGATAATGACCGATATGCTCTCTGCCGGTCCTGCTCTTAAGGGTGAAGTTCTTTAAAAGCCGCATTCTCTTCCTGCACGTGCTGAATGGTTTGTTTCAGCTCTGCAATCGGCAAATCATATCCATACCAGCCGGTATAACAGTCTACTACATACCATTTTCCATCAGGCAGCAGTTCGAACTCCACACGTAAGTCGATCTCCGATTCTTCGTATCCCGCCTCAAATACCTTATGCGCCGGTTCGTTCAGCGTAAACTTAGATACATAAATGCCGCCCTCTTCCTGAGTGATACGTTCTTCTTTCAGCGTTTCACTGTCCAGCAACGGCCACTTTTCCTTCGTAAAAGGGAACGTTTTCTCAGTTTCCCCGTCATCTGCCAATAAAGTAACCGGCGTTTTCAACGGAAACTTGACACGAGTATACTGAAACGCCGCGCTGGAAGTAAACTTATCCAGAAACGACTTGAAATCTTCTCCTGTCTGTGCTGCTTCACTTTCTACTTTCGCCCTGGAGCTATTGCCACAGGAAATAAATGAAATACCTGCCAGCAATGACATGACCATCAAACAGCATGCAAACTTCTTAGCTCTCATAACACGATATAAATTAAGAGTTTAAAATAACGCTGCAAAGATAATGACAAGTTCAATATCTTGATACGAATCGGGAAGAAAATAATTAGCCTATAAAATCTCCAGCTTTTCGGGCAGTTGATTCACAGTTAAACAACTATAAATAATATACTTACCACACCTCATTATTCAGGTATTAAAATAACTTTGTCAGAAATCGAAATACTAACTTAAATAAAAACACACCTATGAGACATCCCCACTGTTTTCTCCTGATAGGTCTTTTGCTTTTATGCAGCACACAGACTATCGCTTTCGCCCAATCCGGCACTTATCAGACAATTCCCGAACCTTTGCGAGGCTACTGGCAATTTAAAGCAGACAATGTATCTGACTGGAACGGTCCGCTCATCGGAGAGAATTTCGTAGAGAACTATTACGTCGTTTTCTATGCCGAACAGATAAAACAGGAAGCTGACGGCAGCTACTTCTTCCATTTACGCAATCAGAAAGGAGATACGACGGAATTCCGTATCACACCTACCGGTAATGACGCTGCCACCATCTGGTACAAAGGCTGGAAAGAGCCGAAGAACTGTATCCGCAAGCAAGTCCCCGACCATACGGAACCGCTCACTCCCCTTACATTGCCCGACCGTGTTTATCAGAAATGGGTGAAAGGATTATCCGGAAAAGTAATCTACGAATTCACCCGTGACGGAAAACTGCTCTATGACGGAAAAACATGGGATATCTTATCGGCCGGATATTTTCTCAATAAAGAATATCGGCTGCTCGTCAAAAACGGAGAATCATACAAACTGCTTTACCTCAGCTTCCCCCTGCCGAAAACAATGAACGTAGCCGCTGAACTGCAAAATGAGAAAGTCTCTCCCATCGCCTCACGCCCTGAAATATATGCTTTCGCCGGATGTTGGATAAATCAAGCGACCGGGGACTGGCGCATCGGATTCTTCGAAGACTTTGCTGTCTACCAATGTCAATTTTGGGATTATGAGTCGATAAACACCCAAAAAAATCAGACCACCATCATCCTGAAAAATGGAACGGAACAACTGAAAGTACGTTTAACTCGTAAAGATGAAACATCCTGCACCCTGTCTGTCGGAAAAGAAAAGGCACAGACATATATTCTTTGTAACGACAAGTATCTGCCCGATTATCCGGTAGCTGATACCACTCCTTTCGTAGACAATGGTTATCAAACGGATAGCGTGACTCTCATCGGATACCTGCGTAACCTGCCTTCGACACGTCCTTTCGAAGTAGACGTACCGGATATGATCACCAATAATGAAGAAGAATATACAACCGAAATCGACTCACTTGGAAGGTTCACCCTCCGTTTCCCTGTATTGAACAGCCACAACGTGTTCATCGATTGGGGACGTACCACTATCTGTACATCCGTAGAGCCGGGAGAGACCTATTTCCTCTATGTGGACTTCGCTGACAAAAAGAAATTAGTGATGGGAGAAAAGGCACGTATCCTCAACGAACTGCTGGCCCACGAAGGACTCAGTGAATATATCGGCTACGACGAAGGAGAAAAAATGGAAAATATGGAATATTTGCAAAAGACGCAGGATATCATCCGTCATAAATCAGAATATCGCGCAAAGATGCTCAATGATCATCCGCTTCTCTCGCACAAGTTCCGCTATTACACAGAACAGGAAATCCGCTACAACGCCGCACGCGACCTGATGCAACGCCGCTTTTCGGTAGATCGTAACAAGCAGGAGCATCTGCAACCGGAATTTATGAGTTATGTAGACTCCGCACTATATCCCCGTCCGGTAGAACCTTATACGCTTCTCAGAGATTATGGTTCTTTCCTGCGGGATTACGTCGGATACATAACGGACATTGCTCCCGCTTCTTCAAACAGACTGACTGTGACTCCTCAAAAGATGGAAATGCTCTATCTTAAATTTGAAAGGGACGGAAAGATTCAGCTATCACAAGAAGAAAAAGACGCATTACACGCCTTCAGTAACTTCGAAAAAGAAATTGAAAAAATGAAAGCTGCGAATACTGCTGACTCGCTGACAATGGCTGCCTACAACAAAAAGATGGAACCGAGCATCAAAACAATACAGAGCCTCGTAGGCAGAGACGAAATTTTCAATGACTATATGATGGGAAACTTGCTCGCCAATTCCATCAATCGTACCCTTGCTATCATTGACTCCCTGCAAATGGACGAAAAATTAAAGGAGATACTAAAGGCAAATTGCTATTATGAGATGTTGCAGCAGACTCACAAAGAATTGCCGGACAGCCTCATCAGTAAATTCAAAGCAGAAGTTTCTAATCCTTCCCTACAGGCTTATGTATTAAATCAACAAGGGATATACGAAGAAATATCCCATAAGGCCATCGAATATCCCGAAAGCCTGATGCCTAACGAACCTCTGGCAGAGATCACAGACGGAGAACAATTATTCCGCAAAATCATCGAGCCTTATAAAGGGAAAGTGGTTTATCTGGATGTATGGGGCACCTGGTGCGGTCCGTGCAAGGACATGATGCAATATGCAGGAAGTGCCAAGAAGCTATTTGAGGGAAAAGACGTGATATTCTTGTATCTCTGCAACCATTCCTCGGACAAATCGTGGAAAAACATTATCAAGGAATATGGACTGACCGGCAAAATTGCCGTCCACTATAACCTGCCCGATGAGCAGCAAAGGGCTATTGAGAAGTTCCTGCAGGTTCGCTCCTTCCCCACCTATATATTGATAGACAAGGAAGGAAACATCGTAAACCGTGACGCCCCCAGACCCAACAGGGAAAATGACCTTCTTAATGCAGTCTATAAGTTATTAGAGAAATAAACGACTCATTTCTTCCGCAAATACTCGTATCCGAAACGGCAAAAGAGACATTTCCGTTTATCACAATACTCTTTGCGGAGCTGTATCAATGCCTGGCTATCTGCCGCCGAACCGACCGGTAGCCCGGCATCTCCCCACGACCGGATAATATGATTATTCTCCGCTTTCAACTCTTCCAGAAAACGTCCGGCACGATCACACATCCGCTCATCGGTTCTATGCAGACCATAAGCATATAAGAAAGGAACAACGGTATTAATCACAATCAAGTCCTGTGACCTCTCTCCCATCGATTTCTCTTTCTGCGAAGAAGGCCGGCCGAATATATAATGATTATCCCAATAAGCAGAAGCATGAGTAGACAGTAGTTGACGCACTTCCGGCAAGGTTTCTGCCTCCATCATCTGCGAAAAAAGCTTATCAACTTTCTGATACAAGTAGGCCAACTGTGCTAACCGGATATGGGGAAAGTTTTCCGGACGAAGCCTCAAAAAACGCCATAAACCGGCATCCATCACCTGAGTTATTTCAAACTTCCGTTGCAGATAGCGAAATTCTTTACGAAGCCGGAGACTATACTCATCTTCCTGCTCCTTCTTTAAAAACGCCTCCTCCAGCAAACCGGCCTGCCCGAAGAAAAAAGCCTCTATCTGGAACAGATCATTCCGATGCTTGTCTATCGCCCGGAACGGAAGCAGTCCTGCCCACGTCTCAAAAGCATCGCCATTCAAGCCGAAACCGAAATTACGGGCAAGAGTGATAAAGAAGGTATCTTCCCAATGACGGTCACATCGTTCCAGCCGGTCGGCAATTTGCCTTGCTTTTTGCTCCAGTCGTTCGGTCTGAAGAGCCGTCAGCCAGGAGTGAATCGTTAATTTGGATAAGGACCCTATGATGGAGTAGCAGGCAGGATATTGGTCGGCAATGCAGAGTTCATGATAATGGGTTTGTACATTCTCGGGACAGGTCAATAGCAGTTGGGGGATTTGCTCACCGTTGGAACGGGTTACTTCGGCGTCTGCCTCGGCCACCACATGCAAAATCACAGAATCGTATGCTTTATCATGGTCGTGACCGTGACGGTACCAGTCTGAAGAATGAGTATGTATCTCTATATTTCCCACCCACAATGTACCGTCTATCTTCAGCTTCGCATTAAAGAAGTCGGGACCGGCATCAGGGTTCTGCAGTCCGGAATCGATAATTTCTACCAGTAAGCCTTTGGTGGTTTGCAGTATTTTGAGAGGGAATAATTTATGTTTCCACACATAGTGGAGAAGGTGTTCCATGTTAACAGAAAGTTAATGTGCACTGCAAATGTAATAAAAATCTTATCTTTGCGACTATTATTTTGAATATAAGTCAGAAAACAATGAAAATAGCGTTGATCGGTTATGGAAAAATGGGCAAGGAACTTGAAAAGGCAGCCCTTAGTCGCGGACACGAAATTGTCTGCATTATTGATGTTGATAATCAGGAAGACTTTGAGTCGGAAGCATTCAAGTCCGCCGACGTAGCCATTGAGTTCACCAATCCGATGGTAGCCTACAGCAATTATATGAAAGCTTTCAAAGCCGGAGTCAAATTAGTATCAGGCAGTACAGGATGGATGGCGGAACATGGCGAAGAAATCAAAAAGCTATGTACCGAAGGAGGAAAAACCCTTTTCTGGTCGTCCAACTTCAGTCTTGGAGTAGCTATCTTCTCGTCTGTCAACAAGTATCTGGCAAAAATAATGAATCAATTCCCCGGTTATGACGTCACCATGAGCGAGACTCATCATATCCATAAACTGGATGCACCCAGCGGCACTGCCATCACACTGGCTGAAGGCATACTGGAAAACATGGACCGCAAAGACAAATGGGTAAAAGGAACGCTCCTTGCACCGGACGGTACCGTCAGCGGCACCGACGCCTGCGCTTCCAACGAGTTTCCTATCGACTCGATCCGTGAAGGAGAGGTTTTCGGCATCCATACCATCCGCTACGAGTCAGAAGTAGACAGCATTTCCATCACGCACGATGCCAAAAATCGCGGCGGCTTTGTATTGGGAGCCATTCTTGCTGCCGAATACACGGCCCAACATGAGGGATATCTGGGCATGAGTGATTTATTCCCATTCTTAAACGAATAAGGCTTCAAAGCCACTATCAAACGAATATAGATTATGAGACAAGCCACACGCACACAATGGATCAAATGCACCATTGCTATTCTCCTTTATCTCGCCTTCCTCATCTGGGTACGCAGTTGGTGGGGGCTGATTGTCGTTCCTTTCATCTTCGATATTTATATCACCAAGAAAATACCCTGGTCATTCTGGAAGAAATCGAAGAATCCTACCGTTCGTAATGTTATGAGTTGGGTAGATGCCATTGTCTTTGCATTGGTTGCTGTCTACTTTGTCAATATCTACATTTTCCAAAACTATCAGATTCCTTCCTCGTCTTTGGAAAAGTCATTGCTGGTAGGCGACTTCCTGTACGTCAGTAAGATGAGCTACGGGCCACGTGTGCCGAATACGCCGCTTTCCATGCCGTTGGCGCAACATACGCTGCCTATTTTAAATACCAAATCATATATCGAATGGCCTCAGTGGAAATATAAAAGAGTTCCCGGGTTCGGAAAAGTGAAACTCAATGACATTGTTGTCTTCAACTTTCCTGCCGGTGATACGGTAGCGCTCAACAATCAGCAAACAGATTTCTACTCTATAGCCTACGGTGAAGGTCAGCGCCTGTATCCCAAGCAGATAGAGATGGACAGTCTGACACGCCAGCAGCAACGTGCTGTTTACGATTTGTATTATAATGCCGGTCGCCAGCAGATTCTATCGAATCCGCGTGTTTACGGAGAGGTCGTTTATCGTCCGGTAGACCGCCGTGAAAACTATGTAAAACGCTGTGTCGGTCTGCCCGGAGATACGCTGCAGATCGTAGACGGTCAGGTCATGATTGACGGCAAGGCTATCGAGAATCCCGAAAATCTGCAGTTCAACTACTTCGTACAGACCACAGGCCCGTATATCACGGAAGATATGTTCCGTGAATTAGGCATCAGCAAGGCAGACCAGACATTGTATGATGATTCTTCATGGGAAGAAACCTTCAGACAGATCGGACTGGACAATCGGAATGCACAAGGAAAGATGGCTCCTATTTATCATCTTCCGCTGACGAAGAAAATGTACGAAACATTGTCCGGCAACAAAAAGCTCATCAGCAAGATCGTCATGGAACCGGAAGAGTATGCCGGACAGATGTACCCGCTCAACTTACATACCAAATGGAACCGTAACAACTACGGTCCGATCTGGATTCCCGCCAAAGGTGCTACTATCACTCTGACTGAAGATAACCTGCCTATCTACGAACGTTGTATTGTCGCTTACGAAGGAAATAAGCTGGAAATCAAGCCGGACGGTATTTATATCAACGGCGAGAAAACCGATCAATATACCTTTAAGATGGACTATTACTGGATGATGGGCGACAACCGCCACAATTCTGCGGACTCCCGCTATTGGGGATTTGTTCCTGAAGACCATGTAGTAGGTAAACCTATCGTTGTATGGCTGTCACTTGACAAAGACCGCGGATGGTTTGACGGAAAAATCCGTTGGAACCGCCTCTTCAAGTGGGTAGACTGATAAGGATACAGACGTGATAGAGTGATAAGGTGATAGAAATTGATGAACATTCGTAAATTCAAATGGATATTCGCATTCGCCGGAGCAATAGCCGTCGTGCTTCTGCTCCGGGGATTCGCTTTTACATCCTGCCTTATCCCTTCCACCGGTATGGAGAATTCACTTTTTCAGGGTGAACGTATTCTGGTCAACAAATGGAGCTACGGCCTGCGGGTTCCGCTGATGTCACTGTTCTCATATCACCGTTGGTGCGAGCGATCTGTCCGGCAACAAGATGTTGTAGTCTTTAATAATCCCGCCGCCATCGGGCAACCGACTATTGACCGAAGAGAAATCTATATCAGCCGTTGTATCGGTACTCCCGGTGATACCCTGCTTGTCGATTCCCTTTTCTCCGTATCCTCTCCCGAAGCGCAATTCAATCCGGATAAGAAGAGACTCTACTCCTATCCCGCTACTAAAGAGCAGTTGATCACTTCGCTTATGCAAACCCTTTCCATCACCAACGACGGACTGATGGGAAGTAATGACAGTACTCATGTCCGCAGTTTCAGCCGCTATGAATATTACTTACTGGAACAAGCGATCAGCGATCAGAACTGGATTCAGCCTTTGACGGAAAAGAGCGAAAAAGAGCTTAAACCGCTCATCGTTCCCGGCAAAGGGAAAGCACTACGAGTATATCCGTGGAATATCACATTGCTGCGAAATACCCTCGTGATGCACGAAGGCAAACAGGCGGAAATAAAGAATGATACGCTTTATATCGACGGAAAACCCACACAGCATTGTTTTTTTACCAAAGATTACTACTGGATGGCTTCCAACAATAGTGTCAATCTGTCCGATTCACGTCTGTTCGGATTCGTTCCGCAAGACCATATTATCGGGAAAGCATCACTAATCTGGTTCTCTAAAGAAAAAGGAACGGGAATCTTTGACGGATACCGATGGAATCGCTTCTTTCAGTCTGTAAAATAATTCACATGCATAGTTTTCAACATAACATCTGTACATAAAATAATGAGAATAGCTTATTTATCATCTGCCTACCTTGCTCCAGTAGAATATTATACCAAACTATTGGAATATGATAAAATATATGTCGAACAACACGATCATTATATAAAGCAAACCTATCGCAACCGTTGTACGATTGCCGGACCTGACGGCGAACTGGCACTCTCCATTCCAACCGTCAAACCGGATACGCTGAAATGTCCGATGAAGGATATACGTATTTCCGATCACGGTAACTGGCGCCATCTGCATTGGAATGCTATCGAATCAGCCTACAACAGCACTCCTTACTTTGAATATTATAAAGACGACTTCCGACCTTTCTATGAGAAGAAATACGAGTTTTTAGCCGATTTCAACGAAGAAATCTGCCAGCTGGTCTGTAAGTTGATAGACATTCAGCCTTGCATCGAACGAACTACAGAATATAAAATGGAATTTGCTACAGAAGAAGCGGACTTCCGCGAGATTATTCATCCCAAGAAAGATTTCCGGATAGCTGATCCGGAATTTATTCCGCATCCCTATTACCAGGTATTTGATTCCAAACTCGGTTTTCTCCCTAATCTGAGTATTATTGACCTGCTTTTCAATATGGGACCGGAGAGTTTATTGGTATTAACAAGTAAATAACATTATAATAGCCAGACAAAGACATCAAACGTCCTGACACTACGTATCTTATCATACATCCCGGTAAGGTTAACAGGCGGACAAGCCTTGATTAATATCTTTTGTCCGCTTCCTGTTTTCGTTCCACGTACGTAAACCGTTGGGACTGCGTACGTGATCCCATCGGTTCACGTACATGAACTCATGGGATTACAGACGTGAAACGAAGAAATGTAACGACCGTACTACATTAATCTAACGTTGAAAACAGCTTAATAAACGTAGCACAAACTATTAAATGAACCGGCTTACCTGAATCAGGAAGGCAGAATCTCTTATGAAGGTGACAATAGAAAAGTTGTTTTTCTCTATTATCACCCTATTGTCACCACCTATTGTCACCCTTATCACGCTAAATTCCAGCACATTAAGCCTGAAAAGTGACAAGTGACAATAAGAATAACGTTTTAACTCTAGTTGAAAGAGGCACATTCTATATCACTACAATTCATCATTGATTGAAGTTTATCACAGTAAAATCAAGCTAAGAAGCCTTATTTCTAACCACAAACAAGACTCGTTTCAAAGAAAAAGGAGAATGTTGTGACTCTCTCTTTTATAAGATAACAACATTCTCCCAGCAATCTGTTTTACCGGGGGAGGCCCCCAGTTTTACCAAACGGATACCTATCTCAACTCAAATGGTACAATTCCTTTAATGTCTCTGGATGATGTTCCGATGACTGCTTCAAACTTACCCGGTTCTGTCATCCATTCGTGTTTGACATCATCGAAGAAGCTCAGGGCTTTTTTATCAATCGTCAGCGTTACAGCCTTCTCCTCACCCGGAGCCAGTTTTACTTTCTTGAAACCCTTCAATTCCTTGACAGGACGAGGCAGAGAGGATTTCTTATCGCTGACATAAAGCTGGATAACTTCCTGACCTTCACGAGTACCTGTATTCTTTACGTTGATCGTGAAAGAGATGGTATCATCGGCAGTCATCACCTTTTTGTTAGCCGAAGGTTTCCCGTAAGCGAAAGTAGTATAGCTCAATCCGTGTCCGAACGGGAAAAGCGGTTTGATCTTTTCTTTGTCTGCCCAGCGATAGCCTACAAAAATATCTTCACGATAGATTTCGTTTATGGTATCACCATTGTTCTTGGAGTGTGCCAGTTCTTCTTTATTCCCCGGATATTCACCCAGTGTATGTGCGCCTACGTCTTCCAGTCTTGCAGGAAAAGTAAAAGGAAGTTTCCCCGACGGATTAGCATCTCCTAGCAGTACCGAAGCAAGAGCTGTTCCGGCTTCCGAACCTAAGAACCAACCCTGAACAATAGCGGGCACTTCATTTACCCAAGGCATGGCAACCGCATTACCGGAGATGTTTACGACAATCAAGTTCTTATTTACTTTTGCCAACTCGCCAATCACTCTGTCCTGCGCATACGGCAACCCAAGGGATGCACGGTCCGAATCTTCGCAATCCTGATGATTGCTCTTGTTCAGTCCACCGAAGAAAATTACGTAATCCGCATCTTTAGACACTTCTACAGCCTCAGCAAGAAGTTCATCCTCCGAACGGTCGTCTTTCAAATCTTGTCCGGTCTGTACTCCATTATATTCCCCTGTCGGGTCACCAACGTATCCACGGGCATACAAAACTTCCGCCTGTGAACCTACGCGGTTCTTCAAGCCGTCCAAAGGAGATATCTCATATTTCACTTTCAGAGAAGAACTGCCACCGCCTACAGTCATCATCTTAATGGCGTTTTCACCGATAACAGCAATCTTCCTGGCTTTCTTCAAGTCAATAGGCAATACATTATCCTTATTCTGTAACAGTACAATTCCTTCTTCACCGATTTTGCGTCCGGCTTGTCCATGCTCGGGCGAAGCCAGAGAACCGAAAGGTTTATACGGGTTCATCGAAGTGCGGAAGATCAGACGGAGGATATTACTCACTTTTTCGTCCAGTTCTTTGGTTCCGACTGTGCCGTCCTGGATCAGTTTCAGGTAAGGATGTGCCAAATAGTAATTGTCATAAGCATTCCTTGTCCCGGCAGAAAGTCCGTTTGTCCATGAACCGAACTCCATATCCAGACCATTCGAAATGGCCTGGAAAGTATCATGTACTCCGCCCCAATCTGAAACGACGACACCATCAAAGCCCCATTCCTTACGCAGAATATCTTGCAGCAATCGCTTATTATGGCACGCATGCTGAGTCTTATAGAGCTTACCGGAGTCGGTATCTTCACTAAACGAATAAAGGTTGTAAGCTCCCATTATTGCCCAAGCACCACCTTCCTGAACGGCCGCTTTGAAAGCCGGAAGATAAATCTCATAAAGAGCACGGTCGCTCAAATGAACATTGGTGGTGTGACGGTTGAACTCCTGATTGTTTAATGCGTAATGCTTCACACAAGCAGCAACACCGTTTTCCTGTACTCCCTTAATATAAGGAACTACCATCATGGAAGACAGGTACGGATCTTCACCCATATATTCAAAATTACGCCCATTCAACGGGGTGCGGTAGATGTTGACACCGGGCCCCAGGAGAATATCTTTTTTCCGGTAACGGGCTTCTTCGCCAATGCTCTTCCCATAAAGGTAAGACATTTCGGGATTCCATGTTGCAGAAAGGCAAGTCAATGCAGGATAGGCTATACAGGAATCGTTTGTCCATCCTGCCTGATCCCACTCATCCCATAATACTTCGGGACGGATGCCGTGAGGACCATCGGTTGCCCATACTTCGGGAATCCCCAGACGAGGGACTCCCGGTGAACTAAATTTAGACTGCGCATGAGTCATCTTCACCTTCTCTTCAAGTGTCATACGGCTCAGCGCATCTTTCACCCGTTCTTCGATAGGCTTGCTCGTGTCCAGATATACTGGTATCTGCGCCATATTCATAGTCGGTAAAACGGCGGCTATAGACAAGCCAAGTAACGTTGCTTTAAATTTCATGTTCATAAATGATTTCTGTATTTTTACTTCTTCACAACAGAAAGAATTCCTTTATCTATCCCCTGAGTGAAATCTAACGTAAACACATAAGTAACTCCCTGTTCCAACGGAGAGGCCAATACAAGATTTTCCTCATCAACATTGAATAAGTTCCGGGTAGCCTGATCCATTTGCAGGTTCTTTTGATGAAATTGCTGATCCCAAGACTTTCCACCCAGATATTTAACACTGATATAATCGTATCGTATGCGTTCACCAATAACCGTACTGCCTTCAGCACCAGTCTTCCCAGTAAACTGATAAACTTTCGGACTGATTTCCGCCACACAATAAGCAGTCGAAAAGTCCCAGTTAAATTCGTCCTTAATAGACGGAGAGCCCATACCATAGCCCAACAACCATACGGCACCATGCCCGTCAGCATCCAGTCCGGCTTCACTATTGCCATTCATACGTACTACTGCAAAGTATTTGCGTGTAGCATTTACCATCACCCTGTAGCTACCGGCAACCGGCAAGAACTTCAAGTGATTATCTCCGGTCTTCACCAGATAATCCGGATCAACATACCAATCATTTAGATCTTCGATGCCACCTATTTCGAGTGTCTGGTTCTGCGTCAAAGACATCTGCAATTGATACATATCGGAACTGCCTTCTTCCAGCTTCATTCCATTGATTGTAATGTCCGGTCGCGGCAAGTCTACCTGTCCTACTTTCTCTACAGTCAGTACTGCTTTGGTATTACCTTTCGTTACATCTACCGTAAACTTATAAACACCGCCTCTCTCAAATTTCTGCCCTTCCTGCAACTTCAAGTTACCCGACTCTGTTATTTCAACAAGGTCGCTTGTAGTAGAGATGGCATCTCCCTTAAATTCACCATTATCCCACTTGTTTATGTGGAAGAATTTAAAGTCAATATCACTTGTTTTCATAGTCACACCGGCAGTAAACGTAAGCTGATACTTCTTTGCCGTAAGTTGCGGCATACACAAACCATTCTCCGGCGTCCATCCCACTTCGTACAAAGATACCGACGGCTTGCCAATTCCATTTCCGATAGCCCAGATAGCTCCTGTTCCGTCATCCTGCAATTTAGCTGCTTCACCGTCTTTTAAAGCTATGACAGAGAAGTACTGTCTCTTACCGTTTGCTGTAATCTGATAGCTTCCGTCAATCGGCAGGAACTTCAGTGTTCCATCCTCCTGCTTTTCAAAGAAGTCCGGATCAATCCACCATTCATCATAAGCAGGCACTCCTTCGAACGTCAGAATGTCATTCTGCTTTAACGACAGTTTAACAGCATATACATCGTTTTCTACCAATTCCATTTCTTTTCCATTCAGCAATAATTTGGCAAACGGACTTGCTTCATAGTTGAAAGTATTAAACTGAATCGTATAATTGCCCGGCTCTGTATTGGAGAACGGGATAGACGTAGTAGAGCCTACTGCAATCGTATTGTCTTCCCAGCCAAAAGTTAGCTCGTTGCCGTGCTCCCCTACTTTCGGAGTTTTGATATACACTTTCATCTTCTGCGAAAAGTCTCCCGATACGCTATAATGATACATCGATTGCCTGTCCATCCGGTACTCCTGCCCTTCTTCATCTACCAGGGTCAGATAAGGAAAGTCCGGGCGTGCCAACGTAAGTTCCGTTTCCTGTTCCGTCGTAGTAAAGTGAATATTCTGAAGGATATACTTCAATGTCGCCTTTCCGTTAGGAATATTAGCATAATAAGGAATATAAATCTTTCCAGTATAGTCGCTTCCACTTGTCTTTGTTCGGATCACCGTTTCAGATACCTGTTCTTCTCCATAGAAAAGCTGCGCTTTCAAAGTAGAAAGAGGAACGTCTACATCCGAAGCCTTGATCGTAAACGGAAGGCTGTCGCCGAAAAGGGCATCCGCATTCTCCGCCTTGATCTCCATACTCGGATTACCGGGAAGGAACTCGTCATCATTACAGGAATTCATGGATAAGATTCCCGCCAATGCCAATGTTATATAGATACTTTTTTTCATTGTCTTTATACTTTTAAGGTTCTTACTTTGACTTTGCCCAACGGTATGAAGTTACTGATTTACCGGGAACGTCATAAGCAAAATGACGTTGGCCGTCGCTGACAGTTATCTTCTTCGACTTCTCATTGTTGTTTATCAGAACAAAGGCATACGTTCCGTCCGTATTTTCGAAAGCAGAACAGGTAATACCGTTGTCCGTATAACCGGTAGTGGCGATACGCACAGCTCCCGGCTTCACAACACTTGAAAGATGAGCAATGATATAGTAGTGAGAGTTACGTATGATTGTCTTATAATCACTGTTATTGATATCTACCGCACCATAGCAAGTCTGACAACCACCTTCACGATTCGGACCACGGTCGTTATCGAGCATCAGATTCCAGACAATTACGCCCTTACACCAATTATTGATTGTTCCCAATGCTACCTCTTCCATATCTTCCATCAGACGCTTCGACAAGTCACGTCCGCTGTTCCATGTGCCGATAGAAGTTTCTGTAAACAGAAGTTCTTTCTCAGGATATGCCTGATGTATATTCAGCAATTCTTCACGGTTGCCGCCATAGTTATGGTAAGCAGCACCTGCCAGATACTGAGAAGCAGCGGCATCTTCGTAAATCTTGCCCGGATAGTTCTTCTGCGATTCGATATTGTCATAATTGTAGTTATGGTCGAAAGCATAAATCTTGGTAGACAGTCCGGCAGCTTTCATCTGAGGACCGAGCGCTGTTTTCACGAAGTCTCTTTGTTCTTCCCATTCCATATAGAGCGAAGCGGAGTTGCCACGGTTCAAAGGTTCATTTTGCGGAGTTACTGCATAAATGTCAATGCCTTCGGCTTTAAATGCCTGTATCCATTTCACAAAATAAGTAGCATAATCCTGATAATAATCCGGGTTCAATTGTCCGTTCGTCCACGAATCCAATGGTGTACGGTCTGTCAGGCTTTTCACTTTCATCCATTTCGGACAGGTCCAAGGAGCGGCAATTACCTTGATAGAAGGGTTAATGGCCAGAATCTCTTTCAGGATCGGAAGGATATAGTCCTTTTCTTCGCTCTGCAAAGCAAAGTTTTCGATCCCTTTCGTATCACAGCAGGTATATTCGCTTAACGAGAAGTCCGAACAACCGATGGAAATACGGATGTAACTGAATCCGAAACCATCTTTGTCGGAGAATGTTTCCGTCAGGAAAGCATGACGGTCAGCCGGTTTCATCAGTAACAGGTTGTAACAGGTAGAACCTGTGATAGCTGCTCCGAAACCATCCATCGTCTGGTACTGTTCCGCAGGATTCAAAGTTATTGTGGTCGGAGCCAGATTGTCTTTCGGGCTGAAGTTAACCGCATCACGGGTCAAATCACGGGTCAGACTACTGGTTGTCGTATAAATGGCTACATCTCCGGTGGGGACAGGTACTACCGGTTTTTCCGCATCATCACTATTGCTACAAGCCGCTAATATGGTGAAGCATCCTAAAAAGGTCAGTGCTATATTTCTCATGTTTATCATAATCGTTAGTTTCTTTTTCTATTTAAATACATTATAAGTGATGTTATCTCCGGCTCTATCAATATCCGGGGTTCTGTTCAATCTTGTCATTGGCATCGATTACCGATTGTGGGATAGGCAGGCGATAAGAGTTCTTATCAAAGGCGTAAACCTGTGACTTGCGACCTGAATCTTTCGCATATACGGCGTTCATCACCTCTTCTACCTTATCCAGACGAACCAGATCAAACCAGCGTTGTCCTTCGAATGCCAGTTCCAGCCGACGTTCGTTGAGCAATGCGGTAATCATCGCATCCCGGTCTTTACGTACGGATGAAGACAATTCGCCCAATCCGGCACGTTCACGCACTTCGTCGATGATCTTAGCTGCCGCTTCCAGATCCGGTGTATCCTGCATGATCAATGCTTCTGCCTTCAATAACAGCACATCAGCATAGCGGTATTTAATAATGCTGCTATTAGCCGAACGGCATTTGTACATGAAAGGATAATTGTCCGACGGATAATAGTTGCTCCAATTACAATCATAGTAAACTACGGATTCCTGAAAGCGAATCTGATCTCCTTCTTTCTTGAAAGCATTGATCAAATCACGTGACGGAGTTACCCATTTTGCCCAAGTGAAGTTATTATTCCAGTTTACAAGGTCACGTCCGAACATCCATGTACACCAGTTACCCGAACCGGGAGTAAACTGAGCTTCCAGTATAGATTCTTTAGTATTACGGGCTTTTGCATCCGTTCCGGCAGCATTCATGCCGAACAAATCGCTAAAGTCCTTCACAAGCTCAAAACCATCAGCCTTCACCTCGTCACAGTAACGGATTACTTTTGAATAGTCACGCAACGGTTTCTCTGCATAGATCTTTGCAAGAAGAGTACGGGCTACGGATTTTGTAAACAGAGTTTTGTTGCCTGCCGTATTATCCGGCGCATGCTGGATGGCAGCCAGCAAATCTTTCTCTATCTGCTGATAAGCTTCCAGTTCTGTGTTTTGTGCCGGGAAATATTGTTCATACACATCTTCGATATTTTCTGAAGTAATATCATCAGCTACTGTTGTAATAACCGGGAAATCCCCCCACAGACGTACCATATCGAACATGACCATGGCACGGAATATCATTGCTTCCGCCTTATACTGCGCACGTTCGGCAGTAGTCAAAGAGTTATCGGTCACCAAGTCAATATTACATATCAATTTATTGGCACGGGCAACGTCTTCCAGATAACGGTTCCAGTCACGTTCGAGCACAGAGTTGGAACCTTCGATGGAATTGTTCTCAAACGGAAGTACCTCAGCTCCCGTAGTTCCTGCGTACGCATTATCCGCATGCGAATCTGATATGAGCAACAAGTCCACATACCAGTGTTCCTGACGGTCGCGCATCTGATTATAGATAGTCGTCAGGTGACTTTCTACAGCCGCTTTATCTTTAAATACCACCTTTGTACCGGTATCCGTCACACCTTCAGTCACATCCGAATAAGTATCGATCGGATCGTAATTCAGTGAGCAGGAAGAAAGTCCGAACAGCAAACCGGAAGTGAGTCCATAAAATATATATCTTAGTTTCATAGTCTTTCCTTTCATTAGAATTCAACATTAATACCAAACACGTATGATCTAGAATGCGGGTATGTACCCCAGTCGATGCCTTGCACCGTACCGCTGTTGCCCCATTGGTTTACTTCCGGATCCATGCCGGAGTAGCTTGTCCATGTCAGCAGATTGGTAGCGGTAAAGTAAGGTTGCAGACGGGTGATTCCCCATTTCTGCAGTAATTTGCCCTTAAAGTTGTACGACAAGGAAACGTCTTTCAATCTCAGGTAACTGCCATCTTCAATAAAGTAAGTAGAGTTCAGCAACTTGAAATTAGCTTTCGGCACATTGGTTATCTGTCCGGGTATCTTCCAGCGGTTCAGTACTTTGGTAGACTGATTCTTTCCATCGTACATCCCTTCTGTTTCTATACGGGAAGCATTGAAGATATCATTTCCATAAGAGCCTTGGATAAACACACTCAAATTAAATCCTTTCCATGAGAAAGTGTTGGTCAGACCATAAGTAAAGTCCGGATTCGGGTCGCCGATATAAGTACGGTCGGAAGTCGAGATTTTACCATCACCACTCAGGTCACGATACATTAATTCACCTGTCTCAGGATCTACACCGTCACTGATATATCCGTAAAAGCCTCCTAAAGCACGTCCCGGCTCATTACGCACTACATAATCGTTGACTACATCCGCAGTTTTGGCATCATAGTACACTTTCTGCAATTCAAGTTTCGTCAATTTGTTCCGGTTGAAGGAAATATTGAAGTCCGTATCCCAGGTAAATGCTCCCCCCCGGAAGTTCTTCGAACTAATGGTAAGCTCAAAACCTTTATTAGTCATTTCACCTTCATTACGGGCGATAGAAGTAGCTGCAGCAGCACCGGCAGGCAGCGATACGTTCATCAGCATGTTCTTGGTCTTCTTGTAATAGTAGTCCATGTTAAAAGTCAAACGTCCATTCAATACTGTCAGGTCCAGACCAATATTGGTCTGAGTAGTCGTTTCCCAAGTAAGGTCAGACGTACGTAAATTGGCCTGGCTGATAGTCGGTACCGCATTCGCATAATCTGTTGTATCACCTTCAGCCGCTACCTTAAACCATTCAATACGACCGATATTATAACGTTGCAAATAAGCATAGTCACCAATACCAGACTGATTACCTGTCTGTCCCCAGCCTCCACGTATTTTAAAATCATCAATCCACGTCAGATCAGCCATAAACTTCTCGGAAGATACACGCCAGGCAGCTGAGAACGATGGAAATACCCCCCAACGATGATCAGGATGCAACTTAGAAGAACCGTCGGCACGCAGGTTAGCCGTCAACAGGTACTTACTATCAAAATTGTAAGCTACACGTCCGAAAAATGACATAATTCCCCATTGAGAAGCACCTGTACCGGTATTATCCCAGGCAATCTTGTTCGCGGCATTCAAGGTCTGTATCAGATCATTGCGGTAGTGTGAACCGTTTATCCAGCTGTTAGAGTAGTCTGAATCCGTCCACGATGATCCTGCCATTACCTCCAGACCATGTCTCTTGAAGTTCTTATTGTAAGTAAATACATTGTCGAATGTCAATACCGTATTCATATTCCGGTTGTCGGAGGCTTCGCCATACTGGTTACGTCCCCAGGCAGTAGAAATCGGATCAAGAAAAGTAGTATTTACAGCATTGCGACGGTCAAGTGTTAGAGTTGATTTAAACTTCAACTCCGGCAGCAAGGTAAGCAACACGTTGCCCGATGCCAGCAAACGATTTTCCTTATCTTTATTATTCTTCGCACGTGCCATGTTCTCCAACGGGTTGGTGATATTTCCAACTCCATAGAAGTTATTGTAATACTGGTTCGGATTTAAAGCATCCCAGATCGGAGCATATGTCGGCGTATTGATAACAGCCAATACAACGCCACCGCGATTCGCTCCTGTTCCCATCGCTCCCCCTCCGTTACTGGTATAGTCCGAGTAGGAGATATTAGCACTTACTGTCAACCAACTACGAATCTGATTTTCAAGATTCACCCGGAAATTATAACGCTTATAATAAGAGATATCCAGTATTCCCTTTTCATCGAGATATCCGGCAGAAAGATAGTATTTCATCTTTTCATTACCGTTAGATACTGCTACCTGATAATTTTGCATCTTTCCGGTCTTATATGTTTCGTCAAACCAATCAGTACGGTCGGGCAGTCCATCAGGCAAGGATACCAGTCCGATTTCATCCTGTAACTCTTTATACTGCGCAGCATTCAGAGATTCTACCTTATCCGCCACCTTGTTCAAGCCAAACTGTGCTGTCAGAGATACTTTTGCCTTTCCGGTCGCTCCGGCCTTTGTTGTAATCAGAATTACACCATTGGCAGCACGCGAACCATAGATAGAAGCCGAAGAGGCATCTTTCAGAATCTGCATGCTTTCAATATCATTCGGAGATAAAAACTTAATGTTATCCACAGGAACACCATCCACTACATATAGCGGATCGTTACTTCCGTTCATAGAAGTAGTACCACGCACACGGATAGACATCTCTCCTCCCGGCGTACCGCTAGGCTGAATTACGGAGATACCGGCTGCCTTACCCTGAATAGCCTGTCCGGCAGAAACGATGGGACGTACATCAAGATCTTTAGTAGACACAGTGGAAATGGCTGTCGTAACATCTTTACGTTTTACCGAACCATAGCCGATCACAACTACTTCTTCAAGTACTTCATTGTCTTCCTGAAGTGTAACTTTCATCTGTCGGGATGCTTTCTGTTCCTGCGATTTATATCCTACATAAGAGAATATTAAAGTAGCATTGGACCGGACCGTCAATGTAAAGTTACCGTCTAAATCAGTTATCGCTCCGTTAGTTGTCCCCTTTTCCTGTACACTTACACCGATAAGCGGTTCTTTCTGTGCATCCAGCACCTGACCGGATGCAGTAAATTGTTGTGCGGATGCACTCAGAGAAAAAAATACTGCTAAGATAGCAAAGAGAATCTTGCGACTCCCCGAAAGGATTTTTCGCCTGTTCTTTTTCATGCGTATTAATTTTAAAGTTTATAATTAAGGTATGTGCTTGACAGGACTTTCGCCACTATTTCAGAAGCACAGGTCAAAAGTATAAAGAAACTGAAGTGATTTGACAATGAGGGTATAATAAGTGGATTATACAAACAGACAAGCCACTAATAAACAGCAAGTTAATATCAACCAAAGAGGCCTAAAAAGTGGATAGGTTACAACATCGATCAACGTATTTTCCGAACTAAATCTTCGAAATCTTCTCTGGAACCACGAGCTTTGTTTTTTACTTTCGCCCGATAATTATAAATTGTATTCACCGAATAACGGAGAAACTCTGCTATTTGTGAACTATCTTCAATACCAAGACGTATTAATGCAAAAATTCTCAGTTCGGTATTCAATAATTCATCTTTCTTCAGAATGATTTGTTCATTGTCTTGCAACAATGCATTGAACTTCTTCACAAAATCGGGAAATAAATGCAGGAAAGCAGTATCAAAGTTGGCATATAGTTCTTCCAATTCCTCATCAAGGGCATCCTGTGAGCGGGTGATTTTAAGTAATTCTGCTATCTGACCAGCAGATACTTTCTTATTTACCATACGACGATATGCATCGAGCCGATTGATATAAGTAGAGCAGAGTTTAATAAAACGGGCAATATATTCTTCCTTAATCTGGTTAGATTCAGACAGTTCTGCATTGGTAGATGTCAAACAGGCATTCATTTGCTGTAATTCTTCATTCAATTGATTCAATTGATGATTGGCTGTCTGCAGATGATTCCTTGCAACAGCCAATTTCTTCATCTGCCGGTATATATAGCCCAACGCACCAATCAGCAGCACCAGCAATGCCGTAATCAGCACTAAATACTGCTGAAGGCGGTCGTTCTGTTTCTCAATCATCGCCTGATAAGTTTTATCAATCAAAGAAAGCACATCGGCACTCTGCCAACTTCGAAGACGAGCATTATAGAATTTGGTAGCATTCCACGAGAAACGCATATATTGGTAAGCTCTCTCCATATCGCCATTCTCATAGAGCAACTGAGCCAACATCCACAAAGAAGCATGATCTTTAATAGCAGAACGAATATCAGAGATAGCAGAAAGGCAAAGATTCTGTTTCTCTCTTATTTTATCTCCAAGATATTTATAAATAAGTGAGCGATGGTAAGTTACAAGTGCATATTGAGGCGTATCGGGCTCTGCTGCCATCAGACGACGGTCGTTTATCTCCAAGGCCTCATCATACTTGTGCCGGTCACGAAACAACGTTTCGCGCATGACCATAAATTCTTCCGATTGAGGAGATAATATCGCATATAATGAATCTTTATATGCTGACGATATTTCCCGATAATAAGCAGATAACGTCTGATCTTGTGTATAAAATCCCATCTCACCATACACATGATCGAAACATGTATAATAATCAAGTATCAGATGTGAAGTTACCTTCTGTCGGTCTACTGACTTCAGGACATCAATTGATTCGGTATACATACCCGTAGAAGAAAGCAAAAGAGAAAGTTGCAGCTTACTTTCTATTTCCCGGTCAGTATCTCCCAGATTACCCGCAATACGAACATTCTCATTTAAATAGTAAATAGCGGAATCGCAAATAAAGGCTTTATATTCCTTATAGATCTGATTATTCAGATTATAGCGTTCTATGGAATTAGGAGCCACGTCTCCGGCAAGCTCTTTCAGATGCCGTATCCGCGATTCGCGCTGTACCACATAAGTGTCATGTGCCAAGATTGTCTGATCAAGGACATGCAATAGTGAATCAAGAGTTTCATCAGCCCATGAGAAAATCGGAAAAGAAGCAAACAGCAACAACAGCAAACATTTATTTTTCATTAGAGTATTAAAGTTTTGTAGGAAATATGACATTCTTCACTCAAGGTTTCACTTATAAATCAGCGTCGACAAATATTCCTCCGCAAACATCTCATTGGCAACCTCCAGCAGTTGTTCTGCCGTCAACGCCTCAATACGATGGAACACTGATTCTGACGATTCATACTTATGATAGTGCAGATATGTTTTCGCCATACCTAGCGCATTATTCTCGAAATTATCAGATGCCACGCCGATCTGGCCTATCAGTTGCTTCTTCGCTGCCGCCAGCTGAGAAGATGTCATCTTCACATCCCGCATTCGCTTCAGTTCTTTATAGGTCAGTTTCAGACAGGTATCCATATCTTCGATATCCGTACCGAAATAGATACAGAAAGCTCCTGTATCGGTATAAGAAGTCAGATTGGACTCTACATTATATACCAATCCCCTCCGCTCGCGAAGCGATACATTCAGCTTACTGTTCATGCCCGGACCGCCAAGCACATTATTCAGCAGATAAAGTGCCGTACGCTTATCATCATACGCATTGTATCCCCGGCTACCAATCATTACATGCGCCTGATGAGTATCTTTAGGCACTACCAACCGTTCGGGCACATAAAGAGGAGGAGGCATACGCTGATTATCCACCGTCACTGCCGGGATATCGGACAAATGCTTTTCCGCCAGACGGATAATCTTCTTGAAATCATATTGTCCCTGAACAAAGAATACCATATTCCCCGGTTGATAAAAGCGACGGGTAAACGAGAGAACATCCTCCGTACGGAAACTCCGCAGCAGTTCCGGCTTACCGAGAATGTTCCTTCCCAACGGATGGTTACGGAAAATCATATCTTCAAAATCATCGAAGATCAACTCCGAAGGATTATCCTCATAAGACTGGATTTCGTCAATGATCACTTCCGTCTCCTTTTCTATTTCATGCTGCGGGAAAGTAGAATGGAATACAATATCTCCGAGCAATTCGAGGGCACGTTCCAGATGCCCGGTCAGGAAGGCGGCATAGACAACCGTCTCCTCTTTATTCGTATAGGCATTCAGATCGCCGCCCACATTCTCCATGCGGTTAAGGATATGCCACGCTTTTCGCTTCTCCGTCCCTTTAAAAATAAGATGTTCCACGAAATGAGCCATCCCCTGCTCATCCTCAGCCTCATCGCGCGTTCCGGCATCGATGGCAAAACCACAATAAGCTACTTTCGAGAGAGTCGGTTCATGAATTATGCGCAGGCCATTCGGCAATGTATATTCGTTGTAATGCATTGTTTTCTACTTCCTTATTGAATTAATGCCGCAAAAATACAATAAAACTTATTGTCGTTTATAGAAAATTGCAGATATTTGTAGACTATATTAGCAACAACGTGTATGAAAAAGATAGGAATATTCTGTTCTGCCTCGGAAAACATTGACAAAATGTACTTTGACAGTGCCCGTCAAATCGGAGAATGGATGGGAAAAGCAGGCAAAACGTTGATTTATGGAGGAGCCAATCTCGGACTGATGGAATGCGTAGCCCGCGCCGTGAAAGAGAATGGCGGTACGGTCATCGGAGTAGTTCCTGCCAAACTGGAAGAAAAAGGTAGTGTGAGCACATTACTGGACGAGGTGATTCATACCCGTAACCTGAGCGACCGGAAAGATGTGATAACAGAGAAGTCGGAGATATTGGTCGCATTGCCTGGTGGTGTAGGTACACTCGACGAGATTTTCCACGTCATAGCCGCCGCCTCTATCGGATATCATCAGAAAAAGGTGATCTTCTATAACGAATACGGTTTTTATAATGAACTTCTGGCTGCACTTAAGACGTTAGAGGATAAGGGCTTCGCCCGACAATCTTTCTCTACCTATTATGAAACAGCAAACAATCTGGATGAATTAAAAGAAAAAATAAACTGATTATATGATAGACTCCATCAAACAACTCTTGCAACAAGAGGCACAAGCAGTGCTCAATATCCCTGTAACAGACGCTTACGAGAAAGCAGTACAACTGATTGTAGAACAGATACATCAGAAAAAAGGGAAATTAGTAACTTCCGGCATGGGAAAAGCCGGACAGATTGCCATGAACATCGCCACAACCTTCTGCTCCACCGGTATTCCATCGGTCTTCCTGCACCCCAGTGAAGCGCAGCACGGCGACCTCGGCATCTTACAAAAAAACGATTTGCTCCTGCTTATCTCCAACTCCGGCAAAACACGCGAAATCGTGGAACTGACCCGACTGGCACATAATCTGGACCCGGAACTGAAGTTTATCGTTATCACCGGAAATCCCGACAGCCCGCTGGCCAACGAATCAAACGTCTGTCTGAGCACCGGTAAACCTGCCGAAGTTTGTACGTTAGGCATGACTCCTACTACATCGACTACCGCCATGACCGTCATCGGTGACATACTGGTAGTACAGACAATGAAGAAGACAGGATTCACCATCGAAGAATACTCAAAACGCCATCACGGTGGTTATTTGGGCGAAAAATCAAGATCGCTATGCGAAAAGTAATCGGTATCGGAGAAACAATCCTCGATATCATCTTTCGGGGAAACCAGCCTTCCGCAGCCGTACCGGGAGGCTCTGTATTCAACGGCATCGTATCCCTCGGACGAATGGGGATCAAGGTAGGTTTTATCAGTGAAACAGGTAATGACCGGGTAGGAAATATCATTCTGCAATTCATGCGTGAAAATAATATTCCGACGGATCACGTAAATGTCTTCCCAGATGGTAAATCACCTGTATCACTGGCATTCCTCAATGAACAGAGCGATGCTGAATATATCTTCTATAAGGATTATCCCAAACAACGTCTGGATGTGCTTTATCCTAAGTTAGAGGAAGACGATATCGTCATGGTAGGCTCTTACTATGCGCTGAACCCGGTACTCAGAGAGAAGATTCTGGAACTGCTGGACCAGGCACGCGAGAAGAAAGCAATCATCTACTACGACCCGAACTTCCGCTCTTCACATAAGAACGAAGCAATGAAACTGGCTCCTACGATTATCGAGAATCTGGAGTACGCCGATATTGTACGGGGATCGCTGGAAGATTTCTTCTATATGTATGGCTTGCAAGACGTGGACAAGATATATAAAGACAAGATTAAATTCTACTGCCCGCGGTTTATATGCACGGCCGGTGGGGACAAAGTATCACTTCGCACCAATCTGGTCAGCAAAGAATATCCGATAGAACCGCTGGAAGCAGTCAGCACCATCGGTGCCGGAGATAATTTCAATGCGGGATTGATCTACGGATTGCTTAAATATGATGTACGATACCGTGACCTTAATAATCTGAATGAAGAAGTCTGGGACAAAGTAGTTCAGTGCGGGAAAGACTTTGCCGCCGAAGTATGCCGCAGCTTCAGTAATTCGGTATCAGTGGAGTTTGCCGGACAGTACGCATCGAAGTAATTACGGATACAACCATCCCCTAAATTACTATTAACTTTGGCTAATAATCGCAAAGGAATTACCACATCTAACGGTAATTCCTATCTTTGCATTACATGATTCATCAGACAAAGAAACTATGTACAGAAACCTGTTAAACTGGCTGACCATCCTACTGGTACTTCCGTCATGTTCCGGCACTTCGCCCACTATATCCGTAGTGTGTGAAGAGAACAATGTAGGAAACGCCATTATCAAATGGGAAACAGCACCTATACTGAAAGGACAGGTAAAAGTATATGCTTCCACTTCTCCCGACTTCATTCCCGAAGAAAATCCCGTAGCCACCATCAACATTGCGAAAGGGAAAAAGACCATCGTGACCAATGATCCGTCTCAGCGCTATTACTACCTGATGGTATTCAACAACAGATACCGGGTGAGGGTAGCTGCCCGTAACGTCAATATTCCCGGCATTCAGAACTTCCGTGACCTGGGAGGATACAAGTCTGCAGAAACAGGCAAAGATACCCGCTGGGGAATGCTGTACCGTTCTGCACAGATTGACAGCATTCCATTCTGCTCCCGCCGGGAATTGAAAAACATGGGCATAAGGACTATCATCGATTTGCGTTCGGAAGAAGAACGCCATAACTATCCACAGTTTCATGATGAAGACTTTAACGTCCTGCACCTCCCCATTGCAACAGGAAACATGGAACACATCCTGCAAGACATACGTGATAAGAAAATAGAAACGGATACGATCTATCGTTTAGTAGAGCGGATGAACCGTCAACTGGTCACCAACTACCGCAAGGAATACAAAGAACTGTTCACACTCCTGCTCGACCGCAACAATTACCCCGTCGTCATCCACTGTACTTCAGGCAAAGGACGTACGGGCATTGTTTCAGCACTGGTACTTGCCGCTTTGGGAGTCAATGAAGAAGCCATCATGAAAGACTATCGCCTGAGTAATGACTATTTCAACATCCCCAAAGCCTCCAGATACGCGTATAAACTCCCTATCAACTCGCAGGAAGCCATCACTACAATCTACTCTGCCAAGGAAGACTTCCTGAATGCAGCCAAAGAACAGATTGATGCGGAATACGGCAGCGTACAGGCATATCTGAAAAAAGGAATAGGACTCTCGGCAGAAGAAATCGAACGGTTGCGCAGCATTTTATTAATAGATAATGGTTAATGGAAAATGGAGAATGCTATGCAGGCAGCAATAATTATCCATTATCCATTATTCATTATTCATTATTTTTCTCTATCTTTGCGCCCGAAATAAAAGATATACAGAGATTTAATGAAGACATTTGAAGAGCTTGGCGTTTCTCCGGAGATACGTAAAGCAATTGAAGAGATGGGATATGAGAATCCCATGCCGGTACAAGAGGAAGTGATTCCGTACCTTTTAGGAGAAAATAATGATGTAGTAGCTCTTGCACAAACTGGAACAGGTAAAACAGCCGCATTCGGCCTGCCTCTGCTCCAACAGATTGACGTAAAGAACAGGGTTCCCCAGTCACTAATACTTTGCCCCACCCGTGAGCTATGCCTCCAGATAGCGGGCGATCTGAACGATTACTCAAAATACATTGACGGACTGAAAGTACTGCCAGTTTACGGCGGTTCTTCCATCGACAGCCAGATACGCAGCCTGAAACGCGGCGTACATATCATCGTGGCCACACCGGGACGACTGCTCGACCTGATGGAGCGCAAAACCGTATCTTTATCGACCGTTCACAACATAGTGATGGACGAAGCGGACGAAATGCTGAATATGGGATTCACCGACAGCATCAACGCTATCCTTGCCGATGTCCCCAAAGAACGGAACACCTTGCTCTTCTCGGCAACCATGAGCCCCGAAATCGCCCGCATCTCCAAGAACTACTTGCAGAATGCCAAGGAGATTACCATCGGACGCAAGAACGAAAGTACAAGCAACGTGAAACACGTAGCTTATACCGTACAAGCCAAAGACAAATATGCAGCCCTGAAACGCATTGTTGACTATTACCCGCAAATATATGGTATCATTTTCTGCCGTACCCGTAAAGAAACGCAGGAAATAGCCGATAAATTGATGCAGGAAGGCTATAACGCAGATTCACTGCACGGAGAACTGTCACAGGCTCAGCGCGATGCCGTGATGCAGAAATTCCGCATCCGCAACCTGCAATTACTGGTTGCTACGGACGTTGCCGCACGCGGACTGGACGTAGACGACCTGACACACGTGATCAACTACGGCCTGCCCGATGATACGGAAAGCTACACACATCGTAGCGGACGTACCGGACGTGCCGGAAAGACAGGTACTTCCATCGCTATCATCAACCTGCGCGAAAAAGGAAAGCTGCGTGAGATAGAGCGCATCATCGGCAAGAAGTTTATTGCCGGAGAAATGCCGACAGGCAAGCAGATCTGCGAAAAACAGCTTATCAAAGTGATTGATGAACTGGAAAAGGTGAAGGTAAACGAAGAAGAAATCACGGACTTCATGCCGGAGATTTATCGTAAGCTGGAATGGCTGAGCAAAGAGGATCTGATCAAACGCATGGTATCGCATGAGTTCAATCGTTTTCTGGACTACTACCGCGACCGTGAAGAGATCGAGACTCCGACCGACAGCCGCGAACGTAACACACGTGACAGCCGTGAAAGAGGCAGCCGCAAGGCAGCGCCGGGTTTCACCCGCTTATTCATCAATCTGGGAAAAATGGACAGTTTCTTCCCAAGCGAGCTGATCAGCTTGCTGAACAGCAATACACGTGGACGAATCGAGTTGGGACGCATTGACTTGATGAAAAATTTCTCCTTCTTCGAAGTAGAAGAGAAAGAAGCACAAAACGTAGTGAAGGCGTTGAACCGCGCTAACTGGAACGGCCGCAAAGTATCTGTAGAAGTTGCCGGTGAGGAAGCAGGAGAAGGTCGGAGAGGCAGTGGTTCTGCCGAACGCAGAGGAGGAAAACGTCCTTTCGGAAGTTCTTCCGAAAAGCGTGGTGACAGTAGCCGCAACTCACGTTCCGAAAGATCGGACAGAGCACCGCGAGCTGACAGAGCGACTAAAGGCAGTGACAAGACCGACAAGAAAAAAAGAAGCGACAAGCCCAGCCGCGAAGAACGGGGTTACGGAGCACGTGGTCCTAAAAAGACAGACGACTGGCAACAGTTCTTTAAAGATAAAGAGCCTGACTTCAGCGAGGAAGGATGGGCACGCAGAAAGCCGAAAAAGAAGTAACAGGCAAAACAGCCATTATAAGGTGATGTTGGAAAAGAAGAAGATTTAAGGCGTTGATATAGTTTACCTATTCATAACCGATATTGACGTAACATATTTATTCTCTATCCGACTCTGCTGAAAAATACTGAACTGTTATGCCTAATCTATATTTCAGTTTTTAATAAACTTCTTGATCGTTTATTAGAAACGGTATCCAAGTTTATTAAAAACGATTACATGGCTTTTCGATAGCATTTATCCGAATTTATATAACAAAACAGGCTGCAAACCTCTCAAAAGTTTGCAGCCTGTTTCTTATATACAAGCTACCGAAAAGCCTTCCGAAGCAAGGCATTATCGGTTAAAATGTTGTCATATTATACTATATCAGCACAACAAATGCAGTATAAGGTAAGATATTCTCATTGGTCTAAGTTTTAATTCATTTATTGTAAGGATACAAATATACAACATTAAAAGCCGTTTGTCAAGTCTTCAGGAGTTTTATACGTTCATAGTTCCTCCTCCTTCCTCAGAAGCATCATGAACATCCTTCGTCTTGATATTCCTGTACTGCTTGGGCGTCATCTCGAACTTCTGGGCAAATGCTTTATAGAAAGTCCCCCTGTTCGAGAATCCGGTTTTATCCATAATCTCTTCAATGGAAAGTTGCGTTGTCAGCAACAAGCGTTCTACAATCGTCAGGCGATACTCTCTGATGATGTCGGCAGGAGTCTTCTCCGTGACATTTTTCAGCTTCCGATAGAACTGCCGGGTACTGTATCCTAATGAACTACTCAACAATTCCACTGATAAATCCGTATTCTGTATATGACTATCAATAATCTGCATCATCTTCTCGAAGAAGGATTTATCCTCTTTATGCAGAAAATGACCATCATCCAGTTCAAAAGCACTTAGAACAGAGCTATAATACTCTTTCAGGTCCTCTTCACGCTGTAACAGCCTTCTAACGACTTTCTCGAGATATTCCACATTGAAAGGTTTCGTGATATATGCTTCCGCGCCGGATTCAATTCCTCTCGTTTGCTCGTCGATGTTATTCAGTGCCGAAAGCAGTATTAACGGGATACGGCTCAACAGTTTATCCGACTTTATCTTTTTGGCAAACGACATTCCATCCATACCGGGCATCATTACATCCGAAATAATCAAATCCGGTAACTGGATGCCCAACTGCTTCAAGGCTTCCTCTGCGCTGCCTAAAGAGACAACATTGTATGCCCCGACAAATATCTCCGTAACAAACCATAACATAGAAGGGTCATCGTCAATAATCATAATCGTCTGCTTGTTCTTATCAAATTCAACCGACGAATTCTTGAGTTCGACTGCTTGCTCATCTGATGACAAAACCAATTCTTCAGCTACTTTTTCATCTTCATTATCCACCGTAACCTCCATAACAGGCAGCCATACATCAAAAGTAGTCACCTCATTAGGAATACTGGATACCTGAATCTGTCCATTCAACAGATTTACCATACTGTGACAAATGGCCAGTCCCAATCCATTTCGCGGAGAAATCCCATTCTTGTTCTGCACTTCGAAATTATCCAGAATCTTATAACGGTCGAATATTTTCGTGAGATCAGCCTCCTTGATTCCTTTTCCCGTATTAGATACCCGAATGCAAAGTTGTTCTCCTTCAATACGCAGCTCTACCGTAATGGAACCATTCTCCGGAGTATATTTGAAAGCGTTAGAAATCAGGTTATTTACAATTTTACTCAGACAGCTGACATCCGTATTCCAAAAAACTCCATCTTCTATCTGCAATCGATAGTTCAGTTTCCGGCTTTCCGCCAGCTCTCCGAATGATTCGGCAATAGTCCGTATCTGTTCTGTGACAGGAACATGTTTTATCTTCAAAATCTTGTTCCCCGTCTCCAGTCGGCGGAACTCAATCAGTTCCAATATCAGCGCATTCAGTTTCAACGCATTCTGCTGAATCATGGAAGCATACTTCCGGACATAACTGTCTACCCGGCTATAGGAAAGGATTTTTTCACACGGACCGTTGATCAATGTCAACGGAGTACAAAATTCATGGGTAATGTTAGTAAAGAAACGCAATTTCGATTCATACAGTTCTTCGCGCTGCTGGCGGTTCATTTCCTCGATCATAACATTCCGCTTTCTGCGATAACGTTTTATCACCATCCGGATAGCTCCTGCAATTACCCCGGCTAATAATAAGAAATAGACAATATAAGCACAAGTAGTCATATACCAGGGAGGAGTGATACGGATCAATAATGAATAAGGTTCACTCTCTTTCCCTGTTATATTACTTCGGTACTTCACTAGCAAGGTGTATTCTCCAGGAGATAGATTAGAGAAAACCGCCACCGTAGACAATCCGTTCTCAATCCAACTATCGCTCAAACCGTCTATCTTATAAGAGTAAGTATAATTGTTCCCGTTAATGTAATCGACAGCAATAAATGAAAGGTTAAAGAAGTTCTGACTATAGTCCAGCACCAAAGTTTCTTGCTTCGTAGCGCCTTGCAGAAAATCATAAATATTGCACTCTTTACCAAAAATAGAGAGGCGATTGAAATGCAAAGGAGGCATGTATTCTTCCGAAAGTTGATCATTCTCGCTAATCGTAATGAATCCGTTCGTACCACCAAAAAATAATGTCCCCGTCTGCTGATCCTTGAAGAAAGCACCGTCACTAAACTCAATCACTTCCAGGTCGCCCTGCTGCCGATACGTCTGAACTGTGTTTTCGCGGACATTAAACCTCACCAACCCTTGATTGGTGCTAAGCCACAAGTTATTGTCCCTTCCTTCCAATATGCCGTGAATCGTATTGTTGGGAAAGCCGTCAGTCTCGTTATATACCCTATATTCGCCCTGATAAAGCCGGGTCAATCCGAAACTCGTACCAAACCAGTATCCTTCGTCATTCTTATGAATAGCAAAAATATCATTTACAGTCTGATTCTTCACTACATCGTCAATGCGGCAGGGAGTTAGTTGATTGGTATGCGTATTCATTTTATACGCACCATATCCACGGTTACCAAACCAAATAACCGAATCATTCTCCTGAAAAGAGACAAAGAAATAATTGGAGTTTCTCTTTCCGCCATCCAGTGTAAAGCGACGGGCAGACTTCACTTTAGGTAAAAGTGAAGTAGCATCCAGAATGATTTTCACAATACCTTCACCGGCAGAAACCACCCACAACGTACTATCATTTGTCTCACGGACAGAATGTACATACTTCACCATCTTGCCATCTGCCATGACCGGAAATTCCTGTATCCGCTTTTGTGAATAGGAGTAGTAATTAAGTCCGCTCTCCGTTCCAATCCATAAGAGTTTCCTCCGGCTGGGAGCAAAACTATACACCGAGTTGTCCATCAACGGACTATTACTTGCCAGGATCCTTTCTGCCCGAGGCAAAGTTTCCATATCAGGATGGAAATCAAACATCTTTAATATTCCCCCTCCCTTCGTACCTATCCACAATGTCTGATCCTGATCCTGATATAGAGCACGAACCGGATTATCTACCCGATACTCCGGTACATCCAACATGATGTTGTCAATAGAAAACTCATCTGTAAAATACATATAAAGCCCTTGACCGTCAGCGCCCACCCAGATTATATCCTGAAACCGGTCTTTCATAAGACAAAAGATACCGGACTGAACATTTATGGACTGGAGGCTATATTTTACCTTTGAATCCGGCATATACTTTAATTGGATTAATCCACTACTCTTAAAGCCGATAAAATAATCAGTTTTCTGTTTTATAATGGAAGAAACCTCACCCCGACGAAGTATCTCTGCCTCCATATCTGCTATAAAATACGCTTTATGATTATTCAGATCGTATTCATAAAGTGCATAAGTACTGTCTATGAAATAGAGAAAATCGCCATCTACAAACGTCCACAACAACTTTTCCGAATGATTCAGGCAATTACTGGGAACCAGCTTCACTTGATTTCCGTTTTTCTCTATTATATAACTCCGGTTATCATTATCCGAAGAGAATATCCAAAGTACTCCAAAGTTATCAATAGCCATTTGTTGTACTTCCTCAAAATGTATCTTTTTCACATCAAGTTTACAGAAGTCCTTCTGCTCCGGCTGATAATAATAAATGTAGCCATCATCCTTAATAATAAAGAAATCATCTTCGGGACTTATCGCCATACGGTTTATGTATTTAAAGTCTTTGAAGCTTTGTATGGTCTGTCTGCGTGTATCAAAGCGGTCGAGCCCATAATTAGTCTGTATCCAAAGCACATCGTTGTCCGCCTCGATAATCCGTTCGATGAGATTACCGGAGAAACTATGGTGCACATTGGTTGGTTTGTACAATCCCAGATAAGTGCCGTCGTAGATATTCAGCCCATCGCATGAACCGATCCATATCACGCCATGCCTATCCTGACACATCGAAAGAATAGCACTATTGGATAATCCGTTCTTACTGGAAAATTGCCGGAGACTATACGAAGCATTTATGTCTACTCCTATCAAAAGAAAAGAAACCAGTATCAGCAGAACTCTTCTTAAAAGAGTAGTTCTCTTCGTCCATTCATTGTGTTTTTTCATATAGCATTCTCTTGTTTTAAATCAAGACACAAAAATCGACGGAAAGATATGGAAAATCGGGAAAACGTCCAAGAACTGCACAAAAAACATTCTGATCATCTGAAAATTAACATAACAGGAGTACGCTTTTACGACACATATATATATTTTTGCGACATTTCATCGAGAAGAGACATTTATGTCATGGGTCCGTACATCATCTTATACTAACCATAATAACTTTGCAGCATCAGACAACGGAATAAGGTAAAAAGCAAAATAAAAAGGATTGTAGTTTGAAATAGGTAATCCACAAACAGGTAGCATATTCAGCTACCTGTATTTTGGAAGGAAAATCTTTAGTTAATAATGAATATAATATTATATAGAATGAAATCACCGTGTATTTTACTAATCATAGTTTGCACCCTCTCTTTGACTGGTTGTGCCTCAACAAAGCAGGCAGACTCAGATTCAAGTTTGGGAAAAGCCCAGCAGACATTGGATTCCCTTTATCAACATTACTCAGCAAAGGACTCTTATCTGCTTCGGGAAAGCTATCCCTTTGACGAACAACACAAAGTCACTTATCTGGCATCGGAAGACCAAGCAAACACGCCTAATCAGTTCTCCTATTTATGGCCATATTCGGGTACTTTCTCTGCAGTAAATGCACTATTCGAAGCGACTCATGACAAGAAATACCAGAAATTATTAGATAAACGGGTATTACCTGGTCTGGAAGAATATTTCGATATCCAAAGAACTCCTAACGCTTACTCATCGTACATACAAACAGCACCGACATCCGATCGTTTTTATGACGACAATGTATGGTTAGGCATTGACTTCACCGACATCTACCAAATAACACAAGAGAAAAGATATCTGGATAAAGCACAATTAATATGGAAATTTATAGAAAGTGGTACTGATAGCCTGTTGGGAGGAGGCATTTACTGGTGTGAGCAAAAGAAAGAGTCTAAAAATACTTGTTCAAATGCTCCTGGCTCTGTACTCGCCCTTAAACTATTTAAAGCAACTAATGACAGCATCTACTTCAGACAAGGAAAAGAATTATATGAATGGACGCAAAAGAATCTACAAGACTCCACTGATTACCTCTATTTTGACAATATCGGTCTTGACAGAAAGATAGGAAAAGCCAAATACGCCTATAACAGCGGGCAAATGATGCAATCAGCCGCCCTGCTCTATCAACTGACAAGAAATCCTCTCTACCTGAAAGATGCACAAAATATAGCTAAAGAATGCTATAACTATTTTTTCACAGACTTTACAACAACTACAGGAGAAAGCTTTAAAATGCTAAAGCAAGGAGATATCTGGTTTACTGCGGTAATGTTAAGAGGCTTTATCGAACTCTATCATATAGATAAGAATAAAACATATATCAACGCTTTCGATAAAAGTTTAAACCATGCTTGGATGTACGCCCGGGATGATAAAGGATTATTTAATACAGATTTAAGCGGCAAAAGCAAAGATGACAAAAAATGGTTGTTAACACAAGCTGCCATGATAGAAATGTACGCCCGCCTTGCCACTATCCAATAATTTTTCTAGAAAGAATGACAACTAAAATTATTAAAACATGAAATATACCCTTATTAAAACAGTAGCAATATATTTGCTCACTGCTTTGCCTCTATTGGCAGACGCAGCAACACAGAAAGTATCCATCAAACAAAGCGTATTGGTTGGAGACGGCATTGCCAAGTTTATCCCAGAAGGTTTTGACGCAAAGAAAGTACCTTCGTTCGCAATTGAAAAAGAACCACGTGAGAGAGGCATACTCCCTGCCGATTGGATACTTATTCCCGAATTCTCCCTCACAGATGGTAAAGCTAATGCATCACTTACAATACCGGAAGGCACAAGTATCTACGGAGGTGGTGAAGTAACCGGTTCTCTTCTAAGAAATGGTAAAACAATCAAGCTCTGGAATACAGATTCCGGTGCCTACGGTGTAGATAATGGTACACGCCTATATCAATCACATCCTTGGATGATGGGAGTTAGAAAAGACGGAACAGCTTTCGGTATTTTATTCGATACCACATGGAAAGCTGAATTAAGTAGTACAAATGAGAAAATTGAACTAAGAAGTGAGGGAGAACCTTTTCGGGTGTTTATTATTGACAGAGAATCTCCACAAGCTGTAGTTCGCGGACTATCGGAACTAACAGGCACTATGCCGATGATTCCCCGCTGGGCATTAGGTTATCAACAAAGTCGCTTCTCTTATTCACCAGACAGTCGCGTAATTGAGATTGCAGACACTTTCAGACATAAAAGAATACCATGCGATGTTATCTGGATGGACATTGACTACATGGATGGATATCGTATTTTCACATTTAACCCACAAAGTTTTCCCAATCCTAAGGCTGTTAATCGCGATTTACATATACGCGGCTTCCATTCTGCATGGATGATTGATCCTGGAGCAAAAGTTGACCCCAACTACTTCGTTTATAAATCAGGAACTGAAAATGACGTTTGGGTAAAAACTGCAGACGGAAAGAACTTTCATGGTGATGCCTGGCCAGGAGCGGCAGCGTTCCCAGACTTCACATGCCCTAAAGTAAATAAATGGTGGAGGAACTTATATAAAGATTTCATGGCACAAGGAGTAGACGGTGTTTGGAACGATGTAAATGAGCCACAAATCAATGACACTCCCAACAAAACAATGCCGGAAGATAATCTCCACCGCGGAGGAGGTAAATTGCCTGCAGGAACACATCTACAATATCATAATGTTTATGGTTTTCTAATGGTTAAAGCATCCAGAGAAGGCATACTGGAAACCCGCCCCGAAAGGCGACCGTTTATTCTTACTCGTTCTAATTTCTTAGGTGGTCAGCGCTATGCAGCCACTTGGACCGGTGATAATGGCTCCTGGTGGGACCATCTGAAAATGTCAATACCCATGTCTTTAACTTTGGGATTATCCGGCCAACCATTCAGCGGTTCGGATATCGGTGGCTTTCTATTTAATGCTGATGCCGATTTATTCGGCAACTGGATTGGTGTAGGTGCTTTCTATCCATTCTCACGTGGTCACGCTTGTGCAGGAACAAACAACAAGGAGCCATGGGCATTTGGGCAAGAAGTAGAAAATGCCGCACGAATAGCATTAGAACGTCGATACATCCTTCTCCCCTATTATTATACTCTGCTGCACGAAGCCTCAACAAATGGTATGCCCATCATGCGACCTGTTTTTTTCGCCGACCCTAAAGACTTGTCGTTGCGTGCCGAAGAAGAAGCATTCCTGATTGGTAACAACCTGCTTATTATTCCGGTATACGCTAAGCAGCCTGCACTGCCGAAAGGCATTTGGAAAGAACTATCACTAGTTAAAGGTGACAACTGTGATAAATATCAAGCAAAGATGAAGATACGTGGCGGTTCGATTATTCCTACCGGAAAGATCATTCAAAATACCACAGAAAACTCATTAGATCCGCTCACATTATTGGTTTGTCTGGATGAACAAGGAAAAGCCGATGGATCAATGTACTGGGATGCAGGAGATGGCTGGGCATTCAAGAAGGGAGATTACAGCCAACAAACCTTCAAAGCCGAAAAACAAGGCGACAAAGTTATAGTAAAGTTGACTAGCGAAAAAGGCAAATTTAAAACAGAAAACAAAGATATGGCTATTGTCAAAGTTATCACAGACCAAGGCGTTTGCCAAGCTAGTGGCAATCTTGTGGAAGGTATCGAGGTGAACTTATAAACTAACGCTCTCCTCATTATATGAGTTCTAAAATAAAAAATATTAATATTTTACTCTTAATTAAAAAAACTATATGAAAAGAAAAACACATGAAAAAAGATGCCTCTATTGGTATAAGGCACTGGTGTTGATTCTGAGCGTATGCCTTATCGGCTGTCAGGACGACAAAATTGGTTCCAATGGATACGACCCGTCTAAACCGGTTGTTTTCTCAGACTTTACCCCCGATCATGGGAGTCTTCGTACTCAAATCCATATTTATGGAGATAATTTTGGAACTGATCCCTCAAAAATCCACATCACAATAGGTGGACAATACACGACAACTATCGGCTGCACCAACACCGAAATTTACTGTATAGTCCCGCCGAAAGCTTTCGATGGTAATATTAAAATAAAAATCGAAAGTGCCGACGGAAAAACCTCTCCTATAGAATATGAATTTGAAAAGAAGTTCAATTATACTCTACAGCCTTCAGTGAGTACTCTTGTTGGTAGCGAAGACGAAAATGGAAATTCATCTGACGTAGACGGAAACTTTGAAAAAGCAAGATTCGGAAATCCTCAATGGCTATTAATGGACACATTTGGTATTGAGAAATGCTTAATTATTAATGGTCAAGGCGGTCCTATACGTCGAATCAATCTGGAAGCAAAAGAAGTCTCAACTCTTCTTACTAATGGCCAGGGAGGATTTAGGAATATGCAATTCATGTCTTTCGATACAACCGGAGACACGCTTTTCGTATCAGATGACCATGGAAGCAGCAGTAAAGACAACCGTGAAATTGCTTACATTCTGCGATCTGAAGAATTCAGAAAAGCCCACCCCTATGTTTATGACCGCACAGGATATAACAATGTTTACTGCGCCCTAAATAAATCACTTTACTACAACACCTATTGGAAAGGAGGACTTCAAAAAGCTGTTCACGATCCTACGACCGGTGGCAAAAAAGGAGTAGAATTATTTGGTGTATACGAAAATAGTGATTCCGGTACTTTTATGTGTATCCATCCGGATGGAAGATTTATGTATATCACAGGCCGTAACTGTATTTTGGTATCCCAATATAATAAAGTAACCAATGAATTTCAGAAGCCAACCACATTTGCCGGTAGAGAAGGAGAAGCCGGGTACAGTCCCTCGCCCGGTCCGAGTGCCCGTTTTCAGGAACCTTACCAAGGCACATTTGTGAAGAATGAAGAATACATAAAAAATCCTCGTCCGGACGGAAACATTTATGATTATTATATATGCGACAGAGGAAACCACTGCATCTTTAAAATTACTCCCGACGGTAACGTATCTCTTTTTGCAGGAAGAGGCAGTGTCTCTTCTGACAACAAGGTATCTGGCAATATTGACGGAGAATTAAAAACGGAAGCACGCTTTGATAATCCATGCGGCATCGCTTACGATGAAGAAACACAGACTTTCTACATCGCCGATAGAGAAAATCACAGCATCCGTACCATTTCTATAGAATAACTATAAAAACACATTCCGAATGAAAAAATATATTTTTAACTTGCTCCTCCTGTTCTGTTGCACATGCAGCGTGTATGCTCAAAACAGTTCGGTAGAGGTACAAACAAACAGAATAGAGGTTGAAGGTCTCGTGACAGACGAGTCCAAAGAACCATTAATTGGTGTCAACGTAATCATCAAAGACATCCCGGGATTAGGTGCCATCACCGACATAGACGGCAAGTTCAAAATCAAGATGGAACCCTACCACAGACTCGTTTTCTCTTTCATCGGTTTCGAAAAACAGGAAGTCCTGATAAAAGAACAAAGAACAATCAAGGTCATAATGAAAGAAGCCACTGCCACTGCTTTGGATGAAGTAGTGGTAACAGGTACTGGTGCACAGAAGAAAATAACGATGACCGGTGCCGTTACCAATGTGGATATAAATACACTGAAGACTTCCACATCAAGCATTACTAATGCTTTGGCAGGTAACATAGCAGGTGTAATGGCTCGCCAAACTTCCGGACAGCCCGGAAATAATATTTCCGAATTCTGGATTCGCGGTATCTCGACATTCGGAGCAGGTTCAAGTGCCTTGATTTTAGTCGACGGATTTGAACGCAGTATGAATGAACTCAATATTGAGGATATAGAATCCTTCACTGTACTCAAAGATGCTTCTGCCACAGCAATCTACGGTTCGCGTGGCGCCAATGGTGTAGTATTAATAACAACTAAACGTGGTAAAGGAGGAAAAGTACAAATCGATGCAAAAGTAGAAACAACCTACAACACACGTACCATAACCCCAGACCTCATTGACGGATATACATATGCTTCAATGATGAATGAAGCACGTACTACTCGTAACCAAGAACCTTTCTTCCCTGAAGACAAATTGTATATACTCCGTAACGGACTGGACCAGGACTTATATCCCAATGTAGACTGGATGGATGTACTCCTGAAAAAAGGAGCACCTACTTATCGTGCCACTATCAACATGAACGGCGGTGGTTCATTGGCACGCTATTATGTATCTGCAAGCTATGTAGATGAAGGTGGTATGTATAAAGTAGACAAAGGGCTAAAAGACTATAATACCAACGCCAACTATCGCCGTTGGAACTACCGTCTGAACGTGGATATGGATATCACCAAAACCACACTGCTAAAAGTCGGTGTATCCGGTTCATTAGACAAAAAGAACGAACCGGGTATGTCAAGCAATATCTGGGCTTCTGCTATGAATTATAACCCGGTCTCAGTACCAATCATGTATTCCAATGGATATACGCCCGCTTTCGGTTCGGACGATGAACAAATCAATCCTTGGACCATTGCTACACAAACCGGCTATCAAGAAACATGGAATAATAAATTGCAGACCAATATCACTCTCGAACAAGATTTCAGTTTTATCACCAAAGGTCTAAAATTCATCGGACGCTATGGATTCGACACTAACAATTATCAGTGGATCAACCGTAAAAAAATACCAGAATTATGGAGAGCGGAACAGAACCGCGCTTCTGATGGTAGTCTTGTGATGAGAAAAGTCAGAGATGAACAATTGATGTCACAAGAAGCTAACTCAACCGGTGAACGAAAAGAATATTTAGAAGCAGAGTTGCACTACGACCGTACCTTTGGTAATCACATGGTGGGAGCCGTAATGAAATATACACAAGATAAGACAATCAATGCCTCTGTAAAAAAGGAAGATGACATTATGCAAGGTATTGACAGACGTCATCAAGGACTTTCCGGACGTTTCACCTATGGTTGGAAGTACCGTTACTTCGTTGACTTTAACTTTGGTTACAATGGATCCGAGAACTTTGCAACAGGTCATCAGTTCGGTTTCTTCCCCGCTTACTCTGTAGCCTGGAACATGGCAGAAGAGTCTTTCATTAAAGAAAAATCACCGTGGATCAATATGTTTAAAGTACGTTATTCTTACGGAAAAGTAGGTAATGACAATATGGATAGACGCTTTCCCTACTTGTCTACTTTCGGAGCAAGCAACAATTACAACTATGCAGACCTAGGACAAAGCTATCAGTTCGACGGATTGACCTATACTTACTATGCAACTAATGCTGTCACTTGGGAAATAGCAACCAAGCATGACATAGGTATCGACTTCGCATTGTTCAATGACAAGCTGACCGGTACAATTGACTACTTTCACGAACAACGTGACGGTATTTACCAAGAGCGTAACTATATCCCTCTCTCCGTTGGTATGTACGGTACAGGAACAGGCATGAAGTTATCTACCAATATTGGCTCGGTAGTTTCCAAAGGATTCGACGGTAATGTGGGATATAAACAACGTATTGGAGATGTGAATCTGACACTGCGAGGTAACTTTACATACAGTAAGAGTGAAATCCTGAAATATGACGAAGAATTCAGTAATTACCCTTATAAAAGCCAACAAGGTTTCCGTGTTAACCAAACCCGCGGACTTATTTCACTAGGATTATTCAAAGATTATGATGACATTCGTGACAGTCCGAAACAGAGCTGGGGCGACGTAATGCCAGGTGATATCAAGTATGCGGATGTCAACGGAGACGGAAAGATAGATGAAAATGACGAAGTTCCTATCGGTGCAACCAATCGCCCAAATCTTATTTATGGTTTCGGTCTTTCCGCAGAATGGAAAGGATTTGACATCAACATCCTCTTCCAAGGTGCAGGCAAATCAACTTTCTGTATCGAAGGTCCTACTGTATATCCTTTCAAGAATGGTGATTGGGGAAATATTCTCACCGACATGGCGAACTCCAACCGCTGGATATTAGGTGAAAATGAAAACCCGAACGCAGAATACCCGCGTTTAAGCTATGGAGGCAATAGTAACAACTACCGTCCGTCTACATATTGGCTTCGCAATGGTTCTTATCTGCGCTTGAAAAACCTAGAAATCGGATATAATATTCCGAAGAGTCTTATCAATAAGATCCACTTGAACAACGTTCGTTTATACTTCATGGGAACTAACTTGATAACATTCTCCAATTTTAAGTTATGGGATCCGGAACTGGGCAGCACCAACGGTCAGGCTTATCCATTATCAAGATCATATACCTTAGGACTTACAATTAACATTTAATTCAAAAACAGATGAAAAAACATATATTATCCGCAGTAGCCATTTTAGTCATTGGGCTGGGTATTTCTTCTTGTTCAGACTATTTGAGCGTGGAACGTTTTTTTAAAGATCGTCAAAGTGAAGAGAAAATTTTCAAGAGCAAGAATTTTACGGAACAATGGCTGGCCAAATGCTACAACTGTCTGTTAGAAACAAATTTAGAAATCACACGTATCGGCTATTCCACAACTAATTTTGCAGACGATATGATTTTTAATGAAAGTGACGGAGCCGTAACTTACAATGCTTTCAAATTCGGACAATATGACAATACCTGGACAAACAATTCATACATCCGTTGCTACGAAGGTATTCGCCAGGCTTCTATCTTAATCAACAATATAGATATTAATGAAGAACTGTCAGAAGTAGAAATTGCAGACTATAAAGCACAGGCCCGCTTTTTAAGAAGCTATTTTTATTGGTTATTACTAAGAAAATACGGACCAGTTCCTCTAATTCCTGAAGAGACAATCAGTATTGATGAAGATTATATGGACATGTCCTATCCACGCAGTAGCTACGATGAAGTAGTGAACTACATCAGTGAGGAAATGGCACTGGCGGCCCGATCACTGCCTGAGAAACGAGACAGACAGAATGTCAATCGCAGTACGAAAGGAGCTGCCTTGGCGGTACGCGCAAAGGTACTTCTATATACAGCAAGTCCGATAAATAACCCACGTCCCGGTGACTCCGATAAGTTCTCTGATTTTACTGATTGGCAAGGACGCATGCTAATGTCTCAGACGTATGACGAAAGCAAGTGGGCTAGAGCAGCGGCAGCGGCTAAAGATGTCATTGACCTAGCCAACGCAACCGGTGTATACAAGCTATACACCGCTCCCTATCAATCTAAAGGAGATAACGCTTATCCGGCAACCGTAAGACCTCCCTATCACTCGGTATACTCCAACAAAGATTTCCCGGAAGGATGGGCTGACATTGACCCGTTCGCCTCTTATCGCTCTATTTTCAATGGAGACTTGTATGCTACCGAAAATCCGGAATTGATATTTACACGAGGAAACAATGCATTAAATGATCAAGTCAGAGATCTTGTTCTCGATCATTTACCCACAAATGCCGGAGGAAGAAACCGCCACGGACTGACAATCAAACAGTGTGATGCCTATGATATGGCAGACGGAAGTAGCTTCAATCTAGAAACATTCCTAGACACTTGCGAAGTAGACAAACGTTTCGTCTCGGAAGATGAATACAACCGCGGACTTTACCCGCAGATACGTCCGAGAGTATGGAAAGAATATGCGAACCGCGAACCGCGTTTCTATGCCAGCGTAGCATTCAACGGTGCTTTTTGGGCATTGGCAAGTGCGCAAGATGGAGATAGACGCAACCAACAGGTATGGTACTACAGAGGTAGCGATAACGGAAGAAAAAACAGTTCCGACTACTGGATTCCTACAGGAATAGGTGTCATGAAATTTGTCAGCCCTAACGACTGCAACACGAACAACGGAAGAATCTATGATAAAGTAGACATACCACTTCGCTATACCGACATCCTGCTGATGTATGCGGAAGCCCTAAACGAATTGACTCCGAGTAGTAGCTACGAAGTAACAACTTGGGAAGGAGAACCAATTACAGTTTCGCGAAATACAGAAGAAATCCGCAAAGCTGTCTTGCCTGTCAGGATGCGTGCTGGAGTTCCTGATTACAACGAGGAGACATATAATGACCAAACATTGTTCCGTAAGAAACTAATACATGAACGTCAGGTAGAATTCATGGGTGAGAATCAACGTTACTACGACCTGCGTCGCTGGAAGCTTGCTCCGGTAGAAGAGTCCGAACAAATCTATGGTTACAACGTACTGATGACTGAAAGCAAAAAAGAACGCTTTTATGAACGTATACGAGTAGAAAATCTACAAGCAAACTTCTCACGTAAGATGTACTTTTGGCCTATGCCACAAAATGAATTAAAAAGAAACCGCAAAATGACACAGGCGCCGGGATGGGAAACTTTTGATTAATCTAAAATATACAATAAGAATGAAAAAAAGACATATTTATATAGCCACATTGTTTATCGCATTGCTTTCGTTCAGTGCATGCAATGACGAATGGAAAGACGAACTTTATGTTCACATGGTCTCACTAAAAGCTCCAATTAATGATGGAGAGGTTTCAAGTATCTACGTCCGCTACAAGCCTAATGGTGAGGTTATCTACAACCTTCCGGTGCTAGTCAGTGGTTCTACTCCATTGGATAAGGATCTCGATGTACGGATTGCCGTAGACCCGGATACGTTGAACGCCATGAACGAAGCCAACTTTCACGAACTCAGAAAAGACTTATGGTATAACTTACTACCACAGGAGAATTACGAATTTCCTTCCGCCACCTGCCATATTCCGGCAGGTTCAAGAAAGGAACTATTCCCTATCAAGTTTAAGTTTTCAGAAATGAACCTTTCGAAAGAGTGGGTGTTGCCATTGACAATTGAGGAGGACCCCTCGTACATTACCAACAAACGGAAAGGATGGCGGAAAGCCCTGCTTCATGTATTACCATTCAATGATTATTCTGGAAATTACTCGGCAACTGCCATGAACATCTATTTTGCCGATTCGAGCAATGATCCATTGGTAGTAGACAATCGTAGAGCACATGTCGTAGACGAAAACACTGTATTCTTCTATGCAGGTACGAAAGAAGATAATGCAATAGATAGGGAAACTTATAAAATCAATGTAAAATTTGAAGAACCTTCAGAGGTTACGGAGACTAAAAAGAAAGGGAATCTGACGATAACGGCGGCAAATTCTTCAATAAACTTCCAGCTCACAGAGCATCCGACCTACGAGATTTGGGATGAAATGGATACCAATCAACCCTACCTGATGCATCGTTATTATGTATTATATATCAAATATACATATGATGACATAACTACGTCAAATGTACCTACTTCTTATCGAGCGGAAGGTTCATTAACTATGGAACGTAAGATTAATATAACAATACCGGATCAGGACCAGGCAATCCAATGGTAAAAAGAATTTGTTTATGAAGAGATTAAACATCATTTTTATATCTTTATTAGCCATGGTATGCACAGTACTATCTTGCAGTGACGATTCTGTGGAAGACAAAGATATCCAGAAGATTGATCCGGTGGGACAACTGGAAGTATACAAAACAAGCCGGGAAAAAGAAATTCTGGTGAAATTCATAAGAACAAATTATGTGAAAGACATACAGATAGAAATAGCTTATCGGAATACGGAGTCTGGAGAAAACGGAGAATGGACTACTATTGTGCTGAATGGTGACAACTATAAGTATGGAGGAAATTACTTATTGCAAGTTCCTGCAGAAGGGACATATGAGGTTGCAATCACCTTGATAGGAGCCAATGAGCTACGCTCGGAAAGCAAAAGCCAACTTGCGAGCACATTCGAGTATGTAAAGACAAGTATGTTCGACTGCGCCCACTCTATGATGACATGTGTCATAAAATACTATTATCATAAAGGACCTAGGACATGTTGGCAAACATATTATCCTAAAGAACAAGGATATTGGGACGGAGATGCAGTCGTATGGGGACAAGGGGGAGGATTATCCGCATTTGTTGCCTTGAGAGAAGCATCCGTAGACACGGAACAGGAAGAATATTATCGTTCTTTAGAAGATGATATGTTCAAGGGAATCCAACATTTTTGGGTAACAGACCATGGACGCACAGCATATAGTGTATATCCGGATTCGGGAAACGACCGTTTTTATGATGACAATGTATGGATAGGACTGGATATGGCAAAATGGTATGCCATATCTAAAGATGTGCGCTATTTAAATCAAGCCAAAGCCGTCTGGGACTATCTATCACAATACGGATGGGACAATACTTGCGGTGGCGGAGTTCATTGGAAAGAGCTGAATGAACCGAGCAAGTCAAAGCACACTTGTTCAACTGCCCCGACGGGTGTATTGAGTTGTAAGCTCTATCAACTAACCCATGAGCAGAAATACCTGGATAAAGCTATTGAATGCTTCAACTGGCTGCAAGCCTATATGCAGGACCCTAGCGACCATCTGTATTACGACAATGTTTCTCCTGATCCAGAAGACCCCACCCAACCTGGGCGTATGGAGACGAATAAATATTCTTATAATTCAGGACAACCATTGCAATTAGCCTGCCTTCTTTATAAAATAACCAAGAATGAGTCGTATTTGACAGCAGCACATCAAATTGCGGAAGCTTGCCACAAAAAGTGGTTTACTTCCTATCATTCAGAAGTTCTGCAACGTGATTTTAATATTCTGGCACCGGGGCATGCCTGGTTTAACACCGTCATGTGCCGCGGATTCTTCGAACTTTATTCCATTGATAAGAATCCCTCATATCTGGAAGATGTGCGCAACACAATGTTGCACGCATGGTTTGGTAAGGCACATCACATTAGTGGTCTAATCAATGACGAGGATTTAAGCGGAGCTGTTTCAATGAATAAATGGGAGATTCTGAGGCAAGCGTCACTCGTTGAGTTATATGCCCTTTTGGCTATCTGGGAGTCTGGCAAAGACCAGACCGTCTTATTGTAATTTGAAAATAATCAAAAGCGAATAGATATGTTAAAAACAAAACTATTAATTTGTATTGCTACATGGATGGCAGTAACAAGTGCCGGAGCACAAACCGTGACAGGCAATGCACGCTATGTAGACCCTTTCATCGGCGTAGATGGAGGCGGCAATGTTTTTCCGGGAGTATGTACTCCGTTTGGAATGGTAAAATTAGGTCCCGATTGCGGCAATAAAGATTGGAACGCCGGATGGAATCCTGACGGCAATATACACGGCTTCAGCCATACTCATGTAAGCGGAACAGGCGGAGGATGCAAATATGGCAACGTATTAATGTTACCTCTGACCGGAGATATACATTTAGAAGACTATTCTTCCCCCCGTGCCAACGAGAATACCGTTTTAGGAGAATACAAAGTTGAGTTGCCGCGTTATCGCACGGCAGCCCGGCTGACAGCATTGAGCAAAGCCGGTTTTCATGAATATACTTTCCCCTCAAGCAAAGACTCCAAAATTCTTTTTGATCTAGGCAGTTGTCTAGCCTTACAAATATGCGAAACTCAAAGAATTGTAGGTTCGGAAGTACGCATACTTTCCAACTCAACAATAGAAGGATACACCCGTGTACGCGGAGGCTGGAATGAAGGAGAGGCCTATACAGTCTATTTCTATGCAGAAACAGATACACCGGCAGAAAGCTTCGGCACATGGAAAGGAAATACTTTAATGCCGAATATTAACGAACAATTCGATTCAGGCGAAAAAACAGGTGCTTATTTGAGCTATTCGACCTCTGAAAATCAAAAAATCAACGTACGTGTCGGTATCTCCTATATCAGTTGTGGCAAAGCTAAAGAAAACCTGAAGCAGATAACAACTTGGGACTTCAACAAAGTACATACTCAGGCTGTGTCCGAATGGAATAATATCTTAAATAAAATAGAAGTCACAGGAAAAGAAGAAGACAAAATTAAACTATACACAGCTTTGTATCATTGCTATCTCCAGCCAGTAGACAAGACCGGAGAAAATCCGAAATGGATATCAACAGAACCGAACTTTGATGATTTCTATGCCATTTGGGATACCTTCCGTGCTACCCATCCATTATTTACATTGCTTACCCCTTCCGTTCAATCAAATATGGTACGTTCACTTATTGACATATACCGCAATGAAGGGTACATGCCTGATGCACGTAGTGGTAATGATAATGGTCGTGTTCAAGGAGGAAGTAATTGTGATATTCTGATTGCCGATGCAATGGTAAAGAATCTACAAGGGATTGATTATGGAGCAGGCTTACAAGCTATGTTGAAAAATGCAGAAGTAGCTCCCGGAGGAGATGAAAGAAAAGAAGGCCGTGGAGGTTTAGCAGACTATAACTCATTAGGCTATGTTTCTTCAGCTTATGAAAGATGCTTGACACGTACTTTTGAATACTCTAATTGTGATTTTGCTATCGCTACTGTAGCCGATCGTTTAGGGAAACAAGATATTGCCAATAAATACTATAAAAATGCATCTAACTGGCAAAACACATGGAATGATAGGATAACAAGTTTGGGATTTTCGGGCTTTGCATGGCCAAGAAACGAAGAGGGAAAGTACTGGGATAAAGAGCATTTCAGTACCTTAAAAAGCGGTAATTGGGGAGAACCTACTTATGAGACTTTCTCTTTTGAGTTGTCATTCTATGTACCCCATGATATGAAAAGTTTAATTCAAAAGTGCGGCGGAGAAGAGATTTTCACTCAAAGACTAGATACCTTTTTTACCCACAAGATATGGGACCAACGTTATCACATAGGATTATTCCAAATAGCCAATGAACCAGGATTCTTAATTCCGTCATTATACAATTATGTAAACAGGCAAGACAAAACAGCCGAGATTGTACGGTATATTTTAAAAAATAGATATAAAACGACACGTGACGGAATACCGGGTAACGATGATTCCGGTTCTATGTCTGCCTGGTATGCTTTTCATTCTATAGGATTTTATCCTAATGCAGGCCAGGACACATATCTTATTTCAAGCCCTGTATTTAATACAGTTACTATACATCTTGAAAATGGTAAAACCCTGAAGGTTATAACAAAAAAGAATAACGACAAAAATATCTACATTCAATCAGCGACCTTGAATGGCAAACCACTTAACAAAAACTGGTTCTGTCATAAAGACATATGTGAAGGAGGTACACTAGAATTTGTAATGGGATCGAAACCGTCAAAATGGTCAAGAACAGGAGAATTACCTCCATCTATGTCCGATAAATAATAATCTTACTAATTCTTAGAAAAATAAATAAGCTGTTCATCAATGACTTTGCAGAAGTTGATGAACAGCTTATTTATTTTCACAACTAAACATTCAAGTCAATACTTCACTTCCTGTATTTGCTCTTTGATAAAATAAAAGCATACCCTCATATTACCCAAGCAGAAAACTATTTTATTTAGTATACTATTATCTATTTCAAATTGTTTATATTTGCTCAATATTAGTAATCAATACATTAAACGACAACATAACTATTTAAGAAAAATGAAAAAGTATTTTCTTTTACCCTTGCTTGTTTATTATTTAGTATCCAATGTACAAGCACAAGAAAAAATAAAGTTAAGTTCCCCGAACGGAGAAATACAAGTATCCGTCCGCCTCACCGACAAAATCTACTATGACGTAGCCTGTAATGATGAAGTTCTGTTGAAAGACAATTATCTCCAACTTAAACTAAAAGATAAAATATTGGGCGAACATCCCAAACTGTCCGGACAAAAACAGAACAAAATAAAAGAAACCTTAACCCCTGTCGTTCCACTGAAATTTTCAACGATCAATAACGAATATAACCAACTTCTACTCAATTTTAAAGGAAACTACTCAGTAGAATTCCGTGCTTTTAACGATGGAATAGCCTATCGTTTTATCACCCGCCAAAAAGGAGAAATCGAAGTATTGGGAGAAGACCTTTCATTGCAGTTCCCGACAGACTATTTATTACATCTCCAACAGCCGGGAGGGTTCAAAACAGCTTATGAAGAGCCGTACACACACATTTCCAGTCACTCATGGAAACCATCGGATAAAATGTCCGTACTTCCAGTTCTCATTGATACACGTAAATCATATAAGATACTAATCAGTGAATCTGATCTGTCGGACTATCCTTGCATGTTTCTGAAAGGAAACGGGACCAATGGCATATCCTCCATTTTTCCAAAAGTCCCCCTTGCATTTGGTGAAGACGGAGACCGCAGCCTCAAAATCGAAAAAGAAGCGGAATATATCGCTAAAACAAGTGGAAAAAGGAACTTTCCATGGCGCTACTTTGTCATTACCAAGGAAGACAAGCAATTAGTTGAGAACACTATGACCTATAAACTGGCTGATAAGAATCAGTTAGAAGATGTGTCATGGATAAAACCAGGGCAAGTAAGTTGGGAATGGTGGAACGGAGCAACCCCGTATGGGCAAGATGTAACCTTTAAAGCTGGTTGTAATTTGGAAACATACAAATACTTCATTGATTTCGCATCCAAGTTCGGAATCCCTTACATTATTATGGATGAAGGATGGGCCAAGAGTACACGCGATCCTTACACTCCTAATCCGGACGTAGACCTTCATGAGCTGATTCGTTATGGAAAAGAAAAGAATGTGGGTATTGTCCTTTGGCTGACTTGGTTAACAGTAGAAAAGAATTTTGACCTTTTCAAAACATTCAATGAATGGGGAATAAAGGGAGTAAAAATAGACTTCATGGACCGCAGCGATCAATGGATGGTTAACTACTACGAACGAGTAGCCCAAGAAGCAGCCAGACATCATTTATTTGTTGACTTCCATGGATCATTCAAGCCGGCCGGACTAGAATACAAGTATCCCAATGTATTATCCTATGAAGGGGTCAGAGGTATGGAACAAATGGGAGGCTGTAAGCCGGAGAATAGCATCTACTTGCCTTTCATGAGAAATGCGGTAGGCCCTATGGATTACACTCCTGGAGCTATGATCAGTATGCAACCGAATATCTATCGTTCCGAACGTCCTAACTCTGCAAGTATCGGTACCCGTGCATACCAAATGGCTTTATTTGTCATATTCGAAAGCGGTTTACAAATGTTGGCAGACAATCCGACCTTATATTACCGCAATGAAGATTGCACTCGTTTCATTACCCAAGTACCTGTAACATGGGATGAAACAGTTGTTCTGGAAGCCAAAGTAGGTGAATATGTAATCGTTGCGAAGCGTAAAGGAGAGAAATGGTTTATTGGTGGGATGACTAATGATAAGGAAAATGAAAGAGAATTTGAAATAAATCTCGACTTCCTGAAAGATGGCAGGACCTACCGTGTAACCTCGTTTGAGGATGGAATAAATGCAGGATATCAGGCAATGGATTACCGTATGAAATCGGCAACAATGAATAAGAATCAAAAGCTTTCTGTCAAAATGGCTAGAAATGGTGGGTTTGCAGCTGTTCTCGAATAAGCCTATACTGTAGAAATCAAGATATCTCCCATAAAAAAGAGACTGCCTCCAATCAAAAAATGAGGCAGTCTCTCTTTTTCATAACACTCTTTATCGCTTTTCCTATTCAGCCAAGAGAACCTCTAACTCTGCCACAGCAGCCATCTTAGCCTCTTTAATGACAGCAGACAGAGCCTGAAGTTTTACATAACGTGCTTTACATGGATTAAATTCAACTGTCTGTACTTCCTTTGAATCGGCAAATGTACCAGAAGCCACAGCTTTTCCCCACTCCTTGCCATCATGGCTGATATACACTTCATATTTACCGATTCTACCTTCCGAAGAATCCTGACGAGGTGTATATTTAAGACCTTTTACTGTAGTTTCTTTAGCTAATGCAATCTGTATCTCATGAGGATAAGGAGCCAGATAGAACTGGTTATGTACCGTATGCCAGAATGTATTAATATCACCATCCGCAGCCAATTTCATACTTCCATCAGCATCACTATCCACATATACAACCTTCTGTCTCTCTTCAGATGCACCCGATAAATTACGGACTGCATTGACATTTAATTCTGCTGCCGAAGCCCAATCCCGACCATAAATTTCAGATAAAGCAATCAATTTAAAGTAACGTGCCACAATTGGTTTCTCCAATGTTACAAACTGTGCAGAAGATGAATTTTCAAAACGACCTTTAGTCTTGTTTTCCCAGTTCTTTCCATCTTTACTGAAATAGAGCTCATAGTCCTTGATACGTCCGTTCTCAGAGTTACGAGGTTGATAAATAAACTTATCAATCTCAAGTGATGAAGACATATCCACTACTATTTCGTGGGGATGTTTAGCCACAGGATCATTCCACCGACTATGCCAGATAGTATTCAGATCACCATCGATTGCGTTACGGGCCTCTTCACCCCCATTCTCACTACTAACTGATACAATTTTCCACAGTGAACGATCCACATATATCGGAAATTCAGCTGAAGTTCCCGCACTTTTTCCTAATTGTTCTGAAACGGCATATGCTTCCACATGACCACCAGAAATAAATTCGAAAGGTTCAGTATATATCTTCTCTTCTCCGCCATTCAGACTATAATGAACAGTAGCTCCGGGAGTATTAGTCTTTAAATTCAAATAACCATTGTTATCTCTTTCTATCAATACAGGCATACATACGGGCATCTGTACGCGTGCCTTCTTTATAAGTTCTTCTGTCGAATAACTTCTCTCCAAAGGTAGTATGATAAAACTGAAAACAGTAGGCTGGGAACGAAGTTCATACTTTTGCATCGGGCCAGGACCACAACTGGCATTACCAAGCGGACGCTGATTAGCATCCAGACAAAGAACAGTTTCTTTACGCATCGGTACTTCATACTTATGAAGCAACCTACGATGATTGGCAGGGTCAACCATATCCTGCGCTGTTGCATGCAAAGCAGAAGCAGACATCTTATCACCTGCAATAAAGACAAAGCCTATTCCATCAGGATTGGTTATTGAAATCCAACGCAGATCCTCGCGATTACCCATTTCCTGTGCTCTGACATAGTTCACCCATTGATCAGATACTAACTCATCATACACGCCTACGTAAGTGGCATCTTTTCGGTCAACATAGTTTTCCAACGGTCCGCGACCATACCAACGCATGCGTTCAAAGCCTTCCGGAAGTTCCATACGATAACCAATACGGGGAATAATTACACCTTTTGTTGAAGGAATAATAGTGCTATTAACCAAAATAGAACCATCGGCAGCCACCGTATATTCTATATTAGTTCGATAATCAAAACCCGTTTTTCCCCGATATAGATTCTCTATCTGCAGAGTTACCTTATTATCTTCTTTCCGCACATTCCAATGTCCAGGTTCAAGAGTCATCTGATACAAGCCTTTCTGATACCAGTCACCATCCACTTGCTTATCATTATCAGTAGGAGCACGGAAAGCATTCAATTCCAACCCTTTACTAATCATGGGCAATTCATTTAATGTATAAGAAGAGATCGTTCCCTGCTGCTTTGAAAAAGACGCTTCAAACTGCGAGCCTTTTACCAGATATGCATCATCAGTCTCTATCAGATCAATACTACCTTCTCCTGCTTTAAATACAGGCTTCGCACTATCAGAAAGTTTGAATTGCTCTGATGCTACCTCATATCCAGCCTTTTCCCATTCAGTATCTTGCTTTTGACAGAAGCGGAACTTTATAAAGTATTCGGCTCCCGGAATTTTATTGATCTGATTATCAGCTATAGTAATGACCTTACTGTCCTGTGCGTTCAAGGACAATTCTTCCAGATTAGCCGAGAATACAACTTTTCCATCCTCTTCAATCTCATACCTTCCATATAAGTCATCCAACCCTGCATGAAATCTCTTATTAGTCAGTTTATACGTCCCATTTCCCATAGCCTCAACCCATACAGGCTGATGTATTTTTTTCACCTCGTATGCCTTGGCAGAGTATGTACGATCGGAAAAGATTACGCCATTCGTGCAAAAATTACCGTCATTCGGTGTATCTCCAAAATCTCCTCCGAAGGCCATATAATAACCGGAACCATCCGGAGCAGGCATCTTAATACTTTGATCTACCCAGTCCCAGATAAAGCCACCGACAAGTGCAGGATAGCGCTCATAAGTTTCCCAATATTCTTTGAAATTCCCGATTGAATTACCCATCGCATGAGCATATTCACAAACCACATGAGGTTTGACCGTTTCTCCATTCTGGAATTTCTGTAAACGCTCCTTCCCTACGCTTTCCAGCCATTGCACATCGGGGTACATAGAACTGGTTACATCGCAATAAGAGCTATTACCTTCATAGTGAGTAGGACGGGTATCATCGAGCTTCTTAACAGCCTCTGCAGCAGATTTAAAGTTAATGCCATTACCGGATTCGTTGCCCAACGACCACATGACTATAGAAGCATGATTTTTATAGCGTCGCACCATATTCTCACTGCGTTCCGTAAATGCTTTCACCCATGAAGGTTCAGAGGACAATGCCATAAGACCATGGCATTCTACATTGGCTTCGGAAAGAACATATATACCATATCTGTCACATAAATCATAGAAATAAGGATTATTAGGATAATGAGAAGTACGTACAGCATTAATATTCAATGACTTCATCAACTGCACATCTTTTTCCATTTCTTCTTTAGATACCGTACGACCATTCTCCGAACTATGGTCGTGTCTGTCAACTCCCTTAAACAAAGTTGATTTTCCATTAATCAACAGCCGACCATCTTGCGCTAGTTCAATCTTACGAAAACCGACCTTGACACTACGAATATCTACAGTTTTCCCTTTTTGCTTCAAAAGAATAGTGAGATTATAAAGGTTGGGCGTTTCTGCCGTCCATTTCAAAGGATTCACAACCTCAAACTGAAGTTTATTCGTTCCCGTTACAGCACGCGCATTTTGGGTAGCAATCTCTTTACCATTCTGATCCGTCACCTTCACTTGAATCTCGTTATTACTTCTTTTACCTGTAATATCTATATCCAGAGAGACGGATGCATTTTTATACTCCTTGTCTAAATCCGTACGGAAGAAGAAGTCTCTGATTTGCGTTTTAGGAGCCGACCACAGAAATACATCTCTGAATATACCGCTGAAACGCCAGAAATCCTGACACTCCAGAAAGCTACCATCTGTAAAGCGATACACCTCGACAGCAAGAACATTCTTTCCAGCTTTCAGATAAGGAGTCAGATTAAATTCGGCAGGCAGGTAGCTGTCCTCCGAATAGCCGACCTTTTTACCATTCACCCAAATATAAAAACCGGCTTCTACCCCATTAAAACGAATAAAGATGTCACGTCCTTTCCATGAATCAGGCAATATAAACTCCCTGCGATAACTACCGACAGGATTAGGCATCGTCGCAAAAGTATAGTTAGACGGACGAGGTTGAATTACATTAGGCCACTGAATCTTTTTCCAATCCCACTCACAAAAAGGATAAATCACATTGCAATATAAGGGCTTATCCCAGTTTTTATTATGTCTTACGGCCTCTATCTGCCAAGTTGCAGGGACTTTAATATTATCCCATTGGCTTACATCATATTCCGGTTTACAGAAATCCTGTGGTCGGTCTTTCGGATCAGCCACCCAGTGAAATTTCCATATTCCATTCAGCGTTTTGTAATAAGGTGACTCTTCAATAGTCAGATTCATTGCTTGTTGTTCATCGGTAAAAGGAATAGCAATCTGAACCGCTTCTTCCTTATTTACTCCCGAGACATACTCGTTGCACCACTCAGGCTGTTCTGTCGTTTGAGCTAAAGCTAAGAATGGCATTAACAGAAATGTAGCCATTACACCAGACATAATTTTTCTTCTCATAAAATAGGATTAGTTAGTAGTTAATTCAATGTTTTAGCGGGTTAATTTCAGTTCTTCAATAAGATTGGCAGCCTTTCCATACTTTTCCATAATGAAAAGCATATAGCGGACGTCTACTCCGATACAACGCTGCAAGTCCGGTTCAAATACGATATCACTGCTCATCGCTTCCCAATTACCGTCAAAAGCAAGACCAAGCAATTCCCCTTTCGCATTGAACATGGCACTGCCGGAGTTTCCTCCCGTAATATCATTATTCGAGATAAAACAAACGTTCATATCTCCCTTTTCATCGGCATATCTGCCGAAATCACCGGAAGAGAGTAAAGCCAGAAGATCCGGTTGAACAGCAAAGTCAATATCGCCTGCGTGTTCCTTTACTTTCTCGAAAATACCTTTTACCGTCGTATAATAACTAAAGGTAGCCCCGTCAAAAGGAGAATATCCACAGACTGTACCAAAACTAAGGCGCATAGTGGAATTAGCATCAGGATAGAAATTACGGTCGGCATACATACGACGCATAGCGGCATTGAACAGGCGTTCATCCTGCTCTATTTGTTCGGAAGCCTCCGAGACGCTCTGATTCATCTCATAGTATTTCACTATCAGGTCGAGGCTTAAAGAAATGGCAGGGTCCTCGATGAGATTATAGGTCGTGTCACGTTCAAGGAAGCGCTTCAGACCCTTCGGAGAAGTGATTTGAGAGGTAGCATACAAAGAGTCTACATAAGTCTGGACATTTCCGTTATACAAGGTGTCTATTTGCAGATACATCGCCGGAAGGTATTTCTTATCCACTTTGGACCGGTATTCTTTGAGCATGGCCGCAAATACTTCCTTATCAATAGACAGATTCAGGTTATCGTATTTCTCCAGTAACTTTTTCATGCGGGTAACGACCAACTTCTCTTCGGCCTCAAAATCGAAATTCAGTATTTCGAGTGCCAATTGAACCAATTCGGGACCATTAATGAACGACTCCCCGAAATAAGCAAGGGCACGGTTTGTTTCCCTACGATTATTATAATTCAGTTCCAGAGAAGAGAACAGACGAATCAGTTTCTCCCTTTCTTCCGGATGAGACTGAATCCAGTCCCGGAGGGCTGCTTCTGCTGCGCGCTTCTTTTCCAGCACTTTCAGGTGCCGGATGGCTTTATTCATTCCTATGCTGTTTTTCCAGTAGTTGGAACTTTCATCGTATTTAGAAGCATACTTGATACGGATATCCGGATGGCGATCCATTTCCCGCTTCCAAATAGCCTGTTTTACCCCGCGCACATCGATCATGGCCTGATTAATGCCGTTCATCATTTCTTCGATCCCATACGAAGAGAGATAGCGCTCCGTACTGCCTGGATATCCGAGAGTCATACAGAAAGAGCCTTCTTTATATCCATCCAATGAAATAGGAGCTACGTATTCCGGATGATAAGGGACGTTCTCAGGTGAATAATCCGCCGGTCCGTTCTGTTTGTTGGCATAAATACGGAAAACGCTGAAGTCACCTGTATGGCGAGGCCACATCCAGTTGTCCGTGTCCCACCCGAACTTGCCGACTGAAGAAGGAGGAGCAAAAACCAACCGGACATCATTAAAATCACGGTAGACAGAAAGCCAGAACTCGTTTCCGGCGTAATACGCATCGACAATTCCCGTCAGCGTAGAGTCCTTCTCTGATACCTCCATGCCGATTACATTCATGACAGAGTCGACAACTACGCGACGTTCACTTTCCGTATGAGCATGTTTGGCAGCCGAGAGCACACGCTTGGTCACATCCTCCGTACGAAGAAGGAAACGGACATATAATTCGGGATTCGGCAGTTCTTCACCAAGGTTGCGGGCTACAAAACCATCCTTCAGATAATCATGTTCTACGGAAGAATGCTGCTGGATACTGCTGAAACCACAGTGATGATTGGTAAATACCAGACCATCTTCGGAAACCACCACTCCCGAACAGAATCCACCGAAACTGACAACGGCATTTGCCAAAGCCGGTTTCTTCGGATTATACAGTTTATTTACAGGCATCTGCAAACCGAGTTCCTTCATCACCCGTTCCGCCTGTTTGTTCTTGCGAAGGTTCCCCAATAGCCACATTCCCTCGTCAGCAAATGCCTGTGACAGGCAAAGGGAGAGGAGAATCACTGCGGTTAGTCTGAGTTTCATGCTATTATTTTTAGATTTATATATTCTATGATCAATCCGAGGGTCATTATTCGGTAATGAGCCTCAACTTCTTCGCTCCCACCCGTGCTTTCAGCCATGCGCTGATTTTCTCCTTCTCGGCAACTGACGGATGTTTGCCAAATTTCAAAACAGCCAGTGTCACTGTATCCGTTTTCATCGAGTCTACCCGTGTTTCCAGCGAGTGAGCGATAGAAAGCGAAGTGATGGAAGGATAAAGCACCTTCAATTCGGGCACTAAAGTACGTCCCATCGTATCATACTCTTTATATTGAGCGAGGTTTTCTTCCAGTCGGGTTATCTTTTTCTGCTGTTCCTGCAGGCGTTGTTCGCTGTTTTTATAAAAGTCCTCCATTACCATGGCACGAATGGAAGAGACATCTACCGCCTCATTATTCATCCCTTGCAGTACGGTCAGCTTTGTTTCTTCCAGCTTGTATTCTTTCAGTTTGCTACGGGCAATGGATATCGAAGCATCCGGAACTTCGGGACCGATCAGAACTACTCGGATGTCTTTATGCTCATAACTGATCTTCTTATCAAGTACCTGCGTATTCTCAAAGTTCAACTGCTCATTGATAAACCGGTTGGCTGCCGTCTCATAAAAAGTACTTTTAATGATGCCAAACGTCAGATAAACAGCCGGACACATTGTCAGCACAACAATCAGAATGATGTATTTACGCACCATCTTCTCGCGTGCCTTATCCACAAATTCCTTACGCTGGAAGTGCATCACCCGCACACCGATGAAGGTAGCCAGACTGATAAATACGGAGTTGATAAAGTAAAGATAAAAAGCACCCAGAAAATAGACCAGATTGCCCGATGCCAGACCGTAACCTGCCGTACAAAGCGGAGGCATCAACGCCGTAGCAATGGCAACTCCCGGAATCACATTTCCCTTCTCTTTAGTAGACAGGGCGACAACTCCCGCCAAACCACCGAAAAGTGCGATGAATACGTCATAAATCGTAGGCGAAGTACGCGCCAACAGCTCCGATTGCGCTTCGGCAATAGGAGTGAAAAGGAAAAAGATGGTTGCCGTCGTCACACTGAAAGCAGTCGTGATGAGGAAGCTCTTCAAAGAACGTTTCATCAGCTCGAAATCATTCAAACCGACAGAAAGTCCGACACCCATGATAGGCCCCATCAACGGTGAAATCAACATGGCACCGATAATCACTGCCGTAGAGTTGACATTCAAGCCCAGTGAAGCCATAAAGATGGCAAAAATAAGAATCCACAAATTGGCTCCTTTGAATTCTACTCCTTTTCGGATAGAGTCAACGGTTTCCATTTCATTGTCTTTATCCTTTTTCAAGTCCAGGTATTCACCCAGGAACGACTTGATCGCAAACTTATTCCGTTCATCTGTCTTCATAGCCATTTCTTTTTTATAATCCGGTTAATAACAGGAATCTGACTCAGAGGCAGGTCCCGTTTGATAATATAAGCAATAAATAGTAGCAGAAGGACTGTGCGGAATGCAACAAGCAAGACTGTATTATGAATCGGCGTCCATTCACCAATCAGATACAGAATAATAGCTAAGCCTACATAACAACCTATTCCACGCAAATCATAAGCGATAGGATATTTCTTCTGACCGACAAAATAAGAAAGCAACATAGCTATGGCATATCCGGTAAAACCCGCCCATGCGCAAGCTACATACCCATATACAGGAATCAGGAAGATATTCATCAGAACAACAGTCAGACAGGCTATAATGGAGAAATATGCCCCCCATCTGGTATCATCCGTCAGTTTATACCAAAACGAGAGATTAAAATAAATCCCCATAAACATCTCTGCAATCATCACGATGGGAACTACCTTGAGTCCCTCCCAATAGTCTTCTGCTATGATATAACGTAAAATGTCCAGATAAAACATGACTGCCAGGAATGCCAGCAACGTAAAGATGATAAAGAACTTCATTGCCTGCGCATAGATTCGTTTATTATCCTTATCCTTACTTTTGCCAAAGACAAAAGGCTCGTATGCGAAGCGGAAAGCCTGCGTGATCATTGCCATTATCATGGCTATTTTAGTAGCTGCACTGTAAATACCCAACTGTACATCCGCTTCCACCTTATCGGGGTAGACAAAAGGAAAAATAATCTTGTCTCCAACCTGATTCACAATGCCTGCCACTCCTAATATCAGAATAGGGAATGAATAATATAACATCCGCTTCATCAGCAAACGGTCAGGACAATAGCGGAATTCACGGAATTCAGGTATCAGCCCGAGCATTACAACAAAAGAACAGATCAGATTAATAAGAAAGGCTACCCCTACGTCATCGCCTTTCATGACAACAAAATAAAGGATATTCAGCAAGATACTGACTAATATAAATAAGAGTTTCAGTCCGGCAAACTTAATAGGACGTTTCTTATAACGAAGATAAGCAAACGGAATAGCCTGAATGGCATCCATAGCCAGTACAATCAGCATCATGCCCAGATACCATGGATGTTCACTATACCCCATCAGCCCTGCAATAGGATTGAGGAAGACCAGACACAACAGCAAAAACAGGAGCGATACGCCCCCTACCATCAATAACGAAACAGAATATACCTTCTTCGGGTCGTCATCTCCTTTATTGGCAAAACGGAAAAAGCCGGTTTCCATTCCGAAGGTTAGCACTACGAGCAATAACGCCACAATAGCATACATCTTGGTGATCACTCCATATCCTCCGGAAGCAGCAGGAAGTGAAAAAGTATAAATCGGTACCAGAAAATAGTTCAGAAACTTACCAATAATACTGCTGGCACCATAAATCGCAGTGTCCTTTGCCAATGACTTTAGTTCTGCCATGTTTATTTAGATCTCTTTATTATCAATGAATAATATTATTTCTTTTGTTTGAACAGCCACTCCATGAAACCCGGATAATTAAATGCAGGATTCCAGCTGCCATGATTGCAACCGGGGAATTCGATATATTCCACCTTTGCTCCAGCAGCTTTCAGTGCTTTGTACGCTTCACGCGACCCTTCAACTGTTACCACATCATCGGCATCCCCATGAAATATACGGAACTTCACTTCTTTGGCAACCGGCAAACGATCCGGATTCACCGATCCGCAAATGGGAACGGCAGCCGCAAAAATCTCCGGATAACGGACCACCAAATCATACGTCCCCATCGCTCCCATCGACAATCCGACAATATATATCCGTTTTTTATCGACTTCGGGCATGGCCAGATAAGTATCCAGCAATTGTTTGAGAGTCCGGGTAAGAGAACTCATCTCCTGTCCTGCAGGCATATCTGCCGGAAACAGTGATTTCGGACGTTCCGTATAAGCCCAGTAGCTACCTGCCGGACATTGAGGAACAAGTACGAAAGCCGGATATTTCTCTCTGTTGACAGGATTCAGAAACATCTGTCCGCCATGCGTCAGTTGTCTTTCATTGTCATTTCCACGCTCACCGGCTCCATGCAGGAACAGGACCAGCGGATATTTCTTCCCCGCCTTCATTGACTCGGGACGAATCATCCGGTAAGGCAAAGAATCTCCTGTGGAAGAGACAAATACGTCCTTCTCATAACCTTGTTGAGCTGATAATGACAGACTCAAAGAGAGAAATACAAGTAAGATACTCCACTGCTTCATACTCCAATCATTCAATAAAATCAGTTATCTGTTTAAACATTCCTCAAAAAGCCTGCTTTTAATTGTCGCCAACACTCTCCATACCGACAGCCGTCAGATCAAACTATCAGTCATTAAACAAGGTTTTCTGACTGCTATAGAGGCTCCTTCCCAAATGCTTATAGGCAAGCTCCGTCACTTCACGTCCACGAGGAGTCCGTTTCATAAAACCTTCTTTGATCAGGAAAGGTTCATACACTTCCTCAATAGTGCCCGCATCTTCGCCCAAAGCGGTAGCAATGGTTGTCAGACCGACAGGACCGCCTTTAAACTTGTCTATAATGGTGCAAAGTATCTTGTTGTCTATCTCATCCAAACCATACTTGTCGATATTCAACGCTTCCAGCGCAAACTGAGCTATTTCCGTATCGATAGAGCCAGAACCTTTCACCTGTGCAAAATCACGTACGCGACGAAGCAAAGCATTGGCAATACGGGGCGTACCACGACTTCGGGATGCAATCTCCGATGCCGCCCGCACCGAACAAGGCACGTCCAGTATGGATGCTGAACGTCGGATGATATTACTCAGAATATCATCGTCATAGTACTCTAAATGCAGATTAATACCAAAACGGGCACGAAGTGGAGCCGTCAGCAATCCGCTACGGGTGGTTGCACCGACCAGCGTAAACGGATTCAGGTCAATCTGAATGCTACGTGCCGAAGGTCCCTTATCAATCATGATATCTATCCGGTAATCTTCCATGGCCGAATAGAGATATTCCTCTACCACCGGTGATAAACGGTGAATTTCATCGATAAAGAGCACATCGTTCGGTTCGAGGCTGGTCAAAACTCCTGCCAGATCGCCCGGTTTGTCGAGCACCGGACCGGAAGTTACTTTAAAGCCTACTCCCAATTCGTTAGCTATAATATTGGAAAGCGTTGTTTTACCCAATCCGGGAGGCCCGTGCAGCAGAACGTGGTCGAGTGCTTCGCCACGCAGACGTGCCGCCTTCACAAAGATGCGAAGGTTTTCCACCACCTTATCCTGCCCGCTAAAGTCTTCAAAGCTTAACGGACGGAGCGCATTTTCAAAATCCCGCTCCCGTGAAGTCAGCTGATGTTCGCGTATGTTAAAATCTTCTTGTTCCATTTTCTTCTTGAAATGTAGGAGACAAAGATAGAGAAATCCATTCATTTTCGATATAAGAAAGAATAATAAAAACCTCCGCCCACTATCCATTTCTCTTTTCCAAGAGGAATAATGAAGAATAAATCTCAAAATCGATGCGATGATAAGATGCCATTCAGTCTTCTTTCGGTGACTTCATCCCCTGATCATAAGCATAACTTTCTGATAGATTCAATTCCCAAAGTATTCTCACCGTGATGAGAAAATATTCTCATAGGCATGAGTATTTTTTCTCACTGTGGTGAGAATTTTTTCTCATTGCGGTGAGAATACTCTGAGAATATAGCAACCTACATTTGGCTGTGTATAAACACAATAACAATTAGCTACTTTCCGCTTCCCCCTGTTATTTAATGACCATAAAAGCCTATTATCCCTAAAAAGTGCCGTATTTACCCCTTTTTTTTAAAATAACGCATCATTCTATTGAAGAATAGAGTGAAAAAGTACACAAGACCGGTTTCGGTCTTCTACTCTTTTGCCCGAAAACAATTAGTTTATTTAAAACGTAATAACTACTTTTGCATCATCTATATACACGCAATCAACTATGGTTCTAAATTATATCTGGATAGCATTCTTCGTTATCGCCTTCATTATCGCCCTGATAAAAGTAATTTTTCTAGGTGATACGGAGATATTTACAGCTATCATGAACTCAACTTTCGACTCTTCGAAAACCGCTTTCGAGATATCTCTGGGACTGACCGGAGTACTGGCCCTCTGGCTCGGTATCATGAAAATCGGAGAGAACAGCGGACTGATCAATGCACTCGCCCGCTTTCTGAGTCCGGTACTCTGCCGCCTGTTTCCGGACATTCCCAAAGGGCATCCGGTATTGGGTTCCATCTTTATGAATATGTCCGCCAACATGCTCGGACTCGACAATGCTGCCACCCCATTGGGGCTCAAAGCAATGAAAGAACTGCAGGAACTGAACCCGAAGAAAGATACGGCTTCCAATCCGATGATCATGTTTCTAGTAATCAACACCTCCGGGCTCATCATTATCCCGATCAGTATCATGGTATACCGTGCGCAGATGGGGGCTGCCCAACCTACGGATGTGTTTATCCCTATCCTGCTGAGTACTTTTATCTCGACTCTGGTCGGCGTCATAGCCGTCAGTATCGCCCAGAAGATCAATCTGATCAACAAGCCTATCCTGATATTGATGGGCGTTATCTGCCTTTTCTTCTCCGGATTGATTTATCTGTTTCTGAATATTTCGCGTGAGGAAATGGGTACTTACTCTACGCTGATAGCAAATATTCTTCTGTTCGGGGTGATCATTCTGTTTATTCTGACAGGCGTCCGGAAGAAGATTAACGTATATGATTCTTTTGTAGAAGGTGCCAAAGAAGGCTTCACGACAGCCGTACGAATCATTCCGTATCTGGTTGCCTTCCTTGTAGGCATTGCCGTATTCCGTACTTCGGGAGCGATGGATTTCCTTGTGGGAGGCATTGGTTATGTAGTCGATCTGTGCGGAGTGGATACCAGTTTTGTGGGAGCATTGCCGACAGCGCTGATGAAGTCTCTCAGCGGTAGCGGTGCCAATGGGCTGATGATTGACACGATGAAAGAGATGGGACCGGACTCGTTTGTAGGCCGAATGAGTTGCGTAGTACGCGGAGCTTCGGACACCACTTTCTATATCCTTGCCGTTTACTTCGGCAGCGTCGGAATCAGTAAAACCCGGAATGCAGTCACCTGCGGCTTGATTGCAGACTTCTCCGGTATTATAGCCGCCATCTTAATCAGTTATTTATTTTTCTTTTAAATCATAGACTCAATTATGGCTGTAACTTATCAAACCGAAGGCGTCAAGATGCCTGATATCAAAAAACGGGAAACAACAGAATGGATAAAGAATGTAGCTGCCTCTTATGGAAAAAGACTCGGTGAAATCGCTTATATCTTCTGCTCCGATGAAAAGATTCTGGAGGTAAACCGACAATATCTGCAACACGATTATTACACGGATATCATTACTTTCGATTATTGCGAAGGTGATCGTCTGTCGGGCGACCTGTTTATCAGCCTGGATACGATACGCACCAATGCCGAGCAATTCGGGGCAGCTTATGATGATGAACTACACCGGGTTATTATTCATGGTATTCTTCATCTCTGCGGTATCAATGACAAAGGTCCCGGGGAAAGGGAAATCATGGAAGAGGCGGAGAATAAGGCGTTGGCAATGCGATAGTTGGCGATGCAATAAAAAGCCATTGACCGGATAAAATTAGCACCCCGCCACAATCACTGCGACGAGGTGCCCCCAAGTATCTAAGAGAGATAGTTATTGTTCCGTTAACGCTTGCTTTATTTTAAAGACAAGACTTTGATAATGTGCCCGGGTAGTAGCATCACCCGTATTTACTTTGCTTCGCAGCAAACTATAGCTATCCATTACCTTCTGATAAATAGCCGGATTCTTAACCATATCCACACTTCCGAGCGGGTTGAGTTCAAAGCCGGCTTTCGTCCAATCGACATTATCCGTAAGCAGTTGTTTCTCAACTTCATTCAAGTCTTTAAATGAGAATGGAGAAGATTTTTGTTTCAGCATTCCTCCTTCTTTCAACAACTTTTCCACATAAGTAATCTGCAGGTTACGGTCGTACATATTCAACCGGGCACCGGATATAGTTTTCTTCCACACAAAATCATAAATATCATCCATATATTCAGCAAAAGTATAAGCCTGTTTGGGATATAACTCCTCATACAAAACAAGACTGGATGTAATGTATGTGAAGAACAAACGATTCATAATGATTGACTGCAAAGTACTTGGCGAATAAGTCGGACCGGTATACTCAATCACCTTCTTGTCAAGTACCCATTCGGGTAGTTCCATCATAGTTTCCATAATAAACTTCAATGCCTCCTTCTGTTCAGCTTTCGGCACAAAACGGATAACAGGCTTTTCGCTGTCCCGTCTCGGCTCATCAAAATAAATTCCACCGATGGACACCATGGCATGCAGTAAGTAGCGTTGCATCTGCATAATCACTTCCTGATATGATTCCGTCAAGCGTTCATATTGATGATCATCTTCATAGGTCCATTCCGGCAGGTTTTTCATGATAAGTTTCAGATTCTTTAAGCCATATCTTCCTGCCTTCACGGCATTATCACCCAAATCCTCAGATTTACAAGAAGGATCGACCTCATTAATAAAAGGCTGCGGACCGTATTTGTACATCGGATCATTCTCTTTCTCTTTGATCCACTTGTTCAAAGTAGCTTTCTCATCTTCAGGAGATGCCGCATCAAATATAGGTTTATATCCCCATTTGATGGCAAACTTATCATATACACCCAAAAGCGGAGGGGTCAGAGCAACTCCTTTGTCTTCCGGCTGAGCTACATAATTATAGCGCGTATAGTCCATGATGGACGGAGTTGTACCATACTTCTGAGTGAAAGTGGCCGAACGGAGCGAGTCTACCGGATACGAATAAGATGCACCAAAGTTATGCATCAGTCCCAGGGTATGTCCGATCTCATGCGCTGCTACATAACGTAACGAGCTTCCCATCGTCTCGTCATCAAACACAGCCTTGCGCACTTTGGGGTCAACAGTAGCAGTCTGAACAAACCGCCAGTTATGCAACAACTTAATGATATTTGAATAAAACAAGACGTCACCCTGAATGATTTCACCCGAACGAGGATCGGCACAGGAAGGTCCCATTGAATTTTGTATCGGAGTGGTAATCATTCGGTAGCAGCTATAACGAATATCATCCGGATCAAAGTTCGGATCATCCTTCGGATAGTCTTTCGCTACAATCGCATTCTTAAATCCTATTTCCTCAAACGCAACCTGCCAGTCTTCTATTCCTTTCTTTATGTAATCTCTCCACTTGTCGGGGATAGCAGTATCAACGTAATATACAATCGGCTTCTGAGGTTCCACCAACTCACCTTGCTTATAACGTTCCAAGTCTTCTGGTTTTGGTTGCAAATCCCATCGGTTGATGTAAGTAAGTTCTTGCAAACCATCTTTCTTTTCAGTATAAAACCGCTTGCTTTCATCAAAATAACCGATACGCGAGTCTCCATAACGAGGACGCATAATTTCCTCCGGCAGCAAAATAATATTACGCGTCATGGTTACAGTGAACGGTCCTCCGTCAACAGTATAACTCATCAGCGTCTTGATGTTTATATTCAGCGGAAAACACTTCATTCCCAGAATAGTCGATTTGGAAGAAGCAAGACTTCCCTTCAGTGCTTTTCTCTTCATCAATACATCCATTATATTTTCCGAACGAAACGGGCTGAATTCGGGTACATCCGTTATGAAAAGCGAACTCATATCGATGACATATGCTGAAGAGTCCGGTGAAAGACTTTCTATCTTATATGCTTCCCAAATAGGGTCTGAGAAGTTGCGCTGAAAAGCAGCATACATATTGGAAGTGGTGTCACACAAATTGCGCACCATCTTTTTGTGCATGTAGATTTTCTTTTTATCTGCCGAGAAAGTTACCAGTACCGGATTGCGTGGCATTTGTCCGGCAGCTATATCTTTATTGTTACTGGTACTCGATACTCTGGACGCAATCATAAAATCGCGTCCCATCAAGTCTTTAGGTATTTCGAAATAATACTTATCCTTAACGATGTGTACCTTAAACATGCCATCAATCGTCTTGGCTCCTTTCAGTAGTTTTTTGTATTCGGTCATACTACTCTTTGTGGAATCTTTTGCCGCCGGCTGCTCTGTTTCCGCTTTTGCTTTCTTCTTTTTCTTTTTAAAAATCTGACTTTCGGCATTAGCAGTTACCGCTCCGGCAGTTAATGCTCCTACAAGTAATAAGGTGAAAATTTTGTTCATATCATGTTGTTTTTAAGTTCTATAGTTCCAGTTTGGACAGATCGAATCCGTTTTCAAGCATAGCTTCCCGAATCACATCATACTTCTTCTTCATTACCGGATATTTATCGCAGATTTCCTGAATCTCGGCAGGAGTTTTCTCAAAGACGAAATTCATCCATTGCGCAAGGTCTTCACTCTTTAAAGGAGCATAAATGGAATTAAAATCCGGCCAATCTTCATCAATATAGGAGTTCTCAGAATAAGTAATCACCCCATACTTATAAAAATCGATTTCATTAGGGTCCGTTCCTTTAAAACGATACCAGTTCGGGTCGTACAATTTCGGTTCAACTTCTTCACTAGCTTCATAAAAAGCATCTGAAATAGTAAACAATCCTCTGACTTCCGACATATACTTTGCCCAAAAGCTGGCATTCACATCTGCTCTGATTTTCACAAACTCCTCATCGGTCATTGTTTTCAGAGAAGATGATACATTACCTAAGGCTATAAAGCTGCTACTAGCATAGCAATTCATGATGGTTGTCTCACCATAAGAGGCCATCCGGACCTCTTCAGATAACAATATAGAAAAAGGTAAATTCTTCTTTAAAAAACTATCCGAGTACAAATTCAATAATACCTTTTGCAAAAACTCAATCCCTTCATCAATAATCTCCTGCTTTTGTTCGGGAGCAGTTATTTTAATTCCGTTATTCGCTGTAAAGTTGAATTTATAATCAGCCTCAGTCGGATTGGTTATAATCACAGTCTGATATTTCTGATAAAACTGGTATATAAAATGCTGTGTCGGATCTGACGGGTCATCTGTCAAAATGTTGTATTTATCCGGTTGCTCAGGAACGATTAACGCATCTTCATGATAACAAGAAGACATACCTGCCAACATACAAATTAATAATATAAGTTTCTTCATAATCGATCAATTATTAACAGGTTCACTATTCGGACGGTCGAATATTTCTATTTCCGTATTTCTCTCTCTTTCGCTCTTAGGAATCGGCAATACGTATGAGCCTTTCTCTTTCAGTTCGAAGACATCTCCTGCTCCCTCGTTCTCCTTTGAACTGTAAGTATGCGTAAGAGGAGGGCAGCCATATCTGCGCAAATCAAACCAGCGGAATCCTTCAAACGCCAGTTCTCTACGGCGTTCCTTACGTACGGTTGCTACAATTCCGTCTTCATCAACAGCTAACGGCGGAGTTCCCGGTTTCATACGATTTTCACGGAGCTCATTTAAGTCAGCAAGAGCCTTGTTCGTATTGCCAAGTTCAGCAAAAGCCTCAGCACGATTCAGATAAGCTTCCGAAATACGCAAGGCGTTGGCATAGACTGTAGCAGAATTTTTAGTCCACTTAATAGGTGTATAGACACTATACTGTTTGTTAGTAGGTCTGGTCTGGTTGCCGATTGTATTCTTGAAATAATTCGTAAGACGCAAATCATCTTCCGAATATAGCGCTAGTAAATCATCAGAAACCACCAAGTTCCCCGTATACCTGAAATCTTCTTTCATATGCGTCTCAAGTGATGTAAGTCCGTAGGATAACAAGATTTCTTTGTTAGCAAGAGAAAAGAAATAGTGGTCCTTTTTTTCCTGAAGTTTGTAAAGTGGCTGAGTCGCGACCTTAAAGACCGAGTCACAATAAAGAATGGTCTCATCATATTTCTCCTGAAAAAGAGCAATACGTGATGCCAATAGATAAGCACTCGGCAAGTTAGGACGGAAAATAGTTTTCTCACCTCCTATAGCCTTAAAACACTGGATAGCCTTATTAATGTCTTCTTCCATTTGGGCATAAACAGCTGCATTCGTGGCCCGCTTCATCATCTTATCTGATAAGCCGATTTCTTTATTGAGCGGTACACATAAGTCTTCATTTGCCGTTGCAGGATGATAAGGCTTTCCATACAAATTAGCAAGCATAAAATACGAGAAAGCCCGCATGAAATAAGCTTCACCTGCTAAATCCTGACGTTCCATATCCGTCCCGTTCATGGTATAAAGCTGGTCCAGTATGATATTAGTCATCAATATCTTATGATAATAGACTGTCCATGCAACATCCGGCGTAAGTTCATTTGAAATTCCCACTTCCGGGTTTCCCTGCCACGTATAATATGCCCAAACATATTCTCTGAAATCATTAGAAATGACTTGTGGTCTGGTTCCATAGTAACATTGGTCTTTCACATCGTCTGTCATATATTCCAGATAAGGATGAGGTATGTCTTTTTCATTCGTTTTCATTACCTCACCGAAGAACAGTTCCTTGTAATCCTTCACCGATCTGGGTATCATCAAATCTTGTGAACTTTCTTCCAAAAAGTCACTGCACGACGATAATGTGCAGATAAACAATATGATATATAAATTGTACTTTTTCATCATCATTCATTATTAAAGAGTAATATTAAAGCGAAGTGAGTAAGAACGCTGCGGTGGTATACTTCTTGAGCCAAATCCAATCTGTTCAGGATCTCTGCCCTTCAGCGCTTTATCTTTAATGACAAATACATTACCCATATCAAAGCTGACACTTGCTCCTTTCAGATAGACAGGTTTCAACCATTCACGTTTAAAATCATAGCGAATAGACATCGAACGGCATCTGAGGAAACTGCCTGAAACTACACGGATATCACTCTTATTATACATATCCCATCCATTATCCGCAATACGATAGGTCACATCCTTATCGTTGATCTGCAAACTCTTATCCGATAAAACCGGTATAATGGTTCTGTCTTCATCACCCGGCTCTCTCCAACGATTCACAAATTCACTGGACATATTCTGATCCGGATAAGGAAGCCGCTGTCCGGAGGACTCATACAAATCATTCAAGCGCATTTTATTGCCAAAGCTGAATGAGAACAACGCATTAAATGTAATATTCTTATATTTCAAATAAGTAGAGAATCCACCGGTCAGATCGGGTTCACGTTTTCCGGAAAGAACAAAAGCACGGTCATACATCTCCTGCAAAGAATGAACCACAGCATTTCCTTCTTCATCTTTCTCATTAATATCCTTAAATGTAGGAAAACCCTGATCATCCAGTTTATCAAATTTATAAGAATAGAAACTATTTATCGCATTGCCATTGCTCACTAATGTTCCTGCAATATAGTCTTGCCAAGTGATCGCTGAGTTCCCGGCATTCAACACTTTATTGTAGTTTTTACCTGTATTGAATGATAAACTCCACATCCAGTCCCGGGTCTGAATCGGAACAAAAGAAACAGCCAAATCCCAACCTTTATTCTCAACATCACCATCATTAATGGAGACACTTGACGCACCTGTAGAAGGAGCTACGTTTTTCGTAACCACCTGATCTACTCCCTTTTTGTAATATACATCAAGCGATCCATAGATTCTGTTATTCCAGAATGCCCAGTCGATTGCAATATTATACGAATTGGTTTTTTCCCACTTCAGTTTATTATTCGGCAGCTTATACAATGTTGAAATATACTCCTGTGGCATTGACTCCAATGTCCCCAAACTAGCAATCAAGTTAGGGGTCTGATCCGGATGCACGTTACCTTGTATACCGTATGAGGCACGAATTGCCAGATCATTCAGGAAATCGACGTTCTTCATAAACTTCTCATTGATAACATTCCATCGTGTAGACACTGACCATATTGGCAGAAAACGAACGCTCTTGCTCTGACCGAACTTATTAGAACCGTCAGTACGTATATTGAAGTTCAGAATATAGCGACTGTCATAAACATAAGCAGCCGTAGCATATAATGAAATCACATTATTCTTTGTATCGGTCACCACATCCGGATGACTCTTTACCAAAGCACCGTATCTTTTCCAGACTGTCGGGTCAATATCAACAAACTTTTTACCTCTTTCGGGCAAATAACCATATTGCGTAGAGCTTAATCCGTCATATTTTGAAGATCTGACTTCTTGTCCGATACTTCCGGAAACTTCATGTTTTCCGAAACTTTGCATCAAAGACAGGCTATTTCTCCATGTATAAGAAGTATTACGTGTATTGGTCGTCATCAACTCTCCTCCAAACGGAAGCAGACAATATCTTTCTGCAAATTCAGAATCTTCAATGGGATTCGGCAACATCTTCCCATAGGGACTTTGTCGCATAGAAGAAATATAATATGATTGTTCATCACCCCAGTTTTCTTGTGTCACGTTGCTTCTGGACAGTCCTAATATAGATGAAAATCTCATCCATGAAGCAACCTTCCAATCCAGATTGACAGCTACATCTATAGCGGAATTATCATTCTTGTTTCCTGTATGATTCAGTTCGTTCATGATATTGTAAGACAATACTCCGTTACGTCCAGCCTCATTCGCATAGAAATACAACTCATTAGAAGCTGTCCGAAGTGGAATAGCCCGTGAAGTATTATAAGCATACTCATACACATCAATGGAAGTATGAGGATGTTCGGCTTTGGAAAGCGAACCGCTAACCTTTAATCCCAAATGTATATTCCGGTTAATTCTGGTATTTATTTTAGCCAGTACGTTATAGCGCTCTAACCCTTCCCCTATCGTCACACTGTTATTATTCGCATATCCCATGGACATATAATAATTACTCCGGTCATTTCCACCTGTAATGGATACCGAATGCTGATGTGTAAATGCTGTACGGAACAGCAAGTCATACCAGTCGGTATTTAATCCTTTCAGGGTCTTCACCTGGTTTAAGAATTCCTGATAGGTAATATCCTTATTCCACAGATGTTGCAATGCCCCTTCATAGCCAATATCCGAAGGTTTGTAACTTCCGAAAGATAATCCCCTCTCCTGCATTTCGATAGACATATCAATTCTGTCGGCAGAATTCATCCGAAACATTTTATCGTAAGTAGGAGGAGCTGTTATCCCCAATGTAGCGGTATACGAGATACTCGGTTTCTGGCTTTTTCCTTGCTTGGTAGTGACCACAATAACTCCATTGGCCGCTTTGATACCATAGATAGCAGTAGCACTGGCATCTTTCAGAATATCCACACGTTCAATATCTTCCGGATTGACCGAACCGATGGCATTTCCGATCAGATTTATCTTATCCGGACTGTTCAGTTCCTCTGTAGAGATATTGACAGGTTCTTCCAGAATAATTCCATCGACTACCCATACCGGTTCTCTATTTCCTGTAATAGAGGAAGATCCCCTGATTCTAATCTTAGGAGCAGCTCCCGGAGTAGATGACATATTCATCACAGCAACACCCGGCAGGCGTCCCTGCAACATTTTGTCGATAGACAGATACTCCCCACCAATCAGATCAGCTCCCTTTATAGAGGATATGGAGCTTGCCAACTTGCGTCTGTCAATCTCCTGATAACCTGTTACTACAACTTCATCGATTGACTTTACATCCGATTTCATCACGATTGTCATAGGTTTAGTACCGGCAACTTTTACTTCCTGTACAATCATTCCCAAATACGAGACAATCAGGACAGGCTCTTTCTGATGGAATAAATTAATAGAAAACTTACCTTCATTATCAGTTATCGTCGAATGTTCCGTTTTAGAGAGTTTTATATAAGCTCCCGGCAAGGGCAACCCTCCCTCATCAACCACAACGCCCGTAGCCGTGCGGACATTCTCTTTAGGTTGCTGATATACAATGGTTACAATATTTCCTTCTATCTCATAACTGTATCCGGTATTTGCCAGCACTTTGTTCAACACCTCACTGATAGGCTGACTATTGCTCTGAATAGTGATACGAGGCATATTCTTCACTTGCTCCGTACTATAAATAAAGTTCAAGCCAGTCTGTACTTTTACAGCATCAAAAAATTCTTTAACTGTTGCAGATTTAAGATCTAAGGATACCCTCATTGCATTAGATTGCGATGCAGCCAACACCGGTGTAAACAACAAGGAAATAATACAGAGAAACATGATAATGCGTTCTCGAGCTCTCTTTTTTTGCATGTCGTCCTCCTTTTTTAATAGTAGTTAATATGTTTATTTCTTTATAATTATGGTCTTCCCCTGTATTTCCATTTCCAGATGAGTCACCCGCTGTATCGCTTTCAATATGGGCTCTATTGAGCCGTAGCGATCAATATCTCCTGTAAAACGTATCTTCTTGGTATCTTCCGATTCGAATACGACATCTTTGTTGTACCAACGTGATATTACATTCATCAGACTCTCCAAAGAACAATTATCAAAAACAAAACGTCCACTGTTCCATGCGATATACGGCTCGATATCCACTACGCTAATTTGTACATCTTGCGTATCAGCCTGAAGAACCGCCAATTCCCCCGGTTTTATTTTATATTCCCCTCCCTGATTAGGAAGCACACTTACAGAACCTTTCACCAGCACTACTTTCGTTATTCCGGGCACATGTGTATTTACATTGAAAGTTGTCCCGTACTGCTTGACCACTCCATTCGCCGTAATGACACGGAAAGGACGCTTGCTATCCTTGGCTACCTGAAAATAGGCCTCCCCATCCAAATAGACCGTGCGAGTGGTAGTACCAAAATGTGGTGGATATTTTAATGTCGTATTATAATTCAGATGCACTCTGGTCCCGTCTTCAAACGTCATCCAAAATTCACTGTCATCATAAGTACTCAACTTATTATTTTCTACAACAGAGACCTCTTCCGATTCGTTCACATCAGTCTTAGGGACAGACGGCTGAGCAACAGGCACTTGTTCCACCGAATCCTGTAAAGGCTTAGCAGGCACTGATTTTAAATCCATCTTCTGTCCATTTGCCAGAACCAGCGTTGCCTTTTGTTTACCCATCTTCTCCGACCGGATCATAGCAATACGAACTTCATCCGAAATCACCGGCTGAGAATCCATCAGCCTCAAAGTCCAAAACCATATTGCAAAACCGATTATCGGCAATAAGAAGATAGCCGCATACCGCCCTATTTTGATCCAACGAGCAGAGCGAATAGAGAAATGCTTTTTCTGAAATCTTTCCCAAGCACGTGCTTCATCTACCTGGGCAAACTGTTTATACCTGTCAATCAAACAAGCCTCACGCATCAGACGATCATAGTTCTCTCTATTTTCTTGAGAACTATCAAGCCATGACTGCAACTGTTTTTTATCTTCTTCCGAAGCGTATCCCAGCAACTGATCATGGATAATAGAATTTATACTTCTTTTACGCTTTATCATATTATTTCAGGTTATTTATAGTAAAGACGACTAAGAAGAAAAAATGAGGGACAGGATTCTGAAGTTTTTTTATTCAAAAGATACTTTATTTATTTAGAAGACCGTTCTTTTTGTACAATAATCAAGAAAAACAACGAACATTTTGTTCATTGCAAACAGGTGTTAACAAGTAAAGCGGATTGAGTGTTATGCTTCTTTTTAGGGAAGTAACATTTGTAATAATAGAAAATGATAGGAGCCTAATTTTTTTCTAAGGAAGGACATTGCTCTCTTCTTTTGAGTCTTCACAGTTTCAAGAGAAACATGGAGTGCAGTGGCAATCTCCTCGTTCTTCTTGCCTTCCATATACATCAAAAAAACTTCCCTGCATCGATCCGGCAGCGCATCAATTGTCTGAAGAAGCTGGCGATAGACTTCTTCACTAAAGAAGCCCTCTTCCTCCTCTTCCATCCTAAATGTAGTGGAATGACTATCAAGCATCTTCTGAAGATAGTTGCCTTCCACATCCTTATGTTTCAAATAATCCAAGGAAGCATTTCTGACAGAGTTATACAGATAAACCCTGAATGAAGCCAGAGACCGGAAAAACATCTTTTTCTCCCAAATAGTGGAGAATAACTCCTGGACAATATCTTCTGCAGATTCTGAATCTCCGACAATTGTTATTGCATAGCAAACCAATGCTTTATAATAATTCTTATAAAGCAGTCGGAAAGCAGCCGCATCCAACTTATTAATTTGTTCTATGGAAATCTCATTGTTAGTCATTTCGGGAGTTTTGCGCCAAAAATACAAATTAAATAATAATGTTCTATACAGAAAGACTGATATTTTTCTCTCAGGCAATCTAGTTGTATGGTACTTTCCAAAAGATATCCGCCTATAAAAGATTCACCCGGATTTACATTCGACAATGTAAACCCGGGTGAAAAATGCTCAATATTGCATAGAAGAAATCTTTAAAAATATCTCTTACAATATTGTTTTCATAGAGACAAATTAATTAAGAGAGAGTTTATGTAATAGAGATTTATTCAATTTCTGTAGCTTTATTAATGCGGTAGATCAACAGGTCATAATGAGAACGATCTGCCTCAGGCGCCGTCGAAATTGCTTTCTTGAGCATGTCTTTCGTACGCATCAACAAGTCAAAATAGTAAGCAGCTATTTTTGTCTGGTTGGTATAGATCGGCGGAATTGAAGAAAAGCCTGCTACTTCTTCTGCATTTTGCAATGAATACATCTTCATATCCACCTTTCCGCCATTTCTCAAAGCAGCCAGATTGATCTCCGGTTTGCCGGTAGCCGCAAATCCTGTTTTTGAGGCTTTGAAACTACCAATAGGCGCAGTTGCTGTCGATGTTGAAATAATACTTTCCAGAAACGCTGTCTGTAGTGCTCTCTCGAAATTCTCCAACGGACGATGCTTCAAGACACCTTCCCAAACAATTCCATAGATATCATCCAGATATTCCGAAGCAGTATATGCTGCACCCGGGAAGCGTTCTGTACAAACCTCGACATAAGGCAGACGTCCGAAAATACCATTAAAGATATCCAAACGTAAACGGTCAGCCTTCTTATCTGAAATTTCAAATTCATTCAAATGAGCGGTATCGTCCACCCAATCCAGATTCTTTGCCAGTTCCAATGCCTTGCTCAAAGCTGCTTTCTGTTTCTCACGATCTACCATTGAATAACTTGGTATCGCATCCTTCTCGCGAATATCATTCAAGTAAATACCGCCAATATAACTCAGTATTGCATAAATACGCCCGCTCAGTCTTTCACTAAGGGCAGAGTGTACACGTCTGCGCATTAAAAAATCGCGGTCTTCCTTGGCAAACCAACTATAATAGTTTTCAAATCCTTTGCGAACATTAGGAAGCATATAGTCGAATGATTTCAAATGGTCATCTCCCAGACTTCCGCGACTATTACGAGGATCAGAATCAAAACGTGACTGATTACGTATATAAGCATAATATGGGTCTCCCGTATGTTCACGAATCCAGCTATCCAACGTCTCTTTTTCTTCCTGTAATGAAGAAGCATAGATAGGCTGATATAAATATTTAATCACCAGTTCGTCATATGGACCAGGCTTTGTATTAACCAGACACACTCCATTACGAACATCCTCCTCCGTAGCTACGTCATTAATGATTACGCCTCCCATAACAGAAGAAGCGAGACCATACTTTTGAGTAAAACTTGCCGAACGCAACGAATCCACCGGATAAGCACAGGAAGCTCCCCAGTTCATTGTTAGTCCCAGTCCGGTTCCTACAGCCTGAGCAATAGCAGCCTGAATCAACTCACCCTGTATCTCCTGCGGGAAAACAGTAGTACGCACACGAGGATCAATAGCAACAGTGGCCCCTATACGGTCAGCATACTGAACACTGATCATATTTGCATTAATCAGAATAGACGCGTTCAATATTTCACCGGTACGTGTATCTGAGTGTATCGTTGTCTGTGCCGAATTCAGCCAAGAAGCCGAATAACGTATTGTCATACAGTCAAAGCTGTTTGCATTGAACAATGTGTCATTCTTCGGGAATTCTTTCACACAAATAACATCTTTAAAGCCGATCTTCTCAAATGCCTTATTCCATGATTCCGCACCAGCCTTGATATACGGATTCCATTTGACAGGCATCAGACTGTCGATATAGAACACCAGTTGTTTGACTGGCCGAACCAGCTCGCCACGGCGATAGGCAGCAGAGTCGGAAGGCTCGATACGCCAACGTTTTGCATAGCGTATACTCTTCACTTCCTGAGTTGCCCCTGAATAATCACTTTTCAATTGTGTAGTCAATCCCAAACGTGAGTCAGCCAGGCGAGGAGTCATCGGCTCCTCGGGCAGAATACAAAGCATTTTAGTGACGACCGCTGTCAACGGTACGTCTTTGTACATATTGTATGCTCCCATCAGCGTATGGTCGACAGTATATGACAACTCTTCACGTACACTTATATGATTTTCTGAAGCCGATACACCCAAAATAGCAGATTTATCCGATTGCAGAGAATGATCGCGCGACACGAATCCATAGTATCCGTTAGCCGATGTCGAAGGGAAAGGTTTGGTAAAAGCAGATCCCTCCAAAAATAATCCCTTCATATCTACCACAAGTGCAGAACTATCCGGAGTGCAAGCCAATACCTTAAAGCTTTTGAAAATACCCGGATTATGCGCATTGTCCAACGCACGTGCGATATAAGCATCACCACTGGTATTTACCGGCTTACTCAATAAAGGCATACGTGCCACAAGAGTTGAATCGATCATCTCAAAACGGAAACGTACATCGGTACCCCCTAACTGTCCGGGAGCTCCTTCACCACCGTCACTCGTATTTTCAATAGAAGAAGCAAACAGCATCTCACGTCCTAACATGGCAACCGGGAACTCCACATACACTTTCCCTTCCACCTTATGGATAGTCATCAGCCCGTGTGCTGTCTGAACTTTCTTATTCTTGAACAGCTTCTGATATGGTGTCAGATTTTCCTTCTTATCTTCTTTTTTCTTCTTTTTAAAAGGCCAGAAAGCATTTCCTTCCTGTGGCAGGCAACATGCAAAAAGAAGCAATAAACAAAGTATCTTACTATATCTATTTCTCATACTTCCTATCATTTTAATGCCTGGTCAATTTTGTACAACAATAAGCGGTAGTGGCGTTGTGTATCAGCCGAACCGGTAGAAGCACTTGCTGCAACCAGACTACGAACCTTCTTCAACTCACCGTAGTATATATGTTCCATCGGTTCGATCGGTGCTTTCAGATCTACATCATCATCAAATCCACTGATTTCCTCCAAACGGGCAGCCTGCATCTCACGAGGCTTGTTATTAAAACATCCCATAAATTCCTCCGAGATGATTCCGAAACGTTCGCGTGAAGCAGCTTTCAGCCATTCGGGCACTTCAATGTGAGCATACATATCTGCGATACCTTTACGGGTAGCATTCTTTGCAACCCCTGCAACCGAACCTTCAATCAGCTTCGTCAGATAATTCATCTGCAAACGCATTTCTGTTTCTGTCAAAGTTCTTCCGGCACGGGTAGGAGCCCATACAAAACGTTCTATATCGGCAAGATATTCTTTCTGAGTATAAGGAGCTGATGTCGCCTTACCCGAACAGATAGCCACCGCACCACAACGAGACAAGATACCATCAATAATTGCATCTTCCATCTGCATGGCCACAGAAGTACGGATAGGGAATTCTTTCAGTGTTTCGCGTGCATCCAGCCACGAAAGGTCCTTCAGTTCATTCAATAAGAAATTCAGAGCCTTTTTTTGTTGTTGCTTCGATACAGTTTTAAAGCTTGGACGCTGATCACCGTCATAGCGTTCGTTCAGATAAATACCACCGATATCTCCCAAAACGAAAGTCAAATAACGTACGTAAGCATATACAATTTCGTCATAAACAGCCGTGCGGAACTCAAAATCCTTATCCTTATCCGCTACCCAATCATTGATATGCTTTAGCAGATATTGCAAGTTGCGACGTCCATATTCAGAAGCTTTCACCGGGTCATCTCCCAAGTCTTCCTCTACTGAACTTGGGTCAAAACGACGTCTGAATTGTTGTTTACCATAGCGATATTTAACATCTCCAGACTTCTCACTGATCCATTTATCCAAAATAGGAATTTCTTCCTCTGCCGTTTTAGCCTCAAAAATCGGGGTGTACAGCCAGGCAATAGCATAGTAATCATACGCTCCCAGTTCCGGAGGAGTCAAACGCACGCCTCTCTCTTTATCACCCGGTTGAGCAATATAATTGTTACGGGCATAGTCCATAATAGAGTAGGTCGTACCAAACTCCTGAGTAAACTTCGGATCGCGCAAAGATTCCACAGGGATAGAAGAAGAACCTGCCATATTGTGCATCAATGACAATGTGTGTCCTACCTCATGCGAGAGCACATAAGCGATACAATCTCCCAGCAAGTCTTCACGCAAAACAACATCACGTACTTCCTCATCAGCAGGGGCAGTCTGCAAGAAGCGCCAGTACTGAACCAACTGCACAATATTGTGGAATACCGTAACAGATGCATTAATGATTTCTCCGGAACGCGGATCTATCCAAGAAGGTCCCATCGCATTGGCCACCGTAGACGGAGCATAACGTATACAGGAATATTTGATATTCTCCGGATCGAAGTTCGGATCATCTTTCGGGAAATCTTTTGCAATGATGGCATTCTTAAAACCGATCTTCTCAAATGCTTTCTGCCATACTTCAACTCCTTTATGGATATATTTATTCCAACTCAACGGAAAAGTATCATCAATGTAGAAAACAATAGGTTTCTTTGGTTCTACCAGTTCGCCACGGAGATAGGCTGCCGAATCCGATGGTTCCAGATTCCATCTGTGAGCAATGTGACGAGTACGCAACCCACGACCTTCGGAAGCAAATTCTACTACAGAGTGTTCAAAAATACCAATACGTGAATCAGCATAACGGGGACGCATCGGTTGCTCAGGCAACAGAATGAAGCTACGATTCATAACCGCAGTAAACGGCATTTTCTTCACTGCATAATTTCCCTTCATACCCACGCTGATTTTGTAGGTCAGTAAAGAACGTATACTCACATTATCCTCAAAGCCTTTGACTCCCTGAACAAATGAGCTTTCCTTCTCAAAATCCTTACTAATATCGGCTCCCATCATCTCCATCATTGAATATGGTGAGAACGGAGAAAGGTTCTTTTTATCGCTCAGCAGATAGTCTGTCATATCGAATACCACTGCCGTGCTATCGTTATTATATGCTTTGATCTCGAATGTTTCAGCGATTGCCGGCATGGTACTGCTTACCAAGCGCTTCTTGATTTCACGATCTTCAGAGAACTGCCCTGCCTGTACACGACGCAATGTAATAGTTGAGTCGCGTTGCACAAAACGAATCAGAAAAGGATCACCTGACTTCTCTCCTACACAGCCGAACTGGTTATCGGTCGTTTCCACGATGGTAGAACCAAGCAGAATATCCCGATTCATCACCTTAATCGGCAATTCAAAGTAGATTTTATTGTCCAACTTGTGAAGAGTAATGAAACCTTTAGCCGTGGTGACTTTCTTGTCTTTAAACAGTTTGTCGTACTTGGTTTCCTTCTTCTCTTTCTTTGTAGTTGCTTCAGTAGAAGCTTTCTTCTTGTTTTTCTTCTTAGCCACAGCGGGGCTGATCATCGCCCCACATAGTGCAACCAGAAGAAGTAAATACAGTTTTTTCAAGGTTTTATCATTTTTAAGTTTATAACCAATCGAAATCATCATCCCATCCATTGCCTGTATTAGGCTTATAACGTACCTGTACAATACGTCCTAAATCTTTTTCGTGATATAGAACAAATTTCCCATCAACTTCCGTTACTTGAATTGTTTGTCCCTTATTTATCACGTATTTATCAATAGTATATTCATCAGAAGTGTTGTAAGTATATCCTTTCATAATATAGGCATCTCCGCTCTCCAAACCAACAATGATATATTGATTATTGTAGAACTGTGTATCAACAGAAGTAATCGAAGAGTTAAATGTAGCACACTTAAATAACATATTTTCTTTCAGATAATACAGATATAGGGCATTCCCTTTACTAATAAAAAGGTATTGCCATGTATCTTGATAACGGAACAATGAGAAACTATTCTTTGAAGTACCATCAATTATCTGTCCCAACTCAGCAGGTGCTTCCACCTGCGACACATACGTTGTAGCCAAACTAGTTACTGTAGTACTACCGGAAAAGTCTCTTACCGCAAACTTCTGGATATAGAATTTATGAGACTGCTTATGCTCTATTACTGCAAAATACATCATCTTACCATAATCATAAGAGTCCGATTCACACGCTCCTACATAATGTACTGTATAATCTTTCATATTATCTAAACGAGCATATGTAGGATGATTTGTGTATGTCGTTTCATCTACATTCAATGTTAGTATTTTGCCCGAATTAAAAGTTCCATTAGAGCTAAGCTTATCTGTTACGTGTAAATATTGACTTGAATTTTTATCATACAATAGTAATCCTCCATGGCCTGAAAATGGAGCATAAGCAATCATACGACCATCAACTTTCACTTTACCTTCCGCATCCGATGTTAGTGGAGTATTAATAAAACGGCTCGTATTAAAAAGAAGATTACTCTCTTTTACACGTGTATAAATTGTACCATCCTCGCCGACGGCCATCGTCAGACACTGCAAATCAATCACTGCTTCCGGTACTAAATCTTGTGGATAACCCTCCAAGAACATTTGTGACAATGCTCCTTCACGCTGATAACTACTACCTGATACGTCTACAGCTCCTTGCCCACCTTTTTGCGCTATCCATAGCCAACTTATACCTGGATCCTCACCATCCCATTGCTCTACCCAATGAGGATATATCGAAACAGGCTGACTACCTAACGGTTCTTTATTTATCATTCGATAAATATCACGAGTAACTACAGGTTTAAGTACTCCCTCTTCTGTTTGGAATTTCATAAATGTCAACATACTATTACCATCCTTTTCAGAAAGAATAACCCAACCATCTTTCACATATGGAGAACTAATTGAGATTGTCGTTGAACCAAAATAAGATACTCCAGTGGACTTATCCAATACTGCCAATCGCAGATCTTTATTTTTGGCTACCGTATCCGCCACCCATTCCAAATCTTTAGAGTGAGCTATCACATGTCCATCATAGCTCCATTCATAAGCTAAGTTCTGACTTTCGCGTCCCAAAGCAAAAGTTAGTTCCGGTTTTGAGATAACCTTATCTCCCAAGGAATAATAAGAGGTTTCTGTTGAAACAGAGACTTCTATATCATTCATTTCTTTATAATCATAATTCCCCTTATCATCATAACAAGATGCCATACCTAAAAGGAACATAACGATAAATATTATTTTCATATTCATATTCAAGTAGTCTATTTATTAATTAATAGGCACAGTCATTGGAAATTCTTTACCATCAGCATCCACATCCATCACATTATTCTGTGCAATATAGCGTTTAAATGTCAATGAATAAGCTCTCTTCTCAGCCGTATTTAATGCCCCGAAATTAGTTACTCCTGTACACTTCACAAATTCTTCATATTTTTTTCTAGAGTACGTACCTAAATATACTCTTGTGACCTGAGTAGTCCACCACTCTGGTTTACTTACCACATTATTAAATACAATTTTTATTTTTTCATATTCCTGCATTGTTCCTTGGAAATATTCATTCGGAACCAGTTTCAGACACAATTTTACATTCTCCTTCAAATCATCCGTCTTCACCAAAGTAACTTCTAACGTATCATTAGACAATCCTGCTCCAAATTTTGGATTAATTGGTAAACGAAAATTCTTTGAAGCCGCATTTGGGGTAGGATCTTCTTTTTCATTCTCCTCTACCACTACTACACTATATGGAGTATCTTCGTTGAGAGGCTTACCAATCAAACTCATACCAATCTTTACCGTTATTTCTTCGCTCGTCGGATAATTATTGAATGACACCTCCATATATCCATTCTCTTTATCGTAATCATTTGTCGTATTTATCAATTGACTAAAATAAAGATACTGTTCTCCCTGATAGGGTTTTATTTCATCCTCTGAACACGCCCAAAGACAAAGAGAGATTAAAGCAAATAATATATTTTTTTTCATCGTTTCTTCTTTTGATTAGCAATATTAAATGTCTTCATTATTCGGTTTGTCAAATACAAAGACTACATTATCTTTCGGTTTCTGATCCAAACGTTTATACTGAAAGAACATCTGTCCTTCACCTACAAACTCACGACGCATTTCTTTTATCAAGTGTGTATGAAAGACTTCCAGAGAACCAATACTTGATGCTAGATTAGTAGTACTAATACCTCTCGCATAACGTACTTTATCTAACATCTCACCTGCTTTAGAGAACTCATCTTTATAAGCAAAATATTCACCCATAATATAATACATCTCGCTCAAGCGTATAGCCGGAATCATGTCTGTACCGGAAGTACCTTCTTTTATATCATATTTAAAGGAATACTTAATATCTCCTCCATCCCAGTCCCCAAACAAATCAAGATTACGATCGTCAGCACCAGCTTCATCACCAAAAAGATTTGTAGTATTTACAACTAATACCACATCATTCCCTTTAGTCATATACGGAAGATAATCTTCATAGCAAGTAGACTTAAAGAAAGTCATAATTATACTATTATAATCTTTCCGATTAGTGGTCAAGCTATTAGAGAAGTTAAAACAAGAAGCTGTAGACGTGCTTCCTGTTGAATAAGTGGCATCTACTACTTCTTTTGCTTCTTTGTAAGCATTACCATATTCGCCAGCCCAACAATAAACACGAGCTAACATCGCTGTTACCGCATAATAATTCATACGATATCCACGATACGCAAAAAATACATCCTTAGCCAGTTCTCCACTAGTACCACTATTAACAGCCAACATACGATTTTCGGTGGACATCCAATGTTTGTTTTCTTTAATAGTATCACACTTTGCCAACAAGTCCTTTGCCGCTTTTAAATCATTAACTATTTTTCTCAAAATCTCCTTATTGTTTTCATAAGAAGGAACAATAGTAGGATATACATCAACATAAGGTATATAGGCTTTGCCATCGTCTTTAAGCATAGAAGGAGCAAACATCCGAAGCATATCGAAATGGATTAACGCACGCAATCCCAATGCCTCTCCCCATATCATATTCTTCTCCAACTCGTCTTCTGCAAACACAGAAGGAGATGCTTCACTTACATTAGCAATCAAGTTATTACAGTTAGCTATATTATTATAACCAACAGACCAAATGCTGGAAATAATACTTTTTACATCTGAATCATCGAATTTATAATTAGCAGCTTTATAATAGGACGAGGTACTTTTCATATAGCTACTTCCCGACTGATAATATTGTGCTATTACATCCATAAACCCCCATGAAATACTCTTACCATACATTGAGGAGGTTCCCAAATTCAAATAAATACCATTCAAAGCGTTACGATAACCATCGCCAACTTCGAAAAGTTTATCGCCATTGACTTGATTACTTGGTGCTACATCCAACCAATCACTACAACTTGTTGTAAACAAGCTAGCTGTCAGTAATATCATTGCATATACTTTCTTCATATTATTCATCTACTCTAAGTATTGTTTATTAAAAACTCATCTTTACCGAAGCTGCAAAAGAACGAGAATACGGATAGTCCAAACCACGCTCGGCACGTACAGTAGAAACACGGAATAAATCATTACCCGACAATTCTACACGTAATAAGCCAATATGTGCTTTTTTCAACCATTCTGTATTAAAGTCATAACCTACCGTCAGAGAATTAAATGTTAAGACATTGTAATCCTGAATAAAACGGCTTGTAGGACGAGTTACTGCAACCACTCCATCTGTTTGCAAACGTCCGTAAGGAGTACAATCTCCAGGATTCTGCCAACGTCCTGTTAATACTCGACGATCCACATTGCTACTTTGTATATATGCATTCTCAACCTTACTTACCAATGTTGAATTGTACCGTTGTCCTCCAAGCTCATACATAAATGTTGAATATACGGAGAATTGCTTCCAACGCATATTAAAACCAAAGGTACCTTGAAGTTTCGGCTCTTCATTTCCAATTACAACTTGATCAGCTGCATTCCAATCGTAAGTAATCGTTCCATCAGGACGAACAAAGATTTCTCTACCGTCTGCCGGATTGATACCTAACGACTTTACACCAAAAATAGACGTTAAGGACCCACCCTCTACATACTGTAAATAAGTAGCACTATATTCGGCTTTACCTTTATTAATACCGGAATTATAATCAGCATATTTCTCTTGTACCCTCTTATTATACTCTTTCAGGCTATCAGAAATCTTGGTTATCTCATTCTTATTATGAGCCATATTGACAAAGGCTGCCACATACCAATCCTTTGAATTCAGGATAGTGCTTCGCAACTGAATTTCGACACCTTTATTCATTACTTCACCGATATTGTCTTTGTATGAGGTAAACCCTGTAGAACTAGGTAAAGTCACACTGTTCACCAGATCTACTGTTTTCTTACGATAATAAGAAAAGTTCATCTGAAGTAAACCTTTGAACATGTCAACATCCAACCCCAAATCCATATTATGCGTCTTCTCCCATCCCAATGAACTGTTCCCCAATGCCATCAGTGTTGCACCTAAACCTGTTTTAAACCAATTGTCTGTGATTACTTGATAAATTGTCTGTGCCTCGTAGGGAGAAAAATCCACCTTACCAGTGATACCATATGTTCCACGAATCTTAAAGCGCTCCATCCATTCAAATTGTTTCATAAACTTATAATTATGCAGATTCAATCCGAGACCACCCGAAAAGAATGGGGCAAATCTTTGATCGGAACCAAATTCCGAGTTTCCGTCAAAACGAAGAGAAACGTCAGCCAAATAAATATTATCGAACGAATAATTGAATGTTCCTAATGCACCGAACAAACGGCTTTTACTATCTGAGTTTACTGGTAATGTAGGTACTTTGTTCGCATACCCCGGAGAAGATAACTCCCCAGAAGGAAAGCCTTTATAAGCTATACCGAAACTATCGCCAGTACTTGAAGTAGCATTAATCCCAATCAAGAAGTTCAAATTGTTCTTCTTAATATTTCGGTTATATGATAAAGTAGCCGTAGCGTCCCAACTTAAGCTATTGGCAGTAACAACATCCAACTGTCCAGAAATCACATTGTTAGCATTTAGCGGTTCAGAATTCTTTTTTGAACGAGGATCTAAAAATTGGCGTGAATCTGAATTTGACTTCGTAACACTAAATTGTCCTTTCAGTAACCAATAGTTATCTATATTCCACAATAATTCAGTATTATTAATCAGTTCCCATGATTTGCTACGATCATAACTTTTCAACGTAGCTTCATATAATGGATTCTCTTCTGTTCCTCCAGTCCATGAGGTAGTGGTTTCCAAATAATTCCCATTCTCATCTAAATACTCATCATATGGCAACTTTGAAGTATAATCAGAAAAGCTTCCATAAGGAGATTCTTCAGATTTAGTATAAGTATAAGAAAAATAGTTTTTTACCTGAAAAGCACCGAAACGGTAAGATAAAGATAACCCACCCGACATACGATCACGATAAGAACCTTTCATTACGCCATCTCCTGAATTGTAAGAAAAGTCAGCTCCCCAACGCAGGTCATCCGTTCCTCCATCTAGATACAAACTATGTTTATGATTGAATACAGTACGAAGCGGTTTCGATAACCAATAGGTATCTACTCCACGAACTACATTATTCAACTTTCTATTATAGATTTGATCCAATCGATTTTGCTCACTTGCACCGGCTTCCGGCTTAGCTTTAAACATACCTGCCGCAACCTCTGTTTCAAGCTTTTCCCGCGCATTCATCATATTATAATCGGTCAGATCAGGATATTCCAATGTTCCAGTAAAGTTATAATCGATATTGACTTTACCAGCTTTCGGAGTTACCGTTGTAATAATAACTACACCATTAGCTGCACGAGAACCATACATAGCCGTAGCAGCAGCATCTTTCAAGATAGTAATGCTCTCAATACGGCTAGGATCCATATCATATAACTTCTGCACACTAATCTCAAAACCATCCATGATAAAAGTCGGAAGATTAGGATTGTTCTTCAATGATGTTTTAGAAAGGCTTTGCGCATCCAACTGAGTAGTTCCAATACCGGAACGTCCACGGATATATAACTCCGGAACATTATTCGGATTCGAACCTACTAAATTATTTTCAGCAATACGAAAAGAAGGGTCGAACGTTTGCAAAGCTCCCAAAACATTTGTTTTGGAAACCGACATCAACTGGTCTGCCGAAACCGTCACAGAAGTACCCGTAAAGCTATTTTTGCTGATCTTTGCATAACCGGTTACCACCACCTCTTCCAATTGCTTTGAATCGGGTTTCAACTTAAAGGTATGCACTTTATCAAGATTGAGCTTGCCAGTATGTATTTCCAAAGTTTGCATGCCTACAAAGGAAAGACGAATTGTTACATCTCCTTCGGGAAGTCCTAAAGAAAAAGCACCGTCTGCATCAGTCATTGTTCCGATATTTCTTTCTTTCCCCAGTATCAGTACCGTCACACCCGGTAGTTCGCCACCCTGTTCATCCACCACTTTACCTTCCAACGTACGTGTCTTCTGATCTTTCTTCTTGATGACCACAATACCATCTTTGGTAGCATAAGTGAAACCTTTAGGTGAAAGAACGCGGTCCAGCAATTCCTTCCAAGGCTCGTTGGTAGCTTTTACAGTCACCGGTTCAACTCCTTTAAACATCTGAGAGTTATAAAGCATGTTGATTCCAGCTTTCTGTTTTACCGTGTTTAAAAATGTTTCCATCGGCACATCCTTCAAATCAAGTGTCACTTTCTTCTCATCAGGTGGAAGTGCCCATGCACTGAGAACCATACTCAATGCAAAAAGACATAGCATAAAGACTCTTCTTTTTTTCATAATTTTTAAATCAAAACTCAATATTACTCATTCTCATATATCAATATATTTCTTCCGTTTATTCTATAGTAGATATCGCCGGTTAGTTCTAATGCATTCAGGAAAGTATTGATCGTGCCATATCGCTGCAAGTCACCACTATAAGTCAAGTCGCGCAGAGACTCCTTCTCATAATAGACATGAACATCATACCAGCGCTCGAAGGTTTTCATGATATCGCCCAGCCGTTTGTTGTTGAAAACATATACACCTTGTGCCCAGCCGATATATTCATTGACATCCACCGCCCGCTTTTCAATGCCACGGGAAGAGGCGACTGCCTGTTCACCCGGCGCCAGCGTAATAGTATTCTGATCGGGTGTCGAGAAATTTACTTTCCCATATACAAGAGTGGTATAGCATGCATCCGCATCATTATAAGCATTGATATTAAATGCCGTACCAAGTACCGTTACTTCTCCGAAACGAGTTCGGACCACAAACGGATGTTCCTCATCCTTTCTCACATCAAAATAGGCTTCACCTTCCAGTGTCACAATTCGGCGCTTTCCGACAAAACGGACCGGATAAAGCAATTTAGAACCGGCATTCAAATGAACAGTGGTTCCATCAGCAAGAAGGACAGTATTCTCTCCTCCCCGTGGTATAACCAGTTCATTTGACTTCACCGGACTTTCATCGACGTTTTCTTCTTCGTGTTGTTGTGTTGTGACGGTCGGTCGATATGACAGCACCCCTTTATTGTATTTCACCTGGACGCCGTCTACTATTACATTTATATCTTTCTTTTGTACATCAATAGTGCTTCCATCGGGCAAAGTCAGCACTGCCTGTTTGCTACCCGGCTTGATTTGCGCGATACGTGCCTGGGACTCCTCCACTGCCTGATAATGATTCACTGCATAAAAAGAAATTCCTACTCCCAGTACTACCATCGCTGCGGCAGCATACCACCATGTCCGGATACGGTGGATCTTTCCACCGGACGAGTTCTCTTTTTGTTGAATTTGTTGAAGGAAATGCTCGTAAGCCTTTTCCGATGAATATTCTTTATACTTATTAAAAGCATCTTTTAATTCCTCACTATCCTGCAATTTCTCATACACGGCTTTCAGTTCCGGATGCATAGATAAACGTTGTTCCAACACCTGCTGCTCTTTGTCGCTTGCATCTCCCAAAAGAGCCTTTTTTATCAAAGAGGCATCTTGATATGTGTTTTCTAACTTTTTCATAATTTTATCTATTTCTAATGAGGATTTTATCTTTGCTTTACTATAATTATACATAACGTCCATAAATGGGTGACAAAAAGATGATTATTTTTTATGAGATACTCTCCGTACGAAAACAGAAAAGAACGAAAAACTATCATTATGACATTATTCAGCAACAAAAATGACGTATTTAACAAATCATTCCCTTTTCGGAATCAAAATTCAGCCATCAATAAATGACAATTAGGCATCTTAAAAAATATTTGTTTTTTTCCGTTACCGCTATTAAAATGATGTATTTTTTAGCTTTTATCAAGGAGTTTGAAACTCATATTTCATCATCATCCGTCACTTTCGGACTTAGCTCATTGATATACAATGCGATAAAAGTGACGAGAAGCAGTGACGACAGAGTGATAACAAAAATATTTCAAATTTTATCGTCACTTTCTACTAAAAGAATGACGCGCTGTACTTCATAAAAAGGTCCTTGATTTAACCATAAATGCCTGCTTTATTAATCTATTCCCAATGCCGGACCAATGTAATAAGACACCGACAAGACTTCATTTCACATACATGGTCCCATCGCTCTGCGGACATGATCCCATGGACTCACGTACGTAATCCGAATGGTTTACAGACATGGAACGAACACATATAGCTTACTAAAAATGCTAACCAAGCTTTGTTTACCTGTTAAACATACCGGCTCATCCACTTAAATAAGCCACATCACAGTCACTTCACCCCTACAAAAGCAAGGATGCACAGCCCGGTTTTTAATAAAAGATAAGAGTAAGAAGTACAGAATAACTGGAATTTGCCAGCTTCTCGCGTAAGAATTTATAGCTACGGCTTTTCTGAGTTTTAACCGTATTGATGCTAACTCCCAGCCGGGATGCGATTTCGTCCCACGAATGTCCTTCAATTCTCAGCAGGATGATACGGCGTTGTTCGGCAGGAAGCTCCTCGATATAGAAATAAAGTTGTCGGATAGCTTCTTCTTTCACAGTCAAAGCATACAGCATTTCCTCGTCTTCAAAATCTTCTTCCTGAGGTAAGCCATTCAATATAGAATCATGAATCTGATGGTTGCGGATATACAACAGTGCATTATTATAGCAGGCACGATAAAGATAATTAGTCAGCTCACGGGAGTCGGAAAAAGTACGCTTACCTTCCCACACGGATATAAACACCTCCTGAACCAGATCTTCTACGGCATCGGTGAGGAACAGGATTTTCTCGACATATGAGCACAAGGCCGCATAATAGCGATTATAAAAGTCCCTCCAGATTCCCTTATCTTTCTGGTTGACACCTGCTACTATCAAATCATCTTTATCGCTCATACGGCAACAAGATTAATCAAACAATAAAAGACTCTCTTCAAATTACTGCAAAAACTGGTTATAATAGATATGACTTACAAATATATCTGTTTTTTCAGTATGTAAGTTCACCCCTCATATAAAAAAATAGAATAAAGGGGCATAAAATAAAAAAAGAGCGAATAACTCCGCCCCACCTAAAGAATCCCCCATAAATGGGATTCTTTTTTCTGCATCTCAATTTACCTGTTACCTGAAAACTACTTTTTTCCTAATACCTAATCAAAACAATCTTTTTCCTAAAAACTAATCTTAAAATCTAATACCTTAATTTTATAAACTAATACTACTCTTTTGTTATTACCTTTTTCTAATACCTAAAAATCTCAGTAGTTTCACAACTACACTGCAAAGGTAGAGGTGTTTTGGAAAACAACAAGAATTCTTATGCTAAAAAACATGTTTTACCTTATTTTTTTGATTTATGTCAAGAGAAAGAGTGGAGGTTGGGTATAAAACATACATCCGAATGTTGATTTGATACAAATTCTGTCCAAACGCTCCGTTCGTCTTCTATTTCATCACATGGCCGCGCACTTTTTCAAGTGACAAAAAGTAAGCCTAGAATGTCAAAAAGAGCATTTACATCTCTTTTTGAAAGGAATCGAAGCCTTGACACAAAAGAAAAGAAGCCAGAAACGTTACATCTTGCATATTTCCAATCCAAAATTACGGCGTTTTTTTGCGCCCGCCCCGCCTCCTCCTCGAAATTTCGGAAGCAAAAACCGGCAGAAGATACAACTCTCGCAACTTTTCCGTAACTTTGCAGCGTTTGATAATAAATAAGGTAGAATGGATTTTAAGTACGATGTAATTGTAATTGGTGCCGGACATGCTGGTTGTGAAGCGGCAGCCGCCGCTGCGAATTTAGGTTCCAAAACTTGTCTGATCACAATGGACATGAACAAGATCGGACAGATGAGTTGCAATCCGGCAGTAGGAGGAATCGCCAAAGGACAAATAGTACGCGAAATAGACGCACTGGGCGGACAGATGGGATTGGTGACGGATGAAACTGCTATCCAGTTCCGAATCCTGAACCGCTCGAAAGGTCCCGCCATGTGGAGTCCCCGCGCTCAATGCGACCGTGCCAAGTTTATCTGGTCATGGCGTGAGAAACTGGAAAATACTCCCAACCTTCATATCTGGCAGGATACCGTCTGTGAATTGCTCGTTGAAAACGGTGAAGTAGTCGGACTCGTCACTCTTTGGGGTGTCACATTCAAAGCGAAATGTATCGTACTGACCGCAGGAACATTCTTGAACGGACTCATGCACGTAGGCCGCCACCAATTGCCCGGCGGAAGAATGGCAGAACCCGCATCTTACCAGCTGACAGAATCCATCGCCCGACATGGCATTGCCTACGGAAGGATGAAGACCGGCACACCGGTACGAATCGACGCACGCAGCATCCACTTCGATCTGATGGATACACAAGACGGAGAATGCGACTTCCACAAGTTCTCATTCATGAATACCAGTACGCGCCATTTGAAGCAACTGCAATGCTGGACCTGCTATACCAACGAAGAAGTGCACCGGATTCTGCGCGAAGGGCTGCCGGATTCTCCCCTGTTCAACGGACAGATTCAAAGTATCGGTCCGCGCTATTGCCCCAGCATCGAAACCAAGATTGTCACCTTCCCCGACAAAGAGCAGCACCAACTGTTCCTCGAACCCGAAGGTGAAACAACACAGGAATTATACCTGAACGGATTTTCTTCTTCTCTTCCGATGGATATTCAGATCGCCGCGCTGAAAAAAGTACCGGCATTCAAGGATATCGTCATCTATCGTCCCGGATATGCGATTGAGTACGATTACTTCGACCCCACCCAATTAAAACATTCGCTGGAATCTAAGATTATCAAAAACCTGTTCTTTGCCGGGCAAGTGAACGGAACAACCGGTTACGAAGAAGCGGGAGGACAAGGACTGATCGCCGGAATCAACGCACACATCAACTGTCACGGTGGTGAAGCCTTCACACTGGCTCGCGACGAAGCATATATCGGTGTATTGATAGACGACCTGGTGACCAAAGGAGTAGACGAACCATACCGTATGTTCACTTCACGTGCCGAATACCGTATTCTTCTCCGTATGGACGACGCCGACATGAGACTGACCGAAAGAGCATATCACCTCGGACTGGCAAGGGAGGATCGCTACCAATTAATGAAGACCAAGAAGGAGGCATTAGAGCAGATAGTAAATTTCGCAAAGAACTATTCGATGAAACCGGCATTAATTAATGATGCCCTCGAAAAGTTGGGAACAACTCCCCTTCGTCAAGGCTGTAAGCTGATCGAAATTCTCAATCGTCCGCAAATCACGATTGAGAATATCGCGGAACATGTCCCCGCCTTCCAAAGAGAATTAGAAAAAGCAACCGCTGCAGACTCCGACCGTAAAGAAGAGATTCTGGAAGCGGCAGAAATACTGATCAAGTATCAAGGCTATATTGACAGAGAGCGAATGATAGCAGAAAAGCTGGCACGCCTGGAAAGCATCAAGATCAAAGGCAAATTTGATTATGCTTCCATCCAGTCGCTATCTACGGAAGCTCGTCAGAAGCTAGTGAAGATTGATCCGGAAACGATTGCTCAAGCGAGCCGGATTCCGGGAGTATCACCAAGCGACATCAACGTATTGCTGGTACTTTCCGGCCGATAAGCGGCAACGTTTCACGTGAAACAAATCATTTAAAGAAACGAGATAAACCAATGATTATGAGCAAAGAAACGCTAATTAAAAGCATCCGGGAAATTCCTGACTTTCCGATCCCCGGAATCCTTTTCTACGATGTCACCACCCTGTTTAAAGACCCTTGGTGCTTGCAAGAATTATCGAACATCATGTTCGAAATGTACAAGGATAAAGGTATCACCAAAGTAGTAGGTATAGAATCCAGAGGATTCATCATGGGGCCTATCCTGGCTACCCGACTGAACGCAGGTTTTATTCCTATCCGCAAGCCGGGCAAACTTCCCGCAGAGGTGATCGAAGAAAGCTACAACAAAGAATATGGCACGGACACTGTGCAGATTCATAAGGACGCACTCGATGAAAACGACGTAGTTTTACTACACGACGACCTGCTGGCAACGGGAGGAACTATGAAAGCAGCCTGCGAACTGGTGAAGAAACTGAAGCCTAAAAAGGTATATGTAAACTTCATTATCGAATTGAAAGACCTGAATGGCAAATCCGTATTCGGAGATGACGTAGAAGTAGAATCCGTATTGACTTTATAAACAAATTGCTTATATTTGCAGGGCGTAGATTCTCTACGCCCTTTTTTATTTCCCGCTATTTCATCTATAACGATTATGAATACAGAACTGGAAGCCAAAACGAATGAATATCTGAGAGGTATTGTAGCTAACCTGCCCGAAAAGCCGGGAGTCTATCAGTATCTGAACACAGAAGGGACTATTATATACGTTGGAAAGGCTAAAAACCTAAAAAAAAGGGTATATTCTTACTTCAGCAAAGAGCATGAACCCGGCAAGACACGAGTATTGGTCAGCAAGATTGCCGATATCCGTTACATCGTTGTTAACACCGAAGAAGATGCATTATTGCTGGAAAACAATCTGATCAAGAAATATAAGCCCCGCTACAATGTATTGCTGAAGGACGACAAGACCTACCCTTCCATCTGCGTGCAGAATGAATACTTTCCACGCATTTTCAGGACTCGAAAGATTATCAAAAACGGTTCTTCTTATTATGGTCCCTACAGCCACCTTCCTTCGATGTATGCGGTGCTCGACCTGATCAAGCATCTATACCCGTTGCGTACCTGCAATCTGAACCTTTCTCCGGAGAACATACGGGCGGGAAAGTTCAAGGTTTGCCTGGAGTATCACATCAAGAAGTGCGCCGGACCATGCGTTGGACTGCAATCGCACGAGGATTATCTGAAGAACATCGATGAAATCAAAGAGATTTTGAAAGGAAATACGCAGGATATTAGCCGTATGCTGGTAGAAAAGATGCAGGAACTGGCCAATGAAATGAAGTTTGAAGAGGCTCAGAAGATTAAGGAGAAGTATCTGCTGATAGAGAATTACCGGTCTAAATCGGAGGTAGTAAGTTCTGTCCTGCACAATATCGACGTCTTTTCCATCGAAGAAGACGATTCAAATTCGGCTTTCGTCAACTATCTGCACATCACCAATGGCGCCATCAATCAGGCATTCACCTTTGAGTACAAGAAGAAGCTAAATGAATCGAAAGAAGAGTTACTGACGCTAGGCATTATTGAAATGCGGGAGCGCTACAAGAGCCATTCACGGGAGATTATTGTTCCTTTCGAACTTGATCTGGAGTTGAATAATGTCGTTTTCACCGTTCCTCAAAGGGGAGATAAGAAAAAACTGCTCGATCTTTCTATCCTAAATGTGAAGCAATATAAGGCCGACCGATTGAAACAAGCCGAGAAACTGAACCCGGAGCAGCGCAGTATGCGTCTGCTGAAAGAAATACAAAACGAACTGCATTTAGACAAGCCACCTTTGCAGATTGAATGTTTCGATAACTCGAATATACAAGGATCGGATGCCGTAGCTGCCTGCGTAGTATTCAAAAAGGCGAAACCATCGAAGAAAGATTACCGTAAATACAATATTAAGACGGTCGTGGGACCGGATGATTACGCTTCCATGAAAGAGGTGGTCAGACGACGTTATCAGCGCGCCATTGAAGAAAATTCTCCCCTTCCCGACCTGATTATTACCGATGGTGGTAAAGGACAAATGGAAGTCGTCAGAGAAGTAATCGAGGATGAACTGCATCTGAATATTCCGATTGCCGGTTTGGCTAAGGATAATAAGCATCGCACGTCAGAGCTACTTTTCGGGTTTCCCGCACAGACGATTGGGATCAAACAACAAAGTTCTTTATTCCGTCTGCTGACGCAGATTCAGGATGAAGTACACCGTTTTGCGATTACTTTCCACCGCGACAAGCGCAGCAAGCGACAGGTCGCATCGGCTCTGGATAGCATTAAAGGGATTGGAGAAAAGACAAAAACAGTCCTATTGAAGGAGTTTAAAAGCGTAAAACGAATCAAAGAGGCATCCCTTGAAGAAATCGCAAAGGTCATAGGAGAAGTGAAGGCTCAGACTGTAAAAAAAGGGTTAAGCAACGAATAGGCTCACTTCTATGTGACTATACGCTAAATTGTTAGTCCATATAAATCAAGTATCAGTATCATATGGGGCAAGCGTTAGTTTCCTCGGAGGAAACGCCAGTTCCCTTTAAAAGGAACGGTCGTTTCCATTAAAAGGAACGGCCGTTCCCTCGCCGGGAAACGACAGTTTCCATTAAAAGAAATCATAGGAAACTATATACCATTGATTTCTAACCACATAGAGTACTACCGGTAATGTTATAGAGTTTATGTTCATGTCTATACGGTTCTAAAGCAAACTCAATCAAGTTATGAGGCAAATACATCTGTCGTCCTAATAGATATGCTTCAGCACAACAGACAGACACGCTTCCGAATGACAGCTACGGTTAATACTTAATACCTAATACTTATCTCCTATAATATTTCCTTCCAATCCATCGTTTTTTCTTCTTAATTTCGTAAATTTGCCTTTCGTAACATTCAATAGAATAGAGAAAATATCAATGAGAATAGTTGTACAACGAGTAAGCCACGCATCAGTAACCATCGAAGGACAGTGTAAGTCTTCCATTAGAAAAGGGATGCTGATATTAGTCGGCATTGAAGAATCCGACGGACAGGAAGACATAGACTGGCTCTGCAAAAAGATAGTAAATCTGCGTATTTTTGACGATGAAAACGGAGTAATGAACAAGTCGATCCTGGAAGACGGAGGCGAAATTCTGGTCATCAGTCAGTTCACGTTGCACGCTTCTACCAAGAAGGGCAACCGTCCGTCATACATCAAAGCCGCCAAGCCGGAGATATCTATCCCACTCTACGAACAGTTCTGCAAAGACCTGAGCGGGGCGCTGGGAAAAGAAATCGGCACAGGAACTTTCGGAGCGGACATGAAAGTTGAACTTTTAAATGACGGTCCTGTTACTATATGTATGGACACCAAAAATAAAGAGTAAAACCTTGATGAAAAAGCCGGTAAAGCTCTTCGAAGAGCGATAAACAGGCTCCAAACATCAAACTAATCATCATAAACCAACAGCAATTATGACCCTGGAAGAAGCTCAAAAAGAAGTAGACAAATGGATAAAGACATACGGTGTCCGCTACTTCAGCGAATTGACAAATATGGCCGTACTGACTGAAGAAGTCGGAGAATTGGCCCGTGTCATGGCCCGCAAATACGGCGACCAGTCTTTCAAAGAAGGCGAGAAAGACAACCTTGACGAAGAAATAGCAGACATCTTATGGGTGCTCCTGTGTATTGCCAACCAGACAGGCGTAGACGTCACCAAAGCCTTCCGGAAAAGCCTGGAAAAGAAAACGAAACGAGATAATAAAAGATATATCAATAACCCAAAACTGAACGATCATGGAAGAGAATAGCTCACAATCCAACAAGTATGATGCCGCATTGGCAAAGTATAACACCAATCTGAGCGATGCAGACATACAGGCTCGGGTGGCTGACCTGATTGAAAAGAAAGTGCCGGAAAACAATACGGAAGAAGTCAAGAAACTCCTGTTCAACTGTATCGACCTGACCACGCTGAACAGCACGGACAGCGATGAAAGCGTGATGCATTTCACCGAAAAAGTGAATGAGTTCGACAATGAATTCCCCGATATGAAGAACGTCGCTGCTATCTGCGTATACCCCAATTTCGCGGATATTGTAAAGAATACACTGCAAGTGGACGGCATCAATATCGCTTGTGTTTCGGGCGGATTCCCTTCTTCTCAGACTTTCATCGAAGTGAAAGTAGCGGAAACGGCACTGGCTATCGCCGACGGTGCGGACGAAATAGACATTGTTATCTCTATCGGTAAATTCCTGAGCGGTGACTACGAAACAATGTGCGAAGAAATTCAGGAATTAAAAGAAGTCTGCAAGGAACGCCACCTCAAGGTAATCCTCGAAACAGGTGCTTTGAAAACCGCCTCCAACATCAAGAAAGCCTCTATCCTATCCATGTATTCGGGTGCAGATTTCATCAAGACATCGACCGGAAAGCAACAGCCTGCCGCTACCCCGGAAGCCGCTTATGTGATGTGCGAAGCCATCAAGGAGTACTATCAAAAAACAAACAACAAGATCGGCTTCAAACCGGCAGGAGGCATCAATACCGTCCATGATGCAATCATTTATTACACTATTGTGAAAGAAATATTAGGCGAAGAATGGCTGAACAACCGGTTGTTCCGTCTGGGGACCAGCCGTTTGGCCAATTTGCTTCTCTCCGATATCAAGGGCGAAGAAATCAAATTCTTCTAAGGAATTACATTAGCAATCAAGTATGCCGTACCGCGCTTCACCTTCCGTTCCTACGGAAGGAAGCGCGGTATTTTTTATATAATAAAAACTAAAGATACTTATGGACAAAACCATTATTTTCATTATCTTTGTCATAGATGTAGCTATGCTAACATAGTTAATCATCTGTATTAGAGAACGTTTCTTTTATTACCTGATTCCTGGAATTCGGCAAAATTCAAAGTTATGAGTGGTAATAAGCAAACGGGTCTCACGCACCTTCATGTATATACTTTTGTTATATATCGAACGGAGCGTGAGACTGTTGCTTTTATGTCATCATAACGGCTTGCCGAAGCCCCAGGAAAAGACATATAGCAGCAGTTCTCACGCTTTTTTTAGTTAACCATAAGCGAAAAAGTATAAAATGAAGTCACACACAAAGAACTTACGTTTTAACCATAACCCCTTAAATCTGATACTCGGCACCAGAAAGAAACAAGGTCTGCGCATCGGTTATATGGAGGCTGCACTGGATGGCTTCTATCTTAACTGTATAGAAACCGGAGTACACCCGGAAAAACTAAGTAAACTATTATCAGATAAGTTCCATTGCACAGATGCAATTTCTTCCTGCCAGCTATTCCTATTCCTCATCAACGAAGGCGACAGAGCCTCCTATTCTATTATGGTCCCCTATTTACTCTCTACCGAAAACCTAAACCAGTTTGAAAACACCATCCGCGAACGCTTCTACGGAGTAGACCGATTCATTCAACAGGGCAGAAATCTATACAAATTCAAAGAGTATATAGAAGAAAGAGGAGAGCCGATTGTATGGATTAATGACTTAGAGAGAGGAGTGATCGGATGGGATATGGCACAAGTTGTCGGGCTGGCAAGGGCTGCCAGAGACTGCGGATATATCACCAAAGAACAAGCATGGGATTATATCGAACAGGCAAGCACACTATGTTCCGAAATTCTCCGTACACCGGAAGAAATAGACAAAAGTTTCCTCATCGGAGGAGCGATGAAATCGAATAAAATTGAAGATTGGGAGGAATTAATCCTGTGTTACTCTCTGCTCAGAAACAGTGGGGAGTAGTTATTTCTCACGGGCGACCACGTAATCCAGATAAGTCCGCAGGGCAAGGCAAATATTTGAATCCGGCAAGGCAGCCAGCAAATCAAAGGCCTTCTTTTTATATTGTTCTATCGTACGACAGGCATATTCAATACCGCCATTATCCTTGGTAAACTCAATCAGACGTACGATTTCATCGGGTGTTGCCGTACCTTCCTTCACCTTGAACGCTATCTGTTCCGCCCACGCATCTTTCGTTGTATTCAATGCATACAGGGCAGGCAGCGTCAGCTTACCTTCCAGCATATCATTACCAGTCGGTTTGCCGATCTTCTTGCTATCAAAGTAATCGAAAATATCATCCTTAATCTGAAAACAGATACCAATATATTCGCCCAACAGACGGGCAAAAGCGACTTCCTCCTCACCCACCTGCACTGACAAGGCAGCCGCCTCGGCACAAGCAGCAAAAAGAGCCGCTGTTTTCTTACGTATTACGTCAAAATAAACTTCCTCCGAAAAGCTATGATTACTTACATTCGAAAGTTGAAGCAACTCTCCTTCAGCAAGTTTCTGCCCCAGCGAAGATACCAGGCGGATAATCTCATAATTATTAGTCTGCTCGGCGTGCACAAGGCTTGTAGCCAGCAGATAATCACCCGCCAGTACAGATACCTTATTATTAAATACAGCATTTACCGAAAGCTGGCCGCGACGCTCGGTACTTTCATCAACTACATCGTCGTGCACCAAACTGGCTGTATGAAGCAATTCCAGAGAAACCGCCGCGTGAAGGGTGGCGGGAGTCACAGCCCCATAAAGGCGTGCCACCAACAAGACAAGAATAGGACGCATCATCTTACCATTCCTCTTGCGTATATGAGTTATTACGCTATCGAGCAATGCATTCGAATCGGAAAGAGGGGTGTCAAAAAGAGCTTTAAAATCCTCCAGTTCCGCTTCTATCGGGGTTTTGATGAGAGAGATACTATCCATTCACAATACTATTTGAGCACAAAAGTAATAATAAAACGCTTAATACGGTATTTTTTTGTACTTTTACCATGAAAAATTAATTAAATCTATGGAGTCAGACAATAAATTATTTCTTTTAGACGCTTATGCACTGATATATCGGGCTTATTACGCCTTTATCAAGAATCCCAGAATCAACTCCAAAGGGTTCAATACTTCAGCTATCCTCGGATTTGTCAATACCCTCGAAGAGGTGCTGAAAAAGGAGAATCCGTCACATATAGGAGTAGCCTTCGACCCCTCCGGACCGACCTTCCGCCACGAAGCTTTCGAGCAATACAAAGCCCAGCGTGAAGAAACTCCGGAAGCCATCCGCCTCTCCGTACCTATTATAAAGGATATCATCCACGCCTACCGCATCCCAATTCTGGAAGTGGCAGGATACGAAGCCGACGACGTGATCGGAACTCTAGCCACAGAAGCCGGACGTCAGGGCATCACCACCTATATGATGACTCCCGACAAAGACTACGGCCAGCTGGTGACGAACAACGTATTCATGTATCGCCCCAAACATACGGGAGGTTTTGAAGTGATGGGCATCGAAGAAGTGAAAGCGAAGTTCGATATCCAGTCGCCCGCACAAGTAATCGATATGCTCGGACTGATGGGCGATGCCTCCGACAATATCCCTGGTTGTCCCGGTGTCGGTGAAAAGACTGCCCAGAAACTAATCGCCGAATTCGGAAGTATCGAAAATCTGCTGGAACATACCGACCAACTGAAAGGAGCCTTGAAAACGAAAGTGGAAACCAATAAGGAATTGATTACTTTCTCCAAATTCCTTGCCACTATCAAAATCGATGTTCCTATCCAACTCGAAATGGACAAGCTCGTCCGCGAACAGGCAGACGAAGATTCACTCCGACAAATTTTTGAAGAACTGGAATTCCGGACACTGATCGACCGGGTACTGAAAAAAGAAAATTCTGCCGGCGGAGTAACAATGGCAACCGGAAGCAAAACGGCAACGGCCAAAAGTGCTCCCTCTCCTCTTCCACTTTTTCCCGAAGAAGGAGGAGCCATACAAGGCGATTTATTTGCGAATTTTACGGGCAATGAGGCAGGCGAAGCCAAAAAATCGAATCTAGAGACGTTAGAAACGCTTAATTGCGACTACCAACTCATTGATACAGAGAAGAAAAGAGCTGAAATCATTCAAAAGTTACTTACATCGAAAATTCTCTCGTTAGATACGGAGACTACAGGAACGGAACCAATGGACGCCGAACTAGTCGGAATGAGTTTCTCTATCACCGAAAATCAGGCTTTTTATGTGCCGGTCCCCGACAATCGTGAGGAAGCATTAAAAATCGTCAACGAATTCCGTCCGGTCTTCGAAAATGAGAACTCATTGAAAGTCGGACAAAATATCAAGTACGACATGATCGTTCTTGAAAATTACGGAGTGCAAGTGAAAGGTGCACTCTTTGATACGATGATCGCCCATTACGTTCTTCAACCGGAACTTCGTCATGGAATGGACTATCTGGCAGAAATCTATCTTCACTATCAGACCATCCACATCGACGAACTGATAGGTCCGAAAGGGAAGAACCAGAAAAACATGCGCGATCTCGACCCGAAGGATATCTACCGCTATGCCTGCGAAGATGCAGACGTAACACTAAAGCTCAAAAACGTCCTGGAGAAAGAACTGAAAGAGAACGATGCCGAACGTTTGTTTTATGATATCGAAATGCCGCTTGTACCCGTATTGGTTAATATAGAACGGAATGGGGTATTGCTGGATACGGAAGCGCTCAAACAATCGTCTGTTCATTTCACCGCTCAGATGCAACGCATCGAGCAGGAGATTTATGAACTGGCAGGCGAAACCTTCAATATCGCTTCGCCCAAACAAGTAGGCGAGGTACTGTTTGACAAACTAAGAATCATCGAAAAAGCGAAGAAGACCAAAACCGGTCAGTACGTCACTTCGGAAGAAGTGCTCGAAAGCCTTCGGCATAAACATCCCGTAGTAGAAAAGATTCTGGAACACCGCGGACTGAAGAAACTGCTGGGAACTTATATCGATGCACTTCCCCAACTAATCAACCCACGCACGGGACGGGTACACACGTCTTTCAACCAGACCGTCACCTCTACCGGACGCCTCAGCTCCAGTAACCCGAATCTGCAGAATATTCCTATCCGCGACGAGAACGGTAAGGAAATCCGCAAGGCATTTATCCCTGACGAAGGCTGCCTGTTCTTCTCTGCCGACTATTCGCAGATAGAACTTCGTATCATGGCACATCTCAGCGAAGACAAGAATATGATCGACGCCTTCCTCAGCAATCATGATATCCACGCAGCTACAGCTGCCAAAATATATAAGATCGACCTGAAAGACGTAGACTCCGATATGCGACGCAAAGCGAAAACCGCCAACTTCGGTATCATCTACGGCATCTCCGTATTTGGCCTTGCAGAGCGAATGAACGTAGACCGGAAGGAAGCCAAAGAACTGATCGACGGCTATTTCGAAACTTATCCAAGCGTGAAAGCCTATATGGAGAAGAGTATCCAGATAGCTCAGGAGAAAGGGTATGTAGAAACGATTTTCCACCGGAAACGCTTCTTGCCGGACATTAACTCACGAAACGCCGTTGTACGCGGCTATGCCGAGCGAAACGCCATCAACGCACCGATTCAGGGAAGCGCCGCAGATATCATAAAGGTAGCAATGGCACGCATTTATCAGCGATTCCAGACAGAAGGCATACAAGCTAAAATGATATTGCAAGTACACGATGAATTGAACTTCAGCGTGCCCGTCAACGAAAAAGAACGTGTAGAAGAGATCGTTATTGAGGAAATGGAACACGCTTACCGTATGCACGTTCCCTTGAAAGCAGATTGCGGCTGGGGCAAGAACTGGCTCGAAGCACACTAAAACAAGGTTTATCCTGCCATAACAAAACAGGATAAATCAGCTAAATAATGGAGAGGATGAGTTATAACATTATTTAACCCACTATCCAGAAAGCTAGGAAAAAGATCACTTCCCCAACGAAGTGTTTCATTCTATATCCGGCAGGTTGACTGCCGGATATTTTTTTGTCACCAATCTTGGCAAAAAGCAAGGTATCACCTTAGCCATCATCTGACATTTTGATATTATTTTAGCTTTATATTTGCATAAATACCGAATAAATATATAACTTTGCAGCGTAATACAAGAGTATTACTAGACAAATGAAAGAATAATACTAAAATCAAATAGCCATGAAAACAAAAGTATCTTTAAAAATGTTTGTTCTATCCGTAGTTCTTCTCATGACCTCTTTTGTTGCTTCTGCACGCAGTTATGATGGTCAGTTGGTTTATAATCCAGTAGAAGAAAATGGAGTAATGGTAGGTCAGACCGTTTACAAAATGAACGGAAGTACACTTGCCAACTATATGAAGTACAACTATAAGTACGATGACAACAAGCGCATGATTGAAAGCGAGACCTTGAAATGGAACAGCACCAAAGAGGAATGGGAAAAAGATCTCCGCATCAATTATACATACGAAGGAAAAACTGTAACAACCAATTACTATAAATGGAACAATAAGAAACGCGCTTACGTGTTAGTTCCAGAAATGACAGTGACCATGGACAATACTAATTTGTAACAGCATTTTTTTAACAACATACTCTCTCATTCTAATATTCTAACAAATAGAAAACGCCGTTCCTGATGAAGAAACGGCGTTTTCGCATCTATCTTAAGGAGTAATTGTCACAACACAAAAAACCGGTCCTGCAACCCTTTCAGAAAACTTCGGGAAATCACCAAATCACTCTTATCATGAAAAGGCGGATAGAGCTGACAACACTTCCCATCAATCATCGCCAGATAATTAACATTGACAATAGCCGACTGACTGATCTGAATAAAAGCTTGTGAATAACCAATGATATCTTCGGCTTTTGTATTTCGCTTCAGATTCAATCGGGTCTGATTGAACAGGACTACCTGCCACTGCCGCTTGTCTTTCAAATATTCGAAATAACCGATCTCTTCCAGTCTCAAAAGCTTGAATCCTGTCACCGTACTGATCATAAACATTCCCTGTTGCGGCATCAAAGCGCTGACAGAAGAAGAAAAAGAGGAAGAAGGAGTTGCCGGTATCGAAGCTACAGCCTTCCGGTAGCGCTCTATAACAACTTTCAGATCTTCCGTCTCAAAAGGTTTCAGTAAGAAATCGAAGGCGGACTCACGCAGAGCCTGAAGCAAATATTTATCATACGAAGTATAAAAGACAACTTTCATATCCCACAGCACCTCATCGCGCATCTCACTCAACAAGTTAAGCCCCAGCACATCCGGAAGTTCCACATCCAGAAACAACAGATCCGGACGGAGTTCCATTATCATCTTCTTGCCTTTTGCGCCATTATTTGCAGTTCCTTTTATTTCAAGTTCCTGATAAGCGCCCAGTTCTCTGCGCAAAGCATCGATTGCCGTACGCTCATCATCTACAATAACGACTTTATATTTATCTTCTGCATTCATCATAAATCATAAGAAAAATGAAACGGTATAAACACCGACACTTGCGTACCGGTCTGCCCATCGTTTCGGTTATCTATATTGAAACGTATCTTCTCATTTTTATTCTTTGTATTGAGTAGCTGTATCGTTTGATAGAGCACTTTCAGCCCCGTTCCCGTTCCTCTGGTCGAAGAAGCCACTTGCGGAAGATACCCCCGCCCGTTATCACAAATCACGATACGGACTCCTTTTCCTTCACGGGAAATACGGATAGTCAATTCCTTCTCATCATCTTTTCCGGCCAGCCCGTGCTTAATCGCATTCTCTACCGGAATCTGTACAATCATGGAAGGAATCATTATACTTTTTGCATCCAACCCCTCCTCCACTACGACCGAAACTGTGAAGTCTTCGCTGACACGTCCACTTTCCAGGCGGATATATGACTGTACAAAATCCAGCTCGTCCTGCAAAGAAACACTTAGTTTTTCTGTCAGTTCAAGACTCCGGCGGAGATATTTGACCAGTTCCATCAGATTATTCTTCACCTCTTCCGATCCATTAAACTGATTAATTTCACGCCCCAGCACATTGAAAGTGAAATGGGGAGAAATCCGGCCCCGCAAATTCTCCATACGGACGCGATTTATCTGTTGGAAGAAACGTTCACGAAGAAACTCCCGCTTTTTCCGCATATACCAGATGATCACCACCGTTCCGGCTGCCAGCAACAGGCAGACAAGCACCCAGATATACATGCTCAGTTTCAATACACGCACTTCACCCGCTTGTCGTTGAATCTGCATTTCCTTGCGCAATACGATCGTGTCCTGACGGTAACGCATATCCAGTTCGGCTACACGGGTGCGAATCCGTTCGCTACGGATGGAGTCATTCAGTTGATAATCACGTTTCAGATACTCATATGCATTACGGTAGTCACCTGCCTTTTCATAATAATGTTGCAGATACTGGTTGCGTATAGTAAGCATATTGGCATCCACATGTCCGGTAGAAGCAGTCCGTGCTATCATTTCCCTGGCACGAGCGATATTTCCTTTTTTCAGAGAAAGCTCAATCATCAGGGTTTCAATGTAGTGCATGGCGGAGTTGTTCTTTATCTCCGAAAAGTAACGGTAACCTTCATTCAGATTGTTTTCGGCAGAATCCAGCCGGTTCGTCAGCAGATAAAGATCGCCCAGATTAACTTTCGAAAGATTGCTTTCGAATACCATTTGCGGGTAATCCGCTATCAGCTCCGCTGCTTGCCGCATATAGACCAGGGCTTCCTGATAATCTTTCTTATAATAGTAATGATTTCCCCGATTATTAAGATACACCCACTTTTCGCTGACTGTCATTTCATCAAAGAACTGTCCTGCCAGTTCGTAATAATGATTGGACAAATCAAAATCACGCAAGTCCATGTAAGTCTGTCCCAGTCCGCAATAGACCGGAAATTTGGAATGTTCCGACAGATGCAGGGAGTCGCAGATAAACAATGCTCTCCGGTAATAGGAAGCGGTATGTGCCAGTTCGCCACGATGCAGATGGGCATCCGCCAGATTCATACAGATATCCGAAAGAAGATGCGCCTTATCTCCTTTCAGACGGTAAGCATAGGATTTCTCATAATAGGCAACCGCCGAATCGGGCTTATTGAGTTGCATCCAGACATTTCCCTCAATGTTATACACATCCGAAAGCACATCATTCCATCGCGGGCATGCAGCTGCACGCTTATCATACTCTTTTACAGGGCGGTTATAATAGAGGATAGAGTCGAAATCGGACGAGATGAAGAAAGTCTTTCCATACAATCCCATCAAGCGGTAATAACTCATCGAGTCCTGTGCCTGACGCATTGCGTTACGTAATAAAGAACGTGAATAAGGTAAGTTGGAAAACAGAGAATCCTGTGCACGGACTTCTAAAGAATCGATAAGTGACTGTTCACACAAAGCGTGACTGCGGTGCCTATCCACGCAACTGCAGTTCCACAATATCAACAACCCTATCAACCCAAATAGCTTCATAGTAGATTTCGCTTTATTCATCCCCTTGTCCGTGTTGAATTTTGAATGCCACAAAAATACATTAATTATATTGAATCTCAACGAAATTTATTATTTTTTTAATACCTTTGTCCCCATATAAACATGAGTAACTGACCTAATGAGTCCATTGAACTTTACCCACATTCTGACACAGGCAGTCGATGAGCTATCGGAAAGCGAATCTTACAAAGGGCTGTTTCATCAACATAAAGATGGCGAACCATTGCCCTCTGCTAAAGTTTTGTATGAAATTATCGAGCTTTCACGTGCCATTCTCTTCCCCGGATACTACGGAAATTCCACCATCAACAGCCGGACAATCAATTATCACATCGGTGTAAATATCGAAAAGTTATTTGACTTGCTCACAGAGCAAATCCTGGCCGGACTATGTTTCAGTACGGCTGAAGGAGACTGCAACGTCTGCTCGGAGTCGAGAAGAGAAGAAGCCGCCCGACTGGCTGCGAACTTTATCAGTAAACTACCCGCCATGAGAAGAATACTGGCTACGGACGTAGAAGCTGCCTACAACGGTGACCCCGCTGCCAAGAGCTACGGTGAAGTTATTTTCTGCTATCCCGCCATTAAGGCAATCAGCAACTATCGTATTGCGCACGAACTGCTGGAACTGGGTGTTCCCCTGATTCCTCGCATGATCACGGAAATGGCTCATAGCGAGACGGGTATCGATATCCATCCGGGAGCGAAGATAGGTAGTCACTTTACCATAGACCACGGAACGGGTGTCGTGATCGGCGCTACAAGCATCATCGGGAACAATGTCAAATTATATCAGGGTGTCACCCTGGGAGCAAAAAGCTTCCCGCTGGATGCCGACGGAAAACCGATCAAGGGTATCCCCCGCCACCCGATACTGGAAGACAATGTCATAGTCTACTCAAACGCCACCATCCTTGGAAGAATTACTATCGGAAGCGACGCAACCGTAGGAGGAAATATCTGGGTAACGGAAAACATTCCCGCCGGAGCAAAGATTGTACAGACAAAAGCAAAGAAATAAAATCAATAAACTATATATGAGCGAACAATTCGAGATGATAGCCAAGACCTTCCAAGGACTGGAAGAGATACTTGCTGAAGAACTTACAACACTGGGAGCCAACGATATCCAGATAGGACGTCGCATGGTTTCATTTACAGGAGACAAGCGTATGATGTACAAGGCAAATTTCTGCCTCCGTACTGCTATCCGCATTCTGAAGCCGATCAAGAATTTTACGGCAAAGGATGCTGATGAAGTTTACAACCAGATACAGGCCATTCCATGGGAAGAGTATCTTGATGTGAACAAGACGTTTGCGATAGACGCGGTTGTTTTCAGCGAAGAATTTCGCCATTCAAAGTTCGTTTCGTACAAAGTGAAAGACGCCATCGTGGACTATTTCCGTGAAAAGACAGGCAAACGCCCGTCGGTACGCATCAATAATCCGGATGTACTACTCAATATCCATATTGCACATACCACTTGTACGTTGTCTCTGGACTCTTCCGGAGAGTCGCTTCATCGTCGCGGATACCGCCAGGAACAGGTAGATGCTCCGTTGAACGAAGTATTGACTGCCGGTATGCTTCTGATGACAGGATGGCGCGGTGAATGTGACCTGATTGACCCGATGTGCGGTTCGGGCACGATTCCTATAGAAGCTGCACTGATCGCAAGAAACATCGCTCCGGGAGTATTCCGCAAAGGATTCGCATTCGAGAAATGGGTGGATTTCGATTCGGAGATGTTCGATGAGATTTACAATGATGATAGTCAGGAGCGCGAATTCACCCATAAGATTTACGGATATGATAACAGTCCGAAAGCGAATGAAATAGCGACGCATAATATAAAAGCGGCGGGTGTATCCAAAGATGTGACGCTGAAACTGCAACCGTTCCAGCAATTCGAACAGCCGCAGGAGAAGTCCATCATCGTGATGAATCCTCCTTATGGCGAACGTATCTCTACCAATGACCTGCTCGGACTGTACCAGATGATTGGCGAACGTCTGAAGCATGCATTTGTAGGAAACGAGGCTTGGGTACTCTCTTATAGAGAAGAATGCTTCGATCAGATCGGGCTGAAACCAAGCAAGAAAGTGCCGTTGTTCAATGGCGCATTGGAATGCGAGTTCCGCAAATACGAGATTTTCGACGGGAAATATAAGGAGTTCAAGAGTCAGGAGGGAGAAGGAGAAGAGAAGAAAGAGACTGAAGGAGGCTATGATACTCCCAGACCCAGAGAAAGAAAGGAATTCAAACCACGCAGAGAAGGCGAGTACAAGCCACGTCGAGAAGGGGAGTTCAAACCTCGTAAAGAAGGAGACTTCAAGCCGAGACGGGAAGAAGGAAGCTTTACCCGGGATGACAGGGACAGAAAGCCTAGAGGCGAGTTCCGTGGGGAAAGAGATTCAAGAGCTCCAAGAGAATTCAGAGGAAATCGGGAGCCCAGGATACCGAAGAAGGAAGAAGAGTAATTTCATAGATAGTTAACGGCATCTCACTAAAAAAATGCCATTAACTTATTGATAGACAATATAAGGTCGCATCTTGCGATCTTATCATTTGATGAGTAAGAAAGCGAATTGAATATCTCGAAAAAGACGTATCATCCGACAGAGAAAGACAACTCTCCTGAACAGGGTAAAATAGAAGGATTTAAAACCAATAAAGATAAATAAAAGCAATGAGTAAAATTGGAAAAAGAGCCATTCTGATATTGCTGGCGCTACCAATCGGATTCAATGTTATGGCACAGGAAATCAAAAAGCTGACACTGGAAGACTTGATTCCGGGTGGCGAGACCTACCGTTATGCAGAAAACCTCTACGGTCTGCAATGGTGGGGAGACGTGTGTATCAAACCAAGTACCGACACCATCTACACTGTTCAACCCAGAACAGGGAAAGAGACAGTGCTGACTACCCTCGGACAAATCAACAAAGTACTGGCAGACAATAAAGCAGGGAAACTGCCGACCCCGTACTCAATCCGCTACCCGTGGGCGGACAAACCGCAAATGTTACTGAAAATATCCGGTAAGTATATCGTATACGATTTCGAGAACAACCGGATTGTCAGCACACTGAAGCTGAAAGATAAAGCAGCCAACGAAGATTATTGCGTCGCCAACGGAAACGTAGCCTACACAGTCAACAACAACCTGTATGTGAACGAACAGGCAATCACCGACGAACCCGAAGGCATCGTCTGCGGGCAATCCGTCCACCGCAATGAATTCGGCATCAACAAAGGTACCTTCTGGAGCCCGAAAGGCAACCTGCTCGCTTTCTACCGCATGGACGAAAGCATGGTGACGCAATACCCACTTGTAGACATCACCGCACGTGTAGGAGAAGTGAATAACGTCCGTTACCCGATGGCAGGAATGACCAGCCACCAAGTAAAAGTAGGCGTCTACAACCCCTCCACCGGTAAGACCATCTATCTGAATGCAGGTGATCCGACCGACCGTTACTTCACCAATATCAGCTGGTCACCGGACGAAAAGAGCATCTACCTTATCGAACTGAACCGCGACCAGAACCATGCCGTACTTTGCCAATATGACGCAACGACAGGCAAGTTACTGGGCAAACTGCTGGAAGAAACGCACCCCAAGTATGTAGAGCCTCAGCACCCCATCGTATTCTTACCGTGGGACAGCAATAAATTCATCTACCAAAGCCAGCGCGACGGATATAACCATCTATATTTATGCGACCTCACCTCCAGCCTCAAAGGCGAATGGAAAAGCGATGCCGCAGGCGGCAAGCATATCGAATACATCCCGACGAAGCAACTGACCGAAGGCAAATGGCTGGTAGGCGACATTCTGGGCTTCAACGCCAAGAGGAAAGAAGTCATCTTCCAAGGAGTGGATGGCACAGGCTCCAATAACTTTGCAGTAAATGTCAACACAGGAAAGCGCAGCCTCCCGTTCAGCTTCCGTTCTACCACAGAAGGAGAACATAACGGAATGCTCAGCGCATCGGGAAGTTACCTCATCGACCGTTATTCGACTCCTACCCTTCCGCGCCGCATTGACATCGTGGATACCAAAAGCCTGAAAACAGTCAACCTGCTGACAGCCAAGGACCCATACGAAGGCTACGAGATGCCGACCATCGAAACTGGTACTATTAAAGCCGACGATGGAACGACCGACTTATACTACCGCCTCACCAAACCCGCAGATTTCGACCCGAACAAAAAGTATCCGGTCATCGTCTACGTATACGGCGGCCCGCACGCACAACTCGTCACCGGCGGCTGGCTGAACGGCTCCCGCGGATGGGATATCTATATGGCTAACAAAGGCTATATCATGTTCACCCTCGACAACCGCGGCAGTGCCAACCGTGGACTGGAATTCGAAAACGCCACCTTCCGCCGCCTCGGCATCGAAGAAGGCAAAGACCAGGTGAAAGGCATTGAATTTCTGAAGTCCCTCCCCTACATAGACGGAAACCGCATCGGTGTACACGGATGGAGCTTCGGAGGCCACATGACCACTGCCTTGCTGCTCCGCTACCCCGAAATATTCAAGGTAGGCGTAGCCGGCGGACCTGTCATCGACTGGGGATATTACGAAGTGATGTACGGCGAACGTTATATGGACACTCCGGAAAGCAATCCGGAAGGCTACAAAGAGTGTAATCTGAAGAACCTTGCCGGACAACTGAAAGGTCATCTGCTCATTATCCATGACGACCACGATGACACTTGCGTACCACAGCACACACTGTCGTTCATGAAAGCCTGTGTAGATGCCCGCACCTATCCCGACCTGTTTATCTATCCGTGCCACAAGCACAACGTATCAGGCCGCGACCGTGTACATCTGCACGAGAAAATCACCCGATACTTTGAGCAGAACCTATAGCAACCTATAATTGACAGCTCACAGCATCACACCGAAAAACTCATAACTGAAAACTCATAACTTAATACTCATTATGAAGATATTATTACTAGGCTCGGGCGGCCGCGAACATGCACTGGCATGGAAAATTGCCCAAAGTCCGAAAGTTGAAAAGCTGTACATCGCTCCGGGAAACGCCGGAACAAACGCCGTAGGCGAGAATGTCAACATCAAAGCTACCGACTTTGAAGCGATCAGCGCTTTCGCCCTGAAAGAAAACATCGGAATGGTAGTAGTAGGTCCCGAAGACCCGTTGGTAAAAGGCATCTACGATTACTTCCAGAACCGTCCCGAACTGAAACATATCGCCGTTATCGGTCCGTCCGCCAACGGAGCACAGCTGGAGGGCAGCAAGGAGTTTGCCAAAGGCTTCATGATGCGTCATCAAATCCCGACGGCCCGATATAAAAGTATCACAGCCGAAAATCTCGAAGAAGGTCTGGCTTTCCTCGAAACGCTGGAAGCCCCATACGTGCTGAAAGCTGACGGGCTCTGTGCCGGAAAAGGCGTTCTGATCCTCCCCACACTGGACGAGGCAAAGAAAGAACTCAAGGAAATGCTTGCCGGTATGTTCGGCTCCGCATCGGCCACAGTCGTTATTGAAGAGTTCCTGAGTGGTATCGAATGTTCCGTATTCGTGCTTACCGACGGCGAACACTACAAAGTCCTCCCCGTAGCGAAAGACTACAAGCGTATCGGTGAAGGCGACAAAGGGCTCAACACTGGTGGTATGGGCAGCGTGACTCCGGTTCCGTTTGCCGACGAAGAATACATGGAAAAAGTACGTACCCGCATCATCGAACCTACCATCAACGGACTGAAAGAAGAAAACATCGTCTACAAAGGCTTCATCTTCCTCGGACTGATCCGGGTAAAAGGCGAACCGATGGTGATCGAATATAACGTCCGCATGGGCGACCCGGAGACGGAAAGCGTGATGCTCCGCATCCAGAGCGACCTCGTGGAGTTGCTGGAAGGTACAGCCGCAGGCAACCTTGACGAAAAGACGCTGGTCATGGACCCGCGCTCGGCAGGTTGTGTGATCCTTGTGAGCGGCGGTTATCCCGAAGCATACGAAAAAGGCTTCCCTATCAGCGGTCTGGAACAGGCTGCCGCTACCGAAAGCATCATTTTCCATGCCGGAACAGCCATGAAAGACGGACAAATCGTAACGAACGGAGGACGTGTGATCGCCGTCTGCTCTTATGGCGCAACGAAGGAAGAAGCGCTGGCACAGAGCTATAAAGTGGCAGATATGATCGACTTCGACAAGAAATATTTCCGTCGCGATATCGGATTCGACTTATAATGAAAAGCAAGAGACTACAAGGTTTGGTCACAGCAGGGCGGTGGACACTCCCTGCTGCGATTTTCATCTGCACCCTTTGTTGGGTGCTGACCTCTGTCCTATTGCCCGAACTCACCATGACAGCGGGCGAAGAAGGCGGTTCCGTGCTTTGGCAGTCTGCCCGCACGTTGCTGCTCCCCGCATGGGCGGAGCATCTTGTCAGTTTCTTGATTTACGCGGCTATCGGCTATTTCCTGATCGAGCTGAACAACCGGTTCAGTATCATCCGTATGCGGGCTTCCGTGCAGACAGCTATCTATTTTCTGCTGGTCACCGTCTGTCCGGAGATGCACCTGTTATATGCCGGAAACGTTGCCGCCATAACCTTTTTATTCTCCATCTATTTCCTGTTCAAGAGTTACCAGCAGGCACAGGCGTCAGGATATCTGTTCTACTCGTTCCTGTTTATCGGTGCAGGGAGCATTCTCTTTCCCCAGCTCACCTTCTTCTCGGTGCTCTGGTTGTTTGAGGCGCACCGCTTTCAGTCACTTACGTTCCGTAGTTTCTGTGGCGCGCTGGTAGGATGGACAATGCCCTACTGGATGCTGTTCGGACACGCTTTCTTCTACGATCAGATAGAGCTGTTCTATCATCCTTTCAAAGAACTGGCTACTTTTGGAGATATATTCAACCTACAGATACTCCAGCCGTGGGAGCTGGCGACTCTCGGCTATCTGTTTGTATTGTTCATCGTCAGCGCCGCCCATTGCGTCGTTGCCGGATTCGAAGATAAGATACGTACGCGCGCCTATTTACAGTTTCTCATAGACGTGACACTCTTTCTCTTCGTACTGATTGTGCTACAGCCGTCACAATGCAGCAATCTCTTGCCATTGCTCATGATAAGCAACAGCATACTGATCGGCCACCTTTTTGTGCTGACCAACAATAAAACATCGAATATATTCTTCATTGTTGCTACGGTCTGCCTCATCCTTTTATTTGGTTTTAACGTATGGACGCTTTTATAGACTCAACGATACAACTCCTCATCGAATGGGGACTTCCGGGATTGTTTATCTCGGCCTTACTCGCAGGGAGTATTGTACCATTCAGTTCCGAACTGGTGTTGGTAGCACTGGTAAAACTCGGACTGCCACCCACTGCCTGTATACTGGCTGCCACCCTCGGCAATACGGCAGGCGGAATGACCTGCTACTATATGGGACGCCTGGGCAAAATAAGCTGGATTGAGAAATACTTCAAAGTAAAGAAGGAGAAAGTAGACAAGATGGTAAGATTCCTGCAAGGAAAAGGAGCATTGATGGCATTCTTCGCTTTCCTGCCGGCCATCGGAGAGGTGATCTCCATCGCACTGGGATTTATGCGAAGTAATATATGGCTTACCACCGCCTCCATGTTTGTCGGCAAACTGATACGTTACATTCTGCTTCTGTACGTACTGGAAAGCGCATGGAACGTCGTTGCGGGATGAAATAATAGGTAATAAGTAACAGGTAATAGGTAATAGGTTTTTTGAGATGAAAAGAGTGATTGAAAAGACTGATGACGGGAGCGCCACCCTATTTGTTCCGGAATTGAATGAACATTATCATTCGACCAAAGGAGCACGTACGGAGTCCCAGCATATTTTCATCAATATGGGACTGAAAGCCTCCGCTACCCCCTCTCCGCATATTCTGGAGATCGGTTTCGGAACGGGGCTGAATGCTTGGCTTACACTTGAAGAAGCAGAAAGAAGCGGACGTAACGTACATTATACAGGACTTGAACTCTACCCGTTGGAATGGCAGATGGTGGAGCAACTGGGATATATAGAACAACCAGCAGCTATCGGCCTGTTCAAAGCAATCCATACATCGCCGTGGGAAGAAGAAATATCCTTTACCCCACACTTCACTCTCTGCAAAGTACAAGCCGACGTTAATGAATGGACTACCCAGCGCAGCTATTCTCCATTATCCATTATCCATTCTCCATTATCATTTGACGTTATCTATTTCGACGCCTTCGCTCCGGAAAAGCAGCCGGAAATGTGGTCGCAGGAACTATTTAACCGTTTATATGTTTTATTAAATGAAGGAGGTATCCTCACCACTTATTGTGCCAAAGGAGTCATCCGACGTATGTTACAGGCCGCAGGCTTTACCGTAGAGCGCCTTCCCGGTCCTCCGGGAGGAAAGCGGGAAATACTACGTGCCCGAAAACTGGAACAGAATCAACCCCCGATATTAATACAATAGTCATGAAACAACAACTAAAAGATTTGAAAACACTCCTTCTTCTCGGCTCCTGCCTCCTGTTGGCAGCCTGCACGGGTCGCACGTCCAAAGCAAGCGGCAGCGAAGAAGCGAAACCAGTCATTACCGTCACTATCGAACCGCAGCGCTACTTCACGGAAGCGATTGCCGGTGATAAATTCACGGTAGTCAGCATGGTCCCGAAAGGTTCCAGTCCGGAGACATACGACCCTATTCCTCAGCAACTTGTCTCTTTGGGAGACAGCAAAGCCTATCTCCGTATCGGCTACATCGGCTTTGAGCAGACCTGGATGGACCGACTGATGAATAACACCCCTCATATCCAAGTATTCGACACCTCGAAAGGCATAGACCTGATTCTGAACAACGGTGAGCACAACCACGCAGCAGGACATCATGACCACGACGGGCACAACCACGCCGTAGAACCGCATATCTGGAACTCTACCGCCAACGCCCTCATCCTTGCCGGAAACACCTTCAAGGCACTTTGTATGCTCGACAAGCCCAACGAAGCATATTATCTGGCACGTTACGACTCCCTCTGCCAACGTATCCAGCACACCGACAGCCTCATCCGCCGGCAACTTTCCGCTCCGGAATCGGCCAAAGCCTTTATGATTTACCATCCGGCTCTCTCCTACTTTGCCCGTGACTACGGCCTGCATCAGATTTCAATCGAAGAAGGAGGCAAAGAACCTTCGCCCGCCCATCTGAAAGAACTGATAGACCTGTGCAAATCGGAGAAAGTAAGCGTCATCTTCGTCCAACCGGAGTTCGACAAGCGCAACGCGGAAACCATCGCACAGCAAACCGGCACAAAGGTAGTCCCCATCAACCCGTTAAGCTACGACTGGGAAACGGAAATGCTGAACGTAGCCAAAGCTCTCACACCTATGGACCCCGAATAACAACGGGCCTCCATAGCGTTAATGACCGAATGATACATAAACGAAGTAATTCTCCAAACATGAAACCGATTATCGAAATAAAGAACCTTGCTGCCGGATACGACGGCCGTACCGTACTCCACGACATCAACCTGAACATTTACGAACGGGACTTTCTGGGCATCATCGGTCCGAACGGAGGCGGTAAGACAACACTCATCAAGTGCATCCTCGGTCTGCTGAAACCGACAGCCGGAGAAATCATCTTCCATGCCCCTACAGAAGCATCCTCCCACTCTCAACTTTCCACTTCCAACTCTCCACTTTCCCTCGGCTATCTGCCGCAATATAACACCATCGACCGGAAATTCCCGATTTCGGTAGAGGAAGTGATACTTTCCGGACTAAGTATCCAGAAATCCCTCACCTCCCGTTTCACTCCCGAGCAAAGAGAAAAAGGCAAGCATATCATCACCCGCATGGGACTCGAAGGGCTCGAACACCGTTCCATCGGACAGCTTAGCGGCGGGCAACTGCAACGTGCACTGCTAGGACGCGCCATCATCTCCGACCCTTCGGTACTGATTCTTGACGAACCCAGCACGTATATCGACAAACGCTTCGAAGCCCGTCTCTACGAACTGCTGGCGGAGATTAACAAAGAATGCGCCATCATCCTTGTCAGTCACGACATCGGCACTGTACTGCAACAAGTGAAATCCATTGCCTGCGTCAACGAGACACTGGATTACCACCCTGACACGGGCGTCTCCACAGAATGGCTGGAAAGAAACTTCAACTGCCCCATCGAACTGCTGGGACACGGCACGTTGCCACACCGCGTTCTCGGTGAACATCATCATCATCACTAAACATTCATTTGCCGGTGCTACATCAAAGAACGGCTGCACCGCATATCAGTCATTTACAACGGTCACATCAAGCAGCAACAACTGACTTCTCAACTGTTAATGATTGAGATGTCAGATGTTAATAGTTGACATCTCAGGTATTAACAGTTGAGAAGTCAGCTATTAATGTCTGACAACGCAAGTATTATTAACCAATAAATGATTCAATGCTTAATATAAAAGATACAAAATTAGTATCTTTATACCTACTGTTGTTTATACTGTTTAGTGATTCCCCCGTTTCACTAAAAGGGCATAAGATAAAGTAAATCACCTTTCCGTTACTTAATATTTCTTACTTTCTGCCTCATTATCCTTACAAATCACTATCTTTGCGCCCACGTAATCTGTTTTTTAACGAAAAATCTAGATAGTGCTAATGAAACAGTACAGAACTATAAACAACCTCGTGGGTTGGATTACATTCATCATTGCGGCAACGGTCTACTGCCTGACAATAGAACCGACCGCAAGTTTTTGGGACTGTCCCGAGTTTATAACTACCGGTTATAAACTGGAAGTAGGACACCCGCCCGGCGCACCTTTCTTCATGCTGGTAGCGAACCTGTTCTCTCAATTCGCCTCCGATGTAACCACCGTAGCGAAGATGGTAAACTACATGAGCGCACTGATGAGCGGTGCCTGTATCCTGTTCCTTTTCTGGAGCATCACCCATCTGGTACGCAAACTGGTAATCACCGACGAGAACAACATCACGAAAGGACAACTTATCACTGTCATGGGTAGCGGACTGGTCGGCGCACTGGTCTACACCTTCAGCGACACCTTCTGGTTCTCTGCCGTAGAAGGCGAAGTATATGCTTTCTCCTCCCTCTTTACAGCCGTTGTATTCTGGCTGATTCTGAAATGGGAAGATGTGGCCAACCAGCCTCACAGCGACCGCTGGCTGATTCTGATCGCTTATCTGACCGGACTGAGTATCGGTGTTCACTTGCTGAACCTCCTCTGTCTGCCGGCAATCGTATTGGTGTACTACTACAAGAAAACTCCGAACGCCACTGCCAAAGGCTCATTGCTCGCCCTGCTCGGATCGGGCGTACTCGTAGCAGCCGTGCTTTATGGCATCGTGCCCGGTATCGTTAAAGTCGGCGGCTGGTTCGAACTGCTGTTTGTCAACGGACTCGGCATGTCGTTCAACTCCGGCGTCGTTGTCTATATCATTCTGCTCGCCGCCGCCCTTATCTGGGGTGTGTACGAAAGCTACACCGAAAAGAGCAGACTCCGCATGGCCATCTCATTCATTCTGACCATCGCCCTGCTGGGTATTCCATTCTACGGACACGGCGTAAGCAGCATCCTTATCGGTGTCGTAGTGATCGCAATTCTTGGCATCTACCTTGCTCCGCAAGTACAGGAAAAGATCAAAGAGAAATGGCGCATCTCCGCCCGTACCATGAATACGGCATTGCTGTGCACCATGATGATCGTGATCGGTTATTCCTCTTATGCACTGATCGTGATCCGTTCTACCGCCAACACACCGATGGACCAGAACTCTCCGGAAGATATCTTCACGCTGGGCGAATACCTCGGCCGTGAACAATACGGAACCCGTCCTCTCTTCTACGGTCCTGCTTTCTCCTCGAAAGTGGCACTCGACGTGAAAGACGGATACTGCGTCCCCCGCCAGTCACAGACGGGAAGCAAATACGTCCGCAAAGAAAAGACTTCACCGGACGAAAAAGACTCATACATCGAACTGCCGGGACGTATCGAATACGAATACGCGCAAAATATGCTTTTCCCCCGTATGTACAGCTCCGCGCACTCCTCACTCTACAAGCAGTGGGTAGACATCAAGGGGCATGACGTCCCATACGACCAATGCGGCGAAATGGTGATGGTGAACGTACCGAACCAATGGGAAAACATCAAGTTCTTCTTCTCCTACCAGCTCAACTTCATGTACTGGCGCTACTTTATGTGGAACTTTGCCGGACGGCAGAACGACATTCAGAGCAGCGGAGAAATAGAACACGGTAACTGGATCACCGGAATCCCATTTATCGACAATCTGCTGGTGGGCAACCAGGAATTGCTTCCGCAGGACCTCAAAAACAACAAAGGACACAACGTATTCTACTGCCTGCCGCTGCTGCTCGGCCTGATCGGACTCTTCTGGCAAGCATACCACAGCCAGCGGGGTATCCAGCAATTCTGGGTGGTGTTCTTCCTGTTCTTTATGACAGGTATCGCCATCGTGCTCTACCTTAACCAGACACCTGCGCAGCCGCGTGAACGTGACTATGCGTATGCCGGTTCGTTCTACGCCTTCGCCATCTGGGTAGGTATGGGAGTCGCAGGTATCATCCGTATGTTACGCGATTACTGCAAGATGAAAGAAGTTCCGGCTGCCGCTCTCGCATCAGTACTCTGTCTGCTTGTCCCCATCCAAATGGCCGGACAGACATGGGACGACCACGACCGTAGCGGACGCTTTGTTGCCCGTGACTTCGGTCAGAACTATCTGATGACCTTGCAGGAAGAAGGAAATCCGATCATCTTCACCAATGGTGACAACGATACTTTCCCGTTGTGGTACAATCAGGAGACAGAAGGTTTCCGTACCGATGCACGTACCTGTAACCTCAGCTACCTGCAAACCGACTGGTACATCGACCAGATGAAACGTCCCGCTTACGACTCTCCGTCACTCCCGATCACTTGGGATCGTGTGGAATACGTCGAAGGCCAGAACGAATACATCCCCATCCGTCCGGAAGTAAAGAAGAATATCGACCAGATGTATGCACAGGCAGACAGCGCGCTCGAAAACGGAAATCCGGAAGCGATGAACGAACTGAAAGAACAGTTCGGAGAAAACCCGTATGAACTGAAGAATATCCTCAAATACTGGGTTCGTTCGGATAAGGAAGGGCTGCGCGTCATCCCTACCGACAGCATCGTAATGAAGATCGACAAGGAAGCTGTCCGCCGTTCCGGCATGAAAATACCGGAAGCGCTGGGCGACTCCATCCCCGAATACATGACCATCTTGCTGAGAGACGCCAACGGCAACCCGAAACGCGCCCTCTACAAGAGCGAACTGATGATGCTCGAAATGCTTGCCAACGCCAACTGGGAACGTCCCATCTACATGGCTATCACCGTAGGCAGTGAAAACCACCTCGGCATGGACAACCACTTCACGCAGGAAGGTCTGGCATACCGCTTCACTCCGTTCGATACGGACAAGCTGAACAGCAAGATCGACAGCGAAAAGATGTACGACAACCTGATGAACAAGTTCAAGTTCGGCGGCATCGAGAAACCGGGCATCTACATCGACGAAAACGTAATGCGTATGTGCTACACACACCGGCGCATCTTCACACAGCTCGTAGGACAGCTCATCAAAGAAGGCAAAAAAGACAAGGCACTCGCCGCACTCGACTACGCCGAGAAGATGATCCCGTCATACAACGTACCGTATGACTGGGCAAACGGCGCCTTCCAAATGGCGGAAGCCTACTACCAGCTGGGACAAAACGAAAAAGCGAACAAGATCATCGACGAACTTGCCAACAAGTCTCTCGAATACATGATCTGGTATCTCAGCCTGACTGATTACCAACTTTCCATCGCCAGCGAAAACTTCATGTACAACGCAGGACTGCTTGACGCAGAAGTACGCCTAATGGAGAAATACAAATCAGAAGAATTGGCTAAACATTACTCGGAACAACTCGACCAGCTATACAATGAGTACGTTGCGAGAATGAAAGGGAAATAAAAACTAAGTAATAAGTATTAAGTAATAAGTAATAAGCTGCGCCATAAGCCGCACGGTTATTACTTATTACCTATTACCTGTTACTTATTAATAAAGACTCTTATGTTTATAGAACAACCACCTTGGTTCTTCCGAGCGCTGTATCCACAAGCCATCTTCCGGATGGACCCAAACGAACGGGCTGTCTACCTGACTTTTGACGACGGCCCTATCCCGGAAGTAACCCCTTGGGTACTGGAGCTACTGAAGAAACACGATATTAAAGCTACCTTCTTCATGGTAGGCGACAATATCCGCAAACACCCGGACGAATACCGGATGGTGGTAGAACACGGACACCGCATCGGCAACCATACTTTCAACCACATCCGCGGCTTTGAATACTCCAATCCGGATTATCTGGCCAACACCAGACGGGTAGACGAAATTATCCACTCAGACCTATTCCGCCCTCCACATGGCCACATGGGGTTCCGGCAATATTACACCCTTCGCCACCATTACCGTATCATCATGTGGGATCTCGTAACCCGTGACTACAGTAAGCGAATGCGCCCGGAACAGGTACTGAATAACGTAAAACGCTACGTACGCAACGGTTCCATCATCACCTTCCACGACTCTCTGAAATCGTGGAACAACGGGAATCTGCAATATGCCCTCCCCCGTGCCATCGAATTTCTGAAAGCGGAGGGCTATGAATTCAAGGTATTCTAGCTGCCGGCGAAGAAACATTTTACCTGCCGACAGCCAGTTTTCTAATTACCGATAAGGTTTTCATACATATCCATTATGAAAAAGCTCCTCTCCTCAGACCGAATCAAAGCCGAAGCACTACGCCTCGGCTTTTCCGCCTGTGGACTGGCGCCTGCCGAAGCTGTGGATGAAACTGTGGCTACCGCCTTCCGTCAATGGCTTGCGGACGGTTGCCAGGCAGAGATGGCGTATATGCAGAATTATGAGGATAAACGGCTCGATCCACGCTTGTTGGTGGAAGGGGCACGTACGGTGATCAGCGTTGCGCTAAACTATTATCCGGCAAAAAAACTTCCCGAAGGCGAGTATCAGATTGCATGGTATGCCTACGGGAAAGATTATCACGATGTGATGAAGGGGAAATTGAAGGAACTTTTTGAGTTTATAGAGAAAGAAGTTTCATTCTCCAAAGAAACAGACAGTACTATCGCCTCAACAAACCATATCGGCACATATACTGAAAACTACGCCTCAGCACCCCAAGCCCCAGTATCCCAAACCTCCGCTTCTCCACTTCAAGGCCGCATATTCTGTGATACCGCTCCCATACTCGAACGTTATTGGGCATGGCGTACCGGCCTGGGATGGATAGGAAAGAATACACAACTCATCATTCCTCACGCCGGCTCCTGCTTCTTCTTAGGAGAAATCATACTTGATAGGGAAGCTGACAATTATGACTCTCCACAACGAAATCAATGCGGTTCGTGTACACGTTGCCTGGATACCTGCCCGACAAAAGCGCTGGAAGCTCCTTTCAGGCTCAATTCCGAGAGATGTCTTTCTTATCTTACCATTGAGTATCGTGGCGAACTTTCGCTCAATGTAGGCAAAAAAATGGGCAACAAGATATATGGCTGTGACGAATGTCTGAAAGCTTGCCCTTGGAATCGCTTTGCCACTCCTTGCCGGACAGCCGAATTTCAACCGTCTCCTTCTTTGCTAAGTATGAAGAAGGATGATTGGCATTCGCTGAGTGAAGAGCAATATAAAACCATTTTCAAAGGTAGCGCAGTGAAAAGGGCTAAGTATAGTGGATTAATGCGTAATATTCAAGCCATCCATTTATGCAAAAACTCATGAATAGAATTCACTATCATTAAAATGAGTACAATTGAATCTGAAAATAAAAAACTAATGAGACGATCTAAACTTAATAACTCAGATCGTCTCACCAAAAATTAGAGAGTTTTATTACAATTAACACATGTATTTCTTTCTAGTTCTTGAAATAAAAAGAAATACATCTATTGTTTATCGAAATAGCTGCATAATAGGAAATTCAATAGAGTTTCCTGTAAACGAATTATTAGATGGAGTCGCTGTTGTATATAATCCAAACATAAGATAGACATCTGTTACACAAGTTAATACAACACTTCCATCTTTTAACAGAACTGGCGCAATAGCCAAAGTCCTTCCTGAGTAATAATACGAGTTTTCATCAGCTCCCACCATTATTGCAAATAAACCTGACATTTTAAAGTTTTGAAGCTGCGGAATACGAATTAAAAACATCCCTTGACTATAAGTCATATTCAATACAATAGACGTACCTATAAAATTGACCATAGGCAAAGTTAATGTATACCCATCTTCATCACTACCAGTAATTGTAGGATTCGGGCTAAACCCATATACATTGTTCAAGCCCATTCCATACATATATGCAGCTCCGCCCCATTCACCAAGTAAATCAGATGCATTATATTGCATAATCGTATATTTCGTTTCTCGCTCTCCGGTCTTGACTACTACAGAAGTAGCACGAATTAGTCCAGTCTCATTCTTTTTCACTATAAAATTAAAACCTTCATCTGTTAATTCGTAAGAAAGCCATTCGTTAACTGCTTCAGGAATGTGAATCTCAATTGGCAAACTACTCGACATTACAACCGAAAGCTCCCCCGCTTCATTGTCAATACGAAATTCCGTATCATCTTTATTATATTTCCAAATAGCTCCTTCCTGCAATATGGTTGCTTGCTGCGTGCTCACACCGTCAGTTAAAACGATTTGTGTACTACGTCCCGGGTAACCCGTATTAACATCTACAGAAATGGTAACTTTACTATCTGTAACTTCCGTCACTTGACACCAATCGACATTCACTTTAGCTGTGACAGGTCCAGTTGCCGCAAATTCAACAGTTCCGGTACCACCACTAGCTTTCATATCCAAATCTGATTTTAGAATTGTCAGTTTTACAGGAGTAGCATCATCGTCAGAAGAACATCCTGCAACAAAAAATAAGCAGAATATTATTAAGTATAAATTCAGTATATTTTTCATAATCTAGTTTTTTATTTATTCCTCAACTTTCATAAAGCTCATATATTCATAAATACAAGCTACACCTTGAACAAAGGCAGCTTCACCATAGTCAGGTGAGGAATATCGATCAAATATCAAATTATCTGCTTTTCCTTTTCCTGACATTTGCTGGAATATTCCATCATCCTCAAACGTAAATCCGAAAGGTGCTTGCTGCACAACTGCTACTAAACCAAACATAACACCTAATTGATAACTTACATATGTAGGATAGAAAGATCCCCAGGCCGAGTTAGAAGTAGTACACCCTAAATAATATCCTGACAGAAGACCTACCTGTTGAGTCTTAAAGGCCATAGTTCCCTCAGCCTTATCATATGTTAGTAATAAATCTCCAATCAATCCTTTAAGCTTATAACTCTTATCTGCGATATCTTCCACAATAGATATAGGTAATTCAACACTTTCGGATTTTCCATTCTGGTATCTTTCACACGTTAAGAGATAATTACCAAGATAATCATCATACTTAATATACCCTTCAGGATAAACACCTTTCACCACGACATTTTTCACTCCTTCATCTACACAGGTAAAAGACTCTATAGTAGAATCCCATTTAAAATTTTGTACAGTTACACCTGCCAATAATACGGGCTCTCGAAAACGAATACCATCAGTAGTAAACAAAAAAGGCTCCTGTTTCTGAGCAATATTGCCATTCTCATCGTTATAAGCTATGACAAAAGTATAATAACTTTGCTGCATTACCCCAGCCAGATGTCCGTCAACCAACAATTGATATTTATTAAAAAAAGCGTCCTCCTCGACCTTATTCACAGAGTTTATATATGCCTCCCAGTTCAAATCATCCGGAAGCGCATACATTACTATCGTATTTCCATACTTTTTGCCCTGCATTACAATTTTCTCGGCTGAAGCTTCTTTTATAATAAACTCATAATCTCCTTGCAGGTTGGCATTCGGGTTGGAACCTCCGCCTTGTGGCTTGGCATATGCATGAATAAAAGCATTATAAGTGTCGAATGTAAGCATAGTAGCTTCCTCCGATACAACCTTATAAAGAGAGGAAATAGTCTCATCGCCTTCATATCCTTGAGATGCCATTGTAACTCGCTGACCATCAAACTTGCACAGAAGAGTTATGCCTCCCAAAGCATAGTCCTGACCTATGTAATATTCCATTCTCCAACCATTAGACGCCGATTCTAATAGCTCACTATATTGCTTCACTTCCTCTGTTGCACGATTCGCTGAAGAATCATCAAAATAATCCTCTTCCTGGAAAAGACAGGATTGCAAACCAAAGCATACAAGAGCCATCAACAAATAAATCATTATATTCTTTTTCATAATCTTCCTGTTTTATTCAATAGTACTTAAATCCAGCTCCGGAATTTCTTGCTGACGCCTTAGCACGATCTCACGCAAATCATCTAAATTAATGCCCCAAGTTTCAAGCATATAATTGTATACAATAGTAAACTTCTGATTAATAATAGCCGCTCCGGCAGTTCCAGCAACCTTCAGCATATTATCCCAGTAAGCCTGATCGTGAGTAACATACATGGCGATATTCTCTACAAAATCTTCTCTTGCCTCACTCATCGCATATGCCGTCACAAATCCTTCCGGCCACGCATCCGCATCCTCTCGCAAATATGAATTTCCATTTTCAGCAACATAAAAATACCAGTCGGAACCAACATATTTTCCTTCGGTAATGCGATCAAACGATGGGTCATAATTACGCTTCTGATGCAGGATATGTGCAAATTCATGGTGCATCGTCTTAAAGTAATACTCATTCAAAACTTCGATATCGACATTCTCAAAGTCCAGACTGTTCACTTCGTACAATGTTATCTTCTTTCCTCCCTCGGCAGTACCCAACACCTTCGTACCACTGCTATCATAAGCCGGAGAACCTATCAAGTGAAAAGTTTTTGGCACATAAGACCGAAGAAAAGCCGGTCCGGCAAGTTCAGTATATGCCTCCATCCATACATGCTTGATAATCTTGGCCAAAGCAACCGATTTATCGTAATCCGCCGGTACCAGATTATATTTGTGATCACTTTCAATATCCTGCATACGATACTTAAAATCAACGTTATACGGATATGTATAATTAGCAAGCAACCATTCATCAAAACCATTATGTTCCACTGGTTCTGTTGAAAAAATACTATGCTTGGTGTCAATATCATCGCCATTATTACAGGCTCCCCAAAGAATGGGCAAAACAGCCGTTAGTATATAAATATAATATTTCTTCATATTATTTCCTCCTTTTAATTTTCAGTACGTGGATTGGGTTGCATTCCTGCCAGAACTACACTCTTAGGAATTTGCATAGCACGTCTTGCGTCATTTACCGGCATTTCATCTGTTACGACTATATTGTTATTAGCAATAGAACGGCGATAGATAACAATTCCATAACGTTTAATATCCGGCCAGCGCAGACCTTCATGCAAAGTAGCAATACGTCTCATATGCAGAATGCAGTGAATAAAGTTCTCCTGTATACCTGATTCAATAGTAAAATCAGGCTGAAGCTTTTTCTTGGGAGTCGGATTTTGTGTCGGATTGTAATAATCCATCTTATCATAATACTCATTTATCATCTCCGGAGTTAAAGTTTGCTTATTAGAAGTATATGCTTTCTCCCATGTAGTAAGATCTGCAGCAGCCATTGGATAGTTCTTTTTCAGCGTATAAGCCTCAGCCCTGCAAAGCAAAGTCTCGTCTGTAGAGAAAATCACAGGCATATAATACAGGTAGTCACCAGCATAATAACCGCCCTTTCTCAACATACTGCATTCATAGCCCGATGTTGTAAAAGGCTGCATATACATGCGGTCAGGGATACCCCATAATCCGGAAGAACGTGATGTTTCGTAAGAAGCAATTAACTTATTATGTAGATAACGTTTTCCTGTCATGTAATTACTCAGAATAATACCCCAGTTAGATACGGTACTACCTATCAACAAGTTAGCCTTACTTGTAGAAGCAATATATGCGTCGGGCTGTACATTATCATTAGCAGAGAGTTTTCCCAACGCTTCCCAATCCCGTAATTCGGCAGCAGGATCACTTCCCAACACACGATCTGCATATTTTATCACCTCATCACAATTAGAAAAGTCAGGCTTCATATAATAAAGATAGAAACGTGCAGCAAAAGCATATGCAGCTTTCCTTGTGAAATGATATTTCGGCACAGAATAACTATCATCGGAAATAAGAGCCATACCATCTAATAAGTCCTTCTCAATCTTCTCATAAGTCTCCTGCAAAGTACCCCGCCCGTATTGTGGTTGCACAGTTGTTTCAACTTTAGTCATATAAGGAATACCTAATTCCTGTGATGCATGAGTATTATAAGCATTACAAAAAATATTTGCTAATACAAAATGATTGTACGCCCGACAAACAAGAGCCTCTCCTCGCTGCGGCATCAACGATTCCGGATTTCCCCGTTTCTCAATCTCTTCCAAAGCCATGTTAGCAGAAGCAATAGCTATATAATGGGTTTCCCAAAGATTTGTAGGTGTATCCTGATATTCTTCCTGGGTATCTTTCCAGTTATAGCACTCTTCCTCAGATAACTTATAATAAGAATATCTGGCACTGTTATCGTCGGTATTATCACTATAAAGTTCAAACAGTTCATTCGCAGATCCTTCCGGATAAGCAGAAACAAGCATTTTAGCTATTTTTTGCTCAGAATTCAGCTCCGTCCGGTTATCTGGTAATTCGTCGAGAAAATCATTACAAGAGCTACCGACAATAGCAAGCGTTGCGATGAACAATGGAATATATAATTGATTTCGTCTCATCTTTAATCTTTTTTTTATTATTAAAATCATTCTCTTACAATCCTAAACGCAGAGTTAATGTAAACTGACGTGGCACCGGTGAAGCTACACCACCAGTATTAAAGAATTCAGGATCTTGACCATTCAATTTCTTATCTGCATAAATAAGGAATAAATTAGTTGCCTGTAACTTCAAAGAAAGATTGGAAATCTTCGCAGCAGAAATCCAGCTCTTAGGAAACTCATAAGAAAGTGAGATTTCTTTCATACGGATAAAATCACCTTTTGCAATTCGCTCTGTAGAATAATTGTAAGCATTGTAAGCTTTATACAATGTTCGGTTTGCTTCATATTGCGGATTACTCAAGATTGCAGGAATATTAGTCTTTGCCTCATCCCCAGAAAGCGTCCAACGATTCTTGAATTCACGAGGCATAGCACTCAAATCGGAATATTTATAATTAAAATATGGATTCAAACGAACAACATTACCAAATGAATAAGTCATGAATACATTGAGTTTAAACCCTTTATATGCAAAAACGTTACCGAAACTACCAGTTATTGTAGGATCTGTCGGACCTTCATATTTCAAATAATCTAACTTCTCACGTTCCTGGAAATTAATATCAGTCGATGTTATATTTCCATTGATATCGAACATAGGAATACCTTTTTCATCCAAACCTGCAAAAGGAATGGAGAAAAGCCCGCGCACAGGATATCCTTCACGTGCAAATCCATTTCCCGAAACAAGTTCCATCATACGAGTACGTCCTCGCAAATCAGTAACTTCATTCTTAGCATGAGAAAAAATAAAATCAGAATTCCATGAGAAGTCTTTTGTTTTAATATTGCTGGTTGAAAGGGTAAATTCAATACCATGTGACTTCATTGTAGCTACATTGGCATATTTATAAATAGTACCTCCCACTCCTTGTGTTGGAATCAACCCAATCAGGTCATAGTTATTGCGCGTGTACCAGTCAGCTGAAAGATTAATGCGATTATTAATAAAACCTACATCCACTCCTATATTCAATTCATGCTTCTTTTCATACGTTAATTCACTATTTTCCAAATCCACTATATGAAGACCCGTTTCTTGAATATCAGTGAAAGGACGATAAGGTGAATAACTCTTAATAATAGCTTGTGAATTTGTTACATCAGCCGGACCACGATCAGCTGTCAATGAGTAAGATGCCTTAAATGTCAAATTTGAAAGCGTTGGTTGAAGTGATTGGAAGAATTTCTCTTCATGAACATTCCACGCTGCAGAAAGATTCCACGTTGGCAGCCAACGAGCAGAACGGCTACGTCCCATTCTATTAGTTCCTTCATAGCGGAAAGTACCATTCAACGTATAACGCCCGTCATACGAATAAGTAACATTTGCAAATGTAGCTACACTACGATATCTAGTATGCCCCATAGAATAATACTTTTCTCCAGTCTCAATACCTTTCTTAAAGTACTGATAAACATATGATGGAATCTCACCCATAGAATATTGCATACCCCATCCTTGGAATGAAGAGTTAGAGCGTTGAAGATCATTTACTTCCATTCCTGCAAAAAGATTAGTTATATGCTTTTCTGCAAATAGATGATTCCATGATACAGTACCACGGAAATCCAGTCCCAACATCTTACGATCTTGACGCTGATAAATACCTCCTTCAGGAAGAATCGAAATAGGTAATGCATATGGGTTATCTGGATTCTTATACAACCAGTCGTTTTCATCACGAATAGTAGCATCGTCCAACCCCGTACGATAAGCAATTGCTTGATTAGAATCATCCATTATATTATGTTCTTGTGATGATGATTGATAACGCACAGCACCCAGCGCACTGACTTCTAGGCCCTGCAACACCTTCCATTTCAACTCCCCCTGGAACTTTACATCAACAACATTCAACTCAATAAAATTATTGTCCAATTCACGGAGAATATTAAATGGAGCATAATTAGCCACATAATCTGTATTAGGATCTAATGTACGTGAAGTATTCAGTGCGTATGAATAGGGGTTGATATCAAAATCACGTGTAACCTGACCTGCCGCAACGTCCAATGATGAGTTCATGGTACCTGGTGCATTCTGTTTACGGTAAGAAGCACTTGATATCAAGTTTATGCTTAGGTTCTTTAAGATATTATAAGTCGTATTCAAATTGGCTGTATAACGTTTCACTTCACTCTGCTTATACCATCCCGGATCAAGCATGGCACTCAATGACGCATAAAAAGATGATTTATCAGAACCTGAAGTAATACTTACAGAGTGATTCTGTGAAATATTATTTGAGAATAATACATCAAACCAGTCGGTATTACGCATTTCGGCTTCGGTCAAATAAGCATTACGTGCTTCTAAAGTATTCATCAGCCCAAATTGACCATTCGTTTCATTAAACTGGTCGATCAGTTTATACATACGTCCGTACACACCTGAATTCTTTGCACGAAATAAATCAGCACTATTCAACCAACCTTTTTGCTCCAATTCTTTATATATTCCCATTTGCTCCTGAGAATTCATAATATTAAACTCTTTGTATGAGGGCACCATACGCGTAGTAAACTCACCCGTATAATTAATTTTGCTGACTCCAGCTTTACCTTTCTTTGTAGTAACAACGATTACACCTGCCATTGCACGTGCACCATAGATTGAGGTTGCTGAACCGTCTTTCAAAATCTGAAAGCTCTCAATATCATCGGAATTTAAACCAGCAATAGCCGAACTAATCAGAGTTTCAGCATCACCAGAAGATAAATCATCAGGTCCCACATCAATAGCATCTTCCATAATAACTCCATCCACCACCCATAATGGTTTGGAGCTACCATAAATGGAGGTAGCACCACGTACACGAATTTTAGGAGCAGTACCAAACGTACCGGATACGTTCTGGACTGACACACCCGCAGCACGGCCTTCAAGTCCACGGCTAATATCAGGGAGACCATCCAATTTTACATTATCAGCTGTTAATTGTTGAGTTGCACCAGTAAAAAGGCGTTTGTCCATTTTTTGCATGCCGGTTACCACTACTTCCTCCAGAACTTCTGCATCTGGTTTCATCAGAATTCTTATCGTTCCTGCTTTTATGGGGACCTCCTGAGTTTTCAATCCAATATAGCTAATCTTCAAAGTTCTAGCAGAACTTATTTTATTTTCTCTTTTTTACGTAACACATAATTGTATCATATTCTCCTATAACCTATTTTCATACTAATTATTTATATCTAATATAATTTTTATATTATTCAAGGCTTAATTAAAGATAAAAAGGAACTATTTAGATGACATAATGATTATTTAAACAAGGCTAAATTTACACATGCTGACAGAAATATGACATTATGATAGTTTGATGATATATATTTATCATCATAACTATCATAATGTATTTACAATAGTTTTCAAATTTATTTTGAATAATTGTTTTGTATTTATAAATATGTGCTTATATTTGCAAAATAGCACTAAGCGAAAATAAGCGACTTACTAATTCTTATAATAATAAAGAGTGTTTATGAAAAGAAAATTAATGCTGTTATTGGCCTGCTTGCTGGCAAGCATAGGTCTAGTGATTGCCCAAACACCTAAAAAGGTGACAGGTGTCGTCATTTCTGAGGAAGATGATCAGCCTGTTGTGGGAGCATCCGTATTAGTGAAAGGTACAACGATGGGAACAGTCACCGATATCGATGGTAAGTTTACCATAAACGATGTACCAAGTTCTGCTAGAACTTTGAAGATTAGCTATATTGGATTGAAAACTCAGGAGGTCCCCATAAAAGCAGGAACGATAAGAATTCTGATGAAACCAGATGCAGAAGTTCTGGAGGAAGTAGTGGTAACCGGTATGCAAAAAATGGACAAGCGCCTTTTCACGGGAGCTGCAACAAAACTTGATGCAGAAGGCGTAAAACTTAATGGCATGGCAGATATCAGCCGTGGTCTTGAAGGGCGTGCTGCGGGTGTGTCAGTCCAGAATGTATCCGGTACATTTGGTACAGCTCCCAAAATCCGCGTTCGCGGTGCTACCTCCATTTACGGTAGCTCCAAACCATTATGGGTAGTGGATGGAGTTATAATGGAAGACGCTGTAGAAGTCAGCGCTGATCAACTATCTTCTGGTGATGCTGAAACCCTGATTAGTTCGGCTATTGCCGGTCTGAACGCAGATGATATTGAAAGCTTTCAGATTTTGAAAGACGGCTCAGCAACCTCAATCTATGGTGCACGTGCAATGGCAGGTGTAATCGTTGTTACTACAAAGAAAGGTAAAGCCGGAGTCAGTAGAATAAGCTATACCGGTGAATTTACTACCCGTTTAGTACCAAGCTACAATGACTTTAACATCATGAACTCGCAAGATCAGATGGGAGTATACAAAGAAATGCAACAGAAAGGCTGGTTAAATTTCGCTGAAACCTCCCGAACTGCAGAAAGTGGTGTATACGGAAAGATGTATCAGTTAATTAACACATACGATCCTACTACCGGACAATATGCGTTATTAAATACTGACGAAGCTAAAAATGCCTATCTACGTGAAGCTGAAATGAGAAATACCGATTGGTTTGACACACTTTTCTCTCCCAGTCTAAGTCAGAATCATTCTGTAAGTCTTAGCTCTGGTACAGAAAAGTCATCGTTCTATGCTTCTTTAAGTGCTATGCACGATCCGGGATGGTACAAGCAAAGTGGAGTTGATCGCTATACAGCCAACTTAAATATGAATCATAATATCTTAAAGAACCTAAGCATAAACTTGATATCAAGTGCTTCTTATCGTAAGCAAAAAGCACCGGGAACTTTAGGACAAGACATTGACCTAGTAAACGGTCAGGTAAAACGTGAATTTGACATCAACCCCTATTCATATGCATTGAATACTTCACGTACATTAGACCCAAACACTTATTACACCAGCAACTATGCTGATTTCAACATTCTGAACGAATTGGACAACAATTACATGGAACTGAACATTGCAGATTTAAAGTTCCAAGGCGAGTTGAAATGGAAACCAATTACCGGATTAGAGCTAAGCGCTTTGGGAGCCGTGAAGTATCAATCAACTTCACAGGAGCACAACATTAAAGACCAGTCAAACCAGGCATCGGCTTATCGTGCAGGTCTAGATGACAAGACAATTATGGACCGCAATCCATTTCTTTATAAGAACCCAGATAATCCATATGCACTACCGATCTCTATCTTACCGGAAGGTGGTATTTATCAACGTAGAGACTATAAGATGCTAGGTTATGACTTCCGAGCTACAGCTAGTTGGAACCACGTATTTAATGATATACATATCACTAACTTCTTTGCAGGAACAGAAATCAACTCTACAGACCGATCAAAGAATTACTATCAAGGGTGGGGTATGCAATACTCAATGGGCGAAATACCCTACTATGTATATGAATTCTTCAAAAAAGGTATCGAAGACGGCAATAATTACTACTCATTGAGTCAGACCCGTAGCCGTAGTGCCGCCTTCTTCGCCAATGCTACCTACTCTTATAAAGGTCGTTATACTGTGAATGGAACAGCCCGCTACGAAGGTACCAACCGTATGGGTAAGAGCCGCTCGGCACGTTGGTTACCTACATGGAACGTATCAGGAGCATGGAATGCCCACGAAGAAAAATTCTTCAGCAATTTAACTTCTGTTCTTTCACACTTTACACTGAAAGCATCTTATTCGTTAACAGCCGACCGCGGTCCGGCAGACGTAACGAACTCACAGGCTATTATAACCAGCTATAGTCCTTATCGACCATTTACTTCTATCCAGGAGTCCGGATTGTATATTAAGGAACTAGAAAATAGCGAATTAACTTATGAAAAGAAGCACGAGTTGAATATTGGTGCCGACATGGGCTTCTTGAATAACCGCATTAATTTAGCTGTAGACTGGTACAAACGTAACAACTACGACTTGATTGGTATCGTTAATACACAAGGCGCAGGTGGACAGATCCTGAAGTATGCAAATATCGCTTCAATGAAATCACATGGTATTGAATTCACTTTATCAACCAAGAATATTAAAACAAAAGATTTCAACTGGAACACCGACTTTATATTCTCTAATGCAAAAAATGAAGTCACTGATTTGAAACAAAATGCGAATGTGATGGAGCTTATTTCCGGTAATGGATTCGCTAAACAAGGCTATCCGGTTCGTGGGCTATTCTCTATCCCATTTGTAGGTCTCGACAAAGATGGTATTCCAGTCATTATAAATGAAAAGGGCGAAGCGACTAGTACCGATATAAATTTCCAGGAACGCCAAAATACTGGTTTCCTGAAGTATGAAGGTCCGACTGATCCTACCATTACAGGTAGTTTGGGTAATATGTTCTCATACAAAGGTTTCCGTTTGAATTTATTTATCACTTATTCATTTGGAAATGTTATCCGTTTAAATCCCGTATTCAAAGCATATTATTCGGATCTAACGGCAATGACTCGTGAATTTAAAAATCGATGGACACTCCCCGGAGACGAAGCAAAGACTAATGTTCCTGCTATTTTGAGCAAACGTATGTACGACAGCAATGAAGACTTGAAGTATGCCTACAACGCTTACAATTATTCAACAGAACGCATTGCAAAGGGGGATTTTATCCGTCTGAAAGAAATCTCACTGGCTTATGACTTCCCCAAAGCATGGATCAACCCATTGAAGTTAACAGACCTCTCGCTGAAAGTCCAAGCCACCAACCTTTTCTTAATCTATGCGGATGATAAGCTAAATGGTCAGGACCCGGAATTCTTTAATGCAGGTGGTGTTGCCTCACCGGTTCCCCGCCAATTTACTATTACTTTAAGACTGGGGTTATAATTTAAAATAAGAACGAATATGAAGAAATACATAATAATGGCCAGTGTGGCCGCGCTCGCAATAGGGCTCTCATCGTGTTCTAATTTCTTAGATGAGCTTCCCGACAATCGTACCGAGCTGAATGAAAACAATGTTGGCAAAATATTACTTTCCGCCTATCCTACTACAGCAATCTGTGAGATGGGGGAAATGTCATCAGACAATACTGATGCTTATCCGAATCGCTTTTCTTCTTTCAACCGTTTGCAAGAAGATCTCTATAAGTGGGCAGACTCTGCAGAACAAGATCAGGACTCTCCCCATGCACTTTGGGAATCTTGCTATATGGCAATCTCTGCCTGCAACGAGGTTTTGAAAGTGATTGAAGACGCAGGAAATCCAGCTTCTCTTAGCGCTGAAAAGGGAGAAGCCCTAGTATGTCGCGCCTATGCTCATTTTTTACTTGCCAATATATTTTGTAACGCTTATAGCAGCCAAGCAAGTTCAGACTTGGGTATCCCCTACATGAAAACGATAGAGACAACCGTAAGCCCTGATTATCAACGCGGAACTCTAGAGGAGGTATACCAAAATATTGAGAAAGATCTATTGGAAGGTCTAGATCTGGTTACTGATATTTATGCAGTCCCCAAATATCACTTTACAAAGAAAGCAGCTCAAGCTTTTGCTGCACGCTTTTACTTGTACTATGTAAAATCGGATAAATCCAATTATACTAAGGTGATCGATTACGCAACAAAAGTATTAGGAAGCAATCCAGCCACCTCTGTACGCGACTGGAAATCTTTGGGTGCACTAGACATAAATGGCAGTGTTCAGCCAAATGCTTATGTAGATGCAACGAATGGCGCTAACTTATTATTGGTCAGTGCAGGTTCTTATTGGGGATATGTTCATGCACCTTATGGACTAGGCGAAAGATACGCCCATGGACCGAAAGTAGGCAATGAGACATGCAATTCTGTTGGTCCTTGGGGAAGTGACTATTACATGGGTGTTTGGAGCAACTCAAGTGCACTGCCGACCAAAATCGTTGTTATGAAAATAACTCAATATAAAGAAGTGGTTGACGCAGTAGCCGGAACAATCAACGGACACATGATCAATGCAGCATTTACTACAGATGAAACATTACTCTGTCGTGCAGAAGCTTATGCGATGAAAGAAATGTATCCACAGGCAATTGCTGATTTAAATATATGGCGAGAAGCATACACACGTTCTACTACCCCGCTTACCACAGAATCTATAAACGATTTCTACGGAAGCATGGAATATTACACTCCTACTGAATCTACAGTTAAGAAAAAATTGAATCCCGACTTTACTATAACAAATGAAACACAGGAAAATGTAATCCACTGCATACTTCATGCACGACGTTTAACAACTTTACATGAAGGGTTACGCTGGCAGGATATTAAACGCTACGGTATTACTATCTATCGTCGTTTAATGAATGATAATGGTACTATTACCGTCACAGATAAGCTGGAACCCAATGATCCTCGTCGAGCAATACAGATACCGAGCGATGTTATTTCAGCCGGATTAAAACCAAACCCTAGAACTAAATAAAAATCGATAAGTTATGAAAAAATATATAATATATACATTGATCGTTACTATAGCCGTTTTTTTAGGCTCATGTAATAAAGATGATATTGATACCAAACGCAGTATATTTGATCCTACTGAAGTTTATGAGCCCAACGAGTTTGACAAATGGCTACTTGACAACTATGTTTACACTTATAATATCCAGGTGAAATATCGTCTGGATGACAATGAAACGGATGTAGAATATCATCTGGTTCCAGCCAAGTATGACAACGCAATTACATTGGCTAAGATTGTAAAATTTGTATGGATGGAAGCTTATGACGAAATATGGGGAATTGACATGACCCGTACGTATGTCCCTAAACTACTCCAATTCATTGGAAATGTTGCTTATACCGAGTCAGGTATGATCCTCGGACAAGCCGAAGGAGGAATGAAAGTAACCCTGTTTCGTGTAAATGAAATAGATAAAAACAATCTCAGTGTAGCTCAATTAAATGAGTACTATTTCAAGACAATGCATCATGAATTTACACATATTCTTAATCAGAAAAAAGCCTATGATACATCATACGATCGTATATCGGAATCCGACTACGTAGGTTCAAGCTGGTATAGGGTATCTGAGTCGGTTGCTCTGCAAAAAGGATTTATCTCTCCTTATGCAATGGACCGTGCTACGGAAGATTTTGCGGAGATGGTTGCTATTTATGTCACCAATGACGCTAGTACTTGGGAAGATATGCTAGCAAGTGCCGGCACAACAGGAAGACCGATCATAGAAAAGAAATTTGAGATTGTATTTGATTACATGCTCAATTCCTGGGGACTTGATTTAGACAAATTGCGCGAAATTGTTTTGCGCCGGCAAAGTGAAATTACCGAATTAGATTTAAGTACGCTTTAATAATTGTAGGATATGAGAAAGATTAAAATATATGGCTTACTGACTTGCGTTTGCCTGATGATGCAATCGTGTCTGTTTAATGAAGATGATATCTTTGATGAATCTTCTGCACAACGGGCTATAGCCTCCGTCAACGAATGTCAGGAGATTTTAAAGGGCGCAGCCAATGGGTGGTTACTCGAGTATTATACAGGAGAAGACGGAGAATATGGTGGCTTCAATGTTTTGGCACGATTTGATGGCAATAATGTAATTATGGCTGCAGATTTCGCTACAGATAATTACGAAATTGGAGAAGAATCTACTTCCTTGTATAAAGTTGAATCATACCAGGGAACAGAATTAAGTTTTGATTCATACAATGAATTAATTCACGAATTCTGTGAACCGAGTGGTTATAATTCACCAGGATATGCCGGAGATTATGAGTTCGTCTTCAGAAGCGTTTCAAAAGAAAAGATCGTACTGACTGGGAAAAAACATGGAGTAACGTTGATCATGACACCTCTGCCTGCTGAAACAAATTGGCAAGAGAAACTGACCAATATTGCCAATGTCGTTTCACAGGCTTCATATGTAACCTATAAGTTAATTGTGAATGGTCAGGAAATAACTAAAATGGGACAGGAAGAGCATGCCTTCTCAGTTACCAAAGTAGACGAAACCGGTGAAACAACCGTAAGTCTATATCCGTTCATATATACAGAGGAAGGCATTAAAATGTATGAACCATTAGTAGTTAATGGAGTAGAAATAAACAACTTCAAATGGGATAATGAAAACCTTACATATATTTGTACAGATACAGGTGTAGATGCAAAAATAGAATTCTATTGTCCGGAAGGATATCTCAACTATTTAGGCAACTATATACTACAATTAGCAAATGGGCAACGTATACAACTTGAGCTCAAACAAAAAATGATAGGAAAATCATTTGCAATGAATTTTGCTTTGAGTGGTACTCCTATTGAATTTGTCTATAACTATAATATGACAACAGACTGTATTGATGTACCTTCTCAGACAGTTGGCGTATATCAAGGTTACAACGTATTATTATATCCAGGAATTCCCGGAGGCAATTTCTATGCAGATGACTCAGCTGTATTCCAAGGACGTATTGCAAATACAGATCCGCTTACAATTAAGTTCACTTATGTAAACAATCCTATTTGCACCCTTATGTTGCTGGTATATCAAAAAACAGACGGTTGGTATGGATTCTCTACAATGTTCCAAGATGTAACATTGATAAAAGTTGATTAATTAACAAACAGCATATTATGAAGAAAATAACAAGCATATTTGCATTATTATTATGCGTATTCGTCTTCTCATGTAGTAACGACGACGATAAAGAAACATCTTCTTTGCAGATTGTTAGCTCAAATGTCACATTTGAATCTGCTGGAGGAACCGGTACAATAAAAGTTAACGCAATAAGTGAAATTACTGCTACCTCCAATAAAGATTGGTGTACCGTAAGCGTGAATGGAGATATTATAAATGTTTCTGTCATTGAAAATAATGATATGTCCGGACGTACGGCAGCAGTAACCATAACAGATGGTGAAGCATCCACTTTGGTTCCTGTTTCACAGGGTGGCTGTGTTATTCTGTATAATAAATCAGAATTGGGGCATGCTTTTACTTATGCCGGTGGTTCTGCTACAGTATCTTTCTCAACCACAGCATCTTATTCAATAGAAGTACCCGCCGAAGCCCAAAGTTGGTTATCATACACACTTGACGAAGAAAACAGAACTATAACATTTAATGTTGCTGCGAGTGCTGATAAAACCCCACGAGGAGCGGCAGTTAAAGTTACCGCAGGTAAAAAAACGATTTACTATCATCTTGGAGAGTATGAATTGAAAGACATCGCAGGCAAATGGAGAGTATCCTTTGTTGATGGAGATGATAGTACTCTAGCTGGAGAAATAGAAGTAGTTCAGGATGAAGAGGAACCTACCATCTTCTACTTGTCAGGTATTTCCAATTTCTTTGACCTACCGTTAATCTATAATGGAGAGGCCTTACTCACAATGGGAGGTCTTAATTTAGGAACATACGCTGGGAGATATAACATCTATACAGTAACATTGTCTGAAGGTGGATATGTCAGTTGGGATATGTCAACGCAATATGTTGCTTATCCGTCATCCATCAATGGCAAATTTGCATTGGTATTTGGTGATAATGGTTCCTGGGATGGAGACGTAGTCAATGGCATTGCCTACTGGGCATTCTCCGGTGCTGCGGGAACAGGAAGTGCAGGATGGTTGGAGAAATTCAACGCTCTTACACTAAGCAAATAAGACGGCAAGCGTGCTTAGCTAAGTCTGTCTCTCTAACATGTATAAGATTTAGCTTTACATTAATTATTCATATAAAGGGTGTTCAACATTGGACACCCTTTACATTATCCTTTTCCATATAAAAAGCAATACAAAAGATGATGTTATTATTAAATTAATTCGTATCTTTCGGACACACAAAAAAGTTAAACCAACAATCACACATATGAAAATGATTCTTTTCCGACTAATATGTTTAAAGACATGCCTACTATTAATCCCTGTACTTTACGCACAAAACAACTATCGTCCGGGATTTATCATCACTGTTCAGAAAGACACAATATATGGAGAAATCGACTACCGTACAGATAAGATGAATGCTAAACGCTGCGTCTTTCAATCACAAGGTAATGATACCGAACCAGTAACCTATCATCCTTTCGAAATCTTGGGATACCGTTTTACAGACGACGGTAAATACTATGTCTCCAAGAACATAGAATTGAAATACGGTGTCTCTACCCCCGTCTTTCTCGAATATTTGCTACAAGGAATGAAAAGCTTGTACTACTATGAGACAGAAGATAACATACCAATCTATTTTGTTGAAGATAATAATACCCTTGTAAAAATAGATGCGCCCAAACTGTCCAAGCAGTCTACCAATATACAGTTTAAAGGCCAGACTGACCGATATATTCCCCTTCTTCATTACGCATTCAAAGACTGCCCAAGCCTGGCTCCCCAAATAGACCGGGCCCGTTTCAGCCGAAAGGAGATAATAAAAATCACAAAAGAATATCATTATGCAATGTGTACCAGCAATGAAGATTGCATTGAATTTGAAGCAAAAGAAGATAAACGTTCAATACAGTTAGATATAACTCCTTATGTAGGAGTTATTCAATATAATGTACCATCGGGTAGTCCGATCGGGCTCTATAGCTCACCCGAACTATCTTACCTGGCAGGAGTCACTTTAGCTATCAGCAATAGACGGTGGATGAGTTCGCTCAGTGGTTGTTTTGATGTGTCTTTTTCCCGCATAACATCCTCTGCAAGATCATTGAATAATGAAAATTCATCCACTATATTTAAACATAGCGGAACAATGTTTTCGGGTAAGTTAGGAATACGCTATACCTATCCGAAAGGAATGGCGCGACCATTTGTTGAGCTTGGAGCAGACTTCAGTGGAATGATCAATGCCAAGATAAAGATAAATGATAAGAGCGAGAGATGGCTGGATGGTGTCTACCCTGGCTATTACGCCAATGCGGGAGTAAACTTCAAACTTTCGCGGAAAAACAAACAAATGATATGCATACGCGCTCAATTCAAAGGCTTAAGAGACATGATGGAAAAATCAGCCCTCGTTAATGGATGGTCAGGAGTGATAGGATATACATTTTAAGTACTGCATTATTCGTTTATATAGTACTCACACTAGGAAATCTCTTATAAAACCGTTTTTCTTGTTATACCCATATTCTACCCGACAATAAAACTCCCCTTATTTCAGCCTTTCGAATGAAATAAGGAGAGCCTTATATAACTGGGTTATCAGCTATTAATACTTGACTTCTCAGGTATTAATAACTGACGCGACAAGTATTAATACCTGAGAAGTCAGATATTAAGACCTGTCGTGACATATTAGAATGCTTGTACCAGAGTTTATTAACTACCGTCTTAGTAAGTCACCGTCAACGGTGTACGCACCTTCTGCGCATACTCAGCCATATACGCATTCCACGCATCAACCGTCTTGATAGCAGCCTTATCCCAGGCAGAACCCCAGTAATAAGTATATTCCGAGCCCGGTTCATACTCGCTGATTGCCAATACATGACCGTCAGCTCCACCGCGCAGCTCCTTCTTCTCCTTTTCCGGGAAAAGAACCGTCTTTGCCTCTTTTACCAGTGAAGGAAATGCAGCGCCGATAAATATCTTACCGTTACCCCCGCTTCTGTCGGTTGTAGGGTCTACATAGGTGATATAGCCATTTGCAGCGTCTGCTGTAACCACACCGTCCGGTTCACGAAGAACGATTCCGGTAGTCACAGCCATCGCTTCTTTCAGATTAGTATACGAAACAACGGTTTTATTCAGGTAAGAACCAGCATCCAATGTGATGACACGCGTTTCCACCACGTTAGAATCGCCACGAACAGTCAACGGATTAAATTCCAGCTTCACTGTGAAACGCAGCGGGCCATTATCAAGGATTTCCTGTGTCCGATAGCAATAAGGATAGATAATCGTATCACCCGCCATCAGAGCGGCTGTACCGCAGCCCAGCGTAGGACCTACGGCATAACAATCCATCCCGTAGCCGTGGTCAATGTGATAAGAGATGGCATTTTGCAGTTCGGCAGCCGCTTTAGGGTCTGTCTTTTTCAGTTCGGCAATTCTGGCACGCTTTTCCTTATCCAGTTCTTCAGCGTAAAGGCTTTCAAGAATCGGTTCCGTAGTGTTATACTTCGTAAAGAGGTCGTAGCCGAAACCACGTTCACCACGCTTCTGCAAGGCAGGGCCATAGGCACGGTATCCGCCCAGGTCATTCTCCCATGCCACGTCGTCCAGACGTTCGGGATAATAGCGGCCGCAGGCAATTACATTATACGGGTCGGGAGTACCGGATTGGATAGTATAAGTGGCTGTGCCATTTGCTTTCACCGTAGCCGGGAAAACCACTTTCTCGTCATACGTCACTTGATAAGGTACTTGCTGACCATCTTCACCAAGCACTACGATCTGGGCCGTATCAGCCAGCTGTAGCTTGGCTGTAACGTCACTCATCGGAACCTCAACCATTTCACCTGTGCGCTCCAGCGCCAGAGGATTGGTTACTGTAACCGTCATTGACTGCTTGCTGTCAGCACAAGAGGCAAAACCCATCAGGGCAATAGCAGCCAGAATAAATATCTTCTTCATATTATACACAACAAATAAGGGGATAGAATCAGGTAAAAAACGAAAGGGGGATCAATGTAAACCGTAAACTATTCAACAGAAAAACGATAAGGTGACAGGCGGTAAAGAATCTCCTTACCACCCTATCACCTTATTATAATCTCTTGTTATCGTTATTTCGGCTGTTTTCCAATATAAGCCAGGATACCACCGTCTACGTAAAGAACATGGCCGTTAACAGCGTTAGAAGCCTCAGAAGCCAGGAATACGGCAGGACCAGTCAGTTCTTCCGGATCCAACCAACGACCGGCAGGAGTCTTGGCGCAGATGAATGAATCGAACGGGTGACGGCTTCCGTCTGCTTGTTTCTCACGAAGAGGAGCAGTTTGCGGAGTAGCGATATAACCCGGGCCGATGCCGTTACACTGAATGTTGTATTCACCATATTCAGAGCAGATATTGCGGGTCAGCATCTTCAGACCACCTTTGGCAGCAGCGTAAGCCGATACAGTTTCACGACCCAACTCAGACATCATAGAGCAGATGTTTATGATTTTACCGGCACGCTTCTTCATCATGGCAGGCAACACAGCCTTAGAAACGATGAACGGAGCGTTCAAGTCGATATCAATCACACGACGGAAGTCAGCAGCTTCCATTTCGTGCATAGGAACACGGCGGATAATACCGGCGTTATTAACAAGGATATCAATCGTACCTACTTCTTTCTCGATAGTAGCAACCATTGCCTGAACAGCCGGTTCGTCTGTTACGTCGCATACATAACCGTGAGCTTTAATTCCCTTTTCAGCATAGGCAGCCATGCCTTTGTCTACCAACTCCTGGTTGATGTCGTTAAAACATACAGTAGCGCCTTGTTCTGCGTAAGCAGAAGCAATTGCAAAACCGATACCGTAAGAAGCACCTGTAACGAGAGCTACTTTACCTTTCAAAGAAAAATTCAAATACTGATTCATAATTTTTTGTTATTAAATGATGAAAACTATTGTAGTTGTTTATTTTAAATCTGTAATTAATGAGAAGTCCTGATCGCCATAATCGAGGTTTTCGCCGCCCATACCCCAAATAAAGGTATAGTTGTGGGTAGCCGCAGCCGAGTGAATCGACCATTCGGGAGACAGAACCGCCTGATCGCCCTTCATCCATACGTGACGAGTTTCGTCCACCTCACCCATAAAGTGACAGATAGCGTGCTCTTCGGGGATTTCGAAGTAGAAGTAAGCCTCCATACGACGGCTGTGCACGTGAGCAGGCATCGTGTTCCATACGCTTCCCGGAGCAAGTTCCGTCATACCCATCTGAAGCTGACAGGTAGGCAATACCTGATTGACCAGCATCTTATTGATGTTACGGTGGTTGGAACCTTCCAACGAGCCCATTTCAGCCACTACGGCATCCGCTTTCGTCACTTTACGGTCGGGATAGTTGCGGTGTGCGGTCAGTGAGTTGAAATAGAATTTGGCAGGATTGGAAGCGTCTTTGCTTTCGAACGTCACCACACGGTCGCCCGAACCAAGGTAGAGGGCTTCTTTATAGTCAAGTTCGAAAACCGCATCTCCGGCCTTCACTACGCCCGGTCCGCCTACATTGTAAATACCCATTTCACGACGGGTCAGGAAGAACGGAGCCTTCAGCGGGTCGATCGCTTCGAGTGTCAGCACCTCTCCTACCGGAAGCGCGCCGCCTACAACCATACGGTCGTACATGGAGTACACCATATTCACTTCGTTGGGAACAAATATCTTTTCGATTAAGAAATCGCGACGGATTCTTGCAGTATCATAACTTTTTGCATCCTCGGGATGCGCAGCATAGCGAATTTCATAGTTCGTTTTCATACCTTATTTATTTATAGTTATTGAATAAGCTCTCTTTCTCAAATGCACATCGTTTACGTACACGATGCAAAAATAGTAAAAGAAAACGGGTTAACCTTGCAATTTTGTTCCAATTATCCACCAAAAATGTCCAGAATTGATGCAATGTATATCTTTTTAACGAACTATAATACGTTTTGAAGGAGTTTGACGACTATTTTCAATGATACAAAACGATATAAAAAAAGGAAGCTCCAATAATCAATGATTATCAGAGCTTCCTTTTGGTTGTCCTACCAAGATTCGAACTTAGACAAACAGAACCAAAAACTGTTGTGCTACCATTACACCATAGGACAAACATATGCGCTTTCTGTTAAAAAGCGGTGCAAAGATAGAGGTTTGCAAGCAAACCTCCAAATATTTCGATTACTTTTTTACTTTGCCACCTTGCAAATCGCTGAATTTTACTTCGCGATCAGCAGAAAATAGTTCTTTTTACCACGCTGAACAAGCAGATATTTCCCGTCAAGCAGATCGGCAGTCGTAATAACCTGGTCAAAAGCTTCCAGTTTTTCTTTATTCAATGATACGCCACCGCCTTGAACCAACTTACGCATTTCGCCTTTCGAAGCAAATACAGCCGCATTATCGACAAACAGATCAACAGCCTTCACTCCTTCCGCCAAGGCGTCACGAGAGATTTCAAACTGGGGAACGCCTTCGAATACAGCCAGCAACGTATCTTCGTCCAACTTACGCAATGACTCGGAAGTAGCGTTACCGAACAGGATATTAGACGCATCTACCGCTGCATTGTAATCTTCTTCGGAGTGAACCATGATAGTCACTTCCTTGGCCAGACGTTTCTGCAAAGCACGCAAGTGCGGAGCCTGCTGGTGCTCGGCCACTAATGCTTCGATTTCTTCCTTCTCGATCGAAGTGAAAATCTTGATATAGCGTTCTGCATCAGAGTCGCTTACGTTCAGCCAGAACTGGTAGAACTTATAGGGAGAAGTATAACGAGGGTCCAACCAGATATTTCCAGATTCAGTTTTACCAAACTTACCACCGTCAGCTTTTGTGATCAGCGGGCAAGTCAGCGCGAACACCTCTCCCCCATTGGTACGGCGGATCAGTTCTGCTCCGGTAGTGATATTGCCCCACTGGTCGGAACCGCCCATCTGAAGTTTACATCCTTTAGTTTCATACAGATGAAGGAAATCGTAGCCTTGAAGCAGCTGATAAGTAAATTCGGTGAATGACAGCCCGTCACGTGCTTCTCCGTTGAGGCGACGCTTTACAGAATCCTTTGCCATCATATAGTTTACAGTGATATGCTTACCTACTTCGCGAACAAAGTCAAGGAAAGAAAACTCTTTCATCCAGTCATAATTGTTCACTAATTCAGCACGGTTAGGCACATCCGACTCGAAGTCGAGGAACTTGGCAAGCTGTTTTTTGATACACGCCTGATTGTGACGCAATGTTTCCTCGTTCAGCAGGTTACGTTCTGCCGATTTTCCGGAAGGGTCTCCAATCATACCTGTAGCGCCACCGATGAGTGCCAGCGGCTTATGGCCGCAGCGTTGTAAATGACGAAGGATCATCACTCCACAAAGGTGACCAATGTGTAGCGAATCGGCAGTCGGGTCGATACCCAAATAGGCAGTCACCTGCTCTTTGCTTAACAACTCTTCCGTTCCCGGCATAATGTCCTGCAACATGCCACGCCATCTCAATTCTTCTACAAAATTCATCGTATTACTCTTTAATTATTTGGTTTTTATTGTATTTCAATTCCATGTGCGACAAAAGTACGACTCTTTCTCGGAAGATACAACTCTTAACGCCTAAAAAAGACTTTTTGAATATTTTCCCGAATCGCCTGCCGCAGCTCTTCCACATCCGTGCTTCGTGCTTTCGCCACCTGCTTCAGCACTTCTTCAATGTCGACCGGACTGTCATCCGTCTCCAGAAACAGGCGACCGACAGGCACTCCCTTCACCGTTTCCTCCGGATAGTGCACACCGAAAGAAAGATAAATGCCGTTCTTTATCAGTTGCCCTGCCTGCTGCGGTTTCCCGCGAAAGCCGTGCCAAATCCAGGACTGAGCCGGATTCAGTTTCTTCCTCACCGCCAGCAACTCATCCATCGCCTTCACACAATGAATAATCAGTGGCAACCGATATTTCTCCGACAATTCCACCTGCTTCTCAAACATCCTTACCTGAAGCTCCATCGGAGCAGCTGTCAGTTTATCGAGACCCGCCTCTCCTACCGCCACAAACTGCTCTTTCACAAGCAACTGCTGCAGAAGTTCAAATTGCTCTTCCGCATTGCGTTCCGTCAGTTTCCAGGGATGAATGCCGGCCGAATAGAAATATCCCTCTTTACCTGCCGTCCTGACATCCGAAGCCGACAGGCACAGCGAATCATCCACCGGTAATGGATAATTGATAATCGCTTTACCGTGGGAAACATCCTCCGACTTGTGAGTATGAATATCCAGAATATGACTCGCATTATTCTCCATATCTCTCGTTCTTTAGGGTAAATCGCTTCTAAGGCACAGGATCATAACCGGAACCACCCCACGGATGACACCTGAGAATGCGCCGGACAGCCAGATAGAGTCCTTTGACGGGACCGTGTTTCTTGATTGCTTCGACCGCATAGGCCGAACAGGTGGGCGTAAACCGACAAGACGGAGGGGTAAGGGGCGAAATACACACCCGATAAAAATAGATAGGAATCAGCAGTAAGAATGAAAACACCTTCCTCACAAGACTTTTCAGGGACATCCAGCAGACGGACACCCGGTGAGCACGGGGTTTCATAAGGATAACTTTTCAGAAATGCGCGAAAGCGCTGTCTTCATTTTCTCTTCCAGTTCGGCAGTGGCTACAAGTTCGTCCGACAGATAGATAAAAGCGATTGCCAGACGCTGCCCTTTGTTTTGCAGACCGTCCAGCAGTGGCTGTTTGTTCTTCCGGTAGACTTCGCGTATCTGCCGCTTCACCCGATTGCGCTTTACAGCACGTTTGAAACGCCGCTTCGATACGCTGATAAGTATCGTTGCCGGCACTTCACCTTGTTCTATGGGCATATATACAACGCGTATCGGAAAGATGGAAAACGACTTGGAATGGCCGCCTTCGAACATCTTTCCGATCAATATTTTACTATTCAGCCTTTCGGCTTTACGCAAAGTATATACGCTCACGCTGTTTATTTATTGTTTTCCTTGATGAACATATCAAGCGCAGCCGTCATTGACGGAGCCTGCACAGTCGGTGCTTCAAGGTCCAGACGGAGTCCGGCGTCGCGTACAGCTTGCGCGGTAGTCGACCCGAAGGTACCGATTCTGATCTCTTTCTGGTCAAAGTCCGGGAAGTTCTTCTTCAAAGAAGTCACTCCGGCAGGGCTGAAGAACACGAGCATGTCATAATCAAATTCCTCATCCGATGTAAAGTCATTGCTCACAGTGCGATACATTACAGCTTCTGTATGCTGTATGTTATTCTTGTCGAGCAGGTTTTTCACATCATCATTGTGCACGTCCGACATAGGGACGAGATATTTCTCCGTTTTATGCTTTACGATAGATGGCACCAAATCTTCAATCTTTCCGGTAGCACCGAAGAAGATTTTACGTTTGCGATATTGCACATACTTCTGAATGTACAATGCAACCGCTTCTGTGACACAGAAATACTTCATTGTTTCCGGAATAGTCACACGCAGCTCCGTACACAGATTAAAGAAGTGATCGATTGCGTGGCGTGAAGTGAATATAACGGCAGTGTGATCAAGAATTGAAACCTTCTGTTGCCGGAATTCTTTCGCCGAAAGACTCTCGACCTTTATAAACGGCCGGAAATCTATTTTTACGCCATATTTCTCTGCTATGTCGTAATAGGGAGATTTCTCTGACGCAGGCTTAGGCTGCGAAACTAGTACTTTTTTAATTTTCAACGTCCTAAATTTTTATTAGCAATACATTGTTTACCTGGATCATTCCCTGATAGAGTAGCAGACAGGGTATGATTTCAAGAGCGCAAAAGTACAAAATTAATAGGAAAGCCGCACTTAATTGATGAAAAAAAAGCTTTACCCACTTATAAAACATCAATATTTTAGTAAAAATTAGAATAATTAGTCCGATTATCACTAAATTGGTCAGATTCAGATCGAAATAAACAAGGAATAGAACAAAAGGAAAAAGGGCGAAGCCGACGTAATATATGAGCGTAGAATAAGATTCCAACCATATATTTGTCTTGTTTTTGTCAAAAAACACCCACCCGAGGAACATATAAAGTAACCATTTCAGTAAAAAATAGGCAAGGCAGAAGCCGACATAAATCCCCAATAGCAGGAGAGGGGAGACCTTGGTCATCAGCATCGGACATGTATCATGAAAATAATTGAAGAACACGATACCTGTCAATACACAGGTCTGCACTACCAGTACGAGGAGATAGCGCACATCGGCTGCCGTAGAACTATCAAAAATGCTTGTCCGCTCGCGATGCAGTACAAAGTCTTTCACCTGTTGGGTGAGAAACTTCTTTCCACGAGCCAGAGCGATGGAGGAAAGAAAGAAGCAGGCAAGCAATGTCAAGGCAATCACATCATCCGTACGGGGAGAGTAGGAGATAGGGATTCCCTCGAATCCGGAGTTCAGTATATCGGCTATCATATGGCTGCAAATTTACGGATAGAAGCGTCCCATACGGGAGTTGTCTGAAGTAACTCCACCGCTTCTTCCGGTGTTTGTGCCACTTTCCATATATCACCGTGTTGCTGGCGCATGAAGTTTTCCTCTATGGCCCGTTCGAGCATTTGGAACAGCGGATCAAAAAAGCCGTTTATATTCAGAATGATAATCGGATTCAGATACAGTCCGAGCTGTTTCCATGTGATGATTTCAAGCAATTCTTCCAAAGTGCCGCATCCGCCCGGCAAGGCAATGATGCCGTCGCTCAGATTCGCCATCTTCTGCTTGCGTTCGTGCATGGAAGTGACTTCGATCAATTCCGTCAACCCAGTGTGATGCCAGTTCTGTTCGACCATGAAGTGGGGGATAACACCTGTCACTTCACCGCCATTCTTCAGAACTGCGTCGGCTACGGAGCGCATCAGTCCGATGCTTCCGGCACCGTTTATCAGACGGATATGTTGTTTGGCAAGCAGGCTGCCGAGTTTTTCGGCTGCTTCAAAATATACGGGGGCTATCTTAGTGCTGGATGCGCTGTATACGCATACGGAATGTATCTGATTCATTGTCTTTTGCAAGTTTACTGGATGAATGGGTACAAAAGTACAAAGAAATCATATACATATCAAAATGAATGTGCAATTTATGTTTCGGTTTGTTTTTTTAGAATTCAAAGCTATAGGTTATAGACGGAACTATGCCATAAAGGTAGATTTTATATGTCTTCGCAGCATCCATAGAATAATGCACATCTCCACGCCCCGCATAAATAGAAAATACATTCTTCCTGTTATAAAGATTAATAATCGAACAAGTAAGAGTTCCTTTTTTCATACGATAGGCTGCCGATAAGTCCAATTGGTGGTAAGCAGGTGCACGATAGCCGTTTCTCGAACTATAGATATATAAAAGAGCTCCTTGAAATTCATACTTACCAACCGGAAGAGTCAGATTCATCCCCGAACAATAAGAGAAAGTAGAAGATAACGACCATCGTTTATTGATATTATAGTTCAGAAACAGTTTCAGATTATGGGGACGGTCGTATACTGGACGATATTCCGTATCCTTTATATTAGCCAGTCGGTTGCGGACATGAGAAAGTGTATAGCTCGCCCAGCCCGTTAAATCTCCTTTGTTCTTGGATAGATAAAATTCCACCCCATAACTTTCGGCTTCTCCTTGTTCCACCTCCTTCTCAATCAAATTATTCATGAAGATATTCACATCATCTTTAAAATCAATAATATGATCCGACTTTCGATAAAAAGCTTCCATGGAGAATGTATATTGGCGATCTAACTTATTCCACTCATATCCGACAGCTAACTGCCTCATAACTTCAGGCTCCAAATTTTTATTAGCTGGAATCCACATATCCGATGGAATACCGACAGAAGAGTTTGAAAGCATGTGCAAATTCTGCGAAGCTTGATTAAAAGATATATTCAAACGGTTATTATAATTCAGATCATAAGAAAGTTCCGCTCTCGGTTCGGGAACGATGAAAGTCTTTCCTTCGTAACCGGGTCCCGAAGGGGTATAAAGTGCAGCCAAACGAATCCCTCCATTCAATTGGAAACGGGAAGCGAACCGGTATTCGATCTCTCCATAAAGTCCAACATCCAGCATTTTTCTCCGATCCATCTGAAAAGGGACCACATGAGTGAAGCCTCCATAGTTATCAAGGCTGCCCGGTCTTGTAGTAAAAAAATGCAGCGCTCCTCCAGCTTTTATTTTCAGATTGCGGGAAGCAGTATGCTCCAAATCGTACTTCAGTTGATAAGATTGCATATTTGACTTCCACAAATAGTGCAACCCATCCGAATAATTTTTATAGCGATAGTAGTAATTACTAAAAATAGCACTCAGATTGGTATAAGTCTTATGGTTCAGCACATGATTCCAACGGAAAGTAGATGTAGCATTTCCCCAATCCATTCCATATCCCCGCACAAATCGGTCAAAAACAGTATGGTCGCCACCTGTATACACTGAGAAATAAATTCGGTTACGGTCGTCAATAATCGTATTAATCTTTGCGTTTACATCGTAGAAGTACATCTGTGGATCTGGTGCAAACTTATTTCCCAATAAACTGCAAGTCAGTCCGGGATAAGCAAATCTGCCAGCAACCAAATAAGAACTTTTATCCTTTTTCAGTGGTCCCTCAAACATGACCTTCGAAGCAACCAACCCGACTGTAGCCATTCTCTTATGTTTCTTATTATTTCCCTCTTTCATACGTATGTCAATAACGGAAGAAGCTCTTCCACCATAGTTCAACGGAAAATATGATTTATACAAATTCACGCTTTGCACCGCATCGTTGTTGAACGCAGAAAAGAATGAAAGAGCATGATTGGGATTAAAGACGACAGCCTCATCAAGCAGAACTAAATTCCCCCATTGATTACTACCACGCACAGAAATATTATTTGCCCCTTCATTCCCACTAGCAACTCCAGGGAGGAACTGCAGGGACTTCAGCAAATCGGGTTCACCACCTACTGTCGGCAATGCCTGTATATCTTTCTGCCCTAACCGAAACTGACCGGTATGTCTGCGGTCTGCCACTACTTCCACATCTTTTAGTTGATAATCGCCCGGCTGAAGTGCAAAGTTTAACACCTTATCCGAGATTATATTCAAAGTATCCGTCTGCGTAACATAGCCCAAAACAGAACACCGAATAATTCGTTTCCCTTTTTCAAGACTTATCGAATACATTCCATACGAATTTGTTGAAACTCCAACACCCGAAGTATAGTCGAAAACATTGGCATCAGACAATACTTCTCCTGTCTGCCCGTCAACGACACGACCTCTCACAACCAACGTCTGTGCAGATAGTTCCGATAAAGAACTACAACCCAAAAGCACAAACAATGATATGCAAACAACCGATTTCTTCATTGCAATATTATATTAATGCCTTCTATCTACAAACATTCCCTTCTCAGAATAAGCACTTACCCGGAAGAGCCCCCATACGTTACCACTAATATTACTTTTCACATTTGTGGGAGTAGGGGTATATGCACCTCCATCTGTCCGAAGTTGCTCAATAGCCTTATCATAAATATCGTAGCATGCTTTGGATATTGTTTCCATTGTGATAAATACAGAATCACCAATGACTGGATAATGTGACCCAGGTGCAATATTTCTCACCCCCTCTCCATCACTCACAAGAAGATCCACTACTGTATCAGCCAAATGTTCATCGCTCAGAATGGAATATCTCCAATTTTCATCAGCCCGAAACAACCAATGAATAGATGAAACGGGGAATGTCAAAGAAGAATATTCTTTTACATGAAACAGATAATAATTTTCGATCTCCGGTTGATTGACAAAACTGATAATAGGAGCCCAAGATGCCGTTTTTCCTTCTCCTAAATCAAAATTCTGTACTTTCAAATCGGTTATTTCAGTCTTAGGGATCATTGTTTCTGTGGCTGTATGATGTTCTCCCTTATAATAGATATCCAATGTATAGGTATGACCTTCTATACCATAAATTTTTGTAGTTATATATACCCCACGTCCCCTATACCGCCCATTACCTAATGGCTCATATTCCATTTTCTGAGTTCGGTAATTGTAATAATGCAATTCCACATAAGAAGAGCCTTCTTCTTCTTGAGGAATTAGTAACTGGAGAGTATCTTTAATTCCTGCTGTAACATCTTCTATCACAATCTCGGCATCCTCAATCCCTTCATAGTAATACTTCTCCGCCGACATAGTAGCTGGCTTAGTCAGTTGAAAAAAGTAAGGAGGAGGACCACTTGAGATAAGTCCTCGAAAGACAATTCCATTGGCTATATTATCAGGCATATCGACTTTAAATTCTTCTTCACAGGACAGGAAGAAAAAACAAAAGGAACAAATTCCTATTTTTATAAGAAAAAGAAAACATATAGATTTCTTCATAGTCAGTTATAGGTTCTTCAGTTTTTACTGCAATTCATATTCTAAAAGTCTAGATAGTTCTTCATACGAATTAGTCATGTATACAAGACGGTCATTAATGATGATAGTAGGAGTTGCAAAAATTCCTCGATTCACCAAATCATTTATAGTTTTATCTAGCATCTCGTAGTTCTCAGACGAAAGTAGATCTCGCTTAAACCGCATCATATCTAAGTTCTTGCTCCTTGCCAAATTAAATATATAAGTGGAATCAGCAACTCCTTCATATGCAAAAATAGTATCATGAAAGTCCCAAAATTTATTTTGCCGACCGGCTGCCTCACAAGCTAATGCAGAAAGGGTAGGGGAATCGCCAAAACTGACAAAACCGAACTTTACTCTATCTTTATATTTATCATAAATGCGTTGTAATGTACGCTCAAATGCCACACAGCGTTCACAAGTAAAATCAGAAGCTACAATAAAGCTAACAGAAGCATCCATGTTTCCTCTATAATAAACACATAAGTCGGTTATTACGCATTTAGGCTGTTTGGGAGGAAAGATATACTTCTTAATGCTTGCTTTGCTATACAATGAATCAACTAACTGCTGGATAAATATTGAACGGAGCTTATTTTTCAGAGTAAGTTCCCCTTCCATCGTTTTTGGGGAGGAACCATACAATTGACTTCTTACTATATTCACCTGATTATCAGCTAATTTATAAAATGCCTTGATGCTATCTAAATTAGTACCTGTTCTCATATCTACATATAGTTCCAAATATTGCTCAGCAGTCATGTTTTGTTTTTTAGCTTCTTTATCCAATAGTTTCTTCTTTATCAGATCATCCAATACTTTTGATTTTATTTCATAAGCCATATTCAATAAATCAAAAAGTTCCTGTTTACTAGCTTCCGACAGATCTGATAAAAGAATAGTTTCGTCATTCACTTCCGCCACTATTTCCTTATTCGCATGAGAACAAGAAAATAGCAACAGAAGCAAAGATATGCATAATAATTGTTTCATCAATATAAACGAGATGGGTAAAATCTATTATTTTTACTAAATTTAGCATCTGTACTTAAAGATACTGAATAGGTCGTATTTCCATTTTCAGTAATCCCAAAATCATTTAATGCTACAGACTCGTTAAAACTATTATCTAAAGTATATCCAAGATTGTATCTTTGTATCCAGTTTTTATTATTGCTATCTTCATCATCACAATGAATCGTTCCAGTTGCAGCATTGGTAGTCGACAATAAACCATATTGTATACCAGCAGGACCAAAATAATTGGCTATACTGAAAGATGATCCATTAGATGGAAATCCCCAAGCTAATGTTACATCGTCATCTATTTTCGTATAACCGCCAAGACTGGCTTTACTATTATAAAGATTGTCATTACCTTCTACATAGTTAGACGGATTATTATCTTCCGCATCATGGTGGCAAACAATTACATCCATTTGACGGTTTTCCCTACGATACTCTTGAGTTAATGTCAGATTATAATTAATATGGTCAACAAGTAATACGCCTCCGGGATAATAACGACTTGCATTTGTTAAGCAGAAAACAAAATTGACATTACCATTTTCAATATATGTAGCACCTACATTTCCCGTAGTATACGAATTGTCTCTCTTGTCCTCACAATCCATAGATATTCTAAGTTCTTTGTATGTACCGCAGCTACTGATTTTGAACACACCAACAACACCCCCTTTTGCTGCATACACACCTCTCATCACCCTCTCTTTAGCCACAGATTCACGATTCATCAATTCTGCCTTATACTCATCCATAGATGCTTGAATCTCAGCTTCACTAGCCAAAGTCTCGATCTTTTCTCCCTCGTCATCAGCTTCCTTAGCCTTAACGTCATCATACTCGCTATTCAATTGAGCCAAATCCTGCTCAGTCTCCGGCAAATAATAACTGTCGCTACAAGAACTGCATATTACGAATGCAGCTAATGCGATAAAAATATTCCTTTTCATCGTGTTCTACGGTTAACCACCACCATAAGTTTTTCATTAATATTCAAGAATAAAATCACCTGATAAAATCGAATTTACGATACTAATTTCTAAAGAATACTCGCCAGCAGCCTCTCCTGTAAGGTCAATTTGGAGTGTAGTTACATTCAAATCGGTGGATGAATAAACAATCTCACCTGTTTCAGAATTTTTCACTGTAATCGTTGCTGAACTAGCAACAACAGGGAAATCAACCGACAACAATGAACCATCAATATAAGCAGTCGGAAGAAGAGGTATTGAACGATGAGAATCCTGCATTCCTTTACTTTTCAGTTTAATGCTCTGCCTAGTTGCCAACCCCATAGCAAAAGTGTCAACACTTACCTGAAGTAACATTGTCAATAAAAAAAAGAATAGAAGTTTTGTTTTCATAATAATTGTGTTTTTAAAATTCTGTTTCAAAGATACACAAGTATGATGAATAAAGCTGTTCTTATGAGGTAACAACGGTAACAGCCCTTCCAACAAAAGGTAACAGTCAGTAACAAAACATCAGTAACAAACTAATTATCAACAGAATATATATTCAAATATATCCTCTCTCAATTTACCTTTAATGCGACTCTTCCGCATCTTAAGAGCTTCCGAAGATACATTCATTAATTCTAAAATGACTATATTTGAACAATGCATCAATGAGAGTACACAATAAAATAAATCATCGTTAGTCAAAGCCGGACAACACTTTTCCAAATTCGCCATTACGTCAATAAACGCCTTGCGAATCGCCACATTTATCTCAAATCTAGAAGCACTCATCGACAGCAACTGTTTAGGAGTTGCTGTCTCCATCGCCTGCAGTTTCTTATAACATTCAGTTACCTCAAACATAGACATACATAGTTTGAACTGCCGTTCTCCAAGTTCTACCAATTTATTTATATGCTCCTCTTCAGATTCCATAGCTTTTTCTTCCCTTAGCTCCATAGTGTCCACACGCTTCTGCATAAGCTCTTTTTGCAGAGCAATATAACGTTTCTTTCTTCTTCTATCATTCCACATGAAAAAGAAAACACCTGCTAGCACAAGAATAAAAACAGTACCTACCAAATAGCCAATCACGGCTTGTTCTTGCCGGGACACCATTCTTTTATGCTCCTCCAATTGATGATTGTCCATTAATTCATCAAGTTTTTGTCTATCAGATAATTCTTGAATAGAATCATAAAGAACCATATAAGCATCAGCGTTCTGCACCGCAGCTTCCCAATTACCAAGTCTCTTTTCCAACTCATATAGCCCGTCATAACGTGCAGCCCTCCCATAGACATCTTGTACATCTTTATTCAGAGCAAAGTAATACCGAGCAGAATCAAGTTGGTCCAATTCGAGCATAATTTCTCCTTTATGACGATAAACCTTGTCCAACTCATCCGATTTTAGCATTGATATTACTTTTGAAATATATTCATTAGCTCGAACATATTCTTTCTTCTGCTCATATACTGTCGCAAAGTCATTATAGAGTATTGGTAACCGACTCGAATCGTGAGTAACTAATACACAATCATAGGCTTTCCGGAAATAACACAATGCGCTATCCAATTGATTCCGCATCAAAAAAACATGCGCCATTCCCCTTAGCGAATAATAGGCATATTTCTCATTTTTATAAAGAATTTGATAGGCTTTTTTATAAGCTTCCATAGCCACATCATATAAATCTTCCTCCAAATAACATTCCGCCAGATTATCATATATCATTGCCAAGAATGCATTCTCATCAGGCATTAACTGAATAGCATCTAAATACTTATCCACAGCAAAAGGAATACGCCCCATATCCCGATACGTAGCTCCCCAATAATAGTGAGCCTGCGCAGCCCGCAGACTTTTCTTCTTACCATAATAATTCACCGCTACTTTTATCAATGAATCATCACTCAAAGTTACATAATTCTTATGCCGTGCCTGAGTCAGCAACAAAGCATACAACGCCCTATCGCCACGTGATAACTTTTGTGGAAATGGAATACTTTCAAGGAAAATCAAAGCACTATCAGGAAACTCAGTCATTAAAGAATCAGCATGCAACAATAGTTGATTTTCCTTTCGAGAAGTACAAGAAGAAAGGAATAAAAGAAAAAGACCGATAAAAACAGAGAATCGGAGCCCCATACGCTTGAATAAATAATATGTTCGTGTACCTGTCATTATCGTTTTGTATTATGATAATACAAAGAAAAACCTTTTTTACGACACCAACAACCTTTATGTGTAAAAATAAAGATAAGCTGGACACATTATAGACAAAAACAAATTAAATCTCCATATTCCATACAATGAAAAAATATCCGCATTCAGTATTTTCAGTTTCGCCCGCAAACGCCTTGTCGGAAGGGGATAGCGGCTGAAGGCACAGTTTTACAACCCCGTTCTTGAAGCTTTATGAAGGGAGTAAGGTGCTTCAGTCCTTTCAGTCCCCAAAAACAATTTCGAACTTGATACCGTTCAAGATATCAGATGGTACCTCTCAGTGTGTCAGAAAGTACCATTCCGCAGGTCAGCCAGCACCATTCAAGGAGTTGGAAATCTCCCCATATTTTATTCATTCCTACACAGGCTTTCCGCTAATTACTATCCGACTCACTGTGTATAATGAATAAACTCTGCCAACAGTTGAAATAGAACCTGCATTTACCTCAAACAGAGCCTGTATTCAAGATAAACAGAGCCTGTATCCAAGGCAAACGAACCCTCTGTTTGATCAGAACACACTCTTCGCTTGATTGATCTGAAATAAGCCGGCAGCTCGCCAACTTTCACCTCGGAGGCGAACAGACTTTAGCTCGGCGATGAATGAAGTTCAGCTCGGGGCTTACAAAATTTAGCCCGTATGTCAGGGCTGAAAGAACTGAAACCACCTGCCCCCTTTCAAAGTATGTCAGAGACGGGGTTGTAAAGCTGTGCTTTCAGCCGCTATCCCCTTCTGACAGGGAGCTTGCGGACGAAACTGAAAAAGCTGAATGCAGATTACAGGATAATAATAGCATAGAGTAAAAGTCATACATCTTTCATTCAATTGTTGTACATCTCCGCCCCAAACGTTATACATCATCAACCTAACTGTAGTACTGAAACCCAGTAACTGAAGTACTTCTCACAACCAAGTCATGTACTATATACCACAACCCATACTTTGTGTCAGAAATCAAATATAGTCATCTGCTGTTTACAAGTTTGTCAACCGCAACAAATATAACGATTTTATTAATCATAACTTATAAACAGTTCAAATTCAACCTATTTATAAGTCGTAACTTATAGCATCACCCCGAATAACAAAAGCCGCAACTCATCTCTCCCGTATAAGAAGAGATGAGATTGCGGCTCACTATGGACTAAATAGCCGTAAAGCTATAAGCTGATTTCAAATAAAATTACAGACCAAAAGCTGCCTTGATCTTATCCACGTAGTCCAGTTTCTCCCATGTAAAGAGTTCTACTTCTACGGTCTTATTGCCCTCATAGCGGGAGAAGAACGTTTTCGATACCACTTGCGGCTCACGTCCCATGTGGCCATAAGCGGCAGTTTCCTGATAGATCGGGTTACGAAGTTTCAGACGCTCTTCGATAGCTTTCGGACGAAGGTCGAACAACTGGTCGATCACACGGGCAATCTCGCCGTCGGTCATATTCACGTGGCTACGTCCGTAAGTGTCCACGAAGATGTTGATCGGGCGTGCTACACCGATAGCATAGCTCACCTGTACAAGCATTTCGTCGGCAACACCTGCCGCAACCATATTCTTGGCAATGTGACGGGCAGCATAAGCAGCGCTACGGTCTACCTTGCTGGGGTCTTTTCCGGAGAAAGCACCACCACCGTGGGCGCCTTTACCACCGTAAGTATCCACAATAATCTTGCGACCTGTCAAACCGGTATCTCCGTGAGGGCCACCGATCACGAACTTTCCGGTCGGATTGACGTGATAGACGATCTGATCATTGAACAATGCCAGTACTTTATCATGATGGATAGAAGCAATGACACGGGGCATCAGGATTTCGATAACGTCACGACGGATGATAGACAGCATTTCTTCGTCAGCTTTGAGCTGTGCTTCGGCAGAGTCATCAGCCGGCTGAATAAAGTCATCGTGTTGCGTAGAAACAACAATAGTATCAATACGGACAGGAGTTCCGTTGTCGTCATATTCAATCGTCACCTGGCTCTTGGCGTCCGGACGGAGGTAGGTCATCACCTTTTCTTCGCGGCGGATATCAGCCAGCACCTGCAGAATGCGGTGTGCCAGATCAAGCGAAAGCGGCATATAGTTTTCTGTCTCGTTCGTTGCATAGCCGAACATCATGCCCTGATCGCCCGCACCCTGTTCCATCGGGTCCTGACGCTCTACGCCACGGTTGATGTCGGGACTTTGCTCATGAATGGCAGAAAGCACACCGCAAGAGTTACTTTCGAACATGTACTCTCCTTTAGTGTAACCGATTTTCTTAATCACTTCACGTGCGATGAGCTGGAGGTCAACGTACGCTTTAGTTTTCACTTCACCCGCTAATACTACCTGTCCGGTAGTTACTAGTGTTTCGCAAGCTACTTTAGAACTGGGGTCGTAAGCCAACAGTTTGTCAAGCACGGCGTCCGATATTTGATCGGCTACCTTGTCGGGGTGTCCTTCCGACACCGATTCGGATGTAAATAAGTATCCCATCTTTTTAAATTAAAGATTATAAATTGAAAATTAAAATTGGGAAAATAAAGAGGGGAGGAAGAGAGCTGCGGAAGCATTGCCGAAAAGGCGTCAACAAGACGTGTTTTAGCATTTTTTTCCGTGGTTGCAAGCTGCTCAAATCTGTCCACACTTTCATTTCGGGGACAAAGATAGGTATTATTCGGAGATTATATTTATCTTTGGGCAATGTTTAACACATATATACAGGAAATTGGTATGAGAACAATTACATTAATGCAATATGTATTTTCCATTATCCTTCTGGTCATCATCTTCCTCGTCATGGATTATTTCTGGAAAGGAGACGAATTTTCATGGACGTATGAGTTTGCAAAAGGAGGAATCGGCGGAACTATCATCTGCCTTCTGAACCGTCATTTATTCCTCCGCCATCCTAATCCTAAACAGAAAAAAATATGATTATCAACAATAAATTAAGAACTCTTTTTGTACTGGCGCTTTATATAGGATTCACCATTGCCATTTACGCCATTGTATGCCACTTCCTGAAGATTGAGTTTCAGGATATTCACTTGTTATATGCAGTATTGGTGGGCTGTGTGGCTTATCTGCCGAGGTTTATCGCCGAAAAGAAAAGTAAAAAGTAAAAGGATAAGCAAGGGGAAGAGAATGCTGTATTATTTTTCTATCTGCGCCAGCAGCACCTTCATTGCCTTTCCCAATACCGGATGCACCAGTTCGGGGGCAATCTCCGTTAAGGGGCGCATCACGAAGTCACGTTCCGCCATCAAAGGGTGGGGGAGGTTGAGTGCTGCTCCGGAAGGAGAAGTAACCGAAAGTATCAGATCATCATAAAGCAGCAGGTCTATATCAATCAGCCGGTCGCTATATACGCCACCGACAGACTTATGCGTACGTCCCAGTTCCCGTTCGATCTCCTGCGTCTTCTGCAGTACTTCCAGAGGCGACAGTTCCGTTTCTACACACGCCGCCGCATTCAAGAAACTATGCTCCGAATCGAATCCCCAAGGGGCAGTGATGTAAAAAGCAGACAGGGAAATGACTTTCCCTACCTGCTCCTCTATCTTTTGCACGGCAGTCCGGAGATTCTGTTCTTTATCTCCCAGATTAGTGCCGAGACTTATATACACTTTCGCCATTACCGGTCTATTCTACCTTAAACTCCCGCTCCCTGTCCAAAGGAACAAAGAACTCTACTTTGCCACATTTCGGGCAGACGTATAAGTCGAATGCTTCGCGATTCTGGAATAACTCAAACAAGTTTCCAAAAATGCCCGTGTTCATTCCTTCATGAAACTCATATTTTCCGGAATAAACCATCCTGACCTGACAACGCAGACAGTCGATAGACCGCCCGCTGTCATCACTCTCTTCCGCCGGAGTCATATCCAATATCTTATCGTCCGGAAAGCTGTAATTACAGTTCCAGCAGATTTCAAAGCTATCTTCTACTTCTTCGTGGCATTTGGGACAGATTTTCATAGCGGTATCTTTTCGTTTATTTATCCAGAATCAGCATCGCATCACCGTATGTACCGAAGCGATAACCTTCCTTCAACGCTACATGATAAGCATCCATCACCTGTTCGTAACCACCGAAAGCGGCCACAATCATCAGCAGTGTAGACAACGGCATATGGAAGTTGGAAATCATCGAATTGGCCACAGTAAACTCATACGGAGGGAAGATAAACTTGTTGGTCCAGCCTTCAAATTCTTTCAAATGTCCGTCGGTGCTCACCGCACTTTCGATAGCACGCATCACAGTTGTACCTACCGCACACACGTTTTTACCCTTATCCTTGGCACGGTTGACCGTATTGACAGCTTCCGCGTTTACAATCATCTGCTCGGAGTCCATCTTATGCTTCGTCAAGTCTTCTACGTCGATATCACGGAAGTTGCCCAGACCGGCATGCAAGGTGATATAAGCGAAATCAATACCTTTGATTTCCAGACGCTTCATCAGCTCACGGCTAAAGTGCAGGCTGGCTGTCGGAGCAGTTACCGCACCTTCGTTCTTGGCGAAGATGGACTGGAAACGTTCCGAATCTTCCGGCTCTACAGGACGGTTGATGATGGAATGGGGCAGGGGAGTCTCACCCAGAGCATAGAGGGCTTTCTTGAACTCATCGTGCGGTCCGTCATAAAGGAAACGGAGCGTACGGCCGCGGGAAGTGGTGTTGTCTATTACTTCCGCTACCATCGAGTCGTCGGCACCGAAATACAACTTGTTGCCGATACGGATTTTACGGGCAGGATCTACCAGCACATCCCACAGACGGAGTTCTTCGTTCAGCTCACGCAACAGGAATACTTCGATACGAGCTCCCGTCTTCTCCTTATTACCATACAGACGTGCCGGGAATACCTTCGTATCGTTGAATATAAATACGTCTTTATCATCAAAGTAGTTCAAAACATCCTTGAACATCTTGTGTTCAATCTCTCCAGTACGACGGTGCAACACCATCAAGCGCGACTCATCTCTATACTTCGTAGGATGCAAAGCGATTTTATCCTCGGGTAACTTAAATTTGAATTGTGATAGCTTCATATCTATTCCTTATTACGTTAATTATTATCTTCGTCGTTTTCTATTTCCTGCCGGTCGATCCACTCTTTAAAGTGTTCGGGGTCCAGGCAATCTTCCAGACGGACATCCCCCACACGTGTGCGGATCAGTTCCGTCAGATGGGCTCCGCTCTGAAGCGCTTCGCCGATGTCACGGGCCAGGGCACGGATATACGTCCCTTTGCTGCACACCACGCGGATTCGGATCGTCGGTTCCGGATCGTCCAGACGGCATTCAAGCAACTCTATCTCATCAATAACAAGTTGCTTCGCCTTTAGTTCCACCTCTTCGCCTTTACGTGCCAGCTCATAAGCGCGCTTGCCGTCCACCATGCAGGCGGAAAAGGCAGGGGGCACCTGCTCGATGGCACCAAGGAAGTGCGTCAGTGTTTCTTCCACCAGCTCCCGGGTGATATGTCCGGTAGGGTAGGTGGCATCTATTTCATGTTCCAGGTCGTACGAGGGAGTGGTAGCGCCCAGCCGGAGCGTGGCTACATATTCCTTGGTATGATACTGAAATTCTTCTATTCGTTTCGTAGCCTTGCCGGTGCAGAGGATCATCACTCCCGTGGCGAGAGGATCGAGCGTTCCGGCATGACCTACTTTCAGTTTTTTCACTCCTATCCGGCGGCAGATATGATAGCGGACGTGTCCTACTACCTTAAATGATGTCCAGCCGAGAGGTTTATTGAAAAACAGTACTTCTCCTTTTTTAAAATTCACGTTATAGAGTTATAAATAACGAGTTGTGAGTGGGAGTAAAATGACTCACGACTTACAACTGCGTAATAATTACTGCCAATCCCGCTATTGCACAATAGATGGCAAAGTAGATCAGCTTTCCTTTCTTCACAATATTAATCATCCACTTGCAGGCAAGGCAACCGGCTACAAAAGCCGCCAGAAAGCCAACAACCAATGATAACGCAGGGATATCCCCCACTACATCTTCACCTTTCATCATCTTTACACTATCAAGCAACGCTTCCCCGAGAATGGGAGGGATCACCATCAGAAAAGAGAACTGCGCCAGTTTTGCCTTGTTATCTCCCAACAGAAGTCCCGTAGCAATAGTAGATCCCGAACGGGACAGCCCCGGCAACACCGCACAAGCCTGTGCCAGACCAATGATAAAGGCATCTTTCATCGAAATCTTATCCTTTTGACGTGGCTTATAATAGTACGAGAATGACAGCAGGGCAGCAGTCAGCAACAGCATGCAGCCTACAATCATCAGTCCCGAACCGAAAATAGCTTCTACATAATCTTTAAAGAATACGCCTACAATACCAATCGGTATCATCGAAATCACGATATTGATCACATAACGAGTCTCATCGTTCATCTGAAACTTGAATAATCCTTTGAAAATCCAGTCAATCTCTTTCCACAGAATCACCAGCGTACTACATACGGTAGCTACATGCACGACAATCGTAAATGCCAGATTCTCTTCCCCTTGTATCCCAAACAATGCCGATCCGATGGCCAGATGGCCACTGCTGCTTACAGGCAAATACTCTGTCAATCCCTGAATCAATCCGAGGATCATTGCTTCCAACCAACTCATAATTTCTTTTTATTATTCTTTTGTTTTAGGTTTACGCAACACTGCGTATATCATCGATATAAAGCCAAACAGGCAAACAACAGGTGCTACCTTGATTCTGCGTACACTGAAAATATCCGGTTCGAAAACCGTTTCGGACGACGTAGGTCCCGTCATCAATAGAAATCCGATAATGACAATCGCCATCCCTATCGCGAGCAAGATAAAGTTCACTTTATCGAAGGCAAATTTCTGTTTGTCAGACATAAGCTTATTTTGTTACAAGTTACTAAATTTCCAACTATATGTTATTCTCCTAAATATAATATAAGGTATTGGCTTTCATCCTCAGATATTTATTCATCGAGATGTAAGCACACAACCACGTTATCACTATTCCGAATACCAGCACGCTGCCGCAGACAATGAGCATCACTTCGGGTGTGATGACCTGAATCAGCTCCTGCTCGTACGTCACCGCCCAGTAGGCAGTTCCCATCAGAATGGCATCGGCAAGCATACCTGCCAATACGCCGCTCCACACGTTTTTCCGCAGGAAAGGTCCACGGATAAAACTCCAGCTGGCACCCACCAGCTTCATGGTATGAATGAGGAAGCGCTTGGAGTAGATGGCAAGCCGTATCGTATTGTTAATCAGTGCAAAGGATATAAAGGTGAGCACCACCGCCAGCGCCAGCAGCACAAGGCTGATGTTCCGTATATTCTCATTGACGGCATCGATCAGCTCTTTCCGGTAGAGCACATCCTGTATGTTAGAGTTCTTCTTGATCATTTTCTCTATCTTCGCGATACTGTCGGAATTGGCATAATCGGAGTGAAGCTTGATTTCAAGGGAGGCCGTGAAAGGGTTATAGCCAAGAAACTCTTCGGGATCGGTGCCCATCGCCTCCGTCTGCTCTTTCAGAGCCTGTTTTTTGGAGATGTACTCGGACTGCTTCACAAAAGGTTCCTGATTCAGTTTCTTCTGGAGTTTCAGAATATCCGCCTCCTTCATGTCATCACTGATAAGAACGGAGAAACTGATATTTTCGCGGACGTATACAGACATATTGTGCGCCGTGAGCACAAAGAACACAACCAGCCCCAACAGCAGCAACACCAATGTCGTACTGATACTGGACGTTATGAATTGCATATCGAACAGTGACTTCGACTTATATCTGTTTTTATTTCCCATGCGCTATCTTTTTTTCCGGAATACGTAAATCATCGAACTGCTCCGTTCTTTCCGCCCCAACGTGCTGAACCACGCAAGCGTCCCCACATACATCCCTTTGAGGAAACTGCACGAACTGCCGCGATGTTTCTCACTCAACATCGATACATAGAACGCATCAAACGGCATCGGATGACGAGCCGCCATAATGAATCCATGACGGGAAGCCAGCTGCTGAATAGTGACGGGAGTGAAATGCCAGAGATGGCGGGGGACATCGTATGCCGCCCAATATTCACCGTAACGTCCTGCATCATAGGAAGAGCAGTTGGGCACTGCCACAATGAGCATCCCTTTCTCTGTCAGCAGTTCACGAAGCATTTCCCATGTTTCATTGAGGTGTTCCAGATGCTCCATCACGTGCCAGAGGGTGATCACATCAAAGCTACCGGGAGCAAACTCCTGCAAAGCGGATTCGGGTTTTACGTCCAAATCGAAATGCTCCTTTGCAAAAGCACGTGCCTGCGGACTTTTCTCCACTGCTTCCACCTTCCATCCACGGCGTGCCATGGTGTCGGCAAAGTATCCGGTTCCCGTCCCGATATCGAGCAAACGCCCTCTTTTACGGTGTGCTTCCCTTGCTACCAGACGCGCTTTGCGACCCAGCATATAGGAACGTACATAATGGTAGATGGTATTCATCGCGCCCTTGCGCGTATCAGTGTGGGAAATGTAATCGGGAGTCTCATAATACTTGCCTATCTCTGCTTCTACCGGCACACCTTGCGTGAACGTAAATCCGCAGTCTTCACACGAACACAGTTCAAACTGTTCGCCCGAAGCATAAAAATCCGTACAAGTCATGACGCGTTTCAAGTGCGTACTGCCACACACCGGACAAGCATTTATAATGAGTTTCTCCATTAATTTCTAAGCAAAATTAAGTGCTGCCTCGATTCACAAGACAACACTATTCCCGAATTTGGTGCAAAGAAACAAATAAAAAGTGATGGATTGGGCTTTCGTTAAGTACTTTTAATAATATAACGTTACTCTGACACTTATTTCAAAGTGTATCTCAAAACAGAGAATGAAATTAAATGTGAATCAACTTCCCTCAATCAGAACAGCCATTTCTCAGTACATGAAGAATGGATAGGAATCATCTCGTAGAATCAGAAATATACAACACAAGTACGGACTGAACAGGAAAAACGGAAGGATTCGCAATTGGCATATTTCCGAATCACACAGATTTTACTTTATAACAATCAATAAAACATATATTAGATCAAAAACATGAAATCCGAACACATATTTCATAATTTAAGTTTCAATCTAATATTTTTGAATCCTTCTGTAACTGACGACATCCGGAGCAAAACAAACACTCAAAGTACCTTTTTACCCATTCCTTTAAATGAAACGAAGTGCTTCTCACCGACCAACGAGTCGTTCCTTTAAAACCAACGAAGCTTTTCTTTAAATGAAACGCCTCCTAACATTGGTAGTTATCATGCATATTCCACCTATCTATATCCAAAAGCAAGATCATTCCTGCATATTCTTGCATCTTTTTATGCAATATTTCTTCTATCAGGATAAGTCTGAACATCCCCTTTTTAAAAGTAATCTTCAAAATAGAACATATAATTTGTGAGGGTATTCATGCGGGAACGTATCTTCTAATTTAATAGGCTGCCACAAGCTATGATATCAATTACAGCGGATTTTTTCTCCACCATTAAAATATCTCAAATGAAAATTCTAGTTAATTTCAGTGTCATAACCTATTTGTGTAAAAGCTGATTTACCTAATTACTTATCTTTGATGTATACCCATATTCGTGGATCTTGTCCATGATAGCCATCAGGCATATCATCTGGAGATGAAATACCTAATATTCTACTAACTCTCTTTTCACTCAGCGCTTTTTTCCCTTCCAAATAAAAAAGAATATATTTATCTTTGTAATTCATAGCATTGGTAGGTAAAATTTTACCCCCTGACAGGTAATTGCCAGGGGAATAGTCAATACTATTGATACGTATATCAAAGAAATAATCACTTTTCTCATAATCACCAAAATGAAAAATTTACTTTATTTCAACCCATCCTCTACTTCAATGAATAAATTAAGTGATTCATCTATTTCAAGATCCACAACCTTTTGACTCTCGAAAAGTCAAATTGTTCGTGCCATCAAACCATGACAGCTGTAATATCATCTTCTGATGTAGCAATTCATTTTCCATCTTTCTGAACTTCCCAATAGCAATATGTCATTATACGATTCCCACTATCAAATTCCATAAGAATAATTGAGTAATTACCTCCATCAGAACTACTATATACGATGTTACAACCTATATTCTTTTTTAATTCAGTATTAAAATTCATATTATCTAAATAAATCAATTTTCACATAGCTCCTCGAATAAAAGGTACCCCAACATGAGTATATATATCGTTTCATGTCAGGGTAACACTTATTAATGTAAGAGGCCAATCTATATCAAAATATCTATAATTATTTCATATTTATAATCTTCCTTATTTGGAATACTACAAACCAGATAATAATAATAATCGTAAATAAATGAGGTATAAGTTCTGTACCATAATACCAATAATCATCTTGCATATCTGAGACATTTTTAACCATAGTCCCAAAAACAAAATTAATTAATTGAAAAAATAATGCACCTAAACTTAGTAGCACTGCAACTACTCTGAAAATAATTTTCAATATGTTATTGTCCATAATTTATTTGTATATTTGGATTTTGTATTAACCATGAATCTAAGATTGGCATAAGTTGATTCCAAGTTATACCATTGTTAGCATTCCAAAAACTTCCACTATCAATCCAATCTCTATGCCTATATTGATACCCTTCATTGCTTTTCTTTCTTATTTTATAATTCGCATTAGGAATATCTCTGCTACCATCTATTGGAAGACTTAATCCTTGTACCCAATCATTAGTAATCGTAGCATCAATCAAAAATGTTCCAACCGAGCCCATCAATTCAGAAGGCAACCATGTATTTAGATGAATTGAGAAATCAACATTCCAACCTTGCTCTTTTAAATATCGAATAATACCTTCTGAAAAAGCACCTCCCATACTATGAGAAATAATTCGGAATACATCCTCTTGTGGATTCATACCCATTATCAATTGTTTGTAATTTTCTTTAGCATATGCATATCCATCTAAATTTCTTAAAAAGGTAGAACTACGCAAATAGTTAAAATCAAAGTCGGTGAAATAGGCACTTTGATCATTAAAAAAGTTTTTTGCACCTTTAACAAAAGAACTATTTACTCCTCCCCAATAAGTGCCACCTCCTCTAGGAGATCCAAACCCTAAATACCCATTAACAAAAATAATCTTCTGCCCATCGGGGTCAATACAATTATGTGGTGTATTTAATCCATATACATACGAACTAATTGAATAATACTTCTCACTCATTGGGTCCACTACATGCCATCTTCCCAACGAAGCATCATACATTCTCGCCCCATAATCATACCAATCCAAACCATTATCTCTGTTCAGTTCCTTGCCGTTATACTTATAAGGCTGAACATTATTAGACAATGATGAAGAAAGCAACCCTCCGAATGGATAATAGTCATTCACTTCCTCCACCGTACCATTTTGAGCGACAACCACACGATTATTACCTTGATGATCCTGAATAAAGTAATGAAATTGATTATTCAAAACGGTAATGTAACCATCTTCTGTCAACACCTTTATCAACACACCATTTTCATAGATCGCATTGCCACAATAGTCTGTTATGATAGTGGCATTTCCTGTCTTATACGTAGTACGGAGTTTTGTTCCATCAGCCGCGTAGAGGTAAGAAATACTGTTACCACCTTCAAACTGCACCTTCTCCGGCAAATTTAAACAATTGTATTGAATGTCAGCTATCTTTTTATTCAAATCTTTCGTCAAATTACCATTTGCATCGTATTCATACTCTATCTCTTTACTTGCGCCATCCTTGAATTCCATACCGTTACCGAATACATGGCCCGTAGCATTGTCGTTGACAGACTCCAATTGGTTACCGTTGTAAACCAAGTTTAAGTTATCAATCAAGCCATAGCTCATTGTATTGGTTTGCCCGTAGCGGAGTAAACCGAGGATGTTTCCGTTCTTGTCATAACCCGTTACCTGTTCATTGAAACGATTCAAATTATTGCTTAATTGCTCTCCTTCACCGTAAATGGCATCTTTCAAGCGAGAAAAGCCGTCATATGTAAACTTATAGCCACGTAATCCGGCCTCACTTCCCGAATGCCAGATCATACTACTGATATTGCCATTATAACAGGGAACACCTACTCCATCAACATAGTGTAACGTTTGAGAAAAGTGCTGACTTTCGACTCCAGTCAGCCAGCCACGGATATTATAGGATAAACTCTCAGACACCTTATCACCATAATTCCTGCCAGTCAGACGCCCCAATGCATCGTATACATAAGTGATTTTATCGGTAAAACGCCCGTTCCAAGTATTGGCTTTCGTTAGTAACCTTGCACGATCATCGTACGTATAAACGGTTTCAAGGATATCCGTACCAATGTTATCCTGCTTTCTCAAGACATTACCTGTGAAATCATAAGCTGTATGACGATATCGCAAACCCTTTTCAGGATAATGACAGAGCGTTTGAATGACACGGCTACGATCATCGTAGTAGATTGTCTCTGTCAGCCAGTCATCTGTGCCAAGCAAACGTGTTTTCGTACTTGTGGTCAACCCCGAAGGATACAGAGTATACGGCGTATCATAGCCAACGGCTGCTACAAACGGATGAGCAGTCACATTCTCCGTTGGTTTGTAATTGTCATATACCGTATATTGCAATGGAGTGCGAGTTCCCGAAGGAAGATAATGCTCGCTTTCCCAAGCGGCCAATTGCAGTTCGCCACACGTTTGCTCTGCCGATAAAAGTATTTCACCACTTTCTATTACACGATCATGAGAATCATAGAGAAAATAACTCCATTTTTTTGTATCGGCAGTCCGGCGTGTTCCGTCCTGGCTCAAAACCAGACGGTCACCACGGTCATAAACCATATAAATGGGAGCGCAACCCGGGAGACGTTTGGAAATCATCCGGTTCAGTTTATCATATTCATAGCTGTATGCTAAGCTATGCAGCACGGAGATATCCGTCGTACCGGCCTCCGCCAGCCGATGGCTGGCTTCTGGAGGCAGTACATAACGGAGACAATTGCGGTCATCGTACACATAGTAGGTTGCCAAGCTATCTTCACCGTTGACAGATACAGCCAGAAGAGTTCGTTCATTGGAGTCGGTATAGGTTTTACTCCGATGCCCATCTTCGTCTGTTTCAACAATGACTTCCAGTTTCCCCGCTCCATAGAATCCTGAAGCGATCAATGAGCCGCTGGAAGAAACCTTATAGCACCTTACCTCATTTGTACTGTTCATCCCGTAAGTCACACGGACACTCTTATCACTGGTATGCCACGCCTTGCCTGGTCCCATCTTCCGGGAAACACGCATCAGTGGACTATCCTCATATTGAGTCAGATTATAAGCATATGCCTGTTCTCCCGTACCGTAGACACTCCAACGCTCCGGGGAAAACTTATCAAAGGCACCGTTGTTACCGGTCTTTGCATACGGAAGGTATTCCTTCTCTACTTGACCCATCATATTGTAGGTATAAGAAAGTACCAGATCCGCATTACCCCCAGGACTGCCGCCTACCTGTATCTCCTGTTCTTTACGGCCAAAACAGTCGGTATAGACAATATCACTGACAATTCGTGCCCCACCGCTACCCGTTTGGCTACTCGCATCCATATAAATTCGCTCTGCCGTATAATTACGTGTTTTCGTATAACCTGTCGCTTGCTGCCCGTTCATGAAAAGGGAAAACGACAGCAGACAGAGTATTGACAAAGTTCGTTTCATCTCTATTGTTTTCATATTCTGCATCTTGTTTTATTAGTTATTAAGCTTGTTGTACTCATACGTTTTTAAAATATTACCATATTGGTCTTCCACTCTGACTACTCGCCCGGCAGCATCGTAAGTGTAATACTCCACATTTCCGCTCTGGTCAAATCGGGCATACACCGTACCGTCAGGATTATAAGAAGTGGCCTTAAAATTTGCTCCTTCAGGAACCAATGCCATATAAGAACCTTGATTATTAACAGTTACAGAGATTATGTCTGTATATTTACTTAGGTCAATATCATATATTTTCAATTTAGAAGAAGAAACGCTTTCAACAATATACGAAGTATCACTGCCTGCATGGGTAATGATTCCCGAAGCTGTTGCACTTCCGTCCAAAATATACAATCGTAGGTTCTGGGTATCTGAATCCGGAATTAATGTCAAAGAATAGTCAAGAGTGTGCATCGGTCTTTCTATTTCATAATCTAAAAAGTATAAATCAAAAAGTTCTTGCTCATTGTAATGGACTAACGTTTCTAATGGATATATAAATCGTCTCAAATCCTTATATTTAGGATAGAGTTCTATGATCCGTTCATATTCTCGCTTGAATACATTAAATATCTCATAATCATTGCGCACAACTTCTTTATAGTAGATCCTCGCCCAAATCAAATCTGGTTCACTCTTCAATATTTTTTCCGCAAATGTAACAACTACGTAATTGTCATGCGATCTTTGAAAGTTACTAAACTGATCATCATATACCTCATCTGCAATCATTTGCATTATTGAAGAGAATTCTCGGTGAGGTTTTTCCAACTGTTTTAATGTACTATAAATAGCCCTCAAATCTGTTTCTGGATTCAACACAAGTTTACATTCATCGCTTGCCATAACCCCTGTTGCATTACACTCCAACAATAATTTCCCATAATTGTCATAAGCACGACTATTCCGTTCTGTTCTTCCATCGATTTCTACCCACATCCTTGAGACCTTTTGACTAGCATACTGATAAGAGGCATCTATTGTATAATTATTTTCCCCATAATTAAACAACTGCGTATCAATGGAACTCGGGACATAAATTTCCGGTTTAATAGGAACATAAGTTAATTTCTCAACTGGAGCTATCGAACCGACCTTTGCCTCTTTGTCAGCTTGAAAACGAAACACAGACTCACTTATCAATTTACCATCAATAAGAGTAATTGATTTCACAATAGGCAAAAGTAAATTAGCCTTTTTCATATCAATGAAAACAGGATCTGCACGATCTGCCATATCCATTACTCTTTTCAAAACTTCAGCATGCTCAATACCATCCGAACCTATACGAATAATACGGGTAGGATATATAGACAACGAATTGTCATAACAATATCTCGTCTGACAATACGGAATATCCTCATCACTCCTGTACTCCACTTCCTCTTTTAAAACGATTTTCCAGCCATATTGCAAATTGTAAAATCTATCTACATTCGCAGGAGACAATCGTGGCTCAATATTCAACCTATACATCTCTTCCCCTGTTAAATACGGAGTTCCCTGCTTCTTAAAAAAAGGCTCTAAAGATTCTTCATCTAAATAGAAATTAGACGGCTGCATTTGTGGAAGTTTGTCTCCACTATTGTTATCTATCTCATAATTATATTGAATCTTCTTTAATAATTTTCCATTAAGGTCATACACTGATTTTTCTGTCAATAAACCATTTAACCAATATGGATAAGGAGAAATAGATGTGGGTGAAGAAGAAGCTACTTCATAACTGTAAGTGGTAGTCCCTTTGCCAGAAACGGTCTCTGTCACACATGGATAGTAAAAACCATTATTACCCAGATTAACTACTGGATGACCTTCTGGTTGCACCCTATCATAATCAATCCTGTCATCAAAATTAGGATAAGAGACTATAACAAAATTAGAATAGGATTTGTACACACTCATAGCCATTTCGGGATAGCCATAATAAATAGTATCATTTCGTTCAACTGATCTATCATCAAATACCAACGACTTCAGACGAATACCTCCGACTGTAGTACCACTCGCCTTGTTTCTCTCATAGCGAATTTCTATTTTTCCACCATCAGATAAAATAATGTTTTTCAGTGAGTAGAGAGTAGCATACATCTCGCATTCTTCATCTTCATTTCTCCCCACAGGATAGCCCCATAAATCTTTCCCTTCTTCTTTACAAGTCAAAAAATCCGTCTTCTCATAATAATCAAACTTCATATCATATATCTTTTTGCTATCCTTATCTAAAAAAGAGACTTCATGCACTCCCCCTATAATCGAAACAGACGAGACCTGTTCCATATTCCGATTATGTAAAGTCACAGCAGACAAATAGGAACGAAGCGGAGAAGAAGAGTAGACAAATTTCACTATATATTCAGGACAAACAATCATATTTAGTAAAGGAGACACAATAGTGCAACTATTTCCACCACACATTTCCTTTTCTCTAACATATCTAGTCTCAGATAAACAGGCATGTATATAATCTGCAGCTTCCTGTAAATACATACCAGCCAAATTTGCATAAAAATTATCCATATTGTTACAAACTCTAGACATATCTCTCAAACTTTGTTCCAGCCCTATTGATACACCAGCCATTTGTGATATATTCGATAATATACCAACAATTCGATTATTTGTTTTTATATATTCACTATGAAGAGGTTGGATATTTATATAACCGTATTTTTCAAAATCTCTTATTTTAATATCTGTACTTTCAAAACTTATTCCCAAAGAAGACATCTCCAAGTAATGCTGAGCTGCCGCAACCGCATTATCAAACTTTGACCGATACTGTTCAAAATCAAATGGCTGTTCTTTAACAGACTCACCATAATGATAAGTCATTTTATACGAATCACCTATTTTCATTGTATTCATACACCCTGCCGGAAGGTTATCCCAGAGTTGAGATGTCGCATCGCCATTATAATGAAAATCAATCGGTGCTCCATTATATGGAAGAATACGGGTAAGATGCCATGCCGAGGTATAACCAGAGTCTGAAATAGCATTGGAAGTAGACACATCCACATACTCGACATCCATACATCTTTCCCTCTGTCGATAGATATAACGGTCACCATTATTATCCGTAATAGCCCAGCCTGTGATCTCTGTGGAAGTCCCTTCGCACTCAATACGAATATCTGTCTGTCCCAATGGTAAAGCATATATCTGTTTATTTTCATTCATACGGATGATGAAATCCACCTTCTTCCCATTAAACACGACAGTAAAAATATCGCTTTCCCCATCCCGTTTACGAAGCCCCACAGTCCTTGCATCCTGTTCCAATGGAGTAACAGCATTTTCTGTCCACAGGTAGCCGTAACCTGATTTCTCATCGGCAAATCCACCACGCATTGTTCGGGTAACTATACCACCAACGTTAAGTGTCCAATTTTTACCTATTAAACCTTCAGGATCACTCACCTTCACTCCCTTTGCAATATAATCCAATGAAATAGGTAATTCATAATCACCTGACTTTAATTGATACAGAGGTACGGTGTAGTGGAACAATCCTGTTGCATAATCCACCGTTACGTTCTTTCTTTCGGTCAGGTTCTGGGCTTCCGGACCAGGATTGAAATCCTGTGCCTTTCCGGATATAGTCACCAATAAAAATAATAATAATGTATATAGTTTTTCTTTCATAATCATTTGTGTTTAATATAAATATGCATAGTTTAGTTTTTCCGTTTGCCGAATCGCTAATCGATACCGGCAAACGGATAGTAGCTGCCTTACAAACTCATCGCATTAGCTCCCAATACGCCTGCCACAGCCGACGCTACCGCGATAACCACCTTCAGGATCATATCCCATACAGATCTCTTCATTGCCATCATTTACCTCCTTTCTCGTTCTTTAAATAGTTTAGTTTACTCTGTGTTTCTTCCATACCTTCTGCCACTAATTCTTTAAATTCTTGCTCGGCATCAAAGCACGGACACGCCTTCATCCACTCTTCCGGTTCTATCTCTCCATTACCGTTCCTGTCCGGCGAGAGATCCCGATGCCCGCACACCCGGCAGCCAGAGAATACCTCCAGCAGCTGATGAATCAGCAGCCGAAGCGCAGCACGCTGTTCCGGCGTCCGGGTGTCTGCCGGGCGTCCCCGGCAGTCCAGACCGCCTTCATAACAGATTCCGATACTGTTGGCATTAAAACCTTTTACATGTGCACCGATGCGTTCGACAGGGCGGGTAAGATGCACCGTTCCGTCTTTGCGGATGTAGTAGTGATAGCCTGTTCCGTTGAAACCACGGTGGCGGTGCATCAGGTCCAAAGCCTCCGGAGAAAGCGTACGATTCCCCTGCGTGGCGGTACAATGCACCACGATCAAATTGATAATTCTCATGTGAATAAGTGATTACTAGTTAGTTAAGTTTCCGATTTAGTTTAGTCGTTCGTTCTTACATTTTGTGTTGTGACGAAAGGTTATACTGTCGGGTCCGGTGCTTCCTCACCATCTCCTTCGCCACCATCGCCGCCACCCGGCTTATTTGTATTTCCACTGCCGGAAGCCGGAGTGTCTGTACGGTCGAAGCGCACACACTTCGCACCGGTCACCAAAGAGCGGGTAGCGGTAGTCCGATCGGGGTTCTTGGTGAAGTTGGGAAGGAAACGGACCGTAAGAGAAGCTTGCGCAGCCGACACTTCTTCCGAAGTCTCCACCCCTTTACCGTTGGATTTCATCACCATGCGGAAAGTCCCGAAACCGTCAAGCGACACGCTTTCCGATGCTTGTAGATGCTGCCCCATCACAGTCACCAGGTTATCAAGCGTATTCTTCACATCACCCGAGGAGAGAGACGAGTAAGCGGCAATCTCTTTAGCGATCTGCGAAGTGCTGATATTAGCCGTGTATATCACACGGGGATGAAACATTTTTTTGTGATTTTTGTCTTCCAGAACAGACTGGAATGACTTGTACAATACTGCCATAATCGTAATAGTTTTTTTTGTGTTAATAATTTCGTTTAGTTTTGTCCTCAAGCTTAATGACATTGCAAAGATAGAAGCATTATTCAGACTGACCTAATCATTTTTTCAAAGTGCGTTCATAAATTAATTAATTATACTCAGCAGGTAGCGCCCGGGCAATCTGATCTTTCCATTGCTCCCCCGGATGGTGTTAAATCCCTTCCAAACAGGGTTTCCAATAGCTCCGAAGTTACTTTTAAGAATAATGGCATATTGCTCGGAAGGCGGAACTTTGTAAAGCCGCAGGTTATCTGTCAGTCCCCGGAAGTTACGTTGCACACCATCGCATGGCGGTTGCAGACAGTCAATATCTTCCTGTGTCACAGCCGTTCTACTTTTCAAATATTTTCCTCCTTCATCTCCTCCTTGAGGAGGGTTAGGGAGGTGGTTTACTTTGTTTTGATTTATTTTTGTTTGTTTTCTTTTGTTTTGTGTACCCGATGTTGCAATTTCATCCTCCATTGTTACAGAATCGGAGCTTGATGTTACCGTACAGGCGGTCTTGTGATCAGCATCACCGTTTACCGCTTCCGCACATTCGCTATCCACAGAATCGTCCGTACTACTTTTACCACTCTGAGACGAACGGTATGAGGTGATTTCTTCCGATTCCAGCAGGCAGTAGTCCGGTTCTATCAGCGCACTGCTACGCCGCTTGGTGATGAAAAGATACTGCCGCTGGATGTCGGCGGAAGTCAGGATGTTGTATTGCCGGAAAAGTCCGGCATCAAACAAGCCATATTCCACGGACAGACTGATGATACGCTTCACATCATCCAGTTCCGTACTGTAAAGGCTGTCCACAAGCTCCTCGTAAAATTCGTCACCGACAGAGATATAATACCCTTTCCCGGCATAGATGTACGACAGCGTTTCCACCAGTGTGGCAAAGGCAGAATCACCTTCACGTCTCATAATTCGGCGCACCATCCGATCGTGCATAAAGCTGGTGCTCATGGGGAAATAATCCAGTCCCCGTTTTATTCTTCCCATAGCGTATTCAGTTTTTCTTTTTCTTGTTTCCGTGAGATACTTTCTGCCACAACCTGACGGGCATGAAGAATAAGAAGCATCCGCAAAGCGGGGTCTTTCACCTCGGTTATCACCGGATAAGAAACAGGTTTGTTTTCAAATGATGTACATCGTCTCAAATCACGACGCTTGCGGGTGTTTGCCTTGCGACACTCCTTGCAATAATTGTCAAGGGTCCCGGTGCGTTTGTTTGTATAAAAGGCCTCATGCGGTAGCTCCCGTTTGCAGCACCCGCAAATGTGCAGAGATTGATTCATTAAAGGTTCCATATTGATTTTGCGTTTTAAAGTTTTCATGCTTAAATATTTGTTTATGTGATTATCGGACATATAGTTCCTGCATATTGGGGATATATGGCCAGCGTATTGGATCTATAGCTCCTGTATGCAGGATATATAGATGCTGTAAACCGACTCAATATCACTAGTGTTCATCCGATACAGAATCTTCCGGAAGGGGGTGGATGAGGCATTTTACAACCTTTCATAAACTTTTTGCCGTTTTTCATGGTTATTCTATTTTTAATTTATATTTTTGAAACATATTTCTAAGTTTGCTGCTACAAAGATAAAGCAGTTTTCTTACATAAAACAAACGGTTTTAGAAATTAACGCTAAAAAATTATATAACTGACTATCAATGAACGAATAAGAAGTTCCAATATCTTTACACTAATTTAAAACAAGAATAAAATGGATACATTTCTAGATGTTTCGGGAATAGTAAAGCGCGCCAAGCAGGCGCTCAACTTTAAAAAGGACAGTGAACTGGCCAGCTACTTAGGTGTTTCACGTGCAACATTATCCAACTGGTGCGCCAGAAACCGGATTGACTTTCATCTGCTGCTCAACAAAATGAGAGATGTAGACCTCAATTGGCTGCTGGTTGGGAAGGGTACCCCCAGACATCAAACCAAGTTATGCAAAAGCGATTTAGCAAGCGGTGAGGTCCAGATGATTCACAACCCTAAAACAGTAGAGGCGTTGGACGACCGCAGCGTTGCCCTATATGATATTACAGCTGCCGCCAACCTGAAAACGCTGCTCACCAACAAACGGCAGTATATGGTAGGAAAGATTCAGATTCCAAGCATTCCCTTATGTGACGGAGCCGTCTACATCAGTGGCGACAGCATGTATCCGATACTGAAATCGGGAGACATCGTAGGCTTTAAAGAGATTAACAGTTTCAGCAACCTCATCTACGGTGAGATGTATCTGGTTTCGTTTACTATCGAAGGAGACGAGTACCTGGCGGTGAAGTATGTGAACCGCTCGGAAAAGGAAGGATGCCTCAAGCTGGTAAGCTACAACGCTCATCACGACCCAATGGATATCCCTTTCAGCACCATCAATGCAATGGCAATCGTGAAATTCTCCATCCGCAGACACATGATGATGTAATTTGAATGACGCTTCTTTTGCTCCGGAAAGAGGAAAAGGGCAAAGTCTAAACGAAGTGAACCCCGAAAGTTTATTGTCTGACTTTCGGGGTTCATTTCATTTTGAAATACCTTCTTTAATATATTGCATGGGCTGACTAAAAAGTCGGCAGTATCTCAAATCTCCTCCTTCGGGAAGGAGGGGAATTTATGATACTATCGATTTTTTAATCAGTCCCGACATAGAGAATAATATACTAGACTTCTTCGCCTTTCAGCGTAGCCGAACTGGCTTCCGTCACCCGCACATTGACAAAATCGCCGATACGGTGCGTGCCTCTGTCGAACACCACCACCCGATTCTGCTCCGTGCGGCCGAACAACTGATCGCGCGAACGTTTGGAAACGCCTTCTACAAGCACTTCATACGTCTTGCCGATGCAACGTTGATTGGACTCCGCAGACAGACGGTTCTGCAAAGCGATAATCTCATTCAGACGGCGAACTTTCACGTCTTCGGGCACATTATCTTCAAGATGCTTCGACGCATACGTCCCCGGACGTTCGGAATATTTGAACATAAAAGCGGCATCATAGCCACATTCCTCCATCAGAGAAAGCGAGAGCTGATGGTCCTCTTCCGTTTCGGAATGGAAACCGGAGAAGATATCGGTAGTCAGTCCGCAATCGGGAATGATACGCTTGATAGCGGCTACCCGGTCCAGATACCACTCACGGGTATATTTGCGGTTCATCAGTTTCAAGATGCGGGAGCTGCCGCTCTGCACAGGGAGGTGGATATGCTTGCACACATTCGGCACTTGGGCGATCACTTCCAGCGTTTCATCGCTCATATCTTTCGGATGGGAAGTCGTGAAACGGATGCGCACGCCCGGAGCAGCTTCGGCCACCGTACGGAGCAGCATCGGGAAGGTAACCACTTCGCCCGTCGGCTTCTCAAACCGGTAAGAGTTGACATTCTGACCCAGCAGGGTGACTTCCTTATAACCTTTGGCAACAAGGTCGGCCACTTCATTCAGAATACTTTCCACATCACGGCTGCGTTCGCGTCCGCGTGTATAAGGCACGATACAGTAGGTGCAGAAGTTATTGCATCCGCGCATGATGGATACAAATCCGGAAATGTGGTTTCCGCAGATACGCGACGGAATCACGTCACGGTAAGTCTCGGTCGTCGAAAGGTCTACGTTGATCGCTTTCTCGCCTGCCTCTACCGCGGCAATCAGTTCGGGCAACGTCAGGTAAGCATCCGGACCGACCACCAGATCGACATGATGGTTCGTAATCAGATCATCCTTCACCCGCTCCGCCATACAGCCCAGTACGCCTACAATCAGGGCCTTCTTCTTTTTCTTCAGCGAATGGAAAAACTCCAGACGGTTCAGAATCTTCTGCTCCGCATTGTCGCGGATAGAGCAGGTATTCATAAACACTGCGTCGGCCTCTTCCAGCGTTTCGGCTACCGAATAGCCCGCCATCTGCATCACCGAAGCGATCACCTCACTGTCTGCCACGTTCATCTGGCAGCCATAAGTCTCGATAAACAACTTCTTGTTGTCATCAGCAGTTGCGGATTTAAAGTCCGCTCCCGTTAATTCGTTCATATTCAAATCTTGTTTTAAATTTATCCGCAAAGATACGGCTTCGAATTCAATAAGCGGTAAAATGGTACGAAAATAACGCAAAAACTTGTAGTTCAGGCATTATTCTGATAATTAATGTTAATGAAATAAACATTTACGGGGCATATCCTTGCTAAATTTAATTTTATTTTTCACATTTGTGCAATGAAAGAAACATTAGATTTTTTCATAGTTAAGGTTTAGGTTAAAAAAATTAAGGGGAGCTGTGAAGCTGCCCTTTTTTCATAACAAAATGTTAGCTCAAACCAGATATAATGTGTAACTTTGGCAGATTAACTATTTAGAAGTGAAACAGAATGGAAGATTTTTTGAAATTTCTCCTGATAGCAGGTGTCATTCTTGTGGGAATATTCAAAGAGGTGAGCAAGAACAACAAGTCGAAAAAGGCTCAGAATAAACGCCCCGTCCCGCCTGCACCGTCTCCGGTCGAAGTAGATCCTGATGCTATTCCCATACCCGAATTCTGGGGGAGAGGCAGCAGGACTATGGACGAACTGCTCCAGCCCATACCCATAGAACAACCGGCTCCCAAGCCGACGCCGACATCAAAGAAGATGCCGACACCGGTGCCAAAGAAAAAGCAAAAAGAAGAAGTATCTGTAGCTGCCTCCATAGCAAACAGTTCCGCACAAGATAAACGAAACGCGAAGCAAGGTTCCCACTATGACCATCCGGAACCTGACAGCGACCAAGACTTCTCCATCCATTCCGTAGAAGAAGCCCGCCGCGCTATTATCTGGGGAGAAATCCTGCAACGAAAGTATTAAGTGATAAGTATTAACCAACAAATATCAACCGCATTTAACGCGAAATTATACTATTTATGTCATTCAATCGTATTTCGGCAGCAGAAGCTGCAAGCCTGATCAAACATGGCTACAACATCGGTCTGAGCGGATTTACTCCCGCCGGAACTGCAAAGGCTGTTACAGCTGAACTTGCAAAAATTGCAGAAGCGGAACATGCCAAAGGCAACCCATTTCAAGTAGGAATTTTTACAGGTGCTTCTACCGGAGAATCTTGCGACGGCGTCATGTCTCGTGCAAAGGCCATCCGCTACCGCGCCCCTTATACCACCAACTCCGACTTCCGCAAAGCCGTGAATAACGGTGAAATTGCCTACAACGACATCCATCTGTCGCAAATGGCACAGGAAGTGCGCTATGGCTTCATGGGCAAAGTGAACGTAGCCATCATCGAAGCCTGCGAAGTGACTCCGGACGGAAAGATTTATCTGACCGCTGCCGGTGGTATTTCTCCGACTATCTGCCGCCTGGCGGACCAGATCATCGTTGAGTTGAACGCCGCACACAGCAAATCCTGCATGGGTCTGCACGACGTGTACGAACCGCTCGACCCGCCTTACCGCCGCGAAATCCCCATCTACAAGCCAAGTGACCGCATCGGATTGCCTTATATTCAGGTAGACCCGAAAAAGATCGTAGGCGTAGTGGAAACCAACTGGCCGGACGAAGCACGCTCTTTTGCCGCTGCTGATCCGTTGACTGACAAAATCGGTCAGAACGTTGCCGACTTCCTCGCTGCCGACATGAAGCGTGGCATCATTCCGTCTACTTTCCTTCCGTTACAGTCGGGCGTAGGAAATATCGCTAACGCCGTACTCGGTGCACTGGGACGTGACAAGACGATTCCCGCATTCGAAATGTACACCGAAGTTATCCAGAACTCCGTCATCGGTCTGATCCGTGAAGGACGCATCAAATTCGGTAGTGCCTGCTCACTGACTGTTACCAACGACTGCCTGGAAGGTATTTACAACGATATGGATTTCTTCCGCGACAAGCTGGTTCTCCGCCCGTCGGAAATCTCAAATAATCCGGAAGTGGTTCGCCGACTGGGCATTATCTCTATCAATACAGCTATCGAAGTGGACTTGTACGGTAACGTAAACTCTACTCATATCGGTGGAACGAAGATGATGAACGGTATCGGTGGTTCGGGAGACTTCACCCGCAATGCTTATATCTCTATCTTCACTTGTCCGTCTGTTGCCAAAGAAGGTAAGATCAGTGCTATCGTCCCGATGGTTTCTCACCTCGACCACAGCGAACACTCCGTGAATATCATTATCACCGAGCAAGGTGTAGCCGACCTGCGTGGCAAGAGCCCGAAGGAACGTGCAGAAGCCATCATCGAAAACTGTGCACATCCCGACTATAAACAGCTTCTCTGGGATTATCTCAAACTGGCCGGTGGCAAAGCACAGACTCCACACGCTATCCAGGCCGCACTCGGTATGCACGCCGAACTGGCCAAGAGCGGGGATATGAAGAATACGAATTGGGCGGAGTATGCCAGATAAGGCATGAAACGTCTGTCGTTCATACTATCATTCATCGTTTGTATTTGCGTTGCAAATACAAACGATGTTTTTTCGCAAAAAAGGGAACTGCAACAGTTCAAGGGCAAGGTGACCAACCAAGAAGGAGAACCGGTACCCTATGTCAGCATCTATGTTCCGGGAACTGGCAGAGAAACCTCTTCGGATATGTCTGGAAACTTTTCTATAAAAGCCAAACATAAAGAAACTGTTTACTTCAGATATATAGGAATGAAAGATGTGCAGATACAACTGGATAAAGATAATCCGTCGGAAATTCTTGTGCAGATAAAGCCGGATACTTTTCGCCTTGATAACGTTATCATTAGGAAAAAGCAAATTATCGAAGTTAAACCCGAAGATATACCTAATGATATTATGATCACTATTATAGAACATAGTCCCGACTTTCCGGGCGGATTAAGCGGACTAAGGGAGTATCTGAAGAAAAGCATACAGTATCCGAAAAAAGCTTTCCGGGCAGGGGAAGAAGGTCAAGTCACAATAGAATTCACCATCGACCCAAAAGGGAATGTAATCAATGCACAAGTTGTAAAGAGCGTATCTGCCAACTTAGACAAAGAAGCCTTACGCATCATAGAGTCCATGCCGCAATGGAAACCGGGTATGCAGCGAGGCCGTCCTGTAGCAGTGCGCATGTCTGTCCCAATAGACTTCGTGATCGATCAAGTCTACAAAGCCATTGATTGAGGGGAAATAAACCGAAAGCCTCTCGTCAGAGGTTCAGCACTCATTTACATGGAATAGTCGCCAACATATGGAACGGATAGTTACTCTCCGCAACAGTCATTCCGTTTGCCGCATAGCACTCGCTATCCGGGTCTGGTAAAGTCATTGCCTGCTGTAAAAGAGCAGAAGATATAAAGTCAGACTCCGATCGTTCTGATATCGCTTCGCTCTGTCTCGCATGCTTTTTCGGAGAAGCAGACTTCGACTTTGCTGCATTTGAAGTAGCTACCAAAGACTTCAGATGAACTTCCCGATAAACAGTATCTACCCGTTCATGGATAACAACTACCGTATCAATGACTGTAGTGACAACGGCAATCTGATCAGATTGCGTATTACTTCCACCCGGGAAGCCATATCCGATGGTCCATCCCAGCAGACAGGCAGCTGTCAGCCACCAGGGAGAAACCTTCAGTCTCATCCTCTTCTTTTGATTCTTCCGAACAGCTTGCATTAAAGAAGAAAAATCAGCCGGAGTATGCTCCGATTTTTCCTGTTCGTATTGTTCTTTAGCAAAGTGAATCAACTGCTGCACATCCTGTGACTTTTCCAGTCTCTCTAAATCATCATTTTTCATTTTCAGTTGTTTTTGGGGTTATAGTTAGACAAAGAACGCTGTAATATTTTAAGTGTATAGTATAAACGAGACTTCACTGTACCTTCCGGACAATGAAGAATCTGCGCAATTTCCCGTACCGAAAGCTCTTCCTCATATCGAAGTGTATATGCAGCCCTTTGTTCGCTCGTCAGGCTGGCAAGTACTTTCTTCAACTGCTCATTAAAGATTCTACGGTCATGCATGCTCTCAAACTCCGGCGAAACACAGTAATCCTTTTCTAACGGATGAGACTGTTGTGAAAAATATTCCTCCTCTATTTCACGGTGCCGGTATTCATTCTTACAAAAATTATATGCAATGGCAAAAGCCCATGTGGAGAATTGCTTTCCAGTCTGATAACTACTCCGTGCTTCATAAATGCGGAGAAATAACTCTTGTAAAAAGTCATCTGCCAACGCAACGTCTCCGGACATCATACGGATGAAAAAACCTTTAAGCCGGGGAGCGTAGCGACGATAAAGTTCCTCAAATGCCTTCTCGCTCTTCTTGGAAACAAAGCGTTCCATGAGCTGCTCGTCCGTCTCAGTGTATGTCAAAGAACTGAATAGCATCATAGTCCACTCCATCTATTAGTTTCTGATATTCTTTTCTCATATCCTTCCCCTGCTTAAAAGGTCCACCCTTCTTGCGCATCTCATCGATATAGGCAAAAATCGCATCCATCAGCTTTACATATTTATTCATCTCCACATTTGCGATCCTTCTGGGGGTAGTCGAATAATCCAGAATACTTTGTAATAAGCTCTTTAATCTTATGTATTGGTTTTTATCTCCACTCATTTGATAAAATCGTAATAAAGGAGAGAAAGCGATGATATAATTACCTAGAATATGAATACCACTTGAAAAATGAGACTGATCCTCTATCAACGGGTGGCGCAAATAGTCCAGCAGATAATTCTGCTCAAAATTCTTTCTCGTAGCCGCCAGATTATTGTATGGTTTAGACGAATACCGAAATACCAGCCCCTCCGAATAGAGGCTGTCTTTCATCTCTTCCAATAAATCTCTGCGGTAGAAAAAATGCGTATAATACACAGGACGTTTCTCTTTTTCGGCAAAATACCACAATCCAGGACATCTCACCGTCTTTGCATCCGGAAGCGTTTGCACATCTATTCCCACTTCCTGCCATAACTGACTCTCCTGAGTAGGATTCCTCAAGTCGGCAACATCGACCACCTTCACATCCGTAAAGAGTCCGATGCCGTATTGCAACAGATAGCGGTAATAGGTACCAAGATTCAAGTCAGAGACAAGTATGGCGTCTTTCTTTAAACCGGAACACTCATTATAAAAATAGAATAGAAAGGCATGGGAAAACAATCCGCTGTCATACCATTCACGGGCAAGCTCCTTTATCTTGTCCATATATTTTTTATGGTGATAATAGGTCAGATCAGAGATATAGTCGCGTTCACTGGTACGCTTGATAGAGAGTATCTTTTGTTGAATTACTTCCCGTTTTCCCTCATCGGTTTCCAAATCCAGCAAATGCCGATAGTAAGTCCGTGTATCAGGAATCCACTTCTTCATTTTCTTCACGATGCCATGTTGTTCCCTTCGCAATCTTTGCACCTGCAGAGAATCCTTCCACCACACTAACTTTGCCTCTTGATATTCAGCATTACAAGCAACCCAATAATTCTCCCATGCCTTTTCATTCCGCTTATCTTTCTTTAACTCAACCTGCCAGGCATCCTTCTGCGCCCGATACCAATCTGCCCCCAAAGGAAAGAAACCATCCAACAACCGGACTTCCAAAGGTTCTGCTTTCTGTTCCTGGGCAAATACGGTATGTCCAAGCACTACGAAAAGGAGTAACATATAAATAAGTCGTTTCATGCTTTTCTGAGTTTATTGAAGATTGATGCTTTTCTGATATTGCTCCCGCACCTCCTTACTAAAAGATTTTGCATTGTCAATGACAGATTTCAGTAACAAGTATAGTTTGTCATAATGATTCAAGTCTCCTGATTCTTTGTAAAACTGTAACAGAGCTTTCAAAGCAGGTACATAATAAAGACTCAATGCTTCCGTCAATTGGGGATTAAAAGCTACAGTCGCCACTGTCTCCGGATAAAAAGTCTCACGCAGGTAATCCATCAAATATACATTCTCAAAATTCCGCCGCACGATCGCTAGATTATCATAAGATTTAGGAGAATATTTCATCAATAATCCCTCGGAGTGCAGGCAATCCTTAAACGCACTTCTGGAAAGTTCATCCATCGTAATAGAAAAATATACGGGACGGTTTGTATGCCGGATAATGTAATCTACCTGTCTCTTGATTTTCTTAGAATACGTTTTCATAAAATCTGTAGGGGAGATAAATCCAGTCGTATCATTATTTTCTTCTTTATATTTAGGGATTCCCAGTTCTTCGGTCAGTTTATCCATATACGTAAAGCTAGACAAGAAAGGATACACAATAATCTTCTTATCATTAAACATATCTTTCGCATTCTGAAGCATTCTGGCACCGTATAAGTCAAGGCTTCCACCCATAAAGATGATAGCATCCTTATCTGCCGAAGCCAGCTCGTTATAGGCAAAATTGAGTATCTGCGCAGGAAATTCACCGGATTGATACCAACGTACACATATATCTTTGAGCCGCTTCTCATCTCTTAATGACATAGACATGTAAGTAGGATAATGCAAAATAGCATCAGGCCATTTGTCTATAATTTCTTCGATTGGCATTCTCTTTTCACCCGGCTTAATGTTCATATTCCGCATAACTTCATACGTAGCGGTATTAGGGATGCTTTGCTTCATTTCTGCCATCATTTCATCAAACTCTTTCTGTATATCTGCCCCAACAGCAAGTGTAGCAGATGGTTTCATCGAAAGCAATAAGGATATTCCTTTTAGTGACTGGAGTTTCCCTGCATACTGCATCCATGCTTTTTCGTCTTTAGGGTTTTCCTTTACTTTCTGTTTCCATTGGTCTATCTGCTCACGCAAGGAATTTGCAACCATTTCAATAGAGTCGGAAGACAACTCAGCATCATAATAAGTAGATTCAACTTGCGAATACAACAGTGTAGCACAAGAACAAAACAGGATAATCAACAGATATTTGATAGTTTTCATTATTCACTCTTTTATTAAATTCAACATTGCTTAATTAGAACCGTTCTGACAAAGCATACACGCAAGCAAAGCAAACGTTCAAATAAAAGAGTACTTTTTTTTGCAGGTGTTTACTATTTGCATCCACAACGGGTTCAACGTCCCGTCCAATAATCTATTCATCACTCCATTCAAGGTCCGATAATCACCTCACAAACCTTATCCTGAAACGCCCTCGCCCTGGCTGCCGAAAGCACATTCTGATTCATAATGGCAAAAGCCACTTCATGTCCATTCTTCATCTTCAGATAACCGGCAAGGGCATTGATAGCTGTAAACGAACCGGTCTTTGCATGGACATTTCTGAATGCGGAAGTATTCTTCATTCTGTTTTTCAGCGTTCCGTCTATTCCGGCAACAGGAAGCGACTTATACAATTTCTGAAAAACATCGGATTGTGAATAGGCATATTTCAGAAAATCGACCAACAGGGCAGGAGACAAGTAATTATAATTAGACAATCCGCAACCATCCGCGATCTTATAGTCTTTCGGATCGTGCCCGAGGTTACGAACCAGTTTCATAATCTCAACAATGCCATCTTCTGCCGTCACACGCTTCTTCCCTGTAGCTTGTGACGCAATCCGGCAAAGCATTGCTTCCGCATTCAAGTTATCACTTTCCTTCATCAACTGATTCAAGACCTTCTGCACCGGAGTCTCCCAGCGAGCCATCTGCTCTGCTCCATCGGACGGTAATTCAGTAAAACCGTACGATTCGGGAACCACGATTCCTTTCGCACGGAGGCGTTCCCAAAAAGTATGCATAAAGAAACTCCCTGAATCATAGATGTTTATCAAATCCTTTCTAAACGTAGGAACATTGCCTGTCACGATCAGATTATTCCCATTGGTCAACCAATCTCTTGATAACAAATACTTTCCGGCAGAAGGAGTACGTGTCTTTGTCCGGTTCGTCAAGGTATAATAAGAAGACACAGGCTTACAGGAAACGCTTGCCGTATCTCCTTGCAGAGAGCCGGGAACCACCGTCACCTCCACAGCACCCTTACAAAACATCAACGGAGACATATAAGGCTGATAAGCCTCCGGAGTATCATCCCATGCCCATCCGTGCCCCCAATAAAGGGAATCTTTCATCGAAACATCGCCATACACCTGTCCGTTGATCACCGAAAAAGGGAAGGTGATTACTTCTTCGATCAATGAATCCATCATCAAACTGTCAAATTCCGGATCGAATCCACCGACAACATACAAGTTGCCTTGCAGCGTATCATGCTCTATCACCCCGTCGTGCCATACTTCCGTACGGAAAGGATTGTCCGCATCGGGACGGGAGAGGGCTGTAATAGCCGTGAGCAGCTTCATGGTAGAAGCCGGGCGGGAGAGTTTCGTATCACGATAAGTATATAATGACTTCTTCGCTGTCAGGTCATACACGGATATGCCGACTTCGGATGCTTCGGGAAGCATTCTTTTGATTAGTGAATCAATCTGAGAAAGATTTGCCTGCCCCCATACGGATGTGGGCAACAGGGCAACTGATAAAACCAAAAACAACAAATACTTCTTCATCAACCTTCTACATTAACCTACATTAACTTTCATGCTACTTCAGCTTCTTCCGTATCTCGAATATCACGGCTATCCGCTTATGCTCAATCTTATAATGCTTCCCGGAAAATCTCTCCTACCGTAGGATGAGGGAAAACAATCTTCTTCCATGCGGCGGCAGTCAATCCAAGCTCAATGGCAGTACCGGCAAGAGTGATGATTTCCGAAGCAGGATTGCCCAGCACGTGTGCCCCGATTATCCGTTCCTGTTCATCCAGCAGTACTTTGCAGACTCCGTTCACGCCTTCATTCTCCGCCACAAAACGACCGGAATAAGCCATCGGAAGTTTCACTACCTTATAAGTAATTCCTTTTGCTGAGGCCGATTCTTCCGTTTCTCCGACTCCTGCAATCTCCGGATTCGTATAAACAACGCCGGGGATAGCCCGGTAACTCATTGCATCTTCCTTACCCAAAATAGAATGTACGGCAACCTCGGCCTCACGGACAGCCGTATGAGCCAGCAAAGAAAAGCCTGTCAGATCACCGCAGACATAAACGCCGAACAGCGAAGTCTGCATCTTCTCATTGACCTTGATAGCGCCACGCCCGGTTTTATCCAGATTCAGATTTTCGAGTCCGAAACCTTTCGTCACAGGTCGGCGTCCAACGCTCATCAATAGTTTTTCTGCTGTAACACTGCCCTTTCCTTCTGCATTCTCGTATGAAACAACCGCACCCTCTTCCGTCTGTGATAAGGCGACAACTTTAGTGCTGAGCAGGAATTTAATGCCCCGCTTCGCATATTCGGCACGAAGCAATGCAGACAGTTCCTTATCCATTCCTCCCAAAATCTCATCCATCATCTCAATCACCGTTACCTGCACACCGAGACTATTAAAGAATGATGCAAACTCCATACCGATCACGCCACCGCCTACAATGGCAAGGGAGGCAGGCAGTTCCTTACTGTCCAGCGCATCCCGATGCGTCCAGTAATTCACCGTTTCCACGCCGGTAATAGGAGGGATGAAGGTTTCGGAACCTGTACAAAGGATCAGATTTTCCGCATTGTATGTCTCTTCGCCACAGCGAACCGTATTTTTATCTATGATCTGCGCCTCTCCCGTCACCATCGCGACATTATTGGAGGTCAACTTTGCCTTTACACCCAATACCAGTTTGCGCACCACTTTACTTTTACGGGCAATGATCTTCGGCAAGTCAAAAGAGACTTCGGAAACATTCACCGCATATTTCGAGGCATGACGTGCACTGTCGTAAGTCTTTGCCGAATACAACAGCGTTTTCGTCGGGATGCATCCTTCATTCAGGCAGACACCTCCCAGATTATTCTTCTCGATAAGGAGTACACTCAAACCGGCTTTGCCGGCAGCTTCGGCGGCTGTATATCCTGCGGGACCGCCACCGATGATAATGACTTGGTATTTCATAGGTATAAAATTTATTGTTCCATTCTCTTTTTAATCAACTCCACAAATTCACGTTCCTTGACAGGCATCACCGAAGCAAACTTTCCGTTTCCATACTCTATCAAGACATAATTCGTCACCGAAAACTTTCCGAATTTCATGGAATGATACTTCCGGATAGCTGTGATTTCGGCAATAGGAATTACTTTTTTACGCATAAAACGTCCGGTGGATATCTCCAGAACTCCATCGGTAGACACAGTATAAACCGTATGAATAATCTGTTCGATGACTACAATAAGCAGGAGCATTAGTAGCACTGCCGGCAAGATATATTTACACCACAAAGCGCCCACGGCATTTACAGTAAGCACCACCAGCAGAAAATACTGGTACCAGGCGATGCGGGCATGAAAAATTCGATTCATTTTGTCAGATTTTTGCGTGCAAGGTAGCAAATTTATGAATTAGTGACAACGAAAAGAACAACGAAGTGACTTATTTTGTAGCTTTGCGGTGAGAAATAAACAAAATTATGGTAAGAAAATTCGATTTCCTCGTTATCGGCTCCGGAATTGCCGGTATGAGTTTTGCGCTCAAAGTGGCGCACAAAGGTAAAGTTGCTCTTATCTGTAAAAGCGGGCTGGAAGAAGCCAATACGTACTTCGCACAAGGAGGAGTGGCGTCCGTCACCAACCTGCTGGTGGATAATTTCGACAAACACATTGAAGACACGATGATTGCCGGCGACTGGATCAGTGACCGTGGCGCAGTAGAAAAAGTAGTGCGCGAAGCGCCTGCGCAAATTGAAGAACTGATCAAATGGGGCGTGGACTTCGACAAAAACGAGAAAGGCGAATTTGACTTGCACCGCGAGGGAGGACACTCCGAGTTCCGCATTCTTCACCATAAAGATAATACGGGAGCAGAGATTCAGGACAGCCTGATCAAAGCCGTGCAAAGGCATCCGAACATCGAGGTGATCGAAAACCAGTTTGCCGTTGAAATACTGACCCAACATCATCTGGGGGTAACCGTTACCCGCCAGACACCGGACATCAAATGCTACGGTGCCTACATCCTCGACCCGAAAACCGGAAAAGTAGATACCTACCTCGCCAAAGTGACTCTCATGGCCACTGGTGGAGTAGGAGCTGTTTATAAAACGACCACCAATCCGCTAGTCGCTACCGGAGACGGTATCGCCATGGTCTATCGTGCCAAAGGTACAGTGAAGGATATGGAGTTTGTGCAATTCCACCCTACCGCCCTGTACCATCCGGGCGACCGCCCTTCGTTCCTGATTACGGAAGCGATGCGTGGCTACGGTGGCGTACTCCGCACAATGGACGGCAAGGAATTCATGCAGAAATACGATCCTCGTCTTTCACTCGCTCCGCGCGATATCGTAGCCCGTGCCATTGACAACGAAATGAAAAATCGGGGTGATGACCATGTTTATCTTGACGTCACCCACAAAGACCCGGAAGAGACAAAGAAGCACTTTCCCAATATTTACGAGAAATGCCTCAGCTTGGGCATCGACATCACCAAAGATTACATTCCGGTAGCTCCGGCAGCCCACTATCTTTGCGGCGGTATCCTTGTAGACCTGAACGGACAGTCTTCTATCGAACGCCTCTACGCAGTGGGAGAGTGCTCCTGCACCGGTCTTCACGGCGGTAACCGCCTGGCTTCCAACTCACTGATCGAAGCTGTCGTATATGCCGACGCTGCCGCCAAGCATAGCCTGAGAGTTGTAGACCAGTATGCCTACAACGAAGCTATCCCCGAATGGAACGACGAGGGAACCCGCTCACCGGAAGAGATGGTACTGATCACGCAAAGCATGAAGGAAGTCAACCAAATTATGAGTACTTATGTAGGTATTGTCCGCAGTGACCTTCGCCTGAAACGTGCCTGGGACCGACTGGATATCATTTACGAAGAAACTGAAAGCCTGTTCAAACGCAGCGTAGCCTCCAGAGAGATTTGCGAATTGCGTAATATGGTCAACGTAGGATATCTGATTATGCGTCAGGCGATGGAACGCAAAGAAAGCCGCGGATTGCATTATACGATTGATTATCCACATGCTAAAAAATAATCATGAAAACATTAACTAGACTATTTATTCTTTTATTCGTTATGGCAGGTGTAAGTTCCTGCTATACAGGGATCCCATTGAAGCAAGGCAAATCGGAAAACAACCGAACTTACGAAGTCAGCTATTTGTTCGAGCATGACGGAGTCAAAGTCTATCGTTTTATGGATATGGGAAACTATGTGTACTTTACAACAAAAGGAGATGTGACCAGTATCAAAAATGACTCTACGAAAGAAAGGACTGTAACGATCTACAGAGAGGATTATATGAAATAATCCACAACTAATAAAAAGAAAGCTGTTTCAAAGCAATTTTAGAACAGCTTTCTTTTCTTACTAACTATCTGACCATACACTATTGAAATACATCAGAACTGTAACTTTTTAACCACTTTTCTATTTTTTGTACCATCGGAATCTCATACAAATACATCCAGTCACTACTGTTAGTTAACGACGAGAGGTGATGGTGATGATTCTGATCTGCAACATATCCATCAGGATTCTGCATGAAACGTGTTTGCGAATAGATTTCCTCTAAATGAAACCGCATCTTTTTGAAATAGCTGCACAGCATTTCTATCTGTGTCAGAGCCTCACGATATTCTTCTTTATCTTTTGCCTTGTCAAAAGCTTCTAAAGCAAGCAATAATCGTACAGGATAATTAAACAATTGATTCGTTTGTTCATAAATCTCCAATGTATAGCGATTCCTCAGAGCTTCACATTGAGCTACTTTCAATCCTCTGCAAATTTTCTCATACCGCACAGATTCAATATGTGCCGCATCCAGTTTCTTCTGATACTTTTCGCTCCACTTCCCGGGAGTTTTGATATTTGGAAGTTCTATCAACCGGAAAGAGTTAGTCACTCCCCATGCCGGATTTCGGGAACCGGAAATAACGAGTGCCCCGTCGAAAAAGAATGCAGATTCTTCCAGTTCCTCCAAAAAATCCATTTGAGAAAGAGACAAACCAAACTCACGTCGAGCGTGTGCTTCAATGTATTCACTGACGGTTCGTCCAGCAGGATGCCAGCCAAATTCACCTTGTGCAATAAATCCGCGCATCACTGTTTCTAAATGGGGAGAGCCATCATCCCAAGCAGTAGCGAAAATACCACTAAGCTGATTCTCAGCGACTAACTTACTGAAATCCTGAATATATTGCACTCTTGAGTTATTTCTCGGCATAAAAGGCGTTGCCCCTGTCGACGCAGCAGTAGCTCCCATTACTTTCAGATCATGCTGCCGATACCATTGTAACAATAAACGGTGAGGCAAAATTGTAGGATCTTCATAATGCCAACGCATATAAATACAATCTTTAGGAAACATCTGAATAGCTTTATCCAAACGTTCTGTGTTCCATCTTTTATCAACCTCTTCGTCGGACATCCGTTGGTGTAGCAATGGCCACACTCCGGCATATTTTAGTGGCATATCGTCCCAAAAAACAGGTGTCTTACCATGTGCAACAGCAAAGTCACAAACTTTTCTTAACCACTCCATTTGTAACTCAAAAGCCGTCTTCCCTGTAGCCTTGCAACGCTCGTCAATACCGATTGCCGTAATTTCATCTCCACCGATATGAAGATATTTACTATCCGGCATAGCTTCCATCGCATCCCGATACAAGTCGAACTGAAGGTCATATGTCCGAGGATCGGACGGACAAAACTCCCAGTCACTATGTTGATTCTCGCGAAGTTCCCAATGATGTTTCAGGATAAAGCCTGCATGCCCCAAGCCTTGTATCAGAGGACTGATTTCTATATACCTTTCTTTGGCATACCGGCAAATCGCCTGCATTTCCTGTTTGCTTATAGCGTTTGGTGCCCCGACTTCGGGGCGCCTGGTATAGCGCAACTTATCTTCCAGTTCCCAGATAATTGCATTTATCTTGTATCGGGCCATTTTATCAATTATCCGATAATAATATTCTGTACGGTCGAGATGATGTTTCGTGTCAAGATGTATAGCCCGGTATGCTATTTCCGGATAATCAATGATTCTCAGTTGGGGGATGGGGGTATGAGAATCCCGGCTATCTTCCATCAGTTGCTCTAAAGTCTGGCAACCATAGAATAATCCTGCCTGCGCACGGGCTGTGATTTCAATGGTCTCCGTTGTCACTTTCAATACATATCCTTCAGGAGATTCCGGTGTATTCTGCCCGGACAAAGAAAGAATGACTCCTTTTCCTGCCTTTTTAACGCGGGGCAATGCATCCGACAGTTTTCCCAAAATCGGTATTGTTGCTGTGTCTTCAGCTACAACAAAAGAGAGTTCATGTACATTTATTCCTTTCCCTTTCAGTATTTCTACTTTCTGAGGCAAAGGCAGTAGCTGGAACTGCTTCGGCAAGTTTCCGGCCCAAACATTTGCTCCTCCCCAACAAGAAACGAGCAACAGTACTGTCAAGGTCTTTATTATTTTTATAAACATATCTTATTCTGTCTTTTATAATTTCGGCATATTAAATCTTTTTATCTCTGCGTCTGTATGCTCCCTATTCATTATTTCTCTTATTTTTTCCACTATATCAGGATGATATCTGGCTATATTCGTTTGCTCGCGTGGATCCAAACTTAAGTCATAAAGTTCGATTGCTTTATTACCTTTAAACAGGTTTGGAATAAACGCCTTCCATTTACCCATACGAACTGCTTTCTGCCCATCTAAATCAGGATATTCCCAATATAGAAACTCATGCTTTTGTTGTTCTCGTGATTTTCCCAGCATTTCCGGCAAAATGCTGACACCATCCGTTGGAGGAGATGGAAGACCAGCTATTTCACAGAAAGTAGGCATCATATCCCAAAAAGCAGAGATTAGCTCACTATGACTATTGGCCTTTACCTTTTTCGGCCAGGAAACAATCAATGGAGCCCGGACCCCACCTTCCCGCAAAGAACATTTCACCCAACCCATATCATTTCTGAAAGGCTTGGCACTATCAAACCATGGAGAATCGGAACCACCGTTAAATGTCGGTCCGTTATCGCTCGTGAACATGATAATCGTGTTTTCATAAATACCCTGCTTCTTCAGTTCTGCAATTAAGCCACCTATCTGTTCATCCCAATGGCTGACCATCGCTGCATAGGTAGCACGGGGATACCGGCAGGGAAAATAACCTTTACTACCCACGTAGGGTGTTTCATCACCAAACTTATTGACGTAGTATTTCACCCAGCGTTCCGGAGCCTGGAGGGGAACGTGCGGAACCGGGGTAGTCCAAAACAAGACAAAAGGCTCGTCCTTTGAACGGTCTATGAATTGAATAATTTCCTCATACATCAGATCAGGAGAATAAGCCTTCTGAGTATATTTAGCATAGCTTTTTTCATTCTTCGGATCTGCTCCCTTATCCAGGGGAGTGTTAGGCACGGGATGAACATCATTAGGAAGATATTCGCGGTGTTCATTTCTGTAGAGAAACGGAGGATAATAAGTATGTGCCTGACGCTGGCAATTATACCCATAAAAAAAATCAAACCCCATTTTATTCGGGGTGCTTACAGAACCGGGATAACCTAATCCCCACTTTCCAATACAGGCGGTAGTATATCCCGCCTTTTTCATCATGGCAGGAATCATCACCGTAGTAGCAGGAACGGGCGCCTGCCCTTCGAGGGTAGAGTCGGCAAGCATTGCCTCATGGCTCCAGACATTACCACGAGATGCCAGTTCCTCATTTCCACGGATATAGGCATGTCCGGTATGCAGTCCGGTAAACAGTACGCAACGGGATGGAGCGGATACGGCAGTGCCCGAATAATGATTGACAAACGTCATTCCACTCTTTGCCAAAGCGTCAAGATTAGGAGTTTCGATAAGCTGCTGACCATAGCAGCCCAATTCGGCACGCCCCAGGTCATCTGCAAGAATATAGATGATATTAGGTTTGTGTGGTGTTTTGGCTTTCGCCTGTGCACTCCCTAAAACGGGGAATGCACACGCAAAAGTGCTTATTTTTAATATTAAGTTAGTAGAATTCATTGTTATAAGATTAGTTGATTACAAGTCCTCGGGAGACATGATAGTATACTTATATATCTCAAGCTCTGCCAAAGCGAAATAAGGAATTCCATCTGTTGTTTCCGTCACCTCAAACCATACCCAACGCACAGGAGCCTTTGCCTGAACGATTTCGGAAGTATATATAGTGCTCACTGTTCCCGGCAAATCGGTATAAGAGGCCAGCAGGGTAGCTCCTCCTTTACTGATATCGACTGAATTGCCATCTACGAATTTTACTCCGTCGAAGAATGCTTCCGGGTCATAGCCAGTGCTGCCATATACATTCAGTGTTTTCCATGAGCGGTCGTTGGCACGATTGCTATTGGTCGACTTGAATGAGAACGCACTGAACTCTTTCCCCAAATCAATAACGATATAATGAGGTAATGCAACAGGTGTCTGCCATTGTGAATGGAAAAAAGTAGCCACGTCACCGTCTATCAAGGCAGAAAGCGGACGCGTTGTAAAAGGTGCATTGGTATACATAGCCGATACATTCAAAGGAATCACCTCTGGATTGGAGTACGTAGGCAGCGCGCTTTCCGCCTGAGCGGAAATGGTAAAGACGTTTCCTCCCGTATTTCCCTCGTTGTAGGTCTGTATTTTAAAGTCAATCTCACCATACCTATGCAGCAAATTATCCACCAGAAGAGAACTTGCAAAGGTGCTGATTTGCTTCCGGTATACTTTCCCCGTCTCAGGAATGGTATAATTTACTTCCACATATTTCAGGTTCTCGTCTTCAGGAAGAGTCCAGCTAAGTGTGATACTTCCGGGGCCAGGGGTAGCTTTTATATCTGTGATATCTGAAGGGAACGGATAATTATTCCCGTCCTCCGAGCATGACATAAGCCCGCAAACACCACTGAGTATGCATATTACAACAAATAGTATTCTTTTCATATTCTATAAACTTTTAATATTTAGGATTCTGTACCATATTCGGATTCTTATTTATTTCTGCACTCGGTATGGGCAACAGGTATTGCCGGGGAGCGTCAAATCTGCGTTGGTCCGGCAGTTCTATGATTTTTGCAAAATCCTGAAGGGTGGTGGCATTAATATCAAGCCCTCTCACCGGGACGTTGAAATAGATATCTCCGAGTTTCCAACGGCGGATATCCCAAAAGTTATGGTTTTCCTGATAAAGCTCAATCATACGTTCCTGACGAACAATATTGGTAAGCTGACCGTTTGGTCCTCCTTTCCCATCCGAATAATCCGAGAATGGATGTTTGGCATTCGCCCAGCTATCCTTGACAGCCGGAAGCCCTGCACGTTTCCTTACCAAATCCAGATAGGGCATTCCTTTTGCCGGATAACCTTCTTTATCATACCCCACACATGCTTCTGCATAATTGAGATAAAGTTCCGCCAGACGAATCACAGGCCAAGGAAATTCGTAATTATTTTCCTTACCACTTTCGGCTGCTGCCTGTCCGGGATGTACCGCTTTTTTATTCAGATACCCGGTCTTCGAATAGTTATTCGTACGGTCATCATAGAGTCCGCAGTTTTCATTCTTCAGGAATCCGGTAAGCCACTTCTTCCCTCCTGCACGTTTGGCATTAAAACTGGCTGCATATGCATCTTTTTCCTTCTCAGTCAGACATTCAAAATATCCATTCTGAAAAGCTACCCATGCATAAAAACGAGGTTCGCGGTCGAGGTGCATACGCAAAGTCTGTTTACCAGCTTCTGCAAATTCCATCCCTTCCGGTATGGTTACAATGTCGAGCCGGTTGGGGTAATCAAATTCGGGATCTTCATCAACAGGCAAACCGTTCTTGGTGTAGAAACGGTCAATCATGGTCATCGTAGGTGCTATTCCGTTCCATCCGCCTCCTTTCAGCCAGGGAATAGATTTACGCTGGATACTTAGCGGACCGGCTTTTCTGGTTTCTGCAAAAATCACTTCCCTACAGTTGTCTTTATCCATAAAAGAAAAACGCAGGGTACGGATGAGCTGATCCTTGGGTTCCGGCAAACTGGAGAAAGTGCCTGGCTGCATTTCATATAGTGAATAATTCTTTTCAGCAAGCTGGATAGCTTCCCAGGCCGCATCCGCTGCTATTTTCCATTTATTAGGATCATAAGTCAGGTTCATCAGCAATGTACCGTCATGGTTCTTGAAATCACTGTAATCACTATTTCCATTGAAAAGAGGCGAAGCCGCATAAAGTAACAAACGTGCTTTGAATGCTTTGGCTGCCGTAGAAGTGGCAAGTCCATATTCGTTTCCTTCCCGTGTTTCTGGGAGCCGTGCCGCCGCATCGTCAAACAGGCCGGCAACCCACGCCACACATTCATCATAAGGCATCCGCGAAAGATAATTCTCTCGTGGCGTATCGAACTTGGGAGTTTCTTTCACCAGAACAGTCGGGCCGTAGCATTTCATCAAAAGCAGATGAAAATAAGCAATCAGGAAATCTGCCTGTGCCGTGTAATCTTCAATCACAGCCGGGTCCATACCAGGAACTGTATTGATGTTCTCTTTCAATAAATAACATTGGCGAATGCCCTGAAACAAAGTGTTCCAATAGCTTAAAATTGTATTGTTGGAATCGTAGTTACCTTCTGCAAATTTCACGTATGCACACTGATTAAAAGGACTGATCGTTTCGTCACCGGTAAAATCCAGACAGTCATCCACATAATTGGACTGAGGAAGATATCCGTAACATGAGTACAAGTATTTCTCCGCTGCTTTAGGATTGGTAAACACATCCTTTTCCGTAGGTACCTCATTGGGGACAATGTCCAGGTAGTCGCAGGAGTTCAGAGATACTGCCACAAATAAGATACTGAGAATATATTTAAATGTCTTTTTCATAATACATCACTTTTATTTGTTGTTAAATGTCATCTGAAAACCGATATTGAATACACGTTGTGTCGGATATTTTAGTCCGCTTCCTCCTCCTTGTTCAGGGTCCCATAGGTCGAACTTGGAGAATGTCAGCAAGTTGTTTCCACTGACATATAGACGCATATTCTTAAAAGTATATCCTATTTCCGCATTTTTCAGCTTCAGGAAAGCGCCATCCCTCATCCAGTAATCGGACGTTTTAGTATTGTTCTCATTTGTATTTCTTGATAAGCGCGGATAACCGGCACCACTATTCTGATTATCCGGTGACCAATGGGCATCTGCTACCCATTGAAGTACATTACGTAATGAACTGTTCCCGAAAGGATGGAAATCACTGATAAACAGAGATGTCTTAGCTACTCCCTGAAAGAAGAATGAGAAATCCAGATTTCTCCACTTGAATGAAGGACCGAAACCATACACAATCTCCGGAACGGTCGGATTGCCCAGCCACACCCAGTCATCAGTATTGATGATTTCGTCATCATAACCACGTATCTTCGATATATTTTTATATTTGATATCTCCGGCTTTAACTAATTGTCCCAATTGCTGATTATAATTATCAGCTTCGGCCTGATCTATAAACAGTCCGTCCGAAAGATATCCCTTTACGACATTCATACTTACACCTACTCTCGACTGAAAAGGAAACGCAGGGGATTCATCGCAGGCAACAATTTCATTATGGGCATACGTGAATGTTCCTTTGAAATTGACGAAAAAGTCCTTGCCCAGCTTCTTATCATACCCCAGAGATAAATCAATTCCCTGATTTTTCATTTTCGCCAGATTACCGTATACGGCAGTGGTAGCGGTTCCCAAATAGTTGGGAATAGTGGCTTGTTGCTGGAAAATGTTCTTTCTGTTTTCCCGGAAATATTCTACTGTGAAATTCAGCGAACGAAACAGTTGTACATCCATCCCGACATTGAACTTTGCTCCTACTTCCCATGTGATACCTTCATTGGCATAGCGATTATAGGTAGGTCCATTCTGAGTATAATTCTGTCCGAGGCCGGTAGTGTACCCCTTACCGCCGAGATTGATTTGTGACATATAAATAAAACGCGCCCCGCCAATCTGGTCGTTACCTACCAAACCATACGAAGAACGTAACTTAAGTCTGGATACAGTGTTTCTCAGAGGTTCAAAAAAGCGTTCTTCACTGATATTATAACCCACTGCGATAGAAGGGAAAAGTCCGAAACGATGTCCCTTGGCGAAATTCTCAGAACCGTTGTAGCCGACATTCGCCTCAAGCATATACTTCTGGTCATAAACATAAGAAGCACGTGCCGCAATTCCTTGTTTACGCTGGGGAAGTGAGTTTATCACATTATTTCCCGGTGTGTTATTCACCAGTTCGTCCTGATTGTACAGCAACATAGCGCTGACGTCATGTTTTCCAAAAATACGGCTATAATCTATCATTGCTTCCAGATACACCCGGCGATTTCCTGAATTAGAGCTGGTAATACCCAGTGTGGTAGCCACTTCTTCTCCGATGCGACTGGTGTTATAGTCGTAGCTTCCATCTTCATTCTGGGTATAATCGGTAATCATGAACTTGTTCCAGTTTGAGGTACGCGCATTGTTTGTCTTAGCCCAGTTCTTAAAAGAAGCCAGTGCCTTAAAGCGTAATCCCTTGGTGATGAAATTCAATTTCTGCTCGTACTCAAGCGAAGCGATAACCGTACTTTCAAAATAATCATTATAGTTTGTTGTCGCCTGTGCCACAGGATTGAGGTAGTTACCAACCAAACGTTGCGTGCTGCCCCATTTCACATAGTTAGTTACCCCGTCGGGTTCAAAAAAAACCGGAAATTCTACGGGAGAAGTATCCATGGTGTTTGCAAAGATGCTATTCATACCCATATTAGGCTGTATACCATCCCGCAACTGCACATTGAGCCGAAGCGATAACCTGGCACTCTTACTCAAACTGGCATTGATATTGTTCTGAAAGTTATAGCGCATAATGTTGATATTGTTATTATAAGAGAAGAAGTCCTTAGAACGGTTCTTAAGCATACCATCTTCGTGCACTACTGTTATACTGGAGAAATAGTTCACCCGTTTCCCACCTCCCCGGATATTGAAATGGACTCTTTCTGTAAAAGAGGTATTTTTGAACAGCTCATTATACCAATTGACATCCGGGAAAACATAAGGATTCAGTCTGGCTCTTGTCCCGGCAATCTTGTCGGCAGTATAAGGCACATCTCCGCTTCCGTCATTGGCGACAGCTTCGTTGAATAATTCCATATAAGTGGCCCCGTCTACAAACTTCGGAACGCTGGTAGGTTGTTTCAATTGTCCTTCGATACGAAAATTGATGATAGGCCGGTCGATGTTGTACCCGGATTTGGTAGTGACAATCATCACACCGTTTGCACCACGACTACCATACATGGCAGTAGCTGTAGCATCCTTTAAGATTGAAAAACTTTCAATAATTTCAGGATCAAGGTTATTCAGGTCACTTGCCGATATCTGTACACCATCTAAAACAATCAAGGGATCGGTCACCTCACTCATAGTAGCAATTCCCCTGATCCAAAAGTTTGATCCGTCTACTCCGGGCTGTCCAGTCCGCTGAACAGCAACAACACCTGCCAACCGACCGGCAAAAGCATTTGAAAGACTTGTCACAGGGACTTTCAAGTCAGCCGGACGAACCGACTCAACCGAACCCACCATACTTGCTTTCTTCTGCCCTGTACCGTAGGCAGTAACCACCACTTCTTCTATCTCCTTCACGGACTCCTTCAATGTGATGGTAATATTAGAGCGGTTCCCAACCTCTACTTCCTGAGTGATGTATCCGATAAATGACACTTTGAGGGTAGCCTTGCCTGAAGGAACCGTAATAGAATACAAGCCGTCGACGTCGGTAATCGTGCCTGCATCTGTCCCCGCTACTTGTACCGATGCACCGATAATGGCTTCTCCATGCTCATCTTTCACCAGACCTACCACCGTTCTTTTTCCCTGTTGCTGGGCTTTGGGTGTAGATTCTTTTACGTTTTTCAGAATAATTTGCCGGTCATTGATTTCATAGTTGACAGATAATCCCTTCAATAATAAATCCAAAACCTGGTCAACTCGTTTATCCTTAACTTTGATATCTACTTTCTTGCTATTATCAAGCACTCCGCCATAATAAAGAAAGACAAATTCGCTTTCCTTTTCAATATGCTGTAAGATACTTTTTATGGGAGTATTATAAAACTCAAATGTGAATTTTTTATCTTGCACATATTTTGATTGTGCATAAGCTGATATTGATATTGGTATACATAAAAAGACTGTAAAGAGTATGATTTTTGATAAATTAGTAATCATACCCACATTAATCTGATTGTTTTTCATAACTTTGTGGAGTTTAAGATTAACCATTATAAATGGTTTAATTATTTTGCAATTATAAGCCGGATAGTACTGCAATATTATCCGGTTTTTTTGTGTTTTTCTTATGTCATAGGCTTTATCATTTTAGTGGATTAAATCTAAGTTATCATTCTCGCTTTTCTATATAGAATCCGGTTTCTATTTCTTTGTAACGAATGGGGGCTGTCACCGATATTCGCCGCAATATTTCGGTAAGCGGATAGTTCAGATCCAAGTTACCATACATTGGCAATTCTTTAACAACAGGATCAACAGAGATATGAATATCGAAATAGCGTTCCAGCTTCTGCAACACATTTCCCAGCGGTTCCGCGTTCAACACCAGCAATCCTCGTGTCCATGCAATATAATCAGAAGCTACGACGCTGTGTTTACCTTTGATGTTTCCTTCACATATAGTCCCCAATTCATTAGGCGCAAGTAGTATTGTCTTTTTAGAAGAATCTTTAAGCTTTACAGAACCACGAAGCAAAACTACTTCTGAAACCGAATCCTCACTATAAGCATTAACATTGAATGCCGTACCCAAAACTTCTACTTCAAAACGCGTTGTTTTCACAATGAAAGGAGCCGACTCATCACGTCGTACATCTATATATATTTCTCCATCAGCAAATATTTCTCTCCGTTTTCCAGAAAAAGAACGTGGATATACTACCCGACTACCAGAGTTGATATGCAAAACAGAACCGTCTGCCAACTGTAACTGAGTATGCTTACCTCTAGGTACTATGAGCTGATTGTATTGACTGGCCTGGTCCGACTCCCCGTCACATTTCTCTGATACTTTTTCCTTATCTACTAAAATCGATCCATCAGCCGAATAAGTTACATTAGTAGCTTTTTTCAGTGAGAGAACTTTCTGAGATGACATAATCAGTTGAATTTCATCTACCGAACTCTCCACTTTTGCCAATCTGGATGCTACATCCGAAATATCGTTTTCTCCTTTAAAATTATTAACGATTGCAAGTCCGAATACTAACAGCAGAACAGCAGCAACCGAAACGGAGATTGCTATCCTGAAAGAGTGCCGGCGCCGGTCAGCTCTGGCAGTCACAGCAATCTTTCTGCTAACAGAGTCCCACATCCTATTTATCTCATCGGCAGATGGTTCAACTTCCTGAGCTTTGAAATAGAAAATAAGTCCTCTGATAATACGATATGTTTTATGTTTATTATCCATTTTGTACCCATTTTATAATTAATACGGTATTATTGAAAAATACTACTCACTTTTTCTGAATAAAATTTCAGAAAATCTGTTTTTTAATAATAAGTCCGGATATAAGAAAGCACCCGGGAAGGATTCAGAAGTACTTGTAACAGTCTTGTTGTTAGATAATTCCAGCTTTTAAGAGGAATACTATCATCAAACTGTCATTTTTCATCAGACTGCGTAGTTTTATCAATGCCCGGCTCACTAAATTCATTGACGACTGCACATTGATATTCATTATCTCTGCTATTTCTTTGTGAGACAGCTCTTTGACGAAACGAAGGTACAGAATTGTTTTTTGATTGGAAGGCAGGGAAGAGAGAGCTTTTAAAAGTTGTTTGCTTAACTGCATATCCTCATCATTCTTTAAGAATAGCTGCTCAAACAAGTCATGTGATTCTGAAATATGGAAAGCAAATTCATCCAAACTTGTTGTTTCTTTCGATAAGAGCAGATTATCGTACAAGGTATTACGTAACGCCCTCAACAGGTAGGCACGGGGACTAACTGCCTGGGAAAGCTCTTTACTCTTATGTAATTTTACAAACACATCTTGGATACAATCTTTGGTCAGTTCTATGTCCTGACAGAATTTCAAACCATAATTAAGTAACAGCGCATAATGTCTTTTGTATAATATTTCTAATGCACGTAAGTTACCTTCAATTAATGAAGACCATAATGTCATATCATCCATTTCATTGAAGTTCATTTTAATTTTATGTCTTTTTTGGGTTTGTATTAGAATTAAAGGTAAATTATTACGAAACGAAATATATAATTAAAAAAGGAAGTATAAATAAATACCAATTCACCCCACTCCACAATATTTGCAGAGGGGGTAAAATTGGCTTCTCAGTTTATCTTATTAATAGTTTTCTTTCTTAACCTCGAAATAAGCCTGCGGATGCAAACATGCCGGGCAAACTTCGGGAGCTTCCTTACCGATTTCGATATAACCGCAGTTACGGCATTGCCATACCACTTCGCCTTCTTTAGCGAATACGGTCATATTTTCGATGTTGTTCATGAAAGCCAAGTATCTTTCTTCGTGGCCTTTCTCGGCGATTGAGATATTGCGGTACATAGCGGCAATCATCGGGAAACCTTCCTGTTCTGCCACATCAGCGAAATGAGGATAATCCAGTGACCATTCTTCATGTTCGCCGGCAGCGGCAGCGCGAAGATTTTCGAGTGTATTACCGATCACACCGGCCGGATAGCTGGCAGTAATTTCTACCATACCACCTTCCAGGAACTTGAACATACGTTTAGCGTGTTCCTTTTCCTGATCAGCTGTTTCTGTGAAGATTGCTGAAATTTGTTCGTAACCTTCTTTCTTTGCAACACTTGCAAAATAAGTGTAACGCATTCTTGCCTGTGATTCTCCTGCAAATGAAGTCAGCAGATTCTTCTCTGTCTGGGTTCCTTTAATGCTTTTAGTCATAATTCTAATCTATTTTAAAATTGGTTATTACCAAACGTAACTTGTCGTACTATTTATAACGCAAATATAAGCGATTTGTTCGTAATAAGCTCCCTTTTCTTAATGAATAAAAACTATCGATTCATAGATAAAACCTATCAACAATCAAATAGCATGTTGCTAAACATACTTATCTCGATTATTTTGCGTAATTTTGCAACCTCTACTTTGCAAAAGAGCAAATTATATATAATAATTCACAGAAATGAAGTTATTTGAATTTAAACCCAAATTGGTTTCTTGTTTAAAGAATTATTCGAAAGAAACGTTTATGGCGGACCTGATGGCAGGCGTCATTGTCGGTATCGTAGCACTTCCACTGGCCATCGCCTTCGGTATTGCTTCGGGAGTATCGCCCGAGAAAGGTATTATCACCGCTATTATTGCCGGATTCATCATCTCTCTGCTGGGAGGAAGCAAAGTCCAGATCGGCGGACCGACAGGAGCTTTCATTGTGATCATCTACGGCATCATCCAGCAATATGGCGAAGCCGGACTGATTGTGGCGACGCTTATGGCAGGTGTTCTCCTTATATTATTAGGAGTGTTCAAGCTCGGAGCCGTTATCAAGTTTATTCCGTATCCCATTATCGTCGGTTTCACCAGCGGTATTGCCGTTACCATTTTTACTACGCAGATTGCCGATATCTTCGGACTGTCCTTCGGAGGTGAAAAGGTACCGGGGGACTTTGTCGGGAAATGGATGATTTATTTCCGTCATTTCGATACCGTGAATTGGTGGAATACCATCGTAAGTATTATCAGCATCATTATCATTGCAATCACTCCCCGGTTTTCTAAAAAAATTCCCGGATCGCTGATTGCTATTATTGTAGTGACAGTGGCCGTCTATCTGATGAAAAACTATGGCGGAATAGATTGCATTCCGACCATCGGTGACCGTTTCACCATTAAGTCAGAATTGCCGGATGCCGTTGTACCGGCTTTGGATTGGGAAGCTATCAAAAATCTGTTTCCGGTAGCTATCACTATTGCAGTGCTGGGAGCTATCGAATCACTCTTGTCTGCCACCGTAGCCGATGGTGTGATAGGAGACCGTCATGATTCCAACACGGAACTAATCGCACAGGGTGCGGCAAATATCGTAGCGCCATTGTTCGGAGGTATCCCCGCTACCGGAGCTATTGCCCGTACGATGACGAATATCAACAATGGAGGTAAGACACCGATTGCAGGTGTTATCCATGCGATTATCCTTCTTCTGATTCTTCTTTTCCTGATGCCCCTTGCACAGTATATTCCGATGGCTTGCCTTGCCGGAGTACTGGTCATCGTATCTTATAATATGAGCGGCTGGCGCGTCTTCAAGGCTTTACTGAAGAATCCGAAGTCCGATGTCACCGTACTGCTGATCACTTTCTTCCTGACTGTTATCTTCGACTTGACAGTTGCCATCGAAGTAGGACTGATCATCGCCTGCGTACTCTTCATGAAACGTGTCATGGAAACTACTGAAATCTCCGTCATTACGGATGAGATCGACCCGAATAAAGAATCGGATATCGCCGTCAATGAAGAAAACATCATGATCCCTAAAGGAGTGGAAGTATATGAGATCAACGGCCCTTACTTCTTCGGTATCGCTACAAAGTTCGAAGAAACGATGGCGCAACTGGGAGACCGTCCGAATGTGCGCATCATCCGTATGCGTAAAGTTCCGTTCATCGACTCCACAGGTATTCATAATCTGACTACACTTTGCGAAATGTCGCAGAAAGAAAAGATTACCGTCATTCTTTCCGGAGTCAATGAGAAAGTATATAAGGTGTTGGAGAAATCCGGATTCTATGAATTGCTGGGAAAAGAAAATATCTGCCCGAACTTCAAGGTAGCGCTGGACAGAGCGGAAGAAGTCATGAAATAAAGAGATTCCAACATAAAGAAAGAGCCATTTTAATCCCGAAAAGCAGGAGATAAAATGGCTCTTTTTTATTTTAAGAGAGGGATTACCACTCCACTAAACTTTTAAAAACAAGCCACGTTTATACATCATTCTCAACAGGAAGAAAAGAATAAGATAGTTAGCAAAAGTAAGCCATACGGGATAATAATCTCCCATGTATTGTTTCAGTCCGTAACTGACTGAATCAGCAATGCAACGGAAGTTCACCACTTCGCCCAACAGATAAGCCGTGATGGAATTCATACCATACACTTTCAGCCAGTTCAACCCGCGGCTGTGTCCTTTATAGTCAATCCAATAATAAAATAATGCCATCAACAGAAAGCAATAACCACCGGATAGTAATGTCATACTACCTGTCCACAAACGCTTAATGATGGGCATCTGCAAACTCCAAAGCATCGCCAGCCCTACTAAAAGCACACCAATGACCGACAGAGTCTGTACCACCTTTTTACGATTCGCTTTCCCTTCTTTCATAATCTTTCCGGCAAAAGCTCCGAGCATGACAGTCACTCCGAATGTCAGACTGCTCCATATCCATGTGTAATTATAATAAGGTGAAAAGCTCCACGTTCCGTCCTCATTCCAAAAAACACCATCTCTGAAACGACCTAAGACCCATCTGTCCACCTGTTCGGCAAAATTTCCAGCCGGTGTGAAGTCACCCAAAAATGTCATGGGAATCCAGTATATGAAAAGCAACAATAAAGTAATTCCTATCTGCCACCTGAATGAAAAATGTAACTGAATGACTGCCGCAATAAAATAGCCGACAGCAATAGACTGCAAAGTATTTGAATAGAGATAAATATGTCTGCTGTCCAGTCCAAGCAGATTTCCCTGAACAATCATTCCGAAAATAAACAGCAGAAACACCCGCCTCAGAATCCTCCGATAGACGGGCCAGTAACTGCCGGACATACCGACGTACTTTGACAGTGAAAACGGCATCGAAGCACCTGTCATAAAGAGGAACAACGGCATCACAAGATCCCAGAAACGGAATCCCTCCCACACTTCATGATCAAACTGATAAAGGATATCATTGAGAAACGGCAAGTTCAACTGTCGTGCCAATGCCGCAAACACCGGCTGAAAGAAGACTAGAAGAAATAGATCAAAACCCCGAAGAATATCCAAAGAAGCAAGTCTGGATGTGTTATTCTCTGATAATTTACTCATAGTATTAACAAATTCATATTATTATTCAGTTATTGTCTCATCAAAAACATATGCTGTAAAGCGTCTTAATACAAATATATTCAAAACTTCTTTCCCCTGCAAGTACCTCGGAAAGGAAATGAATCATTGGAATAGAAGCTAAGTTAGAGTAAATCGACCAAAATCTGTCAGAGAATGACTAAATAGTATTATTCCATATTCAAATTAGGTTGTAATTTTGCCCTAGACCTAAGTGAAGTATTTGTCAAATCCTAATTAATAAAACAATAGTATGAAAAAACATTTTCTGATTTTTACAATCTCTCTTCTATTTTTCTCGCTTGCACAAGGCAAAGTGAAGCTCCCTGCCATGATGGGAGATCATATGGTACTCCAACAAAACAGTTCCGTTAAGCTATGGGGATGGGCAGACGGCAAAAAGGTGACTGTCACCACCTCTTGGAATAACCGTACTTATAAGGTATCGACAGACGATGAGGGAGCATGGCTGGTCAAAGTGGATACTCCTGCCGGAAGTTTTACTCCTTATTCTATTACCATCAGTGACGGAACCCGGGTCACGCTATCGGATATATTAATAGGGGAAGTATGGATATGCTCCGGTCAGTCTAACATGGAAATGACCATGAAAGGAAACATGGGACAACCCATCGACCATTCGCTGGAAACTCTTCTGAACGCAGGCAACTACCGCGACCGTATCCGTTTTATCACTGTCCCCCGAACCAAAGGAGTGAAAGAACGGACAGACTTTGAAGGAGCGAAATGGGAAGTTTCTTCGCCCGAAACCACTATGGATTGCAGTGCCGCAGGTTACTTCTTTGCCCGACAACTGACGGAAACGCTTCATCTCCCCGTAGGACTGGTCATCAACAGTTGGGGAGGGTCACGAATCGAGGCATGGATGACAGAAGAAACGCTCGCCTCCGTGGAAGGCGCAAATATAGAGGCCGCCAAAAATCCAAAGTTAGATACGAATAGCCGACTGCAATGTCTGTATAATATCATGTTACTGCCTGTGAAAAACTTTACGGCACGCGGATTTCTATGGTATCAGGGAGAGTCGAATCTATTCAACTATCAGATCTATGCTCCGATGATGACCGCAATGGTCCAGCTTTGGAGAAATGTATGGGAAGCACCGGATATGCCTTTTTATTATGTCCAGATTGCTCCGCACAAATATGGAAACAGCCGGAATATAAATTCCGCCTTATTGCAGGAAGCACAAATGAAAGCATTACAGACAATCCCCAACTCCGGAATGATTCCTACGATAGATGTCGGCGACGAGTTCTGCATTCATCCTCCTCAGAAAAATGTAGTAGGACTCCGGCTGGCCAATCTCGCACTGACTAAAACATACGGTCTCCATAAATTTCCATCTACCGGACCAATGATGACAAAGGTGGAATATTCCAAGAACAAAGCGATCGTCACGCTCGACAATGCTCCTTCCGGACTGGCACCGGGCAACTGTGAATTGGAAGGTTTCGAGATTGCAGGAGCCGACAAGAAATTCTATCCGGCAAAAGCACGGATTGCAGGTCGCACAAGAAATGTGGAAGTATGGAGCGATCAGGTCGCCCAACCGGTAGCCGTACGGTATGCTTTCCGTAATTATGTAGGAAACATCACTTTACGCAATACATTAGGGATTGCTGCTTTCCCGTTCCGGACAGATACATGGGATGATGTAAAGTAAGAGCTGATTAGCCTCTGTGCAGGGTATATATGCCCTGTGTACAGGAGCTATATATCCAACGCGCAGGAGCTATATATCCAATATGTTGGGCATATAGCTCCTGTATATTGAATAATAGTCCTTTTTCAATACACTATATTTTATTCATTCCTGCACAGTTTTGAACTAATAGAATAAAGATTACTATCTAATAGAATGATTCTCACTTCATAAAAAGAGTATTCAAATGAAGAAATCCCTAACCAGATTAAATATGGAGGTAGCAGACTGAAGGACTGCTTGTGAAAGTAATCCTTCCCGTCTGTCTCCCAAAAAGGATGCCAATAGTTCCCCACAGGCATCCTCTTTTATTATATATCAATGATTTACACGAAACACATTCTAGAATGAATGCATTCTCAGTTGCTTATCAACCAACATTCCGTCTTTCAGATTCAGATCAAACTTCACTTTACGTTTCGCTTTCAATTTCAGAATAAAGAGTTCTTCCGAACCTTCCAAAGCCTCCTGTTTTCCCATATTGACGAAAGTAGGATAGAGAGATTTCACACCATTCGTATGCAGGCGGTCATAAGTCAGATTTTCCATTGCTTTCATATTCAGCGGTTCCACGCCTACAAATTCATAGTCGCTCTGATCATAAGGCAAAGCAAAGCTAAGTGCATTAACCGAACGCAGATCATTACCTTTCACACGGATTTCAACGATTTCATCCTTCTGGTACTGCTTCTTCGGAGTGCTGATAGACAGAGAGCCGGATACTTTCTCCGTAGCTTTCCTGTCGACACCGCCGTTGAGCTGAGTGGCTACGACAGAAATATCATAAGCATCTATCAAGTCATTCATGTTGATATCGCCTTTGCTGATATAACCTTCAAAGTCTGAGTCGCCACGACGCAATCCGGTATAGTTCATATAAGAAGTCAGGTCATTGCGGTCGATCTTGCCATCATTGTTGATGTCGCCTTGCAGGTAGCTTGCCGTTCCCGGTACTTTGAATACGTAGATCTCACGACCTGAACCGTAGTTTCCTACACCTGCCGTAACGTTCAGTTTGATGTAACGTGCACTTGGACGCTCTGTGAAAGTAAATACTTTTACATCACCATTCCGCTGCCATTCGAATGCTCCGGCTTCCGTCCAGTTTTCTTTGTCCATACTGTAAGATACCGTTCCTTTCAGCAGTGTACCGTTGCCGGCATCCGCACGGGGCAGATAATGGAACTTATCCAGTTGGTTAACTGTTTTGAGGTCGATAACCAAATCCAATGGTATGGAGTTAACATTATACTTCGTATGCCAGGTATCTCCCGATTCGGAGAAGTTGAACAATCGGTCTACACCGAATCCTCCCTGCGATGCGGCAGTCGATTCGCCTCCAATGCCACGAATAGCAAATTCCAGCGGATTAGTCTTCGTTTTCACCTGAATCTCTGCCCATTCGGACACACCGTCTTTGTTGACAGCACGCACTCTGAATGCGTAAGGAGTATCCGCTTTCAGATCTTCAAACAGTAAGTGAGTATCCCGGATAGTCGTATAAAGCATTCCGTTAAATTCAATCTCATAGTAATCGGCATTGGGTACTTTGTCCCAAGTCGGTTGCAGGGTATATGCTTCTCTGTTCTGCTCGCTTACCTGAGCGTTTTGCGGTGCAGACAGAGTTCCGGTGCTTACCAAGTTCCGGTCGGCCGGTTCAAAGCGGAAACCTTCCACGTCCAGTTCGATACGATTGGCGGTAACGTCGGTGCTTCCCAGTTTGATGTGCAACAGCGGATTCTTTGTGATAACCACTTTCTCAAATTCACTTCCTTTGGTTGCAAACTTATTCAGATTGGGGGTTTCTTCGTACCAGAATACGTTTTCTCCATTCAGAAGTTCCGCTGCCGTGCTTACTTCCGTCAGTTTTACTTTCTTGTTGTTGATTCTTGCAGTCAGTTTCTTTGGTTTCTCCGTGACGTTGATGCGCAGTTCCGTCTTTTTATCTTTTACAAAACCATCGAAACTTCCGGCTGTGGGATGAATGGTGATAGTCACACGGTTCTTTGCGTCTACGTTCGATTCGATCAGAGTAGATACCGATTTCTCCTGACGGTAGGCTTCCGTCACACCGTCGTCGTCATATTCTACGGTTGCAGTATGGCGGTTCGGATAAAATTCATAAATGCGAAGTGAGGGGTCTATTTCGCTGACATTATTGTTAGGTTGTGTCATCGGAATAATAGCGCCGTTTTTTACAAATACGGGTAACTTCCAGACCGGAGTATCGAAGTTGCTGAGAATACGGTTGCCTTCGTATTTCTCTCCGCTGAAATAGTCTATCCAAGTGCCTTCGGGCAGATAAATTCCATTGCGGATATCATTGCCCTCTTTATCAGCTTTCGTATTCTGATAGACAGGGGCTACGAGAAAGTCAGTACCATACATATATTGGTAGCGGGTAGCCGTTCCGTATGTATATTCATTCGGATAGTCGAGGAACATGGCACGGATGAGAGGCATACCATCGACCGCTTCACGGGCAAAGCTATACGTGTAAGGCATCAGTTCCGATTTCAGTTTGAGATACATGCGGTTTATGGATGTAGCTGGTTCGCCTAAAGCATGGGGGTACTTTTCGTTGGCGCCCCAGCCATCCATATTCAACTGCATGGGGGTAAATGTTTTCCATTGGAAATCACGTATATTGACTGCCGCATTCCTTCCACCAAAGATACCGTCCATATCCGAGCAGATATTCGGTTGACCGGACAGACCGGAACCTATATAAGTAGGGATGTGAAAACGGATATATTCCCATTCGCCTCCGGTCTGGTCGCCCGACCAGATGCCGGCATAGCGTTGTGTGCCTGCCCAGCCGTCCAGTGAAATGATAAAGGGACGGGCATCATTGCCATAATAAGGCATAATATGTCCTACGTCCGCCACTCCGTTCAATCCGAAGGAATAGCCGGCTCCTACCCATGCCACGTCGGTTTTGAGTACACGCACACCGGCATCACGGACTTCTTTCACGATGTCACGTTGCAACAAGGCGCTTACACCTTCCTTCGGGTGCAGGTCCGACTGTGTCCAGAGTCCTATTTCCACTCCGTTCTTGCGGGCGTAGTCTCCCAGGCTTTTCAGATTGGCGATGTTGCCGTCCAACGTTTCCGTCTGTCCGTATCCGGCTCCGTAACCGTCGTTCGGCAGTAACCATCCGAGAGGCATATCATAATTCTTGTAACGGTCGATAACGGCACGTGCCGAGAACTGATAATTGTTCTTTTCACCATTCAGAGACTCTTTGATGCCGCCATTGTCTTTCTGGCTTTCTTTATAACGCTTTCCGTCTTCAAAGAGGATTCCTTTCTCGTCTTCCTTCCAGTAGTCACGGTTGTAGGCATTGAGATGTCCTTCGTAAAAACCGAATTTGGGCAACAAAACGGGGTTTCCCGTCAACTGATAAAAATCATTCAACAGGGAAACGACTCCGTCGTTGACCATATAGAAAATATCAAGGTAAGAAGAATTGTGAGACAGTTTCACTATGTTTTTCTCTGTTGCTCCAAAGTCGTATTCACCTTTCCGGAATGTGTACCACATCATTCCGTAACCATTGGTAGACCAGTAGAAAGGGGCAGGGGAGGCCACTCCGCCATCCGTCCAGCTATTCTGATTTTCGATAGCAATGACTTTGCCTTTATGAGAGAAACGTCCGTTTTGCACACCGCCTCCGTAGAAGTATTCTTCGGGATTCTCCTTTAAGGTTACAGTTACTTCTTTAGGACCGAATACCACCGGAGCGATTTCTTCGATCACACATTTGCCGGTTAACGGATTAAAGACTTTCATCAGTCCGGTCTGCTTATTCAGTTCAATCCGTACTTGGGCGGTGGTGAGGGTGATATATCCATCTTTCTCGTCCACCGAAAGTCCGGAAACTTTGCGTCGGGGCTGGTCTACAAGTATCTGTGCTTCAGGTTTCGCTTTGGGGTCACGGATGATGCCTCCGGAATTGTCCTGAAAGACACGGAAAATATTCTCTCCGTAAAAGTCGATAGTCATCCGTTGCTGGTTCGCGAACAGTACATCAACCGTCGTCGGGTTTATTTTCTCTGCACGAAGGATTCCCGAAGTCTGTTCCTGGCGGACGGATGCCGAAGAAACATCACTCTGATCCGATGCTGCGGATGCCTGTATGGAAGAAAGGGAAATCGGACATAAGAATAAAATGGCGGTAATACGCCTGAGATGTCGTAAAGAGATGGGGGTTTCTTTTTTCATGTTTTTATTTATTTAGTATTAGACATTAAGTGCCTTTGTATATTCTTTTAAAAATGGTATTAACTAATTCAGATGACATACTATAAGATTATTAGTGTCAGATTGTAAAATTACTCGTTTGGTAATAAATACACTTCATCTTTGGGTTACCCTAAATCAGAAGCTGCTTTATTATTATTTATTCACAAATCCCATGAGGATAAGCGGAGGTCAATAGCGTGTCACCTTATTCGTAGTCGATTTCAGATATTCAAAGCGGTTGATCAATTCGCCCAACTTCTTCGGGTATTTGGTTGCTACATTTTCCTGCTGCCCGATATCTTTTTTCAGATTATAGAGCTTATATCCATATCCCAGACCGATAAAGTCTCCGTCTTCCTTGCTATACGGATTATAATAAGGAGGAATCAGCGCCCAGTCACCCTGACGATAGGCGTAATTGAACATTCCTTCAATGACAAGTTCTTCACGTCCTTTCTTGCTCTTGCCCAAAAAGGTGTCCAAGGTATTTTCACTGTCCAGCTTGTCCGGATAAGACTGCCCTAACAAGGCGGCAAAGGATGCCAGCAAATCCATTTGGCAAACGAATGCATCGGAAACCTGTGGTTTAACTGCTGCCGGCCAGCGAAGCATAAAAGGTATACGTGTACCACCATCGAACATACTTGTCTTTCCTCCGCGAAGCGGACCGGCTATCTTATGGTCTCCTACCAGCTCCACCGCATCGTCTTTGTATCCGTCATCCAGTACCGGACCATTATCACTGGTCAGCACGACGATTGTATTTTCAGCCAATCCCAGTTTATCCAGTTCTTTCAGAAATTCGGATACACACCAGTCGGCTTCCAAGATAACATCCCCACGGGGTCCCATCCCCGACTGACCTACAAAACGTTCGTTGGGAACACGGGGTACGTGTGGTTGATGTAATCCGTAATAAAGAAAGAAAGGAGCATCTTTATGGTCATTGACAAATTGCTTCGCCTTGTCCAAAAACAATTCCGCCATTTCCTCATCTTTCCATTGTGCCGCCTTACCACCTTTCTGAAATCCGATACGGGGTACCCCATTGACTATCGAACCGGCATGTCCCACACTCGGGTGCATCCGGAGCAGTTCGGGATTATTCTTTCCGGTAGGTTCTCCCGGAAAATTCTGCCGGTAATCCACATACAACGGATCATTGGGGTCTAGCCCCACTACACGTCCGTTTTCGAGAAATACACATGGGACACGGTCGTTCGTTGCTGCCTGAATAAAGGAATAATCGTATCCTATTTCGGCAGCTCCCGGATGTACCTCTTTATTCCAGTCTACTTTACCGTCTCCCAATCCGATATGCCATTTACCTACAGAACCGGTAGCATATCCGGCTTGTTTCATCAACTTGGGTAAAGTAATCTTCTGGGTGTCGATAATTAATGCCGCATTGCCGGGCAGAATTTTTGCATCGGTATTTGTCCAGGGATAAAGACCCGTCATTACGGAATAGCGGCTTGGAGTAGAGGTTGCCGCTGTACAGAAACCTTGTGTGAAACGGATTCCTTCATTCGCCACACGGTCCATGCCCGGTGTGGAAATACGATGGGCACCATAACAACTCAAGTCACCGTATCCCAAATCATCGGCGACGATCAGGATTACATTTGGTTGCTGCTTGTCAGCCGGTCGTTCCTCCGGATGAGCTTGTCCGGCTGTCAGCGTAGCAGGCATTGAAGAAATGCCTGCCAAAGCATAAAAGGCTAAATTCGTGTTTTTCATGTTTTTAGTTATTAAAAATTAGGTATGTTATTAATCTAAGGATTTACTTTAAATCTAATCCGATATTCTTGTATCGCCAATGTATCCCTGACTCCTAACGAACTAACGACTTCAGGATTGAATTCGTTAAAGGTCTTACCTCCCATTTTTGAATAAGAATAATCTGTATATTCAGATATCTTGTACAATAAATAACATAATTCAATATCCTGATAAGAACCGTATGCTACCCTTACTTCTTTAGTTCTATATCCTCCATTCGGAATAGGAAACTCCGGATCATATCTCATAGGATATTTCAGCATTTTAGAATATATCGAATTAATATCACCTTCAAATAGAAAACCTAAACGAGAAGAAAATAAAAACTGACTGCCATTCTTTTCTACATCATAAACAAATGGGTCATCTTTAAATCTCACACTATCTTCCGAACAAAAACAAATAGGTATCAACGAATTCTTTATATCCATATTATCCGGAATACCCGGTAGAACAACATTAGAACTATATGCAAATTGCATTATTTTATCCGTATCATAAATTTCCTCTTTGTTCGTAAACATTCTGATATTGGAAACTTTCACTACTTCACTTCCATAAAGGGTTACAGGGAAATCTACTTCATCCTCTTTTTCACATGAAACACATATTATGGACAAAATCCCTATACTTAATATAGCTAAAATATTCCAATTCTTCATTTGAGTATATTTTGAAAGTGTTTTTCGGTATTTTATTTACTAATCAATATCTTATCCATCAATAGGATGCTGTTGCCGGAATTCCCGTTCGCTTTATCAATTCTACAATCCGGTCCAGTTCTTCATGAGTGGCTTTCTGCAGATCATGGTCGGGAGTCTCCCTGTCAATCGTATAGATCATTACCTGACTAGGAGCTATCTCCTTGACTGCTTCCAGCCAGGGGAGCACAAACTCATCGGATGTATTATTCATATCTTTCCCAAGGTAACTACCTTTCAGAAACATAGTCTGAATAATACAATTTCCTTTGAATTCTTTCATCTTTTCGATGATCTTCCTTACGGAATATTTCCCGTTGGGACGATCTAGGAGATGAATGTATTCTTCGTTCACCGTATCCAGCTTCAGGATATTATTATCTATCTTGTTCAATGCATCGAATACTGCAGGACGGTCAATGAAGGTAGAATTGCTCAATACACTTACTTTTGCATTCGGGAAATAGTGGTCACGAAGTGCCAGTGTATCTTCTATGATTTCCGGAAAATGAGGGTGGGCAGTCGGTTCACCGTTTCCGGCAAATGTGAGTACATCAGGGGCGGGACCGTTCTTCTGCATATCTTTCAGCTTTTCTTCCAGGGCGATGCGCACTTCTTCACGAGTGGGCAGATGCTTCTTCGGACGATGGTCGGCATTGAAGCCGCATTCACAATAAATGCAGTCGAACGAGCAGACTTTGCCGTCTTCCGGCAATAAGTTGATTCCCAAAGATACACCCAAGCGGCGGGAATGAACAGGGCCGAAGATGGGTGAAGGAAAAATAATAGTCATCTTTTTATTAATTGTTTTAATATGAGTTCAATATCAATACGAACGTTTATCACATCAAACTCACATTATTTTATCATTTACTATTTCATAATATCCAGAGGCAAAGATACTTTAAAACTTAATACGGAGTTGCATTTGTACGTCAGCTTTTTTATTTCCAAGGATTAAATCATTGCCGGAACCTATTTCATTCCGGTCGAGATAAACGGTTTCTCCGAATTTAGTTATAAACATCCAATGTTCATTCGGTTCATATCTCAGACGAACGGCACAGCGAAATCCACGGCCTTGAAAGGAGGGAGTGTAAAATGTATAAAGCAATCCCTTCTCTGATACATATACCCGCGAATCATAGTCGTCTGTAGAAAAATAACTGCCTTGAACGTCAGCAAACAGCCTGGTCCAAGGCAGTTGGGAGGACATCATTTGTGTAACTTGATATCCTTTACTAGCAGCCCTGTCTTGAGAATGAAAATGGTTGTAATCTAAAGTTGTACGACAGCTAAACACATCTCCATAAAAATAGTTCAAACGATATCGAAGTTGGTGATGAAAAATAGGAAGCGTTAGGTTTTCTTTGCTACCTGTCAAGTCACGCTCTTTCTGTTTATAACGATATTTCAAGTACATTGTCAGATTACTGTGCGGAGTAAACGTAGCCTGAAGCAATCCGTCCATACCTCGGGAAGGTTTACTGATCCGGTATTTCTTCCACGGGAAAGAAAACAGATCGAAGGAAGCAAGGACGTGCCAATGGCGGAAAGGGGAAGTTTCCAACCCCAGATAATATCCCTGTTCGTTTTGAACCGCACTTCCTTCTCCAAAAGAATGGGCGAACATAGCCCAATAATTATATGAGTAGTATCGTTGTACGATCATCAACTGAGTTCCTTCCACCGGTGAATACTGAAGACGGTTCAAAGTAGCACTGCCTTGTTTTCCCATAGCCGTCTCTCCTTGGAAAGAAAAGCGATGCCAGCGGTAAGCATAGTCTATTCCTAAATTGTAGAACTGATTTCCATGAATGTTGTATTGGGAATAACCTGTTAATTGCGGTTCATAAGGTCGGTTGAAAACATAGTAAATACCGGTGATACCCAGCCGGATACGGTTCTGTTGATAACTCATGTTTCCACCAGTCAGCTGCATGGTGAATACGTTCTTCTTATCGACTTCTTTCTGACTGCGGTGTAGTCCGGTTTTGTAGATAGAAGTTATTTCGCCATCGGTCAGCACACCGTCCAGCGAACGGTGTGAGTAAAAGCCGGATATACTCCATTGCTTTGTAATGCTTAAGGTTGCCGCCGCTCCCCGAAAATAATTAGTTTCGTCAGTAGAAGAATGTTTCCTGATTCCTCCGCTGCGGGTGTTGAAAGAAGAAGCATATACGGTCTTTCCCAGTAAGTAATCCGTGCTGATCACCAATCCCTGTCCGAAACTTAACCGATAGTTACCAACAGCCAATGTTTTTAACCGCCCACAATCTTTGAGTAAGAGATAAAAAGAATAATAATCATACCCTTGACGATTGTGCAGAGCAAAGAAAGGTTCTCCGGCATCCTTCTCCGCAACGAAACCTGCATAGAGCTGGTCGCGATAACGGAAAGCATACTTAACAGAGTTATAAACAGAAGGTCCCAAATAGGTATGTTCATAACCTTTTCGCTTGTAAAACGGTATATCTATGCGAGTTATCACTTCATTCTTTCCATACTTCATTGCGCTTTTCAACATAGTTTTCCACCGAAAAGACGACTCATTGTTAATAGCTTTGATACATACGAAAGGCAATAGATACTGAATAGTCTGCCTGTCCATATCCTCTATCAACTGAAGTTCATAAAGAGTTTTCATCTGCCCATGCACGTATATATAGGCTAGCAGATGTTCAATCTGAATATCACTGAGAAAAGGAAATTGTTCCAGTTGTTGACGGGTAGCCCGGTTTAAATCTACAGGTTCGTGAAGGCGGACGGACAGTTCTTCCAGTTCATTCTCCCAATTGGGTTCATTAACAGCATTATCAACACTATTATTAACAGATAAATCTTCAAAAATATCTTCTATAAGACTTTGAGAAGGGTTTTGAGCACTACAAGCAGGAATAATGAACAGGCTGTTTATAATACTTATCAACCGAAATAGTTGAGTAGTTTTCATCAATAAATTATTTGTTTACACCTTGCGTTTTTACAGACAAGGGCGCAAAGATACTTTAAATAGGTTAACGTCTAAAAGAAATGTCTGAATAATAAAATTTTAATTCTATTTTTGTAACGTGAAAAGGAGACTTAACATAGTAATAATGATGGCGTTTGCTATAGTCTGTTCATCGAAGATGCAGGCACAAGACAAGCAAAGCATCAACGGATACTTGGTTCCAATGTGTATCTACAACGGAGATACCATTCCATGTGTCCAGTTAAGGACTGTTTATATCTTCCGCCCGCTAAAATTCAAAAACGAAAAAGAACGGCTAGAATACTACCGCCTAGTACGTAACGTAAAGAAGGTATATCCTATCTCCAAAGAAATTAACCAGGCTATTATTGAAACTTACGAGTATCTTCAGACATTACCCAACGAGAAGGCTCGCCAAAAACATCTCAAACGGGTGGAAAAAGGACTGAAGGAACAATATACCGCACGGATGAAGAAACTCTCTTTTACACAAGGCAAACTCTTGATTAAATTGATAGACCGCCAAAGTAATTCCACCAGTTATGAACTGGTGAAAGCTTTTATGGGACCTTTCAAAGCAGGATTCTATCAGACGTTTGCCGCACTGTTCGGTGCCAGTCTGAAAAAGGAATATGATCCGTTGGGAGAAGATAAACTGACGGAAAGAGTTGTGCTGCTGGTAGAGAACGGACAAATCTGATTCACCTTGTCATAAGGTTATCAACGTTGTTATTAACCATCATATTTCTATTAAATCCAATTCCACTATCACCATAGGAAAATTACCCCGCTTTATCTGACTTCTAAGGTATTAACAGTTGACCTGTCAGGTGTTAATAGTCTGCATGACAAGTATTAACAGTTGAGAAGTCAGCTATTAATAGCTGTGATGCCATCTGATAACAGCTTGAAACAGGATGGTTAATAAACACTGAATCAATCAGACTCAACCAAGAGTAAGTTGCTACAATATTCTTATCATCACACATAATTATGAACAGAAAAAAATAGTTGGTTAATAGCAAGTTAACTATGATATCAACCACTTATTAACTAATTATTAACCGACTGATTTTACACCGTCAACGCAGCTTTTTGAACAAATCCCAGATGACAATGCCCGTTGTTACAGACACGTTCAGAGAATGCTTGGTACCATATTGGGGAATCTCGATACAACCATCCGAATGATCAATCACTTCCTGTTGCACCCCTTTCACTTCATTTCCCATTACGATAGCGTACTTCTTCGTCTTGTCCAGTTCGAGTCGATCCAGCATAATGCTGCCTTCCGCCTGTTCTATCGAATAAACAATATATCCTTCTTTACGGAGGTTATCAACAGCATCAACAGCGTTATTAACATACTTCCAGTCAACAGTGAACTCTGCGCCCAAAGCCGTCTTATGCATTTCGGGGTGGGGAGGGGTGGCCGTTATTCCACACAGATAAATACACTCGATACGGAAAGCATCCGACGTGCGGAATACCGAACCTATATTATGCAGGCTACGAATATCATCCAGCACTACCACCAAAGGCAGTTTTTCTGCCTGTTTAAACTCTTCGGCACTGATACGGTTCAGCTCTGTTATTTTCAGTTTTCGCATACGTTGTCCATTTATTACGTTTCGGTTGCAAAGGTAGTTCTTTTCTGTTAACAGAGGTGTTGATAACGGTTTAAAACCTGTCAAAACAATCGGGAAAGAATTTGAAAAATAATTCTTGCATTATTCAAAAGAAGGTATAAGGGGCCTTCATTATGAACATTCCAAAAAACAAAGACGAAACTTTCTATGCAGACATCAACATATTTTTCAGCACTTATCTGCCTGTTTATATCCATAAAGTTTTTAACTTTGCACTTTATCAACAGGGAGTTAATAGCAAACTCCTATTTGACGGCATTTAACGATGCTTTCATTGATAATGAAGCAAGTAGAATAGAATATCTTGTCCTTTACATCAGTTCATAACCAACTCATAAAACAGAAGTATGGACTAATAACTTATCCGGCAAGAAAAATCGTATTTATTTGCTAACATTATTAACAGGCTATCATCACTAACAAAGGATTTTTTTAAAAGGAAAGAAATAAGAATATTATTATGAATGAACTCATAAAGGCTATTAACGAGCTAAAGAAAGAAAAGAATGCAATCATTTTGGGACACTACTACCAGAAGGGGGAAATACAAGACATCGCTGATTATGTTGGCGACAGTTTGGCATTGGCTCAATGGGCAGCCAAAACGGAAGCGGATATTATTGTGATGTGTGGCGTTCACTTTATGGGGGAAACGGCAAAAGTGCTTTGTCCGGACAAGAAAGTGCTGGTGCCCGACATGGCGGCAGGTTGTTCGTTGGCGGACAGTTGTCCGGCGGATCAGTTTGCGCAGTTTGTCAAAGAGCATCCGGGGCACACCGTTATTTCGTACGTGAACACGACAGCTGCCGTGAAGGCGGTAACGGATGTGGTGGTGACTTCCACTAATGCCCGGCAGATCGTGGAAAGTTTTCCCAAAGATGAGAAAATAATCTTTGGTCCGGACCGGAATCTGGGAAATTATATCAACTCAGTTACGAACAGGAATATGCTGCTTTGGGACGGAGCCTGTCATGTGCACGAACAGTTCTCAGTGGAAAAGATCGTGGAATTGAAAACGCAGCATCCGGAAGCATTGGTGCTGGCACATCCCGAATGCAAAAGTACGGTGCTGAAACTGGCAGATGTGGTAGGGTCTACAGCTGCACTGCTGAAGTATGCGGTGAACCACCCGGAGAATACGTATATCGTGGCTACCGAATCGGGTATCTTGCATGAGATGCAGAAGAAGTGTCCGCAGACAACGTTTATCCCCGCTCCTCCGAACGATAGCACCTGTGGATGTAACGAGTGTAGCTTTATGCGGTTGAATACGTTAGAGAAGCTCTATGAGTGTCTGAAGAATGAGTCACCGGAGATTACCGTAGATCCCGAAATAGCGGAGAAGGCAGTGAGGCCTATTCAGCGGATGCTGGAGATTTCGGCGAAGCTGGGATTATGATAGGATATACAAACGGTACCTTCCAATATACTGGATGGTACCGTTTGATGTATTGGAGTGTACCATTCCGTGTATCAGATGGTACCGTTCTTTGAGATGTAATTATCTCATTTAAATTTTATTCATAGCGATATTAGTTTTCTGCTTCCAAACGAATAACGAATCCACCGCCTTTTGCCATATTTATATTCAATATAGTTTTACTATCCACTGTTCTTTTCTCTACCATGTATTCTTTAGGTTGCTTGTAGGAGTTCGGAGCGTCTTTAAAGATAGTTGCCTGATAGGAGACATTGTCTTTCAGGAAGCTGAGGTTCACTTCTGTAGAACGGGCATCCCAGTTGGTCATTCCGCCCACATACCAGTCATTGCCTTTTTGTTTGGCTGTCACGATGTATTCGCTTAATTTTGCTTGCAATGGCAAGGTCTTATCCCAAACTGCGGGAACTTTGGAAAGGAAGTCGAGTACATCCGGATATTTATTGTATTCAGTGGGTGAGTCACATAAATAAGCCATCCATTGGTCGTAAATGACAAACATGGACAATTCATGCGAACGTGTTCCCATGCTCATGGGCGGAGTATTATCTATATCCATCGGTCTGAATTCATCCTGAGTGACACTTCTCATGGATCCCGGAGTATAATCTGCCGGTCCTGCCAACAGGCGGATGAAAGGAAAACGAGTGTGATATTCGGGAGTCAACGTCTTTTCCCAAAAGTTACATTCCGCTCCTCTTACTGCTTCATAGTTCAGTATATTGGGATACGTGCGATGCAATCCGGTAGGGACTGGGCAACCGTGGAAAATAGCTACCATTTGCTTTTCGGCCAGACGTTCTGCAAATTCTTTTCCCCATCGCATGGCTATCTGGTCATTCCGTTCGAAAAAGTCGATCTTTGCTCCGGATACACCGTAGCTGTGCATTTTAGCGATCCAGTCGCTCGGATTCTCTCTGGCGCAACTAGCCCATGTCCAGACGATAATCTTCACATTCCTTTCTTTGGCGTATGAGCATAGTTCTTTGATGTAATCTTCGGACCATCCGGCATCCAAGGTCATATATTCGATATGATTCTTTGAAGCCCAGTCTACGTAGTATTTATATAACTGGAGAGAAAGCTGCTTGTTTCCACTGGGGAAGTCAACACCTTCCAAAACGGCTTTGTGCCACCATTCCCATGCACTCTTTCCCGGTTGGATCCAGGAAGTATCGGTCAGACGGCAAGGATCGGCCAGTTTGTATACCAGTTCGTTGTTCAATAATGATTTGTCATCTTCCGAAACGATGATGACACGCCACGGAAAACTACGGTTTCCATCAGTCTTTGCGATGTAATTCTCTCTGGTAACAACCAAATGATTGGAATACCAGTAGTAAGGATTGGAAGGATCGGAGTCTATTGTTTCTTTTGGGTAATTAGCCCATTTTCCGCGCATGGAGTTGTAGCCGTTGGATTCCATATACAAAGCCGGATAATCATAGGTATTTGATTCTGTTACGACCACTTTATAAGGAGAATCGGGATATTCGTATAATACCGGAGAAACAGCAAAACGTTCGTAAGGAATTTCCAACGGACCTTTGTAGACTTTATAGAGTCTTTCAAAGTTTCTATATCCTTGATGCACCTGATGGGTACGTCCGGATTGATCCGTTTCGCCGGAATAATTAGCATCGCATTCCGGATAATAGATGGTTGGGGTGGAAGCAAAGTTGAAAATGGCATCTTCACTGATGATTGTAATTTCTCCGTTGAGACGGGTGACGAAATGATAGGCCACTCCTTCATCATAAGCACGTACTACAAGGTCGCAACTGTCGTTGAAAGAAACGGTAAGTTCATTATATGTATCCTGTAATTCTTTGTTTTTACCAACAAGGACGTCTATAGTCTGGTTCACCTTTCTTTTCTTTACCGACTTTACACTTCCGTTGCCGATTACTCTTCCGTCCGCCAGATGTAATCCGATGGGAGAAGGAAGTATAAGTTGTGTATTATCGTACCATACTTCGTATTGGGTACCTTTGTCTATTTTCAGTTTAATCTTCAGTTTTCCGTTAGGAGAAACCGTTTCATATTTCTCTGCCTGTAACGTGCAGCTTAAAGAGAATAAACAAAGGAGTATTAAATAACTGATTTTTTTCTTATCCATATAATTGTGGTTTAATCTTTGACAGATATTTCTATTTATGAGTTTGTTATAACTTGTCTTTCAGAACAGAGACTACCTGCTTTGCTAAAGCTGAATATCCTGCATCAACCGGATGTGTTCCGTCTCCGCCTGCATAATATTCGGGATGGTCGATTACTACTTTCCATAAGTCGTTTACTTCTATGCCGGCACGATTGATATGTTTCAGTGCAATCTGATTACGTACTTTCAATCGTTCGGTGACAGGAGCAAACTCTTTCATTCCTTCTCCGGTACGGACAGGAGTGGTGGTTGCCCAGATCAACTTGGCTTTAGGAGCGTATTTGCGAATGACTTTGATTAATTGAGGGAAACTTTTATCATATTCTTCTTCTGTATAATCAAACCCGTGCAAACCATTATTGAAATGGATAACGTCGAACTTTGTATTTTTGAGTACTACGGCCAGTTCTTCGATTAAAGCCGGATCACCTATACTTTTCGAATTGGAGAGCCGCCCTACATATGCTTTTTCTTTCAGAGCTGCTTCTACTTTTCCGTAATATCCGCGTGTGATGGAATTTCCGATAAGCAATACGTGTGGAAGATCTGTTTTGTTAGCTCCGGGAATCCAGATGTCAGACCATTCGATATATTCGCGTGCAATCTTTTGTTGGGCAAATACGGGAATACACAAGAACAATAAGATAAATGTAATTACGTGTTTCATGATAATTGGAATAAATGAATAAATTTGATGTGCCAAAAGTAGTCAAGAATAAACTATTGAGTATATATAAACAGAGCAAAAAATGAAAGATTTGCAGCAAACGGTTTATTTAAGTGCTTTATGGTATATGTTTTTTAATGTACATATAATAAAAAAGAAATGCGGAGAATACTAATCTTTATTTAGAATCAGTATTTCCGCATTTACAGTATTGAGGTGACTAATTAATAATATCAGCCTGTCCTATAGAAAAGATTATAATTCTACTGTTTTTTGTAAACAGATATTGTCGGAAGATTTTCCTACCATGAAATTATAGGTTCCCGAAGGTGTATAGAACTGTTTTTTCTGATCATCCCAAAGACGTAATTCTTCTTTTGGAATTTCGATAGATATTTGTTCTGTTGCCCCTTTCTTGATATGAATGCGTTTGAATCCTTTTAGTTGTTTCAATGGAGTCTTGATTCCCAGATCGGGGAATTGTATATATACCTGAGCTACTTCATCGCCATTATATTTGCCACTGTTCTTTACAGAGAAATTTAAAGTAATGTTTTGACTATCTTGTTTGATGTTCAAATTGCGATAATCGAATTTGGTGTAGCTTAATCCGTATCCGAATGCATACAACGGTTTACCTTCGAAGTACATATAAGTACGGTTATTCTTTACATTGTAATCATTGAAAGCCGGAAGATCTTCAATGCTGTTGTAGAAAGTCAACGGTAAACGGCCGGCCGGGTTATAATCTCCGAACAGTACTTCTGCTATCGCTGTTCCGCCTTGTTCGCCCGGATACCATGCATCAATGATAGCCGGTATATTCTGATCCATCCATCCTATTGCCATGGAGCTACCTGCAACTAGTACAACGATTGTATTCGGATTGGCTTTATATGCTTCGCGAATAAAGATCTGCTGATCTTTTGGTAATTCAATAGAACTTCTGTCCTGTCCTTCACGTTCGATAGATTGATTGATACCCATTACTGCGATCACAACATCCGATTCACGAATCACTTTTGAAGCATCACCATACATGTTCAGCATATCATATTCTTCCATGCTAGGTACACGCCAATGAAGTCTGGCAATCGCATCCCCTCCATTATCGAAATATTCCGCTTTCAACTGATATTTTTTTCCTTTTTCCAATTTCATAGAAGCTTTTTCTGTACGTGCGCTATGTACATTCCAGTCGTCTATGATTAGCTGGTCGTCAATATATAATTTGCAGCCGTCGTCACTGGTGAAACTGAACACATATTCGCCGGATACACTCGGAACTAGTTCGCCTGTCCAACGGATAGAAAGCGGAGATTTAGGCAGGAACGGGTCCGGAGCCTGATTCTTTGGTTCGAAGTTAATTCCTTTATCTATGCGGGTTTTAGGAGTGCCTTGAAATGTAGGATTGTCATAGTATTCAGCTTTTAATCCGTTAGGTAAATTAATCGGAGAGATAAGCTGATAACCTTCTTCCGAAGATACCCATGGTGCATGTACCACTTTTATTTCATTACCTACCCGATTGCGGATACCATCCAGTACGGATACCGGAGCATTGACCGGGGTTCCGCTGTAATCACCAAATTCGCAGTTAGCAGCATTGATACCGACAACAGCTATTGACTTGATTTTTTTCGCATTCAGCGGAAGAGTATTCTTTTGATTCTTAAGTAATACAATACTTTGGCGGGCAGCTTCGAGAGCTAACTCTTTATGTTTTTCGCAACCTACGATTTCAGGAGACAGATGATTGTACGGATTCTTTTCCGGATCATCAAACATACCTAAACGCATCCGTGCACGTAGCACATGGTAGGCGGCACTGTCTATTTCGGCAGTGCTGACCATATATTGTTTGTATGCATTTAATAGTGGAGCTCCAAAAACATAGTCTCCACATTCTAAGTTCAGGCCGGCTTTGATAGCTATCATGGCAGCCGCTTCCGGAGTTTTCACATAACGATGGTCAGTCATTAATAATCCGGGAGCACCACAATCGGATACGATATACCCGTTAAAACCCCAGTCTTGTTTTAATACTTTATTCAGCAACCAGTTATTGGCAGTACATGGCACACCGTTGATGGCATTATAAGCCGTCATGATGGATTCTGCTTTTCCTTCGCGAATACATTTCTCAAATGCAGGGAGATAGTATTCTCTCATGTCTGTTTCAGTGATGGCAGCATCACAATAAAAACGATTATGTTCTTCGTTGTTGGCAGCAAAATGTTTGGGAGTAGATACGGACTTCAGATAACGGGGATGATCTCCCTGCAATCCTTTGACAAATGCTGTACCCAATACTCCTGACAGGTAAGGGTCTTCTCCATATGTTTCCGGAGTGCGTCCCCAACGAGGATCACGGGCCATATTGACAGTAGGTGACCAGAATGTTAATAAGTCACTGAACTGGTCTTTTTGTTTCTTTCCCCGTTCCAGTTCATTCCAGCGGGCACGGGCTTCATCTGAAATAACACTGGCAATAATATGATGTAACTCAGGATTCCACATACTGGCAAGTCCGATCGCCTGCGGGAAAACAGTAAATTTTCCCGGGCGGATGATTCCATGTAATGCTTCATTTCCCATATAATATTTATCAATCCCCATGCGCTCGATTCCAGGAGAAGTGGCACGCAGCAGAGAGATCTTTTCTTCTATGGTCAATTTGGACAAAAGATCCTGTATTCTTTCATGTATGGGAGCATTCATATTTTTGTATAAATCCTGTGCCATTGACACAACCCCCAACTGCATGAAGATTAAAAGTAAAATTAGTTTTTTCATTCTATGTTATTTTAGTGTTAGTTATTCATTAATCTGATCGAGTGTGACACTACGTAAAGAGCGCATATCGACGATTTCCCATTTCGATTCGCCTTTGAAGCGGTATTTGTATTTGAAGTTAAAACGCTGGCGTTTCTTTCCGCCATAAACGTCTGCCAATTCATAATTTCCATAATAATCGGGTTGTTCTTCGTTGATGGAAGCAACTTCGATAAAGTCTGCATTGTATGGCTTCATCGTCAGGCTATTATCTTCGTTCACTGTAACTATGATACCGTTCTTTTTGATTACTTCTTCATTTTTTTCGTATCCCTTGATACCGGCGAAAATGCGGAATGAGTTTTTCGTAAGCGGGTGGAATGTTTGTGAAGCGGCTGCATCACGTTCGGATTCCCCTTCTTTCTGTAGTTTTCCGGCAGCATTGTAGATAGTCGCTTCGTCTGTTCGGGCATAGAGATTTTTCATTTGTACCTGATAAAGTACTTGCGACTTGTCCGGATTGACAGAATAGGCTGATACACTTTTGATACGCAATGGGATCAGGTAAATCGAATCCGGTGATAGTCCTTCCGGCTTTACCTGAATCGGCATTACATTGTAGGTATCAGGGCTTCCGGCTTTCAAAGTTACTCCCATCTGAGCGATGGAGTAATACTTTGAAGGAAGCTCTTTAGCGTATTTTGACTGGTCAATATCGTATTTGATTTTATTATAACTCTGCAATACTTCCGGAGCATATTCCAGTGTAACGTCCACATCCCGGTCGATTTGGAGCGAGCCGCCACAGTTGATAGAAATATATCCGGTGCTTTCGGATTGGTTGAGGTCGTGCATACCAGTATATACCAAGTCATTGTCGCTGATGATACAAATCACCTTTTGTCCCATTTCCTGTTCGAAGTCAAAAGGTTCGCAGGCTGCCAGAGCAAACATTGCCAGAAAATAACCGGCTTTTTTTATCATTGTTTTCATTTGATTATCTGTTTTACTGATGATTCAAAGTTAGTTGTTATATCCCGGATTCTGATCTAGTAATTTTACTTTTCTCAATTCGGATTTGCTGAGAGGTAAGAACAACAGTTTTCTGTGTACTACACGGTCACGGTAATTCTTTTCGTCTACTACGGTACGTTGGTAGAAGCCACCGAATTCATTGGCTGCAATGTTGAGGCCCATGATAGGCTCTGAATCCACGTCTTCGTAAATACCCCAGCGGCGTACATCGTAGAAGCGTCGTCCTTCACCTAAGAATTCTACCATACGTTCGCGTTTGATTTGCTCGAACATTTCTGTAGGGCTTTCCAGTTGGGCCTGAGTGAGCCCCGGTAGTCCGGCACGATAACGAACTTGGTTGAATGCTTTGGCGATTTCGTTCATGTCACGTGACAAGCTGTATGATTCGCCTGTAGGCAAAGTAATGGCATGAGTTGTGGTCAATTGATTCAATGCTTCGGCGTACGACAGTAATATTTCGGCGTAACGGATAATAGGGAATCCTTTCTCATAACGTTCGCTGCTGTTGCCACGCCATGCATCATAAGAAGAAATGTATTTTTTAATCACATAACCTGTAGGAGTGTAGTTGTCGCTACCCACTGTTCCTGCATATTTGCCGGCGTTGCCGTCCATACAGTATTTCACGGTTTGCAGACGGTAAGAGCCGTCGGTAGTCGATGAAGCAGGCCAGTAACATCCGTTGAAACCGACACAGGCGTAGAAGCGCATTTCACGATTGGCATACATTTGCCATACTCCGCTGTTGAGGTGATAGTCTGAAAAATCACGCGGTCCGGAAGTAAAGTCGTTAGGACCTTCTTTATATTCTCCGACTGCCATAGCTTCTTCGATTGTCTTTCCATCTTCCATACGATAGGCATCAATCATTTTCTGCGTTAAGCCCATACCGTTATATCCGCCCATATATTGAGGGAATGACTGTTGGGTGTATCCTTTTACTTCTTCCGAGATACGTCCCCAAATGATTTCGTTGTTATTTTTAAACGGTTCATCTCCTGTAAACATGTAAGAATAAGATTTGAACGGGTCGATTCCACCGGCTCCATCAGGGAAGTTTTCTGTAGGAACACCTGCAGGTAGTTGCGGAGTATTCTGGTCTTTACTCACTGTAAATAGTTCGTAGACATTCATATCAATGACACGTTTGCAGGCAGCGGCGGCTAATGCCCATTTCTCTTCACTATAATTTGGGTTAACGTAATATTCTTTATCGTAAGTACGTTTCCAGTTGCCGAAGTAAAGGCGGGCAGTGGATGTTCCGTTGAAAAGCGGTGAAGCGGCATGTAAGCGTAGGCGTGCTATCAATGCGTAGGCAGCTCCTTTCGTAGGACGTTCAAATTGTGCGATAGAAGCTTTCAGAGGTAGGTAAGCCGCTGCTGTTTCCAGTTCGGAGCAGATGTATTCCACTGTTTCGTCATAAGTAGCACGATAAGTATTGTAAGCTGGACCTTCCAGATTACTTTCAAATATTTCGTCGCCTACAAGAATAGCAGGACCGCAAGTCATCAGAATATGATAATAGGCGTAACCGCGCAGGAAGTGAATATAACCGGTATAGTTACGGCGGTCGAGTGCTGTCATGTCCTGACATTCGTCCATACGTGCCAGCATCAGATTGGCCTTACGGATTACTTTGTACATATCACTCCAGATATTCATACCTCTCAAATTATCAGGATTCACATATCCTAATGCAAAGGCTGATCCACGGAAGATGTCGCTGCTCATTACAGTGAAAATATCGTCACCGGCAGTAATTCCCGGTGCATATTCATGACCGAAGATTCTACTCTCGTCGGGCAATTGTCCGGCTGCACCCCACAGATACGCTTCAAAATAGCGTTTCTGTGTGAATACGGAGTCAAACTTCAGTGTATCGTCGAAATATTGATCTACGTCCAGGTAGTTGCAAGAGCCTAGCAGGACGATGAATGCAAAGAGAAGACTCTTTGATATAATCTGGCTTATTTTGGTTTTCATACGATTCATTTTTTAGAAGTTAATATACATCTGGAAAGCATAGCGTGCTGGTATAGGATAGGCGCCTCCGTTATAATATGCTTGCTCCGGATCGAAATGTTTGAATGGGCTCCATACGCAGATGTTGGAAGCTACAAACTGTAGGTCGAGTGACGAAACACCCAGTTGTTTCAATATCTTGCCGGCACTCAGATTGTAGTTCAGATTGATTTCCTGCAAACGCAAGTAGCGGGCATTGGTTTTCCAGAATGTTGAGGGCTGTGTACTGTTGTGGTCATTTCCATAAGAAAGACGTGGGAACATAGCGTTCGGGTTTTCGGTAGACGCATCACCAGAGATTTCGCGCGGTGTCCAACGATTCGCCTGATTGGCTGTGATAGCCAGTGTGTTTCCTGTTTCTCCGGAAGAGAATGGAAGGAATCCGAAGGCTTTGTAACCATCCACACAGAAGTTATCCACATTACCTGTTCCTTTGAACAAGAATCCCAGTGTCAGTTTCTTCCAGCGTACTTCTCCGCCAAAACCATACATTAGGCGTGGATAGTTGGCTTTATAAGAAAGAGGTACTTGGTCGTCGGAGTTGATAACACCATCACCGTTCACATCTTTGTATTTAATATCACCCGGCAGTACCTTGCGACCTGCAATTCCACTTTGGTCGGGACTGAATTTTACATCGTTTTCGTCGCGGAACAAGCCTAATGCAATATAACCGGAATAAAATTCATAAGGTTTGTCGGCTCTTTCCTGATAAGAATATTTTTGGAAAGCTTCTTACCAGTTTTTAACCATATTGGCTGTGTACGTAAAGTTACCACGGAGGGTAAACGAGAAGTCTTTGCCGATATCCTGTCTGAATGAGATGTTACCGTCGGCTCCATAGCTGACCATGCTTCCTACGTTTCCAAAAGGTTGTTCTGCCAGTCCGATATAGTCAGGTACCATTGTACGTTGTTGGAAGATGTCATTACGGGTGTCGCGGAAAAAGTCTACTGTGAAGTCAACCTGTTCGTTGAATAACTTTCCTTCAATACCCAAATCCAGTTTGATAGCTTTTTCCCATTGGAGGTTGTCGGCGCCGACTGATTGTTCCGTTACGCCGTTGCTGCCATTCCATCCTTTATTGGCATTTTCGTTCATGATAGTCAGATAAGGAAAACGTTTGTTAGTAATGCGGTCGTTACCTACCGAACCCCATGATCCTCTGATTTTCAAAAAGCTCAACCAAGGTAATGTTTCACGTACAAAGTCGTAGTTGGTCGGTACCCAACCAAGAGCAACGGAGGGGAAGAAACCGAAACGGCGTCCTTTCTGGAAGTTCTCCGAACCGGTGTAACCGAAGTTCAAATCGATCATATATGTATCACGGAATCCGTATGTTAAACGACCGGATAAACCTTGATAACGTTTAGGTACATTATCTACATTAACATTACAGTTGTAACCGTGTATATCACACCATGTACTTTGGTAGCTGCTCATATAGTAGTAAACCAAACCACCAACACGATGATCTCCGAATGCACGGTCATAGTTTAGAGTAGATTCAAAATGCAATTTATTCCATTGTGATTCTTCATCTTTATTATAAGTGGCAGTTTGGGCATCTACTACTTTACGCATAATCAATGTACCATCTACCGTACGTCCGCTGGCATAGTACATTTCCGGCAGAACTTTACGTATTTCTTTCAGATAACTTTCGGAGTCATAAGCGATTTGTGCTCTTAACTTCAGTCCTTTGGTAATGAAAGGTAAATCCTGAGTGACAGCCAACGTTACTTTGTTTGTAAATCTGCGCCATTTCGCTTTTCCGGTATGGTTCAGCATGACGTAGGGAGAATATTCGTTGTTTGCTCCCCATGCCGGTAGTTCTCCAGTAGAGTATTGCAGTGGAATAGTCAGCGGAGTCAGTCTTTGCTGGGCACTCCAGAGTGCGTCAGTCGAAACGTTTCCCGGTTCAGTCTTTTCAGACAGATAACCTTCCGTGCCTAAATAAGCAGTAGTTGTCTTTGTCAGATTAACGTCGATATTACTACGATAGTTATAAGTGCGATAAGCTACGTCAGTACTGTATTTAGAGCTTTTTTCCTGTTTGTAAGCAGCATCTTCATTGGACATACCCAAGCTGAAAAAGTAACGAGCCACACTACCACCACCACGGGCACTCATGTAATAAGTCTGTTGCAGAGAATTCTTGTTCAGAATCTGATCACGCCAGTTTACGTTCGGGTAAAGATCAGGGTCCAGCTGATACTTGATCAGGTCTAGAGCCATCGGTGAGTAAAGTTCTTCTTCGCCGCGAGCCAGTTTTGCTTCGTTAGCCAGTTTTGCGTAGTCATAAGCGCCGAGGTATTCGGGCATATTCTGTAAGTGGGATACGGTCAGGTTGACACGTCCTGTAATTTTCAGTTTATCCACTTCACCGCGTTTGGTAGTAACCAGTACGACACCGTTAGCACCACGTGTGCCGTAAACGGCTGTAGCGGAGGCATCTTTTAATACGGAGAAACTTTCAATGTCTGCAGGATCAATCTGGCTCAAACTACCTTCAAGTCCGTCGATCAGTACCAGTGCACCTTGGTTAGCACCGAAAGTTCCGATACCACGTACCCAAAATTCAGAAATGTTTTTTCCCGGTTCACCACTGTTTTGCAGAGAGATAATACCCGGTACACGTCCGCCTAACATGTTAGGAATAGAAGTAGCCGGTGTCTGCAGGTCTTTTACATCTACATTCGTGATGGCACCTACTACGCTGACTTTTCGCTGTGAACCGAGTCCGACAACCACCGTTTCTTCCAGTGTATTCGTCGAAGGTTTCAGTTTGAATTGTGCGTTTTTCCGGTCCAGTCTGGAGTCAATTCTTACTTCTTGTTTTTCATAACCAAGGAATGACAAAGTGATAACATCACCCATTTGCGCTCCTTTGATTGTAAATTTACCGTCCATATTGGTAACAGTACCTACACCGGGACGGTCTTTCAAAAAGACGTTGGCACCCGGAATCGGGGCATTGAATTCATCGAGTACTGTACCTGAAATGGTAATTGTACTTTCTTTTTTGGTTTGCTCTTGTGCTATGATGCTGAGGCAACAGAACAGAAAAGCAGTTATAATATATAAATGTTTCATAGCGTTATTATTTATAATGACCTACTGCGTTATTCAATAGAGAGTTTGCGGACACAACGGTTGTCTTTGTCACCGATGTAGATAGTGCCTTCACTGTCGATGGCAAGTCCCCATGGTTCGGTGAAGAGTGCGATTTCCGGTGTTCCGTCTTTATATCCCGAAGTATTGGGGTTACCGATCACCGTACTAACTACACCTTCGGGAGTCACTTTACGAATACAATGATTACCGGAGTCAGCAATGTAGAGGTTTTCTTCTTCATCCAATACCAATTGGCGGGGACTGCTGAACTGTGCTTCAGTTTCTTGTCCGTCAGCATGTCCTGCACGTCCTTTGTCTCCTGCATATATTCTGAAGTTTCCTTCGCGGGTCGGGTCGGTAATGTCTTCAAATACACCGATACAATGCTGGTTGGTGAATGCCATGTAGAGTTTCTTCGGGTCTGTCCGGCTGAAGGTCATATAACAGTCAGAGGTAGCTAACAAATCATTATTGCCTACTTCTATTACCCAGGCATATCCTGTTTTTCCGTCAATCTTCAGGAAGAAGTTGGCATCTTTGGTGCGGCAGTAGAAGTGATTGTCCAGTTCACAATAAGCAAAGGAGTGTTTATAAGTAGTATTCACTTTACTTGCATCTACACCGTCGGCTGCCATATAGTCTCTTCTTCGGGGTGTCCAGAAGTCTACCGAATTGACAGACCAGAATGTGTTACCGCCATCGGTAGGAATCACTAATCCTAATCCGTTATCTATGATACATGGTTGGTTCAACGGATATTGGCCTGCATTATCGATAATAATAGAAGACTGGTTTTCTTTTTCATTGATCAATATCAGTTTGTTGGCTCCCCACAGTTCGCGTGGACATACAAAGAGATTATCTTCGGCATCGACAGCCAGGAAACCGACTTCAGGAAATTCTGTCTCGCCCAGTGTACCTACTTTGACGCCACTTGTTCCGGGACGTCCGCACAGGGTAGTAACTACTGTCTGAATGTGATAGTCGAATTTCTTATCATATACGGCAGACTGTTCACCTACTTTTACAGTGATTTCTACCTGATCATGATCCGGGTCACCATCATCCGGCATGCCATCTCCCGGACGACGCGGAGTAATCACATAAAGTTTGTTTCCCAAAGAGCCGATTAATGCTGCTTTCTTATTATTAAAATAAACCTCGATGTTACTTAAGTCAGTTCCGAAATTTTCTCCGTTCAGAATCACTTGTGTAGCGATACCTCCTGAGTCAGGATAAAAGTTCGTAACTTTAATAGGTGCGTTAGGATCATATACCTGAGCTGATGTTTTATCTTCACAGGAAGATGCGATGATGATGGTTAAAGCACATCCCCCTATGCAAAATAAAAAAAGAATTTGATGTATTAAATTTTTCTTCATAATATTGATGTTACATAATGTTGTTGATAGTATAAGACATTATTTCCTGAATGAAATAATGTTGATATTGACTCAACGATTGACTTTACTGGTTACTGCATAATAGAAGGTTTTACTGTTTTTCATATTGTTTTTTGATTTAATATTTGATTATAAGATAAATGATATACAATTTTATTGTTGGTAAGCAAAACGTATGAATTTATAGTTAAAGTTTCCTCCCTCGCCAATGATAAACTTCACGGTATGTTTACCTTTAGTTAGATAAAGTTTGGGTTGATTTTCAGGATAAACATCATGTTGCCATTTGAAGGCATTCCAATCATTGTCATTTATCATGTGAACAGAGTTTGTTGCAACACCATCCACTTCCAACGAATAATATCCACCATTACCGTTGTTGACAGAACGGAAGAGGTCGAAAGCGTATGTGCCTTCATCTTGTACGTCAAGGGTAAACATTTGCCATTCGTCGGCTCCGGTATATCCGATGTTCATGCCGAATTCCGTATCCACACCGGGACTGTTGTCGTCACCTTTTTCCGAACGGTAGTTGTAACCTGCTTCATTGTGAGCGCTGTTATCATGATAACCAACGCCTTCACCTCCCAAGTCGAAATTGAAAACGGAAATCTCGCGGGTCTCAGAAGCGGAAAGTATGGAACGCAAGTCTTCATAATTGTCTAGAACGACAGGGGCTACATAGAATGTATCTGCGGCGTTGTTTTCGGGAACTGCATATGTTGCATAAGACAGGTCGGAGCCAAAGTCTAATAAATAGGAGTTCGTTTCACTGCCAAGAATATATTTGGTGACATCTTCTCCTGCTTCATTTTTGTAGTTCAGTACGCAACTTCCCGGTTTATCTTTCCATTTTACTACCAGTCCGTTACCAAAACGGGTAGCTACTTCTACGGTACGATTGCTCAGTGTAGATTGGAATGACTCACCATATACATTGGCAGAAACATTGATCGGATTTGCCTGATTTCCATACCGGTCTACACAAGTCACTGTGAAATCATACTTCTTATTTTCTTCCAGATTGTCATAATAGAATTTGAAAACGCCGCTTTTATAGTTCACTTCTTCTTCGATGGAACTATTGTTGTTATTACATATGACGTTCATCTTCTGGACTTTTTCGTTGTCGATATTCACTTCTATTAAAACACGTTTATTTCCTGCGCGTGCCAGTACTTCTTTAGAGGTGGGCAGGCTTACTGTTACATCTATTGTTTTGGTCCATTCTCCCTGCGCAATAGTGATTTGAGTGTTGCCTACTCCTGTAGCGGTTACCAGCCCCTCATTGGTTACTGTGGCGATGGACGGGTCTTCACTAGTCCATTCAAATGTACTTTCGGTGGGGCTTGCGGTCAGTTGTTCCGTATCTCCGAAGAACAGGTCCAGTGAAGTCTGATTGACGTAAACCATGTTCTCATAATTGTGATTGATTTCTCCGGTGTGACATGCTATCATGCAAAAGATTGCCAATAGCGATATTCCCAATTTCGATAATTTACTTACATATTTACTCATAGTAAATTCCTCCTAAATTTTTAAGGTTAATCTATTTTTTTTTTGTTATCTGGTGTTGCAAACGTACGATAAAGCTGGCTTAAATCTAAGTACGAATGCTGCAAACTTTAGTCTGAATGCGCCAAAATAGGCTATAATATCCGTTATTTCATGGGTTCTTCGAGTTTTAACCAATACTAATTTCTATTTTGCGCTGTTGTCTGCTGAAATAGCTCTTTTGATAGAGTTGTAAGTAGACTCTTGAATTTAATTTATAGTATGATCTTGCTTGTGCCACCTTATTGGCACAACTGTGCCAAGTGCTTGGCATCACCGTGCCAATAGGGTGGCACTACTGTGCCAAAGGCTTGGCACAAGCAAGACACAGTTTTACCTATTTACTCTGATATAATGAACAGATGATTTTGATACTATAAACTAATCAGTCAGGTATACTTTTTACAGCGAAACAGTGAGTTTATCTCCCGCATTCATACTGATCTGTACCGAACCGTCTGCATTTATTTCAGGTGTAAATGCTTTCTTGTTCATTTTCCAGTTGTATGCACTTGCATTTGTGATGCGGAAAGAGAACTCAGCCGGGACGGATGCTCTTAATTCGGTATTTTCTATCCGGGCATTTTTCCAGTTCGCATCCAGTTCAATTCCGCCGCGGGCACAAAGTCCTTTGAAACTTCCGTCTTTCCATTCTTCCGGTAGGCAGGGGAGCAGTTCAATCCGGTTGTCGTAGCTTTGCAGCAACATTTCTGCGATACCTGCGGCTCCGGCCGTGTTTCCGTCGAAAGCGAAGATATCATCGTTGGCTCCGGCAATTCCGGCAGGAGAAACAGTGAACATATTTTCGCGGGACAGAGGGCCTAAAAGTTGCTTTACACTATCGTATGCTTTCTTTGGCTCTTTCAGGCGGGCATAGAAACAAATCATATTGGCGCGGCTCCACTCCGTATCTTCCCAGTCCTTGGCAGCCAGACGTCTTTCGATGGTGGTATAGGCAGCTTTTGCCAGTTCGGGTGTTTTATTTAACGTAATCTGCGAATAAGGATAGAGAGATAACAAGTGTGTGGTGTGACGGTGATTGGGGTGTGCTTCTTCGTAATCTTCAAACCATTCCTGTACGCCTCTGTTTGCGCTGATACGGAAAGGAGGAAGTTTACTGATAGCGGTACGGAGGCTGTCGGCAAATGAGGCATCGACATTTAATATTTCCGTCGATTGCAGGCATGCCGAGAATATCTCATAAGCCAGTACACGGTCGCAAGTTGGCATCATAGATGCGCAAAACTCTTGTCCCTGATAGCGGAAACTGTTCTCCGGTGAGATGCTGGGACCTGTCACAAGATAATTGTTTCGTGGATCAATGACCATATAATCCAGCAGGAATTCGGCATTGCTCTTTAATAAAGGATAAGCGGTTTCTTTCAGGAACTTTTTATCCTGGGTGTATTCATATTGAGTCCATACATGAGAAGTGAGCCATGAGGAGGCAGTCGGGAACAATCCCCAGAGGATGCTGCCCGATACGGCTGCGTATCCCCACGGATTCGATGTGGTGTGGGCAGTCCATCCTTTGCAGCCGTATAAGTCCTGAGCTATTTTTGAACCATGCACAGACAAGTCTTTGATATAGTCGAAAAGCGGGAGATGACACTCGGGCAGGTTACCCACATTGGCGATCCAGTAGTTTTGTTCCGTATTGATATCCAGGTGATAATCATTAGTCCAACCCATGTGGCAAGCCAGGTTGTCATTGAAGAATCCTTGCAGGGCTACAGGCAGCGGAGAGTTGGGACGCGAAGAAGCAATCAGCAGATAACGGGCGTACTGGAAGAATAAGGCATCCAGTCCCGGATCAGATTCTCCCGCTTTCACTCGTGCCCAGCGCTGGTCATTCGGCAGATGGTTCAATTTGCCATTGTCTCCAAATGAGAGGGCTACCCGGGAGAAAAGCGGAGCATAGTCTTCTACATGTGTATTTCTCAGCGTTTTGAAGCTTTTCTTAGCGGCTGCTTCGATTGTTTCCTTGCATTTCTGCTTGTAGTCGTATCCTGCGAATGTTGTATTCTTATAATTGGTACGTACGTCAGACAGTAAGGTTACTTCCGTTGCCTTGTCGATGAGGAGTTTCTTTCCGTCGGCTTTGATAGTTCCTCCTTTTATTTCTACAGCGATGCGTCCTTCAAATAATACTCCTCCTCTGCCATGTTTTTCAAACTCGGCGTTACCGGTATAGATCAGTTGGTTCCCGGAGGCTATGACTTCGGCATTTCTGAGCAAATTCAGTTCTAGTTCTATCGTGATGGCTTCCGGACGGCTGGCTGTGATATACATGGCAATTACGTCATCCGGATTGGAAGCGATAGACTGACGGGTATATTCTGTGTCACCTATTTTATAAGTGACGGTATTGACAGCAGTAGATAAATCCAGTTCGTGGTGATAGTCGGACAATTCTCCTTCGGGATAAGTGAAATTCAGTTTCAGGTCACCGATAGGAAGATGTGTTCCGGCGGAATGCGGACTTCCGGCCATCGTGTTTCCGGCGATGTGGTTGCCTTCGGCAAGATTGCCCTCAAAGAACAGTTTCCGTATCTCGTCGAGTTTTTCTCTTCCCAGCGGACGCTGTTGATGTTCATCATACTCCCCCGACCACATGGTCGATTCGTTCAGGCCGATGGTTTCCGTTTCCACGCCACCATATACCATTGCTCCGAGACGACCATTCCCCAAAGGCAGAGATTTCATCCATTCGTCAGCAGGTTTGTCATACCATAATTTCATATTATCTGTGGTTGCTTCTGACGGCAAGCAACTACTGAACAGAAGTGTGGCCCCGATAATCAGGCCAAGTGATCTCGTTATGTTTCTCATGTTACAAATTAATTATTCAATGATGCTGCAAAGGTATCCGGGAAGGTCAATTTAAAAATGAACAAATGCGCCTATTACTGAAACAAATGCGTCAACTGCTTTCTGCGTACCATTTTTTGGTGTATATTTGCCCGCATAGCAAATTATAATAGTTCTATGTATATGAAGAAACACCTGATGCGATTGTTCCTCCTGAATTGTCTGCTGTTACTCTCCATCTGTGTCGTTCGTGCACAGGATCGTTCCGATTTCTATTTCACTCATGTCAATGGAGAAAATGGATTGTCGGCCAGTAATGTGAAAGCAATCTTGCAGGATAGTTATGGATTTATGTGGTTCGGAACTAAAAACGGACTCAACCGCTATGACGGAACTTCCATCCTTCAGTTCAACTGTGATGATCTGGTAGCGGGAGTGGGTAATCATAATATTGCCGCCCTTTTTGAAGATAACAAACGAAACCTATGGGTAGGAACGGACAGAGGCGTTTATATCTATGATCCAAGGATTGATGTTTTTACTCATTTCAGTTTGTCTACACGGGAAGGAATAACCGTTGATAACTGGGTGGCGGAGATACTGTCCGACTCATTGGATAATATATGGATACTGATTCCCGATCAGGGAATCTTCCGTTATAAGGACGAAAAGTTAAGTTTTTACTCTCTCACGAATAAGGATAATCTCAAAAATAATAATCCCGAATGTATCTGTGTGAATGAAAAAGGTGAGGTATGGATAGGTACTTCGGGTGTCGGGCTATTCAAGTATAATCCCAAGGAAGATAAGTTTGAGCAATATCTGACCGACCGGACCGGACGTTCGCTGGCAGATAAGACAATTATAAGTATTTGCTTTCAGGGTGAAAATGCTATCCTTGCCATACACGAAGGAGATCTGATAAAATACAATACCGTCACCAACGAATTAAGTGACATTCCTTTCCTTGGTGAGAAGAAGACATTCCTGCGGGATGTGATGTGTTTTGAAGATGAAATCTGGGTAGGTTCGCTTCATGGTGTTTTTATCATTAACGAGAAGAAGAATAAGGTGACTCATCTCAAGGAGGACTTGATGCGTTCGTTCAGCCTCTCCGATAACAGTATTTATTCTATCTACAGAGATCATGAAGGAGGAATCTGGATCGGTACGATGTTCGGCGGTGCCAATTACCTGCCCAAGCGTGAGCTGACCTTTGATAAATATGTACCGGGAAGTGACTCACATTCGTTGAATACCAAACGAATCAGAGGATTGGCGGAAGATAACTACGGATGTATTTGGATAGGGACGGAAGATAACGGTGTCAATGTACTGGACCCTAAAACGGGTGAAGTGCATCAGATACACGATCATGTTCCCGGCCGTCTGATTACATTATGCGTCAGACATTACAATGATCATGTCTATGTGGGACTGCTCAAACAGGGGATGAACGATATCAGCCTGCCCGGCGAACATCTGCGGTATGTCAGTGATGCGGAGTTGGGCATTGAGGAAGGTAGTGTATATAGTTTCCTGATAGATAGCAAAGGGCGCAGATGGATAGGTCCGGGATGGGGGCTGTATATGTCGCAACCCAACGAAAAGAAATATCATAAGATAGATGAAGTAGGGTATTGCTGGATTTACGATATCATGGAAGACAAGGATGGTCTGATCTGGATTGCCACAATGGGAAACGGTATCTGGAAATGCAATCCCGAAACCGGTACGTATCATAACTATTACTTTAATGAAGGGAAAAGCTCTAACTCCGTCAGTTCCATCATGCAGGACAGTAAAGGGAATATATGGTTCTCTACCGACCGTGGCGGTATATGCAGATATAATGAAGCACAGGACGACTTTACCACTTTCAGTATCGAAGACGGGCTGCCGGACGATGTAGCTTACAATATATTGGAAGATGATGCCGGAAATCTGTGGTTTGGCACCAATAAAGGATTGGTCAAGTTCAATCCCGAGAATGGAGATGTACGTGTCTTTACCAATAAGGACGGACTATTGGGTAATCAGTTCAATTATCAATCGGCATTGAAAGCTCAGGATGGAAGGTTCTATTTCGGCGGGGTGGACGGGTTGATCGCGTTCGATCCTACTGTTCAGGAGGAGGAAAGGCCACTTCCGCCTGTCTACATTTCCAAGTTTAGTATATATAATAAGGAGGTGACAGTGCATACTCCTGACTCACCCCTAAAACAATGTATCGTACATACGGATGAAATCGTCCTGCCTTATGATCAGGCCAATATCAGTTTTGACGTGGCCTTGCTCAGTTACTCTACTGCCGAGTCCAACCAATACTATTATCGTATGGAACCGCTTGACAGGGATTGGGTACGGGCAGCCAGCAACCAGAACATCTCGTATGCCAAACTTCCGCCGGGAAAATACACCTTCCGTGTGCAGGCTACTCACGGCAGCAAGTCCGAGTCGTCCACACGTTCTCTGTCTATTATCATTCTTCCTCCGTGGTGGCAGTCTATCATCGCTTACATTGTATATACCGTGTGTATTATCCTGATCGTGGTTGGCACCATCTTATGGTACAAACGCCGCAAGGAGAAGCAACTGGAAGAACGGCAAAAACTGTTCGAGATCGAAAAGGAGAAGGAACTGTACGAATCCAAAGTAGACTTCTTCACAGAGATAGCGCACGAAGTGCGTACCCCTTTGACACTGATCAACGGTCCTCTCGAAGCCATTGAGGAAATGGAGATACAGGAGCCCAAGATGAAGAAGTATATCAGTGTGATGGTCCAGAACACCAAACGCCTGCTGGAACTTACCGGACAACTGCTGGACTTCCAGAAGATCGGTGCCAACAAGCTGACCATGAAATTTGAGAGCGTGGACATTACCGAACTTCTTGCCGGAATCGTGGCACGCTTTGAAGTGACGTTCAGCCTGAACCGAAAAGAATTGCAGTTAAAATCGACAGATGAGCAGGTGTGGGCAGCTGTAGATAAAGAAGCAATCACCAAGATACTGAGCAACCTGCTCAATAATGCGCTGAAGTACGCCAGCCAGAATGTACTGGTAGAACTGGAAAAGGGAGAAGACAGCTTTACGATTCGCGTCACCAGTGACGGAAACAAGATTCCGGCGGAAGTCAGCCAATATATATTCGAACCGTTCTATCAGGTGGACAGAAAAGAGAAGCCCCGTAATGGAGTAGGCATCGGTTTGTCTCTGGCACGTTCGCTGGCATCCCTGCATAAAGGCACGATCTATCTGGACACCAATCAGGAGAGCAATGTTTTTGTACTGACCATTCCTTTGAATATGGAGGGCATTAAACAGGAGAACAACAAAGCCATACAGAAAGACATTGTCGAGCTGGACGAACATACGCCCGTCACGGCCGATATGTATGGATATACCCTCCTGCTGGTAGAAGACAATGAAAGTATGCTGACCTTTATTCTCGAACGCTTGCAGGAAAACTTCACCGTAGAGACAGCGATGAACGGGGTAGAAGCACTGGAAATATTGAGAAGCAGCCATATCGACTTGATCATCAGTGATATCATGATGCCTGTAATGGACGGATACCAACTCTGCAAGGAAGTAAAATCGGATATGGAGCTTTCTCATATTCCTATTATCTTCCTTACAGCCAAGAATGACATCGACAGCAAAATCAACGGTCTGAAATATGGTGCGGAAGCATACGTTGAGAAACCTTTCTCTTTCAATTATCTGAAAGAACAAGTCCTGTCCTTGCTTGACAACAGGCGCAGGGAAAGAGAAGCCTTTGCAAAACGTCCCTTCTTCTCTGTCAACAATATGCAGATGAACAAGGCGGACGAGGAATTTATGAATAAGGTGATCAAGGTCATTGAAGATAACATAACCGATGATAATTTCGGTGTAGAACGAATGGCAGATATACTCTGCATGAGCCGTTCCAGTTTGTTAAGGAAAATCAAGACACTGTTCAACTTGTCTCCGCTCGATTTTATCCGGTTGATCAAGCTGAAGAAGGCAGCCGAGTTTATTCAGGAAGGTAAATACCGGATCGGAGATATCTGCTATATGGTCGGCATCAATTCGCCGTCTTATTTCAGCAAGTTATTCCTGAAACAATTCGGCATGACACCTAAAGATTTTGAGAAACAATATCAATCCGGCAAGCAGATCATTATCACGCAGGAGATAAAGAATGTCGAGGCAGGAGAGGGCACAAAATAGATAAAATACCTCTCTTAGCCCGCATTGGAGCTTATTTGCCGTATTTTTATCATTTTTTGAATCGTTTGTATATAGTAAAGGAGATGCCAATCCTTACCTTTGTGGCATACCTCAATAAGAGAAAAAGGTTTCTTATTCGGGTATGCTTTATTTTTTTTACATAAGAACATTGTACCATATGAAAAACCAAAAGCTACTACTAAAAAAAATGTCGGGAGTATCCTTGATGCTTCTTCTGTTTCTTTTCTTTTCCAACTGTGCCAGTGGAGACAAGATTTTCTCTACCGATGTATGGAATATAACTTACGATGATCAGCAAGGAGGGATAACACTCACCTATAAGTCAAAAAATATTTGTAACGGAATGTATGCTTCTTATCAATGGGAAGGGAAGGAGATCAAGACGAGTGACTATGCCCGCCATAAAATCAGTACGGGCAAAGTTTCCGATTCTTTCGGGAAAGGGCATATATATAAGGTAGAGTATACGGATAAGGAACTTCCGAAGCTGACTCAGTATTTCTATCTTTATCCGGGTAAGGAATATATACTGACCGATTTTACGGTCGAAGCGAAAGAGGAAATCAGTTCCGGCAGAATGGCTCCTGTCAATGTCGATTCTATATCCGGATTCTTGCAGGCAGGTGATAACCGTGCCCTTTTTGTTCCGTTCGACAATGACAAATGGATCAGATATCAGTCTCATCCGCTTGGTTTCGATACATTGGTGAGTTATGAAGTGACAGCCATATTCAATAATGAAAGCCGGAACGGTCTGGTGGTCGGCTCCGTAGAACATGATAACTGGAAAACAGGTATTTCAATAGGTAAGGGGGATCGTGATAACATTGGTTCGCTGGTATGTTATGGGGGCATAGCAGATGAGCAGACTCGTGACGTAAAGGCTCACGGTGCATTAGCAGGTAAAAAGATAAAATCCCCTAAAGTCTTTTTGGGTTTCTTTGAAGATTGGTGCGATGGACTTGAAGCGTATGCAAAAGCCAACGCTGTAATTGCCCCTCCCAAAGCATGGGAGAAAGCTGTTCCATTTGGTTGGAACAGCTGGGGGGCATTACAATTCAATCTGACTTATGAGAAAGCGATGGAAGTCTCCGATTATTTCAAGGAGAATCTGCAGAATAATCATTTTGTAAACCCTGATCAGACTGTCTATATCGGTCTGGACTCCGGTTGGGACTGTATGAATGAGGAACAACTGAAATCATTTATAGAAAAGTGTAAGTCGAACGGACAGATTGGTGGTATCTACTGGACTCCGTTCACCGACTGGGCACGCGATCCGGAACGGACGGTAGATGCCGCACCGGAATATAAATACAAAGATATCTATCTCTATGCCAACGGAAAGCCGCAGGAACTGGACGGCGCTTATGCAGTCGATCCAACGCATCCGGCAGTGGAAGCTATGATGAAGAAGATTTCCGGTTTGTTCCACCGTGCAGGATTCGAGTATGTGAAGATGGACTTCATGACACACGGTGCGATGGAAGCGGACAAATGGTATAATCCTGAGATTACCACAGGTATACAGGGATATAATTATGGCATGAAGCTGCTCAATCAATATTTTGGAGATATGTATATCAATCTCTCCATTTCTCCTGTCTTCCCTGCCCAGTATGCGCAGTCACGCAGAATAGCCTGTGATGCGTGGAACCAGATCAAGGATACCGAATATACATTGAACGCTCTTTCATACGGCTGGTGGCAGAAGTATATCTATCAATATAATGATGCCGATCATATTGTACTGAGAGATGCTACCGACGGAGAAAACCGTGCCCGTATTACTTCGGGTGTCATTACGGGTATTTACATTACAGGAGACGATTTCAGTGCGGGAGGAGGAAAAGACGGCAAAGAGAAGTCACAGAAATATCTGACCAATGCGGCAGTGAATGCGGTGGCGACAGGAGAAGTGTTCCGTCCTGTGGAAGGAAACGGAGAGAAGTCGGAACATATCTTTGTAAGAAAGACACCCGATGGTCGTTTCCATTGTGCGGTATTCAACTACTCGGACCAGGAACAGACAACTGTACTTTCGTTGGAAAGAATAGGACTGGACAAGGCACGCGGCTATCAGGTGAAGGAATTATGGAGCGGCAACGAGACTTCTGCCACAGGACAGCTTGAAGTGACCATACCCTCCAAAGACGTGCAATTACTAGAATTTAAATAACCGGAGAAATGAAAAAATACCAATTAACTCTTTTATCGTTATGTGTGGCAGCCTTTACGCAAGCGAAGGTCACATTGCCGTCATTCTTTACCGATAATATGGTTATTCAGCAAAACAGTCAGCTGACGTTACCGGGAAAAGCGAAAGCCGGTAAACAAGTGACTGTGAAGGTGAGCTGGAATCATGAGAAATATACGACTAAAGTATCAGCCGACGGTCGTTTTAGCATAGAAGTCCCGACTCCGCCTGCCGGAGGACCTTATCAGATCACTGTTTCGGATGGTGAGAAACTAGTGTTGAATAACGTCCTGTCAGGCGAAGTCTGGATATGTTCTGGTCAGTCGAATATGGAAATGCCCGTTGCCGGATGGGGAAAAGTGATGAATTACGAACAGGAGGTTGCCGATGCCGATTATCCTTCCATCCGTCTGTTGCAGGTAAAGAAGACCGTTGCTTTCTCTCCGCAGGATAACGTAGAAATGAATATGAACGGCTGGCAGGAATGTAGTTCCGCTACTGTACCGGAGTTTTCTTCCGTTGCTTATTTCTATGCCCGTAAGTTGTGGAAAGAACTGAATGTGCCCGTTGGGGTGATTGACTGCACTTGGGGCGGTACACCTGCCGAATCATGGACAAGCCATCAGACATTGAAGCAAGTCATGGGATTCCAGAAAAAGATGGCCGAAATGGAAAGCGCAGGCTTCCAAAGAGAGAAACTTGTCGAACTTTACCATCAGGAAATGGACGAGTGGCTTCAGCAGTTTGATGCCAGGGATGCCGGATTCAAAGACGGAGTTCCCCAATGGATATCAGCTCTTCAGACAGGGAATGGATGGAAACCGATGGAACTGCCCGCCTACTGGGAAACCCGCGGACTGAATTTTGACGGTACTGTTTGGTTCCAGAAAGAAGTGGAAATACCTGCTGACTGGAGCGGTAAGGAAATCTCTTTCCATCTGGCTATGATCGACGACGACGATATCACTTACTTTAACGGAAAAGAGATAGGAAGAACTTCGGGATGTAATACGATGCGTACTTATAAGATTCCCGCAGCCTTGGCAAAGGCAGGTAAAGGGGTTATCACCATCCGTGCCATAGATTATGGAGGTGAAGGTGGTATCCACGGAGAACCTCAGCAGATGTATATGGAAGCGAACGGCAAGAAGATTTCCTTGGCGGGCAACTGGAACTATCACACCGGAGTATCGATGACCGGCGCACCTTCCAGACCATTGTCTCCCGAAGGAACCGGCTGGCCGACATCCTGTTACCCGACCGTACTTTACAATGCAATGATACATCCTTTTACTGTCTTTCCTATCAAGGGTGCTATCTGGTATCAGGGAGAAAATAATGTAGGATTCGACGAGCAGTACAGGGTACTTTTCCAGTCAATGATTACAGATTGGAGAAGGGCATGGAAACAGGATTTTCCTTTCTACTTTGTGCAGTTGGCCAATTATCTGAAACCGGAAGAAGTGCAGCCGGATTCCAAATGGGCGGCTCTCCGTGATGCACAGGCACATGCGCTGCACCTGCCTAATACAGGTATGGCATGTGCCATCGACCTCGGCGAAGCTTATGATATCCACCCGAAAAACAAACAGGAAGTAGGAAAGCGGCTGGCGCAAGCGGCATTGGCGAAGACCTATAACAAAGGTACATACGAAGTGCCCGCATTCCTTGGATACCGCATTTCGGGACGTACGCTGATTCTTAGTTTCGATCAGGAAGTAGTAGCCAAAGAAGGTGCTCCGAAAGGCTTTATACTGGCGGGACCGGACGGGAAATACGTTCCGGCACAGGCTACCATCCGGGGAAAAGAAGTCATTCTACAATCCGACCAGATAGAAATACCGACGGCGGCTTGCTATGCGTGGGCAGACAATCCTGTTTGTAATCTATATGGCAAGAGCGGGCTTCCCGTACCCCCGTTCCGCACCAGAGAATAAATATCAACCATAACAATGTAAACCATGAAATTAAAAGCATTCTTACTTTTTTTTCTATTGAGTTCTTTTTCTCTTTTGCAGGCTGCCGACAAGCCTCTGATCAAAATAGAAACCGAACGGACCAGCCTTATCTATCAAGTAGCTGACAACGGACGTCTGTATCAGAAATACTTGGGCAAAAAGCTTAACCATGATTCCGATATCCAGTATCTGCCACAAGGGACTGAAGCTTATCTGACTCATGGTATGGAGGACTACTTTGAACCGGCTATTCACATACGTCATAATGACAATAACTCTTCATTGCTGCTGAAATATGTAGATCATTCGAGCAATGCCATCGGTAACGGGGTCAACGAAACCGTAATTACCCTTAAGGATGATAAATACCCTGTGACTGTGAAGTTGCATTATGTAGCATACGGCAAAGAGAACATTATCCGTGCGTTTAGTGAAATCAGCCATGAAGAGAAGAAGCCTGTGATACTTTGCAAGTATGCTTCATCAATGCTTCACTTGAACAGCAGCAAGTATTTCCTGACTGAATTTTCCGGTGACTGGGCACACGAAGCCAACGTGACTGAAAGAGAACTGGCTTTCGGCAAAAAGGTGATCGATACGAAGTTGGGTGCACGTGCCAATATGTTTGTATCTCCTTTCTTCCAACTGGCTCTTGACAATCCTTCGCAGGAGAATGCAGGCGAAGTGCTGGTAGGAACCATCGGATGGACGGGTAACTTTCGCTTTACTTTCGAAGTGGACAACAAAAACGAACTGCGTATTATCAGCGGTATCAACCCGTACGACTCCGAATACAGCCTGCCCGCCAAAGAAGTGTTCCGTACTCCGGACTTCTATTTCACTTACAGCACGCAGGGGAAAGGTGAGGCCAGCCGTAACTTCCATGACTGGGCGCGCAATCATCAGGTGAAAAACGGTAATGATACCCGCATGACTTTGCTTAACAACTGGGAATCTACCTATTTTGACTTTGATGAAAATAAACTGATCGGCTTGATGGATGAGGCTACCAAGCTGGGCGTAGATATGTTCCTGCTGGATGATGGTTGGTTTGCCAACAAATATCCTCGTAGCAGTGACCATCAGGGGTTGGGCGACTGGGAAGAGACTGCCGACAAACTTCCGAACGGAGTAGGGCGTCTTGTTGAAGAAGCACAAAAGAAAGGTATCAAGTTCGGTATATGGATAGAGCCGGAAATGGTGAATCCCAAAAGCGAGCTTTACGAAAAGCATAAGGACTGGGTGATTCATCTGCCTAACCGTGATGAATACTACTTCCGCAACCAGATGGTGCTCGACCTTAGCAATCCGAAAGTACAGGATCATGTATTCGGCGTGGTGGACAACCTGATGACCAAATATCCCGGCATCGCTTTCTTCAAATGGGACTGCAACAGCCCGATTACGAATATCTATTCGGTGTATCTGAAAGATAAACAGTCTCATCTGTACGTTGATTATGTGCGCGGACTTTACAAGGTGCTGGACAGAATCAAGGCTAAATATCCTAATCTTCCGATGATGCTGTGTGCCGGTGGCGGCGGACGCTCCGACTATGAAGCATTGAAGTACTTCACAGAGTTCTGGCCAAGCGACAATACCGATCCTATCGAACGTCTGTTTATCCAATGGGGCTATTCGCAGATCTTCCCAAGTAAGACACTGTGTGCCCACGTCACTACTTGGAATCGTGGAACCAGTATCAAGTTCCGTACCGATGTAGCCATGATGTGCAAATTAGGATTCGACATCAAACTGGAAGACATGAATCAGAATGAGCACCTTTACTGTGATCAGGCAGTCAAGAACTACAACCGTCTGAAACCTGTCATCCTTGAAGGTGATTTGTATCGCCTCGTTTCTCCTTACGGAAGCAACCATACTTCTTCCATGTTTGTAGGCAAGGACAAGAAAACGGCTGCGGTATTTGCCTTCGATATCCATCCGCGCTATGCGGAAAAGACATTGCCTGTCCGCCTGCAAGGGTTGGATGCCGACAAGAAGTACCGTGTGAAGGAAATCAATATGATGCCCGGTAGCGGTTCCTCATTGAAGGGTAACAACCAGGTTTTCTCCGGAGAATATCTAATGAACGTCGGACTGGATCTTTTCACAACGCAGCAGCTCAACAGCCGTCTCATTGAAATAACAGAAGAATAAAAAGCCATAGACATAAGAAACATATCTTATAAAAACACCACGAACCATGAAGAAATTACTTTTAAGTGTATGTGCATTTTCATTGACTCTCGCTACGTTGCAGGCAGGGGAAATCACTAAATATGTAAATCCGTTTATTGGAACGGGGGCCATCGATGGGGGACTTTCGGGTAATAATTACCCGGGGGCGACCTCGCCGTTCGGTATGATACAGCTTTCTCCGGACACCAGTGAAGCTCCCAATTGGGGGGACGCTTCCGGCTACGACTATAACCGGAATACGATCTTCGGTTTCAGCCATACCCGCCTGAGTGGGACAGGAGCCTCGGACCTGATCGACATTACATTGATGCCGACCAGTAGCGGACGCACTTCTTCCGCATTCACGCATGACGAAGAGAAGGCCCGTCCCGGCTATTATCAGGTAATGCTGAAAGATGAGAATATTAATGCAGAGCTTACCACTACTCAGAGAAACGGTATCCACCGCTATCAATATCCCGCCGGCAAAGATGCGGAGATTATATTGGATATGGACCACTCGGCAGATAAGGGCAGTTGGGGACGCCGGATCATTAACTCTCAGATCCGCATTCTGAATGATCATGCAGTGGAAGGTTACCGTATCATCACCGGATGGGCGAAACTGCGCAAGATTTATTTCTACATGGAGTTTTCCAGTCCTATCCTTACTTCTACGCTGAGAGACGGCGGGCGTGTTCATGAAAACACAGCCGTGATCAACGGTACGAATCTTCATGGCTATTTCCGTTTCGGCCAACTGAATGGCAAACCATTGACGTGCAAAGTAGCCCTTTCGTCCGTCTCTATGGAGAATGCCCGTCAGAACATGGAACAGGAAGCACCGCACTGGGATTTCGACCGCTATGTGGCTGCTGCGGATGCTGATTGGGAAAAACAACTAGGAAAGATCGAAGTGAAAGGTACGGAAGTGCAGAAAGAGATATTCTATACGGCTCTTTACCACACCATGATACAGCCTAACACCATGTCCGACGTGAACGGCGAATACATGGCTGCCGACTATACGACCCGCAAGGTGGCGAACAATGAAACTCATTACACCACATTCTCCCTGTGGGATACTTTCCGCGCTTCTCATCCTCTCTACACATTGCTGGAACCCGAACGGGTGACTGACTTCGTGAAGAGCATGATACGCCAGTATGAATATTACGGCTACCTGCCTATCTGGCAATTATGGGGACAGGACAATTACTGTATGATCGGTAACCACTCCATCCCTGTGATCACTGATGCCATCCTGAAAGGTATTCCTGGAATTGATATGGAGAAGGCCTATGAAGCAGTCTATAACAGTTCGGTAACCTCACACCCCAACTCTCCTTTTGAGGTATGGGAGAAATACGGCTTTATGCCCGAAAACATTCAGACTCAATCTGTCTCCATCACTCTGGAGCAGGCTTTTGATGATTGGTGTGTTGCCCAACTGGCTGCAAAATTGAACAAGGATGCCGATTATCAGCGATTCCACAAACGCTCCGAATATTACCGGAACCTTTTCCATCCGAAAACGAAGTTCTTCCAGTCCAAGAATGACAAGGGAGAATGGATCGAACCTTTCGACCCGTATCAATACGGTGGAAACGGTGGGCATCCGTTTACCGAAGGAAATGCATGGCAATACTTTTGGTATGTTCCGCATAACATCCAGGCCTTGATGGAACTGACAGGAGGAACGAAAGCCTTTGAACAAAAGCTGGATACCTTCTTTACCTCTACCTATAAGAGTGAGCAGATGAATCATAACGCTTCGGGATTTGTGGGACAGTATGCACATGGCAATGAGCCCAGCCATCACGTAGCTTATCTCTATAATTTTGCAGGTCAGCCGTGGAAGACGCAAAAGTATGTCAGCCATATTCTGAACACGCTGTATAACAACACTTCTTCGGGATATGCCGGAAATGATGACTGCGGTCAGATGTCTGCCTGGTATGTATTCAGTGCGATGGGATTCTATCCGGTCAATCCTGCCGACGGCCGGTATATCATCGGTTCCCCGCTTTTGGATGAGTGTACTTTGAAACTAGCAGGTAATAAGGAATTCCGTATCCGGACCATCCGTAAGTCTCCCGAAGATATCTACATTCAGTCGGTGACTTTGAACGGGAAGAAACACAAAGATTTCTTCATCACTCATCAGGACATCATGAACGGTGGTACGATGGTGTTCAAGATGGGTAAGAAACCATCCGGATGGGGAAAGTAAACAGTATGAATTCAGATATTGTATCTAATAGAAACATGGATGAGTTATATCATATAGGGCAATAAATATTATAGCCTTGTTTCTATATAATAAGAGACTGTCTACCTTCTGACAGTCTCTTATTATTATTTTCTTATTTAACCTCTTCGGAAGTCTGTAACATCTGGAATAGCTTGTCCAGCTTTGGAGCCATGATAATCTCCGTACGGCGGTTCTTGCTTCTGCCTTCCGCAGTTTCATTGTCGTCAACAGGCATATATTCGCCGCGACCGCTGGGCTGTATCTGCAAAGGATTTACACCGTAGTTCTTGATCAGGATACGTACGACGGAGGTAGCACGAATCACGCTCAAATCCCAGTTGTCTTTGAACTGTACGGTGTTGATCGGTTTATTGTCGGTGTGACCTTCGATAAATACGTCGATGTCGGTCTGCTTGTTCAGGACTTCCGCCAATTTGCCGAGAGCTTCCTCTCCGCGTTTATCCAGACGGGCGCTTCCTGACTGAAACAGCAATTTGTCCGACATTGCCACATACACCTTTCCATCCTTTTCACGAACCGTCAGTTCGTCTGTGCTAAAGCCCAGTAACGCGTCTTTCACACTGTTCAGCAGTTGTTTCACTTTCTCGTTCTGAGCGTTGATCATGTCCTGCAACTCGTTGATGGTGCGTTCTCTTTCGCTAAGTTCGTTTTTCTTCTGACTCAACAAGGCATTCAGTTTTTCCTGTTCCGTCATGTTAGTACTAAGCATGCTCTGATACTGACGGATACTGTTTCCCATCTGGGTGGTATCACGCAGGAGCTTCTTGATTTGTGCTGACAGCTGGTCGCCCGTGTTGCGGCAATCAGTCAATAAACTTTGCAAGCTGTCGATACTTGCAATACGTGCGGTTTCTGTCATCATGAACTTCTTTTTCGTTACACATGAAGTACATAATAACAATGTAAGGAAAATAAATAATGCAATTTTCTTCATTACGCTTTATTTTTTTTGCAAAGAAATAATTTTCTTCTGAAGATTACAAAAATTCTTTTATTAAACTCTGTGTCATATAGTTAAGAAATGACCTGAGAGAATTTTACTGCTGGCACTTCGTTGATGTCAAGACAGGCTGTTGTGCGGAATATGCTAAAGAATCAGCGTTGCAGAAACTCGCAAAGTTTCTGTACAGCCAGTGCACGGTGACTGATCTTGTTCTTTATTTCGTTTCCCAGTTCGGCAAAAGTCTGTTCGTACCCTTCGGGCTTGAATATCGGGTCATAACCGAAGCCGGAATCTCCGCGCTTCTCTTTGATGATTTCCCCTTTGATCACACCTTCAAAGAGATATTCCTTTCCGTCGAGAATCAGCGAAATGGCAGTGCGGAATTGCGCTTTCCGATTCTCTTTTCCTTCCAGTTCGTGGAGCAGCTTGCGCATATTCGCCTGAGCATCGTGTCCTTCGCCTTCGGCATAGCGGGCGGAGTACACTCCGGGCGCTCCATTCAGAGCTTCCACTTCCAGTCCGGTGTCATCGGCAAAGCAGTCCAGCTGATAGTTCCGGTAGATAAAAGAAGATTTCAGCAAGGCATTTCCTTCCAGCGTTTCGGCTGTTTCGGGAATGTCCGTGTGGCAGTCAATGTCATTCAGACTGAGCAGTTCTACCTTATCTCCGAGAATAGCGGCTACTTCTTCGAGCTTATGAGCATTGTTAGTGGCAAATACAAGTTTGCGTTTCATTGTCTTATTCTTGTTTTTTAGCGGAATTATCCGGATTCATTCACCTGTTTATTTCACTTTCAACTGATCGAATCCTTCGCCATACACCCCGATGACGGAACTTTGCGAGATGAAAGCGTTCGGGTCGATACGTTTTACCAGTCGGAAGATATCCAGCGACTGACGCCTTTTGGCCAGTACGACCAATACTTTTACATCGTTTTTGCTGTACCATCCGGTGCCGTTGAGCACGGTCACCCCACGGTCAGTATCTTTGATGATGCGGTCGGCTATCTCATCATACTTCTTGGAGAAGATGAAGAACTGTACGGACTGACGGGCGCTGTTGATAATCCAGTCGAGCACGACACCGATAATGAACAGAGTGACGAAACCGAAGATTACCCGACGCCAGTCGTGAAACACAAAGTAACAGGAACCGATGATGAACACATCACAAATCATGATCATCCTTCCAAGTGATACGTCTTTGTATTTGTTGACAATAGCAGCGATGATGTCCGTTCCTCCGGTACTGCCGTTATAATTGAAAGTAATGCCCAGACCTACACCGCACATAGCCGCACCGATGATACAAGCCATAAAGTCCTGTCCGCTGCCGAGCAGCAGAGGCTTTCCGTCGGCCGACATATCGGGCGTTTGTATGTAGTTGTTTACCAACACTTGGAATATCCATAGCAGGAAAGTCAGCATGAAAATTGCATAAGTAGTCTTTATGCTGAATCGCGGACCTAATATCTTGATGGCAAATGTCATCAGAACCGCATTGATGATGAAGTACGACCACTGGATAGGAAATCCCGTTGCGTAATAAATGATAGCCCCGATACCGGTAGTACCCCCTGTCGTTATCTGGTAAGGCAGCAGAAATGCCGCCCATCCTAAAGCATAACTGATCAATCCGAGAGTGATGTAGATATAATCCTTCACTTCTCTCATTATTTCCGCTTTTGCTGGTTTGCGCATTTAATTAATAGGTAATAAGTATTAATTAATAGGTAATAAGTCGTAGTCGATAGGTACAGGTAATAAGTATTAAGTATTAGGTATTAACCTTGCGGATATGCTCGGAAAGCAGCTACGGTTATTACCTATTACTTATTACCTGTTACTTATTTTAAACTACCACATTTACAATCTTCTTCGGCACCACGATGATCTTCTTCGGTGTTTTGCCTTCGATCCACTTCTGCGAACGTTCGTCGGCTAATACGGCAGCCTGGATGGTATCCGAAGCGGCATCAGCGTCAAACTCCATGTTGAAGCGTGCTTTTCCGTTGAAGGAGATGGTATAGTTGATCGTATCTTCTTTCAGATATTCTTCGTTGTATGCGGGCCATGCGGCGTCACATACGGAAGTTTCGTGTCCCAGTGTATCCCACAGTTCTTCGCAAACGTGCGGAGCGAAAGGAGCGAGGGTGATAACGAGCTGTTCCAGTATCTCTTTCTTGTTGCATTTCAAGTTGGAGAGTTCGTTGACACAGATCATGAATGCGCTGACAGACGTATTGTAAGAGAACTGTTCGATATCTCCCGTTACTTTCTTGATCAGTTTGTGCAGGCTCTTCAACTCTTCCTTCGTTGCAGGCTCGTCTTTCACCAGATATTCGTCGGTACGGCTGTAGAACAATGACCAGAACTTACGGATAAAGCGGTGTACACCGTCGATACCGTTCGTATCCCAAGGCTTGGACTGCTCAACCGGACCGAGGAACATTTCGTACATACGAAGGGTGTCTGCACCGTATTTGTCCACAATCATATCCGGATTGACTACGTTGAACATTGATTTACTCATCTTCTCAACCGCCCATCCGCAGATGTATTTTCCGTCTTCGAGGATAAACTCTGCTTCCGCATATTCGGGACGCCATGTCTTGAATGCTTCCAGGTCGAGGATATCATTGGATACGATGTTTACATCCACATGAAGTGGAGTCACTTCGTATTGGTCTTTCAGGTTCAGTGAAACGAAGGTGTGAGTATCTTTGATGCGATATACAAAGTTGCTGCGGCCTTGAATCATGCCTTGGTTTACTAACTTCTGGAACGGTTCTTCTACTACCGATGCACCTACATCGTGCAGGAACTTATTCCAGAAACGGGAGTAGATCAAGTGTCCGGTAGCGTGTTCCGTTCCTCCTACATAAAGGTCTACGTTTTTCCAGTATTCGTCCACTTTCGGGTCCACCAATGCTTTGTTGTTGTGCGGGTCCATGTAGCGCAGATAGTATGCGGAAGAACCGGCGAATCCCGGCATGGTGTTCAGTTCCAGCGGGAATATGGTAACGTTGTCGATCTTTTCGTTTTCTACTGTGCACTTGTTTACCGTGTCCCACGCCCATTCCTTGGCGTGTCCCAATGGAGGTTCGCCTGTTTCGGTGGGGAGGAACTTGTCTACTTCCGGAAGTTCCAGCGGCAGACAGTCTTCGTCAATCATGTACGGCATTCCGTCTTTGTAGTATACAGGGAACGGTTCCCCCCAGTAGCGCTGGCGTGAGAAAATGGCGTCGCGAAGACGGTAGTTCACTTTCACACGTCCCAGATTATGTTCTTTCACATATTGCTTGGTCTTTTCGATGGCTTCTTTGATGGTCAGTCCGTTCAGAGACAGGTCACAGTACGGAGTTACATCCGGACGCGGAGAGTTGCAAACAATGCCTTCTTTGGCATCGAAGCTTTCTTCGCTTACGTCACAACCTTCTACCAACGGGCGGATTTCGAGTCCGAAATGCTTGGCGAAAGCATAGTCGCGGCTATCGTGGGCGGGTACGGCCATGATGGCTCCTGTTCCGTATCCTGCCAATACGTAATCGCTGATCCAGATGGGCACTGCTTCACCTGTAAACGGATTGATAGCATACGAACCGCTGAATACACCGGTAACGCTGCGGTCGGCGATACGTTCGCGTTCGGTACGTTTCTTGGTGCGGTCAAGGTAGGCGTCTACTTCTGCTTTCTGGGCGGGAGTGGTCAGCTGGGCTACCAGATCACTTTCCGGAGCCAGAACCATGAAGGTCACACCGAACATGGTATCTGCACGGGTAGTAAAGATGGTAAATTCGAGATCGCTGTCTTTTACCTTGAACTGTACTTCGGCACCTTCGGAGCGTCCGATCCAGTTCTTTTGAGTTTCTTTCAGTGATTCGGTCCAGTCGATGGTATCCAGTCCGTCGAGCAGACGCTGAGCGTAAGCGGATACACGGAGACACCACTGGCGCATCTTCTTCTGGACTACGGGGAAGCCGCCGCGTTCGCTGACGCCGTCTATGACTTCGTCATTTGCCAATACGGTTCCCAGTGCCTGGCACCAGTTTACCATCGTTTCGCCGAGGTAGGCGATGCGGTAGTTCATCAGGATTTCCTGCTGTTCCTTTTCGCTTTTGGCTTTCCATTCTTCGGCGGTAAAGCTGAGTTCTTCGCTGCAGGCAGCGTTGAGTCCTTCGTTTCCGTAGATTGCGAATGCGTCGATCAGTTCCTGAATAGGGCGTGCCTGCTGTTCGTCGTTGCAGTAGTAGCTGTTGAACATCTTTTGGAAAGCCCATTGGGTCCAGTGATAATATTCGGGTTCGCACGTGCGGATTTCACGGCTCCAGTCGAAAGAGAAGCCTATTTTGTCGAGTTGCTCGCGATAGCGGTCGATATTAGCTTTAGTAGTGATTGCGGGATGCTGTCCGGTCTGAATAGCGTATTGTTCCGCCGGCAAACCGTATGCGTCATATCCCATCGGATTGAGTACATTGAAGCCACGCAGTCGTTTGTAACGGGCGTAAATGTCCGAAGCGATGTATCCCAGCGGATGCCCTACGTGCAGTCCGGCCCCTGACGGGTAAGGGAACATATTCAATACATAGAATTTCTGCTTCGATTCGTCTTCCGTAACCTGGTAGGTTTTCTCTTCCACCCACCTTTGCTGCCACTTCTTTTCAATCTCCCTGAAATTGTACTCCATAGTGATAAAGTTTTTATTTATAGTGATTTATACTGTTATTTCAATTTGAGCCAGCAAATTTACGTGTTTATTTTCAGATAACCACGTAGTGAGTGAAAAAAACCTTTCTTTTATAATAAGGTATTGTCCGAATAACAAGGTAATGTCCGATAAATGAAGAAATATCACGGCAAATACCGTCCGGCTATTGACTTTCTTGTTTTTATTTCGTATATTTGGAGGAATATAAAACGGAAAAGTAATGATAGGATATATAAAAATTATAACATAAGTTCAATAGGTGGATGTGCAGAATTGCATAGCCAGGATAACGAATGGGCAAGAAACTGCGAAGGTTCTTGCCCATTTTTGTTATAATAATTCTATTGAGGCCGCTGGAAACGCCTAAAAATAGTTTATAATAAACTTGGGGACCGTTTATAATAAACTCTCTCGTTATTTATTAAAAACGATGAAGGAGTTTATTCGATTCCGGGGGTGTAGTGTAAGAAAGGGAGAAAACTTTTTTTGAGTAAAGTTCTCTTCCTTTCTTTATGTGGTAAAAATATGATATATTAATAGGACTGTTTTGATAGTGGTGATTTGTTTACAAACGAGCGCTTCTATCTGTAAGAATCTCTTTTTCGTTAGACTTTTGGATAATATGTTTCTTTCATTTGGTATTATTATATACGTATTAATGTGAGTATATTTTGGGAGGATTGTTTGATCGTTTTATAATACAAAGAATATGGATAAAATGTGAGTGTATACTGGTTATAGTTGAAGTCCTGTCGGGATAATCTTTTTAGAGTGTTAGCTGAAAAAGCCTTTAAATAAACGTTAAACTAGCCTGGATACCGACTAAAAAGTATTTTTTCCAACCTATATCCTTTATTTTCTCCTCGAATTAATTGCAAATTAATTACTAAATTAACTAGCGGGACTTACATTTGTGCCAGTTATCATAAAATTCTAATAAATGAAAAAGTTGCTGGTACTATTAACAATGCTTCTTACATCCTTCTTTGCTGAAGCGCAAAAAAGCAGAGACTATTGGAATAACAAGCTAAAGTTTATCTCATTCCGACTACCTCCTCCGGTAGGATATATTCCGAAGATTGGTCAATCCTGTTGTAACTAACCGAATAAATAAATTAAATATATATGAAATATCTTATCAGCTTTTTATTCTTAGCTCTTGCATTTTCAATGAAAAGTGAGGCTAAAGTGACATTACCTTCCATACTTGGAGATAATATGGTATTACAGCAGCAAGCAGAAGTCAAACTATGGGGAAAAGCCCGTCCCAATGCTACTGTAACGGTGAAGACTTCGTGGAACGGGCAGACATATAAATCCTCATCGGATGGCAAGGGAGGCTGGTCGTTAACAGTATCTACCCCTGTTGCGGGAGGCCCTTACAAGATCATCTTCAATGACGGCGAATTACTGACGTTGCAGAATGTACTGATCGGTGAAGTCTGGTTCTGTTCGGGACAATCGAATATGGAGATGCCGATGGGCGGTTTCGACCGGCAACCGGTCAGAGGGACGAACGACATTATTGCCAAAGCCAAACCATCCACGCCTATCCGAATGTATACTACAGATTCAAAGGATGGGAGATGGGTACGCCAGTTTAGTAAAACGCCTGTGGAGGACTGCCAGGGCGAATGGCTGGAAAATACGCCGGTAAACGTTTCCCATATCAGCGCCGTGTCTTATTATTTTGCGCGTTATATACAGGAAGTGCTGGAAGTTCCGGTCGGCATCGTCGTTTCTACGTGGGGAGGATCAAGAATAGAGGCATGGATGAGCAGAGAATCCATAAAGCCTTTTAGTAGCATTGATCTTTCCATCCTCGATAACGATGCTGAAGTGAAGAATCCTACCGCCACTCCGTGTGTACTCTACAATGGCAAGATAGCTCCTTTGACTAATTTTGCAGTGAGAGGCTTCTTGTGGTATCAGGGCGAAAGCAACCGTGACAATGCCGATCTTTACCAGAGCCTTATGCCTGCCTTTGTGGCTGACTTGCGTGCGAAATGGGGCAGGGGCGAACTTCCTTTCTACTTTGTGCAGATAGCGCCTTTCAATTACGAAGGAGCCGACGGTACATCGGCTGCCCGCCTGCGCGAGGTCCAGTTGCAGAATATGAAGGATATACCGAATAGCGGCATGGTTACGACGATGGATGTCGGCCACCCTGTTTTCATCCATCCCGTAGACAAGGAGACGGTAGGGAACCGACTGGCGTATTGGGCATTGGCGCAGACCTACGGCATGAAAGGATTCGGATACGCTCCTCCTGTTTATAAATCGATGGAGATACAGGAGAATAAAATCTATATAAACTTCTACAATGCCCAACGCGGCCTAAGTCCGATGTGGACATCTCTTAAAGGATTTGAGATTGCGGGCGAGGATAAAGTATTCTATCCGGCTTTTGCCGAAATAGAAACCACGACTGCCCGACTGGCGGTTTCGAGTGACAAAGTCCCTCATCCCGTTGCCGTGCGGTATGCGTATAAGAATTATGTGGAAGCAAGTATTTTCAGTATTCATGGCATCCCTGCGGCGCCTTTCCGGACGGATAACTGGTAAAAGCAGATGATTACCTGAATAGATACGGCTATTTTATCAGACATCCGGATATTCGCTTTCTTGTTATATCCGGATGTATAACCGGTTCTCTTTCGGCGAAATTTTGTTGAAAATATATCTATCAAAGTCAGTGGGTATATCCATGAATCCCTGTATCTTTGCATTCTCATTAAAACCATAATTATGGAACTAAAGCATGGGTACTATCATCTGATTGCCATACTAACAGTAGCTATCTGGGGACTGACATTCATTTCGACTAAAGTATTGATAAACCACGGGCTGACACCTCAGGAAATCTTCTTTTACCGTTTTCTGATTGCATACCTTGGCATCTGGGTAATTTCTCCCAAACGTCTGTTCACCAATAACTGGCAAGATGAACTGTGGCTGGTAGCAGGCGGTATATTCGGTGGCTCCCTTTATTTCTTTACAGAGAATACCGCTTTAGGCATCACCCAGGCGTCGAATGTATCGTTTATCATCTGCACGGCTCCCTTGCTGACTACTATCCTTTCCCTGCTTTTCTATAAAAGTGAAAAGGCATCGAAAGGACTGATATACGGTTCCCTGCTGGCATTGATGGGGGTAGGGCTGATTGTCTTTAACGGCAGTTTTGTGCTCAAAATATCTCCGATAGGCGATCTGCTGACTTTGCTTGCCGCATTATCATGGGCATTCTATAGTCTGATTATTAAAAAGATGGCCGGGCGTTATCCTACCATATTTATCACCCGCAAGATTTTCTTTTACGGAGTACTGACAATTCTGCCTGCCTTCCTCCTGCATCCCCTGCATCCCGATACCGTTGTACTTCTTCAACCTGCCGTTCTGTTCAACCTTCTGTTTCTGGCCGTATTGGCTTCGCTGATCTGCTATGTACTCTGGAATGTGGTGTTAAAACAGTTGGGAACGGTACGGGCATCCAATTATATTTATCTCAATCCTCTGGTCACGATGATTGCATCGTTCCTTATTCTGGATGAGAAGATTACGTTAGTCGCTTTAGGCGGCGCAGCTTGTATTGTCTGCGGGGTATATTGGGCTGAAAAGAAATAGAGTAGATAAGAAATAGAGTAGATTATGAGAAAAATGATGAATGAGCAGCTTCCTATATCGAAGTCATCTCCTCTGAAAGCTCGTTTTTATGATTATCCTTATTTTACTTACCCGTGGCATTTTCATACGGAGTATGAGATTATCTATGTCAAGGAGGGCACGGGAATGCGGTTTGTAGGAAATAACGCGGAGAAATATGCTGATGGTGATATTCTTCTGCTAGGCTCCGATTTGCCTCATTATATGAAGAGCGATGAGGTGTATCGGCAAGAAGGCAGTACGCTTCGGACAACAGGGACCATCATTCAGTTTGAAAAGGACTTCATGCACCACGCTTTCAATTATTATCCCCATTTTATGAAGATAAAGAACCTGCTTGAAGAGGCGCAACGGGGGATTTACTTTCCCGCAGGATGTTCCCTGCGGCTGGTTGATTTGCTTGAATCGATTCCGGTGGAGACAGGAGTCGATCAGATTACTTCTTTCCTGCAACTTCTGAAAGAAATGGCAAACGTCGCTTCACGGTCTGTGCTATCGACTTCCGATTTTGAAAATGATATTATCTACGACGGATCGAGAATAGACAAAATCATAGTTTACCTGAATAAGAACTATACACGGCAGATTTACCTGAATGAAATATCTTCTCTGGCAGCTATGAATCCTGCTGCATTCTGCCGCTTCTTCAAGAGCAAAACGGGGAAATCATTCAAGAATTACATATTGGAGATGCGGATAGGATATGCGTGTAAACTCTTGCTCATGGGCGATATGAATATTTCGCAGATCAGTGTGGAGTGCGGATTTGATACGATTTCTCATTTTAATAAGTCGTTCAAGAAGCATACCGGATTCACTCCGTCTTACTATAAAAGGATGATGCTGGCTGAATAGAAATGAATGAAAGAAAGAGGCAAACGGGACGTATGGACATAAAAAAAGGGTCAACGCCTTGACCCAACCTTTGTTAACCTTAAATCTAATACTATGAAAAACACATTACAAAGATACGAACTATTGGGAAATTAGCAAATTATCCAAGTAAAATAGTATGTTTTATAACACGTTTTAATAGTTCTCCTTTACTTGTTAAGAAATATACCCTTCTTTTTTAAAAGGATGCAACACTAATTGTGAAAATTGAAACGGGAAATTCCGTTGATTCTCTGCCGGAAAACTGTTATCTTTGCAAGGTTAATCTCATTATTCACTCAACAAAAAAGAAAAGGAGCGAACCGTGAACGAGGAAGAAATCGTGCTTACCCCCATGATGAAACAGTTTCTGGATTTGAAAGCCAAACATCCGGATGCAGTGATGCTGTTTCGTTGCGGTGACTTTTATGAAACATATTCTACCGATGCCATTGTTGCATCCGAAATCTTAGGAATCACACTGACAAAACGCGCCAATGGAAAAGGAAAGACTATCGAGATGGCAGGATTTCCCCATCATGCGCTTGATACATATCTTCCGAAACTGATTCGTGCCGGAAAGCGTGTAGCTATCTGTGACCAGCTGGAAGACCCGAAACTGACGAAGAAACTGGTGAAAAGAGGTATTACCGAGTTGGTTACCCCCGGTGTATCTATCAATGATAACGTTCTGAATTATAAGGAGAATAACTTCCTGGCTGCCGTCCATTTCGGAAAGGCTTCCTGTGGAGTTGCCTTTCTTGATATATCTACCGGTGAGTTCCTCACCGCCGAAGGTCCCTTTGACTATGTAGACAAATTGCTGAATAACTTCGGACCGAAAGAGATTCTTTTCGAACGGGGCAAACGCCTGATGTTTGAAGGTAACTTCGGCAGCAAGTTCTTCACATTCGAACTGGACGACTGGGTATTTACCGAATCCACTGCCCGTGAGAAACTACTGAAACACTTTGAGACAAAGAATCTGAAAGGATTCGGGGTAGAGCACCTGAAGAATGGTATCATTGCTTCCGGTGCTATCCTGCAATACCTGACGATGACACAGCATACGCAGATCGGTCACATTACTTCCCTTGCCCGTATCGAGGAGGATAAGTATGTGCGTCTGGATAAGTTTACAGTTCGCAGCCTGGAGCTGATCGGCAGCATGAATGACGGCGGCAGCAGTTTGCTGAACGTGATCGACCGTACCATCAGTCCGATGGGAGCCCGCCTGCTGAAACGCTGGATGGTTTTCCCGTTGAAAGATGAGAAGCCGATCAACGACCGACTGAATGTGGTGGAATACTTCTTCCGCCAGCCGGATTTTAAAGAGCTGATCGAGGAGCAGTTGCATCTGATAGGAGACTTGGAACGTATCATTTCCAAAGTAGCCGTAGGACGTGTGTCGCCACGTGAGGTGGTACAGTTGAAGGTTGCCTTGCAGGCCATTGAACCGATCAAGCAGGCTTGTCTTGAAGCGGATAACGCAAGTTTGAACCGGATAGGTGAACAGCTGAATCTTTGTATTTCTATTCGCGACCGGATTGCCAAAGAAATCAATAATGACCCTCCTTTATTGATCAACAAAGGGGGCGTGATTAAAGATGGTGTGAATGAGGAACTGGACGAATTACGCCGTATTTCATACTCCGGCAAAGACTATCTGTTGCAGATACAGCAGCGTGAAAGTGAGCAGACAGGCATTCCGAGTCTGAAGGTAGCTTACAATAATGTATTCGGTTATTATATTGAAGTCCGCAATATACATAAGGATAAAGTTCCGCAGGAATGGATTCGCAAGCAGACACTGGTCAATGCGGAACGTTATATTACGCAGGAACTGAAGGTTTACGAAGAAAAGATTCTGGGAGCCGAAGATAAGATTCTCGTGTTGGAGACTCAGTTATATACCGATTTGGTGCAGGCATTGACGGAGTTTATTCCGCAGATACAGATTAATGCGAATCAGATTGCCCGTCTGGACTGTCTATTGTCTTTCGCTAATGTGGCGCGTGAGAATAATTATATCCGTCCGGTTATTGAGGACAATGATGTACTGGATATCCGTCAGGGACGTCACCCTGTGATTGAAAAGCAGCTTCCGATTGGTGAGAAGTATATTGCCAATGACGTGATGCTGGACAGCGCGTCACAGCAGATTATCATCATCACCGGTCCCAACATGGCCGGTAAGTCCGCGCTCTTGCGTCAGACGGCACTGATTACGCTGTTGGCGCAAATCGGTTCGTTTGTTCCTGCGGAGAGTGCCCATATCGGTCTGGTGGATAAGATTTTCACCCGTGTAGGTGCCAGCGATAATATCTCGGTGGGCGAATCTACTTTTATGGTGGAAATGAATGAGGCTGCGGATATTCTGAATAATGTCTCTTCCAGAAGTCTGGTGTTATTTGATGAGTTGGGACGTGGTACGTCTACCTATGACGGTATTTCCATTGCCTGGGCAATCGTCGAGTATATCCACGAACATCCGAAAGCGAAAGCCCGTACACTGTTTGCTACGCATTACCATGAGCTGAACGAGATGGAGAAATCCTTCAAACGTATCAAGAACTATAACGTGTCTGTGAAGGAAGTGGACAATAAAGTGATTTTCCTCCGTAAGCTGGAGCGTGGGGGAAGCGAACACTCCTTCGGTATTCATGTAGCAAAGATGGCAGGTATGCCGAAGAGTATTGTGAAGCGTGCAAATACTATATTGAAGCAACTGGAATCGGACAACCGCCAGCAAGGTATTTCCGGCAAACCATTGACGGAAGTCAGTGAAAACAGAAGCGGTATGCAGCTCAGCTTCTTCCAGTTGGACGACCCGATCCTTTGCCAGATTCGGGATGAGATACTGAATCTGGATGTGAATAACCTTACTCCGATTGAGGCGTTGAATAAGCTGAACGATATAAAGAAGATAGTCAGAGGCAAATAAAAACTGATATAACTTATGTGGGGCTGACTAAAAAGTCTATAGTATCTCCAACGAAGATACTATAGACTTCTTATGTTGTAAGTTATAGGGTTACTTGCCGTGCCAATGGTATGGCCTTATGCTTATACCTTCTTTGTATAGAAAGAGAGGCCGGTTGGCTTCCATGTGCCTTTGTTTCCGTAGGTATCCTTTTCTTCCGTGGTATAGGCAAAGTTTTTTCCGTCTGATATTTCGTAGATACAGTTTAAGTCATCGCTCTTCTTTTCATAGACATACCCTATGATTGTTCCGTCTCCGTTCGGTGCCGGTTCTAATGTCAAACGGTGATTCTTTCCGTCGGAAGACAGGTAAAGCGGTACTGTACCCGGTTCGTGTCTGACAAATACGCTTCCTATCACACCTTGACAGATATCGGCCTTTGCGGTTAACTCCTTATAAGAGGTATAGTAGCGGTGATAGTGCCCGTCACTTGCCTGAAAGATGGGAGCCGTTTGTTGTAAGGACAGTTGGTGCCTTTTGATATGGGCTATTACCGCTTCTTTTATTTGCTGTTTCTTTATGGGGTCGGCTATTACCTCATAGATGGGGATAAGGTCTTCACCGGTCAGAGTAGTTAAGGCGCGATTCTTTTCATTGGCAGATTGTATCCAGGGGCTGATATCCATCGGATCGCCTGTCAGCTGATCAAAGACTTTGTAATCAGCTCCTTGCAATGACACTACAATTGTTCCCCCATAGTTCTTTTTTACTGTTTCTTCGGGATAAGTGATGGAAACATTGGGATGCTTAATAATGCTGCTCTGATGTGCGCCCATCCCTGTATTTGCAGTTCTCAATAAGTTCTCTTCATCATCCGCTACGATGCTGCGATAGAGGGTTTTGCTTATATAACCTAAATGAGTGTTCACCAATATATGAGTACCAAATAGCTCTATGATTGTTTCAGGTGACGCATTTTCCAGCTCTTGCCGGAAATCATCGGTCAGCCAATTGGACCAATCCGCATTCAGGGTGAGTAATCTTTGAATCACTCCGTTAGCTCCTGAACTACCAAATGCAAATGTGTATTGGGATGAATAATCATAAGGTTTCTGAAAATATTTATGACCGGTAATGGTAGCGGTGAACAGCAAATCATCTTTGTTTTCTGCCGGCACCACAAATTTCTTATATTCTGTGATTGACCGAAGAAACTCTTTCATATCACGACCAATGAAGCTGTCTCCTACCCCGCTCGAACCTACCAGATTGCTAATCTTTTCATTATCTATCTTACTCAGATCGAGCACTGGTTCTTTTACCGAATTATTGTCTATGTAGCTGCCCATAATATCATATCCGGCACCCAGAAAAGGCTGTGTAAGTGACATGGAGGCTTCAGGCCAGCTATTACCTTGTGGTACGGCAGGGCTTATGTAACTGTCATTCGTTTCCTCCGGAGGAGTGTAAGGTAATTCTTCTTTGTCACTGCAACTTGCGAATACGGATGTGACGAAAGGTACCCATAGTAGTTTGAATAGTGTTTTTGTGCTCATATTTTTATCATTTAGTCGCGCTAAAGGTAGATAAAAGGAATGAGAAAATACGATTTGAACAGCACTATTATTTCAGAAACTCTTCTACCTTCTTATAAAACAAGGAAAGATGATGCCCGTCAATAAATCCGTGATGAATCGTCATCGCGATAGGCATCACCAGTTTGCCTTCCCTTATGATGGCTTTTCCGGCATTCAGCAACGGGTAGTTATTGCCGCTTCTCTTCTCCTGTGTACCGGTGATGGAAGTAAAATACAGGTCGGGAGTCGCACTTAACAGAATCAGTCCGTAATCTCCGTCGGCTACTTCTCCGTTTTCTGCTGCATACGGATCACCGTCTTCGGGGATGGCGTCGATAATTAGCCTTGCTTCCTGATAGAAAGTGTCGAAATCGTTGTGGTAAGGGAAACGGGTGGTGAAGAACTTGCCGTTCTCTTTTATCTTGATGGGAGACAGCATATCTATGGTGTCATAGAGCACTACACGTCCGTCCGGATCGATGCGGTAACGAAACTCCGGTATTTCGTTGGCTGCACGCAGCACAGCATAAAGATAATGGAGAAAGAAAGACTGTCCGGCCGCTTTGGCACGTTGCCTGGCTCCTCCGCACTCTACTTCGGAGGTAATGGATAATTGGGGATTCTGGAAGTGGCGGAAGAAGTTGAAATTCTCCTTCCGCTCCCAGTTTTCTATATCTATGATTTGTTTCATTTCTTTGCTACCTTCTTCCGGTCATAGAAGAACATGAAGTAGAAACCGATGATGATGAAAGGAACGCTCAGCCATTGTCCCATGTTGAACATCATGTTGTCTTCGAATGCTTCCTGGTTCTGCTTCACAAATTCGATAAAGAAACGGAAGGTAAAGATATAAGCCAGACAGAGTCCGAAGAAGAATCCGCGATGCAGTTTCTTGCTGTAATTCTTATAAAGATAGATCATGATGAAGAACAGGATCAGATAAGCTATCGCTTCATAGAGCTGTCCCGGATGACGGGGAAGCATATCTACCCGTTCGAATACGAATGCCCAGGGTACATCGGTCGGGTTACCGATAATTTCGGAGTTCATCAGATTCGCCAGACGGATGAAGCAGGCGGTGATCGGAGTAGCGACGGCAATCATGTCCACCACATCCATATAATGAAGTTTCGTCTTGCGGCAATACAGCCAAAGGGCGATCATCAATCCGAGCGTACCTCCGTGACTGGCAAGTCCTTCATAACCGGTGAATTTCCATCCGCCGCCTGCCAGGAACTTGATCGGCAGAAGCATTTCCACAAATCCCTTTCCGCTGGTCAGGTACTGTCCCGGATCGTAGAACAGGCAGTGCCCCAGACGTGCTCCAATCAGAATACCGAAGAAACAATAAAAGAAGAGGGGGTCGAATTTCTTCTCGTCTATTTTTTTGTCGCGAAACTGGTAATGGACAATGATGTAAGCAAAGAAGATTCCTACTGCCCATAATAATCCGTAGTAACGGATAGAAATGCCGAACAGGTTGAATAGTTCGGGATTCGGATTCCAGTTGATTGATAATAAAAGGGTATTCATGTTGGATAACGGTTTACGGTTTGTAATTAGTGTTTTGTGAATTTTTCGGCAACCATCCGGTAAGTTGGTATGTCGATACCTTGCTCCTCGGCTGCTGCAATCATGTCAAACAGCAAACCTTGTATTTCCGATTCATGTCCCCGTGCCAAGTCCTTTTGCATGGATGCGGTACTGTCGGGATCGAGTTTATCAATGACTTTCAAATTGTAGCTGACGGGGTCTTCGGGAAATTCCACTCCCAACTTACGTCCCAGTGCGGCACTCTCAGTAGAAAGGCCGATGAACGTATCACGTACTTTCCCCGGCTTCTGAACTTCACCCATCGGTACATCATAGTAAGCACCAGTGACCGCCATTGCCGAGATGAACGACCATTTGACGAATGTATCCCGATTGATGTCCAGAGAAATCTCAGCTTTGATTCCACTTTCCTGAAGGTCTTTCTGAATAGCTTCCAAGATGGCGGGAGTCACCTGTGTCCCTTTGTGGGCACCATACACCAGACGGAAGATTTTCCCCATCTGGGTGATCTCTCCCGTGCCGGAAACAAAGCCTACGATGTAGATGCAACCATCGAGCACCGTTACACCCGGAACGAGACGCTGAATGCGTGGTCCTGTCCCGTAAACATTCAGGATAGGGATGACAACTGTCTTCTCATGCGATGCCCTTTTGATGAGTTCGGTAATCGAATCGACGGAATATCCTTTCACGCAGACGAAGATCACATCCGCTTTTCCTTTGAACTCTTCGGCCGTCGTAGCCTTAATCTGAAGCGTATGTTCACCCTTCAGATCCGATTTCAATTTCAGACCATTGGTTTGTATTGACTGCAAATGAGCTCCACGGGCAATACAAGTTACATCTTTTCCTGCAAGCGAGAGAAAGCCTGCTATACTGCCGCCTACTCCACCGGTTCCTGCTATGAGATATTTCATGTCATTGATGCTTATGTGATAATTAATAAGTCGTTAGTGATTACCGATAATCACACATTGAAGCGGAAGTGCATGATGTCGCCGTCCTGCACCACATATTCTTTTCCTTCCACACCGAGTTTTCCGGCTTCCTTGACAGCCGCTTCGGAGCCGTACTGGATATAATCATCGTATTTGATTACTTCCGCACGGATAAATCCTTTCTCAAAATCGGTATGGATGACGCCTGCGCATTGCGGAGCTTTCCATCCTTTCTCGTAAGTCCATGCACGTACTTCTTGTACGCCGGCTGTGAAGTAGGTTTCGAGGTTCAGTAGTTTGTAAGCTGACTTGATAAGACGTGCGACGCCCGATTCTTCCAGCCCTACTTCGGCAAGGAACATCTGACGGTCTTCGTATGTTTCCAGTTCGGCGATGTCTGCTTCGGTCTTTGCAGCGACAATGAGTATTTGTGCATTTTCATCTTTCACGGCGTCGCGCACCATGTCTACGTATTTGTTGCCGTTTACCGCACTTGCTTCGTCTACGTTGCAGACGTACATCACGGGTTTGCTGGTCAACAGGAAGAGTTCGTGAGCAATCTTTTGTTCGTCTTTCGTTTCGAAAGTGACGGTGCGGGCGGATTTGCCTTGTTCCAGTGCATCCTTGTATTGAACGAGTACGTCATAAGCCTGTTTTGCAGCCTTGTCACCACCGGTCTGAGCCTGTTTTTGTACTTTCTGGATGCGGCTTTCGATGGTTTCCAGGTCTTTCAGCTGAAGTTCGTAGTCGATGATCTCTTTGTCTCGGACGGGGTTTACGCTTCCGTCTACATGAGTCACGTTGTCATCGTCGAAGCAGCGGAGTACATGGATGATTGCGTCTGTTTCGCGGATATTGGCGAGGAATTTGTTTCCCAGCCCTTCGCCTTTGCTTGCACCTTTCACCAGTCCGGCGATGTCTACGATTTCTACAGTCGTGGGGACAATCCGTTGGGGATGTACCAGTTCTGCCAGTGCGTTCAGACGTTCGTCGGGAACGGTGATTACGCCTACATTCGGTTCGATTGTACAGAAGGGGAAGTTTGCCGCTTGCGCTTTTGCGTTTGACAAACAGTTGAAAAGTGTCGATTTACCTACGTTCGGAAGTCCGACAATACCACATTGCAATGCCATATTAATCTATTATTTCTTTTATTATCAATGAATCATATCATGTGAGCAGCGATTTGGCGCTAATCTCCCGATAAAAACAGTTTTGATTGCCAGCCTGCTCATTTTAGTTTGCAAAGATAATCATTTTTTGAGCTAATGAGGGAAACTTGGTGCACTTTCTGTCTTTTTCTGATAATTGTGCTGGCTGGAAAAAGGTTTTGAGCAAATTGACAAAATGAATTTTTAGTCTCCTTAGAATTCGTTTTTCCTGCCCGACGGCGGGAGTGGGGGAAAATATGCGAATGAAAATCTGTATTTTGTTCATAAATAGGGTGGTATCTGAATCTTTACAATGCTAATAATTAGAAAGTAATGTCCATCTTGTCAAATATGAAGGCTTGATGCGTTGGATAAGGCTGACTGATACGTTGGATATATATGACCAACACGTTGGATAAGGTTAGCTGACATGTCAGACATTAATGTTCTGCAGGTTGGGTATTAATGTTCTGCATGTTAAGTAGCGACCCTTTTGCATAATCTTCCAATATAATCGAAAGGATATGCAGATAGTCTGCATATTGATACATTGTTTTATTGCTTTGAGAGCTGGCTGGCATTCTTCTGAAAATGTATCTGTCAGCAGAAACGTCAATATGCTTTCATACTGAAAGGCAGTTCCCTGTTTGCTTTGTTTATTGCGTTATTCGTTCTTATAGGAGTTACTTTAGTATTTGGCTTGATACTTCTTATAAAAGATCAGGAATAGGATGAAGCCGATCAGTGCGAACGGAACACCCGTCAGGGCGGGATAACGGTAGCCGCTGCTGACTGCCAGTCCTCCTGCATAAGCTCCGATGGCATTTCCCAGATTGAACGCTACCTGTACACAGGCAGCTCCGAGCATTTCGCCTCCTTTGGCTACACGGATTATCAATATCTGTTCCGGACTGGATACGGCAAACAGTCCTGCGGTGCAGAGGCACATCAATAGCGCAGCCGCCCATTTGTAGGGAGAGAGGAAGAAGATAAGCAATAGCATCAGGCAGATCAGTGCTTGTGCGGCAGTTCCTACCTTTCCGGGAGTGTAACGGTCGGAGAGCCGCCCGCTGATCAGATTTCCCATGACCATACCGAATCCGGCAAGAATCATCAGCGGGGTGATACTTTCGGCAGAGAAACCGGAGACATGAGTGAGCATTGGATTGATATAGCTATACCAGCAGAATACACCGCCATTACCTAATGCCGTAGCACCCAGAATGAGCCAGGGAGCCGGAGTTTTGAGAAAGCGGAACTGTCCTTTGAAACCGGTATCTTTCAGCCCTTCTACCTGAGGAACCCAACGCCAGATGTAATACAGAATGACGATTCCCCAAAGTCCTACCAGCAGGAAGGTAGCCCGCCACGAAAGCATGGTGCTTAAAGAAGTTCCCAGCGGTACGCCGAACAGGTTGGCGATGGTCATTCCGGCTATCATGATGGAGACAGCCTCTGAACTTTTGCCTTTATCGGCAAGCCTTTCCGCAACGATAGAACCGACCCCGAAATAGGCTCCGTGAGGGAGTCCGGAGATGAAGCGGGAGATAAGCAGCATCCAGTAGTTAGGTGATAATGCCGCACAGATATTGCCTACCATAATCAGCGTGACTAATACCAGCAATATATGTTTTAATGGATATTTACGTGCTAATGTCAATACAGGGGCGCCGACACAAACGCCTAGTGCGTAGGCGGAAATGAAATGTCCGGCAGCAGGGATGCTAATCTTTAAATCTCTGGCTACATCGGGCAGTATACCCATCATCACGAACTCGGCGATACCCAATCCGAGGGTACCGAATGCCAATGCAATAAGACTTTTCTTCATACGAAACCTAACCTGATACCTGTTACTTTTTACCTTCTTTATTTAGCGTATTTTTTACGGGGTGCAAAGGTAAAACAAAATCTCTCAGAATGAGTTCGTCAGGAACGATTTTGATTTAAGTCAATTTATTGCTTCTTTATCCACTCAGTCATGTCTTTCAGGACTTCCGGATTTATTGTCTCTTCCAATTGTCCGTATTCGGCTAAAGTTCCTTTCTCACAAGTTTGAAACAGGTGGTTCAGTTTTGGATAGACTTTGATTGTCACATTCTTGTTTCCGTTCTCGCTGATGTGTTGCCTGATAGCAGTCAGATTCATATCGGCATCTACCTGAATGTCTTTTTCTCCGTTTAATGCTAAAACCGGGCACTTTATTTTTTTCAGACTTGCAGTCGGATCGTATCTCATAAAGTGGAGATACCACGGTGAAGTCATGGAGTTTATTTGGGCAGATAGTTGTTGTACGGTATTCAGGTCTTTCAACTGTCCGGCAGACATGGTTCTGGTAACATCAGCGTAAACTTCTTTTCTGATTTCATCCGCCGACTTGTCCGTTTGCTGTAATAAAGAGTATCTGTGGCGAACGGACGGTTTCATTGTCTGCCACACCGGATCGGGCATCCCTTGGGACTTGGAAATCAATTCAACTTGTTTAAGCATCAAGCTGTCACCTCGCACGGCAGCTCCTGCCAATGATATGATAAATGAAATGTTGGAGTCTTTGGCGGCAATATCAAATGCGATTGTTCCACCGCAGCTATGTCCGATAATGCCGATTTTCCGGGTATTAATTTCTTTTCTGCTGCGTAGATAGTTCAGCGCTGCTTCCGTATCTTTTGCGAAATCTTCGTTGGTAGCACTTGCATAATCTCCTTGCGAAGCGGCTGTGCCACGATCATCGCATCTTAGTACGGCAATTCCGTTACGTGTCAGATAATCGGCGATAACAAGAAATGGTTTATGACCCATGATTTCTTCATTTCTGTTTTGAGCACCACTTCCCGTAACCAATACTACAGCCGGAAATTTATTCCCTTTCTCCGGAAGGGTTAATGTGCCTGCCAGAGTGATTCCGTCCTGCGTATTCTTTACGCTGACTTCTTCGACCTTATAAGGAAAAGGTGGCTGAGGCTCCTGCGGGCGTTTAGGCCCACTAAACTCTCCTTTCGTCAGATTCAATGGGAGGGGCATTCTTTGTGTGAATGTGCCGGTAATGGTTTGGTCGGCATTCAGCTTTCCTTTATAAGAGGCATGGATAATCGGTATCTGAACAGTCAGTGTAGAGTCTTGAAAAGAAGTTGTTTCCGTTTTTATATCTTTGGTTCCCTGATCGGGGCTGTCAAGAGTTGTCACATAAGTCCCCTGTTCCGTATGTTTGATATGGAATACAATGGTTAACGAACCGGCAGGAAGGGAGAGTTTGCCATGCCATGTACCTGAAATGTCTTGTGCAAGCAAGGAAGAAGATAATGTCAGTCCTGTCAGTAACATAGCGACAGCTGCAATCTTAGTTTTAAATGTTGTTGTTCTCATATTATAAATGATGGTTGGGAAAATTAGCATTCATTCTTTACGTAATAATCAAAAATATTTGCATTCGTGCACAGCTTGCTTGAAGAACTTGTTTGAGAGGTTTCATGTATAGGTTGTATATTCGGATGGCTTCGTTGTTCTTATTGCGCATATAGTGCGCCAAGCGTACGAGCAGGTAGCCGTATCTTAATTTTAGTTCATTATATGGGCATTTTTGGTAGGGGCCCCTTTGCATATTGTAGGTAGGTGAGGGGCTGCTTCCTGCGCCTATCTTGTTCAAGGCGATGACGTATGGAGAAGAAGGTGAATAGTCTGCCGTAGGGAATGTCCCATTTCCTTTATTGTCTACATCAAATATACGGGCATATATCTTTGGGACTCCGAGAGTATTCAGATAAGCAGTATCCGCATCTTCTGCATTCAATTTGTTTTTCCAGACATAAAATGCGGGAGTATTCGTATGTCTATCGATGCATCCGGACAGGCAAATGAATAAAACTGCTAGTTGTAGTAGTCGAATCTGCATACGTTATGAAGTATCCCGGATAAGTAAGTTATATTCCGACAGAAAAAGACAATAAGGATACAGAGGACAAAGTTATGAAAAAAAATGCTTTTACAATTGAAACGCAAAAGTAAAAGTGAATAAAATTACTAACTTAGAACAATAACCAGCAAGGGATGGTGTTTGTAAAACAGTCACTCTCCAATTTTTTAATTTGGTCTTTGATATATGGAGTACTTCAAATAGCGTAAGGGAGTTAAATTGGGGTGATGTGAAGTTAGGTTTGTATATTAAGATAGTGCATTTATAGATATGGATGGACATTACTCCCTATTATTAAACATATGTTCTATTTAAATAAATAAGCACTGACTAAATTTGCATCATTATAAACTATATAATATTATGAAAAAAATAATCTATCTTGTTCCTGCGTTATCTTTAGCAGGTTGCACTTCACAGCAGGTAGAAGAAAAGCCGAATGTGATTGTCATTCTTGCTGATGATCTGGGGTTCGGTGATGTCAGTGCTTATGGTTCAACTACTATTCATACACCGAATATTGACAGTCTTGCCCGTGGGGGAGTTTGTTTCACAAACGGATATGCTACCTCGGCTACCTCTACACCCAGTCGTTATGCCCTAATGACCGGAATGTATCCATGGAAGAATAAAGATGCAAAAATCCTTCCAGGTGATGCTCCTCTTATTATCAACGAGAGCCAATACACTTTACCAAAGATGATGCGAGAGTGTGGTTATGTGACCGGAGCTATCGGAAAATGGCATTTAGGCATGGGAAATGGAAATGTCAATTGGAATGAGACAGTCAAGCCGGGAGCAAAAGAGATTGGCTTTGATTACTCTTGTCTGATTGCGGCAACAAATGACCGCGTTCCGACTGTTTATGTAGAAAATGGAGATGTGGTAGGTCGTGATCCGTCAGATCCTATTGAGGTGAGTTATGAACAGAACTTTGAGGGGGAGCCGACTGCTATATCCAATCCCGAAATGCTGAAAATGCAATGGGCGCACGGACATAATAATTCGATTGTAAATGGAATACCCCGTATCGGTTATATGAAAGGTGGGAAGAAAGCCCGTTGGAAAGACGAAGATATGGCTGATTATTTTGTAGGCAAGGTAAAGAACTTTATTACTGAACACAGAGACTCTTTATTCTTTCTTTATTATGGTTTGCATGAACCTCATGTGCCACGCGCGCCTCATCAACGTTTTGTTGGGAAAACGACTATGGGACCTCGTGGAGATGCAATTGTGGAAGCAGACTGGTGTGTGGGTGAATTACTAGCTCATTTGAAGAAAGAAGGACTTCTGGAAAAGACTCTGATTATTTTTTCAAGTGACAATGGTCCGGTTTTGAATGATGGATATAAAGATGGTGCTCCCGAACTGGCTGGCAAGCACGCTCCTGCCGGAGGATTACGTGGTGGTAAATATAGTTTGTTCGATGGAGGTACACATATTCCTTTATTCGTTTATTGGAAAGGAAAGATTCAGCCTGTAAAATCGGATGCACTAGTCTGCCAGATGGACTTGTTGGCGTCTTTAGGAAGCATGGTGGGAGTCACTCTGCCGGATGGACTGGATAGTCGCAACTATTTAAATGCATTCATGGGAACAGAACTGAAAGCTCGTGAAAATTTGGTTATCGAAGCTCAAGGCAGACTGGGTTACCGCAGTGGTGACTGGATTATGATGCCACCTTATAAAGGTTCGCAAAGAAACCTGACCGGAAATGAATTGGGGAACTTGGATGAATTCAGTCTGTTTGATGTAAAATCAGACAAGGGACAGAAATCTAATGTAGCTGGCAGACATCCGGAACTGCTTGAGCGGTTAAAGCAGGAATTTTTTGTGCAAACAGATGGATTTTATCGTAGTGAGGTGGAAGAAGAACCATTAAAATAAGCCCGATAAACCTTTCTGGAAAGCATTTTATTGATTAGGTATTAGATTGTTTTGCAGGAATTGGTGTAGAAGGATAGTTTCTGAACATGTGTGCTCATAATAAAACATATTTTCTATCGTCTACACCTTTTTTCTTTTACTTTTGCTGCATCACAATCATACATAAATAACGTTTAACTTTTTAGAATCATATGAAAACACTCATCCAATTTTTATTGGCGACATTCGTCATTTTAGCTTGTGTATGTTGCAAGACTGCAAAAGAAGAAAAAACAGACGATAAATTGAATGAAATTACCTTTGCAGATCCGACTATATTTGTAGAAAATGGCAAGTATTATCTGACAGGTACGCGCAATAGAGAACCTAATGGATTTGCTATATTCGAATCTACAGATTTGAAGGAATGGAAGACTGCTAATGGAGATACTCTTCAGTTGATACTACGCAAGGGAGATTCCGCTTATGGTGAAAGAGGATTCTGGGCTCCGCAATTATTTAAGGAAGGAAATAGGTATTATCTGACATATACGGCTAATGAACATACTGCACTGGCATCCTCCAACTCTGTATATGGTCCATTTAGACAAGACTCCATACGTCCTATTGACGAGACGGCCAAAAATATCGATTCATTTTTATTCAAAGATTCAGATGGAAAGTACTACTTGTATCATGTACGTTTCAATAAAGGTAATTATCTGTGGGTAGCTGAATTTGACTTGCAGAAAGGCTGTATTAAGCCCGAAACTCTGAAAAAGTGTTTCGATAATACGGAGGCATGGGAAAGAACGCCTAATTATAAATCGGCACCAGTAATGGAAGGTCCTACTGTTGTCAAACTCGATGATTTATATTATTTGTTCTATTCTGCCAATCATTTCAAGAATATAGATTATGCTGTGGGATATGCTACGTCTACCTCTCCTTACGGTCCGTGGAAGAAGCATGCAAACAATCCTATTATTCACCGAAGCATCGTCCACGAAAACGGCTCCGGACATGGGGATTTGTTTAAAGGTTTGGACGGAAGATATTACTATGTATATCATGTTCATCATTCAGATTCAATTGTGCAGCCGCGTAAGACACGCATTGTTCCGTTAATCTTAAAAAAGGAAAATGACGTATATAGTATAACGATTGATAAAGAAAATGTTATCAAGCCAATGTGGAAATAATAGAAGTATATAAAACAATATGTATTATGATGGATGGTAATTTTATATCTCGAAAAAGAATAGGAGGCATAGTTGCTTTATCCTTTTTACAGTTTGGAAATCTCTCGGGACAAGAGCGTCCGAACATAGTTATGATATTGGCAGATGATATGGGTTATTCCGATATCGGATGTTATGGTAGCGAGATAGAAACCCCGCATATTGATAGTTTGGCGTTACAGGGAATCCGGCTGACTCAATTTTATAATACTTCTCGTTCCTGCCCAACCCGGGCAAGTCTTATGACTGGTTTGTATCAACATCAAGCTGGGATAGGATGGATGTCAGAAGATCCTTTTAAAAATGTCGATAAAGATCCGAAAGACTGGGGTGTTGCTGAATATAGGGGGGCTTTGAACCGTAATTGTGTGACTATTGCCGAAGTTCTTAAAAGTTCAGGTTACCATACCTATATGACGGGCAAATGGCATTTAGGGATGCATGGCATGGAAAAATGGCCTTTGCAGCGTGGTTTTGAACGTTTTTATGGTATATTGGCAGGGGCTTGCAGTTATCTGAGGCCAGAAGGTGAAAGAGGATTGGTCCTAGACAACGAAAAGTTACCTGCACCCGAGGCACCTTATTATACTACCGATGCGTTTACAGACTATGCCGTTAATTTTATAAATGAACAAAAAGATAATACTCCCTTTTTCTTATATTTAGCATATAATGCTCCGCATTGGCCTTTACAAGCTAAAGAAGCAGATATAGAGAAATATTATGAACTGTATCGTACGAAAGGCTGGGACCAGATTCGTAAAGAACGCCATAAACGTATGGCCGATTTAGGAATAATCGACTCAGAGATCGGTTTTGCTGAATGGGAGAATCGTCAGTGGGAAGAGCTCTCTGAAGCAGAAAAAGATCATACAGCTTATAGAATGGCTGTTTATGCTGCACAAGTGCATTGTATGGATTATAACATAGGAAAACTGATTGAGAGCCTGAAAAAGAGTGGAAAGTTGGATAATACTTTGATCTTTTTCATGTCTGATAACGGGGCATGTGCCGAACCGCATAATGAACTTGGTGGTGGCAAGCAAAAAGATATCAATAATCCGGCGGTAAGCGGTCATCCTTCGTATGGCAAAGCTTGGGCTCAGACCTCAAATACTCCATTCAGAAAGTACAAACAACGTGCATACGAAGGGGGAATATCTACTCCGTTGATAATTACATGGAAAAATCGTTTGAAAGGTTTTGAAAATACATGGTGTCACGTTCCCGGATATCTTCCGGATATCATGCCGACCATACTGAATGTAACTGGTGCCACATATCCTTCTACCTTTCACAATGGTAATAAGATACATCCTTTAGTGGGCACTGATCTTATGCCGGCTATAAAAGGAAAAGTTTCTTCCATTCATGAATATATGTATTGGGAACATCAGGGTAATAGAGCTGTCCGTTGGAAAAACTGGAAAGCGGTATGGGATCAGGAAGGAAAAGTTTGGGAATTATATGATATCGGGAAAGACCGCGTGGAGGCTTGTGATTTGTCAGCCGTTCATCCGGATATCCTTAAACAGTTATCGGACAAATGGGCCGTATGGGCAGCTGAGACAAAAGTTTTAATACCTTTTCCAAATAATAAAAAATAATAGATAGCTATGAAAAGAATAGATCATACTTTTATGTTAACACTTGGTGCGTCAATAGGTGCTTGTCCTGTATTGGCCCAGCAGAATGTATCAAAACCCAATATTGTTCTTATATTATTAGATGATGTTGGATACTCTGATTTCGGATGTTATGGTTCGGAAATAAATACTCCTAATATAGATCGGCTTGCTGAAAATGGTATTAGACTACGTCATTTTTATAACCAGGCTCGAAGTGCGCCAACCAGGGCTTCGTTGATTACTGGTTTATATCCTCATCAAGTTGGGAATGGTGCCTTAGGGAAAGTTCCGGGTTATCCGGCATATCAGGGATATCCAAATGAGAATAATGTTTTCTTGCCTGAAGCATTGAAAACAGCTGGATATTTTAATGTCATGACAGGTAAATGGCATTTAGGATATTTTCAAGGTGTTACTCCAATAAGCAGAGGATTTGACCGTTCACTGAACGCTCCGTTTGGCGGCTATTATTTTTCTTCTGACAAATCATTGAAGAAGAATAAAAAAGAAAGAACCAACCAACGAAATCTTTATTTGAATGATGAAGAAATTGGATTCGATGATGATCGTTTACCTGAAAATTGGTATTCTACTCATTTGTGGACAGATTTTGGATTAAAGTTTATTGATGAAGCCATTGAAGAAAAACAGCCCTTCTTTTGGTATCTGGCACATAATGCTGCACATTTTCCCTTGCAGGCTCCTGTAGAAACCATCAATAAATATAAGGGAAAATATATGAAGGGATGGGAAGATGTGCGTAATGCACGATTCAAAAAGCAATTAGAATTAGGGTTATTCGAGCGTCCTGACCAGTTAACACCTCGTAATCCCAAGGTTCCGGAATGGGATTCACTGACTCAGGAAGAAAAGGAGCGCTATGACATGCAGATGGCTATTTATGCAGCTGTTATTGAGGAAGTAGATCGGAGTATCGGGCGTGTGGTAGAACATTTAAAAGAAAAAGGTGTGCTGGATAATACCCTGATTATCCTCCTTTCGGACAATGGTGGAAATGGAGAACCGGGCATAGAAGGACGCTTTGCTGGAAAGAATCCCGGTTCAGCGGGGAGTACAGTTTTTCTGGGTGCTGCCTGGGCAGACGTTGCTAATACACCATTTTTCTTGTACAAACATCACGGTCATGAAGGAGGTTGCAACACACCGTTTATTGTTTCCTATCCGAATGGAATTGATAAAAGTCTGAACGGCACTATTCAAAAAGACAATTACGGACATATAGTAGATATCATGCCTACTTTGGTGAAACTTACAGGTGCTACTTATCCCTCTTCGCGTGGCGGCCATAAAGTACCTCCAATGGAAGGTATATCCTTACTGCCTTTATTAAAGGGAGAACCGGTAAAGCAAACCAAACCGACCATTGTGGAACACGAAGGCAACAAAATGCTGCGTGACGGAGAATGGAAAATAGTGCAGGAATATAAAGAGCCGAAATGGAGGCTATACAACTTGAAGAATGATCCTACTGAAATGCGGAATCTCGCAGATAAGGAGCCTGAAATACTGAACCGAATGATTCATGATTACCAAAAAATGGCAGATCATATCGGAGTAGAAAGTGAGATCGAATTCAAGGTTGGCAAATGGTATACTCCTGTAGAAGAATATCTCAAATAAGAAGTATCGGAATTATAATCTTTAATTTATAACATATGAAAAATAAGTATCGTAAACTAGCCGTCATCATGCTGACTGCTGTATGTTTCGCGGGGTGTCAACAAGAAGATATTGTATATCCCGAACCGGATGCAAAGGTCGCTGAAACTTATTTGACCTTAAACGAGCTCACTCAGTCCCCTCTACAAGTACCGGGACCAGAGGGAACCTATATATTGAAAGTGATATCTGATGATAAATGGACGTTAAGTAGTTCACAAGCATGGTGCAGCGTATCAGAAACAGAAGGGTTCAAATATTCCCAAGTGCCTGTTTCGTATTCTGAGAATCCATGGAATGAACCTCGTACGGCAGAACTGACTTTTCTTATCAATGAATCGCAGGAGATAAAGATAGTAACTGTGGAGCAAGAAGCCAGCGAAACTTCTTTGGCTGCGGACTCTAAAGAACTGCAATATAACATTGGAGGAGGTGAAAAGGATATTACTCTACAAACCAATGCGGTAGAATGGAATGTCGAAGTAGTGGATGAAACGACCCATACTCCGGTTACATGGTGTACAGTAACTCCTGTTACAGGAAAAGGAACAGCCACTTTGAAAGTCACTACCGAGAGTAATACGACAGAAGTGGTACGTAAAGCCAGTTTGGTTTTTACAGCTGCCGACAAGAGTCTGAGTATTCCTGTCATTCAGGCTGACAAACTGGAAGCTCCTGTCATTACTTTGGATGATCACAACGATTTCCTGCTTTCATGGAATGAAATTACCGGTGTGGACGGCTATAAGCTGAAAGTCATTGCAGACCAGAACGAAAACACAATCGATATTCCTTCGGGAACGGCATCTTACAATCTGGATGTTATTGACTGGAAAGGATATGTAGGAATGGTTTCTATTCAGTTATTCTCTTACGCAAACATTGGCGGAGGAACTGTAGCTCAGATGGGAAGTGAAATTATAGAGGCACACAATCTGTTTGACGAGACCAGCGGAGACGGAGAAAAAGGATCTGAATATATTATCACGAAGCCCCGTCATTTGAGGAACGTCAGCAAGTATCTTGATAAGAACTACAAACAGACTGTAGATATTGACCTTACAGGCATAGATATGGCACCTATCAGTACAGAACTGGTCAATAACACTTATAACGGTAATTTCACCGGAGTATACGAAGCAACTAAGGGAGATATTATCGATACCAGTACAGGACGTTCTTCCGAACAATATAAGATAAAGAACTGGACGCTGAATAAAAGTTCCAATACTAATTGCGGTTTGTTCGCTTCTATCGGTGCAGAAGGTATCGTACGTAATGTATGTATCGAGAATGTTGTTATCAAGGCCAAAGCCAAAGTTGGTGCGATTGCCGGTAACTGTTCTGGTAAAATTATCTCTTGCCACACAACAGGTAATGAAGGAAGCATCAGTACGGCTGCAACTACGGATGCTGAAATCTATCTCGGAGGAATTGTTGGTTATCTCACCGAGAAAGGCGAAGTTTCCTATTGCTCTAATACAGCGGCAATTGAAGGGACAGCCGGTTGTGTCGGTGGGGTTGTAGGAATCATAATGCGTGATGCTAACAATGCTCCTGCCGTTGCATATTGTACCAATAAAGCGAATGTAGTTTGCAGCAGCAAATCACCGGTTGGAGGTGTGATCGGTTCAATAGCGGGAGCAGCAGGAAATGACCTGATCAAAGTGACTGGTTGTGCAAATTCAGGAGAAATTTCTGGAACTCAGGCTAACAATCAAGTAGGAGGAATTGTCGGTCGTGCAACTATTGATACTGAAATATCCCAGTCTTACAATACTGGTTCTATCACTGCGATGGGCTCGGCAAGTGGTATCATCGCACGTATGGGTGGAACCAATGCTATAGTCAGAGATTGCTACAATACAGGTGCGATAAAGAGCACAGGTACAGCTACCAATGGCAACAGCAATGCCGCAGGAATTGTAGCGACATGTACTATAGCAGCAGGAGGTGGCATGACAATCGAAAACTGTCATAACGTAGGAGACATGACAACTGCGAACGGGGCTTCTTTCGGAAACGGACTGTTCCATCGTACTGATGGCAAGATTTCTCAAATAACAATGAAAAGCTGTTTCTCTTTGAACGAAGACGGAAAGTCACAGAGTAGCGGAAGTGACTCATACATATCAGGTGGTTCTTCCAGTTATAAGAACCTGTCTGCAAGTGAAATGAAGAACACATCTTCATTCACAAACTGGAATTTCAGTACGGTTTGGGAAATGGGAAGTGAATACCCGACATTACAGGGCTTATTAAAATAAGGTTTAACAATCAATGAATAACGAATATAATATTATGAAACAGAAGATTCGATTTAAGTTGACGGATAGATACTTAGTCCTACTAATATGCTTTTTAGGATATATATCAACCGTATCAGCACAGTCTCATAAAATTTCCGGTGTGGTAGTTGATGAAGGAAAGTCTCCTATCATTGGAGCTACAATCCAAGTGAAGGGTGCTAACAACGGAACCATTACAGACATTGACGGTAACTTCTCGCTGGAAGTAAAAAATCTCAAGGCCCAGTTACAGATATCGTATATCGGATTTACTACTATAACTGTTCCGGTACAGTTAAAAGGGAAGATGACGATTACAATGCAGGAAGCATCACGCAATTTGGACGAGGTAGTGGTCATCGGCTATGGAAGCGTTCGCAAATCAGACCTTTCCGGTTCGGTAAGTGCTGTCAGTATGAAGAATGAAGCTGAGATTATGCCTATCACAAGTGCCGATCAATTCTTGCAGGGACGTATAGCGGGCGTCAGTATCGCAGCTAACAGTGGTGCACCCGGAGCGGGCATGAATATTCAAATACGTGGTGTCTCTACACTGTCAGGCAATACAGACCCGCTTTATGTAGTTGACGGTTTTCCGATAGAGGCTGCAACAGCAAGTGTAAATGGTGGCACCAGTGAGTTGAGCCAACAGCCGGCGATGAACCCGCTAGCTTCCATCAATCCCAATGATATTGAATCTATCCAGGTTCTGAAAGATGCTTCCGCAACGGCTATTTATGGTTCACGTGCTACGAACGGAGTTATTCTGATCACAACCAAACAGGGAAAAGAAGGAAAAGTCAATGTGAACTACAATGCTCGTGTAGATATTTCCAACATTGCCAAACGCTATAATTTACTGAATGCTCATGACTATGCGCTTTTTGAGAATGAATTGGATCGAACCTCTAACGGCTACGATATGCAAGGAAACGTCATTCCAAGTACAAAAGTCCCCAGACATACAGATGATGCCTTGGAAAGATATAAAATCTATTCAACTGACTGGCAGGACTTAATGTACCAGACGGCAGTATCTCAGGACCACCAGTTGGCTGTCAATGGTGGTAACAAGATGACTCAATATAATATTACTGCCGGCTACACCGATCAAGAAGGTATTATTATGAATACTGGACTCGAACGTTATTCTTTCCGTCTGAATCTTAAATCTGAGCTTGCCAAGCGTTTAGTTTTGCAACTGAACACAAGTTATTCACAGACCGAGCAAAAGCAAACGTCGCATTCTCAATCTTCAAGTATGAACCAAATGGTACGGCGTATTTTGACTACCAAACCGACATTAATGCCTGGAGATCAAATTTATGAAGATGAAAATGTGGAATATGTTCCGGCAGACAATCCTTATATTATGGCGACCGAACTAAAAGACATTCTTCAACAACGGTTCTTCATACTGAATGCATCTTTGACATATAACTTTGGTAAAGGGCTTTCCTGGAAAGGTGCCGGTAGCTTCAACCGCACAGACGGTTCGCGTTCTACTTATTATCCAATAGGTACCAATGCTGGAAACAGTGCCCATGGTATGGCATTTCGTGGAGAAGACAATCGCCAGAATATTGTATTGGAAACGACGGTTAATTATGATCGTAAATTTAAGAAGCATCATCACATCAATGCTGTCTTGGGATATACGCATGAAGACCGTCAGAGAAAGACACTGGCAATTCAGGTAGGTGATTTTGCAGGCAATGACTTGTTGTACTACGCTATCGGAGAAGGAACGAATACGATGGACAAATCCAGTTCAGTCATTCAAACCAAACTGTCCTCTTTCTTAGGGCGTATGAACTACACCCTGTATGACCGTTATATTTTCACGGCAACCGGACGCTACGACGGTTCTTCTTTGTTGGCAAGTGGAAACAGGTGGAGTTTCTTTCCATCATTTGCAGTAGCCTGGCGCATTAATCAAGAGAAGTTCATGAAAGACATACCTGCTATCTCTAATATTAAGCTACGTTTGAGCTATGGTGTTACAGGTAACCAAAGCATTGCTTATGCTGCTCCGCTCGCCATTATGAACCATGTCCGCTCTTATTCCGGAGGTGCAGTGACTCACGGTATGGTCAACGGGAAGCTGGCTAATCCTAATTTAGGTTGGGAAAGTACTGCTACCTACAATGCCGGACTGGATTTAGGTTTTATAGACAACCGTTTTAGAGTAACCATGAATGTATATCAACGTACTACCAAAGATATGCTGATGAATTTTGGACTGCCTTTATCATCCGGATACGGTTCTATACCTTACAATATGGGAAAAATGACCAATAAAGGATTTGAGCTGGAAGCCAGTGCGGATATTCTGACAGGTCGCGTAAAATGGACTCTTGGAGGAAACATATACCTGAACCGTAATAAAGTAGACGATATCAGCGGCAATGAGTTACTGGGAACCTCCTATCTGGCAGGTGGCGGTGTATTCAGCCAAAGCATACATATCACTAAAGCCGGTTATCCGGTAGGCAGCTTCTATGGCTACGTAGTGGATGGTGTTTATCAGAATGAAGCAGAAGCAAAACTGGCTCCATTTGATACTCCACAAGCTACTCCGGGTTCTTTGAGATTCAAAGATATTAGTGGACCCGACGGGTTGCCGGATGGAAAAATAACTTCTGACGATATGACTATCATCGGTACGGCAGAACCGAAATTCAATTATGGTATTAATTCTGAGCTATCTTGGAAGGGGCTGACATTATCCATGATTTTCACGGGCCGTGTAGGAGGTGATATCGCCAATTTGAACCGTTATTTCTTGGATTCTTTTACAGATACCAACGACAATATTCGTGCTGAGGCTTGGGAAGGAAGATGGCAGGGCGAAGGAACTAGTAACTTTTATCCGGCAGTAAACGGTTCGCAAGGCAGTTCTTACTTTAACAAGCGTTTCTCTACCTTCTTGCTTGAAGATGGTTCATTTTTCCGTCTGAAGAATCTGACACTCGCCTACCAGTTTAGCTTGAAAAAACTACGATGGTTACGTAGTATACGTGTATTCGGTACCGTTACCAATGTCTTTACAATCACTAATTATAGCGGTTATGATCCGGAAGTCAGCATTACTTCGGGCGCTATGTCACCTAATGTTGACTATGCTGCTTATCCTTCTAGCCGTACGTATTCTATGGGTATAAATCTAGCTTTTTAACATCAAAATACTGAAAATATGAAGAAATATATATTATCCTTACTGATAGGAACAGCGCTGCTTTCAAGCTGTTTGGATGTAGATATTGTAGACCGTGTAGAAAAAGAGGACGGATTCTTCAAAACGGAAGATCATGCCTTGGCGGCTATTAACGGGGTATACTCCACTCTTTACGCTTTCGCTTATCATAAAACAAACTGGGCTATCATACTTCCGACCTATGAAGACGCTATGTTCTCTACCGGAAACGCTGTACCTGCCACTGTTTCCAACAATACACACAGTGCTGGTTCCGCTCCAGTTGTTAATTTTTGGGGAGAGCTATATAATGGCATTAAAAACGCTAATGAAGTAATAGCACGTGTTCCTTCTATTTCCTTCAAAAGTGAAAATGATAAGAATCGAATCATTGCAGAAGCCTACTTTCTGAGAGCACTTTATCATTATGACTTAATGCGCTTGTATGGTGGTGTTAATGGTATTCCTATTGTTATTGAGCCTGTGACCGGAATTGAAAACGCATATGTACCACAATCTCCCGCATCTAAAGTTTACGAACAGATAATAAGTGATTTTGAATATGCAGCTGGACTGAACGATGATGATACTCCCCGTTTGCCGAAACGTTTAGATCCGGCGTACACAAGCGGACGTGTAACTAACGGAGCTGCTCATGCATTTTTGGCGGAAGTCTACTTGACTCTCGGAAGATGGGAGGATGCAGCCAGAGAAGCCCAAGAGGTGATTTCTTCCGAACAATATACGTTTGTCAATGATTATCAGAATTTATGGGACATTGAGCAAGAGTCATTAGCTCAAACCGAACATATCTTCTCAGTACCTTTCTTTCGTGACAAAGATGCTTTAGCAGATCAGTCATTGGGTTCTAATATTGCTCATTTATTTAATCCGGCAGGTGTGCAGGTTGGTGGTAAATTGGTTTCTGGAAATCCCTATGGAAAAGGAGCAGGAGCTCATAGGGTACAAAAATGGTTTATCAGATATTTTCAGGACGATCAGGGTAATCTAGGATACAGTGATCCCTCTGTTGATGCATCCATTGATGAATCCAAACTCATTTCTAAAGATTACCGGATTGAGATTACATTCTGGAGACGTTTTCAACAAAAGAACAATAATACAGGAGTATTGGGCAATATTGTAACCGTATATCCTGCTGCCGGAGGCAACTCACAGGAGAACTGGGGATATATCCGCAAATTTATTGATCCGCAAGGTATCAATAACCGTACCAATGAAAACGATATGCCACGTCTGCGTCTGTCCGATATGTATCTTATAAGAGCAGAAGCATTGAACGAACTTGGAAAGTACACAGAAGCCTGCCAGGCTATCGATATGGTGCGTGAACGTGCGCGCAAAGCGAACGGAACCGAACGTGCTTATCCGAAGTATATAGGTTCGGACAGACCCGATAATATCGGACGTACCTTGACCAAACAAGAATTCCGCTGGCTGGTATTCATGGAACGGGGATTGGAATTTGCCGGTGAACAGAAACGCTGGTTCGACCTTATTCGTATGAAGTATGATGAAAACACGCAGATGTATGACTACATAAAGGATACATTCATCCCATCACGACCGGCTGCGGATGTACAAAAGCAAGGAGTTATGGCTGCAAGAAAGAAATATTTTCCGATACCATTTGCAGAGGTTTCTCGCAATGATGGAGTACAACAAAATCCCGGATACTAAAGATATATGTTTAAATTAAGCACTCCCATGAAAGGAGAAATAAATTATGAATAGACTATTTTTGAGTGTTTCTGTTGCATTAAGTGCGACAACTTGCTCTTTTGCACAGCAAATCACGCAGCCTAATTTGGTGTTGTTCATAGCCGATGATTGTTCATATTACGATTTAGGTTGCTATGGAAGTGTGGATTCGAAAACACCCAATATAGATAATTTTGCCACACAGGGAGTGCGTTTCACCCAAGCCTATCAAGCTGCTCCTATGTCATCGCCTACCCGCCATAATCTGTATACAGGTTTATGGCCTGTGGGTAGCGGAGCTTATCCAAACCATACTTGTGCTGATCAGGGTACTTTAAGCGTTGTGCATCATTTGCATCCATTGGGGTATAAAGTAGCTTTGATTGGAAAGAAGCATGTTGCTCCAAAGTCAGTATTTCCCTTTGACCTCTACGTGCCTAGTGAAAAGGGGGAATTACATTTTGAAGCTATTCAGGAATTTATCGCTGATTGCAAAAGGAAAGGCCAGCCGTTTTGCCTGTTTGTTGCTTCCAATCAGCCACATACCCCTTGGAATAAAGGTGATGTCTCACAGTTCGATCCGGATAAATTAACTTTGGCACCTATGTATGTAGATGTTCCACAAACACGTCAGGAGTTTACTAAGTATCTTGCAGAAGTCAACTTTATGGATCAGGAGTTTGGTAACGTACTCTCTATTTTGGAACAGGAAAAGGTCGCTGATCAATCTGTTGTAGTATATTTGAGTGAACAAGGAAACAGTCTGCCTTTTGCCAAATGGACTTGTTATGATGCAGGCGTACATTCGGCATGCATTGTCCGCTGGCCGGGAGTAGTCAAACCGGGGAGTGTCAGTGATGCATTAGTAGAATATGTGGATATAGTTCCTACTTTTGTCGATATAGCAGGAGGAAAACCGCAGACGAGAGTAGATGGTGAAAGCTTTAAATCTGTTTTGACAGGGAAGAAGAAGGAGCATAAGAAATATTCTTTCTCTCTTCAGACTAGCAGGGGAATAAATAAAGGTCCGGAGTACTACGGGATACGCTCAGCCTATGATGGAAGATATCGATATATTGTTAACCTTACTCCGGAGGCAACCTTTCAGAATGCGATGACTGCTACGCCTTTATTTAAAGAATGGGAACAGCTTGCAGAGACAGATGCCCATGCAAAGGCGATGACATTCAAGTATCAGCATCGTCCTGCCATTGAATTGTACGATGTACGGAATGATCCATTTTGCATGAACAATTTGGCAGGAAATACGAAATACTCCAATATTATTATTCGGCTGGATGCAGAACTAAAGAAATGGATGAAAGCGTGTGGAGACGAAGGGCAAGCTACCGAAATGCGGGCGTTTGATCATATGCCTTCCAAACAAAAGTGATCACCCCATGGGACAATGGATTCAGGAAGATAAATGTTTTATCTTTGATATTGATGAGGTAAGTTATCTCGCTATCCAGTAACAGATATAAATAAACCTATTAATTTGAATGAAATGATAAAAAGTATAACAATGCGAACTAAACTAATACAGTGTATAGAATTAAAGGCTATTTGTATATTAAAAAGCATTTAGAATTTGGAGATTCCCTCTCTATTATGGTTCATTTCTGATTCGCTTCTGAATCTGCTTCCCAACTACTGCAATCATTGCTGTCGAATACAATAAACATTTTCTTTATAAAAAATAATGTCCGCAGGTGCATAAATTAATTCGTCCGCCTATAGACAACGTTTCGTCCGGCTATAGGCAAACGCAACGTCGGCTATAGGCAAACTTGCGTCCGGCTATAGGCGGACGAATTAATTTATGCACTGAAAGGGATTATTTATTGCACAAGCCGGAGCTAAATTTAGCATAGGAATTCTTTATCCAATAAATTTTCTACTTTCTACTTTTAAGTTTGTTTTTTAATTTACAGATTCAGTTGTTTGATAAATTCAGTAGGAGTGATATTAAACTCTTTCTTAAAACATTTTGTAAAATAGTTAGGGTCGGACATTCCTACGGCATACGAAGCTTCTGATACGTTCATGCCATTCTGCAAATGAATCTTTGCTTCTTTCATCTTTATAGTCCGCATGAACTGGGTGATAGAACATCCGGTCAATGATTTAAGCTTGGTATGCAACAGGCTTCGGCTCACTTTCATATGAGTAATAATTTCAGTAACTCCGAACTCTTCGTCTTTGATATTAGCCATAATCAGGTCAACCAACTCTTTCATAAATACTTCATCACGTGGGTTGTTCGTTATTTGTGTAATGTTCAGCTTCTCGATCCGCTTGAAATACTCAATGTTCTGCTTTCTGTTAGTACGCATATTCTGAACCAATAGTTCCAGATTCTGTGCATTAAAAGGCTTGGTTATATACGCATCCGCCCCTTTCAAGTACCCTTGAGTATGATCCAATTCATCGGTTTTAGCAGTTAGCAGAATTACCGGGATATGACTGCTATTCAAATCCTGTTTGACGTATGCCGTTAATTCCAGACCATCCATCACGGGCATCATTACATCACTGACTATCAGATCGGGCAGTTGCTTCTTCAGTAACTTACAAGCCTCAGCACCATTGTAAGCACGAAATACCTGATAATCTTTGCTAAATATCTCTGCCAGATAATCATTCATCTCTTTATTATCTTCTACAATAAGGATACTTTCTTTGACGTCGGTGTTATCTTGCTCGGTAGAAATCAACTGGTCGGGAATCAGTTCAATCGTTTCTTTCATCCGCAGATTATATTTCTGTATTTCTTCGGACGTGATACTTTCCAAAGATTTCTCCGAAGAGCTATAGGCAGATTCTGAAACATTCAGGCTGACGATAAATTCCGATCCCTTTCCGACTTCGCTTTCAACCTTAATCTCCCCCTTATGCATATGAATCAGTGACTTCGTGAGAGATAACCCCAATCCGAAGCCTTCTCTATGATCCTTTTTTTCTACTTGGAAGTAGCTGTCAAAGATTTTATCTTTCATCTCTTTAGGAATCCCTCTGCCGCTGTCTTTTACTGATATTTCGATGAAATTTTCCGAATCTTTTTTGAGAAGCTTGGCACTGAGTTTCACATAATCTCCCGGCTGGGTGTATTTGAAAGCATTCGACAGCAGATTATACATGATACGTTCCAGCTTGGATGGAGAGAACCAGACTTCTTCATCCGTTTCTTCCAGACTGACAATGAAATCAATCTCCTTTTCCTTAGATACAATATCGAAGATATGAGAAATCTCTTCCAGGAAATGCATGATGTTTCCTTTTCTGACGTTAATCTCCATTTGCTGCATTTCGATTTTACTGAAAGTGAGCAGTTCATCAATAAGATAATGCATTCTGTTGGCATTGCGGTAGATGACTTCCAGTTTCTCGCGATCATTATTATCGATTTGTTTCTGTTTGATGAGCCGCTGAAGTGGTGACAGGATCAAAGTCAACGGTGTTTTCAGATCATGAGATACGTACGTAAAGAAGTTTATTTTCGATTGATTCATCTTCTCCATATTAACCCGTTGCTCATGTTCCGTTTTCAGTCTCATAAGAAGAATCAACCTGGCTTTGGTATATTTATATGCCAAATAGATGATGCAGAGAACCATACATACGTAGGTCAGATAGGCCCATATAGAAAGCCACCACGGAGGTAGTACATGGATAGTCAACTCTTTCTGTCCTTTTTCATCCCAGTTTACTCCGTCATTGCTTGCTTTAATCTTCAATGTATAATCTCCGGTCGGGAGATTAGAGAAACGTACCTGATGCTGATTGCCTACAAACTGCCATTCTTTATCGATGCCTTCCAGCTTCATGGCATATTGCGTTTTATCTTTGTATTGATAATTAAGCCCTGAGTATTCGATACGTATGGATTGTGCCTGTTCGTGGGTAAGCGTCATCACATCACTTTCAGAGATAGAGGCGGGCAGTAGCGCATCCGGATTGCTGGAAGATACGACATCGTTATTGCTCCATACTCCTGTCAAAGCGATATTAAAATGAGGTTCTACAGGGCGCACCTGTTCAGGATAGAAAGAAATCATTCCATTAATTGTTCCGAAGAACAGTTCGCCGTCGGGTTTCTTGCAGACAGAGGAATAATTGAACTGATTGGTCGGCAGTCCGTCGGCTATGGTATACCGGCTGATTAATCCGGATTTCGGCTGAATATTACATAATCCGTTGTCTGTTCCTATCCATATAGTGTTCTGATCATCTTCTATTATACCTTTTATAGCGTTCGATCCCAATTCTTTCTTCGAATAACTTTTCAATTTTTCGCCTTTTTTATTCAGAACAAAAAGCCCGTCATTGTTCGTTCCTGCCCAAATATTCCCCTGCGAGTCCATATATAAATAAGTCATATACAACTTACTGGATGAGAATTGTGGAAGAGGTGTCTGTTCTTCTGTTCGTTTGTTTATCTGGTATATTCCATTTTGACGGTTTCCAGTCCAGATAATGCTGTCATTGAGGTTAAGCATGCAAAAGACAGGAAGTGCAGAAACTTTTTTTAACTGGAAACTGCCGTTCTGTTTCTTCAAGGTAAATAGTCCCGACGGCCCTCCATACCAGATTTTGCCGGTTTCGTCTTCTATGATGCAGAACCCGGATGAGTTTTTCCCCATTCCGTCATTAAAAGAAAGCGTTTTGTTCTCTTTGGGCATATAATAGTTCATTCCCCGAAGAAACAGACCGATCCATAGGTTCTGTTTACTGTCAATCAGCAAGGAATGTATATTCCGGGCTTTTATATTCATCCGTTCATGGAGTCGTCCGGAACGCGTTATTTCCCGATTGCTGTTCAGGTAGTTAAGCCCTCCGTCTTCGGTAGCAATATAGAGACCGTTGTCCGGGGTATTGATGATCTGGCGTACAGCTTTACCACTCAGATGATTGGGAGAGTTTCCATAAGGATAAATCCGGAACTGATCCGAAGCATATATAAAATAATTCACACCACCGAAATAGGTTCCAACCCACATGTTATGATTGTAATCTTCAAAAAGGCTATAAATAGGAGAATCGTTCAGATTGCTCAAGTCACTTTCCGACTGCTGATAGTGAGTCACTAACCGAAAGGTCTGGTCATAAATGAAAATTCCATTTTCGGTTCCCAGCCAGATGTTGTTCATAGTATCAGTTGTTGCACATCTGAATTGTCTGATATCCTTGATCGCGGCCAGAGGATACAGCGAATCATTATTGATATTATACACAAATACCTCTTGAGGTGTATTGAATAACAACTGATTGCCAGGCAACATAACTAATTGAATGCACGTTTCCAAAAATGGACGGATGTTCAGAGGCAGCGGTTCAAATTGTTCCTTCTTTAGATTATAGCGTTTCACCCCTTTGTTACTGTTTATCCATAGAACATTGTTTGAGTCTTCTACCAGTCCACGAATATTTTCTCCTTTTCCTTCATTTAATATAAAAGGAGTGAAGCTGTTTTTGTCATTATCGTATTGATAGATGCCGTTACTGCATCCGGTCAGTAATCTGCTGTCAGACGTGTTCAGAAATAAGACACTGTTCTTATTGTTTCCCTCTATGTGATAGCGTGTGAATTGTTCATTCTGAGGATTGTATTTGCAGATTCCTTGCTCCGTAGAAATCCAGAGGACATTCCGGCAGGGGTCATTATATAGTTTGGTGATAAAATCATGGCTGATCGTAGTGGAATCCCCTTCTTCGTGAAAGTACCGGGTAATATTATACCCATCATATCTGCATAATCCATTCCTGGTGCCAAACCACATAAATCCCTTACTGTCCTGAGATATGGCATTGACAGTATTATGAGAAAGCCCTTCTGTAATGCTTAGCTGTTTGAAGCGGACATTATTATATTGGATTTTTCCTTCCGCAAATGTCGGATGAAGCAGGAATAATAAACAAACTGCTACCGATATAAGATTTTTGAGTGTACTCCTTTTCATATCTGATTCTACTCCTTGTTTAACGCTCAAAGATAGTCTTTTTTCTATCGGTTTTTCTAGTACAAATGTATATTCCATTAGAAATTATGTGCACAATCGAAGCTTTATGGGCTCAAACAATACATGCTTCCTTATATTGAACATGATGTTACGAATGTTTATTCTTTGAATTCTCTACATTTGTATCGTAAACCAAATGAAAAGACCATGAAAACAAAATTTTGCAGAACGGCAGTGTATTGCCTGTGCTGTTTTATGTTTATCCAGCCGATAACAGGAAGCCAGGTAAATGATACTCATGAGGGTGTTTTGCATATCGACAAACAGAAAACACGCAAAGTAAGCCGTGTCCAATATGGGTTCCATTATGAAGAGATTGGTATGATAGGAGAAGGTGCCTTGCATGCCGAACTGGTGCGCAACCGTTCATTCGAAGAAGCAACTCCACCCGCAGATCTGGCGGTCAAAAATGGGCTTTATCAGAATGTACCGAATCCGCGTGGAAAAAACAAAGATGTATTTCATGTAGACCCTCTGATCGGATGGAACACTTATCCTCTGTCTTATACTCCCATTTTCATTAGCCGTACAGAAGAAAATCCTCTGAATAAGGAGAATAAGTATTCAATGCTGGTCAACGTGACTGAAGATATTGCAAACAATCCGGAGGCAATGATTCTGAATCGGGGATATTACGGTATGAATCTACGAAAGGAGGTATCTTATCATCTTTCCATGTATATAAAAAGCAAAAATTATACAGCTCCTCTTCAAGTTATGCTGGTAGACGAACAAGGTAAACCGGTCAGTACTCAGCTTGTTTTGGATGTAAAGGGTAAAGAGTGGACGAAACTTACCGGAACATTAAAACCTGATAAAGATGTCAAACGGGGGATGCTTGCCATTCAGCCGTTAGGTAAAGGGCAATTCCAACTGGATGTTGTCTCTTTATTCCCTTCTGATACATGGGACAATGGAAAATCAGTTTTTCGGGCGGATATTATGCAGAACTTGAAAGAATATGCACCGGATTTCATTCGTTTTCCCGGCGGATGTATTGTGCATGGGGTGAATGAAGCTACCATGTACCACTGGAAAAAGACAATAGGTCCCATTGAAAATCGACCGGGACAATGGAGTAAATGGGCGCCTTACTACCGTACAGATGGAATTGGTTATCATGAGTTTTACGAATTGTGCGAATATTTGGGAGCAGATGCTATGTACGTAATCCCTACAGGGATGATCTGTACAGGTTGGGTAAAGCAAAGTTCTCCCTGGAATTTCATTCAACCGGACGTTGATCTGGATGCTTATATTCAGGATGTACTGGATGCCATAGAATACGCAATCGGTCCGGAAACCAGCAAATGGGGGGCTTTACGTGTAAAGAACGGACATCCGAAGCCTTTCCCTCTAAAGTACATTGAAATTGGAAACGAAGACTTCGGACCTGTTTATTGGGAACGTTACGAGAAGATTTATCAAGCGTTACACAAACAGTATCCCGACTTGATATACATAGCCAACAGTATCATAGGCAAAGAAAATGACGACAAACGGATTGATATTGCGAAGTTTGTGAACCCGAAGAATGTGAAGGTATTCGATGAACACCATTATCAACCTGTCGAATGGGCTTGCAAGCAGCATTACCGTTTTGACAACTATGAACGGGGAATAGCGGATTTGTTTGTTGGAGAATTGGGCATTGACGGGAAGTATCCCTATAATCTGTTAGCCAGCGGAGCGGTACGAATGTCTCTTGAACGTAATGGAGACTTGAATCCATTATTGGCAGAACGTCCGGTGATGCGCCATTGGGATTTTTCAGAGCATCGTCAGTTGCACTCAATGCTAATCAATGGGGTAGATTGCAGCATCAGGACATCTTTCTATTATTTATCAAAAATGTTCAGAGATCACACTTTCGATGTATGCCTGGATGCTGGGATTCAGGGGATGAAGGGGTTGCAGAATGTATTCGTTACGATGGGGTATGATAGTGAAAGTAAAGAATATATCCTGAAACTGATCAATTTGAGAAAACAGGAGGTGGTACTTCAAACAGCAGTGAAAGGATTTGGGAAAAAGATACAGGCACAAAAAATAACATTGAGTCTGGAACCCGGAAAGAATAACACTCCGGAAATGCCGGATGCAGTAAAGCCAGTTCAGTCGACCGTAACACTGGACTTAAACAAAGATTTGCAGCTTGAGGCTTCTTCAATGATTGTATACCGTTTTAAATAAGATAAATATGAGAAATGCAGCGTTTTGTATTACTGGATTAGCATTACAGGGTTTGTCTATGTCATTGCTGGCACAAACCGACAAGCCGAATATTGTAATCATTATGACCGATCAGCAGCGTGCTGACCTATGTGGCAGAGAAGGTTTTCCTCTGGCAGTTACTCCTTATGTAGATCAATTAGCTCAGGAAAATGTATGGTTTAACAAAGCATATACTGTAGCACCGGCCAGTTCTCCTGCCCGCTGCTCCATGTTCACCGGACGTTTTCCTTCGGCAACCCATGTACGTACCAACCACAACATTCCGGACATATTTTTTGAACAGGATTTGGTGGGCGTATTAAAAGAAAACGGATATAAAACAGCACTTGTAGGTAAAAACCATGCTTATCTGAAACCTGCTGACTTGGACTTTTGGTCAGAATACGGGCATTGGGGTAAAAATAAGAAAACGACTCCCGAAGAAAAAGAAACAGCCCGTTTCTTAAACCAGAAAGCCAGGGGACAATGGCTGGAACCTTCGCCAATTCCTGTAGAGGAGCAACACCCTGCTAAAATCGTGAATGAGACATTGTCATGGATAGAGAGTCAAAAAGAGAATCCTTTCTTTGTGTGGGTATCTTTCCCGGAACCTCATAATCCTTATCAGGTTTGCGAACCTTATTATTCTATGTTTTCGCCGGATAAGCTTCCCGTATTGAAGACGTCACGTAAAGACTTGGAAAAGAAAGGAGAGAAATATCGCATTTTAGCAGAACTGGAAGATGCGTCTTGTCCTAATCTGGAACAGGACCTACCCAGAATCCGTGCTAATTATATCGGCATGATCCGTTTAATAGATGACCAGATAAAGAGACTGGTCGAATCGCTAAAAGCCAGCGGGCAGTTTGAAAATACAATCTTTGTTGTTCTTTCAGATCATGGCGATTATTGGGGAGAATACGGGTTGATCCGCAAAGGAGCCGGACTTTCTGAAAGTCTCGCACGTATCCCGATGGTATGGGCAGGATATCATGTCAAGAATCAATCAGCCCCTATGGATAGCCATGTGTCAATTGCTGATATTTTTCCTACTCTTTGTTCTGCAATCGGTGCCAAGATTCCGACTGGTGTTCAAGGTCGTAGCTTATGGCCGATGTTGACCGGAAAAGAATACCCCAAAGAAGAGTTTTCCAGCATTGTCGTACAACAAGGTTTTGGAGGAGCACATGTCGGACTGGATTCTTCTCTTACTTTCGAACAGGAAGGGGCATTGACGCCGGGTAAGATTGCATACTTTGATGAACTCAATACCTGGACTCAAAGCGGTACCTCTCGTATGGTCAGAAAAGACGACTGGAAACTGGTGATGGATAACTATGGAAACGGAGAACTATATAATCTTAAGAAAGATCCTTCGGAAGTAGATAACCTGTTTGGTAAAAAGAAATACAGTGCTGTTCAGACAGAGCTTCTGACGAAGTTAGTCGCATGGGAATTACGTCTGCAGGATCCACTCCCTCTTCCCCGGAAACGTTATCATTTTAAACAGGATCCTTATAATTATCTCCAACCTGAACAATAATAAATCAAAAGAATGTACATATTGACGGATATTAAAGACATTGTTCCATGAGCTCAATCCTGTAACAGCCTACTTTTGTATCCGTAAATAATAAAACTGTAATCTATGAAATTTATATTGCGATTAGGACTTGCTTTACTGACAGGATTTGTCTCAGTCAGCACAGCATCGGCACAAGCATATGGAACTGCTGATACAAACGCTCCGGAGCTGCGTGTCCCAAAATCTGTTCAACCGGCATTTGACTACTGGATGCGTGACACATGGGCAACACTAGGCCCCGACGGTTACTACTATATCACTGGAACCACTTCTACCCCCGACCGTCACTTTCCGGGACAGAGACATTGCTGGGATTGGAATGACGGTTTGTATCTTTGGCGCTCCAAAGACCTGAAGATATGGGAAGCTATGGGACGAATCTGGTCAATGGAAAAAGACGGTACCTGGCAGAAAGATCCCAAAGTATATAAAGAGGGAGAGAAATATGCGAAGAAGTCTATCAATAATGATCCGATGGATAACCGTTTCCACGCTGTATGGGCACCGGAAATGCACTATATAAAGAGTGCGAAAAATTGGTTTATTGTAGCCTGCATGAATCAATCGGCAGGCGGAAGAGGCTCTTTTATTCTGCGGAGTACTACCGGGAAGCCGGAGGGACCTTATGAAAATATCGAAGGTAACGAGGATAAAGCCATTTTTCCAAACATTGACGGAAGCCTGTTTGAAGATACGGATGGTACCGTATATTTTGTCGGTCACAACCACTATATAGCACGCATGAAGCCAGATATGAGTGGTCTGGCAGAAGAGATAAAGACATTAAAAGAAAGTAAATACTCTCCGGAGCCATATGTTGAAGGAGCATTCATCTTTAAATATGATGGAAAATATCATTTGGTACAAGCTATCTGGGCACACCGCACGGCGAAGGGGGACACTTATGTTGAGAAGGAAGGGGTAACTAATAAGAAAACTCGTTATAGCTATGATTGTATCATTGCCACTGCCGACAATGTATATGGTCCTTATGGTAAACGGTATAACGCAATTACCGGCGGCGGACACAACAATCTGTTTCAGGATAAGGATGGCAACTGGTGGGCAACCATGTTTTTTAACCCTCGTGGCGCACAGGCGGCCGAATATAAAGTGACATGCCGGCCGGGATTGATTCCGATGCTTTATGAAAACGGAAAATTTAAACCTAATCACAATTATCAGGCAAAATGAAAACATCACTATTGATAACCGGGGGATTGGCTTTCGGAGCAATGACTTTTGCACAAGAAAAGCCTAATATCATTGTTATATTGGCGGACGATCTGGGTTTCTCCGATTTAGGTTGCTACGGAGGAGAAGTACAGACACCGGTATTGGATAAGATGGCCAAACAGGGTGTCCGTATGACACAAATGTATAACAGTGCGCGGAGTTGTCCGTCACGTGCCAATTTATTAACCGGACTTTATCCGCATCAGACAGGGTTAGGACACATGGATGCAACCCGTCCGGCATGGCCGAAAGGATATGCCGGCTTTCGTTCCAATTCTGACAACGTTACCATTGCTGAAGTATTAAAAGATGCCGGATATTTCACAGCCATGTCCGGTAAATGGCATCTGGGCAAAACCGCCAATCCGATAAACCGCGGTTTCCAGGAATATTATGGTTTGTTAGGTGGATTCAACTCTTTTTGGAATCCGGACGTATATACCCGATTGCCTAAGGATCGTAACCCACGTCAATATAAAGAGGGAGAATTTTATGCTACTAACGTAATAACCGATTATGCCATAGACTTTATTAATCAGGCACATCAGGAAGAAAAACCTTTGTTTCTGTATTTGGCATACAATGCTGCTCATTTTCCGTTGCACGCTCCAAAAGAAGTAACGGATAAATATATGAAGATTTACCTGCAGGGTTGGGATAAGATTCGAGATCAACGTTGGAAACGAATAGTAAAGATGGGGCTTTTGCAAGGAAAACCAGCATTAAGCCCGCGTGGTGTTGTTCCCGAAAGTTTGTTTGAGGATGAGACACATCCGCTGCCTGCCTGGGATTCTTTAACAAAGGAACAGCAGACTGATCTGGCTCGCCGTATGGCTATTTATGCTGCCATGATAGATATTATGGATACCAATATTGGTCGGGTATTGGATACTTTACAGAAGAACGGCGAACTGGATAATACATTTATCATGTTCATGTCGGACAACGGAGCTTGTGCCGAATGGCATGAATTTGGTTTCGACAAGCAAACTGGAACAGAATATCATACTCATGTTGGTGCTGAATTAGACCAGATGGGACTACCGGGAACTTATCATCATTACGGAACCGGCTGGGCAAACGTTTGTTGTACCCCATTTACACTTTATAAACATTATGCGCATGAAGGTGGAATATCCACTCCTTGCATTATCCAGTGGGGTAAACAGATCAAACACAAAGGTAGTATTGACCATCAACCGGCACAATTCTCGGATATCATGGCAACTTGCATCGAACTGGCAGGGACTAAATATCCCGAAGAATACGAAGGAAGAAAGATTGTACCTACACCGGGCAAGTCAATCCTTCCTATTGTACGCGGTGAAGAAATGCCGGACCGTTATATCTATGCGGAACATGAAGGTAATCGTATGGTACGCAAAGGTGACTGGAAACTGGTCTCTGCGAATTTTAGAGGTGATGAATGGGAACTCTATAATATCAAAGAAGACCGCACAGAACAACATAATCTGATAAAGGAATACCCTGAAATGGCAAAGGAACTGGAAGACGCTTATTTTGAGTGGGCAGACCATAGTGATGTGCTTTATTTCCCGAAGGTTTGGAATACTTATAATAAAGGACGCCGGAAGGACTTTAAAGAATATAGAGATAAGTAGGAAAACACAGTAGGAAAGAAAAGATAGGAACTTATGAACAAGAAACTACTAATTGCAGTATTTGTAAGTGCTATGGCACATACGTTCGCTTGCGCAGCAAGCCCGAAAGAAAATAGAATGAAAACAGTTTGGGCTGATAAAGTTACGTTGGAAAATGTATGGCAGAGTTATCCGCGTCCTCAGTTACAACGTTCGCAATGGATGAATCTGAACGGGTTATGGCAGTATGCGGTTACTACTCAGGATACACCTAAAAAAGAAGTGAAGTTTGAGGGACAGATTCTCGTTCCGTTTGCTATCGAATCTTCCCTTTCGGGGGTGCATCGTTCTTTTCTGCCTACCGAGAAATTGTGGTATCAGCGTAACTTTACCCTTGATGACGCATGGAAAGGAAAAACAGTGATTTTGCATTTCGGAGCTGTAGATTATGAATGTCAGGTATGGGTAAACAACAAATTGGCGGGCATTCATAAAGGGGGGAATAATCCTTTCTCTTTCGATGTAACCAAATTGCTGAGAAAAGGTGGTTCGCAACTTGTTGAGGTTGCTGTTATCGACCCTACGGATACGGAGTCAATTTCCCGTGGCAAGCAACAGTTGGAGCCGAAAGGTATCTGGTATTCTCCGGTATCCGGTATTTGGCAGACTGTGTGGTTGGAGGCTGTAAATTCAACCCATATTCTTCAGGTTCTTCCTACAGCTGATATTCATAAAAAGACGGTTAGTCTGGACATCAGTGTAGCTAAAGCCAAAGGAGGAGAAAAAGTAAAAGTGGAATTACTGGACGAAGGTAAGGTAGTGGGTACGACAGAGCAAAAATTAGCCTCAAAGATAGAAATGGAAGTTCCGGAGGCTGTTCTTTGGAGTCCGTCTTCTCCGAAACTTTACCATCTGAATATTGAGTTGTTAAGTCAAGGACAAGTAATAGATAAGGTAAAAAGCTACTTTGCGATGCGTGAGGTCAGTATCCGCAAAGATGAATGTGGTTACCAGCGTATTTGTCTGAATGGTGATCCAATATTCCAGTATGGAACACTGGATCAAGGCTGGTGGCCGGATGGTTTGCTGACGCCTCCTTCCGAAGAAGCAATGCTTTGGGATATGGTTCAGCTCAAAAATATGGGATTTAATACCATACGCAAACACATTAAAGTAGAACCGGAGCAATATTATTATTATGCCGATTCGTTGGGTTTGATGATGTGGCAGGATATGGTATCCGGCTTCTCTACGGAAAGAAAAGACGAAGAACATATTAAGCCCAATGCGCAAACGGACTGGAATGCACCCGCATCACATACTAACCAATGGCAACAGGAGATGTTCGAGATGATTGACCGTCTGCGTTTTTATTCCTGTATCACAACGTGGGTAGTCTTCAATGAAGGATGGGGACAGCATAATACGGTAGAGATAGTGGAAAAGGTAATGGAATACGATAAAAGCCGTATCATTGACGGAGTAACCGGCTGGACAGACAGAGGAGTAGGCCATATGTATGATGTGCACAATTATCCGTCTGCTTCCATGATTTTGCCCGCTTGTAATGGCAATCGGATTTCTGTCTTAGGAGAATTCGGAGGGTATGGATGGGCCATCAAAGAACATCTGTGGAATCCTGATATGAGGAATTGGGGATATAAAAATATTGACGGGGCAATGGCGTTGATGGATAACTATGGTCGTCTGGTCTATGATTTGGAGACATTGATAGCACAGGGGCTGAGTGCGGCGATTTATACACAAACCACTGATGTCGAAGGTGAAGTAAATGGTCTGATTACTTATGACCGGAAAGTTATTAAAATTCCGGAAGGCTTGTTGCATCTCATGCACGATCGTTTATATCATGTCAATCCGGCGAAAGTCATTACTTTGGTGCCCGACACTCAGAATGGGAGTGCGGTCAGCCGTGCAGTCAGCCTTAACGGGCAGGAGTCGAAAATGACCTCTTTGCCTTTCGATTGTCCTCCCCGTTCGGAAATTGTGTCGGAAACTTCATTTGATGTCAATGAGGAATTCAGCCATTTGTCTTTGTGGGTGCGTGCTACCGGAGATGTGAAGGTATGGTTGAATGGGGTGGAGGTCTTTTCGCAGGAGGTGAAACAAACCAGGCAATATAATCAGTACAATATCAGTAATTATTGCCAATATTTGCGAAAAGGAAAGAATGAGTTGAAAATCGAAGTACGGGAAACTAAAAAGATGAGCTTTGATTTCGGTTTGAGGGCTTACTGATCGGACACGTTTTTATTCCCAATACTTGCAATAATTTCTCAAAGAAGGCCGTCGGTTTCTGAAAGACTTTTATCTTTGCAGATATAATACATATGGCGCTATGAGAAAGATTATTTTGATTTTCGTGACAATTGTCCTTCCCTGTTTGCTTTGCGCAAGAAATGATGATAAGAGTACAGATATGCTGCTTCGTGAGATTGACGGAATTATCAAGAACCGTCAGGCTTACGGAGCAGAAAAGGAGGTACGCATCTCCGATTTGAAGAAGTTGCTGTCCGAGGCTACCTCCGATGAGCAGCGTTATGGATTTTGCGGCAGGCTTTTTGATGAATATCGGGCTTATAATCTGGACTCTTCGTATGTATATGCACAGCGGAAGCAGGAACTGGCTTCTCATTTGAACAAACAGGATTATCTGGATGATGCCGCCATGAATATGGCAGAGGTGATGGGAACCACCGGAATGTACAAGGAAGCTTTGGAGCAGTTGGGACAGATAGACAAGAAAACCCTGTCTGATTATCTCTATCCCTATTATTACCACTTGTATCGTACTATTTACGGGTTGATGGGAGATTATGCCGTCACCGAGAAGGAGAAAAAAGAGTATTACCGGATGACGGACCTGTATCGGGATTCCCTTTTACAGACTAATGCCTCCGACTCATTGGGCCATGTGCTGGTGATGGCCGACAAATGCACCGTACACGCCCAATATGACCAGGCAATAACCATGCTGACCGACTTCTACCGGAAACCCTCTCTGGACGATCATTCCAAGGCGATGATTACTTATACCTTGTCAGAAGCCTATCGCCTCAAAGGAGACAAGAAAGGGCAGAAACACTTTCTGGCTCTCTCGGCCATCGCCGATTTAAAATCGGCAGTCAAAGAATATGTTTCCTTACGGAAACTCGCCTCTCTTGTATATGAAGACGGAGACATTGATCGTGCATACAACTATCTGAAATGCTCGCTCGAAGATGCTACGCTCTGCAATGCCCGCCTTCGTACCCTGGAAATCTCACAAGTCTTCCCCATTATCGATCAGGCTTACCAACTGAAAACCAAGCGGCAGCAACAGGAAATGAAGATATCTTTGATCTGTATCAGTCTGCTTTCCGTCTTTCTGCTGGTGGCTATATTCTTCGTTTACAAGCAGATGAAGAAAGTGGCTGCTGCCCGTCGGGAAGTGATTGACACGAATACGCTTCTGCAAGAGCTGAACGGTGAGCTTCATGACTCCAATTCGCAACTGAAAGAGATGAACCATACCCTTTCGGAAGCTAACTATATTAAAGAGGAATACATCGGTCGCTATATGGACCAGTGTTCCACCTATCTGGATAAGATGGACTTATACCGTCGTTCCCTGAATAAGATTGCGGCTACCGGCAGGGTAGAGGAGTTGTATAAAGCTATTAAATCTTCCCAATTCCTCGAAGAAGAGCTGAAAGAGTTCTACGCAAACTTCGATATGACCTTCCTGCAACTCTTCCCCAACTTTGTGGAAGAATTTAATGCGTTGCTTGTCGAACCGATGCAGCCCAAGCAGGGTGAATTGCTGAATACCGAACTTCGTATCTTTGCCCTGATCCGTCTGGGGATTACGGATAGTACCAAGATCGCCCAGTTCCTCCGCTACTCTGTGACCACTATTTATAATTACCGGACACGTGTCCGCAACAAAGCACTCGGCGAACGGGATGAGTTTGAGGCTAAAGTAATGAAAATAGGGAAGGTGGAAGAGTAAGAAATCCACTACTTTTTTAGCACGGTTACTATTCTGTAATATTCTTATTATTAGTGTTTTATACTGTATTGAACTGTATAAACCACTATATTTTTGCTATCTGGCAAAAGAAGCGCATTTAATTGTGGATACTTTTGTTTCAGTGAAAACAAAAAGTAATCCTAATATTAACTTTAAATTGATGTACATGGAACAGAGTATAAAGTCGAAAGGCTTTGAACATCGCCTCCTATTAATAATGTGGGGCTTGTTACTATCTCTTAGTGCATTCGCACAGCAGATTACAGTAAAAGGACATGTAGTGGACGCCACGGGCGAACCGGTGATCGGTGCCAGTGTGATAGAAGGCAAGTCCACGAACGGCACGATTACCGATATCGACGGTAACTTCTCATTAAATGTTTCTGCTAACAGCACATTGACCATTTCTTTTGTCGGCTATAAGACGCAGACTGTTTCGGTGAACGGAAAAACCGCACTGAAAGTAACCTTGCAGGAAGATACCGAAGTATTGGACGAAGTTGTTGTAGTAGGTTACGGAACGATGAAAAAGAGTGACCTGACCGGCGCCGTATCTTCTGTAGGAGTCAAAGATATCAAAGACTCTCCGGTAGCCAATATCGGTCAGGCAATGCAGGGCAAAGTATCCGGCGTGCAAATTATCGATGCCGGCAAACCGGGGGATAATGTGACGATTAAAATCCGTGGTCTGGGCACGATCAACAACAGCAACCCGCTGATTGTCATCGACGGGATTCCCACTGATTTAGGCTTATCTTCCTTGAATATGGCTGATGTGGAACGGGTAGACGTATTGAAAGATGCTTCGGCAACTGCCATCTACGGTTCGCGCGGTGCCAACGGTGTAGTGATGATTACCAGTAAACGCGGTGCCGAAGGCGCCGGAAAGGTAACGGTCAATGCGAACTGGGCGATACAGAATGCAACTAAAGTGCCTGATATGCTGAATGCCGCCCAATATGCAGCATTGAGCAATGATATGCTCTCAAACAATGACGATAACACCAACCCTTACTGGGCAGACCCTTCTTCATTGGGAAAAGGAACCAACTGGCTCGACGAGATGCTGCGCACGGGAGTGAAGCAGAGTTATTCGGTTAGCTATTCCGGCGGCACGGAAAAGGCGCATTATTATGTGTCCGGAGGTTTTCTCGATCAGTCCGGCATTGTGAAGAGTGTCAATTATCGCCGTTTCAATTTTCAGGCGAACAGTGACGCCCAAGTCAACAAATGGCTGAAATTCACCACCAACCTCACATTCAGCACAGATGTAAAAGAAGGAGGAACATACAGTATCGGTGATGCGATGAAAGCCCTTCCCACCCAACCGGTGAAGAATGACGACGGCAGTTGGAGCGGTCCCGGACAGGAGGCGCAATGGTACGGAAGTATCCGCAATCCGATCGGTACGCTTCACATGATGACTAACGAGACGAAAGGATATAACTTTCTCGCGAACATCACCGGAGAGATCACCTTCACTAAATGGCTGAAACTGAAAAGTACCTTCGGCTATGACGCCAAGTTCTGGTTTGCCGACAACTTCACGCCGGCATACGACTGGAAACCGAATCCGGTAGAAGAATCTTCCCGCTACAAAAGCGACAACAAATCATTCACCTACCTGTGGGACAACTACTTCGTATTCGATCATACTTTTGCAAAGAAACACCGTGTAGGTGTGATGGCAGGTTCTTCCGCACAGTGGAATAACTACGATTATCTGAACGCACAGAAAAATATCTTCATGTTCGACAATATCCATGAGATGGACAACGGAGAAAAGATGTACAGCCTTGGCGGCAGTCAAAGCGACTGGGCACTGCTTTCACTGATGGCACGTCTCAACTACTCATACGAAGACAAATACCTGCTGACGGCTACCGTACGTCGTGATGGCTCTTCCCGCTTTGGTAAGAACAACCGATGGGGAACATTCCCTTCCGTATCTCTGGCTTGGCGTGTCTCTCAGGAAGACTGGTTCCCGAAAGATAACTTCCTGATGAACGATCTCAAACTGCGTGTCGGATACGGTGTGACCGGTAATCAGGAAATCGGTAACTATGGATTTGTCGCATCCTACAACACGGGTGTCTATCCTTTCGGAAACAATAACTCCACTGCTTTGGTATCTACCACTCTCTCCAATCCGAACATCCATTGGGAAGAAGTGCGCCAGGCCAACTTCGGAGTGGACATGAGCCTGTTCGATTCGCGTGTCAGCCTTTCACTGGATGCTTATATCAAGAATACGAACGATATGCTGGTGAAGGCTTCCATCCCCATCACTTCGGGCTTTGAAGATACTACCGAGACTTTCACCAATGCCGGCAAGATGCGCAACAAAGGAGTGGAAATGACATTGCGTACCATCAACCTGAAAGGCATCTTCTCCTGGGAATCCGCTTTAACGGCTACCTACAATAAAAATGAGATTCTGGACCTGAACAGCGAAACTCCGATGTTTATCAACCAGATAGGCAATTCATACGTGACCATGCTGAAAGCCGGTTACCCGATCAACGTTTTCTATGGATACGTTACCGACGGGCTTTTCCAGAACTGGGGAGAAGTCAACCGCCACGCCACCCAGCCGGGCGCAGCTCCGGGGGACATCCGCTTCAGAGACTTGAACAACGACGGAGTGATTAACGACGAAGACCGTACGATTCTTGGCAATCCGAATCCGAACTGGTTCTTCTCACTCTCCAACAACCTATCTTACAAAGGATGGGAACTCTCCGTTTTCCTGCAAGGAGTGGCAGGCAACAAGATTTATAATGCCAACAATGTGGACAACGAAGGAATGGCTGCCGCCTACAACCAGACCACAGCCGTACTGAACCGCTGGACAGGAGAAGGCACAAGCTACTCCATGCCGCGTGCCATCTGGGGCGACCCGAACCAGAACTGCCGCGTATCCGACCGATTTGTGGAAAACGGTTCGTATCTCCGTCTGAAAAATATCACCCTTTCGTATACACTGCCTAAAAAGTGGTTGCAAAAGATTCAACTGGAAAACGCCCGTATCTCCTTCTCTTGCGAGAATGTGGCGACTATCACCGGATATTCGGGCTTCGACCCCGAGGTGGATGTCAACGGTATAGACAGCAGCCGTTACCCTATCTCGCGTACATTCAGTATGGGCTTGAACTTTAACTTTTAAATCAGGAGGAAGAAAATGAAAAAGAAACTGACTTTTATAATGATACTTGTCGTACTTGCCTTGACATCGTGCAGTGATTTTCTGGATAAGTACCCCAAATACGGTGTGGACCCCGAATCGGAAGTGACCAATGAGATTGCCGTAGCACTGACTACTGCCTGCTATAAGACGTTGCAGTCGTCCAATATGTATAATCAGCGCCTGTGGAGCCTCGACATCCTTGCCGGCAACAGCGAGGTAGGTGCCGGAGGAGGAACCGACGGACTGGAAACTGTTCAGGCGGCTAACTTTATAGCGCAGAGCGACAACGGTTTTGCCCTGTACGTATGGCGTTCTCCGTGGGTAGGCATCGGACGTTGTAATATCGTGCTTTCCAATCTGCCTTCGGCTGTCATCTCCGATGAGATAAAAGACCGTTGCATGGGTGAGGCATATTTTCTGCGTGCTCATTACTACTATATCCTCGTCCGCCTTTATGGTGGCGTACCTTTGCGGTTACAGCCCTTTGAGCCGGGACAGTCGACGGATATTGCCCGCAATACGGTAGATGAGGTATATGCGCAGATTCTTTCGGACTGTAAGAATGCGGTGGATATGCTTCCCCCAAAGAGCAGTTACGGAGAAAATGACAAGGGACGTGCCTGCAAAGAGGCGGCGATGGCTATGCTGGCAGATATTTACCTGACGCTGGCGCCCAATCATCGGGATTATTACAGTGAAGTTGTTACGTTGTGCGACCAGATTACTGCGATGGGATATGATTTGTCTCAGTGCAAGTATGCCGATAATTTCGATGCTACGATCAATAACGGTGCGGAATCCCTTTTTGAAGTACAATACTCCGGCAGTACGGAATACGATTTCTGGGGAGGGGACAACCAGTCTTCATGGCTGTCGACCTTCATGGGACCCCGCAACTCCGGTATGGTGGCAGGCGCTTACGGATGGAATCTGCCTACGGAAGAATTTATCAAAGAGTACGAAGCGGGCGATTTGCGCAAAGATGTGACCGTGTTATATCAAGGCTGTCCTGCTTTCGACGGCATGGAATACAGACGTTCATGGTCGGGTACAGGTTACAACGTCCGGAAGTTCCTTGTGTCGAAGACCGTTTCGCCGGAATATAATACCAACCCGAATAACTTCGTGGTATACCGTTATGCGGATGTCCTGTTGAAGAAGGCGGAAGCCCTGAACGAACTGGGACATCCCGACCAGGCTGCCGCACCTCTGAATATCGTCCGTCATCGTGCCGGACTGGCGGATGTACCGACTACCTTGAATCAGGAAACAATGCGGGAAAAGATTATTCACGAACGCCGGATGGAACTTGCTTTTGAGGGACATCGCTGGTTTGACATGATTCGCATCAATAATGGTAACTATGCGATTGAGTTCCTGAAATCCATCGGCAAGAATCAGGTGACGAAGGAACGTCTGCTGCTGCCCATCCCGCAGACAGAGATGGACTCTAACAATCTGATGACTCAGAATCCCGGTTATTAATCGCTTTTACAATCATTCATTTAGACAGATCATATGATGAAGAAATATATATATCAGATGTTGTGCTCTCTTTTCATCGGCGGAGCGATGGTTTCCTGCGCCGAGGATTATATGGAGACGGACAAGGGACATGATACGCTGACTCTTACGGTGAATCAGCAGGAGATCGTATTGAACGAAAAGAATCACAGTCAGGAGGCGTTAACGCTTTCATGGACTACGGGAACGAACTACGGAAGCGGAAGCCGTATTTCTTATACACTGGAAATAGCCAAGGCGGGAACCGACTTCACCCGTGCCTATTCCGTAGATTTAGGAACGGGAACTTATCAGTGGACGAAGAAAACGGAAGAACTCAATCAGTTTCTGAACACGCAGCTAGGCGTCGGCTATGCCGAAAAAGTATCGCTGGAAGCACGCATTACCGCTACTGTTGCCGGAATGGAAGAAAAGGAGCAGCGTGCCACAGTTGCGCTGGATGTGACTACTTATCAACCGGTTACTCCGACGCTTTACCTCATTGGAGAAGCTGCCCCTAACGGATGGAGCGCTGATCAAGCGACGTCTATGGAGCGCACGGACAACGGACAGTTTACGTGGACAGGAAAGCTGAATACCGGTGTATTCAAGTTTATAACGACGTTGGGAGAATTTCTTCCGTCCTACAACCGGGATACCGCTGCCGGAGAAGAACTACGGCTTATCTACCGCACATCGGGCGACGAACCGGACGAACCGTTTACAGTCAGCAAGGAAGCGACCTATATAGTCAAGGTAGACCTGCTCGACCTGACAATGACCATGACCGAAACGGAAAACATCGGATGGCGCTTTGAAGAATTCTATATTGTCGGCTCCTTTACCGGCGACAATGGCTGGGGATTCGAGGCACTGTCTAAAGATGCCGTTCAGATGAATCTGTTCCATTATGGTGCCGTGATTCCGTGGAAGGCGGACGGTGATTTTAAGTTTACTTCCGTGACGGACTTCGGTCAGTCGGATGCTTTCTTCCATCCCACCGAAGGGAACGCTCCGTATACTTCCACTTCAGTTGTATTGGGAGGTGAAGACAATAAATGGCAAATGAAGGAAAGCGAATGCGGCAAGGCCTATAAAGTGCTGTTCCTCACAGCCAAGGGAAAGGAAAAGATGCTGATGCGTCCGTTTACCCCCTACGAAGGACTGTATCTGGTAGGCGATGCCACTCCGAACGGATGGAGCATCGACAACGCCACCCCGATGGCTAAAAGTGTCGACAGCCCTTACATCTTTACCTGGAGCGGTACACTGAATACAGGGGAGATGAAGATCTCCTGCGACAAGCAGTCCGACTGGAACGGAGACTGGCTGATGGCGGACAAGAGCGGAAAGGCACCGACCGGTGAAGTGGAGACAGCCTTATTTACCAGTAAAACGGATGCGGAACTGAAGAATATGTATCCGGATACAGACCTCGGCAGTCTGGACAATAAATGGAATATTCAGGAAGCTGGCTCGTATCGGATTACGATTGACCAGTTGAAAGAAACGATTTCGATTGTAAAACAATAAACAAGTATTCAAGATGAAGAAGATAATATATTTGGTGGCTGCCTTCCTGTGTCTGTCTTGCAGCGACGATCATGAATCGAACCCACATAACGGAGGAGCGTCGGGCAGTGTGACCGAAGTAACTCCGGTGACATCGGACTTATGCGTGGAACTGACAACCGACAAGGCTTTTTATAAACCGAACGAGACAGTGACTTTCACTGCCGCCGATGCCTTGCCTGCCGGAACAAAGGTACGCTATCGCCTTTCGGGAGAAATAGTCGGAGAAGAACCGGTCAGCGGTACGAACTGGACATGGAAGGCTCCTTCCACCGATTTCAAAGGATACATGGCAGAACTTTACCGGCAGGAAAACGGTACGGACGTCATCGTCGGTACGATTGCGGTAGATGTATCCAGCCATCCGGCACGGTTCCCCCGATATGGCTTCGTGGCAGATTTCGACGGAGACAAGACAGAAGAGAAAACACTGGAAGAGATGGCTTATCTGAACCGCCATCACATCAACTGGGTACAGTTTCAGGACTGGCACAATAAACATCATTGGCCGCTGGGCGGCACACGCACGCAGTTGGACGAGGAATATCTCGACATTGCGAACCGCCCTGTCCATACAAGCTCTGTGAAGAATTATATCAAGGCACAACAACATTTTGGAATGAAGTCCATGTTCTATAATCTTTGTTTCGGGGCATTGAAGGATGCGGCTTCCGACGGGGTGAAAGAAGAATGGTATCTGTTTAAGGACGCTTCGCATACCACGAAAGACAGTCACGACCTGCCAAGCGGATGGAAGAGCAATATCTATCTGGTAGATCCTTCCGACAAGGAATGGCAGCAATATATGGCGGAACGGAATGACGACGTGTATGCGAACTTCGCCTTCGACGGCTATCAGATCGACCAGTTGGGCAAGCGGGGAACGCTTTACAACTACGACGGTACGCCGGTCAACCTCCGCGAAGGATATGCTTCTTTTATCGAAGCCATGAAGCAGGCGCATCCCGACAAGAGTCTGGTGATGAATGCCGTAAGCCGCTACGGTGCCCGTCAGATCGGAGAAACCGGCAAAGTAGATTTCTTCTATAATGAGATGTGGGCGGATGAGGCGGACTTTACCCATCTGAAAGCCGTCCTGTATGAAAACGGAGTGTATGGCAATAATCAGCTGAATACGGTTTTCGCTGCCTATATGAACTATAATAAGGCGGATCATCGGGGAGAGTTCAATACAGCGGGCATCCTGCTGACGGATGCGGTGATGTTCGCTTTGGGTGGCTCGCATCTCGAACTGAGTGGTGACCATATGCTGTGCAAAGAATATTTTCCGAACGACAACCTGACGATGAGCGAGGAACTGAAAACGGCAATGGTTCACTACTACGACTTCCTCACGTCTTATCAGAACCTGCTCCGCGATGGCGGAACGGAGAACAGCATCGCTATGAACTGTACCAACGGAGAAATGAAACTCAACGTATGGCCTCCAAAGTTGGGGTCGGTCACTACCTACGCCAAGCAGGTAGACGACAAGCAAGTAGTGCATCTGCTTAACTTCTCGCAGGCGAACAGCCTTAGCTGGCGGGACGTGGACGGCACCATGCCCGAACCTGCCCTGATCACGAAAGCGGCCTTGCAGATGAACCTGCCCGCCAAAGTGAATAAATTGTGGGTGGCATCACCGGACGTACACGGAGGAGCCTTGCAGGAACTGGCATTTACGCAGGAGAACGGGGTAGTCTCCTTCATACTGCCTGCCTTGAAATACTGGACAATGATTGTAGCTGAATAAGGCAGTTGCAACGGAATAACTAAAAACGATAGGTATGAAGATTAGATATAAGTTTGGGGTGTGGATGTTGTGTCTGATGTTTCCGGCGTTGGTCTGGGCAGAAAACGCAAAAAGTATATGTACCTCTTTTACGCAGCAGGGTCGTCAGGTGACTTTTCACCTGGCGGACAGTGCCGCGCTGCAACTGCAACTTTGCAGTCCTTCCGTGGTAAGAATCTGGTTCTCGCCGGACGGGAAGCTGCAACGGAGAAACGCTTCCTTTGCCGTGATCAATGAAGAACTGGAAGATGTGGGAACGGTTCATGTGGACGAACAGGCCGCCTGCTATGAGATATTTACCTCGAAGCTGCGCATACGGGTGAACAAGTCGCCGATGAGCATCCAGATATTCGACAAATATCAGAAACTCCTCTTCAGTGACTATGCCGATAAAGGACACGTAAGCGAAGGCACGAAGAAGGTGGAATATAAAACGCTTCGCCGTGACGAGCATTTCTTCGGGCTTGGGGAGAAGACCGGCAAGATGGACCGCAGAGGAGAATCTTACAAGATGTGGAACAGCGATAAACCTTGTTACAGTGTGGTGGAAGACCCTCTTTACAAGAGCATCCCTTTCTTTATGAGCAGTTACCGGTATGGTATTTTCCTTGATAATACGTATAAGACAGAATTTAAGTTCGGAACGGAAAGCCGTGATTATTACAGTTTCGAGGCGCCGGACGGGGAGATGATTTACTACTTCATCTTCGGCAAGGACTATAAGGAAATCCTGAGTCAGTATGTAGGACTGACGGGCAAACCTATCATGCCTCCGAAATGGGCATTGGGCTTTGCGCAATGTCGTGGCCTGCTGACAAGCGAGAAACTGAGCCGCGAAATAGCCGAAGGCTACCGGACACGCGGCATCCCCTGTGATATTATCTATCAGGACATCGGCTGGACGGAACATCTACAGGACTTCGAATGGCGGAAGGGCAACTACGGGCATCCGAAAAAGATGCTTGCCGACCTGAAAGAAATGGGATTCAAGGTAGTCGTATCGCAAGACCCGGTCATCTCGCAAGCCAACAAGAAGCAATGGGAGGAAGCGGACCGTCTGGGATATTTTGTCAAGGACAGCACGAACGGGAAGAGTTATGACATGCCGTGGCCTTGGGGCGGAAATTGTGGGGTAGTGGATTTTACCTTACCTGCCGTAGCCGACTGGTGGGGAACCTATCAGCAGAAACCCATTGACGATGGCATCTCCGGCTTCTGGACGGATATGGGAGAACCCGCATGGAGCAACGAAGAGCAGACCGAACGCCTTGTGATGAAACATCATCTGGGGATGCACGACGAAATCCATAATGTCTACGGACTGACTTGGGATAAAGTGGTCAAAGAGCAGTTCGAGAAACGGAATCCGAACCGTCGCGTCTTTCAGATGACCCGTGCCGCTTATGCGGGATTGCAGCGTTATACGTTCGGTTGGACGGGAGATTGCGGAAATGGAGACGATGTATTGCAGGGCTGGGGGCAACTGGCTAATCAGATTCCGGTGATTCTTTCCGCAGGGCTGGGAGTGATTCCGTTTACTACCTGTGACATTACGGGGTATTGCGGAGACATCGAAGACTATCCATCCATGGCGGAACTTTATACCCGATGGATACAGTTCGGTGCATTCAATCCTTTGAGCCGTATTCATCATGAGGGGGATAATCCGGTAGAACCGTGGCTCTTCGGTCCGGAAGCGGAAAAGAACGCGAAGGAGGCCATCGAACTGAAATATCGTTTATTGCCTTATATCTATACGTATGCCCGCGAAGCTCATGATACGGGATTGCCCATCATGCGTCCTCTCTTTTTGGAATATCCGGCGGATATGGAAACGTTCTCTACCGATGGGCAGTTCTTGTTCGGACAAGAGCTGCTGGTAGCTCCGGTGGTGAAGAAGGGGGCACGTACGAAGAATGTCTATCTGCCCGAAGGCACTTGGATTGACTACAACAATAAACAAACAGTCTATACCGGAGAACAGTGGACTACCGTGGAAGCTCCCTTGTCGTGCATCCCGATGTTTGTAAAGCAGGGTTCCATCATCCCCACCATGCCGGTGATGAACTACACGCATGAGAAACCGGTCTATCCGCTGATCTTTGAAGTATTTCCGGCACCAAAAGGAGAGGAGGCCTCGTTCACTTTGTACGAAGATGAGGGAGAAGACCTCGGCTATCAACGGGATGAGTTTGCCAAAACTCCCGTTCGCTTCCGGACGGAGGAGGGTGGTTATCTTCTTTCGGTTGGTGCCCGTGAAGGAAAAGGGTATGCAGTGCCCGCTCCCCGAAACTTTATTTTCCGTATGTATCTGAAGACGGCTCCCAAAGGAGTTACCGTGCAAGGTAAGAAAGTAAAGAAGGTGAAGCCGGAACGTCTGGAAGAGAATCCGGACGATGACACTGAAAGTATGGTGTGGAGTTGGGATAAGGCGACCGGTATTTGCAGCCTTCGTATGCCGGACCGAGGGGAAGAAAGTCGGATTTCCCTGCGTTTATGACTTGAACTCAACGCCTACATAAAGATATAAATTTGAAGAATTGCTGTCATCTGTCACTAAACCTGTGACAATAGTCTGATAATTAAATCATAAGACCGTGACAGCAACCTGTGACAGCAGCGTGACGGAAAGATTTGCCGTCACGCTGTCATTCATTTCAGCTATTAATAAGCCGAGTTTGTTTTAAGGTATGAAACTACAGTTCCCATTGCTTGAAACTTTGGTTCCCATTACTTGAAACTATAGTTTCATACGCTTGGAACTTTTGGTTTCAAGCAGTGAAACTAATTAAGAAATCAATTGATGAACTCGTAATCTATCAGTTGATATCTTTTCTGCTTGTATTCTTTTGTTCTTTTAAGTTTTACCTTTCCTTTTGCGGCTTCCAGCGTTACTTCGTTGAATTGTCCTTTTTGGAAATCGTAACTTATACCGTCATCTTCGAGAAGGAGGAACGTTGCCGAAGGAGCGCCGTATACTTTGCAATGCAGATCGAATACGGTTTGAGCATCTACATAGGGGACAGGTGCGGCCAATGGCAATAACGTTCCCTGGCGGACGTAGAGTGGCAACTGATCTAATTCCGTCGTAATCTCATATTCACGGTTGCCTTCATATTTCTCATTGGTATTGAAGTTGTACCATGTTCCTTCGGGGAAGTAGACCGTTCTCGTTTTCTTGTTCTGGTATAAAGGGGCAGCCATCAATCCGTCTCCCATCATATACTGGTCACTGATAGTGCGCAAACGTTCATCTTTGGGATAATCCATCAATAACGGACGGAAAGGAGGTACACCTTCTTTATAATATGTATAAAAAGCACTGTACAGATAAGGAATCAGCTGCATACGCAGATTAATCAGTGTGCGGGCATATTCTTCATACCTCTTTGCTTCCGGCAGGAACTCGCCACGTTCGTTCTTTCCACGGTCGAATTGCAGCCACGGAGCGTATTGCAGATACCATGCATTGACCATAGCCTGCGGAGAAAGAATCACCGTTTGCAGACGATGGAAGAAATCTTCGGCAGAATGTGCCTCACGCACTTCGGGACACCACAACAGTCCTCCGAATGCCGAGTTGCAAAGTGCCTGAATGTACTCTTTGGGATCGTATGTATCACTATAAAGTACGGCGTTGCGTGAAGACATGAACATACCGGACGACCGGTAATCCTGATAGGTGCGGGTATTCTTTTCACGATAGATACTGTCCATCGCATTCACATAGAGGGAACCGAATACCTGGTGCATCTTTTCTCCGTCGATGCCCGAAGGGAACTGTGCCATATCCGGGAAGCACCATGTGGCGGAAGCAAAAGATATGTTCGAGTTGTCACATTCGTCCAGTTTGAAGCCGGAGATGCCTTCTTCTATCAGTGTGCGGTGGTAATCGGTAAATATTTTGTGTGCTTCCGGCTGGATGAAGTCCGGTACCAGTCCGTTCCATACAAGGAAATCGCCTGAGTAGGGCTCCAGCGCCTTCCGGATGGGGGAAGAAGGATGAACATACGCGTGTTCCCACAGGTTTACTTTGTATCCTTTCTGCTGCAACTGGTCCAGCATTTCTTTGTGCCTTGGAAAACGGTCGTCGCTCCAGCGATAAGAACAGGAGTAAGTGGCCGTCTGCCATCCCGGTTCGAGTCCCAGTACGTCGCACGGAATCTGTTTCTCGCGGAAATAGTTGGCAAAACGCATGACGGAGTCTTGCGTCGCATCTCCTTTGACACGGTATTTGAATCCGAGTCCCCACATCGGAGGAAGACATCCGCCGCCGGAGAGGAGGTTGTATCTCTTGACTACATCCAGCACTTCCGGTCCGGTGATGATAAATACCTCAATGCCTTTGGCGCCGGGTACGTCGATATGGACTTTATTTCCGTTGCTTCTGTTCTTATACAAGTCTTCCGTGGTGGTAGCAATGTGTTTTCTTTCTTCCGCTTGCAGTTGACGACTATGCTCGGTTTTCTGATTGGAGCCGCATAGGAAAGTGGTATACCGTGCCGTGTTGACCAGAATACCGTACCCTTTGGTAGAGACGTAGAATGTCTGCGGAGCATGTGTATATCCGAGTCCGTTCAGCGGATTGTCGTTTACTATCGGGCGCTTGCGCAGGCCACGCTGACCGAAAGTTTCGAATTGAAGTCCGAAACCGTATATTTGTTCGTTGTCCTCCAGAGGGACTTCGATCAGACAGCCACGGTCGGTTATCTTTATTTGCACTTCGTCGGGGCTGAAGGGCGGCTTTGCAGCCGGAAGTTGTTTCATTGCTTCTACGGCAGGTTTCCCGCCGAATAAGGAATAAGGGGTAAAAGTGTCAATTTCTCCCGCTTGCAGCTTGATGATTCCCGGAGCAATTTCTTCTTGAGCGGATGCTTGCCCGGCAAACAGGAGACCTACTGTGGATAGAAAAAGGTTGAGTAATAGTTTTCTCATTATAGTTTATTTTATCATGGTTATATTAAAATAGACTTTTGAAATGCGATTTTCCACTAAAATGCAATAAAAGAATATTGCAAATATAGGAATAAAACAGATGCGGTATCAAGTATTAATACCTGAGAAGTCAGATAAAGTGACCTGTCACGACATATATTAATGTTTGTGACGGGAGATATTAATATCTTCTTTTTTTGACCGTGATTCTAAAAATAAGGTTTTATATTTGTCCTTGTTTAAGAATGAAAAAGAATAAAACCATGAAAAAGAATTGTTTTCTCCTTCTCTTTTTGCTTTGTGCCTGCCTCGTTCAGGCACAGGATACGTATCGTACCGACAAGGATGTACCTTACATTTCCGGCTCCGAAACAGATGCTTATCGTCTGGAACGTTGTAAACTGGATGTTTATTATCCCGAGAATAAAAAAGATTTTTCCACCATTGTATGGTTTCATGGCGGTGGTATGGAAGGAGGAAGTAAATTTGTTCCCAGGGAACTGACGGATCAAGGCTTTGCAGTAGTGGCAGTTAATTATCGTTTGAGTCCGAAAGCAAAGAATCCGGCTTATATAGAAGATGCCGCCGAAGCTGTGGCATGGACATTCCGGAATATCGAAAAGTATGGCGGTCGCAAGGATCGTATCTTTGTTTCCGGTCATTCGGCGGGAGGTTACCTTACGTTGATTCTGGCAATGGATAAGAAATACATGGCTGCATACGGAGCCGATGCGGATAGTGTAGCTGCCTATCTTCCGGTCAGCGGGCAGACAGTCACTCATTTTACCATCCGCAAAGAACGTGGCCTGCCCAACGGAATCCCCATCATTGACGAATTTGCTCCGGTAAATAAGGCCCGCAAGGATACCGCTCCTGTTGTGCTGATTACGGGGGATAAGAATCTGGAAATGGCTGACCGGTACGAAGAGAATGCACTGCTGGCATCGGTATTGAAGAATATCGGCAATCGGAAAGTCTCTTTATATGAACTGCAAGGATTTGACCACGGACAGGTACTCGGTCCTGCCTGCTATCTGATCGTTAATTATGTGAAGAGGTTCAAGTAATAGACCTGTGATATTCTTTCATTTGATATGGATAATGTGTATATTTGCACGAAACTCATATCAAAAATGTGTAAGTTCTCACATTTCAGATATCAAAAATGTGACTCGGTATGTTTGAAAGAGGAATTATTCAGCTGTTAGTGGCTTGGAAAACGGATGTAAACAGGAAGCCTTTGGTTATTCATGGGGCGAGACAAGTGGGTAAGACGTGGGCTTTGAAGTATTTCGGTCAGAAATACTTTGAAGATGTTGCCTATTTTAGTCTGGATAAAGATGAAAGCGGACTTTGTGATATCTTTAAAACGACTAAAGACCCCGAGCGCATTATACAGCAATTGTCCTTTTTGCATGGACGAAAAATTAATCCTCAGACTACTTTGCTGATATTGGATGAGATTCAGGAGTGCAATGAAGCGCTGAACTCTTTGAAATATTTCTGCGAAGAAGCACCCGAATATGCAGTGGCTTGCGCTGGTTCTTTACTTGGAATTTACCTGAATCACATAGGCAATTCCTTTCCGGTTGGAAAAGTAAATCATCTGTCTATGTATCCGCTGACTTTTACGGAGTTTCTGAATACGAAAGATCCGGCGATGTATCAATATATGTGCTCTGTCAAAGAAATAGCGCCTCTTCCCCAAATCTTCTTCGACAAACTGCGGGAAGCCTTCATTGCCTATTCTATTTGTGGCGGTATGCCCGAACCTGCTTCTTTGATGGTTGACTTTAATGATATGCAAAAAGTGGATTCATCGCTTCGGGATATATTGAATGACTATGCTCTGGATTTTGTGAAACATACTACACCTACGTTGGCGCCCCGTATCAATTATGTATGGAACTCTCTGCCCTCTCAATTGGCGAAAGAAAATCGTAAGTTTGTTTATCAACTGGTTCGTCCCGGAGCACGTGCGCGTGAATACGAAGATGCTATTTTATGGTTGGAACAAGCTGGTCTTGTCAACAAAGTAGTTCTGAGCAAGTCGCCTAGGCTGCCACTGAAAGCCTACGATGATTTGAGCACTTTTAAGCTCTATGCATTGGATATAGGGTTGTTGAGGCAATTGTCCGAACTGGGTGCAAGTGTTTTGTTATTGTCCACTCCCGGATATACGGAATATAAAGGGGCATTGGCAGAGAATTATGTATTGCAAAGTCTTACAGCACAATTTCAGGCTTCGTTCCGTTACTGGACTTCCGGTAATAAAGCAGAAGTGGATTTTTTACTTCAGCATGGTAATCATATTTATCCGATAGAAGTGAAAGCAGACCAGAATATAACAGGTAAAAGTCTGATTCAGTACGAGAAACTTTATCAACCTGCTTGTCGGATTCGATATTCGATGCTGAATTTGAAACAAGACGGCAATCTGATTAATATTCCTTTATTTCTTGCGGATAAGACGAAAGAGCTGCTGAATAATAACGTGGGATAAAGAATAGAGAGAAACGGCCAAGTGATGAAAAATACAGGTCATTTAAGGAAAATATCTGTGAAATGTAACGTTTCTCATAGTCTGTGAATCATTTATTATATCAGAAATCGGTCGTATTGGCTACATTTACTCCGATTTTACAAACTAATAAATAAAATAGCTATGAAGACATTAAGCAGAACTGTACTTACTCTTTTTGTTTTATCCTTCTCCTGTTTGGCAGCGATAGCCGGAGAAGTATCTTTTAAAATAACCAAGCAATATCTGAACTTCCCCATCTCCCATAAAGAGAACAGAGGAAGGATGACTTTTGAAGTAAACGGCAAGCCGGATTTATCCGTCGTTATCCGTCTGGCGCCGGATGAAGCGGAATACTGGGTGTTTAAAGATGTGTCGGCTTTCAAAGGAAAGACGATCAAGATAACCTACGACGGCAATGAGAAGGGATTGAGTAAAATATACCAGTCCGACGAAATCGAAGGACAAGCTGAACTGTATAAGGAAAAGAACCGTCCGCAATTCCACTTCACTACCCGGAGAGGCTGGATCAATGACCCTAACGGATTAATCTATTATGAGGGCGAATACCACCTGTTCTACCAGCACAATCCTTTTGAAAGAGACTGGGAGAATATGCACTGGGGCCATGCGGTCAGCAAGGACCTGATACACTGGACAGAATTACCGGACGCTCTGTATCCCGACCATTTAGGAACGATGTTCTCCGGTTCGGCAGTCATCGACTATGATAATACCGCCGGATTCAATAAAGGCAAGACTCCAGCCATGGTTGCCGCCTTCACTGCCGCCAGCAGTGACAGACAAGTGCAGGGGATAGCCTACAGCCTTGACAAAGGACGTACCTTCACGAAGTACGACAAGAATCCGGTGATTAACTCCAAGGAGAAATGGAACTCTCAGGACACACGCGACCCGAAAGTGTTCTGGTATGCGCCCTCCAAACATTGGGTACTGGTACTGAACGAGCGCGACGGACACTCCATCTATACCTCTTCCAATCTCAAAGACTGGAAATACGAGAGCCATGTTACAGGCTTCTGGGAATGTCCCGAATTGTTCGAACTGCCGGTTGACGGTGACAAAAACCACACGAAGTGGGTGATGTACGGTGCTACCGGTACGTATATGCTAGGCTCTTTCGACGGCAAAGTATTTACTCCCGAAGCCGGAAAATACTGCTATACCACCGGAAGTATCTATGCGGCCCAGACCTTTACCAATATTCCGGCAAGCGACGGCAGACGCATCCAGATAGGCTGGGGAAGAATCTCCCACCCCGGTATGCCTTTCAACGGAATGATGATGCTCCCCACCGAACTGACTTTGCGTACCACCAAAGACGGCATCCGCCTTGTCAACGTTCCCGTAAAGGAGGTCGAATCCTTGTGTAAGCCTCTTCGTTCCTGGAAATCTCTTTCTTCGGATGAGGCCAACCGCCATCTGAAAGAGTTTTATGATGCCGACTGTCTCCGCATTAAGACAACGATCAAACTCTCTCATGCCACGGATGCCGGATTCAACCTTTTCGGCCAGCGCATGATCGGCTACGACATGAACTCCAATACCCTGAACGGCCGTTTCTACTCTCCCCAAGACCCGACCAGCATGGAATTGAGTGCCGATATTTACATTGACCGCACCTCTATCGAAGTCTTTATCGACGGCGGACTGTATTCTTATTCCATGGAACGCCGCCCTGACACTAACAACAAAGAAGGATTCCACTTCTGGGGAAACCGTATCGAAGTGAAAGACCTGCAAGTCTTTTCCGTAGAATCCATTTGGTAGACGGAAATCAAAAGCTATCTTTGTTTTCAGTTATTTAAATAGGAAAGAGAATATGAAAACGCGTAGTGAAGTTTTTCAGTTTGAGAAAGAGTTGAAATGGGAGCACCCCGCTCCGGGAATCCGTCGTCAGATAATGGGATACGACGGACAGTTGATGATGGTCAAGGTAGAATTTGAGAAAGGAGCGGTCGGTACGTTGCATGAACATTACCACACTCAGGCTACCTACGTGGCAAGTGGAAAGTTTGAACTGACCATCGGCGATCGGAAAGAGATACTGTCGACTGGCGATGGCTACTATGTAGCACCCGACGAACCGCATGGATGCGTCTGTCTGGAAGCGGGAGTATTGATAGACACATTCAGTCCCATGCGGGCTGATTTTCTGGAATAGTTCCTGATGAATGGTAGGTTACCGGATAATGATGGTATAAATTTACCACATATATGGTATTTCCTGTCAACAAAAACTGCACTATCTTTGTAATATCTTAAAACAAAGGAAATTAAAAACAGATATATATGGAAAAGATTGCAAGGAAATTGACGGATTTGGTAGGTAACACTCCGTTGTTGGAACTAAGTAATTATAATAAGAGTAACGGCTTGAAGGCTCGACTGATAGTGAAAATCGAATCATTCAATCCCGCGGGCAGTGTAAAAGACCGCGTGGCATTGGCAATGATTGAAGATGCCGAAGTGAAAGGAGTCTTGACTCCCGGCGCAACAATCATCGAGCCTACCAGTGGAAATACGGGAGTAGGATTGGCATTCGTTGCTGCCGCCAAGGGGTACAAACTGATTTTGACGATGCCCGATACGATGAGCGTTGAACGTCGTAACCTCTTGAAAGCTCTGGGAGCGGAACTTGTGCTCACTCCCGGTGCCGACGGAATGAAAGGGGCGATTGCCAAAGCGGAAGAGTTGAAAGCAGCCACTCCGGGCAGCGTTATCTTACAGCAATTTGAAAATCCTGCTAATCCCGCTATGCATCTACGCACTACCGGACTGGAAATATGGAGAGATACCGAGGGGAAAGTCGATATCTTCGTTGCCGGTGTAGGTACTGGCGGGACAATTAGCGGAGTAGGAGAAGCATTGAAGATGCGCGATCCCAGTGTGAAGGCGGTGGCGGTAGAACCTGCCGACTCTCCGGTACTGTCCGGTGGAAAGCCCGGACCTCACAAGATTCAGGGAATCGGTGCCGGTTTCGTACCGAAGACTTATAATGCTTCTGTCGTAGATGAAATTATTCAGGTGCAGAATGACGACGCTATCCGTACCAGTCGTGCGCTGGCGGAGAAAGAAGGGCTGTTGGTCGGCATATCTTCGGGAGCAGCCGTCTATGCGGCTACCGAACTGGCGAAACGTCCCGAAAACGAAGGGAAGATGATCGTAGCCTTATTGCCCGATACGGGAGAGCGTTATTTATCTACTATCCTGTACGCGTTCGAAGAATATCCTTTGTAAAGGAACGTTTTTTTTGAAAGAAATATAGAGAATAATCCTGTGGTTACTTGGCAAAACCGTATATTTGCCAAGTAACCATTTTTATTTAATACTATGCAAAACAAGACGTTAGGGATTCTGACGATTATTCTTCTGCTGTTTTCTGCCTGTAAAGATGAAGAAACTTCTCTCTCTTCAACGAAGCAATTAATCAGCTATTCGATTCAGAAGAGTGACAATCAAGGTAAAATTAAGAATGACGTGAGAGGTTCCATTAAAGGGAATGTGATAACGCTGTCAATGGATCAATATGATGACCTGAAGTCATTGATTGCTACATTCAAGTATGAAGGAACGTCTGTAAGCGTGAATGGAGTCGGGCAGGAATCCGGCATCACTTCGAATGATTTTTCCCGGCCGCTGATGATTCTCGTAGAAGCAGAAGACGGCAGCAGGGAACAATATACAGTCGAAGTTGTCTTGAAAGATGCGCAGGTGTTATCCGAATTTCGCTTTTTGAGAAAAGATAATGCTTTGCTGACTGCTGATGTCTCATGTACGATTGAAGATGAGACTATTGTATCTTCCTACACATTCCCACAATCGAAACTGATTCCTGTCTTTATGACTGATGCCGTGAAAGTAATGGTAGATGATGTAGAACAGGTCAGCGGTGTGACGGAAATTGATTTCGCCTCTCCGGTCACTTATCAGTTTGTGATGCGGAATGGAGAAGTAGTCCGATACATCCTGACGCTGGACTTTATCCTGATTCCTCAGTTTACGATCACGACAGAAGACCCTAGTATAACGGAAATACCAAGTAAGGATTATTATTTGAATGCGACTCTCACCGTGGATGGCAAGGGGATTTATGAGAACTATACAGGCAAGACAGAGGTGAAAGGAAGGGGAAACTCCACATGGGGATATCCGAAGAAACCTTACCGGTTAAAGCTTGATAAGAAATCTGAGATTTGTGGTTTGGGAAAAGCGAAGAATTATATATTACTGGCTAATCATATCGATCCTACCTTGATGCTTAACTCAGTTGCCTTCAAAGTCGGGCAATTGCTGAATATTCCTTTCACCAATCATGCCATTCCGGTGGATGTGGTTCTGAATGGCAAATACAAAGGTTCCTATCTACTGACGGAACAGATAGAAATCAAAGAAAATCGTGTGGATTTGGATGAGAATAACAGCGTGATGTGGGAGCTTGATTCCTATTTTGATGAAGATCCGAAATTCAAGTCCGAAGCATTCAATCTTCCGGTGATGGTGAAAGACCCTGATTTGACTACAGAGCAGTTTGAGTATTGGAAGAAAGATTTTAATGCATTTACCGTGCAGTTTGCAAAGGAGCCGTTAGAAGGAAATATGTATGTGGATATGATTGATATTGAATCAGTTGCAAAATATCTGATTACCTTTAATTTGGTACACAATATGGAGATTAACCATCCGAAAAGTATCTTTATTCATAAAGAGGGGAAGGGTAAGTATGTTATGGGACCGATCTGGGACTTTGACTGGGCGTATGATTACGAAGGTAAAGAGACACATTTCGGGAGTTATGAAACTCCGCTCTTTTCTGATGATATGAATGGAGTGGGAACCGCTTTTTTCCAACGCTTCCTACAAGACAGTCGGGTGAGAACTATTTATAAAAACTTTTGGCAAGACTTTAAGTCAAATAAATTAAATGAGTTGTTGCAGTATATAGATGATCAGGCCAAGCTTATTAAACCATCTGTAACGAGAAATAGTGAATTATGGGAAAACACCCGTTCCTTTGATGCGAAAGTGATAGAACTGAAGAATTGGTTGAAAAATAGGGCAGAGTATATAGATGGTGAAGTAAATCAATACTGATAGAGTTTCATATATTAGTATTTCACTTCTCAGTCATTAACACTTGACTTCTCAGATGTTAATACTTGTCGTATCAGGTATTAACACCTGAGAACTTGAGTATTAATGCCTGATAGACTGACTTATAACATCATGAAAATACATGATTTTGCAGGTGATTCCATGAGATTTGTACATCTCATGGCTTTTCGTCTGCCCGCAGACCGAAAACTTTTCCTGTCATCTGATCTACAGGTACTTTCCATACTTTGACATTCCGTACGGCAGGATCGGAATAGCTGAACTGATCCTTTGTGTAATGGCGCATGATAATGTCCAGTGCATGACGTTTTTCCTCCATATCTTCTATGAATTCTACTTTCCCACGGCACATGGCACTCTCCGAGCGCATACTGTAGCTGCAAGCTACCTGCTTGTGCTGATAGACAAGTTTGTGTCCGAGGCTGAACGTGATACACACGTTGTTATTACGTTGCAGCATTTCTATCTTTCCCCCTTCGGGACCGGAATGGAGGTAAAGAGTATCGTTTTCATAACCGAAGTTCATAGGAACTACGTATGGATTGCCTTCTAAGTCTGTTATGCCTACAAAGCAGGCATCAGCTTGAAGAATAATGGATTCGATTCGTTGCTTGTCTTCGATAACGATTGTTTTCATTCTAATGTCGGTTTTTACAGGTTTGTGCCAAGCCTCTGGCACAGTTGTGCCACCGCATTGGCACTACTATGCCAAGCCCTTGGCACAAGCGTGCCAATAGAGTGGCACAGAAGAGTATACTATTAATCCGTTTTTACAGTACTTGTTTCTATTTCTCAATCAGCGCAAAGTCTAATTGCTTCTTCTCCAGATTGGCGCGTGCCACGCGAATGGTGATGGCATCTCCCAAACTGTATATCTTGTTCTTACGGCGTCCGCGGAGGCAATAATTCTTTTCGTCGAATTCATAATAGTCATCGTCCAGATCACGGATAGGAACCATGCCTTCACATTTGTTCTCGTTGAGTTCAACGTAAAGGCCCCATTCCGTAACACCGGAGATCACACCGTCATAAATTTGTCCGAGACGTTCGCTCATGAATTCTACCTGTTTGTATTTGATAGAAGCACGTTCGGCATTGGCTGCAATCTGTTCCATGTTCGAACTATGGTCGCAGAGGTCCTCGTACTTGCTTTCGGATACGCTACGACCGCCGTCCATATACTTCGTAACCAAGCGGTGTACCATCATATCCGGGAATCGGCGGATGGGTGAAGTGAAGTGGGTGTAATAGTCGAATGCCAGTCCGTAATGGCCGATATTGTGCGTAGAATAACGCGCTTTCTGCATGGCACGGATCGATACGGTTTCAATCAGGTTTTCCTCTTTCTTGCCGTGAATATCGTCCAGCAAATGGTTGATAGACTTTGATATATCTGTTTTCGTTCCGCTTGTACGTACCTTATAGCCGAAGCGGGCGATGAACTGTGACAGGTTTTCCAGTTTTTCCGGATCGGGCAGATCGTGGATACGATAAGGAAGTACTTTGGCTTTTTTGTTCTTGGGTACACGTCCCACTTTCTCTGCTACTGTCCTGTTGGCGAGCAGCATGAATTCTTCCACCAGCTTGTTGGCATCCTTGGACTCTTTGAAGTATACGCTGATAGGTTTTCCCTTTTCGTCGATTTCAAACTTCACCTCGTAGCGGTCGAAGTTGATGGCTCCTGCTGCGAAACGTTTCTCACGAAGTGCTTTGGCGATGGTGTCCAGCATGAGAACTTCTTCTTTAAAATCGCCCGTTTTCGTTTCGATGATCTGCTGCGCCTCTTCGTAAGTGAAGCGACGGTCGGAGTTGATGACGGTATGTACGATGCGGGAGTCTTTTACTTCTCCTTTCTCGGTGATGTCGAAGATGACGGAGAATGCGAGTTTCTCTTCATTCGGACGCAAGGAGCAGATGAAGTTACACAGGCGTTCGGGAAGCATCGGAATGGTGCGGTCCACCAGATAAACGGAAGTCGCCCGCTTTTCTGCTTCTTTGTCGATGATGCCGCCTTCTTTTACATAGTGAGTCACATCGGCGATATGTACGCCTACTTCCCACAATCCGTCTTTGATGGGGCGGATCGAAAGTGCGTCGTCGAAGTCCTTGGCGTCTTTCGGGTCGATGGTGAAAGTCGTTACCTTACGGAAGTCTTCGCGTCTGGCTATCTCTTCCGGAGTAATTTCTGCGGGAATCTTATCGGCTGCTGTTTCTACCGCTTTCGGATATACGTAGGGCAGGCCGAACTCAGCGAGGATGGCGTGCATTTCTGTTGTATTGTCTCCTGCTACACCGAGGATGTCGATCACTTGTCCGATAGGATTCTTTGCCTTGTCGGGCCATTCGGTTACTTTCACGATTGCCTTGTCGCCGGTTTTTCCTCCTTTCAGCTTCTCTTTCGGGATGAAGATGTCGTTGGCAAGCGTACGGTTTTCCGTAACTAAGAAGGCATACGACTTGGCTACTTCCAGTGTACCTACAAAGGTGTCATTGGCACGTTCCAGAATCTCGATGACTTCTCCTTCCGCGTCTTTATTCTTCCGCTTGGCGTAGAAAGTGATCTTTACTTTGTCATTGTTCATGGCATGTGCCGAATTGCGTTCGGCAACAAAGATCGGATCGCCTCCACCTTCGGGGATAAAGGAGTTCTTTCCGTTGCTCTTGCGTTGGAAGGTACCGATCATCTCCGTTCCGTGATTGTTGAGGCGGAACTTTCCTTTTTCAATTTCGGAAATATAATCGTCATCTGAAAGGTCGTGTAACAGATCAGCGCATAGCATTTTCTGCGGATGGGTAGTGAGATGCAACTCCGAGAAAATATACTTCATACTAAGCGTTTCGCTGGGTTTGGCATGGAAAAAGTCTATCAATAACGCTGCCAGCTCTTTCTTACTCATTCTTTTGCCGGCCTTTTTCTCTTTCTTTTCTTTCTTTTTCGCCATAATGTATAGAATTGATTTATTTGAAAATTCTTTGATGGGAGTACAAAGTAAACAAATATTTGAATTTGATAGTTATGAATTGGATAAAACTTTCGCTGACTTCGATAATTTCGTCCTTATTAAAATAAAAAGCATCCCTCCTGAATCACTTCGGTAGGAATGCTTATAAGATTGAGAAATGTAAAATGGTTTTTGTTTCATTTTTATTGTATCTTTGTGGCATCATTCTTTTCTTATACATCGAGGTTATAATTAATGGAGAGTATCTTAATAACAGGAGCAAGCGGATTTATAGGGAGTTTTATTGTCGAAGAGGCATTAAAACGAAAGTTTGGTGTGTGGGCGGGGATTCGTCCTACCAGCAGCAAAAAGTACTTGAAGAATCGGAAGATCCACTTTCTGGAACTGGACTTTGCCCATCCCAATGAATTGCGTGCCCAACTCTCCGGACATAAAGGGACCTATAATAAGTTTGACTATATCATCCATTGTGCGGGAGTCACGAAATGTCCGGATAAGAAAACTTTTGATTATGTGAATTATCTACAGACCAAATACTTTATTGATACACTGAAAGCGCTGAATATGGTTCCGAAGCAATTCATCTATATCAGTACGCTGAGTGTATTCGGACCTGTACGTGAAAAAGATTATTCGCCGATAGAAGCCGGTGATGTCCCGATGCCAAATACTGCTTATGGTCTTAGCAAGCTTAAGGCTGAACTTTATATTCAAAGTATTCCCGGTTTCCCTTATGTTATTTATCGCCCTACAGGAGTTTACGGTCCTCGTGAACTGGATTATTTCCTGATGGCGAAGTCCATCCGGCAGCATGTTGACTTCTCTGTCGGCTTCCGGCGGCAGGACCTGACTTTTGTTTATGTAAAAGACATTGTGCAGGCCATCTTCCTTGGAATAGAAAAAAAAGTGACTAGAAGAGCTTATTTTCTGACTGACGGGAAGGTGTATAATAGTCGTGTATTTTCGGACTTAATACAAAAAGAACTGGGTAATCCGTTTGTTATTCATGTGAAATGTCCATTAATTGTGCTAAAAGTTATATCTTTGCTCGCTGAATTCATTGCAACACGTTCCGGCAAGAGCAGTACGCTGAATTCTGATAAATATAAAATAATGAAACAACGTAACTGGCAATGTGATATAACCCCTGCCATTAATGAGTTAGGGTATGCTCCCGAATATGACTTGGAGAAGGGAGTCCGTGAAACCATTGACTGGTATAAAAACGAAGGATGGCTTTAGACTTATTTAAGCGAGTGGAAACCCGGAAGGGGTTGTTTGCTGTGGAGAAGATAACATTGATTTATAATCTGTTGACCTCCATTTTGATTCTGTTCCTGTTTCAGCGAATGGATCATCCATGGCACATGTTGCTGGATAGGGCGATGATCGCTGCAATGACTTTTCTGCTGATGTATCTTTATCGGCTGGCTCCTTGCAAGTTTTCGGCGTTTGTACGTGTTGCTATTCAGATGAGCCTGCTTTCCTACTGGTATCCGGATACGTTTGAGTTTAACCGGTTCTTTCCGAATCTCGACCATGTGTTTGCTATAACCGAGCAGTTTATCTTCAATGGGCAACCTGCTATCTGGTTCTGTCATACATTCCCGCATCTTTTGGTCAGTGAAGCATTCAATATGGGATATTTCTTTTATTATCCGATGATGCTCATTGTGACGGTGTTTTATTTTATCTATAAGTTTGAATGGTTTGAGAAGATGTCGTTTGTACTGGTAACTTCTTTCTTTATCTATTATTTGATTTATATCTTTGTTCCGGTAGCAGGGCCGCAGTTCTACTTCCCGGCTATAGGTTTTGATAATGTATCTAAAGGAATTTTCCCGGCTATCGGCGATTATTTCAATAACAATCAGGAGTTACTTCCCGGTCCGGGCTATCAACATGGCTTCTTTTACAGTTTGGTAGAAGGTTCGCAGCAAGTGGGAGAGCGTCCTACGGCAGCTTTCCCCAGTTCGCATGTCGGTATTTCTACCATTCTTATGATTATGGCATGGCGTGGAAGTAAGAAGTTGTTTGCCTGTCTGATCCCTTTCTATATGCTGCTTTGCGGGGCTACCGTGTATATTCAGGCACACTACGTTATCGATGCGATCGTAGGTTTCTTCTCTGCATTCTTGTTGTATGTTGTGGCGACGTGGATGTTCAAGAAGTGGTTTGCGCAGCCGATGTTTAAGTAAAACTAATCTAAAAGAGAATTTACTTTTTCAGGAATTGTTTCGAATATCCGGAACAATTCTTCTTTCGTTTCTGCCCGCAACATGGCAATACGAGTCTCTTTAAAATTAGGAATCCCTTTGAACAACGGACTGGCAGCCAAGTGGCGGCGCACGTGCAAGATGCCCCTGCGTTCATCAAGCAGATTCACACTGTCAATCACTTCCTGGCGAAGTACCTCCATACACCATTCAAAGCTGAGTGGCGGCAATTCCTCCCCTGTTTCCAGATAATGCTTTACTTCCTTGAATATCCAGGGACGTCCGAAGCTGGCACGACCGATCATGACGGCATCTACTCCGTAGCGGTCAAAACACTCCTTGCAGCGTTGGGGCGTTGTCACATCTCCGTTGCCAATGATAGGAATGTGCATCCTTTGATTGTTCTTTACTTCTCCGATCAGTGTCCAGTCTGCTTCTCCGGTGTACATCTGCGCACGGGTTCTACCGTGAATGGTCAGTGCGGCAATGCCGCAATCCTGTAGTTGTTCTGCCAGATCTACAATGATTTTATTGTTGGCGTCCCATCCCAAACGGGTTTTTACTGTGACAGGTATTTTGACTGCGTCCACTATGGCACGGGTAATTTCCAGCATCTTCGGAATATTCTGCAGCATTCCTGCTCCTGCTCCTTTTCCTGCTACTCTCTTCACGGGGCAGCCGAAGTTTATGTCGAGAATATCGGGCTGCGCCTGCTCTACGATCTTCGCAGCTTCGACCATCGTTTCCGTATCTTTACCATAAATCTGAATGGCTACAGGGCGTTCTTCATCGCTGATACTCAGTTTCTGTGCAGTCTTGCTGACAGCGCGTATCAGTGCATCGCTCGATACAAATTCAGTATATACCATGTCAGCTCCGAACTTTTTGCACATCAGGCGGAAAGCAGGATCTGTCACGTCCTCCATCGGGGCGAGTAGTATAGGGTGTTCTCCCAGGTCTATATGGCTTATTTTCATGTATATGATGAACTAAATGATTATTTCGCTGCAAAAATACGGAAAAAAGCCTACTTTTGCCTTTAATCACATACTTAACAATAATAGAATTATGAAAAAAGCTGTATTGGCAGTGTACTCGTATTGCTTATTTATGGTTCTTATTAGTTGCCTTATATTTTTGTTTAGGATGGCTGGGCACTCCGGGGTAAAGCCTTTCAATCGTTCCAGCTTGTAGCATTCTCGGAATAATTTTATTAACAAGATATTGCAATTTCTTTTGAGTATTTATAGCAATTTCTTCCATTGTTACGTAATCTTGCGCTATAGTAATTATCTGTGCTTGCAAATCTTCAAAATTTAATCTCTTTTTTGTTTGTCCTGAGCTCTCAACCTTTCCTTCTGAGCTCTCAACCTTTCTCTCTGAGCTCTCAACCTTTCTCTCTGAGCTCTCAACCTTTCTCTCTGAGCAGCTTTCTGAGATTCTAACTTTTCCTTCTGGCTCATTAACATGATATTTTGTTCCTCTTCCATTTCCTTTTGAAACTAAGAACCCCTCATTACAAAGCTTCTTCAGCATCTTTGTAATGTCCGAACGATGTTGGGGGACAATATATTGCAGTTGGCTGTTACTAATTTCGTTTTCGCTATAACAAGTCACTAAAGCTGTTAACTCATCTTGTGACAAGCTCTCAACCTTTCCATCAAATAGTTCCTTTAGTTTAATTACCGCATCATCCGGTAATAAGCTGATCATAGGTAGGGTTAATTCTACTTTGTCAGGTCGATTGAATTCTTCAACATATGGTTTCTGCCAGTTAGCTTCTCTCCAGCCTTTTATTATCTTATTTACTCCACTTCCCGCTTTCTCTGAAAAGCCGATCAGCATAAACATTTTCTGTAGCGCCTTATTGCGACATACACTATCTCCTCCTTGATAATATTGTGCTTTGCTGACAAGCATTGTTCCGGGGTTTTTGAAACGATATTTATCGACCCATTGTTCAACGACAATATTTCCTTCTTCTGAGAAGTCGCAGTGAATAAGAGCATTGATAAATGCCTCACGTACTGCGATATGGGTAGGCGTTTCGTCAATGCGTATTCCATTTTTTATTTGAAAAGGTTTTGGCAATATGGCTGTCAGTTTGGGATATACTTTACGGTAGAACTGAAAAAGGTTGGCTTCCCAAGTGCCGTCCGGACAGATACGGTCTGACCATCTGAGAGAAATATCCGTTTCCAGATGCTCTCTATAATCCGGGAAATAGTTTGGCGCACATTCCGGATCTGTGATGCTTTCTGTTTTCCCGAACATGAGAATTCCAGCCAATGTGAATCCTTCTTCTTTGGTATGTCGGTCTCTGCGGTATGCTTCCAGTTTGGTTAAGAAGTCCAGATCATCTAAGCTAAGCCATGGGTGGGATGGCTTAAGGTTAGCAAAAAGTCGCCTGTATTGAATCAGTGTCTCTTTGTCAATATCGTCCATAGAATAATTGGACAGAATTCTTGAATCGCGTGGATGGCTTTCGTCTGAATCTGCAATCATGCGTCTGACTTCTGCATCCGTACATTTATAGTCACCTTCGTGATTACGCTTAAATGTATGTCCGCCAAAAGGATTTTTGGTTCTGTAGATAGGACGTTGTGTGCGACTTGCCCGGGGGACGTAAATCAGAAGAAGCCTTTTACCTTTATAAGATCCTTCATACAAATCTTTGTCCACAAGAAGGTTTTCATTTATACAATCCGGGTTGTTTGCTTGGTTCCAAAAGTCTTTTTTGTATTGGCCGATTTGCTCTTTGGTCAGTCCTTCAATGATAAACTGTTGCTTGTGTTCTTTGACACCTAGTACGATAATTCCCCCATCTGTATTGGCGAAAGAAGAATAAGTATCCCATAAACTATTAGGAAGACCATCTTTGGCTATCTTAAACTCTAAGTCTACAGTCTCCTCCTTCTGTATCAATGAGTCTATATAGTCAATAAAATCCCATTCTTCCAGATCGTTTAGTATGATAGGTTTCTTATGATCCATTTTTCTTTCTACTTGATTTTCTGCAAAAATACGTATTAATTCGTACCTTTGTACCCTCCTATCACATTTAAATGATTATCAGGTAGTAAAATGAATATAAAAGATTTTGAAATAATGGCGCCTGTCGGTTCGCGTGAATCCCTTGCGGCAGCCATTCAGGCTGGAGCCGATTCTATCTATTTTGGTATAGAAAACCTTAACATGCGTGCCCGTTCTGCCAATACGTTTACCGTTGATGACTTGCGTGAGATAGCTCAGACGTGTGATGAACATGGAATGAAAAGCTATCTGACCGTTAATACCATTATCTATGATAAGGATATTCCTTTGATGCGTACCATCGTGGATGCGGCTAAAGCGGCAGGAATATCAGCGGTGATTGCTGCCGATGTAGCGGTAATGAACTATGCCCGTCAGATCGGTCAGGAAGTACACTTGTCTACTCAATTGAATATATCGAATGCGGAAGCCTTGAAGTTCTACGCCCAGTTTGCCGATGTCGTAGTGCTGGCCCGTGAGTTGAATCTGGAACAGGTGGCCGAGATTTATCGTCAGATTCGGGAAGAGAATATCTGCGGTCCGAGCGGAGAGCAGATTCGTATTGAAATGTTCTGTCACGGTGCCTTGTGCATGGCAGTCTCCGGTAAGTGCTATTTGTCTCTGCACGAAATGAATCACTCGGCCAATCGGGGTGCCTGTATGCAGGTATGCCGCCGTTCTTATACGGTTCGCGATAAGGAGACGGATGTGGAACTGGATATCGACAATGAATATATCATGTCACCGAAAGACTTGAAGACCATTCATTTTATGAATAAGATGATGGATGCGGGTGTGCGTGTATTCAAGATTGAGGGACGTGCCCGCGGTCCTGAGTATGTGCGTACGGTGGTGGAATGTTATAAAGAAGCGATAAAGGCCTATCTGGATGATACGTTTACAGACGAAAAGATTGCCGCTTGGGATGAACGTCTGAAGGCAGTCTTTAACCGTGGCTTTTGGGATGGCTACTATCTGGGACAACGCTTGGGCGAATGGACACGGAATTATGGTTCGGCCGCTACGGAACGTAAAATCTATGTGGGCAAAGGTATCAAATACTTCTCCAATATCGGTGTCTCTGAGTTCTTGGTAGAAGCTGCCGAAGTCAGTGTAGGTGACAAGCTGCTGATAACGGGACCTACCACCGGCGCAGTCTTTATGACACTGGACGAAGCGCGTGTCGATCTGAAGCCGGTAGAGACGGTAAAGAAAGGTCAGCGTTTCTCAATGAAATCAGAGAAGATACGTCCCAGCGACAAATTATATAAATTGGTATCTACCGAAGAATTGAAGAAATTCAAGGGACTTGATGTAGAACAGAAAAGAGGATAAACGATGAGCCAGTATATCTACGAATTGGAGATGAAGGTGCGTGATTACGAATGTGACCTTCAGGGGATTGTCAACAATGCCAATTATCAGCATTATCTGGAGCATACCCGCCACGAGTTTCTGACCTCGGTAGGTGTTAGTTTTGCGGCGTTGCATGAACAGGGAGTCGATCCGGTAGTGGCACGTATCAATATGGCTTTCAAGACTCCGTTGAAGAGTGGGGATGAGTTTGTCTCCAAACTGTATATGAAGAAAGAAGGCATCAAATACGTATTCTATCAGGATATCTTCCGCAAAAGCGATCAGAAAGTAGTAGTGAAATCCACTGTTGAGACGGTATGTGTGGTAAACGGACGTTTAAGTAACAGCGAATTGTTCGACAATGTCTTTGCCCCATACCTGAAATGACCAATAACGAACAAGAACAAATATATAGCATCGCTCTGACAATGGTGCCCGGTATCGGGCACATTGGAGCGAAACGTCTGGTAGAGGGCATGAAGAGTGCCACCGATGTGTTCCGCTTCCGGAAAGAACTGGCGCAACGATTATCCGGAGTACATGAACGGGTGTCGGGTGCACTGGACTGTCCGTCAATTATTGCCCGTGCCGAACAGGAACTTGTATTCCTGCAAAAGAATCATATCCAGTGCCTGACTTTTCATGATGAGGCGTATCCTTCCCGCTTGCGGGAGTGTGAAGACGCTCCTGTTGTACTGTTCTATAAGGGAAATGCCGATTTGAACGCTCTCCATATCATTAATATGGTGGGTACCCGCCACGCTACTGATTACGGTACACAACTCTGTACTACTTTCCTCCGTGACTTAAAAGCTTTGTGTCCTGACGTATTAGTTGTCAGCGGCCTTGCTTACGGCATTGATATCAATGCCCACCGGAGTGCATTGGACAATGACTTGCCTACGGTCGGCGTGTTAGCTCACGGACTGGACCGTATTTACCCTTCTCTTCATCGTAAGACAGCCGTTGAAATGCTTGATAAAGGCGGATTGCTGACAGAGTTTCCTGTCGGTACAACACCGGATAAACACAATTTTATCAGTCGCAACCGTATTGTGGCCGGTATGTGTGATGCTACGATTGTGGTAGAATCGGCTGCCAAAGGCGGCTCTCTGATCACAGCCGAGCTTGCGGAAAGCTATCACCGCGACTGTTTCGCCTTCCCTGGTCGTGTGACCGACGAATATTCAAAAGGATGTAACCAACTGATCCGTGACAGTAAAGCATCCCTTCTGTTGTCTGCCGAAGACTTGGTGGAGGCGATGGGATGGACGTTGGATTCACATCCGGTAAAGGTAGAGAATGTACAGCGCAGCCTGTTTCTGGAACTGACAGAAGAGGAGCAAAAGGTAGTCCATACGTTGGAAAAACAAGGAAACTTACAGATTAATACCTTAGTGGTAGAGACAGATATTCCCGTACATAAAATGAGTGCAATTCTCTTTGAACTGGAAATGAAGGGAGCCGTACGGGTATTGGCAGGAGGAGTTTATCAATTATTATAAATCTAATGACCAACCTAAAACAATTTGAAATGAAACGACATTTTTGGGCATTCATGGCAATAGTATGCCTGTTAGCCGTCCAGAACACACAAGGACAATAAATGGTTCTTGCACAGAAAAAAATGCAGTTTTAGAGTGTGAAAAGTATGTTTATTGTTACTTCATTCTGTTTTTTCTCCTATCTTAGTGGCATAATAAAAAACAAACAACTATGAATCAAACACGTTGTATCGTAATTTTGTCTATTCTTGCTCTTTTTGTAGCAAGCGTATCTGTTGCCGGAAATATCTCTTTGCCGGATGCTTCTCAAAAGGTTTTTGAAGGAAAACCATGTATTAACTCTCCCCGGGCGATTGGCAATTATCCTGCCAGTCCTTTCCTCTTTTATATTCCTACTACCGGTCAGCGGCCGATGGAATGGAGTGCGGAGAAACTTCCGAAAGGATTGAAACTGGATTCGAAAACAGGGATTATCACAGGATCAGTAGCTTCTAAAGGTGAATATACCGTCACTCTTAAAGCTAAGAACGCATTGGGGACCAGTACGGAAAAGCTCGTGATCCGCATTGGTGATGACCTGTTGCTGACTCCTCCCATGGGTTGGAACAGTTGGAATACTTTCGGGCGACATCTCACCGAAGAGTTGGTTTTGCAAACTGCGGATGCGCTGGTAGCCAACGGAATGCGGGATTTAGGCTATTCCTATATTAACATCGACGACTTCTGGCAGTTGCCCGAACGGGGAGCTGACGGACATTTGCAGATTAATAAAGATAAGTTCCCGCGTGGAATAAAGTATGTGGCAGATTATCTGCACGAGCGCGGTTTCAAACTCGGAATTTATTCGGATGCAGCCGATAAGACTTGTGGTGGTGTATGCGGCAGTTACGGCTACGAAGAAGTGGATGCGAAAGATTTCGCTTTGTGGGGTGTCGATTTGTTGAAGTATGATTATTGCAATGCTCCTGTCGACCGGGTGGAGGCTATGGAGCGCTATGCAAAGATGGGAAAGGCGTTGCGTGCTACGGGACGTTCCATCGTGTTCTCCATTTGTGAGTGGGGACAGCGCGAACCTTGGAAATGGGCAAAACAGGTAGGCGGACATTTGTGGCGCGTTTCGGGAGATATAGGCGATGTCTGGAACCGGGAAGCCAACAAGTTGGGCGGGCTTCGTGGTATCCTGAATATTCTTGAAATCAATGCTCCTTTGAGTGAATATGGCGGTCCTTCCGGTTGGAATGATCCGGATATGCTGGTAGTTGGTATCGGTGGTAAGAGTATGAGTATCGGATATGAATCGGAAGGTTGCACTCACGAACAGTATAAGTCTCATTTTGCATTATGGTGTATGATGGCTTCTCCATTACTTTGCGGAAATGACGTGCGAAGTATGAATGACAGTACATTGCAGGTTCTGTTGGATAGGGACCTGATTGCTATCAACCAGGATGTGTTGGGCAAGCAGGCGGAGCGCAGCATCCGTGCAGATCATTATGATATTTGGGTAAAGCCGTTGGCTGACGGTCGCAAAGCGGTAGCTTGTTTTAACCGGGCGGATACTCCACGTACTATAGAATTAAATTCAAAAACGGTGGAAGACCTGTCTTTGGAGCAGGTGTATAGTCTTGACAGCCGTTCTATGGAAAATGCTGCGAATAACATAATGGTGGACTTGGCGCCTTACCAATGCAAGGTTTATATCTGTGGAAAGCCGAAAAAATAGTCAATGACAGTACTGGAATGACAGTAATAAATCTCTGAGGTAAAATAAAGAAAGGTTGGGGCATAAAAAAAGGAGCAACGCCTTGCTCCAACCTTTGTTAACCTTAAATCTAATACTATGAAAAAAATCACATGACAAATGTAAGTCTTCTTGCTATTCCTTCCAAATAATATTCTTGTATTTGCGTCTCTTTTGATTTCTTTCACGGATTTTCACTGTTATCGCACACAATGGGTGTAAAATAGACATATTTCAATATAGCTTATAGTTTGGCGTTATAAATAGTTTCCGTTTCCGAAAGCCAGCATCCATTTAGTAAATGCACGGGTTTCATAATAGCCGGATAAATCGGATTTTTCCAATAAGAATTATTCTTGTCCTTTTCTTTTTTGCATTTTGGATGATTGTTGTGCGCTTATGACGGATGAAACAATTATCAATAAGGATAAGGCAGTGAGTTTCATAAGCGAATTTATATTTAGTGTATCATAGAACGGTTATAGTGTCGCTCCCTTATCCGCCACAATAGCTCATTCAGAGAAATGTTTTTCACTTGTGGCGATAATAGTTGATCGGAAGTTTTACTTGCATTATACCCTTTTATGGGTAAATTATTAGAATGTGCAGTTTTACTGAAATCCGACCAGGCATGTATGATTGTCCAAGATAATGGATTCTCTTTATCTTTTTGTTTGGACGCTTTAGCTGCATCCCGGTTAATGAGAGCTGCTACATAATCCGGACCACCACACAATGGATTATCAAATAATCCGGACCAGATAGAGAACTTGGCAGTAACTACCGGAATCTCAATATTCTCTTTGTTTTTCACCCATATTATATCACCTCCCATATTATACGGACTGTATTGAATGGCCACCATTCCTGTCAACCCTTCTATCTCATGGGCATATATCTCATAGGCCCGCCGGGCCTCTTTGCTGAATACATCCTTGCAGATGAATCCGAATATTTTGATATTTAATTTCTTGAAATGCCAGTTCATACGCTGTGCAAATTCAATCAGAAGTTCTTCCCGGTTGGGACGGTTTTTTGCAAATTCATCAGGATATTGATAACCTCCTCCATATTCTATCACACTTGAGTTGTCTTTCTTCATGGTTACAAAACGGTTCCAGGTGGAAGTACTAACTACTGATAGATTAATAGGGCAGAGAGTCCATGAAACCGGAGAACGATTTCTGTCTTTATTGCCATAGTACACCGGACTATCAAGGAATTCTCCCATTGTCCATTGCATATTATCGCCGTCACTAATTACAAACGAATGGAATGCTGAATTATCTTCAAAATCTATATTTTCTTTTTTTATTTCATGTATAGGTAAAGGATACATTTTATCGGAAGCTGCCATGATAACAGGAAGGTTGCGACACCAGTTTGAAGCGGTATTATAATGTCCCCATCTTGTGATAGCTCCTGTATATTCATCTTCATTTCCATAATTCCAGCCTAATATGGGTGAAAGCGGAGTAACCCATTCCAGTATTTGTTCGGAAAAAGGTCCCGTTCCATAATATAGCATAAGTTTTTGGGCTATAGCGATATCTCTGCAGTTACTTACTTTTGGGTCGATGCTAAGAGCTGAACTTCGATTAAGTTGTTTTTTGCAACGTTTGAAACATGATTCCGGAGATTCATTGCGTGCGTCTTTTAGTTTCTTTAATCCGGACTGTTTGATTCGTTTCTCTAAAGATTCTTCTACTAGTACACCTTTCAGAAGGCTGGCATATACTGTTGCCACATTAGCTGAATAATTGATTCCTTCTCTTCGTGAGTAATTTTCTCCTGTTGAGGTGTCGTTTTTATAGAGTACATACCCTTTTATAATCTTTTTTTTCATGAGATGTTCCAGGAGGTCCCAGATATCCATTCGGATTACTTTAGTGATATTCAAGCTTTCCTGTGAGCTTTTTAAAATCTTATGATAGGAATTGTTATTTATTTCTATCCAGATCATTTCATCAAAAGAACCTTCGTTCACCGCTTGTCCGCATAGACCGGATAATGACTCTAAAAGCATACTTTCTGCTCTACTGAGTCCTTCCCCATTGCATAGGATTAATTGTTGAGGTGCTTTTTGTATAAACCAGCCATGTCTGCCATTATAGGCGAATGTCATAATGGAGGATAATAAACAAATAATAAGTGCGGATAGTAATTTGATTTTCATGATCGGAATGTTTAGGATTAAAAAGAGCTTTTCCCGAAACAGATCGGGAAAAAGGCTCTTTTCTATTTTGAAGTTTTACAGTGTTGTTATCTTATCATTTAGAGACTTCCAATGGCAATGTCCGCATTTCATTAGCTGTGCTAATGTCGTCAATATAGTTGTCGGATAGAGTAATAGCGAATACTGCGATATTCTCATCTTTAGGAAGTACCAGTGTGTGTGCCTCTTGGGGAAGCTCGATACCCAATTTATACATATATGTGTAGATATAGGTGTCATTCCCTTTTTCAGTGTGTCGATGAGAACCGATGTAAGCGAGCGAAGCGTTGCGAATATAACCGTCGCTGACACCTTTATGTCCCCATTGTCCGTAGAAACCGGAGTAATAAGGTATTTCAAATTCATGTGATTTACCATTAACAAGGAATGTTGATTTGCGATCCTTGTCTGTAGAGGCAGCCAGAATATATAGTTTCTTTCCCGCTGCTTCTTTGGGTAGCTGGATTGTATCTCCCTTACATTTGATAACATTCTTATTTTCATGGTCAGCAATGCTGAAGGTGATATTATCACAAGTTACTTTATCACCAATTAATTCAGCAGCGAAACTATTTCCTTTTTTATCGAAAGAAACAGTATAACCAAAGTTTTCAGGAGTGAAAGCTTTGCTATTAAACGGTAACTGAAGTGGAATATTTTTTATTGGAGCTGCTTTTACATTTCCTTTTTTCAAGCGGACAGCGAAAGTTTTGGGTCGATAAGATGCCATATCAAAACATAATTTATTGTTCTGTATAGTGACTTCACCTATTTTTTCTTCTATACCATTTGTTTCATAGGCGGACTCAATGGCGTCAGGGAATGTAATTTCTACATTTTGTGCAGATTTACCTTGCATCTCGTATAAACGGATGATGTACAAATCACTTTCTTCTGCTTTTTTTAGGGAACGAATAGCCACTTGGGGGGTATTTACTTTTACGAAAGAATACTCACGCCCTAATGCACCTTTATGTTTGGGGGTGTTGAATACAGCCAAGTGACTGTTCAGAGACTCTGCCAAATGACTGATTCCGGCCTGCAATGCTTCGTTCTGATGACCGACGATTGAATAAGTGAAGGTATGATGACCAAAGTCTTGCTGCTCCTGGTATTTATATCTGTCTTTGGTGCTAGGAGCATGGAGTAGTGTCAGGCGTAGAGTGTTATCATTGGGTTTATCCCATCCATACTTACAATCATTCAGGATTGAGATTCCGTAACTTTTATCGGGAGACGTAATGTCTGCCCATTGCTGTGCATATACTTCATAAGCAATATCTGTATTGTTCTTACGTTTTACAGTTCCGATACCCAAATCATAAACAGCTTCCTGGTTTTTTACATTCATCGGAAACTCTGCCTTTAATACGGCGTCTTTTGTTGACCAGTCTATTTCATTAATGATATCGATTCGTTCATCATTTGCACCTTCACTCATGCGGATATATTGTACGAATTTCGAAGATTTAAAAGTGCGTTCAATGCGAAGAGCTGCATAACAGGGGCCCTGTTCTTCGATACTGATACGAACATTTTCCGAGATTGGAGTTCCGGGCTTATTTATAGTCTTCTTTTGAATCTCCCATGCAGGCCATTCTTTCGATTCATTGCCTATGAGCAAAGCCAGACGGAATGCCTTGCCCTGTTCTACCAGTTCCTTATTACTACGTTTGTCAACAATAGAAACAATATCGCCATTAGTATCTAAAGTCAGTTTATAGATGCTGTTTTCCAAAGAATTTTGAGTTGCTTTTAAGAAGGAACCCTTATTGTTTTTTCCAAAACGGACATCATATACGGAGCAGCTTAATGGAGCTACAGAAGCACTAAAAGCAATGTGTGCTTTCCCGTTTTCCCAATTAAGTAATTGTGCCGGAACTTCTTTGCCGTTGGCGTCAAATACTTGTACTCCAGCAGGCTCCTTTGAGATATTTATATAGGCTTCTGCCAGTTCTTTCCGTTGGGCGGCCATTGCATTATAAACGATGAGTGCAGTTCCTTTTACTCTTGTATCCAAGCAAGAAGCGAGAGAACCGACTCCGGTACGGATGATATCATTAAACTGCGTTTGAGAGATCAGTTCATCATTCCAGGAATAGGTATAGGCTTGAGGAAGACTCGTTCCTGTGAGGTCATCGTGGAATTGATGCCAGATAAACCGACGCCACGCATCAGTCAGCGTATTTGCCGGATAGCTTGCTCCGTCAATATAATCAGCCATTACTGAGATTCGTTCGGCTGCATCGCCTAATTGTTCGTTCCGACGATTATATAATTTCATAGCTGCCTGCGAAGTATAACAGCCGGTGGCATGGATGTCCATCAGTAACTCACCATCGTATACAGGAAGTTCAGGATGATTATCGAATGGCAGATAGTCTTTGTATAACTGATCGGAAGTAGCACTGATAATTTCAACTTCTCCACTGCCTTTAACACCTTTTTCTATGGAAACAACCGAATTTATATTAGCAGAACCACCTCGGTCTCCTGCGCCATAGTAACGGTATGCAGTGTTATTGGCTCCATTTTTTGCTGTATTTTTTAGGTCGTTATCTTGGCTGATATCTCCACCATTCCATTCGTGAACATAGTTTTTGCCATTTAAAGCTGCCATGATGCGTGAACCGTCTACCCCTTGCCATAGACCGATATTGAATGGCATCTTGGATTTTCCGTGCATATTATGGTGTCTCCATTGTAATTTTTGCGTTGAGAAACCAATTAAGCCACAATGTGCTGCAATAGTGGGCAATGTATAACTGAATCCAAAACAGTCCGGCAAGAAGATATCTGTAGATTTAACTCCAAACTCTTGTTTATAGAATTGTTGTCCCAACAGAATATTGCGGAAGAAAGATTCGGGTGAAGGTACGTTAGTATCATTGGCATCCCAAGAGCTACCTGAGATATGCCAACGACCTTCTTTGATATATTTTTTCACCAGTTCATACTCAAGCGGGTAATACTCTTTCATCCAGTTGTATTTCACTCCGCCTTCAAAGTTAAATACATAATTGGGATAATGCTGAAACAGATAGAAGTTTCTGACCAGTGTATGCTTGAGGTATTCGTCAATGGTTGTCTGTACATCCCAGTTCCACTGAGTATCCAAATGCGAATTCGAGACTATATAAGCTTTGTACTTTTTTTGTGCCTGCAGCGGACTGAGTCCTGTTGCAGCAAATAGTAAAGCTAATAAAATGGTTCTTTTTTTCATTTTGATAATTCCTTTATTTCTATATTAATACCTATTTATTGATTGTGAATTTACCTTCAAGCTTGATATCCTTTGAAGAAGCTCCGATCATTACTTTGAATGTACCCGGTTCTACCTGAAATTTCATATTTTTGTCCCAGATGGCGAGGTCTTGTGGGCTCAGTGTAAAGGTCACTTCTTTTTCTTCGTTCGGTTGCAAGGTAATTCGTTCAAAGCCGCGTAGTATTTTTACGTATGTTGTGACGCTACTGATTTCATCTCTGAGATAAAGTTGTACTACTTCATCACCAATTCTTTTACCTGTATTTTTAACTGTACAGCTCACTTTCACTTCCCCTAGTACTCCTTGTTGTTCTGGAGATATTCTTAGATTGCTGTATTCGAATGTCGTGTAGCTCAATCCATGTCCAAATGGGAAAAGAGCACCGGTAACTGAAGTGCCGCAGCCGCTGTCAGACCCTGGCTTGAATGGAAAGGCAAAAGGTATTTGTCCTACTGACTTTGGGAAAGTGACTGCTAATCTACCCCCAGGATTATTATCTCCAAAGATTGTTTCTGCAACTGCCTGTCCGCAGAACTCTCCCGGAAACCATGCATGGAGAATGGCAGGTACATATTTTTTTGCATAATTAATGCTGGAAGCACGACCGTCAATCATTACCAGAATGGTGGGTTTCCCCAGCTTGCATACAGCTTTCAGTAATTCTTCCTGTCTGCCCGGTAAGTCAAGACTTGTGCGTGAACGCTCTTCACGCACAGTAACCTCACTACCTCCTAATACCATAATTACAACTTCGGCTGATTTTGCAGCTTCAATTGCTTCATCCATCATCTGCTGCTCTTTGGGCGTTATATCAAAAGGTAGAACTTCACTTTCAGGAAAATGTGGATCCACTATTTCACATCCCTTTTTATATACCACCTTAGCTCTCGGCAGGGCTTCTTTAATACCTTTGTACACTGTTTTGATTGGGGCATTGGAAGGACCGTAACGGCAGATGAGCTCTTTTTGCTCATCTGCGTTCGGACCTATTACAGCTACAGATTTCAATGTCTTTTGAAGGGGCAATAGGTTATCCTGATTCTTCAAAAGAACAATTGACTGACGGGCGGCCTCCAATGCTACTGCCTGATGTTCTTTGCAGTGCACTATTTTATCCGCTAATTTTCCGTCACCACGGTAAGGATTATCAAATAAACCTAACCAAAATTTGACATACAAAATCTCACTTACGCGTTGATCGATAGTAGCTTGTGATACCTTTCCTTTGGCAATAGCGCTTCGCAACGGCTTTATGAAGCCTGCCGGAGAACTGAAGTTAGTGCGTACATTTAGTCCTGCATTGACCGATTGTACTACTGCTTCTTCATTATTATCAGCAACTTTGTGTTTGCCTGAGATGAATTCGACAGCATCGCTGTCTGAGACAACGTATCCTTTAAATCCCCATTCCTGACGTAAAATCTGCGTGAGGAATCGATAACTTCCGGTAATAGGTTCACCGTCATAATCATTGTATGAGCTCATAACTCCCAATGCTCCTGCTTCCTGAAATGCAACGCGGAAGGGCTCAAGGTAGAGAGTACGCATTTCACGCGGAGCCACGTGCGGGTCCGTACGCGTACCTCCGTCACGTCCGCCCACTGGAATACTATATACGGCGAAGTGCTTTGGAGTGGCTACCAGCTTGTGTTTCTGCAAACTTTGAATCATCTGCTTTCCTAACTGTCCTACTAGGTATGGATCTTCGCCATAGCATTCTACCGCACGTCCCCAACGAGGGTCTTGTGCTATGTCCAGAATAGGAGAGTAGATATTTGTATATCCCAAAGCAGTTGCTTCTTTAGCTTCTACTTCACCAATCCGGGCAATCAGCTCTTTGTTCCATGTACTTCCCTGCCCGCATTGGGCAGGGAAAAAAGTAGCCTTCTCATGACAAACCCCACGAATTCCCTCATTAGTAAAGTCTACCGGAATTCCTAATCGTGTTTCTTCAACAAACCAGCGTTGGATATCATGTATAGCTTTAACGTGTTTAGCATAAGGAAATGCATACTCAGAGCCGAACTTCCCCAGTCCGTTATGCTCTTCGTCAATGTTTCCTATACCGTCTTTCCATATTTCCGACTTCCATTTTTCAGTTGGTAATGCGTCGGCTAGAACACGACCGGAACCGTAGAGAGTTGCCATCTGACAAGTCTTTTCATCCATATTCATCTGACTTAACAGGTCTTTGACGCGCTCCTCTATCGGGGCAGACGGGTCTTCATATATGTCCATCTTGCCATTTTTATTAAAATCAATCCATCCTTTTCGATAGATATCGTCTTTAGGACCTGCCTGAGTGATTGCCGGGATAGACAACAAGCAGCTTAGTAATGTTAGTTTTAGTTGTTTTTTCATCTAAAAGGTTTTATATATTGTATAGTTATTGTTCCAGTTACTCTTCTTCCACTTTAACATTAGGATAGTCACTTATTAATACATTTTTTATTTGAGTATGTGTGCCTTCATACACGATTGTGCGCCGTTCTCCTTCTGTCAAATCTTTGTATTTATATTTTAAATACAAAACACTGGTCTGTACATAATATCGGGTATCAGTATCGTGTAGTACATACTTTCTTGTAAGAGTACTAGTAATTGGTTCTAGCCCTAATTCGACATTTCTGGCAGTCAGAGTTATATGTTCTTTTTCATCAAAGCTAAGATTAATAGCATAATCTTTATAATTAGGGTCTGTGTCCTGATTGGTATTACCGGCATACATATAGCACGTATTAATTGATGAGGCATATAATTTGGCACTGCCAACAGAAGTACTCTGACTTGTTCCGTCAATTGTAATCTTACCAGACCCTGAGAATGTTCCGGAAAACCTGTTCGTAGGTAAAATGTAAGCTAATAATTTGCTATATTTGCTTGGTCCAACCGATTCTCCGGTGGAAGATTCTATTTTCAAGGGTAATACATAGTCGTTGTAGATATTTTGAATCTTATCCAATTCTATCTGAATTTTGGCTGTCGTTTTGTATTTTCCTTTAGGAATAGTATATACTTCCTGATCGAAAGTATAACAATTGGTTGGAAGTTCTATATAATAGGAACTTATTTGATTTTTAAATTTGTCGAAGTTATAATCGGCTAAAGTATCTGGGTCATTAGTTATTTTAAGAGTTATATCTTTATCATTCTCAGAAGTTCCGTTAATACCGAAGTCAATTAATAATTCGGCAATATTTCCATCTTTAATCTCCACTTCACAGGTTTGCCATCCATTTTCCACCAAATAGGAAAATTTGTGGAATAGTTCGTTGTTTAGTTCATCTTGACAAGCTGTGAAGATGAATATTCCTAAAGTAATGGATATTATGTTTATTATTCTTTTCATATTCTTTTTTGTTTTAATTACCATTCTGGGTTTTGTGTCAGATTGACGTTACGTTTTAATTCAGCAGTTGGAAAAGGCCAAAGGTACATTTTCTTCAAAAAGACTTTGGGAATAGCAGTCACTGCAGTTGTAATATAGAATCCCTGTCTTGATTCGTCGTCCTTTGTAATGTTGATGTTACATCCCATTAATGCCTGATTTTCCTCTTCTTCTGCATCTTTCCATCTTCTTAAATCAAAATAGCGGAAACAGTTTTCTGCAAATAGTTCTATGTGACGTTCTCTTTTTAGTACTTCTTTAAAATTTCTATAAGTATTGTAAGTATTATCATCAAAATCAGGTAAGCCGGCACGCATTCTTATGGGTTTCATCGCTTCCCTCATTTTGATGGGATCACGTTTGATTTCCACTTCTTGGTCATTGAACGTTTGCATAGTATATGTGTTTCCACTGGTTAACTCATTGAGAGCTTCTGCATAAATGAGTAAAACTTCTGCATACCGTATAGTCGGTTCTGTTTTATTTGTTCTATATCCACCCTCAGAATAAGAGTCTTCTTTGTTGTAGTATTTTTTGAATCCTATGCCGGTCAATGGACAGTTCTCTGTAAATCCTTGTTTACCATTTACTTCATCTCTGTAATACCAACATTGGAAATTTTTCTCACTAGACAGCGAGGAACTTTCACATTCCCATGTAGCACCATTAAAACCAACACAAGCGTAAAAACGTGGTTCACGTTTTGCATACATCAGTGATACACCTACTCCCATGAAGGGGGCCCCATTCATTGTTTGCGGGTCATTAGCTGTTTCTGTGAATCCTTCTCTTACATAATATCCTGTTGTTTCTGCCTCTTCTATAGTTTGTCCATTGTTCATGTAATAAGTATCGACCATTTTTTGAGTAATAGCGACTTTGTTATCTCCGTGGGCAGTTCTGGGCATACTTTTTTTATTAAAGAAATCTTCGATACCACAATTTCCTGTTGCTTTGGTTTTAGTGAATATTAATTCAGGATTTTTGGAACCACGAATTGTTCCATCAAACATTTCTTTATAGGAAGCATAAGGATCTATATTGCTCCATCCATTGGGAAATTCTTCATTAGAATAAGTTTCATGATAGGGAGGGCGTTCATATGCAGGCACATTATTTTTGGGCTCTACTGTATATAAGCTGTATTGCTGTAGATTAATCACATCTTCTGCGGCAGCAGCGGCCCGTGCCCATTTTGATTCATCATATTCTTGATTATATAGTTGTGTGCCGTCCAGGTTTTTAATATTAAAGAAATCAGTATTTCCATTATTCATAGGACTGGCCGCATATAATAGTATTCTAGCTCTTAATGCTAAAGCTGCACCTTTGGTAGGGCGTCCTAAATTATTAATGGTACGTGTTCTTGGCATAACACGAGCAGCGAGCTTTAAATCATTGTCGATGAAATCGATGATTTCATCAAATTTAGCGCGGGGCAGAGATAATTCTTCATATGAAAGACTGACATCTAATCCATGTTCAGGAATTAAAGGTACAGGACCGAAAGTTCTTATTAAACTCCAATAGGCAAATGCTCGTAAAAAACGGGCTTGTCCCTGCATATCCGAAATGTCCTCATACGTAAGTTCCGGACACTCTACTACTTTGTCAATAAATGTAGAGGATTTACGAATACATTCATAGGTTCTATTTAAATGGTTTTCGTAAATAGGGAAATTACTGGCACTATAATTACAGTTCTGCAGAGCTTTCCCGTCCGGGTGAACTAAATCATCACTAGCCCACATCAATTTGGAACCGAACTCTGTTAGATTGTCTTGTTTTAAATAGTCGTATGTATTGGATAGCCATCCTTCTACATATACTCGTTTGGAGAAAGCGGAATCTACCGATAGCATATCATAGAAATATTTATCTACGTCCAGGAAATCTGCACATGAGTAAAAGGATAATGAAGCGCAGAAAATAGTAATGAATAATATTATCTTTTTCATATGGTGTTTTATTTAGAAACTTAATTTAATATAGCAAGAGTAGGTTCTGTTTATAGGATAAGCATTTCCACTTCGAACTCCACTATTTTTTTCATCAGTAGTTGCATTCTCAGGATCCCACAGTTTGAATGGGCTCCAAGTGTGTAGATTTTCACCTATAAATCCGATTTGCATATTGCTAACAAAGAACTTACGAGTAAAAGTTGTAGGAATATTATAGCGTAGTTCAATGTTTTTAAGGCGAATATAGCGTCCATCCCTTAACCAGAAAGTTGATTTCTGATTGTTGTTGTCATTATTCCCCCAGGTTAAACGCGGCCAGTTAGCATTCGGATTTTCGGTAGAAACATCTCCGGAGATTTCACTTGGGATCCATCGGTTGTCATCCACCATAGTCTGCAGAATATTACCGGTTTGTCCATTTCGGAATGCGTGTGGCCCATTTCCACCGATGAAGAAGTCACATTTTCCTGAACCTTGGAACAGGATATTGAATTCAAAATTCTTCCAGCTTGTACTTAATCCCATACCATACTGGACCCCCGGAACAGTTCTATAACCAATTGGAACAATATCATCATTGTTGACCACTCCATCACCGTTTACGTCTTTATATTTGATATCTCCGGGAAGTACCTCTTTTCCGCCGAAGTCTTGTCTTGGACTACTGCGAACATCTTCCTCATCTTTGAATAACCCCATAGCTATTAAGCCACGCGTTTGATTCATTCGGAATCCTTTTTCCATTTTGTACCATAATTCGTTGGCTGCCTCATCTTTATCCAGAATCTCAGTATTCTGATAAGTCATATTTGCACGAATAGTGAATTTTACTTGTCCGATTTGATCGGAATATGCTGCATTCCAGTCGAATCCGTAACTCTTCATTTTACCTACATTAGCCATTGGAGCTTTATCTGCCAGTCCTGTTGTTTCAGGCATATGACTGCGTGTCATAAAAATATCATCTCGTTTATCCAGGAAAATATCAGCGACTCCTGTGAATTTACCGTGGAATAAACTTAAGTCAAATCCCAGGTTATATTTTTTAGCAACCTCCCAAGTCAGATTAGGAGTGCCAATAGTACCATTTCTGTAACCTTGTATTTTGTTTGTTCCAAATTCACCAAATGAGTAGTCACCATCCGGATGCGAATTTACCAATCCAATGTATGGAAAACGACGTCCACCGATAATATCATTTCCTACCTCACCATAAGAAGCCCGAATTTTAAGCATTTCTACCCATGGAGCAATCTTCTTCATAAACGGTTCCTCAGAGATAACCCAACCGGCAGAGAAAGCTGGAAAGAAGCCAAATTGCTTCCCTTTTTCAAAGTTTTCCGAACCGGTGTATCCCCAGTTCGTTTCTACAAGATATCGATCTTTGTATGCGTAAGTGAATCGGCCTGAATAAGCCAGATTTCGCTTCGGAATAGATTCGATAATGTCTGTGCCTAAATTGGTATCAGATTTTTCTTGTAAATAGACCATAGCAAATGCGCCAAAACGGTGCTTTTGATTAAATAGTCTGGAATAACTGAGAGAGGCTTCCGTATAATATCGTTTATTTCCTTTAGTAGTTGATTCCTGTCCCATTAACTGTGCTGTCTGCACTCGTTTTAAAATAAGGTTTCCGTCCGGATCACGATATTTTTCTGCTTCCCATAATTCAGGAGTTTTAATTCGCTTAATTTCATTTTCATTGTATGTATCAAATGCAAATGTTCCTACAAATTTCAATCCTTGAGTAATGAAATCCAAGTCTTGTTCCAATCTGATATTAGTTTCCATTTTATTTTGCCAGATAGTCTTATAGCCTGTTTTGGTCATATAATATTCTGGTGTTTTCACTCCATCTACGGATGGTTCCTCACCGGTCGAGTATTTGCGGGGAATACTCAGTGGAGTCAATCTGGAGAAAGATCCCCAGATGTCATCTGTGCTGCTACCTGGTTGAGTGCGATTAATTAGGTAGCCGCCGATTCCCACTTTAACAAGTGTTGTTTTAGTGACATTCATATTTACGTTGGCACGATAATTGAATCGTTCGTAAGTTGTGTTGGTATTGTATTTATTTTCGACACTCTTACTTTTATAAATACCTGCCTGACTGTTATATCCTAATGAAACATAGTATGTTACATTTGTTCCACCTCCACTTAGGTTAATGTTTGCTATGTATTTGGGAGATACTTTTTTCAGCATCAAATCACGCCAATTTACATTTGGGAATAAATCCGGATCGAGATTATTCTGTATAATATCTAACTCTTCACGAGTATAGTGAGGAGATTCGTATCTGCCTATACGGGCTTCATTTGCCAAGCTGGCATAAGTAAAAGCATCAGCATATTCGGGCATCGGGCCTCTGGCGTCTAATCCTGCTAATACTTTTGCATTAATTTTTACTTTTCCGGCAACTCCCTGTTTGGTGGTTACCAATACCACACCATTTGCACCACGTTGCCCGTAAATGGCTGTCGCGGAAGCATCTTTCAGTACGGAAAAGCTTTCAATATCTTCAATTGGAATTTCATTAAAGCTTCTTTCTACTCCGTCTACCAAAACTAATGCTCCCTGATTTGCACCGAATGTGCTGATTCCACGAATCCAGAACTCGGACATATCTTCACCCGGTTCGCCAGAACTCTGTACTGCGATGATTCCCGGCACTACTCCCGCCAGAGAGTTGGTGATATTGGAACTTGGTGCTGTTAATTGGGCTATATCTACTGTAGTATAAGCTCCTGTCAGAGTCTTCTTTTGCTGATGTCCACTGGCTGTTACGACTACTTCATCGATAGTCTGATTATCTTCTTGCAGGGTGACTATTGCTTCCTTTTTATTTTTAATTTTTATAACAGGTATTTCCTGGGTAGTATATCCAATATAAGAAATAACCAATATGTCGTATTCCCCTACTTTGATTTTAAACTTTCCGTCCATATCTGAAGTTACACCGAGGCCTGGCTGGTTTTTAGCTATAACTGTTGCTCCGATAATAGGATTACCTGTTATGTCTTTTATGATTCCCTGTACTTCTGGTGTATTATTCTCTTTTTGTAATTGCTGTGCGGAGATATTATCTTGTACTCCCCATAGTGTTGTGATAAGGAGCAGAATGAATATTCGTTTCATGTTATTCATGGATAATTTATAGATTTATATGTTATTCGATAACTACATTTCTGACGCAATGATTTCCTCTGTCCGCAACGATTAAAGCGTTACCTGAGAATGTTACGGCTTCAGGTTCATAGAATTTAGCTTTATCGGGTAATCCGTCTGTATGACCTGATTTTTGAGGTTGTCCGGCGTATAGGGTTACTTCACCTTCCGGTGTTATTTTTCGAATGCAGTGATTCATTTTATCGGGAATAAGCAAATTACCTTCAGGATCCAGGCAAGGAGTACTTGGCTGGTTAAAACGCGCACCTGTTCCTTTACCGGAAGCATATCCTGATTCTCCGTAATCACCAGCAAATAGCTCCGGAATACCAAATGTATGTGTTGCCGCATTATAAGTAACTCTATATATACAATGCTTTTTACGGGCTATAATATAAAGAATATCACCTGTTTTATTGAAAAGTAAGCGCATTTCCATATCGTTATAACCTTCACGGACAACTAACATTTTCTCATAATTACCATTCCCGGTATGACGATAAACGGCTCCTTCTGAATTGTGGTCAAAAAAGACTTCTCCGGTTTTAGGATGTACAGCGACTGAATTGGTTCCAGCTTTAGGGATAGTAACCAATGCTTTGGTATTCACAAAATTAGCATCACGTGTAGAGAATACTATATTTACATCAGTCTTTACATCACTACCTGTCCAGCGGTTGGGTATAAAAAGAGTATCCTCATTTAAACTGAAAACAACTCCGTTAGGTGATTGGAATACTCCGTTATTATCATAAACCAGTGTTTCCACATTCCCATTGGAAGCTTTTCTGAGCGCACCATTTTTGCTTTGACCCCGTCCTTCGTCTACAAAATAAATGGTACCATCATTATCAGTAACAATTTGCCATGGTCGGCGTAATAAAGCTTCTGCATATGGACCGTCTAGGCGATTATCTTCTGCAGCCTTTCCCGGTACACCAAATAAAGTACTCACATTACTTTTGAATAGATATCTGAATTCTGTTTCAGAAGTAAATTCCTCGAATTCCTCTCCTTTTTTAAGATATAAGCGGACATAGCCGGTATCTGCTCTTGAAGGAACTATCGCATAAATAATATTATCGTTCGCTCTGATTACCTTAGCTTTTTTATCGTTGACTGTTACTTTGATATAATTAGTATCTGTGCCAAAGTTGTAGCCTTTCAATATCAGTTTCGTACCGAAGCCACCACTATCAGGATAAAAAATATCAAATCTGGATTCTTCATCTGCTTTAGGTGGAAAAAAAGTCTCTTTATCGACCTTTAGTTCATCATTACAACAAATGGTAAGGAGCGATAGCAGCACAACGCATAGCGGAAATATTAGCCTCGCCTTACGACTTTTGATTTTTAAATTTTTCATGGTTCTTAGATTTATAAATTATGATTGAGATTAATACTGGTTCAACTGATTGTATCTATATAATAATTATAAGATACTACTTCTAAGAGTTGGTGGAGATTTACTGTGCTTTTTCATATTCTAAATATTATTTTGAGCGAAATAAATTAGTTGGCCTTAATTTGATAATTAAATTGGGGTTAATTAATCGGATAAATTTATTAATCGCTGATATTATCATGTATTTATTTCACTTTTCATTGTATGTTAATTGGTTATATGACAGATGATTAATTATAGCCCCCATTTTTTATTAGCTTTATTATCCGCTTTATATTCAATAAAGCCACCATTGACTATTTCTGCCCAGTCAATCCATGTTTTATTGCTTTTTACATCGTTTATTTTCATACCATTGATATAAGATTTGGAAAAATCTCCTCCTTTTATTTTCAGCTTTCCTTTAGGAAAGTGTAAAGTGATGTTATTAAAATATGGCAGACTAACGCTAAATCCGGCTATTCCGGGAATCATAGGATACAACCCGATGGAAGCAAATACATACCATGATCCCATTGAACCGCAATCATCATTTCCCGGCATACCATCTGCTTTGGAAGTGTACATCTCATTTAATATCCGGTGTACTGTTTCCGATGTTTTATAAGGGCGGTCTGTCCAGTTATATATCCAGGGAACCTGGAAGTCAGGTTCATTACCTGCAGCAAAGTAATGATCATCGTAGCCGGCATTCAGACGTACAAACAGACTGTCCAGTCGATTAGATGCAGCTTTTTTACCTCCGATGGTATCAATCAGTGTTTCCAGGTTATGGGGCACCATCCAAAAATAGTTTTCTTTGGTTGCTTCGCGCCAGTCATGATCGGGATGTTTCCAGTTTAAGTCATGATTGTGGCGTGAACGTAGCCATCTGGTGGACGGATCATATAAATTCTTCCAATTTAATGAGCGTTTCATAAAGAAAGAAGCCTCCTTTTTATTTTTCATGGCTTGAAGAGCAAACTGCCCTATAGCATAGTCTGAGGATACATATTCAAGACATAAGGAGGCGTTTTCTATCCCCTTTTCTATATAATTAGATAGTCCGGGACGTACTTCTACATTCTGTGAGTAAGTCCCTGGAGTACAGGCGCCACGTTTCATGTGCTTATAAGCCGTTTGAATATCGAAGTTCTGTGCGCCAAATGCATACGTATTGGCAATGATGATAGACATCGGGTCACCATGCATTACGCCGGTTTCTATATTAGCGGCGATCCATCGTCCATAGCCTCCGGCTTGCTCGGCAAAATCTATGGCAGATTGCATCATGTCGGAGGCTTCTTGAGGATAGAACATGGCCAACAGCTGACATTGGGTACGATACGTATCCCATCCGCTGAAAGTAGTATAGTATTCTCTTCCGAATGTCACCTTATGAACAGCAAAATCGGCTCCTATATATTCTCCATTTATATCATTGAATATATTGGGATGGATGAGTGTATGATACCAGTGAGTGTAGAATTGGGTTAGCTTATCAGGATTATCCGAATGAACTTCTATTTTTCCCAGTTGCTTGTTCCACTCGTGTCGTGTATCCGAAAGTACTTGTTGGTAATTACGGTTCTCGTTATCCATCCGCAGATTTTCTTTGGCATTCTCAACCGAAACGTACGATATGGCGATTTTATATTCAACCGAAGCACTCTGTTCCGTATCAAAGGTAAAATATCCACCGGACTGGGCTCCTCCGATTTGTTTTCTGTCTTCTCTGATGCTATTTCCTTTCCAGGTTCCATATTCTTTTGCCTTGTGATTAAACTCAGCGGCAAAAAATATCCGGTAATCAGTTTTATAACCGCAGAAATCTCCGCCTTCCGCATATCCTTCACAGGAAGAAGGTGAAGTTATTTTGATATAGGCGTTAGAAAGGGTTGTGGAACTGACTCCTGCCCCAATCAATACGGTACCTTCTTTTTTATCAGCAGGAAATATGAACCGGGCTATTCCGCTGCGTTTTGAAACAGTAACGTCGCAGATAATATCATCTTTCATTTGTAGAGATAAACATCCGGCTGTTGCTTCTCTTATTTCTTTATAGGTCGGAAAATCTTCCATATTTTTAGGAGACTTTGTCACTTTCCCACTGATGGGCAGTACCGGGAAATTGCCCATATGCGGACATCCGGAACCGGACATCTGATTGACTACGATGCCTTTTTGCGGTGAAAAGAAAGAAGGTGTGAATTGCATCATTCCAAACGGATAGCTGGCACCAATATAGGTAAATCCGCAGCTTAATCCATTTCCTTTGCTTCCTATGCGTGTATCAACCATTTGAGCATAGTTCGTTTGGGGGGCTTGCCCGGCATTTTGAGCAATGTTTGTACTTGGGATAAATAAAATGAAGGATAAACTAATCATCCATTTTATACGATTGTTGGTCTTCATGAGGTATTTTATCTTTTAAGATTAATTGCATGCAAATTAAATAAAGCATTATTAATTGCAGAATTAAAATCGGGTTAATTAACCGGACCTTTTTTTTAATCCTACTATTTATTTCTGGTGGCAAAACGATGGCATTATGATTTTAAGCAGTATCTTTACCACCGTGAACGTAAGTCTTAATAGTATGATTGATAGTGCAAAATATAAATATCTAATTATCGAATTGATAGCTATACTAATTGCAACACCTCATTTAAGCGCTCAAGGTCTGCAGTTTTTTGGAAATAAAGTACCGATTGAACAACGGACTTCCTATACTATTTTCTCGAAAAAACAAACTCCGGTTTTCTCTAATTTTATCGATATAGAGTTTGAATTAAGAATATCTCAGAGTGAAACTTTCGGGTATCTGTTTCATATGCTCAATCCGATAAGTGATGAGGCATACAGTCTGACATATACCTATGTAAGTGAAAAGAATAGTGTTTTTAAATTTAATACCGAAGGAAAGGTTAATCATATTTCAGTCACTGTGCCTAATGACTCTGTTATCTCACAATGGTTGCCTGTAAAATTAAGAATTGATCTTCTGAAGGGTGAAAGTCTGTTGATGATTGCCGGCAAGAGAGAATATGGAGCAAATTCTGTTGCTCCGTCCAATCAAACGTCTCCTGTACTTATTTTCGGACGTAGGGAACATCTGGTGGATTTGCCGGCATTTGCTATCCGTAATCTGAAAGTATCCGGTGAAAGGCAGAACTATTCTTTTGATTTGAATGAGAGCCAAGGACATGAGGTGCACAGTAGTGACGGTAAAATACTGGGATGGGTAGAGAATCCTTATTGGTTAATAGGAGATTCTTATCATTGGAGGAAAGATATTTCTTTCATTGTTTCTCAATGTGTGGGATCAAAGTTTAACTGTAAAGAGCAGGAAATACAATTTATCAGTCCCGATTCGTTATTTACCTATCAGACTGCAAAAAAGCGAATGCTGCGAAGACCATATGCGAGTAGGATGCCGGTAAAAATGCTCTTGGGAACTAATTTTATTAATGAATCGGCCAATCAAATGTATGCTTATGAGATAAACAACCTGCCTGTTGACAGTATCACCATATCGTCTCTGGATTTGTCCACGCTGCAATGGGAGCCTATAGGAAGAGCATACTCTAAAGTCCAGTTACATCATCATAATGGTTTTTGGGACAATAAGAATCATCGTTATATAGTATTTGGAGGATTCGGAAATAGATTATATAGTAATAAGTTTTTGGTCTACAATGAAGGAGTAGACCGGTGGGATACTTTGCAATTTAAAGGAGACAATATAACTCCCCGCTTTTTCTCTTCAATGACCTCTTCTGCACAAGGCAACTATTTGTATATATATGGCGGGGTAGGCAATGAATCCGGCGACCAGAGCATTGGGCATAATTATTATAATGATTTGTATGGTATTGATTTGGAACGTCGTATCATAAAACGATACTGGAGCCATCCTGTGGAAGAGAAGCGTGTACCTTCCGAGCAGATGATTTTATCCGAAGACGGAAAGTATCTTTATGTGATTCGCTATGCAGAGTACATAAAAACGTCCAGTTTGCAGTTGTACAGAATATCCATAGAGGATGGTAATATGGAAGCATTGGGAGATTCTATTCCGTTTGTTTCCGGATCGATTATTTCTACCGTATCTTTATATTATAATCCGACATTAAAAGAGTACTATTGTGTAGCGCAAGAATGCAATGAGCAGGCTAAACAGGTAAGAGCTACCATTTATACTTTATCTGCACCTCCTGTGAGTAAGGCAGAGATGGAATATTATGTTTCGGGTGAGAAAAGCATTGGATGGTCAAAATTGATATTGCTATTTGCAGTTCTGTGTATAGCGGCATTGAGTATTTGGATGTTTGGCTTTCGTAAGAGGAGGAAGACTCAAAAGGAAGTTGTTCAAAGTCGTCCTGTCACATTTTCGTCCGGTGGTCATTCTGCAACGGCCCCGATGAACTCGCTGCTCACTTCGGAAACGAAGATTCGTACGAATGATAAAAAAGAAGCCAACCGGATCTATATATATGGTATGTTTACTGTTTATAACCGGGACGGGCGTGATGTAACTCATTTATTCAGTAAGAAGCTGAAGTATATCTTTTTATATATTCTGTTGAATAGCATTAAAGAAGGGGAAGGGGTAAGTTCATCTTCTTTGAATGAGATATTCTGGCCGGACAAGGAAGAAGATAAAGCCAAAAATCTGAAGGGAGTTACTATCAGTAATTTGCGTAAGACACTATTGGAACTCGATGGTATTAGATTGGTCTATGACAAAGGTGTTTTTAAAATAGAAATAGAAGATGCTATCTGTTTTTGCGATTATTTCAATTTGCATATACATTTAGCTACGCATCCCCAGTCGTGTGAATACTTCCTGCCAATATGGGAAAGAGGAAAGTTGCTGGAGAATATCGAGCATTCATTGTTCGATAAGTATAAGCAACGTTCGGAAGACACTATTCTTTCATTGCTTCCTAAGGATTTGCCGGTTTATTATCAGCATAATGAATATCGTTATGTGTTGCGCATCTGTTTCATTATTCTGAATAGAGATCCGTTGAATGAGAAAGCATTGATGTATAGTGTCAGATGCTATAAAAAGATGAATGACTTTGAGAATCTTTCCAAAATATACTCGGCTTTCATTATTGAATATCGTAAAAGTATGGGAGAGGACTATACCCAAACGATAGAAGATTTGCTTTTGGAAGAGAGTTAATCAATCATTTGTTTTTATATCAGCATGATACTTCTTTTTTAAACCATACACCAAATACAGGATCAGCCAGAATGATTTCTTTTCCGTCTGTTTCTATTAGTTCTTTTTGTAGTAATGCACTCTTCAGCCGAACGATATTGGCAGAGGTTCCGAGGTTATATTTTAGAATGATCTCCTTACTGCTAAATTTAGAGTGTATCCCATCGATGACCGCTTTTAGGAAATTCATCTGATAAGCGGAGAGATTTTCAGTTTCGCTTTGAAAAAGAATATTGTTTTGGTCTAGTAAATCTTCCAGAGCATGAGTCAGCTGTTCCTCTGTTGCTATATCGGTGGTGCGTATCCAAAGCAACCAGGCAAGTTGTTGTACGTAGGAAGAGTGATTGTCCACAAGGCGACAGATTTCTTTGGCAAGCTCGGGTGAAATGTGCTTCCCGGTATTTTCAAAGCGTTTGCAGATATATTCTATCCAATATTTAGTCTCTATTTTGGTGAGATAGATCGCATCTCCGAATTTGTAGAATGGAAGATTCTTTTTTTCGAAAAGTTCATTCATCAGATGTTTCTTACTTCCAAAAAGGCAATATGAGACATGCTGCTGTAGTTGCCACACCGTACGTAGCTTTTTCTGAAATGTTTTTGAATCCTCAAAATCTGAGATTTGTTGGAACTCGTCAATGCAGATCACTATTTGAATCCCTTTTTCTATCGCAATCTTTTCAGGTAATTGCAAGATATCATTTCCGGCATTATCCTGCATGCTATACTCAAAAGAGATAGAAAAGTCGTTCATAGGGTCTGTGCCAATGGAAATTTTGGGATTGATATGTGCGAGAAATTGTTTGGTGTTCTCAACCCACTCGTCCCATTTGGAAGAAGTTTGTTTTAATACAGAAGTAGCAAAAAGACGATAGAATTCGCTTTCGGTACGACAGGAGAAAATGTCTAAATAGACTATCTTTCTGGTCTTTGTTTGAGCTAGCTGGGCTACTTTCTTCACAAGCGATGTTTTCCCCCATCTTCTTGGGGATATAAGTATTGTGTTCACACCATGTGTGAAATTAAGGAGCAGACGCTGGGTTTCTTTCTCTCGATCGGTGAAGTTATCTCCGGAAGTGGCTACACCAAAAACAAATGGCTTTTCCATGCTTATCTTTTTGTTGGAACCTTGCAAATATAGCGATTCTTTAATAAACTAACAAGTTTGTTACTAACAAAGTTGTTAGTAATAAACTTGTTAGTCATTAACGATGCAACCTTTGTTTATATGCCAGTGTTCCAATTATTTAATTTGTAATTAACGCTCGAAGGGCTTGAGGACTTAACAAAGGCTTTTTTATGTAACTTTGTAGTCGTAATAACAACAATAAAACTCAAATTAAAATCTGGAATCTGTCGGATCGCATTGATAACTTGAATTCAATATGCCACACAGTGATTTGATAGTAGTTTTGCTCTCATGCTCTAATGAAAGGTCTGTATTCCTTTATTCATCGTAGTTTCAGGTATGGTAGCAAGTGTGGTGGCAGGTATGAGAGCAAGCGTTTGCTCTCACTCTTCCATATATCATTGTTTGTCATTTGTTTGATATTATCTTTTGATTTACAGGATGTTAATAACTGAAGTGTCAACTATTAATGATTGGTATATCAGACATTAATAAATGAGAAATCAGCCTTTAATGGTTGATAACTCAGTTGTTTTTGACTGATAAATGATTTATTGTTTCTTGGAAGAGCAGGTTAATCGAACAGTTGTTACGGTCAAGTTAATTGAATCATATAAGTAAGCCATCAGTTTCCTGCCTTGGATACTGCAGTGTCCCGCCTTGGGAACTGCAGTATCTTGCCTTGGGAACTATCGTTTCCCGCCTTGGGAACTATCGTTTCCTTCCTGGATACTGTCGTTTCTGCTTCGGAAATCATTTCTCCGATAATAGGAGGTTATCTTCCATTTCCGATATAAGCGGCGCCTTCCCTGTTTATACCGGTGTTGCAGATGGTGGTATCTGTCACTTATCTGCAACAGGTATCTGCAACGCTGTAATCAAATGTTGATTAAATAGTTATTTCGATTTTGTTGCAGATGGCAGATGTTTTTCATTTATAACTTCTGTGTAGTATCGTGGAAAAATAGCTTTTCAACTTCTGGAGTTTCGCTTTTTTACGCTTGTTCTATCCATCCATACTCTTAAAACTTGCAAATTCCTTCCAATCGTTTCACAGAACCTTCCAAGCCTGTTTTTTTGTTCCGGTAGTATGATTTTATTTAGTTATTAACTTCTATATTTGTTCACAGAAACGAACAATTATGAAAAACGGGATCTATACATGCGTTATTCTCATGGCATTTCTTGCTTTATCAGAAAGTGTGTATGCAGCGATTCCGGTTCTCACGGTTGCGAGTGACACTATCAGGCGGGTGGTGATATATTTCGATAAGGAAGAAACAGATATTGATTTTAGTTATAAAACTAATAATCATGAAATTAATGTTTTAGATTCTTTGCTTGAAGAAAAAATAAATTCAAGATATATCACTGCGCTCAATGTGGTCACTTTTGTATCGCCTGACGGAGATTCGGTTTACAATGCCGCATTATCTGTCCGAAGAAACAATTCGATGAGAGAGTTCTTAAGGCAACGTTATCCGTATGTTGATGTCGAAAAGATTAAACTTACTTCGGAAGGAGAAGATTGGTCTGAACTTCGTAAGTTGGTGGCGTCGGATTCAGACTTGCCGGACCGGGAAGAAGTCTTGATGTTGATAGATTATCATCGGGATAACACTGTGAAGCGAAAAGAACTGTTGCAGAAGTTGAATCAGGGAATGGCTTACCGATACATTGTCCGCAATGTGTTACCTGAGTTGAGACGCGCTGAGATTACGGTTGTCCGGGAGGTTCCGGAAATGGAAAAGAATACTTTTGAACCGGTATCTTCTGTCTCCGGATTGTTTGTTTCAAAGCAGGAAGAGGCGCTTCCGAGCGATCAACCTGATAAGCCGGAGGGAGAAAGTAAAGAGAGTATGGCTTATGAGGTGGTAGTGTCGGAGGCAGAAGGGCCGGTTGAAAGTAAAACGGTGCTTGCAGTGAAGAATAATCTGTTGTACGATTTGGCGTTGGCGCCGAATCTGGAAGTAGAGATTCCGGTAGGCAAAAGGTGGTCTTTAAATGCTGAATACAAATGTCCGTGGTGGCTGAACAGTAAACATGATTTCTGTTATCAGCTTCTTTCGGGAGGAGTGGAAGGACGTTGCTGGTTGGGCAATCGTCAGAAGCGCAACCGGTTGACAGGACATTTTATTGGGCTTTATGCTGAAGGTGGAATTTACGATTTCCAGTGGAAGGGAGACGGTTATCGGGGCGATTATTACGGAGCTGCGGGAGTGACCTACGGGTATGCGCGGCAACTGGCTCGCCATCTGTCGCTCGAATTTAGCTTCGGCATCGGGTATCTGACAACAGAATATAAGAAATATACTCCTTACGAGGGGGATATCGTGTGGACAACTAGTGGACGTTATAACTTTATAGGTCCTACCAAGGCGAAAGTCTCTCTGGTATGGCTGATAAAAAGAGGGAGATAAGGACGTTATGCAAGATACAAGATACATACTTCTTGTGCTTCTGTCCTCGCTGCTGATGCTGACCGGATGTAGCCGTCGCGAACTATTGGATGATTATCCCGTAAGCGGGGTAGATATAAAGTTAGATTGGAACGGTGTTACCGATAAGTTGCCGGAAGGGGTTCGGGTGATTTTTTATCCGAAGAGTGCGGAAGGCAGAAAGATTGATACATACCTTTCAGTAAGAGGTGGAAAAGTAAAGGTGCCGCCGGGGCGTTACTCGGTAGTGGCTTACAACTACGACACTGAAACGGTACAGATCAGAGGAGAGGAAGCCTATGAGACGATTGAAGCATTTACAGGCTATTGCAATGGTCTGGGAATAGCGGGAACGGAAAAAATGGTATGGGGACCTGATCCCTTATACGTAGTGCAGATCGATGATTTACATATAGCGAACAATGAAGAAGAGCTTCTACTGGATTGGAAACCGAAATTAGTGGTAAAGACCTATTCTTTCAAGATCAAGGTGGAAGGGCTGGAATATGTTTCTTCAATCGTTGGCAGTGTGGAAGGTATGGCGGGTTGTTACTGTTTGGGCAGATGTTGCGGGATGATGAACGATGCTCCTATCTACTTTGAAGCGCAAGGACGTTCGGGCGAAGTAACGGGTAGTTTTACAGCTTTTGGGTTACCGGAAGGGGCGATAAGCCGGGCAGGTGACAAGATAAAGCTGACACTGGCTTTTATTAAAGTAGATAAAACCGTGCAGAAAGCGGAGATTGATATAACGGAGGTGGTTACTGATGCGGAAAAAGGAGGCGGAAGTGGAAGTGGCGGAGATGATGACGGTGATGTTGTTGAGCCTCCAACAGAGATAGAGTTGCCACTTGACGATCAAGTTGAGGTTGAAAAGCCGACTACTAATCCGGATGGCGGAGGGGGTGGTATTGGTGGCGAAGTTGGTGATTGGGGAGAAGAGGAGGAAGTGCCTTTGCCCGTAATTTGAGATTAGACATAAACAAGATATAACAATATTATAAACTTAAAAAAATACGATTATGAAAAAGGTATTATTGGCGATTGCAGCAGTTGCAACAATTACAAGCTGCTCACAGAATGAAGAATTTGAGAATCTAGGACAAAAAGAGGAAATAAACTTTACTCCGGTAGTTGGAAAAGCTACGAGAGTTACCCCTCTTGTAACGGACGCTTTTGAGACTTTCACAATTTATGGCTATAATGTGGGTACAACGGATTTTAATGGTACAGGTAATCTCTCAACTGCAATATTTGGACCGGAAACATATTCAAAATCCGCAGCTACTTGGACAGGAAACACTTTCTATTGGCCTGCAAATGTGGCAGAGAAACTTTGTTTCTTTGCGTATTCTCCTGCTTCTATAAAAGAATATCAAGCTACAACAGGTTATCCTTCATTTAAATATGAGGTTAAGGCGGTTGAATCACAAGAAGATTTGGTTGTAGCTAGTAATCTGAATAAAGCAAGAGGGACTGATGTATCTTTGGCTTTTAACCATGCATTAATACAGTTGAATTTTTCGGCAGGACTGACAACTGGCTTTACTTATGCTATTACAAATATTTCAATTAGTGGAGTTAATAACTCAGGCACATTTACTTATAGTAACAGCATCGGTGACTGGACAGCTCAAGATGGCACTGCTTCTTATGCTTATGCAGGTGATTTTAATGGAACAATAACTGATAATGTATTAAAACTTTCAACAGGTAGTAATGCTTTAATGTTAATGCCACAAACAGTTCCTGCTGGTGCTGAAATCTCGATTACATATACAGCGACAGCTAATTCCACTAACCAAGTGACTTTTAATGGAACTAAGAAAGTTGCAATTGGTGGTGTTGAATGGAAGAAAGGCAGTAATATTTGTTATAAGTTGATATTACCAACAGGTGCAGAGGCTATAACTTATAGTACTGTAGTTAATCCTTGGGGTGAGGAAGATTCTCAAGATAAAACAACTCAACCATAATTTTTTTGTAAATGGTGAAAATGTGATATTTCTATGAATCCTAGTTTTTAAACAAAAAACTAGGATTCTCTATCTTAAGATATATGTATTATACGTAATTCAAGATTTATATTATTTCCTCAGTATTTATATCTTATTGTTTTATTAATTTTGAAAGTTTTTCATCTTGATAAATAAGCTTTAAATATTCTTTTCGAATCATCTCTTTTGCACTTTTCTCCTCCTTTTCTATTGCCATGTAAAAGATTTCATATATTTTTGTTGCCAACAGGAACAAATCAAACACCAACACAAATATATGTCATCTATCTGTCAAGGTACTTGGGATTGTCAGAACTGCCCGAAAGCCGTAGACAATGCTATTGCTCACATTATTCATCCAAGAGGCTATCACCAACCAGCCCGGAAATGTGAGGAAAACTTCATCCTTTTTTTGATAAGAGGTGAGGTATTGGTTAATAGTCAAGAATATGCAGGTACGATGCTGAGAGCAGGTGAATTTATTCTTCAGGCTATCGGTTCAAAATTTGAGATGCTTGCCATGACTGAGTGCGAATGTATTTATTATCGTTTCATTCAGCCGGAACTATTCTGTGACTTCCGTTTCAATCATATTATGAAGGAGGTGTCTTCACCATTAATCTATTCACCATTAAAGATAATCCCTGAATTGAAATATTTTTTGGATGGCTCTAAATCCTATTTGAGTGAAAGTAAAGTTTGTCGGGACTTGCTGTCGTTAAAGCGCAAGGAACTGGCATTTGTATTGGGGTACTATTATTCAGACTATGATTTGGCAAGCTTGGTACATCCACTCTCTAAATACACTTCCACTTTCCAGTACTTCATCCTTCAAAACTATAAGAAAGTAAAAACAGTGGAAGAACTTGCCCAACTTGGCGGCTATACTGTCAGTACCCTGCGGCGTATCTTCAATAATGTATTCCACGAACCGGTATACGAATGGATGCAGGCGCGACGTAAGGAAGGTATTTTGGACGAGTTGCTTAATACAAACAACAGTATCTCTGAAATATGCTATAAATATGGCTTTGAATCTCTGCCACACTTCTCCAATTTCTGTAAGAAATTCTTTGGTGCTTCTCCACGCATGCTAAGAACAAACAAAAAGGCCATCTGATAATTTTTCAGAGAGAACGTCAAATAATCTTTTTTTCTTTGTGAGCATAGTGCATTTGTTGTATATTGCTGCTGTTTCCCTTAAAATCAGTCTAATACATCTTTATTATAGAGTCGGATCACTTCAAATAAAGCCATGACAAGGCGGATACGGAAATTAAACTTTTTATTTCAGTAAATTTAAATCTATTATGGCACGTACAATACTAGGATATAAATCATAAATACTATGTAATGAGAACAAAACGAGCTTTTAAGGAATTTTGTGTATTGGGTGGTTTGGCATCTTCCGTTTGCGGGGTGGCTCAGGAACGCCCGAATATTATTGTCTTCCTTGTAGATGACATGGGACTTATGGATACGTCGGTTCCTTTTATCGCAGATGAGAGTGGTCAGCCGGTGCGTCATCCGCTGAATGACTGGTATCATACTCCGAATATGGAGAGACTGGCTAAACAGGGTATTTGTTTTTCTACTTTTTACGCACAGAGCGTGAGTTCCCCTTCCAGAGCTTCCATCATGACCGGACAGAATGCGACCAGGCATGGAGTCACTAACTGGATTAATGCTGAGAGCAACAATCGGAATCCTTTCGGACCGCCCCAATGGAACTGGAAAGGTCTCAGAAAAGATATGCCTACCATGCCGAGAGTCCTGCAACAAGCCGGATATAAAACTATTCATGTAGGAAAGGCACATTTCGGCTGTATGGGAAGCGAAGGAGAGAATCCGCTGAATATCGGCTTTGATGTAAATATCGCAGGTTCCGGCATTGGACATCCCGGCAGCTATTATGGCGAATGGGGATACGGGCATATCAAGGGACAGAAGATTAGAGCAGTTCCTGACCTGGAGAAATATCACGGTACAGATACCTTCCTGAGTGAAGCGCTGACTATAGAAGCGAATCGGGAGATCACCAAAGCCGTAGAAGAAAAACGACCTTTCTATCTGAATATGGCCCATTACGCAGTTCATTCACCTTTCCAGGCAGACAAACGTTTCTTGTCACGCTACACCGACCCGGATAAGAACGAGCAGGCAAGAGCTTTTGCTACATTGATAGAAGGCATGGATAAATCATTAGGCGACATCATGGACCAACTCGAAAAGCTGGGAATTGCCGAAAATACGCTGATTCTCTTTTTAGGAGATAACGGTGGTGATGCTCCATTGGGAGATGAACGTGGCTATGGTTCTTCCGCTCCGCTGAGAGGTAAAAAGGGGACGGAGTTTGAAGGTGGTATGCGTGTTCCTTTCATCGCAGCTTGGGCAAAGCCTGAGAAGAAGAGCAAAGTACAGAAGAACTTGCCTATTGAAGTAGGAAGTATGCAGACACAGTTGGGCACAATCATGGATATCTATCCGACTGTTCTGTCTGTGGCAGGATGCGAAGTTCCCCAAAACTACGTGATAGACGGATTCGATCTGAAAAAGCAACTGAGCGGTAAGGTGGACAAGAAGCGTCCCGAGTCTTTCCTGATGCACTTCCCTCACGCACACCGCGGCAGCTACTTCACCACCTATCGCATGGGCGACTGGAAACTGATTTATTATTATCTTCCCGAGACTCCGAAACAACCCAAAGCCTTGCTTTACAATCTGAAAGACGATCCGGAAGAAAGGAATGAGCTGTCTGCCGCACATCCGGATCAATGCAGAGAGATGATTCGGGAAATGTCCGCCCGGCTAGAAAAGGAAGGAGCTCTTTATCCGGTGGATAAACAAGGAAATGAGTTGAAGCCTTTTGTTTACTTTTAAATAGGTGCTACTATTTCAACTGTCTGTTTTGCCAAAGCATATCTATTAGGCAAAACAGACAGAATTATATATCATTTGTCAGATACAATTGCTATGACCGGATTGGCATCCTCATCCAATTGGCTCATCCAATGGGGAATATTCTCATTTTTATTGTCAGATTGTTTTTGAGAAGCATCAGGAATACTGGCAGCTTCCAGAATAAATCCATATTCTCCTTTATAACTGCACAATGCCGACAGGTCAACTTTCAGTTCCTGCTCTGAAGTGAGATCATCAACAATGAATTGCTGGCACTTTGCAAACTTAGTTTGCTGTGTTTCTTTATTATACAAACCATTATAGACTTGTTTGTTTTTTACGTATTGAAAAAATACAGAATGTGTGTTTTCCAATACATAAGCTACGTAGATACTTTGCGGATTACTATACCATAAAGGATTGGCGGATGAATGATCTGTATCTGTATGAAAAACCATATATGGATATAGTTTCCTGTTTTTAACTGTGTATATCGTGTCTGTGAAGGTTTCTCTGAAACGTAATTCATTCTCGGACGACCATAGGCTAGGATTATAGAGAGGCAGCAGTAATTCTCCTTGCTCCTTATCTTTGATAATCATTACCCCTCTTCTTCCCAGATTTCCAAAGAAACCTGCTCCTCTTTTTACTATAGAAAGGCTGGATATATTATCCGGAGAAGGGATGGAAGGTGATTTTAATAAACTGGGAATTGAATCCAGCTTTTCCCCAAAGGAGTTGAGGAAAAGCAAAGAGTTACCGGGTTCCATTCCTATATTACTATTACAATGGGCGATAATGGTAGAGTTGGAAAATGCAAAATAGCCGGGTGCAGCAGGTATATGTGGAATTTGAATTTTCCCGGTCATTTCTCCTTTCTGATTATATTTTAGCAACTGGTCCGGTGCGCGAAAGAAGTAAAAAAGACCTGCATCATCTATCCAGTAATTTGTCGAGCTATATCCACTTGGATCATCACCGATATGGCCTATACTGCATATATACTTCCCGGTCTGTTTGTGGAATAAGAAACATTGGTCTTTAGTAGCAATCACAATCTTGTCTTCCAGCAGCGCTATATGGGGATTGTTTCCTATCAGGCATACTTCGTTGGTTTCCAAAGGTACATAACGTACAGTATTTCCGAAGTCAGATAACTTTAGGCTTTGGGAATCAGTTGCATCCGTAAGATTTACAAATAATGTATCCCTGGCATTCTCCTGATTTGTGATGCATGAGGTTAGTAAGACTACTATCCATATCAGCAATAATTTATTCATCGTATTTAATTTATTTGATTGTCTGGCCTTATGTCACAAAGAAAAGAATAAAAAACGGATAATGAACAAGCTATCTATAAATAATTGGTCAGTAAAAAGAAATCCCCCGCCAGCTAACGCCGACGGGGGATTTATGCTATTAATCAAATCAAGCTCACGCTTAGTCTTTCAGTTTAGCGATGATGAAGTCGCGGTTCAGGCGGGCGATGTTGCTGATAGAGATGTTCTTCGGACATTCAGCCTCGCAAGCGCGGGTGTTGGTACAGTTACCGAATCCGAGTTCGTCCATCTTGGACAACATAGCTTTCGCACGGCGCAGAGCTTCCGGTTTACCTTGCGGAAGCAAGTTCAACTGGCTGACCTTTGCCGAAACGAACAACATGGCAGAACCATTCTTACAAGCAGCTACACAAGCACCGCAACCGATACAAGAAGCGGCATCCATAGCTTCGTCAGCGATGGGCTTCGGGATCAGGATAGCGTTGGCATCCTGCGGAGCACCTGTACGAACGCTTACGTAACCACCGGCCTGCATGATCTTGTCATAAGCAGTACGGTCTACCATCAAGTCCTTGATGACAGGGAAACCGGCCGAACGCCAAGGCTCAACAGTGATGGTGTCACCATCGTTGAAACGACGCATGTAAATCTGGCAAGTAGTAGCACCTGTTGCAGGACCGTGCGGATGTCCGTTGATGTAAAGAGAACACATACCGCAGATACCTTCGCGGCAGTCGTGGTCGAATACAACCGGTTCTTTTCTTTCGCTGATCAGCTGTTCGTTCAGAATATCCAGCATTTCGAGGAAGGAAGTATCACCGGGGATATCTTTCATTTGGTAGGTTTCAAAAGCGCCTTTAGCCTTCGGGCCTGCTTGACGCCATACCTTCAGTGTAAATGATATATTTTTATCCATTTTCGTCTAATTCTTTTAAATGTTTAACTTCACCGATTAGCTCTTGTAGTTACGGGTCTGAACCTTGATAGCTTCGTATACCAGCGGTTCTTTGATCAATACAGGAGCCTTTTCATCGTCACCCTGATATTCCCAGCAAGCTACGTAGAAGAAGTTTTCGTCATCACGTTTTGCTTCTCCTTCTTCAGTCTGGTATTCTTCACGGAAGTGACCACCACAACTCGTCTAATTCTTTTAAATGTTTAACTTCACCGATTAGCTCTTGTAGTTACGGGTCTGAACCTTGATAGCTTCGTATACCAGCGGTTCTTTGATCAATACAGGAGCCTTTTCATCGTCACCCTGATATTCCCAGCAAGCTACGTAGAAGAAGTTTTCGTCATCACGTTTTGCTTCTCCTTCTTCAGTCTGGTATTCTTCACGGAAGTGACCACCACAACTTTCGTTACGGTTCAATGCGTCGTAAGCAACGAGCTCGCCCATAGTGATGAAGTCATACAGACGGATAGCCTTGTCGAGCTCAACGTTCATACCTTCCTTAGAACCGGGGATAAACAGATTGGTTTCGAATTCCTTGCGGACTGCTTTCAGTTCGGCGATACCTTTCTTCAGGCCTTCTGCTGTACGTCCCATACCTACGTATTCCCACATGATGTGACCCAGTTTCTTGTGGATAGAATCAACTGATTCTTTACCCTGGATGCTCATGAACTTGTCAATCTTAGCCTGAACAGCCTTTTCTGCTTCGGCAAATTCCGGAAGATCGGTAGAGAAACGAGGAACAGTAATCTGATCTGCCAGATAGTTCTGGATAGTGTAAGGCAATACGAAGTAACCGTCGGCCAGACCTTGCATCAATGCGGAAGCACCGAGGCGGTTTGCGCCGTGGTCGGAGAAGTTACATTCACCGATAGCGAACAGACCCTTGATGGTAGTCTGCAGTTCGTAGTCTACCCAGATACCACCCATTGTGTAGTGGATAGCCGGATAAATCATCATCGGATTATAATATTTCACACCACTGATTTCTTTTGCCAGTTCGCCCGGATTAACGTCAGTGATTTCTTCATACATGTCGAAGAGGTTACCATAACGCTGAAGCACTACATCGATGCCCAGGCGGTTGATAGCTTCAGAGAAATCGAGGAATACGGCCAGACCTGTGTTGTTCACACCGAAACCTGCGTCGCAACGTTCTTTAGCTGCACGGCTGGCAACGTCACGCGGAACCAGGTTACCGAATGCCGGATAACGGCGTTCCAGGTAGTAGTCGCGGTCTTCTTCAGGAATATCGCTTCCCTTGATTTCGCCTTTCTGCAATTTGATAGCGTCTTCTTTCTTCTTCGGAACCCAGATACGACCGTCGTTACGCAGAGATTCGGACATCAGAGTCAGTTTGGACTGCTTGTCACCGTGTACCGGGATACAAGTCGGGTGAATCTGAACGTATGCGGGGTTAGCGAATACAGCACCCTTGCGGTAGCAAGAGATAGCAGCTGTACAGTTACAACCCATAGCGTTGGTAGACAGGAAGTAAGCGTTACCGTAACCACCGGTAGCGATTACTACGGCGTGAGCAGCGAAACGTTCCAGTTCGCCGGTGATTAAGTTCTTGGCAATGATACCGCGAGCACGTCCGTCGATGATTACAACGTCCTGCATTTCATAACGGGTGAACAACTTCACCGTACCTACGTTTACCTGACGGCTTAGTGCGGAGTAAGCACCCAGCAACAGCTGCTGGCCGGTCTGGCCTTTAGCGTAGAATGTACGTGATACCTGTGCACCACCGAAAGAACGGTTGTCCAGTGTACCGCCGTATTCGCGTGCAAAAGGAACACCCTGGGCTACGCATTGGTCGATGATAGCGTTGGATACTTCGGCCAGACGGTAAACGTTGGCTTCACGTGCACGATAGTCACCACCTTTTACTGTATCGTAAAACAGACGGTAAACGGAGTCACCATCATTCTGATAATTCTTTGCAGCATTGATACCACCCTGTGCAGCGATAGAGTGTGCACGGCGCGGAGAGTCCTGAATACAGAAGTTGAATACTCTGAAACCCATTTCACCGAGGGATGCAGCAGCAGAAGCACCTGCCAGACCCGTACCCACAACGATGATATCCAAACGGCGTTTATTAGCGGGGTTCACCAATTTCTGGTGAGCTTTATAGTTGGTCCATTTCTCAGCCACCGGGCCTTCTGGAATTTTTGAATCTATCTTGATCATAATATTATTTACAATTTAATCATTTACAATTTACTATTTAGCAAGCACCGCCACAAAGGAGTGATTTCACGAAGAATACCACTACTACGAGTGCGAAACCGAGTACTACAATCGTAGAATAGATGTTAGAAATACATTTCCAACGATTGATCCATACCTTGTTGTTCCATCCCAGTGATTGCATGGAGCTCCAGAAACCGTGAGTCAGGTGGAACCACAAAGCAAACAGCCAAATGAGGTAGAGCACTACATAAACCGGACAAGAGAATGTCTGCTGGATGTGATATGCACCGTTTGCCGCATAAGCCAGCGTCAGTGTATCAGCGTGCATGTCCAGGTTGTGCATCAGTTCCGGCAACTGCATTTTTGCCCAGAAGTTGAAGAGGTGCAAACCGAGGCCTACGATAACGATAATGCCTAACACCAACATGTTTTGAGAAGCCCACTCTACAGTTTTCGGTTTGTCGACCACTGCATAGCGTTCGCTACCGCGCGCTGTGCGATTCTGCATTGTCAGCCAGAACGCGTAGATGATGTGAATAATGAAAAGAGCAGCCAGTGCTGCGGTAGCTACCAGCGCATACCAGTTTGCTCCCAAAAACTCACAAATCATGTTGTAACCATCAGCCGAGATGATTGCAACTAAGTTCATCGCCATGTGAAATGTTAGAAACAGGACAAGGGCGATACCGGTAACGCTCATCACCACTTTCCTTCCTACAGATGAATTACTTAACCACATAAATGATTGAATTTAAATTATTTAATTGTTAGAACTAAAATTTCGACGTTTTACACCTCTTACAGACTGCAAAAATAGGGGAAATAGATTGATTGACCAAAGAATTAAAGAAATAATTCCTTAATCGGTGATCTTTCCGATTTTTTCGCCATTGGCCGCTTTCTTGCGCAAGGCGCGCGGGGTGTCTCCGAAGGAGTCTTTGCAGAAGTGTGCAAGGTGGGACAGCGAGTCGAAACCATACCGGTTGCAAATCTCTGTAATCCGCATATTAGAGTGCTGTAGGTCTTCGAGGATGCCTTCCCGTTTTTTCTCCAGCATCCATTCGTAGACGGGCACGCCGTATAAGTTTCGGAAGAGACGGCGGAAGGTGGTGGTGTTATAGCCTCCCAGATGTGCGAATTCTTCGACGTTCTTCGCTTTGCTGTAATTCTGCATGACAAAGTATTGGAAACTTTCCGTATAGGTGCTGATCGGGTAGAAGAAAGCCCTCAACTGGGGCAGGGGATAGTAATTGGTGATCATATACACCATCTCCTGACATTTCAGGTCGATATATTTGCCGCAGGCGGGAGTCGACTCGTCAAGGTATGCGGCTACGTCGTTGATGAGATAGAACAGGCGCGGGTTCATCACCATTGGGGTGTAGGTCAGCGGGCCTTCTGCCTGGTCGATGATTTCACGGTAGCGGTTTTCGCATAGCAACGGCAGTTCGTTGAACCAGAAAAGGATGTATGATACGTCCGTCAGTGCCAGTATCTCGTATTTTGAGCCGATGGCTTGCAGGATAAACTGTTTTTCGTGTAGTGTCGTTCCGGGATGTTCGTCACTGTTGATCAGCAATTCGCCCTCGATCATAAAGAGCATGCAGTTTTGCGTGCACTTATCCTTCGGAATATGCTGCCCTCTGAGCAGATTTCTGTGAATAAGAGTACTTTCCATCGCTTTGGGGCATCCTGAGCAATCTGTATGTTGAGCACAAAGTGAGTCTTTTGACATGGGTTTTATCCGTGAATCGTTGTCTACAGGGACAAAGATAGTCGTTTTTTGTGAAAATAAAATTCTTTCTTCCATTATGTTTTAGCAGAAACGGGGATATGATTGTCTTTATTATGACAGGGTAGAATATTATCATCAAAAACACAATCATATTATGAAGAGCAAAAACGTATTATTGGGTATGGCCGGTGTGGCTATGTTTTCTTCCGGAGCTATGGCCCAAAAGCCTGCGAATATCATTCTGATCAATCTGGATGATTCGGGCAACGGAGATTTCTCGTGCCGTGGGGCGATCGGTTATCAGACTCCACATATCGACTGGATGGCTGCCAATGGGATGTCGATGAATAACTTTTATGCCGTGCAGCCTATCAGCGGTGCTTCGCGGGCGGGGCTGATGACCGGCTGTTATCCGAACCGTATCGGCTTCGCCTATGCGCTCAATCCGGGTTCGCCATATGGCATCAGCGAACAGGAGGAGACGGTAGCGGAACTGCTTCGCGATAAGGGATATGCTACGGCTATCTTCGGCAAGTGGCATCTGGGAGATGAGAAGAAATTCCTTCCGCTCCAGCATGGTTTCGACGAATATTATGGATTGCCTTACTCGAACGATATGTGGCCTTTCCATCCTCAATATAAGTTTCCGGACCTTCCTCTGATCAAAGGGAATGACATTATCGGCTATAACACGGATCAGACGAAGTTGACGACCGATTATACCAATTATGCGGTTGACTTCATCCACCGGAATGTGAATAAACCATTCTTCCTCTATCTGGCGCATTCCATGCCGCACGTTCCGCTGGCGGTGTCGGATAAGTTTAAGGGGAAAAGCGAACTGGGACTGTACGGAGACGTGATGATGGAACTGGACTGGAGCATAGGAGAAATCTTGCGGACCATCCGCGAGGAAGGAATAGAGGATAATACGCTGGTCATTCTCACGTCCGACAACGGGCCGTGGGCTAATTACGGAAATCATGCGGGCTCGTCCGGAGGATTGCGTGAAGCGAAGGCGAATACGTTCAACGGGGGTACGCGTGTACCTTGCTTCTTTTATTGGAAAGGGAAGATTCCGCCTGCCAGTGTCTGCAATCATGTGTATTCCAATATCGATATTCTGCCTACTTTAGTGGAGATTTCGGGAGCGAAGATGCCGAAATTGAAGATAGACGGAGTGAGCATGCTGCCTACGCTGACGGTAGACCCCACTATCGCGGCCCGCAAATATCTCTGTTTCTATTATCATAAGAACTCTTTGGAAGCGATTACGGACGGAAGATATAAATTGGTGTTCCCTCACAAATATGTGTCTTATGACGGGCAAGTGCCGGGGAACGACGGACTGCCCGGAGAACTGGGCGAAGGTGAGGTGAAGGAATGCGAACTGTACGACCTCCGTCGGGATATGGGCGAACGGGTGAACGTTATCAGTCAGCATCCGGAAGTGGTGAAGGACCTGACCAGAGAGGCGGAAGTATGGCGTGACGAGCTTGGCGACGACCTGACCGGACGTCAGGGAAAGGCGCGGAGAGAAGCGGGTAAGTCGGTTAAGGCAGCTAAATAAATACAATTGGTGGGATATGGATGGATTCGGTGTGCCTTGTTTCATTGGTTTCACTCGGAAATCATTGCGTGTGTGGTGGATGTGGAGTTTCCTTTCTTTTTTCATGGCAAGTGCGGCGGGGGCGGTTTCGTATCGTGATTTGATTCCCGAACCTGTTTCCGTGGTGGATAAGAAGGGTGATCCGTTTGTGGTAAACGACCGGACAAAGATTGTCTACCCGCAGGATCATGTGCAATGGAAGCGGACAGCGGAATTTCTGGCTGGCTATGTGGAAGGGATGACTGGTTACCGGTTGCCCGTTGAAGAGTGCCGTTCGTCCGAGTCGGAACCTGTCATTTCGTCGGAAGATAATGTGATCCGCTTTCAGTGTGACTCACGGATGCGGAAGGATGGCTTTAAGCTAAGCGTCGGGAAGTACGGTGTAGTGATTCAGGCAGCGGACGGAGCGGGAGTCTTTTATGCTGTCCAGTTATTGCGGCAGCTGCTTCTTTCGGGGGCGGAACAGATACAAACGGAGCGGACACAAAAGGAACAGATACAGACGCAGCAAACCATTGCAGCGTCATCGGCAAAGACGCTGGATATTCCTCCGGTGGAACTGGAAGATTATCCTTCCCTGTCTTATCGGGGAGCCATGCTGGATGTGAGCCGTCATTTCTTCTCGGTCGCTCAGATAAAGAGAGTCATTGATTTACTGGCATTCCATCGGCTGAATCATTTTCATTGGCATCTGACAGACGACCAGGGCTGGAGAATCGAAATTAAAAAGTATCCCGATCTGACCAGGAAAGGCGCTTGGAGAGGGGAAGATAAGTACGGCGGTTTCTACACACAGGAGGAGATCAAAGAAGTGGTGGCTTATGCTGCCGAGAGATATATAACAGTGATTCCGGAGATAGACATGCCGGGACATACTCAGGCGGCACTGGCGGCATATCCGCAACTGGGCTGCGTCGGCTCTTCCTACGAAGTAGCTACGGAAGTAGGCGGCGTTCATAAAGATGTGATGTGTGTAGGCAATGACTTTACGCTTCCTTTTGTAAAAGATGTATTTAATGAAATAGCCGCCTTGTTCCCCGCACCGTTCATCCATATCGGAGGAGACGAAGTGCCGAAAGAACGGTGGAGCCAATGCGAGGCATGTCAGAAAGCTATCAGCGACAAAGGCTTGAAGAACGCAGACAAACACACCGCTGAGGAATATCTGCAAAGTACTTTCAATGAAGAAATAGCGGATTATCTGCGAAGTATAGGAAAGCGGATGATCGGCTGGGATGAGGTACTTTCCGATAGCCTGAGCCGGGACATCACCATCATGTCATGGCGTGGACTGGGACGTGCCACGGCTGCTGCCCGAAAAGGACATTCGGTGATTGTGTCGGCTGATTCTCACTTGTATCTGAATCATTATCAGACGATAAACTCCGAACAGGAACCCCGTGCCACCGGCGGACTGGTAGAAATGAAGAAGGTCTACGAAACTCCTTTCTTCTCTCCCGAACTGACAGCGCAGGAAAAAGAAAGGATATTGGGTGTGCAGGCTTGCCTGTGGACTTCGTTCATCGACAGCGATCAGCTACTGGATTATATGCTGCTGCCCCGTCTGGCTGCTTTTGCAGAAGCTGCATGGTGCGAGGAAAGACGGGGGACTTATGCCCGCTTCCTGCATCGCTTGCCTGCCATACTGAATTGTTACGGGCAACTGGGCTACGGATATGCCCCTCATTTCTTTACCATTTCTGCTGCGTATAAGACTGTTTCTACACTCGTTCATGAGGATTCTTTCGATGATAAGTGCCTCGAAATAAGTATGGAAAGTTTGCCCGACACGGAAATATATTACACGCTGGATGGCAGTAAGCCTTCGAAATCTTCTTCTTTGTATACAGCTCCGCTCCAAGTGGAGGAAAGTTGCACGCTGAAAGCTGTCTCCTACCTGCCTAACGGACTTTCCAGTGATGAACTGACGAAGGAAGTGGTGGTCAATAAAGCGACTTTCCGCCCCGTCCAATTGTTGAATCCTCCTTCCGAACGCTATCGGGGAGAAGACGGAAAAGTGCTGGTGGACGGGATTCGAAGTATAAACTTTCATAATACAGGTCTGTGGGTAGGATACTATACTACTGACTTGGTCGCAGTGATTGACCTTGCGTCTTTTCAGCATGTTTCTTCGGTAGAAGTTTCCGCTTTAACCGATTTGAGTGCATGGATCATGGGGCCGCAATCCATCTCCGTATTTGTTTCTCTGGATGGAGAAAAGTATGAAATGGTGTCCCGGCAGACCTATCAAGCGCCGACGGATGCTATGGGAGAGAAGCGAAGTGACTTGAACCGGTTATCCTTTGACAGCGTGCCTGCACGATATATAAAGGTAGTGGCAGAGCCCTTCAAAGGCTTGCCCAAAGGACATTCCGGTGAAGGCGAACCGCCTTTCCTGTTTGTGGATGAGATACGGGTGAATTGAATTACACGATATACTCGCAACAAGTAGTTCCAGTATTAGTTTCACTGCTTGGAACTAGAGTTTCATCGGTAAGAAACTGTAGTTTCAAAGGCTTGAAACCAAAAGTTTCGAGCCTATGAAACCAAAGTTTCAAGTAATAGAAACTAGAGTTTCAAGCAATGGGAACTATAGTTTCAAACGCTTGAAACTTTTTGAAACAACTGCTCTTGACTTTACTTGACTGTACTTCCATTCATTTGACCGCTTAATCTTACTCATTTGATCGCTCGGTTCCATTCCATTCACTCGACCATATTAGTTACTCCGATTGACCTGTTCGTTCAGAAAGTATTAACTCATTTTTCAGTCAATAATGAATGAGTTCTCAGCTATTAATACCTGATTTCTCAATTGTTAATAGCTGATATGACAATCGTTAATAGCTGATGTGTCGGATGTTAATGCCTTGTAAATCAGAGCATAATACAGGATAAATGACCTATATGCCGTGATGGCAAAGTGAGGGCAAACCCTTGCTCTCACTCTGCCACCATACTTGCTGCAATGCTTGAAATGCCGATGAATAAAGGGATACATACGAATAGTGAGAGCGTGAGGGCAAAACTGCTATATTTTTCACTTGTAGCACCCCCTAAGTTCAAGTTATAAATGCGACAGTTCAGTTTCCGTACCGGTCACTGACTTATTATAGTATTTTTCAAGCAGTTCCTGCATTTCCGGATATTTCTCGTCCGTATCTCCGGTTTCTTTGCGAAGTCTCAATAAGTCCTTCTTCATCTGTTTGATGACAGGTGCATATTTCGGATCGTTGTATGCATTATGATTCTCGTGCGGGTCATTCTGCAAGTCATAGAAGTCCCATGACGGAGTGAAGTCGAAGTTCTCCGTATCAGTCATGTCCAGATTTCGGGCATAATAGAAGATCAGCTTGTAACGGTCTGACCGGATGGCGAAGTGCGCGGGACGAATAGCGTGATTGGTCCAGTAGCGATAGTAGATTTCTTTTCGCCAGTCGGTCGGCGTGTTGCCTTCCAGGTTGCTGACGAAGCTGTCTCCTTGCACATTCTCCATCTTTACTCCGGCAAATTCTGCCAGCGTCGGTGCGAAATCGACATTCAGTATCAGATCATCCAGGCGTTTTCCTGCGGGGACCTTCTTCGGATAACGGATAACGAAAGGCATACGAGCCGATTCTTCATAAAACATCCGTTTGTCGAAGAAGCCGTGTTCGCCTAGGAAATAGCCTTGGTCGGAGACGTAGATGACGATGGTATTGTCGGCGATATTCATTTCGTCCAGAGCTTTCAGGAGTTTGCCGATGTTGTCGTCGACGGTAGCGCCACAACGGAGGTAGTCACGGATAAACTTTTGGTAGGAAGCACGTCTGGCGGCTGTCCGTTGCATCCCTTCGGTGCTGAACGGCAGTCCGGGGTAGCGGCACCACCACTTGTCGGGATCCTGTGATGCGATGCGCCAGCGGCGTTCCAGTTCTTCCAGTGTCTGTCCTTTGAAAGAACGGCCGTTGGTTTCCGGTCCCCAGTCCAGCAGGTTTTCGGGTTCGGGGAAGGTGACGCCGTCGTAGAGATGCTCCATGCGTATCGGGTAGTCGTAGGGTTCGTGCGTTGCTTTGAAATGGCAGCACATCAGGAAGGGTTGATTGCCGTCCTGCTCTTTCATCCATCGGATGGCTTTCTCGGTGACGAGGTCGGTGGAGAAGCCAAGGACCCGTTCGCCGAATCGGCGGTTGCCCGGCCACGGGTCGGTGCTCTCTATGAAAGTCGGGTCACGGTATTCGCCTTGATCGTAGAAGATGGAGTAGTAGTCGAATCCTTGCGGTTGCGACTGGATATGCCATTTACCGACGAGTCCGGTGTGGTATCCGTTGGCTTGTAGCAGGGTGGCAAGGGTGGGGATGGAGGTGTCCAGTGAGTCCGCAAGGGTGTACAGTCCGTTCCGGTGACTGTATAGACCGGTGAGGATACTGGCACGGCTGGGTGCTGAGATAGAGTTGGTGCAGAAACAGTTGTCGAGCACTACTCCTTCGTTTGCCAGCCGGCGGATGTTGGCGTTGTGGGCATATTCTGCCAGTATTCCGCCATAGATGCCCCAGGCTTGGGAGGTGTGGTCGTCACTCAGGATAAAAAGGATGTTGGGGCGTTGTCCGGCAGGTTGAGCGCCTTGCAGGTGCGTCATGGTTCCGGCTGCCAGCAGACCGGTAAGTACGAGTTTATTCATATACGTATAGATGTTGCATTTCTTCAAATGTCAGTTTGTGTCCGTCCTGCCACCAGTGCGGATCGGACAAGTCGCAGAAATCCTTTTCCTCTTTCATGCGGAAAGCCAGTTGGTCTTTCAGGCTGCGTGCCGTCTCCTCCTGACTGGGCAACAGGTTATGCTGTTCCAGCGGGTCTTGCCGAAGGTCGAACAACTGTTCGGTGATGGTGCCGCCTACATTATAAATAATATACTTGTGATGTTCGTTGACGAATGCCCGTTGCAAGTTGGAATAGGCGAGGAACAGGTCGCTGCGGTGGATGGCGGCAGAGTCATCCAGTATCTGAGAGAGGGATTGTGCCGTCATGCTTTCGGGTAAAGGGATGTGTGCCAGTTCGCAAAGTGTCGGAGCGATGTCGTGCAGATAACAGAGTGCACGGTTCTTTTTTCCTTTTTGCGCTTTGTAGTTGGGTGCAATGAGAGTAAGAGGTACTTTCACGCTATGATCGTACAGGTTCTGTTTTCCCAGCAATCCGTGACGTCCCACTGCCAGACCGTTGTCGGAGGCAAAGACGATGATCGTGTTGTCCGCCTGCCCTGTTTCCTTCAAAGCCTGCAGCACACGTCCTATCTGTACGTCTACTTCGCTGATCATGCCGTAATAATCGGCAAGCTCCTTCTGCACCTGCTCACCTGTTCGTGGGGCGGGTACTAATAATTCGTCGCGTACATCCATCTCACCGTTGTCGAACGGATGTTGGGGAAGGAAGTTAGCCGGCAGGGTGAGTGCCCCCGGACTGTACTTTTGCCCATAGGCAGGGAGCTGATTGCGCGGATCGTGCGGAGAAGTAAAGGCGACGTAGGCGAGGAAAGGCTGTTGTCCGTCTTTCTGTGACTGCAGGAAGCGGATGGCGGCATCGGCATACATCTTCGAAGAAAACTCTTCTCCTGTAAATTCCGTCTCCTTTCCGTATATGCCGGTGGAGTCGTAGCGGTTGAGATGAGGCGAACAGTGTCCGTTCAGCTCGTAAGGGTGCATACCTCCGAAATAGATATTGTCGCCTTCCTGGAAGGAACGGTTAAAGGAAGCCTTGTCCGAATGCCACTTGCCTGTGGCAAAGGTGTGGTAACCGTGTTTTCGGAATTGTTGCGGGAAGGTGGTATGCGCTTCGGGAATCTTCATTCCGTCTGCCTGAATATCGTATAGTCCGCGTCCGGTCATCAGCATGGCACGGCTGGGCATGGACAGTGCTCCGCATAGGGCGCCGTTGGTGTATGTATTGGTAAAGGTGACGCCTTCGGCGATGAGGCTGTCGATGGCGGGTGTATGTACATCTTCGTTGCCCAGGGCATGGATGGAAGTGGCTTGCATATCATCCGTGAGGATGAATAATACGTTGGGATGGCTGGGCGTGCTTACTGTGTTCGACTGGCATCCGAATACCAATGGGGTGAATGCCAACGGAAAATAACGTGATATGAATGAGTGTTGGATAGCTGCTTTCATATATAAATAATGATATATGGATTGAAATTTATAGAGCGATTAAATGATTTAGACGCGAATCGAGTAAGTAAGACGAATTACATATAAATTCGCAAAGGCTACTCAATTCACGTCTAAAGATAGTGAATGTTATTCACGTTGTATTACTTCCCGGTAAAAAAACTCTTATTTACTTTTCGTGAAGCATTGGTCGGGTCTCCATTCTATGATTTTTCCTGTCGCTATGGTAGCGTCATTACCATTGCCGGAGCTGTCGAATATAACATCACCTGAGCCTTCATCCATCTTCCAGTAACCGATGAGGTTGGGATTGACAGTTACAGGACCTCCCATGTTGCTCTCGATCTCCGCTTGTGTCAGTACTTTATTCCACAGACGTACTTGTCCCATCATGTGCTCGTTCTTCGTGTTGGCATTGAAGAATGTGATGGAAGTCATGTCTGCGGGAACACCGGTTGCATCTACTTCCTGTACTTTTTTGCCATTTGCGTAGAAATAACATTTAGTCTGGTCATATACCATAGCCACGTGTGTCCAGGTGTTTTTCTGGAAGTGGAACTCGGTAAAGAATCCTTTGTTGTTCTCAGCACTTTGACCGAAGATGTTGATCTGCATCTGGTCTTTCGAAATCTGATTGTTGGCGTTACCCAGACGGATATAGAAAGTAGGGCTGTCAATGACGCACTGGTTGTTATAGTCGAAACCTGCCATCCATATCCAGAATTCTATCGTGAAGTATTCCATCGAAAGCGTCTTCACATTCTCAGATATAAATCCTCCCGTACTGTTCAGATAAGGAGTAAACTGTGACCACGGTTTGTCGAGTAATAAAATGTATTTAGTACCCTGCCGTTCTTCCTGGATGCTGCCGTCGCTCGATACGCGGATAGGCAGAGCATATTTCACGCCTTCGGCGGCTTCGTAAGGATTGATGGTGACTACAGTCGGCTTGGCCATTGTCTTTCCGCTTTCTATTACCACTTCTTTTTCGAATGTGTATTTGTCCGCCGGCAGTACTTCGTAGTCAAGGTTCATCTTCTCGTTGTATTCTTTCAACAACGATTCGTCTACGGCAATCGTAGCATGAACGTCTTTCCCCATAATGTCTGCTATGCGGACAGTGAAGTCGGTCAGCGTCTTCTCGCCGACATTGACAGCTACGCTTTTCACATTCTTGTGGGCGGCTTCGTTGATATAAATACGGTTTTCTATCGGCTCGTATTCTTGCTTACAGCCTGTCAAGGCTATTACAGCCAATGCTCCGGCAAATAATGTATATATTTTGTTCTTTCTCATAATCTGTTATTTTTTAGCAGGGTTCATGATTTGGATAGCTTGACGCAGATACTTGTAATCTGTGGCGAACTCATACTCCATGTGGAAAGTTCCTGTTCCGCCTTTGCGTCCTTCATCCGGATTCCAGTAAGCCATTCCCAGCAATGAAGGCATCTCTCCACGTTCCGGATCGCGGAAGGTGACTCCTCCCGTTGCGGCATAGCTTTCAAAGTTTTCCGTTACGATGTAACGATTAGAACCTATATATTCTTTTATCCAGTCATATCTTTGTTTCAGTCTCGTAGCGGAACTTGCTCCGTACGCCTGAGACACTGCAAAGTTCGCATAATCCCATCCTTCTTTGGAGATGAGGTCTACAAAACCATCTACCATGATAATCTTGTCCGGACCGATTCTCTGACGTGTTTCTTTCAGCAGAGCAGTCATGTTCTCTTCTTTATAAAACAAGTCTTTTGTACTACATTCGTGGTCAAAGTCAATTCCGTCATAACCATATTTATGGATGGTATCGGCAATGGCTTGGGCGGCAGCCGGAATATTCTCCGCTATGTTTTCGAATTTTCCCGGAAGGTTGGCCATGTTGTGGGAGAATACCGTGAATACGACCCGCGTGCCCAGTACTTCCTGTACATATTTCAAATCTTCTTTCTGATAATCCGTCAGACTGCCGTAAGGTCCCCAGATGGAGACGATGTCCACGCTGTCGGGAATGCCTTTCAGGCTATAGTATAAAGAAGACGATCCTTGATTTGACCAGCTTCCGAACCATCCGAATGCGAGGGCATGATCGCTTTTCTTATATTCTCTGAGTGCCGCATAGTATTCATCGGGCAATGGCGCCGGTTCGAAAGTTTTGTTTTCCATTTCAGTCCAGTCGTCGCAACCAAAGAAGTTCATTGTTATGAACACTGCAATTAGAATGTTGACTATTTTCTTCATATCGTTTTTGTTTTTTATCATCTCAGATTAATTTTTCTTAGCCCACCATAAGTCGGTAGCGTCTGTATCTTGTCCGTTGGACAAGAAAGAACAAGCCTCCGTTACGTTAGTTCCGTTACTTGCATATTCATCTTCGGAGAAGCGCAGGCGGCGTTGCTGACGTTCTTTCGTAACCCCTTGCGTAGAGAGATTGTTGTAGGCAGGGAATACGCCAGGATATCCGGTACGGCGGAAGTCGGCCCATGTCTCATTTCCGATCGGGAAATTGGCAATCATCTTCTGCGTCAGGATGCGTTCGAGATTTTCCTCTTTTGCCTTTTCGCTGCTATCTGTGTTCCAGGCTACCGACAGTTTGCATGAGTTTGAGTAGTTGTAGGCGGAGTTAGCCGGACATACATAGTCAGCAGGTACATTCGTTTTGTTGGCGATGTAGGTGTCGGCACCCGAAATGCCATGTTCGCTGAATGACAGGCGGATACCTTCTTTATAGAACTCTTCGGCGGTTCCTCCCATAGTCCATCCCTTTAATGCACCTTCGGCTTTCAGGAAAGCTACTTCGGCTGCATTGAATATCAGCATGGGTGTCTTTGTTTCTACCTTGACAGTAGAATAAGTGGAGAACATATCCGTAGTGATGCCTTGTATGCCCGAACGTACACCGATATAGTCATAATCTCCGGATGCGGATGACTTGGTGAAGTATGCTTCACGGCGTGGGTCCTGATAGCCGTTCATGAAAGAAACGATACAGGCGTTCGCACGAACTTCGCCCCATGAGTTGACACTGGCAAGTCCGTTCTTATAGTTGGTAGTAGTGATATTGTCATACGCGTCGTATTCATTGCTGTCCATCACTCCATACGGGTGTGCTACCGCTTCTTCCGCTTTTTCCTTCGCATATTCCGGAACGGCATTGCTGATACGGATGGCGATACGCAGCTTCAGAGAGTTGGCAAACTTGATCCATTTCTTGTAGTCGCCCTGATAGATACGGTCTTCCGTAGTCAGCTCATTGAAACTGGAGTCGGTATTCATCAATGACGTGAGTACGTCAATGCTATAGTCAAGATCGTCCATCATCGCTTTCCAGGCAGTTTCCTCGTTATCATATCTTACGGAATATTGTCCGCTCTGAACCTGGGTATAAGGAAGGGGACCCTGCATGGAAGCGATAATCTGCATAATGTGTACCCGCATGATTTTAGCAAGTGCATAGTAGTGTCCCGAACCTTCCGTAAAGCGTTCGATAGAGAAGTAGTTCGGATAGAAGTTCTTGAAATACCAGTCGACAGACCACTTATTCCAGTTGTCGTCTACATTATAGGTATAGAAGTGCTGGCTCCGGCTCCAGCTGCTGGTCGGAGTAAGCATACCACCGAACGGACCTGCCCAGAACGTGATGTTACGCTGTGAGGGGTTCTCTTCTGTGGAGGACATACACGTGATGAGTTGTGCAAACAACAGACGGGAGTTCAACACAGGCGGCTGATATTGGTTCGAATTAAATTCCTCGAATTTTCCCGTACAGTTGCACATGAGTAGTACGAGTAGTACTGAACATATAATTGGGGTTATTTTCTTCATGATTCTTTTCTGTTTAGAAATTAAGTTTTACGCTAAATCCGATATTACGTGTAGTAGGCTGCATAAAGTAGTCATAGCTTTGATAGTAGTTAGACTGTGTAGATGCAGTTGCTTCCGGATCGAATGGAGCCTTGCAGTAAATCATCCAGAGGTTTTTTCCTACTAGTCCGACCGTCATTCTAAGTTTGTCCTGGAACCATTTCTGGGGCAGTGTATAGCTCAGATTCAATTCTGCCAAACGTACGTTGGTAGCACTGTAGGTGTAGTAAGCCGCATAACCTTTTACGGTATCAAAGTATTTTTCCGTATCCACGTATCCGTGATTGATCATGATACCACCGGCGTCACGATAGTCGGCAGTAACTTTCGATACTCCATACTGGTCGAGCACACTCTGAGTGCCGGACAAGGCGATACCTCCGAAACGGGCGGTAAGGGTAACTCCCAGGTTGACGCCTTTGTATGAGAAGTTATTGCTCCAGCCCATGTTTGATTTCGGCAGGATAGAACCCAGCTTGAACTCGTCTACTGATTCGATTTCAATTTTTCCTTCTTTGGATACATAGACGTTGTTGTTACCGTCTCTCTTGATAAGATGAGTGGCATATACATCGCCGATGGAACCGCCTTTATACAGTTTGACACGTGCATCGAGGTTACCGAGCTGTCCCATGTCGTAATTATCTTTGGTGATCGGTTCTCCGGTCATCGGATTCACAGAACCTTCGGTCAGTTTGACGATCTTGTTCTTGTTCCATGAGAATGTCAGATTGCTGTCCCAGGAGAAGCCACGCCATTGATTATTATAACCTAAAGCGATTTCCATACCTTCGTTGCGGACGTTACCACTCTGGATATATGCTTTGGAATATCCGGAAGAGATAGAAAGATCGGCAGTGAAAGTCTGGTTGATAGTGCTCGAACGGTAATAGGTCACATCAAAGGAAAGATGGTTGTTTAGCCATTTGGAGTTGACTCCGACTTCCCATGAACGGGTCTTTTCCGGTTTCAGGTTGCGTACCGGATAGATAGAAGTGGAGGACCACTTTCCGGAAGCGATATTGAACTCATAAGTAGGACGCGTAATGAAGCGTTCGAAAGACGTACCTACTTCTGTATAAGAGCCACGCACCTTCAGGTAAGAAAGCCAGTCCGGCAGTTTCACCATGCTCGAAATGATGCCTGATAAACCTACGGAAGGATAGAAGAAAGAAGATGCTTCGGAAAATGCCAGTTGCGATTCCCAGTCATTACGTCCGGTAGCTGTCAGATACAACATACTTTTGTAGCCCACCTCCGCATTGATGAATACACCTTGCGACTGCTGGATATATCCGGACTGGATTCTTCTGTATTTGGCGGACGTATCGATATTGTGTACGGCAAAGAAGTTGTAGATGCCTTCCAGATTACCGCCATGACCGATCTGTTCTTCTCTCTGGTCGTTGATAGATGCACCGATATTGGCATTCACCGACCAGGTGTTGTCTTTGAATGTCTTTGCTATGTTCAGCATGATATCTCCATAGAAACTGCTGTATTCTTTGCGGATATCGTAGTAGCCTCCGTAAGCGCTGGCAAACTGTTCGATAGTGGAAGCATAACGCTTGTCTGTAGAACGCATATCTGTCTTGTCATATTTCAGACGTCCGGTGATATCGATACCTTCAATGATATTCCATTTCAGAGAGGCGTTGGTCATGAAACGTTTCTTCTTGTTTTCGCGGATGATGCGGTTCATCGTCCAGTAAGGATTCTGCAGCTCCATACTTTGTGTTTCATAAGGCCAGTACTGTTCGTAAATGCCTAAACCTTCATTATAGCGTTCGTACATACGGACTGCATCAAAGTTCTCCGCACGTGGAAATAAGTAGAGGGAGGTCAGCGGATTGAAATAACGTCCCTGCGCTGTCATGTTTCTGTCGTTCTGGAAGATCAGGTTAGCTCCGAAATCCAGCGTCAGTTTGTCGTTCAGGAAACTGGCGGTATTGCGTCCGGACACATTGTAACGTTCATATTTGTTGTTCGGAAGGATACCGGTTGAGTTCGTCGCAGAGACAGAAACGTAGGTCTGATTCTTTGATGTACCTGTAGAGAGCGATACCGAGTTAATGGTATTCACGCCTGTCCGGAAGAAATTGGAAGGATCGTAGTTGCTGTTTACGACGTCGCCCCAACTGGCGAACTGCCCGTCTTTATTGCCATATTTGCTTTGCATCTTAGGCAACATAGTAGCATTGGAGAAGATGGTACTGCTTGATACGCTTACATTCGTCTTATCCTTCGTTCCTTTTTTGGTATTGATAAGCACTACACCGGAAGCGGCTGCATTACCATAAAGTGCTGCGGCTGCGGGCCCGGTCAACATATTGATGGATTCGATATCTTCCGGGTTGATATCGGCAACGGCATCACTACCCGGCTGATCAGCCGTAATACCGGTATCGCTCGATTCGTTCACCACGTTGAACATTGGAATACCGTCGATAACGTAAAGTGCATTGTTCGATTTGGTGATAGATTTCACACCACGCATTACTACACGGGCGGCAGATCCTGCACCCGATGCGGAAGAGTTGATGGTCACACCCGCTACCTTACCGTTCAGTGAGTTCATGAAGTTCGGGTCTTTCACGGTAGTGATATCGTCAGAGCTTAGCTGCTGCACGTTGTAGCTCAGCGCCTTCTCCGAACGTTTGATACCCAAAGCGGTGACTACCACCTGATCCAGTTCGGTAGCAGATTCGCTCAGTGTGATGTTCAGTTTCGACTGACCGTTGAATACGATGTTCTGTGTCTGAAAACCGACATAAGATACGGTTAATACATCACCGATATATACATTGCTCAGACGAAAATCACCATCGATCGAAGTAATCGTTCCCTGTCCGTTTTTGGTAGCGATAGAGGCGCCGATCACCGGACCGGATGCATCGTTTATTACTCCGGTGACGGTATAGGCCTTTTTCTGTTCGTCGGCTGTTTTCTTGAGAAACAAGACAATGCGCTTTTCGGTAATCCGGTAATCTATAGAAGTGCTTTTCAGTAAAGTACTTACGATTTGATTAATGTCATTCGAAGTCATCTTTATTGACGTCTTCTGACTGGTGTTGATATCACTGTTGTAAAAGAAAGAATATCCACTTTGCTTTTCGATACTCTCGATTATTTTGGTAATGGGAGTATTTGTGAAATCCAGCTTGATGTCTCGCTTCGTAGTCTGTGCGAAAGCAAAACAGGGGATCATTAAAAGTAATATTGCCGTACAGATGCTTTTTTTAAGCTCTTTCATGGAAGTGTGGCAACATTTTTGATAAGAAATTTGGTACTTTCTTAAGTTTGTCATACTTTTATAAATTAGAAATTAAGGATTGTGGCAACTTGGTGTCGCCATGATTTTTACGAAGTCTTAGAAGCGAGAAGATACTGGTACTATTTTCTCGCTTTTTCTGTGTTTTCTACAGTATTACGTCATAGGCCATTTGTTTTTTAAGTTTTACAATTCTGTTTATTTTAGTATTATATTTTTCCCTTTCCGTTCGTACTTGAATGGAGTACTGGTCTGCATGGTTTTTAAGATAGACTCAAGTGACTCATTCGTGTAAAACTCTCCGGTGAAGGATTTTCCAATCAGTTCATCATTCATGATGATGATTTTGACGTTAAACAGATGTTCCATACGCTGGCAGATATCGAGCAATGGCGTTTCTGACAATACCCATACATTCTGTGTCCATCGTATCTCACGACTAGCGTTGCTCAGTTCCGTGAGCAGCATATTACCGCTGTTGACATCATATCTTAGCTGTTGGCTGGGTTTCATCAACATCTGCCTCTTTTCGTTGCTGACCTCGATAGAACCTTCCAGCAAGGTTGCCGTAATCTGCGGAGACTGTGAGCTGGCATTGACCGTGAACTTTGTTCCCAATACTCTGATTTTCAGTTCTCCGGCACGTACAATGAATGGATGTTTCTTATCATGCTTTACATTAAAGTACGCTTCCCCTTCCAAAAACACTTCCCTCGAATCGCCCGCGAAACGTTCCGGGTAGATTAGTTTGGAGTGATTGTTCAACTGAATCACAGTTCCATCTGGCAGTGGCACATTCTGTACGATTCCGCTGTTGTTACTTTTTATAATGAACGAAGGATCTGAATCCAGCATCATGTATAGCCATCCGCTCATTGCAATCAACAGGGCTACTGTCGCAGCAGCGAGCCATACCCGGTATTGATGGGTGCGTCGGCGGAAAATGTCAATGGAATTGTTGTCGGTTTGGATTCGTGTCATCAGTCGGGAGAAAGATTTTTCTGCCGAGTGATCTTTACCTGGACTTGGTGATCGCAGTTCGATACTGTTGATCAACTCATCCATTTTCATTGTTTCTTCTTTTTCAGTGCGCATCTTTTTTTCTTGTTTTCTAAAGCTTTATACTATATAGAAAACTCAAGGTGCAAAACTACTAAAAGGAAAATGCACTTTTTTTTAAATTTTTTCTAGAAATGGCTTAATTGCTTCCTTTATTTTGGCTTTGGCGAGTAAAAGTTGCCGTTCTACGGTGCATAGCTTCACATTCAGTGTTTCTGCAATCTCCCGATGATTCATCTCATCTTCCTTTGCCATTTTAAAGATGATACGGCAGCGTTCGGGCAGCGAGATGATGGCTTGTTTCACGGCATGATGCAGTTCCTTATAAGAAAGTTCGTCCAAGGGGGTCTCAGTTGATATGTTTATCTGCAATTCGGTGTCGGGGATATCGTCTCTCTTTGAGATATATCCGCTTTTCAGTACGTTGAGGCATCCGTTGCGTACTGCCTGATAGATGTACGGGTGAAAGTTGGGAATGGAAGTCAGCATACTTCTCTCTTTCCAGATAACAAAGAAAACATCTCCTATCACATCTTCCGATGCGGCTTCCGAATGAAGGAACAACATGGCAAAGTTGAACAACCGGTCGTAATAATGCATATACAACGTACGAAAAGCCTGAGAATCGCCTTCAGATACTAATTTTAGTATCTGTCCCTCATTTTCTATACGTTGATTCTTGTTCATAGGTTCTTCTCTCTTGTTATAGTAGAAGGTTGTGGTTTTAACAGCTACAAAGAAACATACTTTATTTTATTTTTCCTAGCTCTTTTCCCGGGAGTATTTTATTTTTTCTTTTCACATAGCAAACTTTATGTTGATTTTTGGAAGTATTATAGTGATTTTTGAACATCTGTTCTCCTTGTCTATGCGTACTTTTGCGATCAAAACCCACTAATTATCAATCATTATGCTACTACCAAGAAAAATTGTATTTTTCCTTTTTTTATTTGTCGGATTATCGTTGTATGCACAACAAAACTATCTTATCAGTTCGTATGTGCGAGGTAATTTCTACAATCGCGGGCGTATTTCTGCCGAAAGTTTAAGGGCGAGTGACGATCTGATTTTCCTGAACGTTCGTCCGAATAAAGACGGATCACTTTCGTTTGAGAATCCCCGTATTTTTGAGAATGGGAAAGGGGTGACTAGCTGGGAGGAATTGATAAAGTCTGTTCGTGCGGATGTGAAAGGAACAAAGACAAAGTTACGTTTGGGCGCTGCCAGTGGAGAATGGAAAGCGATGGTAGCTGACGAGGCTGCCCGTGCTGCATTTGCCAAAAACATAAAGAAGATACTGGAAAAGAATAAGCTCGATGGCATCGACCTGGATTTTGAATGGGCGGAGACTGAGAAGGAATATGAAGATTATAGTCAGGCTATTCTGAAAATGAGAGAGGTGTTGGGAGATAAATATTTGTTCAGCGTGTCTCTGCATCCTGTGTGCTATAAGATTAGTAAGGAGGCGATTGCTGCGGTCGATTTCATTTCTTATCAATGTTACGGTCCTTCGCCGGTTCGCTTCCCGATGGAGAAATACTGTTCGGATATACAGATGGCGTTAGCTTATGGCATTCCGAAGGAGAAGCTGGTGGCAGGCGTTCCTTTTTATGGCGTGACAAAAGATGGTTCAAAGAAGACTGAGGCTTACTTCAGTTTTGTACAGGACGGGCTGATTACAGGTCCGGCACAAAACGAAGTAACCTATAAGGGAGACGTGTATGTCTTTGACGGGCAAGATAATATCCGTGCCAAGACACGTTATGCGATGGACCAGCAACTGAAAGGAATGATGAGCTGGGACTTGGCTACGGATATGCCGTTGAATGACAGCAGATCGTTGTTTAAGACGATGGTGGAGGAGTTGGGGAGGTGAACTGCTTCAGATAATCTGAAGGGGAGACACCAAACTCATCTTTAAAGCATTGACGGAAATAGCCTGTACTGTTCATTCCTATTTTATAGGCTATTTCCGAGATATTATATTTTCCTTCGAGGAGTAACCGTTCCGCATTCTGCATCTTTACTTTCCGGATGTACTCGTTCGTTGAAAGTCCGGTCAGCGCTTTCATCTTCCGGTAGAGCGTAGAGCCGCTCATACACATCTTGTCGGACAGATAAGTGATATCAATCTTTTCCGAAGAGAGGTTGTCCTCAACCAGTTGCGTGATTTTCTCAATAAATTCGTTATCCAGTTTGCTGAGTGCTTCCGTGATTATGGAACGCTTTTCATCCAAATGAGAATTGGGGTTATGACTCGTTCCGGTTTGCTGGAATTGAGCAATCAGTTTCTTTCTCGAATCGAGCAGATTGTTGATGCGGCTACGCAACAGTGAAGCACTGAAAGGCTTGGTCAGATAAGAGTCTGCTCCCACTTCGTATCCTTCTTCTTTATCCTGCAATGAATCTTTGGCCGTTAACAGGATGACAGGGATGTGGCTGGTACGCACATCCTCTTTTAGTTGGCGGCATAGCGTGATGCCATCCATTACCGGCATCATGATATCACTCACTATAATATCGGGAATGCGGTTGAGTGCCTGCTGTTTCCCTTTTTCACCGTTATTGCCTGTGATCACTTCGAAGGAGTCGGAGAAAGATTCGGCGATGTAATTCTGTATTTCTTCGTTGTCTTCTACAACCAGCAGGATAGGTTTGCTGTTCTCCGTTGCTGCGGTTTGAGAGTCATCCGTGATTGCTTCCTGATCTTCCGGTTTTTCTTTTGTTTCAGTGGAGTCAGTATGTAAGGCGTTCGGGTAGATGTTGTCCGTCAGTAAGCTGATATAGAAAGTACTTCCTTCATTTGGCGTACTCTCTACGCGTATATCTCCTTCATGCAGTTCCACCAGATTTCTCACTAATGCCAGTCCGATGCCGGTACCTGATGCCTGATGTTTCCCGCTTTCCTGATAATAACGGTCGAAGATATGAGGCAGGGCTTCCGCAGAGATGCCGTAGCCTGTATCGCTGACCTTTATCTCTGTATACGAAACCTCATTTCTTGTCGTTTGACACAAACTGAGAGTGACGCGCCCCTGTTCTGTATACTTGATGGCATTGGATATCAGATTATCCAGTATAATAGTAATGATCTCTTTATCAAAGAATAGAAGCATTTCTTCTTTTTCTGTCTGAATACGGAAATCAATTTTCGGCTTCTGATTCAGTTCTTTGTACTTAAGTCCTATCTCATAGATAAGCGGAGTGAGATTGCCTTTGCAGACACACAGCTTCTTGTTCTGTGTTTCCGTTTTCCTGAACTCCAGAATCTGATTGATCAGATTAAGCAAACGAAGAGCGCTTTGATGAATAACAGACAATTTCTGTACCTGCTTTGTCGGCAGGGAGGTATCTTTTTGCATATCCTCCAGAGGACCGAGAATCAATGTGAGCGGTGTGCGCAATTCATGCGTTATGTTGGTGTAGAAGCGCAGGCGTTCCTGATTCAATTCCTGTTCCTGTTCATGATTCTTCTTTTCCAGCGTGTAGAGGCTTTCCAAATCTATTTTCTTTTTGTAAGCGTGTATGATGAGATAAATGATGCTGATAGATATTAGGATATAGATAAGCTTCGCCCACCACGTCAGCCACATAGGGGGATTGATCCGGATGATAAGGGAAGTCGCTTCTTCCGGCCACTCCTGATTGTGTATGCGTGCTTTGATAAGGAACTCATATTTACCGGGCGGAATATTTCGGAAAGTTACACTATTGTTCTCATTAACGGTATACCAGGAGTTTTCAAGTCCTTTCAGCATATAGGTGTACTCCATTTGATTCACGAAGGAATAGTTTTGCACATTGAATGTCAGACTGAATGTATTCTGTTCATGTGTCAGTTCCACTTCCCGTTTCTCGGATAGTGAAACAAATGCCTCACTGTTCTCTTGGGTTCCCAGCCGTTCGAATATCTTCATTTCGGTGATGATCACAGGGGGGATCTTGAACTCGCTCATCGCAATATTGGGAGCAAAGCAGCAGAGTCCGTTGATAGATCCGAAATAGATGGAACCATCCGTATTCTTTGCCACACTGGCTCTCATAAAGTTTCCGGCGGGGACATCATCTGAGTGGCCGTAGTAATAGAACCGTTTCTTCTTTGTCACGTAACATCCGATTCCCTTGTTGGTGCTGAACCAGATATTCCCTTGCTGGTCTTCGGTAATTGCCTGGATAAAGGTATTGGCAAAACCGTCTTTACGTTGATAGGTTTGGTAATCCGTATCTTCCGGCGAACGAAAGCATACCAGTCCGTCACCGGTAGCGACCCATATTCTTTTCTCCTTGTCCTCATAGATTTGATTGATGGTATTGGAACAGAATCCTTCTCTCTGTATATAATGCTTGATCAGATGAAAATCCGGGCTATATACTCCCATGCCGTCGCCGAACGTTCCGATCCAGAAACGTCCTTTGTCATCTTGTTCAATGGTACGGATGAGGTTGCCGTGCAGTTCGCTGTTGCCGGAATGATAGTGCTGTATCACTTCCATCTTGTCCGGATCATAGATGTATATGCCTTCACTGCACCCTATCCAGATACGGTGCTGATTGTCTTCACAGAAAGTACGGATATCCAAATTGGCTCTTCCCATTGGAGTGATCGAGCGGAATGTCTTTGTCTGGGGATTATAGAGACTGACACTTCCCTGAAAAGTGCCGAACCATAAATTTCCCTTCGAATCCTGGAAAGCGGTCTGTACGGAATTGGATAGCAGCTCTCCTGTTTCTTTTTTATAGATAGCCACGCGCTTGTTATTCTCGAAGACATTGATGCCTCCTCCATCCGTACCGATCCATAAACGACCTTGTCTGTCCGTACATATACTGCTTACGATCTTATTATTCAGGCTGCTGCTGTTGCCGGGAATAGGAGAGTAATCGATAGTAGTGAACAGGGAAGGTTCACTGCTGATAAAGTTGATTCCTCCTCCCCATGTGCCGAGCCATACATTATCAAAAGAGTCCTGGTAGATATAGCGCACGCTGGCATTGGAAAGACTGCGGCTATCGTCTCCTTCCCGGAGAAACTCAAAAGTGATTTGTTCGGGTGACAGGAACTGACTTTGTTTTAAATCCAGTATTGTGATGCCATTCTGCTCGGAGGCAATCCAGAGTTTATGATTCTTCAGCTGTCTGATACTGAAGATACGGGTAGAAAGTGTACCATACTTGTCGTTTCGGTTCTGCTTGAAAGTGATAAAACTTTGGTTGGTTGAGTTATACAGAGCCAGTCCTCTATCCGTTCCGAGCCAGATATTTCCGTAGCTGTCTTTGAGTATGGTGCTTACCTCGTTTCCCGGCAGACTGTTGGGATCGGCGGGGTCGTGCCGGAAATTTATTGTACTTCGGTCTTTTAATGAAAGAATGCTGAAGCCGCTGTTGACGTGACCGATATAGAGATTTCCATCCCCTCCGTCCAGCACCGTCCAGGTCTGTTCACTTTCCAGTGTGGGGACGGTGGTCTTATTATAGTGTGTGAATTTGCCGGTAGCGGTATCGAGATGATCTATACCCCTGTAATAAGTACAGATCCATATACCGTCTGTGTCCTGGGCCGGAGCAATGTCGGTAACATCATTCGTTATCAGACTGTTCGGGTTCTGCGGATCATTCTGATAGGCAGTGAAGGTTTGTGAATGATAGTTGTAAGCGTTGAGTCCGTCGCGTTGGGTGGCAACCCAGATAATGGGACGCTTCGGATCAGCATATACCTGATTTAATTCATTGCCGGTGATACTTTGAGAATTTTTGGACGGATCATTCTTATAATAGGTAATGAAGCGGGTGCCATCAAACTTATTCAGCCCTTCTTCGGTGGCAAACCATAAAAAGCCTTGCTTGTCTTGTGTGATGCCGACTACATAATTATTGGAGAGTCCCTGTTCTATACCTAATCGCTTAATAATATAAGGTTGAGCCATCAACCAACAGGAAGATGTCAGGAATGAAAGTATAAGAATGATGTATCGTTTCATAAATTGTGCTATATGTTTCATATTCAGTTTCAAAAATAGAAATAAATATTTTATTTAGGCTATGTAAATCATGCATTGCATGATTTACATAGCTTCTCTGCATGATTTTTATCTGTTACCTCTATGTTATTGGTTTATATTTGTGCTGTGAAACCGAAGAAATAATGTTCGGATTCACAGTGACCCTGAGTTTTCTGAAATATCTATATTAACAATTAATACTATGATGAAAAGTTTATGCTGTAATTCTAAACAAAAGTTGTTAGTGGCGTTATGCCTGCTATTTTGTTTGTCGGGAAATGCACAACAGGCAAGCACTGTTAATCGTGCAGCTGCTAAGGAAAAGACTGTAGGAAAGCGTACTTTGATCGGTACTGTAATAGATGCAGGTACCGGAGATGCGTTGATCGGAGTCAATGTTAAGGTGAAAGGAACGGGAGAAGGCACTATTACCGACCTGGACGGTAAATTCTCTATCGGTGTAACGAGCCAGACTCAGCTGGAAATCTCTTATATCGGTTATAAGACACAGACTTTAATGGTAGGAGACCTGGGTGTGATGACTGTCAAGATGGAGTCCGATAATGAAATGTTGGATGAAGTGGTGGTTATCGGAGCCGGTACTCAGAAAAAAGTGTCTGTGACGGGATCTATCGCTACGGTCAAAGGGGCTACACTGAAGCTGCCCTCTTCTTCGCTTACCAGTTCACTTGCCGGAAAATTATCGGGTATCGTTTCTGTTACCAATAGCGGTGAGCCGGGTTCTACTTCTGACTTTTATATTCGTGGTATCAATACCTTTGGCGGACGTTCCACTCCGTTGATCCTGTTGGACGGAGTAGAAATCTCTTCGAACGACCTGAACCGGATTCCGGCAGAGTCTATTGAAAGCTTTTCTTTGCTGAAAGATGCTTCTGCAACGGCTATTTATGGTAACCGTGGTGCTAACGGCGTAATGCTGGTAACGACAAAGAGCGGTACTGAAAACACGAAGGCAACGATTAATGTGTCTTTGGAGGCTTCTTATTTCCGTCCGATGAACCGGGTGAAATTTGCTGATGGAGCCACCTATATGCAGACCTATAATGAAGCTGCCCAGGCCAGAAGCGCAACGCAGATTACTTCCCCGAAATATACGGAAGAACAGATCACCAACACGGCAAGCGGAGTAAATCCTTATGTGTATCCGGATGTTGACTGGTATGATCTGATTTTCAGAGACGGTAATTTCAACCAGCGTGCCAACGTAAACGTGCAGGGAGGTGGTTCTCGCGTGACTTACTATATGAGTTTGCAGGCAAACCACGATACCGGACTGTTGGACGCTCCTAATTATTACTATAGCCCCAACATCAACAACTGGGAATATAACTTCCAGAACAACATCTCGTATAAGTTGACCAATACGACCACCGTCGACTTGCGTATGATGGCGCAGATCGGTAACAAAAAGGGTCCTAACTATTCCACTTCCGATTTGTATAAGATCGTCATGCAAGCCAATCCTGTAGCATTCCCCGCTTACTTCCCCAGTGAAGATGGCGATGAGCATATACGTTTTGGTAATGCGGAAATAAAATCCGGTGTTTACGGACAGAACCCGTATGCATATATGATGAGTTCTTTCAAAGAAGGCAACTACAATACACTGAACACTTCATTGAACATCAGTCAGGACTTGGGCTTCCTAACCAAAGGCTTGAGCGTGAAAGCATTGGTTAATTTCAAGAACTGGTCAGAATCTACTTACAACCGTTCCATTACCCCTTATTACTATAAAGTGAAAGACGGTTCTTATGATTCCGAAAGCAACCAATATGAACTTCAGACATTGCAGACAGGATCGGATTACGTCAGCCAGTCGGGTATCAGCAAAAGTGCCGACCAGACTTTCTATTTTGACTTTCGTGCCGACTGGAAGCGCAGCTTCGGCGATCACAACCTGACAGCAATGCTTATGTATATGATGCGCGAATATCGTAGCGATGTATTGCCTAACCGCAATCAGGGTTATTCCGGTCGTTTGACTTACGATTACTCCAGCCGCTATTTATTTGAGTTCAACTTTGGTTATAACGGTTCTGAGCGTCTGGCTTCCGGCGAGCGTTTTGAATTTTTCCCGGCTGCTTCCGTTGGTTGGGTGGTAAGTTCCGAAAAGTTTTGGGAACCGATGAGCAAGTATGTCGACCACTTAAAACTCAGAGCTTCTTATGGTCTGGTAGGTAGTGACGAATTTAACGGCAGTGCTCCGCACTTCTTGTATCAGAATAATATCAGCATTGGTGCAGGGCATAGTTTCTGGACCGGTCTTCCTTCCAATGAAATTAACAGAAAAGGACCTGCCTTCTATGTATTGGCTGTTGAAAATGCAGGCTGGGAACACGTGAAGAAGTTTGATATCGGTTTTGATATGTCTCTGTTCAATCAGCTGAGCATTACTTTCGATTATTTCCGCGATCACCGTGACCGTATCTTGATGGCACGTTCATCCTGGCCGAATATGCTGGGCTACTGGGGATCTCTGCCCTGGAGTAACATCGGTGAGGTTATCAACCGCGGTGTCGAACTGAGCGTGAACTGGAATAAACGTTTCGGCAAAGACTGGATAATAGATTTCCGTGGTAACTTTACTTATAATCAGAATGAATATAAGTATGTCGATGAACCGGATTATCCTTATGTATGGCAGACTAAGACAGGTAAACCGCTGAACACCTTGACCGGTTATGTTGCTGAGGGACTATTTGCTAGCGAGGAAGAGATTGCCAACTGGCCGGATCAGTCACAACTGGGTGCCAACATTATGCCGGGCGACATCAAGTATCGTGATATAAATGGTGACGGAGCGATTACGACAGAAGACCAGGTGATGCTGTCTCCTTATAACAATGTCCCCCGTATTCAGTATGGTTTCGGCTTGAATCTGACTTATAAGAAATTCGATTTTGGCGTATTCTTCAATGGTTCGGCAAAACGTAAGATCATGATCAACAGCGGATATGCTCCGTTCCTCTCCGGCGGTGGTGACGGTATGACTACAGAAAGTCTGGAGCGCAACCTGATGCAATGGATTGCCGATGACCACTGGTCGGTAGATAATCCGAATCCGAATGCGGCGTATCCTCGTTTGGGTATAACCAGTGCCGATACATCCAATAATACCCAGCCAAGTTCTTTCTGGTTGCGCAACGGTAATTTCCTGCGCTTTAAGAGTTTGGAAGTAGGTTATCGTTTCCCGTATTGCCGTGTTTACTTTAGCGGTGATAACCTGGCGGTGTTCAGTCCATTCAAGTTGTGGGACCCAGAACTTTCCTGGAATGCTTATCCCTTGCAACGTACCTTTAACTTAGGCGTTCAATTCACTTTCTAAAAGTACAGTTTAACTTATAACAAATAAGAAGTATGAAACTAATACAAAAAATAATCCAAATATCACGGACCTTGCTGATCCCTTGCTGCCTGCTGACTTCTTGTAACTATCTCGATGTCATCCCGCCTGCACAAGCTGACTTTGATGACACCATGAAAGATGAGGCTGCTACGCTGAACTTCCTGTTTACCTGTTACGGCTATATTCCCCGTGTACATCCTTTTGAATTTAAAGCATTCGAGCAGTCTGCCGACGAGCTTATATCACCTAAGATGTGGGATGACTATCAGCAACAAGTAGCATGGGGAACCATCTCACCTTCTTACTATAACAGTTGGGGAGGTGATGACATGAACATCTGGACGCCCAGTTACAACTGGCTGGGTTATGTACATCATTTCCTGAGTCTGATAGATGAACTGCAACCTACCGGAGTGACCGAAGATGACAAGGCGCAATATAAAGCCGAATGTTATTTCCTGGAAGCATACTATCATTTCCGTGTATTGCAGGCATTTGGCCCGTGTCCGCTCATCACGGAAAAGGTGGACCCGAATATAACAAACGATCAGATTCCGGGGCGTTCGCACTTTGATTATTGCGTGAATTACATTGTAGGCAAACTGGATGATGCTGCAAATGTTCTTCCGGCTACAAGATCGACAGAAGACCTCGGCCGTGCCACTTCCACAATCTGTAAATGCCTCAAAGCCCGCGTACTGCTGTATGCCGCTTCTCCGCTTTGGAACGGTTCTTTCTATAAGGCGGACTGGCAGAATAAGAATTATGAAACGCCGGACTACGGTAAAGAGCTGGTCAGCAACTCTTACGACCGCGAGAAATGGACCCGTGCATTGACTGCGTGCCAGGAAGCTCTGACAGCAGCCAAGGCTGCCGGTCATGAATTGTTCGATATCGAAACGGCCAACAAGAAAGCGGAACGTGACGGAGTAGAACTGTCCTTTATTCCGGGTAAGGAAGAAGACACGCCGGAAAATCAGGAATTCAAAGAACGTGTCCGTATGTTCCAGTATCTGATTACTGCCAATGAAGGAGACAATAACAAAGAAATTATCTGGGGACAGCGTATCGACTCAGACGTTAATAACGGTGGAGAAGCTACCGACTCCCGTCTGCCGAACCGCGTAGTGAAGAAAAGCGATGGAAGCTGGGCAGGTGGTTGGGCAGGTCTGGCACCTACCTTGTACGCTGTACAGCATTTCTATACAGAGAATGGAGAACTTCCGGAACAGGACACTGACTTCTATCCGAAATCAGAATGGTATAGCCGCTTTTATGAAGGAACTTCAAGCCCCGAACTTGCAACTAACGGCCTCGACGGTGAAGATGTGAAGAATGATATCATCAAACTGAATGCCAAGCGTGAAGCTCGTTTCTATGCATGGATTGCCTTTGACGGTTCCGAATACGCAAAGAAGATCAACAATGGCAATTCACTTTGGCTTAACTTCAAGAATACCAATACCAACGGATGGCGTTCTTCCGATTCACGTAATATAGCCGGCACCGGTTACCTGTCGAAAAAGTTTATTGATCCGAATATACGTTTCAGCGCAAGTGGCACCCGTAGCCATACTCCTTCAAGACGTCCGTTTATCCGTATGGCGGAACTCTATCTGAATCTGGCTGAATGCTACGCAGCACTGGACGATACGCCGAACGCTATTGAGAATCTTAACATAATTCGTGAACGTGCCGGAGTCAGAGACTTAACAACAGCAGATATGACAGATATGAATATTACCGAATGGGTACGCAACGAGCGCTTTATCGAGCTGTACGAAGAAGGACATCGTTATTATGACTTGCGTCGTTGGGCGATTGCACCTCAGATGCTTAAGGCAGGGTTACGCTATGGTCTGAATGGACTGGCTTTAAATCCGAGTTTTGAGGAATTCAATACACCGATTCAGATTGACCAGCCTTTCAAATGGGACGATAGACTGTATTTGCTTCCGGTATGGTCGAGAAGTGATATGGATGAACTTTACAGTAATCCGCAGATGGTACAGGCACCCGGGTATTAATCATCTAAAAACAACGCGTTATGAAAATAAGAAATACATTATTGTTGGCAGGAAGCCTGCTTTTATTGGGCGCCTGCGACGAATCAAAATATGATCTGGACAGTCTGGTTCCGGAGCAGTATCATAAGATATTGTATGTGAATAATAGTGGCAAACAGGAAGTAACCTTGTACGATACGGGTGAAAACTATGATTACACCTTCTCCATATTCAAATCGGGAAGTGATCCTACTCAGACTGCCAGTGCAGATATTTATATCCTGACGCAGGAAGAGCTTGACAATGAGTATAGTGATCCCGAAGCTGTAAACTACAAGCTGATAGGCACGGACTGCTACTCGATAGAGTCGACTCATCTGGATTTTTCGGCTGCCGACCGTTATAAACCGGTTACGGTATCCCTGGATCCGGAGAGCATCAAGACCATGATAGCGGCCCAGCCGGATGCAGTATGGGTATTACCTTTACAAGTGGTGAGTGAAAACGACTCTGTCAATAGCGAAAAGAATGAGTTGTTCCTGCAAATAACCGGAGTTATCACTCCGTCCTTCGGATTTGGAAGTTCGGCTGTATCTGTGAAAGAGTATAGTTATGGCTTTGCCGTTGCAGAAAAAGTAACTTTTGGCCTTGATACGGAGAATAGCTGGGAGATTAGCTGTGAGTTTGGTGTGGACGATGCGTATCGCACCGCTTACAATACAAAGAACAAGACTATATTCCAGGCTTTGCCCGAGGGCAGTTACTCCTTCCAGGATCAAATGACGCTTTCTCCCGGTATTACCACTACCGAGCTGCCTGTTACGATAAACTCCGATCAGTTGCAGCCGGGTGATTATATGTTGCCTATCCGTATCGAGTCGGTTTCCATCTTTGGAATTTCTTCAACCAATGATGTATATCCTTTGGCTATTCGTATTCTTGGCCCGCAGTTGGATCGTACAAACTGGACGATAGAGGCGAATACACAAGAACCGAACGGTGAAGGTTCCGGAAATGGTGTGCCTTCATGTGCATTGGACGGCAATCCTTCCACATACTGGCACTCATCCTGGCAGAGTGGCAGCCATGCTTTGCCTCATGAGCTGATTATTGATACCAAGGAATCGTATACATTTACTCAGTTCGGTCTGATGCAAAGACAGCACGACAGCTATATGGATGCAGGTGCAGGTGTCTTCTACGTAAGTGACGATAAAACAAACTGGACGGAAGTCGGTACGTTTACCATGCAGAAGATTCATGATACCCAGAACTTTACTTTGGAAACTCCGACACGGGGACGTTACTTCAAGGTACAGATTACACAAAGTAACAGAGGCCTCAATACCTCTCTGGCAGAAATATATGCATACGGGTTATAGTCCCGGGCGATGAATGCTGAATGCTAAAAGATTATCAGTTGTTTTTAAGATCTCTTTTACATAAATATGGCAGGCGGATATTTCCGGCCTGCCTGCATTGACTACTAAATATTTGATATAATGAAGAATAGACTAAAAGGTTTTGCTTTTGTACTGACGACAGTCGTTTCGTCGCTGACTGCGCAGAATGTAGTTGTTAACGGACCCGATGGCAAGTTGCAGGTCACCGTTTCGTGTTCGGAAGGAGGTGAGGCATCCTACTCTCTTGTTTATAACGGAAAGCAGATGCTTGAGTCTTCTCCGTTGGGGCTGGAGACCAATCTGGGCAGTTTTATCAAAGGTATGAAACTGACAGGACATCGGGAAAAACAGATTGATACCACTTACACTCAGTCGCGTATAAAAGCTTCCCGCATACACTATCGTGCGAATGAACTGGTTTGTTCATTTGCCAACGATAAAGGGCAGAAAGCGGATGTAACGTTCCGGGTGAGCAATAACGATGTAGCTTTCCGGTACACATTGCCTCGTCAGGGAGATACCGGAAGCATTGTAGTAGATGGTGAAGAGACGGGATTCCGTTTCCCTGCCGGAACCACCACTTTTCTTTGTTCGCAGAGTGATGCCATGATTGGGTGGAAGCGGACGAAGCCCAGTTACGAGGAAGAATATAAGGTGGATGCTCCGATGGATGTGCGTTCGCAGTATGGACACGGATACACATTCCCCTGTTTGTTTAAAGTCGGGGAAGACGGCTGGGTGCTTGTCAGCGAAACGGGAGTGGACAGCCGCTATTGCGGTTCACGCCTGAGTGATGTCGCAGAAGGGAATCTTTATACGGTGGCCTTTCCCATGCCCGAAGAAAATAATGGCAACGGAACGGTAGCACCGGCTTTCTCCTTACCCGGCTCTACGCCCTGGCGCACTATTACCGTAGGAGAAACGTTGAAGCCTATTGTAGAAACGACTGTTCCGTGGGATGTAGTCGAACCGCTGTACGAAACGGAACATAACTATCGTATGGGACGCGGAACCTGGAGCTGGATACTCTGGCAGGATGGCAGTATCAATTATGATGACCAAGTGCGTTATATCGATCTGGCTGCTGCCATGGGATATGAATATGCACTGATAGATAATTGGTGGGATACGAATATCGGTCACGAACGTATGGAACAGCTTATCCGGTATGCGCGAAGCAAGAAGGTAGATATGTTTCTGTGGTATAGTTCGAGTGGTTACTGGAATGATATCGAGCAGGGACCTACGAATCTGATGGATAACCCCATTGCACGCAAGCGTGAAATGAAATGGCTGCAAAGTCAGGGAGTTAAAGGTATCAAGGTCGATTTTTTCGGTGGTGACAAGCAGGAGACCATGCGTCTGTATGAAGCTATCCTGAGCGATGCCGATGATCATGGACTGATGGTTATCTTCCACGGCTGTACCCTGCCGCGCGGATGGGAACGGATGTATCCCAATTATGTGGGCAGTGAAGCGGTGCTGGCTTCGGAGAATATGGTTTTCAATCAGCACTTCTGTGATGAAGAGGCTTTCAATACTTGTCTGCACCCCTTTATACGCAATTCGGTCGGCTCTATGGAATTTGGCGGCTGCTTCCTCAACAAGCGGCTGAACAAAGGAAATGACGGAGGAACCACCCGCCGGACTACGGATGTCTTCCAGCTGGCGACTGCTGTTTTGTTCCAGAATCCGGTTCAGAACTTTGCTTTGGCTCCTAATAATCTGACAGATGTCTCTCCGGTTTGCATTGACTTTATGAAAGAAGTACCTACGGAATGGGATGAGACTCGTTTTGTTGATGGTTATCCCGGCAAGTATGTAGTGCTGGCCCGTCGTCACGGTGATAACTGGTATCTGGCGGCTGTGAACGCTACCGGAGAGCCGTTGAAGTTGAAACTCGACTTACCGATGTTTGCCGGAAAGACGGTATCTTCATATAGTGATGACAAACATATGCAGCCACAGGTGCGACAACAAAATGTAAAATCTGACGGTAAGTTCCAGTTGACGGTTCAGCCGCAGGGAGGCTTTGTCTTAAAGAATAACTGATCGTCGGTAAGCTCTTAAATCGTCAGTAAGTTTTTAACAGGTATCAGACCAGACAATGAAAGGTAAAGTGTTTTTAGCCGTTTTAGGTTTTCTATATATAGGTATGGCAGGCGGGTGTTCCCAGCCTGCCCCCGACCTACGTTATCAGATTGAAGTGGACAAACCTCTGCAGACAATGGAACACTTCGGCGCTTCCGATGCCTGGAGTATGCATATCCTTGGCTTGTGGCCGCAGGAGAAACAAAACCAGATAGCCGACTGGCTTTTCAGCACAGAGAACGATGCGAATGGAAAACCGAAGGGAATCGGCTTGTCTCTTTGGCGTTTCAACGTCGGGGCGGGCAGTACGGAACAAGGGGAAGCCAGTCAGATCGGTTCTTCGTGGATGCGTACCGAATGTTTTCTGCAAGCCGACGGAACCTACGACTGGAACAAGCAACAGGGGCAACGCAACTTTCTGAAACTGGCAAAAGAACGGGGCGTCACTAAATTCCTCGCATTTCTGAATTCCCCTCCCGTATATTATACTCAGAACGGTCTGGCTACCAATACCGGTCGTGGAGGAACCGCCAATCTGAAGCCGGAATGTTACGAGAAATATGCCCGTTTCCTGGCCGATGTAGTAGAAGGAATAGAGAAGCACGACGGAATAAAGTTCAACTATATCTGTCCTTTCAACGAACCGGACGGGCATTGGAACTGGGTAGGGCCGAAGCAGGAAGGTTCTCCGGCAACCAATCGGGAAGTAGCCCGAACCGTCCGTCTGCTAAGCCGGGAGTTTGTGAACCGGAAAATGGATACGCAGATTATGGTGAACGAGTCTTCGGACTATCGCTGTATGCTCCGTACCCATCAGACGGACTGGCAGCGTGGCTATCAGATTCAGGCTTTCTTCTGCCCGGACAGTGTGGATACGTATTTAGGTGATACGCCCAATGTGCCCCGACTGATGCTTGGTCATAGTTACTGGACAACGACTCCTCTGAGTGAACTGCGTGCCATGCGCTGCCAACTGCGTGAAGCTCTGGATAAATACAACGTCGGCTTCTGGCAGTCAGAAACCTGTATCATGGGGAATGACGAAGAGATAGGTGGCGGTCACGGCTTCGACCGTACGATGAAGACGGCACTTTACGTTGCCCGTATCATCCATCATGACATCGTGTATGCGGGAGCGAAGAGCTGGCAGTGGTGGCGTGCCATCGGCGGCGATTATAAAGACGGGTTGATTCGGGAATATACCGATGAAGATCTCAAGGATGGACGTGTGGAAGATTCCAAACTTATGTGGGCTTTGGGTAATTATAGTCGCTTCATCCGTCCGGGAGCTGTCCGCCTGTCGGTTTCTGCTTTCGATCAAGCGGGGAATTTAATCCCCGGAGGCGATACGGACCAAAAAGGACTGATGTGTTCTGCTTATCAAAATGCGGACGGCTCATACGCTGTTGTTCTCATTAACTATGCGCAGGAAGACAAAGAGTTTTCAATCAATAAGATAAATGGCAAGAAAACTCGATGGCAGGTGTATCGCACTTCGGATGTAGAAGGAGAAGATCTGCTACCCGTTGAGAAAGTGAAGAGTGGAAAAACAGTTCGGATTCCGGCACGTTCGATTATAACGCTTCAGAGTAACTAATAAAAGAGGCTTTGTTTTCTTTTTCTTCTGAAGGAATGGTGCATTTATGTGCCTTTTATTTAGTAGGAAATTCAGTTGACGCAATTTTTGCGACAACTGAATTTCTCTTTATATAGTATTCCTTTTAATAATAGCTTAGATATTAGGCAAAAGGAAGTTGATGAGCATATTATCATAACTTGAATTCGACAGAAACTCAAGATGCTCCCATAGGATTCAGAAAACACAATATTGCCATCATCAGCTTCAATCTGCTCAAATTAGTATTTCTAACCTCATATTCATATTTACTTATATCGTTTCGAATATTACTTTATTGATATATGATTTCTCCAGCGCCACCATAAAATGCCTGAGGGGCAGTATAAATGATTCCTGTACTTAAATCTTCGATCTCTCCCCACAAGACGTGAACTTGCCTCCATGTGTAGGATATGCCGCTAAGGTCAAAAGCAATACTGCCACTGCCTTTACTCTTCGTTCCCAACTCATCATTGACGAATTTGTCATTATTACAATAGCCTGACGTATGGATTCTATACTGCGCATACATCCGATAAGTGCCTTGTTTTTTTATGTCATAGCGTAAAGAGAAATGTTGAGGGGATGTCTCTTTCAATTCTAATGAAATTTCCCCACCTAGTGTTTCCACGGACTGCTCTTGATAATAAATTACTTTGTTACCCTCCTTGTGATAAGGTCGAATAAAATAACGTGTCGCTGGCTTGAGAATGCCGATGTAGCCTATTAAGCCTCCCAATACACTAGCATAATTATTCATATACCCAGACTTTTCTTCATTCACAAACACCGCATTCTCTAACGTAGGATGTGGTGATGTCCCCATACAGAAACCCACTGTCTGTGGAAGTCCTTGTGTAGAGTTCTTGACTACTGACACAGTAATTGTGAAATTTGGATAAGGAATAGACGTTTGGATGGAGGCAAACACACTTGAAATTTTCACACCTAGAAGACTGGAGGCGCTTTTATCACCTCCATCTTCATCAAAATCGGAGAGATCGCCCATATCAAAAGTGAATTTACCGTTCACCCGGTTTTCTCTTTCTATTCCATTGGAATAATACTCGTCGATACCATCAAAGGTCCCTCCATGAGCAGAACTGAAGTTTAGGGTGAGCTCTTCATAATGCTCAACACTCATTTCTCCTATGTTGATTGTATATTCTATTATCAGAAAACCCTCGTTGGTTCCTGTTTTACTGTATTCACAATAAAAATCTGAAAGTTTCCAAGAAGCATCATTGGCTACCATCAGAACTTCGTTTTGCGACTTCTGAAGAATCTTGATGTACCAATTGTTCATTGTTTCTCCCATACTAAGGCACAAGCCTTTATTCCTGATTGAGGTAGGTGCAAAGTCTTTCATCCAATCTTCACTACCTTCATCATTTCCACCATCACTTTTACTGCAAGCCGTCAGCAGGCAAAGCAGCAACAAAACATTTGTCAAATATTTCTTCATGCCTTTATGAATATTTAGTTAAGAATAAAGTTGCCTTGGATTCGGCTATCGTCTCCGTAACCATTGGTCTGCACGCCAGTGTAGGTGCCACTGACTTCTGTAATAAAGTGCAAATTAACATTGAAGACAAATTTAGCATACGTGGTGGTGCCATAATAGGGAATATAGGTTTCTTTTGTGGCTTGCAGATAATAGTCTGCCTCGTCATCACCCGTTTTGGTGTAGGTATACGAAGGGGCATACTTCGAATAATTTACAGTCACATTGTTGATAAGGACTCCTGATTCATTGAGATGATCGGTGGAGAGATAGACAGACCCACTGCTTTTTTTAAGAACCAAAGTCTTTCCAGAGATGTTTCGCGGAGCATAACCACTACTCCCACTATCCGAATCATCGCTACACGAGCCTAAGGTAACGAATATAATGCTGACCAACGTCAGCAAAGCCATTTGTGAATGTTTGTTCATAGCGTAAAGTCATCCTCATCTAGCTCCTGACGAGGAATTAATGAAACAAAAGACGTGGAGCCAAACTGTTGCTCGCTTCACGTTCTAAAGGCCTTCGCATTGCCCGGTAAGTCGAAACGAACAACGCTGAAAGCCCCACGTAAATGCATATATAAACTACAATCCATCAGTCCCAGTTCATGAACTAGTAATAATGGAAACTGTACAATATACACCACTTAGGACATCCACGTTGCTTTGTTTTTGACTTACCGTTGAAGTTGCGAAGTTCTTAGAACGTCAAATCAAAGCGTCAGTAAACGCCTTTAATATAAAATGTATCACCCATCCTTCATCCATGAGGTTTCCAGCATGAGAGATACTTTACAAAGGTATGAATTGTATGGAATATAAACAAGCGAATCAAAGAAATAGTTAGGGATATTCAGTAAATGTTCCTTTTGCTCATTGCAAATTAGGTGTAACCATCTGCCAAACAATAAATTTCAGTAACTTTGCTATCGGTGAATATAGTGGTAAAAGAGTTGTAAATGTTATAATTGGGCACTATTAATTTACTACTTTATCGTTATTGACCAATAAATCAGGAAGGTAAAATTCATCGAACTCAATACCCCATAAGTGCAAAATATGCACTTATGGGGTATTGTTAATGATTATCTTTTTGTTTTTTGAGAGCCATTCAGCTTCTTTTCTTCTCCTTTTAAACGCCTCTCTACTTTTTTGACATCTTCGTTCGCGGGAAATTGTTCTGGCAATATTCCTCTACTGACGAGCATATCTCTAACGGCGATGTTATTATCAACGTGTTCATGTTCAATTGCAGTTTGTCCATATAAGTCTTTTTGTTGAACATTAACAGAAGTCATTTCTGCGGCAAAATCTTTTGCTTTTATGCTGATAGTCGGAAGAAAATCAGCTAATGGGCGGCTATCCGGTATGCCGAGTTTCCGTTTTAACATTTTGGTATCTATGTGAAACAATGCCTTATCTCCTTTGGATCGTATCATGGCAAAGCCTTGGCTATCTACTCCTCTTTCGTACAAAACACCGGAGAGAAGTTTTTCTGTTTCAGCAAGTTTGGTACGTGCTTTAATACGTTCATTTTCTAATAAGCGTTGCTCTACCAACTCTGCCCGACGTGTTTGTATGGCAAAGTAATTTTGTGCAAAGGCAATTTCCTGTTTTCGGGAGTCTCCATTTTGTGCTACCAGATAGCAGGCGTAGCGAGTGAGAAAAATATCATCTATCTCTCTTTCGGCGCTTTTGGCTAACATGATCATTTTGCTGACGTCAGCAAAATGATAAGTAATATCCTCTCCCGCATTTTCACATGCAAACTTTGCCTTCTCTATGATAGATAGGAAATTGCGCCATTGAGAATATCCCAATAACGGATAAAGTTCTCGTGCACTCCAACATTCCACTCCATTATACTCGCAAACAATACTTTCAAACCGTTTAAACAGTTCTTTTATTTCTTCTGATTTCATTTCTGTATTATTTTAGTTTCATTCGTTTTCTACTTCCGGCTTACCATAATACCCCGGCATCGGAATATAAACCGGACTCTGACGAGTATTGATATTCTGCAACTTCTTTTCTTCTTTCAGTCGTTTGATATGTCGGGCGGCAGTGGTAAGCGTAAGTTTGCAAAGTCCTTGAAAGTCCGAGCGGGTCAGTATTTGGTTATTACTGAAATACGCGGTCAGCAGTCTGTCTATCTCTTCGTTGGAGCGTGGTACTGAGTGTAACTTCAGTTTACTGCGTTCCACCTTGACGACGCTTACCGAACTTCTCAGTTTTTTATCCGCCTTGAAGCCGATGTTTGCTTTGAGTTTCATTTGGTTTGCTTTCAGCTTGGGCGAGGTGATCGGTTCCAGACTGTTCAGCTTTACTTGAAAGTAGCCGATGCCGTCGAGGTGAACACGTTCCCCTTCCCGGAGGCGTGATCCCATAAAGTGGCTCAGCGACTCGAGGACGGCTTTTACATCCCCTTCGGTCAGCGAAGTCGCTTGTTGTATTTCTTTGGCGAGATAGTCGGTGTCGATATGCTGAAAGTTGACTACCCGTGCGTGGTAGAGTTCTTTGTCTTCTTCGTCCTTGGGGTTGGGAGACTTGTAGAGTTCAAATTGTATTGCCATGATACTGTTTATTGTATTTTATTTCTTTTTCTTCTTCTTTGTTTCGGCTGTCAGTTTCTTGATACTGTCAAAATATGCTTCTTCTACAGGCGACAGGGTTTTGACATGATATTTTTGGTATTCGCCCAGCGCTTTTTGTTTGGCTTGTTCGTGAGAGATCGTGCCTGTGTTCTGCAAAACTTGCTCTCCGGTGGTCGATAAGATGAGGTCCAGGTGATGTATATAGTCCGACATATACATGGGCGAACGTTTGATAGCTTGTATTTCTGCGAAGTCGAAGTATCCGGAAACCAGGTTGTTCAATATCTTCAGTTCCTTTTCATTGAGATAGTTTTTAGCTATCAGCACATCTTCTTTCCGGGGTTGTTCGCCGGGAAATGTGGCCAGTCCCATAAATGGCTTTTCTGCATCCGCTCGTTCGAAGATCACTTCTGCTGCTGTGTGGCCGTGGGCGGCATAGTGTAACTTATTCTGCACGATTTTGAAAAACCGGATGGATTCGTCTGCCTTTGGGTCATAGTCTACACTGGTGGCATACAAGTCGAGAACCTGCCGGTAGAGTACTTTTTCAGATGAACGGATATCGCGTATACGGTTGAGTAGTTCGTACCAGTAACCGCCGCCGCCTATTTCTTTCAGACGTTGGTCGTCCATGGCGAAACCTTTGATCAGATATTCTTTCAGACGTTCGGTAGCCCAGCGGCGGAAGTGGGTGGCAACTCGTGATTTTACTCTATATCCCAATGATATGATCATATCAAGATTATAGAAAGGTATACTTCTTTCTACCTTTCTTGTGCCTTCTATTCGAACCTGTCGGAATATCTGACAGGTTGAATTTTCCTCTAATTCACCTTCTTCAAAGATGTGCTTTATATGTTCAACTATGTTAGTACGGGAAGTTTGGAATAGTTTACTCATTTGTTGTTGTGACAGCCAAACGTTCTCATTCTCCAAACGGACTTCAAGTTGTGTCCTTCCGTCTTCTGTCCGGTATATGATGATTTCACCGTTGTTTTTCTCTATTTCGTCCATTGCTTTACATCGTTATAACATATTCGTCGTTTCTTGTTTGTTATAAAGATATAGCTACCTTTGATCTGCAAAACTAATCATTAGTTTCCGGACTTGGACAGAACTCGGGTTATATAGTGATTGTCTGCTTGCTGTCAAGCGTTCATACATAAGTTATCCTGCCTTTATCTTTGGTTTATGATGCCTGCATTGTTGGATGAAGGTGCTTGCATCATTAGTTGTTCACGGCCGTGGTAAGCGTTGCTCACGTCCGTGAAGAGCGTTGATCACGGCCGTGGTAAGAGCTGCTCACGGTCGTGAACAACTAGCTATATCAGTAGCAAAGATAAACTATAATAGGGAGATAAACAAAGTATTCCTGCTTCTTTTGGGTATTCGTGCAGCTTGTTCTTTGTGCAGAGGCAATAAGAAAGGGAAATCATTCTTGTATCTCGTGCGATGAAGGAACATAGTCTGTTGGTTGTAGACGGTTTTGTTCATCTCCCTTCTATTTACTCATTTTACTTCCTTAATGGTATTCTTATTAGGAAAATATGCCTATATTTGTGGCGTATCTTCTAAACAAAGATATGTTTTATTGATTTGGAGATAACGTTTTTATTATCTGCTTTGAGAAATCTGGTAAATTTTGCGTCTGCAGATAATAGGCGGTCAGTCTCCACGTTCATTTCGTATATAAATTTGTTATATACTTCTAATGGGCGTGGAGCTATTGCTTATTATTCAGACGCGGGCTTACCAGAGCCTCTCATGGGGTAATATAGTAATAGTTTCCGCGCCTTCTTCATGAAGGTATGCGAATACACAAACAAATAAAAAATAGTAGTGATGAATGATTCTACTTGTCCCCGTCCCTGCCTGATGAAGCTTGATTTACAAAGCTCCACCAATAAACTTGCCTTTTTGAAAGACAACTGGCCCAGCTTTGGACAGATTGAAAGTATCGACCGATTATCGGAAACAGAATTACGATGTACCCTTTGCCTGCTGGATGTGGTGCTGGCTGCTTTGGCTAAAGATGAATGCTTCTGTCCGAATCGGGAAATCATTCGTTTGGTATTGACACGTACCTATGTGCAGAATAGGTGTGAGCTATGCGAGACAGAAGAAATACGTTCGAAGTTGATGAAGGGCTTTTGTACATGGGAAAAGAAGAACGGATTGAGCAGGAAGAACGAAATCCGGAGAAGAGGGATTTCTTTCTTTTATGGTGCCATACTGCGCATGCTATCGAAAGTAAACGGGAAACAAGAATAGACGGGATTTGCCCGAAGATAAAAGGTGCTTGAAGTGAAAGATTCTTGAGGTGAAAGATGAAAGATCGGGTGATAGATTGAAAGATCATCTTTCATCATCGGAAGCCCCGATGAATAAGGAGTTTGGCGACCAATGGTGAAAGATGACAGATGAAAGTTTGTTTTTTCGTCAGGAGGTGATTGCGTTTATTCTACTACTATCTGCTTATCCTTATACTGGAAGTGTGCAATGCCTAAATCATTCAGTACATTCAGTAGAGTCTTTATCGGAACATTCCGGCTGAAGCGGAAATGGACTCGTTTGTGTAAAAGGTCTGCAGAATGGCAGATGACGCTGATATTATACCAGGTTCCTATATTTTGCAGTACGGTTATCATTTCGGTGTTGTCATAATAAAACTCGTCTTTGGTCCATCCTTCTTTTTCAGTCTGCGTGGCTTTCGTCAGACGGATGTCACCGCTAGTGGTCAATGTGGCGCATTGTCCGGGTACTATTTCTTTCTCAAGGGGAGAGGCTGCTTTGCCGACCTTTACTCGTCCTTGATACAGGGTGACGGCGGGGGCATTGCCGGGATAGGCATTTACGTCGAATACGGTGCCCAGCACTTGTGTCTGCATTTTATCGGCGGAGACGATGAAGGGGCGGTGGGCGTCTTTGGTCACTTCGAAGCGTGCTTCTCCGGTGAGGTTTACGGTGCGGTTTCCCTGAGAGGAAAACTCTTTGGGGTATTCCAGACGGCTGTTTGCACTTAAAAGGACGTGACTTCCGTCCTCCAATGTGAGGCGGGTGGTCGTGGCGGGCGGGGTAGATACGATGATTCTGCCGTTCTCTTCGATAGTGGTAATTTGTTCCGGTGCATGGAGGGCGGTGAAGATTTCGATGTTCTGCTGGATGCCGTCCTTGCCTGTGATGTGCCAAGGGGACCAAAGTAACAATAACAGGGCAATGGCTGCTGCCACACCACCGGATAAACAGATGCGGAGATAAAGTTTGCGCTTCTGCTGTGCCTGCCGTTGCAGGAATGTGCTCCATTCTTCCCGGACTTCGTCCGGCAGAGGCAGATCACCCAACGCTTCACCAAAGGCATTTTGCAGACGGCGTATTTCTGCGTTTTCAGAGAATGGGGTTTGGTTGTCCGTTGCCAGTCCACAACTGTTGCTGTCTGCCGGTTCGCAACTGTTGCTGTCTGTCGGTTCAGAACTATCGCTGTCTGCCAGCCTGCAACTGTCGTTGTCTGCTGTCAGTCCGTAGCCGGAACCTTCTTCTTTGCTGGTACGTTTTTCTTTTTCTTCCATAGCGTGTCCTCCTTCTTTATTCTTTCATGGCTTCGCGTAGTGTACGCAATGCTTTGGATATATGTTTTTTTACCGTGTCGGGACTGATGCCGAGTTGTTGGGCGACTTCCCGATAGGTGAGATGTTCGTAATAGCATAGCCGCAGGATGGTGCAAGTCGGTTCCGGCAGGCTTCGGGCTATCGTTTCCGCTTTCTGCAACAGTGCTTCGTGTTCCCGATAGTTACTTTTTACATCGGCCAGCGTCGCTTCGTAGAGTGCTTTCGCATTGTCCCGTTCCACTTGCAGATGCTTCATCCGGTTGAGGCAGGTGTTGCGGACTGCTGTATAAATCCAGCCTCCGCGGTCGGCCTCGTCCAATTGGTCGAAGTGTTTCCAGGCCTGTTCCATCACTTCGCTTACGATGTCCCGTGCTTCCTCTCCGTCGCCCATCAGTTGTGAGGCGTAACGGACCATTCGCGGGTACATTTCCGTAAACATTTGCCCGAAGGCCTCTCGTTTTGTCTGGTTTTTATGGAACAGGAACATTCTTTATCTGGATTCTGAAGCTGCAAAAATAGTACTTTTCCCCGAGTTCGACTAAAAAATCAGTAGTAACTTTAATGTGTTCACCTACCACCTCCCCCTACGGGTACTCCTCCTTCCCGAAGGAGGAGATTGGGAATACTATTGACTTTTTAGTCAGCCTCTCTTGTGATGGAACCGACTTGTTGGTCATCTTTGTGAAACCGGGAATTACAAACGTGACTTTTCGCTTGCTCCGGCTCCGGTTCCTTTATATTTGCTCTTCGTGGCGTTGAACTGATAGCTCAGCCGGATGCCGAAACGCTGCTGATCGGTATAATCACGGTTGGAACTGAAGGTACGGTCGCCATAGATGGTGAAGTATCTGTAGCCGGTGTGAAAGATGTCTTTCGCGGTTACCGATACTTTCAGCGCCTGGTCTTTCAGGAATGATTTGGTCAGTTGGGCATCTACTCTTCCTTCGGTTTTCCAGATGGCGTAACTTTGTTTGGCGCCGGGCGCCAGTTCTCCTTTGATGTTGAAGAACCAACCTTTAGGGAAACTGAAGTTGTTATCAAAAATGAAATAGAATCGCGGTTCATTCCAGTTTTGGGTAATGCCTATGGAGGTTGCGTGAGAGTTGAACCAGTCAATACCGGTGGTGAACTGAGGCTGCCATATGCCGATCTTTGGCGAAAGGACGATGCTGCCTCCGTATCGGTTGGAATGCGGAATGCTTGCTCTGCCGAACAGCAATACACCGGGATGGTTGATGTCGTCATACGGTCGGGTGTAGCTGGTGTACATATTCCAGCAATGGTCGTAGTTGAGGCTGAAGTTGATCCATTTCCATCCGGCATCAAAGAAAGTCGCACGATGTATCTGAGGAACGAGAAACGGGTCTCCGCTCTGGTAGGAGTACTTGTTCTGATAGGTGACGGCGCTGGTGAGCATGTCATAACTGGGACTGTATTTCAGCGTCCGGTGAGAAAGGGCGAAGAACCAGTTGCCGGAGGTGTATCTGATGCTGACTACCGGTATCCAGTCGCGATAGGTGGGGCTTTGGTCGTCTTGGTGAATCCCTTTCTCGTAGTAATCTGTTTGTTGAAATTCATAGCGCAGTCCGGCAAGGATGTTGAACTTTCCCAATGGCAGGCTGTAGTCGATGAAGCCGGAGAGCATCGTTTGTTTGATGCGGTCGTCGGCATCGGCGGAGAAGCCGCTTTGGAGAAATACGTCGTGGCGGTTGGTGAATGTCTCTTCTGTGCCGAAACTGAGTTTGCCTTTCCAGAGTGGGGCGGTGAGCAGGAGTTTGGCGGCATAGAGGTGGTTGCGTACGCGGTTGCTCGAAGTGGCGTCTTCGATTCCGTTGTTTTCGGCATATTGACGGATGCGGTCCCGGCCGTACAGGTAGTCGGTGTTGAAGTCGATGTTCCATTTGCCGAACGTGCCGTTGTAGTATCCGTTGGCTGCCTGCCACCAGCCGGTATGGGCATCTGTTTGGCGGAGAGCGTGCAGGTGGTCTACTTCTTTGCCGTCTTGCAGGATAAGGGTGGTCCCTTCATTGGTAGTATGTGCATTGCCTATGTTCGTGCCGGGCATATAGCGCATACCGAATGACTGGTCTTCGTCGATTTCGTAATTGAATCCCAGTTCGCCGTTGAAGGTGCGGTAGGTTTGTTTGCTTTTGTTTTCTGTCGATTGGTTCCAGTCGGACGAAGCATATATGTCCTGGCTGGAGATGTTGGTTGTGTGATTGTTGATTTCCGCAAAGTCTCCTTTTACGAAGATGTCCAGTCCGCCGGTGCGGTAGTTCAGGGATATGCCTTCGTTGCCGATCGGTTCGTGTCCTTGCGAGTAGTCGGTGTAGAAACTGCCGCTCATTCCCTGTCCGCGTTTGCGGATGGTGTGCAGACGGATGACGGCGCCTACCGAAGAGCCATATTGTACGCCCGGTGTAGTGATGATTTCAGCCGATAGTATTTCGTTTGCTTGCAGACGGTCCAGTTCGGTTTTGTCTCTGACTTTGCGGCCGTTGATATAGATTTCGGGGGTTCCTCTGCCCAGTACGGTAAATTCTCCGTCTGAGCCGGTGACAAAAGGGAGGTGGGAGATCATTTCTTTGGCCGATCCCATCAGTGAAAGGGGTGTTCCGGCTATGTTGGCTGTCAGTGTTCCGTCTTTCCGTTCTATCAGCGGGCGGGAGGCGGTGACGACGACTTCTTTCAGTAACTCTGTGTCGGGTTGCAGGCGGATGGTGTTTTGTTGCCGGCAGGGGATGATTTGCGGGCGATATCCTATGTAGGTCGCTTTCAGCAGACAGTCTTCTCCCGCTATCGGGGGAAGATGGAAGGAACCGTCTTCTTCGGTCACGCTTCCGGCAAGGAAACTGGAATCGGCGGCAAGGGCGAGGATGTTGACAAAAGGCAGGGGCGTTCCTTTTTCGTCATATACTTTGCCTTCTACGGCGATGGCTTTGTCCGATTTCTTCCGCTGTACGACGAAATACTCTTCCCGTTCGATGCAAAGGAAGGGTTTGCCGGTCAGTACAAGGTCGATGGCTTCGCGTTCCGTCTTTTCGCGGATGCTGACGGTCACCCGATAACTTTCTGTTCCGTTGTAGGTGAAGAGGATGTTTTTTCCTCCTGCCTTTTCCAACTGCTTCAGTGCTTCGGGCAGGCTTTCGTTCTTTAGCTCTAGTGAGAATTTCTTGATGGCGGTCTGCGCCTGCAAAGGAGAGAGGGCAAAAAATAAACCGTATCCCATCAGTAACCAGCTGATTGCTGTCCAAGTAAAACCAAACTGTCGTATCATACTTCTGTTTTAATGATTTTACTTATACTACAACCAAGGTGTCTGATCGGGTACGGTTGATCCGTTTTATTTTTCGATGTTTATTTCAATTTCTTCTGATACTCGCCCGAACGGAGGATTTCCAATGCTTTCTGCACGCTTTCGTTCGTCGTATTCATGACGCGGAAATACTCGTTCATATCCCAGAGGTCGCGGGCTATCAGTGCTTTGAGCTGTGTCTTGATCAGCGGAAGTGCCTTCTGATACTGCTCTTCGTTAAACTTCACCCCTTCTTTCTCGCCCATTTCGCGGAGGGTGGCGAGCATATCGTCGTCGATAACAAACTTTTCGTTGAAGCTTTCGAACTTCTTATATTTATCGGCCAGTTCCTTGCGGTGGTCTTCGATGAATTTCATCGTGAATTTGATGATGACTCCTTTGCCGACCAGCTTCCGGTGATAGTCCGTGTAGAGTGTCGTATCAATCGGAACGAAGTAGTCCGGCATGATGCCGCCTCCGCCGTAGACGGTACGTTTCAGCTTCTTGGTCTGCACTTTCAGAGAGTCGGGGAAGTGGATGCTGTCGGCATTCATCAGTTCTCCGTGGTTGAAGCGGTCTATCAGGTCTTTATTGTAATCGGTCGAGCTGTCATAAGGCTTTTGGATGCAACGACCGGCAGGTGTATAGTACCGTGCAATGGTCAGTCGGATCATGGAGCCGTCCGGCAGGTCGATAGGACGTTGCACCAGTCCTTTGCCGAAAGAACGGCGGCCTACGATGATGCCTCTGTCCCAGTCCTGCACTGCGCCGCTCACGATTTCGCTGGCGGAAGCGGTGTATTCGTCTACCAGTACGATGAGGCGGCCGTCACGGAATTCCCCGTTTCCTTTGGCGAAGAACTCGCTGCGCTGTGCAGTCCGGCCTTCGGTGTAAACAATCAGTTCCTTCTGTCCGAGGAATTCGTTGGCAAGGTCGATGGCGGCGTTCAGATATCCTCCGCCGTTGCCTTGCAGGTCGAGGATGAGGTCTTTCATGCCTTGCTGTTGCAGGCTTTTCATTGCCTTCTTGAATTCTTCGGCGGTGGTTGCGCCAAAGCGGTTGACGCGGATGTATCCGATCTTTGGCTGAATCATGTAGGAAGCGTCGAGACTCAGGATAGGTATCTTATCTCTTTTCACGGTGAACACGAGCGGGTCTTGTACTCCACGGCGGACGATGGTCAGGTTGACTTTCGAACCTTTCGGGCCACGCAGACGCTTCATGATATCTTCCGTGCTCATTTTTACTCCTGCGATGGCGGAGTCGTTGACGGCAATGATGCGGTCGCCGGCAAGGATGCCCACTTTCTCGGAAGGTCCGTTGCTGACGGGTTGTACGACGAGCAGGGTGTCCTCGATCATCTGGAACTGTACGCCGATACCTTCGAAGTTGCCTTGAAGCGGTTCGTTCATCTTCTTCACTTCTTCGGCATCCGAGTAAGTGGAGTGCGGGTCGAGCTGTGCCAGCATCTTGATGATAGCTTCTTCTACCAGTTTGTCTTCATCTACTTTGTCTACGTAGAAGTTGGAAATCGCGAATTCCGCCATTTGGAGTTTGCGCATGGCGGCAGAGCCGAAACTTTGGGCCTGTGCAGCAGACGTTGCCAACAGACAAACCAGGAGGGCGTATACTTTAATCTTCTTCATCATCATTAATTATTATTTCAAGTTTCGCAAGTTACCTTTGCGTTATCCAAACTATCTTCATTCCCCTGAGGCTGACTTTAAAGTCAGCCTCAATAGAGATACTACCGACTTTCAATTTATCTCCATTCCTTCGGGGATAAACTGGCTGATATCTTTGTTGTAAGTCAGCAGCTCGCGTACAATCGTTGAGCTGACGCAGGTCAGTTCCGGTTCTGTGAAGAGCAGGATGGTTTCGATGCCCGCCAGTTTGCGGTTGATGTCCGCGATTGTTTCTTCGTACTCGAAATCCTTGACCGTGCGGATGCCGCGAACGATGAATTGTGCTTCTACCTGTTGGGCAAAGTCTATCGTCAGACAGTCGTAAGACATCACTTTGATGCGGGGATTGTCCTTGTAGAGATTCCGGATCATTTCTTCTCTTTTCTCGATGGGGAAATAGGTATTCTTGTTTTCGTTGATACCGATCCCGATGATTATCTCGTCCATAAAGGTGAGTGCACGTTCCACTACCGAATAATGACCGATGGTGAAGGGGTCGAATGTACCCGGAAATATTGCTTTTCTCATGATGCCAAGTCTTCTTCTATAACCAGATTGTCTATAATAAAGTTCTGTCGTTCCATTGTATTCTTGCCCATGTAGAACTCCAGCAGTTCTTTTACGGCATCTGTCTTACGCAATGTCACTTGTTCCAGGCGCATATCCTTGCCGATAAAGTGCTTGAATTCGTCCGGTGATATTTCTCCGAGTCCCTTGAATCGGGTGATTTCCGGGTTGGGGCTTAGTTCGTTGATGGCGTTCACCCGTTCGTCCTCGCTGTAGCAGTACACCGTTTTCTTCTTGTTGCGCACGCGGAATAACGGCGTTTGCAGAATATATACGTGACCTTTCTTGATGAGGTCGGGGAAGAATTGCAGGAAGAACGTGATGAGCAGCAGGCGGATGTGCATACCGTCCACATCGGCATCGGTGGCAACGATCACTTTGTTGTAACGGAGTCCTTCTATGCCGTCTTCTATATTTAACGCAGCTTGCAGCAGGTTGAACTCTTCGTTTTCGTAGACTACCTTTTTCGTCAGTCCGAACGAGTTCAGCGGTTTACCGCGAAGGCTGAATACTGCCTGAGTGTTTACGTCACGGCTTTTGGTGATGGAACCGCTCGCCGAGTCTCCCTCGGTGATGAAGATGCAGGAGTCTTCTTCCATTCCTTTCCCTTTCGGGTCGTTGAGGTGGATGCGGCAGTCGCGCAACTTGCGGTTGTGCAGGTTGGCCTTCTTGGCACGTTCGCGTGCCAGCTTCGTGACGCCTGCGATGGCTTTCCGTTCCTTTTCCGATTCCTGTATCTTTTGCTGCATTACTTCCGCTACGTCCGCGTTTTTGTGCAGGAAGTTGTCTACTTCCAACTTGATGAAGTCGCCTACGTATTTGTTGACTGTCACGCCGCCGGGAGTCATGTTGGTAGATCCCAGTTTCGTTTTGGTCTGGCTTTCGAAGATCGGCTCTTCCACATTGACGGCGATGGCGGCAACCAGTCCGTTACGGATGTCGGTATAGTCCATGTTCTTGTTGAAGAACTCTTTGATGGTACGGGCGATATGTTCTTTGAAAGCACTCTGATGGGTACCCCCCTGTGTGGTGTGCTGACCGTTGACGAAGGAGTAATATTCTTCTCCGTACTGTCCGGTGTGAGTGAAGGCGATTTCGATGTCTTCTCCTTTCAGGTGGACGATGGGATAGAGGCCGGTTGCCGTCATGTTGTCGTTCAGCAGGTCTACCAGACCGTTGCGCGACAGGATGCGGTGACCGTTGTAAATGATGGCGAGTCCCGTGTTGAGGTACGTATAGTTACGCAACATGGTCTCGATAAATTCGGGCTTGAAGCAGTAGTTGACGAACAGCGTATTGTCCGGTTCGAAGAAGATAAAGGTTCCGTTGTCCTCTTCGGTGTCCTGCGTCACGTCGGTCTGCAGGTTTCCTTTGGAGAATGTGGCGATACGCACTTTACCGTCACGGTAGCTGCGTACTTCAAAACGAGAGCTCAATGCGTTGACGGCTTTCACACCGACACCGTTCAGTCCGACGCTTTTCTTAAATGCCTTGCTGTCGTATTTACCACCCGTGTTCAGTACGCTTACGGCTTCTACCAGTTTTCCTTGGGGGATGCCTCGTCCGTAGTCGCGTACGCTGACGCGGAGGTTCTCTTCAACGGTAATTTCGATTTTCTTACCGGCTTGCATCTTGAACTCGTCGATACTGTTGTCAATGACTTCTTTGAGGAGGACATAGATTCCGTCTTCGGCGTGCGCGCCATCGCCCAGCCTACCGATGTACATACCGGGGCGTGTGCGCACATGTTCCATGTCGCTCAGGTGGCGGATGTTGTCGTCAGTGTACTCTACTGCATTGTTGTTGTCTACAGGTATCAATTCGTTCTCTTCCATAGCTGTTTTTTATTTTATCTCTTTGATGAACGCACGGCGGCGCTTATGTTGTTGAGTCTCAAAGTAATCCCATTGTGCCTGAACTTTTCCGTTCAGTTCCAGTTCGGGGTTGCTTTCCGCAAAGATAAAACCTAATTTTTGATAAACCGGAATTAAATCGGAAAATAACAAAGCGTTAACACCTTTATTCTGGTACTCCGGTTTGACTGCTACAAGCAGCAGGTCAAGCATTTTGGCACGGCGTTTCATGAACAGTGCTTTCAGCAGATAGAACCATCCTAGAGGGAGCAGACGGCCGTGTGACTTTTGCAGGGCCTCGGCAAGAGACGGCATGGAGATGCCTACGCATACCAGCTTGTCGTCGGCGTCGGTAATGAGGGTAACCATCCGTAAGTCGAGAATCGGGAGATACATCTTTACGTACTGGTTGATTTGCCGTTGCGTCAGCGGGGAGTAGCCGTAGAGCGGGCTGTATGCTTCGTTCATCAGTTCGAAGATTTCCTGTCCGTAGTCTTTGGCTATTTTTCTTCCGGAGGTGTATTTCTTTATCTTCAGGTTGTATTTTCGTTGAATCAGTTCGGAGATACGCTTGTGCTTGTCGGGGATGGCATCGGGGATGTAGATTTTGTATTCCACCCAGTCGGCGTCTTTCTCGAAACCGAGTCTCTCCATGTGTACGGGGTAATACGGGTGGTTGTAGATAGTAGCCATTGTGCTGAGCTGGTCGAATCCTTCGATCAGCATTCCTTCCGCATCGAAATCGGTGAATCCCAGAGGACCTGTGATGTGAGTCATGCCGCGCTCTTTTCCCCAGTCTTCGACGGTCTTGATGAGTGCGGATGATACTTCGGGGTCATCAATGAAATCTATCCATCCGAAACGGACGTTCTTGCATTCCCACTTTTCGTTGGCGCGGTTATTGATGATAGCGGCCACACGACCTACGATTTTGTCGTCCCGGTATGCCAGGAAGTAATCTGCTTCACAGAACTCGAATGCCGCATTCTTCTTTTTGTTGAATGTGTTGAGCATGTCATCGTAAAGGTCGGGCACGGAATATGGATTGCCCTTATACATCCTGTAATTAAAGCGAATAAACTTCTTAAGTTCTCTCTTTGTAGAGACTTTCTTGATTGTAATAGCCATATCTCGTATTTATGATTGAGGGGCAAAGATACGTGATAATCTTTAAATTACAACGCTGCGGGTGGAGAAAACTGCGTGAGGCGGGATGTACTTTATTCTTCTGCCGCTTTTGACGACAGGCAATAAACATTACCCGCAAAGTCGCAAACAATCATCCTGTTTCCCGATACTGCTACTGTGGAGAAAACTGGTGCTCCGAAGTACAACTTGTCTTTGATAATCCCTGTTGACTGGTCGATAGCGTATAAATACCCGTCGGAAGCTCCGATATAGACTATTCCTTGTGAAGATACAGGGCTTGTTTCTACTGCTGCCTGTGGCGTAGAAGAATAAGGAGCAGTGTATACAAGAGAAGGTAAAGTCTCGGCTCTCCATTTGATGAAAAGAGTCGGTTTGTCGAGAGCGAAGATTCCACGGTCTGCGCTGCCGAAGATAATCTCATGTTCGGTGACAAGCGGGGTAGATGTCACGTCCAGGTTGGCGGACAGTTCCTTTTGCTGGAGTACTTTACCGGTTTGAGGTTCTATCAGGAAAAAGCTTTTGGAGGAGATGATCCATAATTTTCCGTCTTTGTAGACCGGAGAGGCACCTCGGTTGCCGAGTCCGTTGTCCGAGAGTTTCCAGAGTTGTTTGCCAGTGCGGATGTCGTTGCCATACAGTCCTCCCCATTGGGTGCCACTGATTAGTACGTCTCCGGCGATGGTTAACGTGGTGGTCGAGCCTTCCCGTTGTTTCCAGTCCGTGTTGGTCCATATCACTTTTCCTGTTTTCAGGTCGTAGGCTGAAAGTCCGGCGCCGATTCCGGCATAAACGATTCCTTTGTCAACTGTCAGTCCTTCGTTCAGATAGGGATAGTTCTTTAAGTTGATGTATTGTTGCCACAGTGGTTTTCCGGATGCTGCGTCGAGGGCGTACAGATTGCAGGAGGCATCCTGGGCTACAACGATTTCATTTTCGCAGGCAATCGTATTCTTTACCGAGTTTTCCGTGCGGAACTTCCATAGCTGTTTGCCGGAATGGAAGTCGAATGCACAAATATAGGTGTTGAGCGACGTGTTATCATCGGTAGTGGCAATGAATACTTTTTGTCCGACGATGAGGGGGGAGGCCATGAAGATGTTACTTCCTGTGTTCGCTGTCCATTGTAGTTGCAGGGGGAGTTTGATTTGGGAGTCATTTATTCCGCCGGAATGACTTGCATTTTGAAGTAGGGTGTTCCAGTCTTTTCCCGTGATAGTGACCGGTTTAAAATCTTTCTGATAAAGGAACTGGCTGGTGGCAGTCGCTTCCTTTCCGTCGTTGAAGGATGAAGTCACTGTCAGGTTCAGTTTCTTTCCGTTTTCGTTAGCAGGTATTTGAATATTTCCGCTCCAGTTCCAGTCGGTGAGGGGCGACAGGTTACCTTTGGCTATTTCCCGGTTGTCTTCCGGATTGCTCAGCAGATAAGAAACAGACGATGTTTTTGCCTGTGAGTTATAGGTGTTGACCGAGACCGGAAGCTGATAGCCGGTTTCCGGATGTATGGGGGCTGCTTGATTCTTCATCGGAGAAACAATAGCGATTTGCGGTTCGATGAAAGTATAACGCAGTTGCGTTGTGAGGTGATCGTTGGCATCTATCTTTATGTCTCTGAATGAAGAAGGGGAGTGATCGATGCCTCCTTTGTCCAGTGTGCCGGTGCAGATGGTATAAATGCCTTTCTGATTGCGGACGTAGTTGTAGTGCATATGTCCGTAGATTTGTGCTTTCGTGTTGAACGTACGGAGGTCGAGGATATCCTTTTCGTCTGCCTTGAATACGAAGTTATCGCCGGGAGTAAACAGGTCGTGGTTAAAAAGAACAAGCGCCTGATCTTTCTTCATCAGGGCGAGGTCATTCTTCAGCCAGTTGTATACATCCCTTTGCGTGTAATCGGTCGGGTTGTCTCCGCGGTCGATGGGAGTAACGACATAATGCACGTTGCCGACATCGAACGAATACCATGTCGGGCCATAAATCGATTCATAAAGTTCTTCGCCGTAGTTGCCTTTCACCAGGTCGTGGTTGCCTATGCAGTAATAGACAGGGCAGTCCATTGTTTGTGCATTCACAATTTGATTGTGCACTGTGAGTCCCGGTTCGTAGCAGATGTCTCCGGTATGAATCAGAAAAGCCGGTTGTTCGTTCTTTATGTATTGTTGTAAGTCGGTGACCCAACGCCCCACTCCTCCGGTCACTTCCGTGTCGGTGATATGGATAAAGGAGTGTTCTCTGGTCTTGGTCCGTTCGCTTTCGGTCACTATAAAATCATAGCTTTTTCTGTCCTCCTTGACAGGGAGGTAGAATTGTTGTGTCTCGAATCCGGCAGGTGTAGTAATGCTGATAAATCGGGTTTTCTTGAATCCCGATAGTGAGAACCGGCCTTTTTTATCTGTTTTTACTACGTTCATTCCGTCTGTTACCATCACTCCCGCCAGCGGTTTGTCTCCTTTGTCGAATGTGCCCGATTGATTGGTATCGACATAGACGGTTCCTTTAAATTGTGCGCACAACGGAAGATATAGTAAAAATGACAAGAGTATTACGGATAGTCTTTTCATGGTCGGTTCTCTGTTTTATTAGGCACGGATGACACGGGTTAACGTGGTTTTTAATTGACCGATCTTTTAAATCCGTGAAATCCGTGTCATCCGTGCCTAAATTTATGATATAAATTAATTATGCTGATACTTATCGTATTTGTTTCATCTCTTCGTTGTATCTCGCTTCCTCCTTACACAAAGGCTTGTACCAGGTCTTTCTTAATATCAGCGTGGTAATCAGAAGCAAGGCGATAGAACTCCAGAGTCCTAACTGTTCGCGGACAACGAGGTACATTGGGATGATGGTAAGCGTACATTGCCAGATGATTCCTATCGCCACATTGAAGGCATCTCTTTTGAAGTTTTTATTCGCCTGAATATGCGGGTAGCGGGCGATTGCTTTCTCCTGAATCGGTTTCCACCATCCCCACGGGCGTACATTGACATAGAAGTTGATCAGAGTCTCTTCATCTGTAGCCGGAGCGCTGTAAGTCCCGATGATACATCCGATCAGAGAGACGCCGAACAGTACGGGGAAGAAATAAAGTACCCATGCATCCGGAACGGTAAATTTCATCACAATAGCTGCCACTACTCCGGCAGTCATTCCCCAAAAGTAACCTTCACCGTTGAAACGCCACCAATGCCATTTCAGTACGTTGGCTGCGATGTATCCTCCGAACAGTGCACCTACAATCCACTGGAAGATTTCATTGATATCTTTCAGGAAGAATCCGATGACAGTGCTCACCACCACTACTGCCACAGAGATGACATAACTGCTGCGTATCTGAGTTTTCACGCTTGCTTTCGGATTGATGTATTTCAGATAAATATCATTTACGATATATGCGGGGGCTGCATTGACGGTAGAGGCAAAGGTCGACATGAAAGCTGCCAGTAGACCTGCCAATAACAATCCTGCAAGTCCTGCCGGAACATATCGTGTGATCAGATGGGGAAGAATCGTCTCAAAGTCTGTGCGGGTCACTTCCATCTGTGTCAGTCCGCCGTCTTCCTTGAAGAAATAGATGGCAAGTAATGCAAATCCCATAATCATCAGATAGCGTGGAATCAACAGCACTACGGATACGGAACCACTCATCATCGCCGCTTCTTTGGGAGACTTGCAGGATAGAATTTTCTGCATATCATAGTTGGGCGCAGGCCCTGCCATACTCATGAAGATGCCTTTGAGCAACGCCATCATGACAAAGATGCCTATCAGACTGTAAGGTTCGTTCGCCATTCGTTCGGTCAGCAAACTCATTCGGCTGCTCCAGTCAATATCGAGCGTCCATCCGAAGAAAGGGGAATCCCATCCGGCAGGTACAAAGGAGTGTATCATATCCGGCGCCACCATCTGCATACCGATCACTACGATAACGATGCCTGCCACCGTCATGATAAGGAACTGTACGACATCCGTCCATACGATGCTCAGCATTCCTCCCAACATGACGTAGAAGGTAGCGATAGCTGTGAAGAAGATACCGTATACATGCGGAACATACTCCGGTGAAACAGTGAAAGGAATGTAGGGTGAAATGACTTCCCAGGGAATAAAGATTTCCATGAACTTGCCTATTCCTATGAATCCGTAACTTAGAAATCCGAGTACGCTTAATAACGCAAATACGACAACGATGGTATGAGAGAGTGTCGCTCCCTTGCCTTTACCGAAGCGGGTTTTGATCCATTCGGCTCCGGTGAGCACATTGGAACGCCGCAACCACACCGACAGATAAACCATGAGGAATATCTGATTGAATACCGGCCACAGCCAGGGAATCCAGAGACTTTTGAATCCGTAGGCAAATGCCCAGTAAACCATTAGCATCGTACCAGTGATGTCGAACATTCCGGATGCATTGGACAGACCAAGCATATAGAAAGGGAGTGATTTGCCTCCCAGGAAATAGGAGTCCATATTTTGTGCGGCCCGTTTTTTCAGTATGAGTCCGATGACAATCATGGCAATGAGGTAGGCGCAGATGATCAGAAGATCGGATGTGTGTAATTTCATGTTGCTATTTTGATTAGGTTTTGTACATTAATAATCTATCAGGTACAAAAGTAGGTCGAATGTGGGGAAGAAACAAATATTATTTTAACTCATACTGATACTATTTATCTGACTTCTCAGGCTTTAATAGCTGACACGTCAGGTGTTAAGACTTGACGTGTCAGATGTTAATACCCTGCAACTCAGTTGTTAATATCCATCATGCAGAATGGAACATCTTGAAAGACAGATGATAATACTGCTTCCGGAACTATAATATAACGGCATTTTCCGACATCACGAGCTTATTGGCTTCTATGATATCGTATATGCTTTTCACGGAAGTCGTGGAACGGAGTCTGTCTTCCGGTGTATGCCGGCAGTAATCGATTAGCCGTTCGATCGTAGAAGTCGCTACGTGCATCCGTGTGTCGGAGGAAGCATAGTAGATGTATACCGTTCCGTCTTCATCCGCGATCCATCCGTTGGAAAACAAGACGTTGGATACATCTCCGGTTCTTTCTTCTCCCACGGGTGCCATGAAGTAACCTCCCGGCTGGGCTATCACTTTACTGGGGTCATCTAAAGACGTCATATACAGATATAGGACATATCTGAGTCCGGCAGCACAGGCACGGACTCCGTGTGCCAGATGTAGCCATCCTTCGGGAGTCTTGATGGGATGAGGCCCTTCACCGTTTTTCACTTCTTTGATCGTGTGATAATGGCGCTGTTCTATAACGATTTCCTTCTTGACCACTGCATGAGTGATATCGTCTATCAATGCCCATGAAATACCGCCTCCGCTGCCTGCATCGATGAATCCGTCCTGCGGACGGGTGTACAATGCATATTTGCCGTCTACGAATTCGGGGTGCAGCACCACATTCCGTTGCTGGCTTTGGGAGACGAGGTTGGGCAGGCGTTCCCAGTTTTTAAGGTCCCTGCTGCGTATGATTCCTGCTGCTGCAATGGCCGATGTGAGGTCTCCTGCGGGTGCGTCCGGATCTTTGCTTTCCGAGCAGAAGATACCGTATATCCATCCGTCCTCGTGTTTTGTCAGACGCATATCGTAGACGTTCGTTTCTTCCGGATATAGGTCCGGCAGTTGTACCGGATATTCCCAGAAGCGGAAGTTGTCGATACCATTGGGACTTTCTGCGATGGCAAAGAATGATTTGCGGTCATGCCCTTCTACTCGTGCCATAATAAGATATTTCCCGTTGAATTTGATAGCGCCTGCATTGAATACGGCGTTAATGCCGAAACGTTCCATCAGATAGGGATTTGTTTCCGGATTGAAGTCGTATCTCCACTCCAGCGGGGGGTGGTCTGCTGTCAGAATGGGGTATTTGTATCGTTCAAAAACACCATTGCCGGGCAGTATCTTTTCATTTTCACGTGAGATGAGCTCATCATATTCTTTCGTGAGAATATGTAGTCTGTTATCATATCTATTCATATTAATTCTCAAATTATAAAGAGTCTATATGCGATTCTTTTGCATTGCTTGACAAGATAAAAAGAGATTGGTTACAATACAGACAATACAAAGGATATACTGCGTTGCAAGAACAATCTCTTTTTATATTCGTCACTTTAAAAGCATGGGGGTACTTTCAAAAGATATGTGTCAAGTTTACAAATTATTGTTTGGTAATGAAATAAGAACGAACGGTATAGCCCGGTTCTATGAAGCTGACCCAATACCAGCCATCTTCTATTTTATCAATTCGGCAATCTTCTATAGGGTACTCTGTGCTTTTGTCTACTTTACCTTTTGCCACTTTGTAGAGCATAGGTTTCGTTTTGGTACCGACACTCAGATCACCTGTGAATTCTACTGCGAAGCCAGTCGCTGAAGTGGTCGTTGCACTCTTTATAATCAACTGAGAAATGTTGAGTTCAGAAGAATAAATCGCTTCACCGGCTTTTGATGTAGAAGGGTACAGATAAGCATAAGAACCAGCTATCAGATAACGATACGAAGGATTCACCAAATAAGGATCGTCAATGGTATTAACATAAATATCAATAGATTGTCCCTCTTTATCACTGATAGTTATCGTTTTGTTATAGCGGTATCTTTTCAGTCCTTCAACAATAACTTCTGTCCCGTTTTCAGCCATTGAGCATTTCAGATAGGTGGCAGAACCATTACCTTTACAAGTATATTCGCCATTACCATCCAGAATCTTAATAGTGACAGGTTCATCAATTACCAGATAAGTAATATCTGCGCTATTGTCTACAACAAGTTTCCTGATCACTTTTACCGAGATATCAGCCGTTTTGTTATGTTTGTCTTTTACAGAAAGCGTGGTAGTACCCGGAGTGATAGAAGTAATATCTATTTTACCGTCTTCGCTGATTTTGGCGGTTGCAACAGACTCGTCGGAAGAAGTAATACTATATCCACCGTTTCCGGTATATACTTCGAGAGTTTTGGATTCTCCAAAGAACATAGTAGTAGAACTTGTTTTTATTACCAGTTCCTGTTCTTGGTCTACAATGATTTTCACATTTGCTGATTTCTTTGTCCAGTCGGTAACGGTTAATGTCGCAGTGCCATATTCCAGGCCTGTCACAATTACTTCATTGCCCGAAATGACTGCTGTTGCTACTGTTGCGTCTGAACTGTTCACTTTGTAGCCGCCATTACCTTCGACGATACTGAAACTTCCTTCGGTTGTTTCATCCAGATTAATCGTTAAAGTCTCTGCATTTACAGTCAGATTTGCATAACTAGGTAGGTCTTCGTCACAGCCGGAGAATAGTCCGATGGCACAAAGTGCGATTCCTGCTAAGTATATTATATTTCTTTTCATGGTATTCTCTAATTTATAATTCATTATTCAGCTTCGTGGCCTTTTATTTTACCGGTCACAGTTACTACACTGTATTTAGGAACAGTAATGGCACGCAAACCGCTTGAAGACGGATTGATCTTTTTTTGTTGCCATTTCACATTTTCACTGGAGGTATAAGTTCTCATATTTTGAAATTCTACTCCCTCGATCTCCACTAAAGTAGAGAAGGACTCCTTTTCAGAAGCGTTGACCAGCACGATGGTATAAGTATCGTCTTTTATATAAGCAGAAACCAATAACTCTTCCGGAAGCTTGTCGGCCTCTGAAGAAACAGCTTCTACATCCACACGTACAGCATCAGGTTCGATGTACTTAGTGTACTGTCCGAAAGTATAGTAGCGGGGTACTCTATAGTAGGTTGTACTAGGCAATGCTTCTTCCAACTGTATCAGGTTTTCGCCCGTTGAGCTGCAAGGACGTGCACCTGCCCACCATACAAAGCCGCTTACATTGCCATTTGCCATATAACTGTGGAAGGTTTTTGCCCACTTCATTGCATCCGGCCATGTTTCCTTACGGTCCTTATCATCACTGATCTCTGTCTGCCAGATATGGAGATTATGCTTTTCCGCTTGTTCAAAAGGTGCGATGCTTGCATCTGTTGTGGAATAGCCGTGACCAGCAACAATCAAATTCGGGTCTGCCAATTCAGGATACTTTTCAAGGCTTGAATTAATATGTTTAGTAGCCCATGACCACCAGGCATTCTCGCCATATACCAGTTTCATATCGCTATGTCCTCTCTTGTTCATCTCCGGACGAAGGTTTTCGAGTACGAACTTAGCCATTTGGTCTACGCTCCAAGAGCAGCTGGCCCATCCTCCCATGCTGGATAGAACATCCGGTTCATTCCATCCGGACATCGCAAAGATATCAATGCCCAGTCCTTTTTCATAAGCATCTACAAAGTCCATCAGGTAATTTGCATAATCTTCGTAGTAATCCGTTTTCAGGCTTCCGCCATTAAGTTTACCATTGCTTTTCCATACAACAGGGGGACACCAAACAGAAAAGAAGAACTTGACATCTTTATATTTTTTGTTGATATGGTCAACCAGCCACATTTGTCCCAGTTGCGTCTGTTCTCCGCACTCTTCACCGTTGTAGTTACGCCAATAGTTATTGATCATAGAAGGATCATCGGGGCGTAACATGAAATTGCGGTCCATTTTGAATTCAATATCACCCGTTTCCGGATTACAATAAGAAGGGAATACTTCGCCACGGAAAATATTCAGGGCTAAACCTGATTTACCAAACAAGTCTTCCATCACCGCATCACGTTGCATGGTATTCCAAATACGGTGTGACCATCCACAGAACGCACAGCCGAAACCGTCAATCACTTGGTGTTTGTTCTCTTCTCCAATCTTCATCTTTATGACAGCGGTAGTGGTTGGTTCCGGCGCAATTCCGTCATCTTCAAAGTTTTCTTCTACAGGGTCCGGAATGTATACATCGCTGTGATCTAAACTTCCATCATCGCAAGAGTATCCTAAAAAGAGGAAAAGCGCTATAAATAATAATGAATATATCTTTTTCATAATTTTCTAATATAAATGGGTTTAAAGGTATTATCTCCACAGTTCAGTTTGTTCCATGGCATTGTTATTGTTTAACTCACCGGAAGGAATCGGATAATATCTGTATTTCTCCTGGAAATTATCTGCTCCCTGCTTTTCATTTGCGTTGAAGATTGTCTTGATCTCTTGAGTGGTATACCAACGTTTCAAGTCGTCAAAACGGTGTCCTTCACCGAAGAACTCAAGTAAGCACTGATGTTCGATTTCTGCCATTAAATCAGCTTGGGCAAAAGTCTTGTCTGCCAATCCGGCTCTCTTGCGAATGATCTTCAACGCTGTATTTGCACCGTTGGCATCGTTTGTCATAGCACAGGCTTCGGCATACATCAACAGTACTTCTGAAAAACGCATAGCACGCAGATTGTTTGCTTTACCTTCCTTATGCCCCATATTATCGGCATTAGTCGCATTCACAAAATATGCAGTGTACTTTTTCAGCAGAAACTTACCGTCTCCCTGGCTAAATGAGGGAGCACCCCCAGTCATTTTACCACTGTTGCCATCCCAGAGATCTTCCATCGAACGGTTGCCGCCATACCATTTTTCATTCTTAACAACGTCATTCATAGATTCCGGATTAAAGAATAAACTTGCGTACATACGTTTGTCAAACTTCGTATCCGATCCGGCAGGACGTTCTTCTTTCACAAACTGGCCGACAGCGAAACTGGAAGGCATCAATTTAGCCCAACCACCGCCGGCAACCGGACCCACAAACTGAGGAAGAGAGTTACCGAGGCTGATGCCACTTTCGTTACCCCATGTCAATTCACCATCACTACTATATTGCAATTCGAATACAGATTCTTCATTGTTCTCTTTTGCTGTAGTAAAGTTTTCAGCGAAGTTCTCTATCAGGTTGTAACGTCCCGGATAGTAAGGAGCGTTCATCAATAATTGCAGTTGTGCTTTTGCTTCGGGATACTTGTGCTGGTACAGGTATACTTTGGCAAGCATAGCGATGGCGGCCCCTTTCTCAATGCGACCTTTTTCATCACCGGAACGGGTCACAGGAAGGTTACAGCTGATAGCATCTTTCAAATCATCTTCTGCCTGTTTCCAAAGCTGTTCTTCCTTGGCGGCGGGTTTGTTGCTTTCGTCTTCGTTGGATGGAACCACACGCAGAGGAACTTCTTTATAGTTGTGTACTAACAGGAAGTATTGGAAGCCTCTCAGAAAGAGAGCTTCTCCTTTAATGGTGGAACGGTCTTCCTCACTAATCCCTGTTGCCGGAACCAAATCAATATTCTTCAGTACCAGATTAGCACGCTGAATACCTGCATAGAGTGCTCCGTATGGATCATTTCCTGTTGTACTGGAGTTCTGGAATGTAGCGATGGCCCACATGGAAGCCTCTTCGTTCAGAATCGTAAAGATATCGTCGCCGCGGCTGTTCAGATTCAACCATCCGTCGAATGCACCGTAATAACCGTTCATTTGATATTTAATCGGTGAGTAGGCGGCAGCGAGACCGCTCTCTGCATCAGCTTTATTCTTCCAGAAATTATTTTCTGTGAAGTGATTGGGATCTGACAGATCCAAAAAGTTGGATTCGTTGCACGAGGTCAATGCTCCGGAAAGGAGAGTCGCCACGCATATGTATGATAACCAGTTCTTTTTCATGTTATAAATTCAATTAGTGTGTATTATCTTCGTATTATAAGCTAACCTGAATACCGAAAGAGATAGTACGTGGTATCGGATAACGTCCTTGGTCGATTCCTCTTGAGAATACGCTGTAAGATGCGCCGATATCTACACTGCCGCTTTCTCCGAGGTCGGGAGAATAGCCCGAATATTTACTCAATGTGAAGAGATTCTCCATTGATGTGTAAATTCTTACATTTTCCAGTTTTACTTTCTTCAGCAAGTTCTTCGGGAGTGAATAGCCGATATCCAGTGTTTTCAGACGGAAGTAAGAGCCGTCTTCCAGCCATCTGTCGGTATATGCCAATCCATTATCTGTACCGTCTGTTTTAGAGAAACGAGGAATGTCGGTGTTCTGATTATCCGGTCTCCATGAGTTAGCCAGCTTAGTGCTGTAGTTACCGTTGAACTTACCCGATTCAAGGCAGTAACGCTGATAGTTATATATTTTGTTACCTGTCATGCCGTCAAAGAACAGACCGAAGTCGAATCCTTTCCATTCACCGCCTAAGCGCAGGCCGAATGTAAAATCAGGGAACGGATTGCCTACATCATGTTGGTCATTCTCATCAATAATACCGTCACCATTCCAGTCTTTGTAACGTACGTCACCCGGTTGTGCGCCCGGCTGAATTTGTTTGCCGTCCTTATTCTTGTAGTTATCAATCTCTTCCTGTGTGCGGAAAATACCGTCAGTTTCAATCAGGTTGAAGTATGACATAGGGTGTCCTTCTTCAAATCTGTTAATACCGCGTCCGCCGGCACCGTGAGCTGAGTAACCGGAAATAGCCATGTTGTTACCACCGGCAGTAATCTTCGTTACTTCATTCTTTTCAGTAGTAGCATTTGCACCGATATAGTAGCTGAAGTCATCACCGATAGTACTGCGCCAATTGATGGATAATTCGAATCCTTTGTTACGTACCTGGCCGGCGTTCTGGATAGACAGACCGCTGATACCGGTAGAAGCAGCATAAGGGACAGGAAGTAATACATCATTTGTATTTTTTACATAAGCATCGGCTGTCAATGTTAATTTGCCGTTCAACAGACTCAGGTCCAGACCTGCATTGAAAGTTTCTGTACTTTCCCAAGTCAGATCGGTGGGAGATACTGCGGTTACATTAGGCAACTGACCGAACCAAATGTTATTGCCTTGCAGGTAATTCATGCCATCGGATACTACGCTGATGGTAGGATAGTATTTATCCATCTGCTGATTACCTAGTTTACCGTAGCTGAGGCGAAGTTTGAATTGGTCAAATACATTTTCCAATGGTTTGAAGAATTTCTCACGGTTGATGTTCCATCCGATAGATGCTGAAGGGAAGCTGCCGAACTGGTGTCCTTTCTTGAAACGTGAGGAACCATCGCGGCGGATAGATGCAGAAAGCAGATAACGGTCATCGTAAGAATACATGATACGTCCGAAGAGCGAAACCAAAGCCAATTCGTTTATTGAGCTGGAGGCTGTCATTGATTTAACGTTACCCGTCATTGTCTCAATGAACTCAGGGATATCTGTATTGCTGCCGTTCAGACCGTAGCTCTTGTCTTTTTGTGCAGAATAGCCGACCAGTGCGGAAAGATTATGTTTGCCAAATATCTTATCATAGTTCAATGTATTCTCCAATACCCATGATTCGTAATCAGCAGAGCCTTCACTCAGGTCAGGGGCATCGTTTTTACCATAAGTTCCCAGGTCGTAGGCACCCGTATATGTACGGCTTTTGGTGTGGTCCTTTCTAAGTCCTAAGTTCAGTTTATATTTCAATCCTTTAATAACTTCAGCTTGTAAATAAGCGTTTAAGAAGATCTGAGTTTTTTCATTGTTTTTGTTCACCGTACTATAATATGCATACGGATTCGGAAGATTGATGTCTGCGGAAGTTCCCCAACCGGTCGGGTTTGTCGGATCAAAGACTGGAACTACTGAAGGGAAACGCAAAATTTCACCCATAGTATCCTGATTAATGTTACCTTCACCTTTAGAGAGGCGGACTATCATCGATTCACCGATAATCAGGCGATTATCCAGAAAAGAGTAATCGCTTTTCAAACGGATATTATATGATTCGTGACTGGTGTTGCGAAGAATACCTTCTTTGTTCAAATAGCTTGCGGACGCACTGTATGAAGCAGTTTTAGAACCGCCGCTAATATTGGCGTTGGCTTTGTAAGTCATTGCAGTACGAAGCATAATGTCTTGCCAGTCTGTGCCTGCACCTACAAAAGGAACAGAACCAACTTCTGTGCCATAACCGTCTGCTGCCAAATTATAATAACGTGCGAAACGGCTGTATTCTTCACCATTAAAGACATTCAACGTTTTTGGAGTCTGGCTGAAACCTGTGAAGAAGTTTATATCAAGTTTGGTAGGCATATCTTTGCGCCCGCTCTTCGTAGTCACCAATACTACACCACCGGCAGCACGAGAACCATAGATGGCGGCAGCGGCAGCGTCTTTCAACACTTCGATAGAAGCGATATCCGACGGGTCTACCATGCTGAGGTCTCCGAAGGAACCATCGATGACATAGAGTGGATCATTATTTGAAAGAGAGCTGATACCACGTACGTTGATAGTCATCCCTTCGTTCGGGTCACCACTTGTACTTGCTACGGATACACCGGCAATTTTTCCTTGAAGAGCTGTGCCCACATTTGTTGCGACAGCGCCGTTCAACTCTTTTGTACCTACTGAACTGACTGCTCCGGAGAGATGGCTTTTCTTTACTGTACCATAACCGATGACTACAACCTGTTCAAGAGCTACGTTGTCTTCTTCCAGACTGACATTAATTGGAGCGTTTGAAGTTATTGTACGCTCTATACTTTTCATACCTACTGTTGAGAATACAAGAATATCGCCTTTATTGACGTTAACGGCATATTTACCATCTATGCTTGTAATTGTACCAGTGTCTTTCCCTTTTACTTTTACTGTAACTCCTGGTAAGGGGTCGTTTGTCGTTGCTTCTGTTACTATCCCTTTTACTTCAATGTTCTGTGCTGTTAGTGGAATACTAACCAAGCAGAGAAAAAGGAATAGTAGAAATTGAATTTTTCTTCTCATAATTTATTGTATTAGATTATAAACTCTGTTCAACTGCTGATTGCTCCATGGAAACCTCAATCAGTAATTGGATGATGCAAAAGTAGGCGATAATGTAATGGCAGACAAGTATTATTTTATCCCATTCTAATACTTTTCTATAATGTGGCATTACAAATATATTAATGTTTTTCTTAAGCGGAGGAATTACTTATAAGAAATAAAATCGTTATAATCGCCAAATCCGTTACTTATAAGAAATAAAAATGCTATATTTGCTAAATCTGTTACTTATAAGAAATAAAGATGAGAAAGCCGGAATATTATAAAAGAGAGTTGTATGTACAACGTATAAAGCCTTTTGTCGATACACAGATGATAAAGGTGATTGTTGGGCAAAGGCGTGTGGGGAAGAGCTATCTGTTGTTTCAACTGATGGATGACATTCGTGACGGTTCTCCGGAAGCAGATATCATCTATATTAATAAGGAGTTATTTGAGTTTGATCAAATTAAAACTTATGCCGACTTGATAAATTATGTGTCTGCGACAAGAAAGGGCGCGGAAGATAAGTGTTATCTGTTTATTGATGAGATACAAGATATTGAAGGTTTTGAGAAGGCCCTGAGGCATTTCTTTGCGGAAAACACTTATGACATCTATTGTACGGGAAGTAATGCCACCATGCTTTCGGGTGAACTGGCTACTTTCCTGAGTGGTAGATATATTGAATTTAAAGTATACGGTCTGACCTATACCGAATTTTTGGAGTTTCATAAACTGGAGGATTCCGTTGAAGCGTTTAGCCGTTTTTACCGGTTCGGCGGGCTTCCTTATCTTGCCAGTTTGCCTTTTGAAGAGCACCTTATAATGGAGTATCTGAGAAATATCTATAATACAATTATATTGAAAGATGTGGTGAATAGATATAGTATCAGGAATGTACGGCAATTGCAGGATCTGACGGTTTATTTGGCTGACACGATTGGGAATCTGTTTTCAGCAAATAAAATAAGTGAGTATCTGAAATCACAGAGGGTAGATATGTTGCCCAAAACAATATTGGAATATCTTACTTATTTGAATAGTGCTTATTTTGTAAGAAGAATCCGTCCGATGGATATTCAGGGAAAGAAACAATTCCAGATCGGAGAGAAATATTATTTTGAAGATTTAGGAATACGTAATGCGATTCGTCCTTTCCGGGCGACTGATATCGGACAGGTGCTGGAGAATGTGGTGTGCCATCATTTGCTGGTATGCGGATATGCGCTGTATATAGGCAGAGATGGCGATAAGGAAGTTGATTTTGTAGCCGAACGTAATGGGGAAAAGCTGTATGTTCAAGTTGCATATTCAGTTATAGACCCCAAAACGCATGAACGGGAGTTTGGCAATCTGTTGGCGATTCAGGATAACTATCCCAAGATAGTTGTCACCATGGATGAAGTGGAAGGAGTTTCCTATCAAGGCATCGAGCAGGTGCCCGTTCGTAAGTTTTTGCTTCGTTGGAAGTAAGGGTGGGTGCAGTATTTATGCAGTCTGTATCATAAGTCTTAAAAGATAAATTACAAAGGAGAAGCTAAAACAACTAGCTTCTCCTTTTCCCTTCCTATTGATAATTCTAAATGATTATTTGAAAACAATCTCCATGGGTCTACCTATCCAAACTTGTGGTTGTTCTAAATGAAAGATGCGGGCGATAGTGGACGCCACATCGTATTGCATCATGCTTACATCGTCAAACCGGAGTCCTTTCTTAATATTCTTGCCGGATATGATGAAAGCTGTTTCCATTTCTTGCATTGTTTTGCCGCCATGACCTTTATCGATACCTCCGTGATCGGAAGTTAATATGAAAATGGTATCATCCAGCAGTCCCGCGTCTTTTACCGCCTGAACGATTTGGCCGACATACATATCCAGTTCTTTAAGTTTCTCATAATATTCCGGTGTGTCGTGTCCGGCAGTGTGTCCGGTGTGGTCGGGGCCGTCATAGCAGATGGCAACAAGAGCGGGGTGTTTCTCCTTTATATAAGAAGAAGCCATATTGCCCAGTTCTTTCGGAGTCTTGTTGCAGTCGGCAACATGATAGTGATAACTTAAAGACAGCGTATCTACTAAATATTTAATTCCTTCCCACTCATACAGGCAGCCGATTTCCGCTTCCGGGCGGGCATCGCGCAGTAATTGAAAAACAGTAGGGAAGATACCATTCTTATTTAATACGCGTGAGGGAAGTTCCGGTGTTTTAGATCCCCATTCGGTGTATCCGTGAAGTTCCGGTCCGGCTCCCATAAACATGGATGCCCAGTTGATGGCGCTGGAAGAGGGGAGGGCAGAACGCTTTTTCAGTGTGTAGGCTCCGTCCTCCATCAGTTTCTTTACGTTCGGCATATCTGCTTTGGGAAGGCTGTAGGCTCCCCAACCGTCCAAACCGATGAAAACAACATGTTTAGCTTTATCTTTTCCTTTGGCATGGCAGGAGAAAGTGAAACTGAAGAGGAGTGCGAATGTAGCAAGTAGTGTTAAAAAGGTTTGTTTATTCATGATATTGTTATTTATAGGGTTAATGTTTTATTCGTTATATAATCAAAGGCCATAACTAATGATGAGCAAAGGTAGGATTATTTTGAGGGGGAGACAAATATAATATTAGCAGAGACTAATACTTTTATGGTATTTCTTTTGAAACTCTGTCTTTTGCTTGGCATTGTTTTCTTCATTGTCAAATTATGTCGTTTGTCTTTTTGTATATAATATTGATCGTTTTAATAACTGTTCTGTTCAACTATGAATATTCTTTCAGCTTGGTTGCAATAATATCCTTACAGTTTTATAATAAACCGTTTGAGCGTTTTTAATAAATAGTTGAAAGGTTTATTATAAACGGTATCCAAGTTTATTAAAAACTATTTTTTGGAAATTTCTGAGTAACCTTGGAATTATATAAACAAAAAGGGAGAAAATCAGTGCTGATTTTCTCCCTTTCCAATTCCTTTATAGTTGGAAACAGATGCCTTATTGGCTGCTATTATGTCTTATATTTTATACGTTTCATATTGTTTTTCTTCTTTTTACTACCTTCAAAGATACAAAATAAAAAAGGAAAAGTCAAGAGCTGGTTTATTAAACATGATAAAGATGGTTAATCCAATATGTTTTTATAGCTGCCATTTATGATAAGGTATTACTTTGATTTTGAGATTCTCAATTTGAAATACATCCTCTTGGTTTAGTGTTATGATGTATCCTTCAGTGAGTTTGTAGAATTTCAATGCATCAATGAGTCCGTCAAATTCGCGTGATTGGTTGTCTGCATTGAGCTCCATACAGACTTGGATTGCTTGGGTAATGGCGCCTTTCTCAAGAGTAATAAAGTCACATTCATTGTCTCTCCTGTGATAGTATATGTCTTTATATCTTAGCCGCAATGTATTGTAGACCATATTTTCAAGTTTGTGTCCTTCATCTCCTTTTATTCTGTTTACATTGGAGGTGACTAATCCCATGTCTATGGCATAAATCTTTTTAGGGTTGATGGTCTGCTTCTTTAATGAATAGTCGAACATAGGGACAAGGCTGACCAAATAACTTTGTTCCAGGTGTGAAAGGTATTCCAATATGGTAGTGGTAGAATTAATACCAGCAGGTTCTCTTAGTTTGTTTGCGGATGTGAGATTCCCAATATTGGAAAGTAGAAAAACGGTCAAACGTTTAAGTCCTCGAATATCTTTTATTCCATAGCGTACTGCGATATCCCGAATAAGGATATCATCCAGTAAATTAGCGAGTATTTCTTCAATAGGGTTTTTTAGGTATTCAGGGAAACCGCCTAGTTGCATGTATTCCTTCGTTGTATGCTCATTAGGTTCAATATCCTTGAATCTACAGAATTCTTTGAACGAGAAGGGGAATAGTTCACTTGTAATATGACGTCCGGTAAGGCTGGTACCCAGTTCCTTGCTCAATAAGGATGCATTGGAGCCGGTTACGAAAACTTTGAAATTTTCATCTAGCTTCTGTCGTACATATCGCTCCCAACCTTTAATGATTTGTATTTCATCAAACATCAGAACTCTATTGCCTGCTTCTGCAATCAATTGATCTAACTTCTGAAAGTCAGATATCTCAAAATCATATAGACGGGGATCATCGAAATTTATATAAAGTGATTCTGTGTGCTTCTTTTTCAATAATTGGTGAAGGAGAGTGCTTTTTCCGCATCTGCGTACACCGGATACAATTAGTGCATAGTTATCAATATCAGGTAAAGTACAGAGGCTGTCTCTGATCATCCCTTCTTCTTTCGCATGCAAGTTTATTTCTTGTTGGCGTATAATTTCTTTTAGAAAGTCTTTTTGTATCATGGCGTTTCTTCTTTAATGCAACAAATATAACTTTTTATATCCATATTATCAAATAGTTTCCAGTCATAATGGAAACTATCTTCCAGTGTGAATGGATAATAGTTTCCAGTCGCACTGGAAACTATTATAAGGCGCTGATTCTCACTTATTTTTTATGATAAGAATGATCTTTCGGAAACTCTTCTCCTTCCCATGCTTTTTTCGAAGTCCAGGATTGTGAAGCATCCGTCCAAAAGGGATCATCGGCAGACAGACCTAGCGGGAGGAAAGCAAGCGATGCCATATACAAGCTGCCGTTATTAGTGTAATAATCGGAAATACCGGGCTGGGAACCGTTGAATCCTAGTGTCAGAAAACCTGCCGTATTGAAGTTGCGTCCGTCCCCGAACATACGTCGGATGACAGCCGTCATGGCTGCGCGTACCTGTCCGTTTGATAGTTCTACGGGAAGCCAGTTGCGCCACGCAAGCAGGGCTAATGTCTGCAAAGAGCCGGTACGGTAAGTGATAGAACGTCCGAAAACAGGCAGTGTGCCTTCCGGAGAGATGAGGCGTTCGAGGATTACCCCGAATCGTTGGGCACGTCTGATCGCTTCATGGTAGTTGCAGCCGGGCATATTTCCTATCTTCTCACGTTTGCCGGCTTCGGTGATTACCTCCAGTGCTTCTATATACATAGGATGTATGACGAAACTATTGTAATAGTCGAATGCGAAACGAGGGCCGTCCGAATACCAGCCGTCACCTACGTACCATTCTTCTATCTTACGCAGAGAGGAACTGATGCGGTAAGTATCACTGGGCGCTCCAGCTTTCCGAAGGAAGGATTCGACAGTAGCGCTGAACAACAGCCAGTTGCTATAGGAAGGATCGACCCGTCTGAGATCCGTAAATTCGGTGATATACCGCCGCTTGGTGATACTGTCCAATGGCATCCATAAGGCATCATAACTTCTCAGGAAACTTTCTGCCAGGAAGGCGGCATCCACCAAGGTCTGATTCTCCTGACGCCATAACAGATAATCGGGGGAAGCGGGATCTACTGCATGAACGTAGCTTTTCAATGCCCATTCCCGCAGTTGTTTGCGTTGGAGTCCTTCCGGAGTTTCATCATCGGGCAATGACAGCCACGGTGCCAGTCCCGCCATCAGACGCCCGAAGCATTCCATATAAGTGACGTTCTTGTCGCGTCCGTCCCATGTCGGACTTAATTCTACGAGCATATTCTGTTTCAGCAGGCCTTCGCTCATATTGCTCAATACAGGAGCTGCCATCCGGTACATTACATCGCACCAGATTTCTCTATCGCTTTTCTCTGTTTTCTTTTTGGCGCTGATACTTTCTGTCGGGATCAGCAGAATCATTAATAGTAAGATCCAATGAAGTCTTTTCATGTATTGCCTTATTTTTAAGATTAAATCTTCAGCTAAGGAGCCATAGCCGAAGCGTATGGCAAAGGTAGAATTATTCCGATAGCAGGGCAAATACAATCTTAGCATTAACTAATACTTTTGCGTTATTTATCCGATACTGATACTTTCTTATACAAAATGTCCAGTAAATAATGCTTGTCATCGGAATTGTTATACATTTGTCCGGTAAACAAAATTATTACTATGAGAAGGAATTGGATAGGTAGCAGCATGATAGTTGCACTCTTTGCTTTATTGGCAGGCGGATGCGGTCATAGTCAACGGACGCTGGAGTTTCGTGGAATCTGTGTAGATGACCCGCAGGGAGAAAATGGATTATACAACCCGGGAAGAGGATTCCGGTTGGAAACTGCGGTGGATGTGCTGTACGAAAAGGACACTCCTACCAAAGAACTGAATGAATTGTCTGCTAAGTATATAGCAGATAGTGTTTCACTCTCACAGAGCTACTTTTATCTGACTTATTTAATAGGTAAAGAACTGTCTGAAGAAAACTTCCGGACCATGCAGGCATATTTTGATGAACTGCAAAAGCAAGGAAAAAAGGCCGTATTGCGCTTTGCCTACGAACGGGACTTTATGGGACGGTCGCCTGTCGGTCCTACCGGCGAACAGATACTGGCGCACTTGGATCAACTAAAACCTTTCCTGGAGAAAAATAAAGACTTGATTCTGGTCGTACAAGCCGGGATGATTGGCGCGTGGGGCGAATGGCACAGTTCGGTTCAGGGACTGGAAAATTCGGAAGAGACAAAGGCTGCCGTATTGGAAAAACTGCTTTCTGTGGTTCCTGCGGAGAGAAATGTACAAGTCAGACTCCCGGAATTTAAGAACCTGCTGAAAGATAAACCGGAACTCTATAAGAGACTTTCTTTCCATGATGACTTCATTGTCATACGCCCCGACAGATGGGATGCCGATATGCACGAAGGGACACCGAAGTTCGATCAGATAGTGGCGGAATCTCCTTATCTCGTGGTAGACGGTGAACTGCCCTGGGGATTCTGGAGCGTGGGCGCTGATCCGGACAGTCCTTCTGCCGGATGGATTATTGACGGTATGCAGGCGGCGAGACGTTTATTCCTCCAGCATTATACTTCACTAAGCATCATACATAATTATAAGGAGCAACATCCCAACAATCGGTTCGATGAGAATAATCCGCCCGAATACTCCATGGTGGTCTGGAAGAAAACGATGATAACGGAAGACGCCCTCCTCCAGCATCACATGCCGGTGTCCGACAGCTACTTCCGTAAGAAAGACGGAACGAAGGTAAAACGCAATGTGTTCGATTATATACGCGATCATCTGGGTTACCGGATTGAGCTGCAATCACTTCAGCTTCCTTCCAAATTAGTGAGTGGAAAGGAGAATGTCTTGAAACTGAGGTTGAAGAACAGAGGTTTTGCCACCGTATTTGGTGAACATCCTGTTTATTTCGTATTGATTGATGATACAGGAGAGGTTACGGAATTTCTGACCGATGCCAATCCAAAGAACTGGCAACCATTCGAACCAAAGGATTCTACCTATACTTCGCTGACGCATACAGTGGATGTATCTCTTGAACTTCCCGCCTCGGTGACTCCCGGAACTTATAAGTTAGGGCTGTGGATACCGGACGGATCGGACAGACTCCGATATAATCCTCGTTATGCCATCCATTGTGCCAATGGAGATACGGACTGGTGGATTTCTAAGGATGGAAAGTATGGTGTGAATGTATTGACTGCGGTTGAAGTGGAATAAATGATTTGTTTCTATGATAAAAGTGAAAGGCTTCGGGTATGATTACCAGAAGCCTTTTATTGTTGGGTATGGATTACCTTATCAAGAATTATAAATCAGCACCACCGTATATGCCACATAGCAAAGTATCATAATACTTCCTTCTATCCGCGTAATGGTCCGCTTGGCAAAGAACAGCCCGAACAGCCAGAGCAGAATACTGGAACCTACCAGTGTAAACAGGTCGAAGTTTGTAATTCCGCTAAGATGGAGGGGCGTGATACTGGCGCTGCATCCCAATACAAAGAAGATATTGAAGAGATTACTGCCGATTACATTTCCGATAGCCATTTCCGGATTCTTTTTCAGTGCGGCGACGATGGAAGTGGCAAGCTCCGGCAGGGAAGTTCCTCCGGCTACCAGCGTTAATCCGATAATGGATTCGCTGACTCCCATGCTGCGGGCAATCCCTGTAGCCCCGTTGACGAACAGCTGACCTCCATAGATGAGTGCCGCCAGTCCGCCAATGATATAGAGAATGGATTTCCACCACGAAAGCAGCTTGATCTCTTCTTCCGGTGCCGTGTGCTCCGGTACTGCCGGTTCCGGTGCAGCGGAGGATTTTGGGAAAGCGATGGCAAACGTATACCCCATGAAAATGGCGAAGAAGCAGAGTAAAAGCAGACCGTCTACTCTGTTCAGTATATTTTCTGTGGCATTATCGAGGAATATGTCATTGGCGCATATCAGCAATACCACAGAAGAAAGGATACAGAGCGGTATCTCTTTTCGTAAAGTGTTCCGGGTGATGACAATCGGAGCGAACAGTGCCGTACATCCCACGATCATCAGCGTATTGAATATGTTACTTCCCACTACATTACCTATGGCAATGTCCGCGCTTCCTTTCAGGGCTGAAGCGACACTCACCGTCAGTTCCGGAGCGGATGTGCCGAAAGCGACAATGGTCAGTCCGATAACGATGGAAGGTATGCGGAAACGCTTGGCTACGGAAGCGGCACCGTCTGTCAGTCCGTTAGCTCCTAGTAAAATGAGAATTAATCCTCCGATAAGTAATAGTATATTCATAATTTTTCTCTTTTGGGGCAAAGATAATCATTTAGGGAATTGTAATGTCAAAAACAATCCGTATGTTTGCCATGTTTATTAAAAAGTGAAATTAAAGTTAATTCACCTAACTTGGAATCATTCTATATGGATATGAAAAAAATAAAACGGTTTACATTGCTGCTGGTGATGGTTTCCCTTGCAGTGAATGTACAGGCGCAACTGGAGCAGGCAGTCAAGAAGATTTTCGCCGGAGATACAGTAGCAACGCATCCAGTCTCTTTGCATCGGGATTCTGATTCTGCCCGTGTGGCAAATCTGCAGAAATCACTGGAAGAAGCGCGGCTCAATGAAGCCAATATGCGTATGGAGATGGAGCAGATGAGGCTTCAGATGCTGTCCGCCGATTCGGTGAAATTCTCCCAGCAACGGCAGCGTATCGACTCACTGCGTCAATTCACGAAAGGAATACCGGTAGTTGCCGAAGGGGATACCCTGTTTTATCTTTTTACAAAACGGGGCGGATACACTCCCCAGCAACGGGCACAGATGACCGGTGCCGCTATCGAAGAGATAGGAAAGCGTTTTAATCTCCGTCCCGATTCCGTTTCCATCGACCATTCGGATATTGTGTCCGACCTTATGTACGGCAACAAAGTACTGCTGTCCCTTACTGACCAGGATGCTTTGTGGGAAGGAGTATCCCGTGATTCTTTGGCTAAAGAGAGGCGGCAGAATGTAATCACTAAGCTGCATGAGATGAAGGCGGAGCACAGCATTTGGCGAATGGCGAAGCGTATCCTTTATTTTCTGCTGGTGATTGTCGGTCAGTATCTTCTTTTCCGTCTGACCAATTGGGCATTCCGCAAACTGAAAGTGCGCATCCTGCGTCTGAAAGATACGAAGATAAAGCCTGTGTCTATTCAGGGATATGAGTTGCTGGATGCTCAGAAGCAGGCTAATCTGTTAGTCTTTTTGGCAGGCATCGGGCGTTATATTTTAATGGGGATACAATTGTTGATCACTGTCCCTTTGATTTTTATCATCTTCCCGCAGACCGAAGGACTGGCATACCGCTTGCTGGGTTATATCTGGAATCCGATTCGGAAAATCTTTGTGGATATTATAGACTATATCCCCAATCTGTTTACGATTGTTGTTATCTGGTACGCGGTGAGGTATCTGGTGCGTCTGGTACTTTATCTGGCACGTGAGATAGAAGCGGGGCGTCTCAAATTCAACGGCTTCTATCCGGATTGGGCAATGCCGACCTTCCACATTGTCCGGTTCCTGCTCTACGCATTTATGATCGCGATGATTTACCCTTATTTGCCGGGCTCCCAATCCGGTGTATTCCAAGGAATTTCGGTCTTTGTCGGATTGATAGTCTCGCTCGGATCAAGTACCGTTATCGGAAATATTATTGCCGGACTGGTGATTACTTATATGCGCCCGTTCAAGATGGGCGACCGGATTAAACTGAACGATACTACCGGCGATATCATAGAGAAGACGCCGCTTGTCACCCGTATCCGCACTCCGAAAAATGAGGTGGTGACGGTGCCCAACTCTTTTATCATGTCTTCACATACCGTGAATTATAGTACATCGGCACGGGAGTATGGCTTGATTATCCATTCGGAGGTATCCATCGGTTATGATGTCCCCTGGCGCCAGGTCAATCAGATACTGATTGATGCTGCGTTGAATACGCCCGGAGTAGTGGATGATCCGCGCCCGTTTGTGCTGGAGACTTCATTGAGCGACTGGTATCCGGTGTATCAGATCAATGCTTATATCAAGGAGGCGCATAAGATGTCTCAGATTTATTCTGATTTGCATCAGACTATTCAGGATAAGTTTAATGAAGCGGGAATTGAGATTATGTCTCCGCATTACATGGCTGTCCGTGACGGGAACGCAACGACGACTCCCAAGGATGATCTAAGCAAGAGTAACACTGCGGATACTGCTAATCAGAGTAATAAATCAGAGTAATATAAGCTCATTACTTAATGAACTTGTGATTTTCTTTGCATCTGTCGGGGCAAAGGAGTACTATAATAAATCAGGGCGCCCCCTTCATCGCGAAGGAGACGCCCTTTGTCGTGTGTGTTTTTTCTGAGAGTAGAATTTCTTTCTTTAATAGAGAACTTATTTTTTTCGGGTTACTGTATAAAGTACATTTCCTTTTTTATCTATCATACGCAGGTTAAGCTCCTTCTTGTCGATAGAGCAAACGGAGAAACCCGGTTCGGGACTGCAGAACTTTGTACCTTCGATGGGTTCTACCTTGCGTGCGAGAGAGGCGGCGGAGTTGACTACATAGTCAATGTCGCTTCCCGGTACACGGATATGCTGGAAGTTGTGGATATGACCGCAGATGTACATATCTACGTTGTGCTTGCGCAGGATGCTGTCTACGCGTTTCTGCATATCAAGCCGCTCGCTTTCCTCTTTCGGGGTGTAGGCATAGATGGGGTGATGGCCGGCTACGATGATCCAGTCCTCCTTGGCACTTGCCAGTACAGATTCCAGCCATGACAGCTGTTTGCTGATGTCCTGCTTGCAGGCATCCGGATATTTATCGCTTTCATTGCGGTATTTATCAATCAGCGGAGTGGTGTCTATCCAGACGATGCGGATAGTAGCTCCTTTTTCTTCGAATACCTTGGTGTAGTAACGGTCGGGCATTGACCAGCGGCGGCTGATGTTCGTGTAGTCCAGTACTGCCTGAGTGTTTCCGCGATATTCGTGGTTGCCCAGGATGGAGAACCAGTCGATCATCAGTTCGGGGTGGGAGTAGATAAGCTCGTAGTTGGTCATCCACAAAGGGTCGTTCACGCTGCGCACTCCGTCGAAGTGGTGAACGTCTCCGGTGGCTAATACAAATTCGGGGCCTATCTCTTCGCCCATTGTGCCCATCAGTTCGGCGATTGGCTTCTGGTCATAGTAGCCGTTGCGACCTAAATCATTGGCTACATAGAAGTTAAACTTCTTGTCAAAGATGGAATAATCCGTTAGCTGTGCGTGGGCGAATGTAAAGACGGAAAGGAAAAGAAGAATGAATAAGCTTTTTATCTTCATATTATATTGATTATTAGTTGTTTATAATTGTTGTTATTGAAAGACTGAAATTCTCTGTTTTTTTGGTTTTAAAGGAACGAGGCGTTGGTTTAAAACCAAGACCCCGTTCCTTTAAAACCAACGGGGCGTTCCATTCTTAGGAACGGAGGTTTTCGCTTTTCGCATTGTCAGAAGTTAACTTTTACGCCGGCATTAATCTTTACACCGTAGTACTCCGCCTGCATGGTGCGGTCTTTGGTTCCCTGATAGTAACGAAGAGGCTGGTTCAGCAGGTTGGTGGCATCTGCATAGAACGTGGTCTTTATCTTCTTGCCGAAGGTGTAGCTGGCGTTCAGGTCCATGTAGCTCACTGCGTCATAGTAACGGTCGAGGGCTGCCACTTCTCCCATTTCGTCGATGAAGCTCGAAGCGTAGTTGTAGGAGAAGCGTACGTTGAAACCTTTCTTTTCGAAGTAAAGGGAAGCATTGGCTGTATGTTCGGGTGATCCCGGCAGGGACAGGTCTTTCTCGTTCTCACGACCTTCGAAGTTGAAGTTGTTCACTTGGGTGTGGGTGTAGGTGTACGTACCATAGAAACCGATACATTTCAGTGCGGGAGCAATGAAGCCGAAGTCGCGTTGATAGGCCAGTTCTACGCCCAGCAGGTCGGCGTCGCCGGCGTTTTTGGGTTGGGTGAACTTCTTGTATTCGTTGTTCTGATAGGTGTAGTCACCGATGACCTGATCAACGATAAAGTCATTGATCTTTTTGTAGAAGATGCCTGCGCTGATCAGACCGACACTTTTGAAGTAGTAGTCTGCGCTGAGGTCGAGATTGTAGGAGATGGTCGGGGTCAGGTCGGAGTTACCCATCACCAGTTCGTTGTCGCTGCGGTTGATGTTGACACAGGGGATCAATGCGGAGTATTTCGGACGACTCAGTGTCTCGGTGAACGAAGCGCGGAGCTTTAAGTCGTCGTTCACATCGTATTTGAACAAGAGGCTGGGGAGCCAGTTGACATAGCTGTTCTTATGGTTTCCGGTAGGTTCGAGGGTTTCTGTCTCGTCTTTGTCGTCGGCTACGTTCCAGTTCCAGCCGTTGTATTTGATGTGGGTGGCTTCCATGCGTAAGCCTGCCATCATTTTTATCTTCTTTCCCAAGTTTTGGTCGAAGCGGAAGAAGGCGGAAGTTACGTTCTCACGGGCGTGGTAGTTGCCGGAGGATTCTTCGAGCACCTGTTCGCCTTCCATACTGCTGAGGTCGAGTGAGCCCAGGTATTCTTTGGATACGAAGTCGGTCGCCTTATATTGGTCTCCTGGCATATATCCGTCACGAATCTGGCTGGTGAGGTTGTTCATGTAATCCTTGTCGAAAGCGTCCTTGTACGCATCTGCGTAATCATAGCAAAGGGTGTTGCGGTCTTTGGTCTTGGAGGCGTACTTTGCTCCGAACCGCAGGCTGTTGCCATAGATACCGTTTGTCAGCGGAAGTTCGAAGTCTACTTTGAATTTCAGGTCTTTTTCGTAGATTTCCTGGTTGCTTTCGGTCAGTTCCTTCACTTTCCATTTGCCTCTTTCGCCGTCTGCTTCTCCGTTGTGCAAGTTGACGTCCGTAGTCACGTAAGGGAAACGGTCGCCGGCATCTACGACGGTAAAGCCGAGGAAGTCCTGTTTCAGGCTGAAGTATCTTTCGTTCGGACGGTCTTCGCTGGCACGGGCGTAGGAAGCTCCCCAGTTGACGGACAGCTTTCCGAACTGATGTTCACCGCTCAGACTGAGGTCCATTGTTTGCTGTAATTCCAGACGGGCATTTCTGTTGTCGGGTGTTCCTCCTTTTGTCTCGATCTGGGCGGATTGCTGCATATCTCCTTCGTCGTCTAGTCCTGTCTTATCCAAATCCTTATAGGTGACGCGGTAGCGGTTTTCCCAGTCGTGTCGGCGGTTGTAGATACCTTGCAGCGTCAGCCGGTGGTTCGGGTTGATGTCGTAGTCGAAAGCCAAGGAGTAGCTTTGGCGTTCGCGGGTCACGTAGTACTGGCGTTTCTGTGCTTCCACCATGACTACCTCGCCTTTTTTGTTGACGTCATATTCAAACTCCACATCGTCCGATCCTGACGGAGCGTTCTGATAAGAGATGGCGGCCATCATTCCCAGTTTGTCATTGAAGAAACGGTCGCCGTAGGTAAATCCTAAGTTCAACTGTGCTTTCTGGCTGATCCAGTTGTAGCCGGTTCCTGCTGTGGCGCTGAACATCCGTTTGTAAGGAGTGCTTTTTGTCACCAGATTGATGGAGCCGCCGATGGCATCTCCGTCCATATCCGAGGTAACGACTTTGTTCACTTCGATTGTCTGCACCATGTCTGCGGGGATGAGGTCGAGCTGGACATTACGGGTATCGCCTTCGGCAGAAGGGAGGCGGTTGCCGTTGATGGTCACGGAACTGAGGTCGGCGGAGGTACCGCGGACTTGTCCGAAGCGGGCTTCCCCCTGGTCGTATTGTACATTAATACCGTTGATACGTTTGAGGGCATCGCCGATATTGGAATCGGGGAACTTTCCGACCTGATCGGCTGAAACGACATTGGTGATTCCGAGGTTGTTCTTTTGTGAGTTGATGGCGCGGCGTTGTCCCTGAAAGGCGCCGCCTACCACTACTTCCTGCAGTTCGAGTCCTTCATTGAGTACTACGTCCTTTTCGAGCGTCTTTCCTGCCGGAATGGTGATTTTCATTTCGACGGGAGAGTAGCCTACGTAGCTGACTTTCACGGTGTATGTGCCCGGTGTGAGATTGGCGAATGTATAATAACCGTTGACGTCGCTTGTCACTCCGGTATGTAGTTTTTCGATGTAGATGGAGGCTCCCGGAAGAATTTGCTTGGAAGTGTCTACTATGCGTCCGCGGATCGTGCCCTGTCTGGCTACGTTTACTTTTTCCTCTGCAAAAGTATTTCCGCTTGTACTCATGATTAAAAGAGTCAAAGAGACTAATCTGAGAAATCGTTTCATAAATGTTAGCGTGCGTTAATTATTTGCTGCAAAAGTAGGGGCTTGACGTTTCTTGCTTTTTACAGTTGATTGAAGAACGCGTAACAAATATGCTACGATTGTGTTACGCAAGAAGGGCGCCCGCCTGCGGACACCCTTCGATACCTAACCCGATAAAAAGTTATCTTGAATGTATCTGAGATACGATCAATTCATTGGAATTTCGATACGTTCGCCCGTAACGGAAACGGCGCTTAACTGGAAACCATCTTTCCAGCGAACCGGAATCGTGAATGTGTCTGTTGACGACGGGGCATTTTCGCCGCTGCAGATGAGGATGAATTTGCCGGTTTCATCTTTCACTTCGTAAGTCACTACATTGGTCCAGTTCTTGATCGTGATGGTCTCACCGTTGTAAGTCACTGCATTATCGCCGGAACCTACCGTAAATGTCTTGGGAGCATGAGTGGCATTCTCTCCTTTGATGATGGCGGGTTTCGTTTTATACAGTTCGTACGTATTATCCGAAATGTATTCTAGAGCGACATCCGGACGGGTGCCTCCCAGTGCGTTTACTTTCTGTTTGAGAGCGTCTATCATGTCTTGTGTCACGGTCAGCTGCTTTTTCCCGTAGTCGTCCAGTTCCTTGTCGACCGGAGTCAAGAATCCCCATTTGGTGAAGAAGTCGAGTAAGTTCATACCGGAAATCTTGGAGCAGGCATATACAAAGTCAAGCTGAATCTCTCCGTGAGTCATTCCGGTGTAGTCTTTATTGCGGGCGTATTCATATACCTCCGGATAAAAACCTCCTTTGTCTGCCTGTTGCAACGGAGTCCTGCCCAGCACTTTTCCGAAATAGAGTTCCAGTTGCCAGAAGGGAACAAGTTTACAGAATACATCATTGGCATTATTCTTTCCCAGATTTTGGAAGTCAGCATGCGGGCTTCCGGTGGCAATAATCCCACTCCATGCTTTGGAGTATCTGTTTCTGTAGGTGATTCCCATGTCTTCAACCTGTATGCGGGAAGGCTGGCCGAAAATGGTGGTCTGTATGTACTCGGACATGATGTTGTTCGTCACTTCCGTGTTGCCGCCCCACAATACTCCCGGACGGGTCTGATTGCAATGTCCTATCTCGTGTGCCGGTCCCCAGCAAGCGCTTGTCTTCAGCTTTTCCGGACTACAGATTTCATTCATTGTTGTTCGGTTGTAGGCTGTGTGATAAGCCGTGGCGTACATATAGGACTTATACATGACATTCAGATACATCCGGTTTCTGAACATCTTGTCATATTTCTCCAAGCCCAGCAGCTGCTGCTCGCTGTACACGATCTTGTCATAAAGGTCTATCAGTTCATCTCCCTTGGAACCTGCGTAGGTCCGGAGGTCACTCGTCTCGAAAGTGAGGTGGGCATATTTCCCCAGTACGTCAAAATACCGGTTGGTTGCTTTGTTGAGCAGTTCCGACCAGCGTCCGTTATGCTCCGGATTTTGCGAGTCGAAGTAGCCGTTCACTTTTCCCGATGCAAAATGGATTTTGATTGGGGCCGCTGACGGATCGTCCAGCGTTTTTGTGACGTACATCACGTACACCAGTCCTTGCTCGCTGATAGAAAGCTTGTTGATTCCCTGATTCAGTAAGTAGGTCACTCCGCCAAAACCGTCATTCTCAGGTGCATCCAGATTCTGTACCCGCAGTCCGATGTCATATCCGTGTGTGTCTCCCACCAGTACTATCAGGTTTTCATCTGCCTTGACCGATATTCCGGTCGGATTGTCCAACTGGCTGTAAGGGTTGGTCTTGTGGGTTTCCGACTGGATATCCGGATTGGGATATGCCTTGAACTCGCTGATACGGAACTCAGCAGGATACTTACCTTTAATCATATAGTAGGCTATATTTTTAAAGAACGGGTATTCGCACTTTGCTATGTCATCTTCCGTAATACCGGTTTTCAGTTCACTGCAACTTGCATCGGTGAAGAGAGTCGAATAATCAAAGTTCACGGGATTCTTTGCAAAGAACTCCATCTCGGCGCATGAAGCAAATCCTTGTCCGTCGCCAGTACCGCTCTTTATGATGAAACGGAAAGACTTCGCCTGTATCGTTTGGTCAAATGTAACTTTGCCTGCCATGCCCGAACCTTGAAAATCCTTATCAATAAGTTTTGTGAATGTGTGACCGTCTGCTGAATATTGTATTTCTGTATCTTTAAATCTACCATTATTTCCGTTGTTGCGCGGATGATATATCAAATAATCGACATCTGTGACTGTTTCAAAATTATAGGTTAATGTGATGGGGAAATAGTTGCTTGCACCATTACTCCAACTGGAATGATAAAGTGTCGAATAATCTCCGTCAAAAGACTTTTCGATATTGCTGCCGGGTTGAAAAGAAGAAGCCGTCCCGCTTACTATTTTGATCTTGATGTCACCTTTTACGTCTTCTCCGTTGCCTTCGGCAAATTCGTTGAGTCCTTTCTGGGTAACAAATACGGATGCGCTTACAGGTTCTGCCTGTTCCGTATCGGGATCGATAGTCGGTAATACTTCTGTTATTTCAATGTTGCCATGACGCTGACTGTCAAGTCCGGTCGCTTTCACCATATATGTATGGGGGGTGGTGACTGTGGCCGGTGCACGGCTGATAGGTTTTTCGGTAATCCATTCCGGCAAAGTGATGGCTACTTCTACATTTGTCGTCACGTCAAACTGGATTTCTCCACCGATAACACCTACCTCAAAGTTGGACTGGTCAACCAGAATGGCTGCTTCGTATCCCAACTGGCGTACTGTGATTGTCTTTGTCTGGTCGGCAGCTATCACGGTAACGGTTGCTTTACGCACGTACCGTTCGTCGCTTTCGTCTACAGATATTTTCAGTGCCTTCCCGTCTGCTGACGGGTGGCACCAATTTTTATCTGATTTGACAGTCCAGGTATCCACATTGGTAGTGACAGCTACATTCTGGCTACCGGACTCACTATTGAAATCAACTGTCTCTTTTCCAACGGTTAAATTGGGGGTTGAAGAGCCGTCATCGTCAGAGCATGCCGTAGACAGGCATGGCAGCAACGATAATAGAAAGAAAAGCAGTATATATTTCTTCATTCTTTTTTTTATTCAAGTACGACCATTGAACATTGATAGATTTCCAGTTCTCCTAAAGCAAAATAAGGAGTGCCCTTCGTGGTCTCTGTCACTTCGAACCAAAGATAGCGGGAAGGTTTTGACAGCGGAATTACCTCTGAGTTGTACACTTCGCTCACTCCGTCGGGAAGTCCTGTTAAGGTAGTTTCCTTGTGGGTGCCTGCCTGTGAGATATCCACTGTATTGCCATCAATTTTCTCGACGCCATCAAACCATTCTGCTGGATTATAACTATCACTTGTATATAAGTTGATCGTTTTCCATGAACTATCGTTCGCACGGTTGGTATTGGTCGAACGGAATTTAATAGCGCTGACTTCTTCGCCTAAATCTACTACCAGATAATGTGGCATTTCCACTAGTGAGCTCCACCATGAGTGGAAGAAGGTTGCTATATTTCCGTCTACCAGGTCTTTGATCGGACGGGTAGGAAATGGAGCATTCGTCCATATTTTCTTATAGTCCAGATCTATTTTTACGGGAGTGCCAAACGTAGGACTTGCCTTTTCTGCTTGTGCAGTTATCTGATGGATGGTACCTGCGGTGTTGCCACGATTGAAGGCTTGTACGGTGAAGTTGATTTCACCGTACTTTTGGAGCAGATTGTCTATTACCAATTCGCTGGCGTATTGGCTGACTTGTTTTCTGTATGACTTTCCTGTGGCTCCGATAGTATATTCTATCTGTACATAATATAAATTTTCATCGGCAGGGTTGGTCCAGCTCAGGGTAATCTGTCCCGGAGCGGGAGTCGCTTTCAGATTTTCGATGTCGCTGGGTACCGGATAGGAATCTTTGTCATCGCTGCAAGACCAGAGCATGGCTAATCCTCCGATAAGACATATCGTTATAAGTATCTTTTTCATGATCAGATTATTTTTAATAATTGTTATTCATCATTGATTAGTAGCCCGGATTCTGCACCATGTTCGGGTTCTTGCTTACTTCACCTGCCGGAATAGGCATCAGATACTGACGGGGTGCATCGAATGTACGCTTGTCCTGTATCTCCACAATCTTAGCGAAGTCCTCCATTGTCTCGGCAAGAATGTTCAGACCACGTGCCTTGACATTGAAATAAGTTTCTCCCATTTTCCAGCGGCGGATGTCCCAGAAATTATGATTCTCCTGATAAAGCTCGATCATACGTTCCTGTCTGACGATTTTCATCACTCTGCCGTCGGGACCGCATTGGCCGTCATAGCTTGTCAAAGGAACTTTGGCATTTGCCCAGCTTTCCAGTACCGGTTTTAGTCCGGCGCGTTCGCGTACTTTGTCCAGATAAGCCATTCCTTTTTCGGGATAGCCTTCTTTACCGTATCCTACGCAGGCTTCGGCATAGTTCAGGTAGAGTTCGGCGAGACGTATCACAGGCCATGGATATTCTACCGTTGGTCCGGGGGTACCAACGGTAGCTTGTATTCCTGGGTGTACACCTTTTTTGTTCAGGTATCCTGTTTTGGAGTAGTTCTGAGAGCGTGCCGCAGTGACTATCTTTCCGTCATCGGCTCTGACACCGCAGTTTTCTGTTGCCAGAAATCCGGTCAACCACTTGTCTCCTTCAGAACGCTCAGCACCCCAGAATTTGTGATAAGCATATCTTTTATCGTCTGTACGACATTCATAATAACCGTTCTCAAAAGCAACCCACGCATAGAATCGGGGTTCGCGGTTCATGTTCATGTATAATGTTCTCTTTCCCGGTTCGGCATAGGTAGTGCCTTCAGGGATGGTTATGATATCCAGCTTATTGTTTGTACTGAATGCCGGGTCCTCGTCAATCGGCAATCCATTGGCTGTGTAGAAGCGGTCGAGCATGGTAATCGTGGGGGCTATACCATTCCACGAACCACGGGGGAAGAAAGGTATGGATTTACGTTGGATACCATAAGCACCTGCTTTACGGGTTTCGGGGAAGATGACTTCTTTGAAGTTCTCGCTATCCATGAAAGTCATACGAAGTGTACGTTCTGTCAGGTTGGTCGGTTCCGGATAAGCATTACTTGTAGTACTGGCTTTATAGAGCTCGTGACCGACTCCTGATGCAGCTTGAATGGCATCCCATGCTGCATCTGCTGCACGTTTGTATTTTTCTTCCGAATAAGTGGTTGGCATGAGCTGTTCGCCGTCCGGGTTCTTAAAGTCTGCATAATCAGGATTCCCGTTGAATAATGGTGAGGCGGCATAAAGCAACATTCGTGCTTTTAAGCTTTTGGCAATGACGCTCGTGGCACGTCCATAATCCGAGCTATTGCGTGTGGCAGGAAGTCTGGTGGCTGCATCGTCAAGTAAGTCGGCAACCCAGTCGATACATTCATCGTACGGACGACGTCCGAGCATATTATTCGCAGGAGTGTCGAGTGCCGGAAGTTCTTTTACCAAAATGGTCGGCCCGTAACATTTGATCAGAAGGAGGTGGAAATAGGCGATCAGGAAGTCGGCTTCTGCCGTGTAAAGATCGACTTCCTCCTGGCTGATCTTAGGAACGGAGTGGATATTTTCTTTCAACAAATAGCATTGACGTATTCCCTGAAACAGTGTATTCCAATAACTGATAATTGTATTGCTTGAGTCATAAGAACCTTCAGCGAATTTTACGTAACTTTCGGCAAACGGGCTGATCGTTTCGTCACCGGTAAAGTCCATACATGACTGAACCATGTTTGACTGAGGCAGATATCCGTAGCAGGAATATAAATATCGCAGTGCAGCGCGGGGATTGGCAAAGGCATCCTTTTCCGTGGCTGTTTCGTCGGGAACAATATCCAGATAGTTACAGGAAGTATTCAGCCCTGTAATCAATAAGAGGATGAATAGATATAGTGTATTCTTTTTCATATTTTTTAAGGTGTTATTTATTGTTAATAGTCATTTGGAATCCAATGTTGAATACGCGTTGGGTCGGATATGAAAGACCACTGCCACCACCCTGTTCAGGATCCCACAGATCGAACGGAGCAAAGGTCATCAGATTAGAACCGCTGATGTATAAACGCATATTCTTATAGGTATATCCGATCTCAGCATTCTTTAATTTCAGGAAGGCACCGTTACGCTCCCAATAGCTGGACAACTTGTTGTTATTGTTATTGGTTTTGCGTGACAAGCGCGGGTAAGTCGCATTGGTGTTTTGATTGTCGGGACTCCAGCGTTCGTCTGCCACCCATGAAAGTACGTTGCGCAGCATACTGTCACCGAAGGGATGGAAATCTTTTACCATGAAGGAGGTTTTGGCTACTCCCTGAAAGAAGAAGGAGAAATCCAGATTCTTCCATTTAATAGAGGGACCGAAGCCATATACAATCTCCGGTACGCCGGGATGTTTTGCCCATACCCAGTCGTCTGTATCTGTCAGGTTATCATCATATCCGTACCAGTCTCTTGAAATATTGATATATTTGATATCTCCCGGAATCACTGCCGCTCCCAATTGTTGTTGGTGGTTGGCAATATCTGCTGCATCAATGAAGAGTCCGTCGGCAATATAAATGGCATTCTTATTGGCACTGACTCCGATTTTTGACTGCCATGGGTATTTCGGTGATTCATCATATTTGGTGATTTCATTATGTGCATACGTGAAAGTTCCTTTGAAACTGACGAACCAGTTTTTGTTGAACTGCTTGTTATAGCTGGCTGCTAATTCAAATCCCTGATTGCGCATAGCTGCCAGGTTGCCGTATACTTTAGTGGTAGCCGTACCCATATATGTCGGAGTGGTACCTTTCTCCTGGAAGATGTCGCGACGATTTTCGCGAAAGATATCAAAAGTAAGGTCTAAAGAGTGGAACAATTGTAAATCGACTCCAAAATTAATCTTTTCTCCTACCTCCCATGTAATATCTTCATTGGCATAGCGTTGATAAACGGGACCATTGTAGGTTACATTCTGATTGACACCTGTTGTAAATCCTTTGCCGCCCAGGTCAATTTGAGACATGTAGATAAAACGGCTGCCATTAATCTGGTCGTTACCTACCAGACCCCACGAACCGCGTAGCTTCAATTTAGAAACAACGTTTTTCAAAGGTTTGAAGAAAGATTCTTCACTGATGTTATAACCTGCGGCAATGGAGGGGAACAGACCGAAACGGTGTCCTTTGGCAAAGTTCTCCGATCCATTGTATCCTACGTTCACTTCAGCCATATACTTTCCGGCATAAGCGTAGGAGGCGCGTGCTGCAAGACCTTGTTTGCGTTGAGGCAATGAACCGATAAAGTTACCATCGCCCGGTGTGTTGTTAACAAGTTCGTCCTGGCTATAGATTAGCATCGCATTGACGTCATGTTCACCGAATGTACGGCTGTAATTGACCATTCCTTCCAAATAGAAACGGCGGTCACCGGAATTTGTATTCTTTGCGGTCAGGTTTGTCGTATATTCGTCTCCAATACGGCTTGTTGTGTAGGTGTAGCCACCATTGCCATCGTCTTCGTATCCGGTCAGTGCGAATTTGTTCCACTTCCCTTCACGTTTGTTTTCGGAACTCGACCAGTTCTTGAATGAAGCCAGTGCTTTGAAACTCAGACCTTCGGTGATGAAATCCAACTTCTGGTTAAATTCCAGTGCTGCAATGACTGTGCTTTGGAATCCTTTGTTGTAGCCTGTAGCAGCCTGAGCCACCGGGTTGGTCTGATAGTCGGCGTTGACACGTTCTGTAGCTCCCCATTTAATATAAGGTGTTTCACCGTCATCCGGAAAATATACCGGGAATTCAACAGGTGATGTATTCATGGCATTGGTAAAGATGGCTCCTACTCCCTGGTTAGGAGTAGTCATGTCACGCAACTGTACGTTCAGGCGCAAGGACAACTTAGAAGAATTACTCAATTTGGCGTTGATGTTATTCTGGAAGTTATAGCGCATGATTTCAATATTGTTATTATAGGAGAAGAAATCCTTTGAACGATTCTTCAACATACCGGATTCGTGGTTGACAGAGATGCTGGAGAAGTAGTCTACACGTTTACCACCGCCACGGATGTTAAAGTTGAACTTTTCGCTATAAGAAGCGTCTTTGAACAATTCGTCATACCAATTTACGTTCGGATAGATATAAGGATTCAATCCGGCACGTGTTCCGTCAATTCTATCTTGGCTGTAAAGCACGTCACCGCTATTGTCATTGTTTACGGCCTCGTTGAAAAGTTCCATGTAAGTGGCACCGTCTACGAATTTAGGGGTACTGGTCGGTTGAGACATTTGTGCTTCCATACGGAAGTTGATAATCGGCTTATCCAGATTCATACCCGATTTGGTGGTTACAATCATCACACCGTTGGCACCACGGGTACCGTACATCGCTGTTGCGGTAGCATCTTTCAGGATAGAGAAACTATCGATAATCTCGGGATCAAGATTATTCAGGTCACTTGAACTTACCTGCACACCATCCAGAATGATTAGTGGATCGGTGACTCCGTTCATGGTCGAAACACCGCGAATCCAAAAGTTGGCGCCATCAGCTCCCGGCTGACCACTTTTCTGGACGGCAATAACACCAGCCAGACGTCCGGCAAATGCAGTAGACAGATTGGTAGAAGGTACCTTTAATTCAGTTGGTTTAATAGATTCAACAGAGCCTACCATACTGGCTTTCTTTTGTCCTGTACCATAAGCTGTGATGACTACTTCTTCCAACTGCTTGGCATCTTCATTCAAATCGATGGATAACACTTTGCGTGAACCGATCTTGATTTCTTTGGGTGTGTATCCTACATAAGAAATGAGAATAACATCCGAAGGAGCAGCCATGATCGTGAACTTTCCGTCAATGTTGGTGATTACTCCTGTAGCAGCCCCTTTGATTTGTACGGAAGCACCGATAATGGATTCACCTGTATTGGCGTCGACTACCACACCTACGATTTCCGACTTTTTCGGTCCCTGACTTTTTTGCTGAACAGTCTCTGCTTTCGCGCTTTTCAAGATAATTTCATTATTTTTGATGACATAGTCAATTCCGCTGTTACTGAATACTTTTCTTAAAACTTCATTAATGTCTCCTTCGCAATCGTAGTCCTTTTTCTCGTCATTGGCGACAACGCCGGACTTGAAGAAGAATGTGTACTGGCTATTTTCTTCGATTAGCTGAATAGCCTGTTGCATGGTGATGGACTGACCCTTGAGAATGATTCTCTTTCCTTGTGCGCCATGAGCGTAGAGAGCCATTGGAAGGAAGCAAATCAATAGAACGGCATATCTGAGTATGCTGTTACTAAAATGCATGTTTTTCATGTTTCTAAAAGGTTAATAGTGAATATATAGATAATTTGTTTTTAATGTATTAATATAATATGATGTCGTTATTTTCTTGTTTCTCTTTTAAATCGAGGCTGATACATATCTTTTCGATGATATTGGTAAGCGGCTCGTCTTTATGTATGGTTCCGTTGAACTTCAGCTTTTTGAGCTTTTCTTCTTTAATTATGATGTTTACATGGTATGAACGGTTGATAAAATCGATGAATTCCTGTAATGGCTTGTTGGTAAAGCGATATTTACTTGAGCGCCAGTCATACTCGTTGATATCTATATGCGTACGTACAATTGATTTGGCTTGGGTATTGTATACGATTCGTTCGTTCGGTTTCATTGGCAGTTCTTGCTGTCCTTCCTCTGCCTGGAATTTGATGGAGCCGGTGAACAGGGTAATTTCTGATTCCATGTGTCCGGCTTTGATGTTGAATTCCGTTCCGGTCACTTCAATATGCGATTCCCGGAAATAAACCCTGAAGGGTGCTCCCTGAGCTTTTTTCACTTTAAAGAAAGCTTCTCCTTTTTCCAGGAAGATTTCTCTGTTGTTCAGGAATGACTTGTGATAGCGAATTTGGGAAGCTGCGTTGAGCCATACTTCCGAACTGTCCGGCAACATGACTGCCAGCTTATCATTCATTGGAGCACTGATATTAATGTCGGATGATGAAATATTGTTGGCAATCCAAAAGCCGATAATGAAGATGGCAACAGTGGCAGCGATGGAATATCCGATACGATAGTATTTCTTGTTTCTCTCTAAAGGCTGTTTTTCGTTCCGGCATCTGACCATAATCTTATTGAGTATGGTGTGCGGGGGAACATGATCTTGTATATGAGCTTTAGGAGCTTTATCCCATTGTTGAGACTGAAAGTTAACCATAGGCTTCTCATTGAGAAGCTGTTCCCTTTCGGAAGTTGTCAGTCTGTCTGCTAACATCTTTTTTATAATATTAATGAGTTCTATTGAATTCACGTCTTTGTATATTAGTGACAATGATCGTTATTGACTTCAGTTACATACTAAATACTCCCCATATTACATTTACCCCTATCGGATATAAAAAAAATGTGTTTTATTTTTGTATCTTTTAAATAATGTATAGCTTTGTTGTCACTAATATTTGCACAAATATGAACGAAAGAGAAAGAGTATTGGCTATTAAGGGCGGTGATCATCAAGCGTTTATAGATTTGTATAACGAGTATTGGAGTCAGGTTTATGACTTTAGCCGATTGTACATCGCTACAATTGCTGATGCAGAGGAAATTGTTCAGGATGTGTTTGTGAAGTTGTGGGAATCAAGGCATTTACTGAAGGAAGATGAAAATATCAAAGGTTTTCTCTTTATTGTTACCCGAAACATCGTATTTAATAAAAATAAGAAGAGAGTAAATGAGAATCTTTTCAAAACCTCTGTTTTGGTAGCCTATGGAAACGAAGGTTATTATAACTCCACTACTGTGGAGGAAGATTATTGCGCTTCTCAACTAAAAATATTCATTGATCGGTTAATCAATTCACTTCCTGAACAACAAAGAAAGTGTTTCTTGTTGAGCCGTGAAGAAAACCTGAGTTACAAGGAGATAGCCGAGAGGCTTGGTATTAGTCAGAAGACTGTAGAAATACATATGGGTAAGGCCTTGAAATTCTTGAAAGATAAGGTGAAGCGAGGCTGGGAGATTCTATTGTCGCTTCTTTCATTTTAGTTATAAAAATAAGACATTCCTTCTTTCTCATTATTTATATAGTGTCGGAATATACTTATCTTCTTTCTTGCTGTTCTTAGCAGGCTGTTACTTTATCTGTATTTTCAATAGCCTCTTTTCTTTTCAGATAGACTTTCTGAAGTAGTCAGATTATTAATGATGTAATAGAAACTCATGTACTTTTGGCTATAATCAAGTTTGGAGGCTGATAGTAATAAGCTTTGATTCGCAAAAATTATTTAGTAATAAAAATAGTTGGAAAAAAGTTTGGTATAGCAGCTTTTTTTGCACTACATTTATCATTCATCGCTGTTTCAAGTTAGGCGTTTCCATTTGAACAGATAAATCAGACAGCATTCCCCGATCATAGTTATTGTATTTGAAAGCAATGATTAGAATGTAGTTTTCCGATGTGAAATTGCAAGGTAACATAATAAATAAAGCTTTAATTAATTTGGACAAAATGAAAAAAGTACTGTTAACTTTAAGTTTGAGTATCGTTGCGTCGATGGGCAGCTTCGCGCAGAATGAACCTTATAAGAATCCGAAACTTACTCCCGAAGAGCGTGCGGAAGACTTATTAGGGAGATTAACTTTGAAAGAGAAAATAGGATTAATGAAAAATTCTTCTTTTGCGGTAGAACGGTTAGGAGTAGCTCCCTATAATTGGTGGAGTGAGGCTTTGCATGGTGTTGCCCGTAATGGACTGGCTACAGTGTTTCCGATAACTATGGGTATGGCATCTACCTTTGATGATGAAGCAATTGAAAGAGTGTATGTTGCCGTTAGTGATGAAGGACGTGCTAAATTCCACGATGCCCATCGCCGTAATCGCTATGGATATGGAAACGAAGGGCTTACTTTTTGGAATCCGAATGTGAATATTTTCCGTGATCCGCGTTGGGGAAGGGGACAGGAGACTTTCGGCGAAGACCCTTATCTGACTACCCGTATGGGAGTAGCTGTAGTAAAGGGAATGCAGGGGCCGGCAGATGCCGAATATGACAAGGCTCATGCGTGTGTCAAGCATTATGCAGTGCATAGTGGTCCTGAGGCGAAACGTCACTCTTTTGATGTAGAAGACCTCTCTCCCCGTGATCTATGGGAGACTTACCTTCCGGCTTTCAAGGCTTTGGTGCAAGAGGCAGACGTGAAGGAAGTGATGTGCGCTTATCAACGCCTGGAAGGAGAGCCCTGTTGTGGTAGCAACCGGTTGTTAACGCAAATATTGAGGGATGAATGGGGATATAAACATTTGGTTGTAAGTGATTGCGGTGCTATTGATGATTTTTTTGTGAAAGGCCGCCATGAGACACATAAAGATGCTGCCGATGCCAGTGCTTCTGCTGTGATCAATGGAACTGACCTTGAATGTGGTTCGATATATTCGCATTTGGAGGAAGCTGTAAAGCAGGGATTAATCACAGAAGAACGTATAGACACAAGTTTGCGTCGTTTGTTGAAAGCCCGTTTTGCTTTGGGCGAGATGGATCCGGATTCTATCGTTCCCTGGAGCAGAATTAGTATAGATACTGTGGATTGTGATTTGCACAAACAGATGGCGTTGGATCTGGCACGTAAATCTATGGTATTGCTTTGCAATAATGGCGTGCTTCCGTTGGCAAAAACAGGGGCACGTATCGCAGTGATGGGACCGAATGCGGTTGATTCGGTGATGCAATGGGGAAACTATGAAGGTGTACCCTCACATACATATACTATTTTGGAAGGGATTCGCTGCAAGATAGGCGATGTGCCTTTTGAGAAAGGATGTGAGTTACTGGATAATCGGATTTTTGAATCTTATTTTAATGAGATCTCCAACAATGGGCGTCCCGGTCTGACGGCTACCTACTGGAATAATATGAATTTGAGTGGTGATGTCGCGGCTACAAGTCAGATTACTTCTCCGATTAATCTGAGTAATGGTGGGAATACAGTCTTTGCCACAGGTGTGGGCTTATATAATTTTACTGCTGTTTATGAAGGAACTTTTCGTCCGAAAGAGAGTGGAGCTTATGAGTTGCTGATTGAAGGAGATGATGGCTATCGGGTATATGTGAACGGGGAAAAGGTGATTGATTATTGGGGAGAACATGCCAGTGCTAAAAGGGAATATACGTTGAAAGCAATTGCGGGGACAGATTATAAGATCAGAATAGAATATATGCAGGCAGGTGCGGAAGCGTTGCTTAGGTTTGATTTGGGTGTTTATCGTCATATTTCACCTGAGATGGTTGTCGATAGAGTCAAAGAAGCGGATATTGTTATTTTCGCAGGTGGCATTTCGCCGAGTTTGGAAGGCGAAGAAATGTACTCCGTTAACAGTCCCGGTTTTGCTGGCGGCGACCGTACTTCAATTGAACTACCGCAAGTGCAGCGTGATATCCTGAAAGCATTGAAGAAAGCGGGTAAGAAGGTGGTTTTTGTAAACTGCTCTGGTTCGGCGGTCGCATTGGTTCCTGAGATGGAGTCTTGTGATGCTATCTTGCAGGCATGGTATCCTGGGCAGGCTGGCGGACTGGCTGTGGCGGACGTTCTGTTCGGAGATTTTAATCCGAGTGGAAAGCTACCCGTTACTTTTTATAAGAATACGGACCAGTTGCCGGATTTTGAAGATTACAGTATGAAGAACCGTACCTATAGATATATGACGGAAGTTCCTTTGTTTCCTTTTGGATACGGATTGAGTTATACTACTTTCGATATTTCTAAAGGACGTTTGAATAAGAAAATTATATCTGCCGGACAGGATTTGAATTTTAAAGTCAATGTGAAGAATACAGGGAAGTATGATGGAGCTGAAGTTATTCAGGTGTATGTCCGCAAAGTAGATGATGCGGAAGGGCCGATAAAGAGTTTGCGCGCTTTCCGTCGGGTACCGCTGAAGGCGGGAGAGACTTGTGTTGTATCTATTGATCTTTTGCCAACTACATTTGAGTTCTTTGATCCGACTACAAATACTATGCGTATTATGCCCGGAAAATATGAAATCATGTATGGCAATAGTTCGGATATACCTTCGGGGAATAAATTGAGTGTAACACTTCGGTAATAATATTACTCATTAATGGGGGGGGCAAAAGTCAGTAGCAATAGCTTGTGTATTCACCTACCACCTCCCCCTGCGGGTACTCCTCCTTCCCGAAGGAGGAGATTTAAGATACTGCCGACTTTTTTGTCAGCCCCAGTTTCGTTACTTTTGACTTTTTACACTCTCATTTATTTTTCGGGAAATTCAGTCTGGGATTTTAAGGACAGCTGAGTGATCCTTATCCTTTTTTATCGTTCCTATTTCATATACTGATGTAATGGTGCAGGAAGGGGCTGTGTTGTAATGCTATTACAGACTCAGGCTTTCTCACAGCGGATCAGTACTTTTTGTCCGTTGTTTAAGGTGCTGGCAAACAGATAAGTGTCTCCACCTTCCGACAATTTGATTCGTTTACGGAGTTCGGCAACCGTAGCCGGAAAGTTACGTACTGTGATATTTGCTTTTTTCAAGTCTCCGAGACTTTCTTTTAGTTCTTTTTTATTAAGGCTGCACTGACTAATGATGTGGAAAGCCCTGCCGGGAAAGCTCTCGACCAACACATCAGAAGTATAAAGATGACTGTTAGGATGCAGTTTTTTAACAGGAAATGCGGAGGCGATGCTGCGGAAAGCTCCGGCTTTCAGGAGTGAAGCGTTCGGCTCATAGAGATAATTTTCCAGTACGTTGGTATAGTTGCATTCGCTGCACTGCTCCTGTTCGCGGGTGAATACGAAATGCTGTTCTTCCTGTATCCCCTTGGTAGGGAGATTTACGCAATGGATGGATATTTCTTCTACCGATGCTTGTCCGAGTATCAGTAGTAATTCTTTGCATTCATTATTGGCAGATATGATGTGGACTTCCTGTACGTGTTGTAACTCTTTCAGTGCCAATGACAAGTCCAGCATGGGCGAGAGTTTGACCATGACCTGTCCCGCTTTGTTCAGTAAGAGTTCTTCCAGTTCGGCTACATCGGGTTCACAGTCTGAGATGGCAACAGTCTTTCCTCCGTGCTCGTTGCGGCGGGCAGGATCGAGGAAGATGCAGTCTACCGGAGACATAGCTTGCAGATAACTCACTCCGTCCTCGTTCTTTACGTTGATATGGTTTAGGTTCAGGATGGGAAAGTTGTGTGCTGCTATCTCGCAGAGTTCCTGCTGGCGTTCTACGTAAATGGCGGATTTGAATTTGGCAGCAAGGAAAGCGCAGTCTATTCCGAATCCTCCGGTCAGGTCCGTCAGGGAGTTACCTTTTAAAAGGGTTGCTTTGTAGCGGGCGGTGACTTCTGACGAGCATTGCTCCAGTGACAGGTGCTTCGGGTACCATATATCATCCGTATCTCTCCATGATGGAATTTTTTCGGCAGCAACCTGCCTTCCTGCTATCTGTGTGATGGCGGTCGGCATATCTACGTTCGGGTATTTCCGGGCTTGCAGGGCCAGAGCACGTACATCATCCGTCTGATGTTCGCGGATAAAGAGCTGGGTTTCGGGGGAGATTTGCATCATAGGTTGTTTATATTTGGTGTTATATGGTGGTACTCGTTTATGGTATTACGTTGTATTTCTTCCGGGCTTCTTCCCGGCTGCAGAAGTTGAAATGCCACCATTCGCTGGGCAATGCACGGAATCCGGCGGCTTTCATTACTTTCCTCAATAATATCCGGTTCTGACGTTCTGTTTCGGTGATTTTTCCGTTGCGTATCAGTTCGCCTTCTTCGGTGATGTGCGCTTCTACTCCAAGATGATCGACCTTTGTGCCCATAGGCAACGGTCGCCCCAGCGAGTCCTGAATGCTGATGTCTACCGCCAGGCCGTAATTATGAAGTCCGCCTCCACGGTTGGGATTGGAGACATATCTGTATTTGGAAGTTCCTTTGACCACATCCCACATTTTTCTCTGTACGGACATCGGACGTGCAGCGTCGTAAATAATGAGACTGTAAGATGGATGCAGTGCCTTCAGTGCTTCTTGTGCTTTTAAGAGGGCATACGCCGCATGGGGGTGCAGATAGGCTTCGGACAGGTCGTCATAAAGAATTTCTCCGGTGAAGTTATCCGCTTTTGTGTACATTAGGCTGATGGCGATGCTGTTGTCCAGCTCCGCTATATTTATTAGTCCCAGAGAATCCATGTAAAGAGCCATCGGGCTTTTCTGATGTTTTGGAACCAGTGTGCTGGCGGATTCATTTTTCTGCGAGGGGGATGTATAAATAGAATCTGCATCAATGGAGTCCGCATGAGCAAAGGATATACAGTCGGATGCTGTACCTTCGGGGCTTATATCTCCGGGTCCTGCGCATATAGAGTCTGTGCACGTTGTTTCGACCTTTGCAGATGTCTTCGTCTCCTTATGCCCCGGTACACAGGAATACCCTGCCAGCAGAAAGCAAAAGACAAATAAACTATATTTCAGCATCATCATTACTCCTTTGGGTTTTGTGTGCCAAAGATACTTCTTTTTGAATTTAGCACCAATAAAAAGCCTTTTTTACGCTGTTTGTTGGATCTATATATCCTGCGCGTTGGACATATATGCCCTGCGTATTGGATATATATCCCCTGTACGTTGGACATATATATCCTGTATGTTAGGTTACTATACCCTGCATGAACGGTAACTATACCCTATATGCAAATATAGTCTGAATACCGGCACACCTTCTTCTGTGATTTATCCGGATTTTCAGCGGTTGATACTGACTATTACTTTTTTTAGATTGGCCGTATTCTTCCATATTTCGAGTAGTTGCAGAATACGTTCATCCGTTACTCTGCTGTTATTGACAGACAGCAGTTCCGAATATATTTCCAGCAGCTTCTTCAGTTCCTTGACAGGCTGTTCCGGAAGTTCGGCAATCAGTGATGTAAGTAGCAGCTCCAGTTCCCGGTTGTGTAGTGGGCTGACGTTTATCATTTGCTGTTGTATCAAGTCGGTAAGTCTTTTCAGAGGTCCCCATCCAGTACGTTGGTGCGAACCCAGTATCCTGCCGATACGTGCACTGTCTATACATCCTGTGCTGACACGGTCCGTCCATATTCCGGCGGCATAAGAACGGGAAGTCTTGTCGGCTACCAGCATACAACTCGCTTCCAGCAGATAAGAGGTCTCATGCCATTCGTGCCTTAATTGGTGAAGTGCCTCTATAGTGGCTTGGGTGATACCAACTTCTCTCACTTCATTTAGCATCGGATCATAAATGGCACAGCGGATGCACCATACAAACAATGGTTCCGGTGTATTGGGAGCTAGCCATACAAGGCGGGGCAGATCGTTTTGTATATCGTCATAACGTTCTATCTGTGAATACATTTCCACCAGTAGCGGATGCGGGTCATACGAGTGATAACTCACTCTCTCATCATACTTTCCTTTGTTGACGATGTGGATGTTCTCTCCTTCCGGAACATTGAAACTAAGGGTTGAAGATGTCCAGTTAACCACTTTGTTGTGATAATCAGTATATGAATGAGGCGTTTGGAAAGTCCACCATGAGAAGTTTCCCGTCAGAAATTCGCGTGAGCTTTTGCTATAAGAGAAATCTTTGAATTCAGTATAAACCGTCTCCGGTGATTTGATCAATCCTGCTGTCATCCACCATGAAGGGTGGGTGAAGGGAGCTTGTGGGACTGCATCTTTTGCTCCCATCAAGAAGGAAAACAAATTTTGGTATTCCCCTTCCAATTCCTGAAGGACAGTCGGAAGGTCTTGCGAGGGATAATCATTCAATGCCATCCTCGACAGGGCTATCTGCATATCCATATCGTCCGGCTCGGCATTGGCCTGCTGATATTGTCCGAGTCTTTTTATCAGAACTATGGGGTCAATAAATGTAGGCGTATGCGTAGGAGTGGATAGCATGGGAAGTCGGTTCTCGTTACTTTCTAAAAGGTCTAATGTCCGGCACAGTAATTGTTTGTGAATAGCTAATTCCGTTCTTTTATTATTCTTCTGGCGGATGGTTATTTTCTGCAGATTGCGATATCTCCACTGACCTTTCTGAAGTTCGTCTTTCTGCACCATTTTCTCGTGCAGGGTGCTCAGTTCTTTTGCTTCTATGGGGAAACGCTTGATTAATAGTTTTGCATAGTCGATAAGGAACGTTGCCATCATAGAATCCGATATTCCGTTGCGTGAACTTCCGCCATTGATAAGTAACTTATAAGCACGTTGAAGAACAGGTGTCCATTGGGTGATATGTTTCGCTTCCAGTTGCTCATTCCATTCTACCAACGCATTCAGGAAAAGGTCGAAGTGGTATAGCTCATTGGAATCTAGTATTTGGCTGGCCAGAAATATCAGGTCTTCGATGGAAGTAATTTCCTGTATCCGGTTGTCTTCCCGAAGGATGGGTGGCATCGGTTCATAGTCGAAGGAGGCGACATTTGCCTGCTCGTCAAGAGTAGTCAGCAAGACTTTATCGGTAGATAAAGCATCTGAAACATTGTCTTTCAGATAAGCTGCCAACTCTTTTTTAGTGCTGGTCAGCATTGTTTCTGCATAAGCAGAGAGTGCTTCTTTCAATGTGGGCGACTCTGTTTCTCCAAATGTTTGAATCAGTTTCACTATCTTGTTCTGAGTAGATTCGTCGCGACTCATCAACCCTTGTGTGGCAGCGCAACAGATGGCATCATGATATTCTTTTTTCTCTTTCGCCAGTTTGCTGAGAACTCCCAGCGTGTTTTGATGGACAGCTTTTACGTCCGAAGCGAAGAGGACAGTGGTCTGATCCAGAAAATCATCTGTCAGGAACCGTGGATGGCTGCACAGATTCTTCAGAAGACCGAGAATGATATTGATCGGACGGCTATGGGGAGAAGATAGTGCGGCAAACATTTCCGGCTGCAATGTCAGTTGTTCCTCAACGCTGGGATTGAGTGCCGTAAACATACCGGCAAACCAGCTGCACAGGTTCTTGTTGAAGTTCCGGTTGATTGCCAGCAAAGACTCTTTCAGTACACGCATACGGTCTAACTTTCCGTTCTCGGTGAAGTGCTGGAATGTATAATAAGGATATCCTTTGGCCGGATTGGCGTGCCAGTTTTGCCCGCAGTCGTATTCAAACAAATACCAGATGTGCTCGTTGATTGTAATATCCCGCTTTTCTAATACGGGGGTAGTGTGGATATAGTTAACCAGATAACCTGCTATCGTCTGCGGAGAGGGGGAAACGGTGAGAATCCCCCTTTCTATCCAGTCCATCAATATCTCATAGTCCATATTGTAAAAACCGCCAAACTCCTTACCTTCACCTTCAACAAAATAACTGTCCAGCCACGTGGGAATATGCCATGCGGCTATCTCGTTCAGATGCGCTGTGTTTATCCCCCATTCGTGTTTGCGAAATTCCTTGAGGGGAAATATCACAAGGGCGGCAAGATCAATAATGTGATGCTGGCCCGACGTGGCACGCGTACCATATGTCCTTTCTTCCAGCTGGACAAACTTATTATAGTATTCTTCCAACCGGCTGAGGCAAGGGATGAGGCTCTTCCGCTCCTCCTGTGTCAGTTTCTGCAGAAAAGGAATGATCTTCTGCCCTTGCTCTTTTTCTACTATCTCGGTAAGCTGTGTTTCTAGTGCAGTCATGGTTATAATTTTGATTGAAGGATATATGATAACAATATCCGTGTTTATAAATTAGTCTACTGTAAATCAATTAAGATCACCTGAAATGATAAAAAACTGATACCAAGCAATATTACCTATTACTTATTACCTGTTACCTATTACTTATCACCTGTCTAATGCAGTAACTACTTTTTTCAGATTAGCATTCTTTTTCCACATTTCCAGGCGCTCACGGACTTTTTCGTCAGTTACGCAATGACCGTTCATGCGAAGCACTTCCGCGTAGAGTTCGAGTAACTGTTTTTGGCCGGTGACCGGATTGTCGGGCAATCCGCCGATCAATACAGTGAGTAACTCTTCCAGTTGTTGATTGTGAAAGGCGCTTCGTTTGTATATGCTTTCATACACTTCTGTGGTGAAGCGTTTTAGCGGAACAATGCCCATATTGATAATTCGTGCTACTATTTCTCCTAGCCGGTGATTGTCTATTCTGTTGTTAGCGATGCCTTCCACCCATAGCTCCGCAGCGTATGAACGGACGGTTTTGTCAACAAAAAGCAGGCCTCCGCCCAGCAACAGTAAACTCATCTCCCGAAGCGGACAGTGAAAAGACAATAACATACGTAAAGCATTGGCTACACTGCGTTTGCTCTCTTCCTGCGGTGAACCGAAATCCATGTAGCAGTTAATGATTTGTGCAACCAGTGGTTCCGGTTGGTTGGGGAAGAAGCTGAACAGACGTTCCATATAGTCGGAATCGCCTATATTGTATCTGCTGTTGATGACCAGATGTTCTTGCCAAAGCTGGTGGCTGTTGTGTTCTGCATACTCATGCCACTTGTAGAAATCGAGCTGGAGCAGACGTGTATCTGCTGCATATTGATTTTCTTTCTGTGCCGGTTCTTTCCAGCCGTAATTTCCTGTCAGGTAATTGTGGGGCAGCGTGTTGCAAGAGAAGTTTTTGAATGCTTCAAATTCTGTATCCGGCTCTTTCACCAGTCCGGCTGCAAGCCAGGCAGATGGATGATTATACGGTGGTTCGGGCTGCGTCTCTTTATCTAATAAAAAGAGACAAAGATGCAGATATTCATTATTTAATAATTGTCGGGCGACAGCAATGGCTTCTTCCTTGTCTTCTAGAGCGCAGCGTGCTATGGCCAGCTGAAAGTCCCATGAACAAGGCTTTACATTCGCTTCCTGATAAACGGCGAGCCGTCGTATAAGTTCGGTGCTCTGGATGTATGCCGGGCTATGTGTCGGAGTAGAGAGTAAAGGTAATGAGTCGCCTTTTTGGATTTTATGGATTACTTCCAGCCACAATTGTTTGATAGGTTCAAAACAGGTTCTATTGCTGTAAGTTGGCTGCCAGTCTGCAAGACGCTTGAAAGCACGTTCGTCGTAGGCTCCTCTGTTTGCGTCTATTCCTTTAAGTCTTTCTTCCAGGCGGGTAAAGAGCTTACTTAGGAATCCTTGGTTGGCAGTGTCTTTTTGTGTCCATAAACGTTGATATTCCAGCAGGAAAGTGGCAAGAAAGTTCTCGTATACCGCCCAACTGTTGATAATGATGTTGGCTGCCCGTTGGAATACAGGCTCCATCCGGCTGAAATCTTCTTCATCCAACTGAGGATGGAAGGCGATGAGGGCGGCAATCGCTGTGTCTGTTTCCCAACTTTCATTCATGTCGAACAGGCGGCTGAGCTGGAACAGAAAATCTTCTTTATTGGCAGGAAACGGGATGCGGTTGTCTTCCCGACAAATACGAACCTTTTCTTGGAAGGTTGTTTCGGGAAGGCCGGCTTCTTCCGCAGGCTGCTTCATGAAAGAAACAAGTATATCCTGTACGCTCTGGAACATCTCGGATTGGTAAGATAGCAATGTCTCTTGCAATGTAGAAGAGGATGCGTCTCCGTATTTTGATATAAAGCTGGCAGCTTTCTTCTGCAGGCTTTCATCTTTCTTCAGGAATAGTTGGCAGAGTGGGATGCAACATGCTTCTTTCATTTCGGGGTGCCCGGTAACGATCTGCTCAAAAATGGAATAAATAGTGAGCAATGAGTTTTTGGGACTGGAAAAGAAAAGAGTAGTCGCACGCTCGATAAACTCCTGATAGTGGAACCCGCCTTCGGAGGCAATCTTTTTTAGTTGTTGTAACATCACATTCACCGGTTTGGTGTATGGAGAGGTGAACACTTGCATGATTTCCTCTTGCAGGGATATGAGTTCTTCCGCCCTTGGCTGCAATTCTTCAAAGAGTCCGGCAAACCAATTTACCATGTCTTTTTTAAAACTTCGGTTGAAGGTGGAAAGTGTCGCTCGCAGAAGTCGGTTTCTGTCCAGATGTCCGTCGAGCGAGAAACGATAGAAAGCGGCGCTAAAGCTTTCATCCCGTGAGGTGGTCCCTTCTTTATAGGCTGTTTGGGCACGGTCATTATGATAACCAATGGATGATTCCTGTTCGAAAAGATACCAAATGTGTTCTTTTAGGGTGATTTCTCTTTTTAACAGTAAATCGCTGTTAAAAGTGTCTTTCCCTTTAGGAAGGGAAGATCTGATACAGATGTAACCGGGCAATATTTGTGCGATACGTTTTGGAGAGAGTTCTTGCATATAGCCCATATCTGTCAGCTGCATGAGCTGTTCGTAGGATATATTGAAATTCAAGTAACTTTCCGCATCATTTATATACTCTGCCAGCCAACTGGGAGTATAAAGAGAAAGCAATTTGCAAAGTAAGTTGAAGTCTATGTGGTATCCCAGGTCTATTTCTCGTTTATTGCCACATACGAACTGTACGGCACCCAGAAAGCGTGCCCGGTGATGATCGCAAAAAGTTTCACTAAACTTGCCTTTTATCCATTGCAGTTCCCGGATGGTGGGCAGGAGTTTTCTCCGTTCTTTTACAGAAAGTTCTAACAACCTTTTGATAAAAGGTATTAATATCTTTTCTTCTTTCTCCGGAGTATCCACATAAGTTTTGGATAATTTCTCCAACTCGCGTTTCAGTTCTTCCATTGTACAAGTTTCTTTACTGCCAAAATATGTTTGCAGGCTCCCCGTTCTCCCTGATTGCCGCTAAACCAGGTACAGGTGCAACGTTCTTTTTCACTTTCCCTGTCCAGAATAACCGTATGTCTTACCCCTCCGCTCCCTGCAACACGTGCTTCTGTCCGGTTTCCGTCATTTGATATAATTTCCACTTTCTCTTCTTCCAATAGCTTCTCGGCAGCCATCATACGCGGATTGAGACTCAGGATGCGCTCTGTCTTAAAAGGCAGGCGACGATAAAAGAAACTATTCTCATCCAAGTCGAATCCCAGTAACCCCATAGTTGCCAGTCGTGCGGACAGAGAATCCACCTTATCGAGATCAATGTGCTCCTCAATAGCGAAAAGAGTGGGGTTGAACTGCTGGTTGGCGTAACTGTATTTATCCATCGCTTCTATCCATTTCTCCGGTACGTCTTCAAGCAGAGCGTCCAATGTCGCACCTTCTCCTGAGAATCCGCGCCAACATTCCCTCGACAGGGAAAGGCTGAAACGAACCGGACCGAAATAGAGTTGCCAGATGGTCGATTGCATTGTCGGATGAACAAAGACTCTCAGCTCGTCGGCAAATGGCAACAGGGGTTCGAGCAGGCGCAGACGATGTACTCCTCCGATACAAACGGCATTCAGACTTTTCACCGGTGAAAAGGCCGGTTTTTGTCCGCGCATCACCAAATAATAGTCACATTTCACGGTTCCTTTGGGGAGTGTCTGAAAGAGTTGCAAAGTCTGTATGCGATTGAAAGAATACATCCGTTCGGCAACAGACTGGTAAATCTGTACCGTGGTCAGCCCCTTTATCCATTTTACGGGCAGCGGTACTTTGCGTTCTATTACTTTTTCACCTTTATTGTAAAGCCCTACCTCCTTAGGTCCGACTGACATCACTACTTTTTCTTGTTTGCTGATGCTTCCCAATGCAGAAATCATACCGGCATTGAAGTCAACATTCGTTGTTCCGTTCTCCAGAAACTCTCCGTCGTGTCCATCGGGCAGTACGTCGACTCTGGCATATACGCCTGCACAATTCGAAAATCCTTCGAAGCGTAAACGTTCATTTCCTGCCGTTACAATCGGGTCTTTCAGCATGGAAAGCTGGGCAGGAGTCAGATTAAAACTGGATTGTACTACGTTGGACAACGCAATGAGGCAGCGTGCCGTCATATAAGGTTGTGTCAACTTCCCCCAAAAGAAACAGGGAGCTTCTTTCTTTTCTATTTCACTGTATTTTGCCAGAAATAATTCGTCTTGATCAGACGAACGTTGTAACACAGACGGAGCAGCGTATTGATATGAAATAGTATCGGTCATAGATAAATATATAAGTGCTTGTTGGACATTTCCCAAATATAGAAATTAAATCTCAGAATGGAAACTTGTTGAGTAGTTTACTCTGTTTGTGATGCTGGGATTGTGATTTTATAAAGTGAAATATTTTAGGTTGTTTGCTTCGCTTTTACGTTTTGAATGCGAAAGTCAATGTTCGCTTTTATGGATTGTTTTTTGTTTCAGTATAAATGATTGTTTATTGTATGTTGCTGATAAATAAAGAGTTATTTGATTATTAAAAATTATTCTTAATAGTTTTAGATAGATCTTTATATCTAAATAAATTATTTTTTATAACTATAATTATATAGATTTTTTATATGTAATGGAGAAATAATATTTTTGCGGTGAAATATTACTTTCACATTAGAGAGAACTAATAAGTGTTATGAAATATAGATTAAGAAAAGGAAGCTGTTTGTGAAAATCGCTCCAATATTGTTTGTTTTGTTTGTGTTATCCCATTTTGGTGCCAAGAGTGGTTTTCAAAATGGGATTTTTTTTGGCTGACTAAAAAGTCGGTAGTATCTTAACTCTCCTCCTTCGGGAAGGAGGAGTACCCGTAGGGGGAGGTGGTAGGTGAATACGCAATTCTTTTATTCATAGTAAATTAGAGATAACCTTGTTTACCTACCACCCCGGCTTTCAGCCACCCCTCCTTCCCGAAGGGAGGGGAATTGGAGATACTATTGCCTTTTTAGACCCCCAAATTGATGATACTATTGACTTTTTAGTCAGTCCCTATCTAGGGTTTCTTTAATGATCCCCGTTTTATTTACCTCTTCCATATCTTTAAAATCATAATTTTGTGGGAACTAGTATATTCTCATATACTTTGGCATGGAATAAATTCTCTGAAAGGAAGCGAAAATTAGAGGAAGCAATAGATTCGGTTCCGATACCGGATATAAAAAAAGGTTGTAACAACTTGTGTTACAACCTTTTTTTGTGGACCAGCCTGGGCTTGAACCAGGGACCTCCAGATTATGAGTCTGTTGCTCTAACCAACTGAGCTACCTCATTATCAACACGTTAATTATCTCAATGCAAGTTCTAAGGTCAACAATAGGTCAACAATAGGTCAACACTTATCTTACAATGCAAAGTTACTAATAATCTTTTAATAGAACTTATTATCAGTCTTTATTTTCGCTTTCTTCAATGCTGCAATATATCCTTTTACTTTAGAACCCTCATCATAAAGAAAATCCTCATCCGTCTTTTTATTCTGTGTCAGCTTAGTAAGTCCTATCAGTTTGGATATTAATTTGTATTTGCTTATCACGATTCTTTCTCCATCCTTATTAGTAAAACTCTGTCTATTGGGTGTTTCATAGTCTTTCAAGAAATAATCAAACATGGTTGCGAAATGACCTATCAAATAGGTTTGACTTGTTGAGGTGCTTTCATATAGGTTATCAATATCAAAAGCCTTGCTGAAAAGTGCTTCATTATAGTTCACTGTGATTTCTTTCTTGTTTACTCCATCATAGTAGGTGTAAACATTTGGTGAAGCTAAAGAATTGAGCTTTTTATAGAACTCGTCTTTTTCCTCTTTCTTATCATAACCTTTAGAATGAAAATCCCTTGTCATTTTCACCATGTCAAACATCTTGTAAGCCATTGTTCCTATGTAAGCTATTGCAACTGCATCATCCACTACTATTTTCTTCTTTCCTATCTTTAAGGTAATACTTGCTTCTTCTGAAAATTCAGCATGGCTGTCACTGATAGATTTCAATTCCCTTATAATAGTTTCACAAAAAGATTCCACTTGTGTATGAGGATAGACATGCGCCATATATGGATTTTCCCACTGTCCTTTGGAAGCATGGGTAATGAACAGTATAAGTAAATAGAACTTATCCACATCTAAATTCAAAGCCTTTATATTGGCTTGTATTTCCTCGTCATTCAGATACTCGTTATATGACAGGAAATTCACTTCACCTTTGTTGTAATAGTTTTCAAATTCTTCATCTGCTTTTGTACCTCCAACGTGCATTATTCCCTTGCTATCCTCATAGACCATAGGGTAAAACTTGTATGCAACCTTTAATACATACTCCAGTATTTCGCTGTTGTCTTCTTCAATATCCAATTTAATCATAATCTCCAAATATTCAAGTATAGCCACAAAGATATTGAAAAAGTGGATTTTATGTAAATATATTCTTTATGTATGATGAAAGGGTGACAAAATTTGAACGGGGTATATAAAAGTGTTTTTTCTCAAAAAATGTCACCCTAATAATCTTGATATTAATTTAATCATAACAGGTGAAGATATTTATAACTGATGGAGAATACCAAATCAGACCAAATTCATTTAAAAGAATCTTCTCTTTTAAATCCCAAAATGCGTGACAATAACCTAAATCTTTAGGTATATCCAGTAAACTATCAACTTCCTTTTCAACATGTTCTATAATACGTCTGCCAATAGGAATGTGTTCAATAATATTTTCTATTTCTGATGGTTGTTCTTCACGGTAGATACAAAATATCTTTCTGCAAGTAGGACAGTAACAATAAACCTTATATATATCCTTAACCTCCAGTAATCTTTTAGATATAATGGAAGTAAGTGTTTCAGAAGTTTCATAGAATATCACCCCATTGGAATTGTCATTGAAATGTTGACAGCATGTGTTTTTGATTTTATTCTCTTCAAAATTAAATGAAATAGAATTAATGTCATGGCTCAAACCAGTAATGCAATCGCCAAAGAGGTTATTTATGGCAGCTTTTTCTTCTGATTCTGATAAGTCATTATTTAAAGTAAACGCAGCAAGAAAAAGCAAGGTTGATGATAATACAGCAAGAATGCAGTCTATTAAGCAGTTAGGTGTTTAACTCATAATACTGCATAAGCTGAAAAAGGAGATCCGCTAAAAACAGCGAAAGACTTCAGTTCCCATATCGTTACTGATATAACGGGAATAAGAAACGGCACAACGGGTTCTATTTCAGTAATTTGCACAGTTTTTCATACCTGAGGACAACTCGCTTGATATTAACTTTGTAACGATCAAAAAAGTATGAAAACGAGTATGAGCAGATCGACTTTCAAAATCCTCTTCTACGTGAAGAAGGGCAGCGAGAGAGCCAACGGCTATCTCCCCCTAATGTGCCGTCTTACGGTGGACGGTGAAATCAAGCAGTTCAGTTGTAAACTGGACGTACCTCCGAAACTTTGGGACGTGAAAACGGCACGTGCCACGGGCAAGAGCGCCGAGGCGCAGAAAATCAATGCGGAGGTTGACCGGATACGCGTGGACGTGAACCGCCGTTACCAGGAACTGATGCAGTCCGACGGCTATGTCACCGCCGCCAGGCTGAGGGACGCCTGCCTCGGGCTGGGCGTGAAACGCGAGACGCTGTTGAAACTCTTCGAGCAGCACAACGAGGAGTTCATCAAGAAAGTGGGACACAGCCGCGTGCAGGGAACATACAACCGCTACCGTACCATATACAGGCACCTTTGCGAGTTCGTCCCGAAAGTGTACCGCCGTGACGACATTCCCCTGAAGGAACTCAACCTGACGTTCATCAACAACTTCGAGTATTTTCTGCGTACGGAGAAGAAATGCCGCACCAATACCGTATGGGGTTACATGATCGGGCTCAAGCACGTCATCTCCATCGCCCGCAACAGCGGCGCGCTACCCTTCAACCCCTTCGCCGGGTACATCAACTCCTTCGAGAGCGTTGACCGGGGCTACTTGACGGAGCGTGAGATACAGACGCTGATGGAGGCCCCGGTGAAAAGCGGGACCTGCGAGCTGGTACGTGACCTCTTCATCTTCTCGGTGTTCACCGGACTGGCATACGCGGACGTGAAGGCGCTGACGACCGACCGGCTCCAGACCTTCTTCGACGGCAACCTCTGGATCATCACCCGCCGGCGCAAGACAAACACCGAGTCCAACATCCGCCTGCTGGACGTTCCCAAGCGCATCATAGAGAAGTACAAGGGGCTGTCCAAGGACGATCATGTATTTCCGGTACCGAGCAACGGCAGATGCAACACCATATTGAAGGAACTTGGCAGGCAGTGCGGTTTCAAGATAAGGCTGACCTATCATGTTGCCCGGCATACGAACGCCACCACCGTGCTGCTCTCGCACGGTGTGCCCATCGAGACCGTAAGCCGTCTTTTGGGGCATACGGATTTGAAAACCACCCAGATATATGCCCGGATAACCAACCAGAAGATCAGCAGCGACATGGAAATCCTGTCCCATAAGCTGGAAAAGATGGAGAAGGAAATATGCGATGCCATATGAGGAAATGGTATTTATGAAACGGACGATTTTCCCCTTCCTCATCAAAGTTCGTCCGTCCCTGCGGGACTCCGCGTTTTCCCTTCGGTTTCCGGTAGAAAATTTCCGCATGGTGAAATTTTCTACCGGAAAAACGCTCCGAAAGCGCAGGGACGGACGTAAAAGGGATTCAGAAGGCGAAAACTGCGACCGACGTAGTGCATGTGCGACAAGGAAAAGAACTGTCCGGGAGCCCCTTTTCATGCCGTACCCCGGCATGAGACCGCTTTCCTCTCCGGCTGTGGTGAAGGCTCTCCTGCTCCCTCTGCATTGCATATGCGAGTTGTTCCGCCTGTATCCACGTCAGCCGGTATTGCCTGCCCTTTCCTTGGTAGAAACGGCTTGTCGCAACAGGCGGCGTGACACAAACTTTTCCGGATATGGAGGACCATTCCGGAAAATACACCGTACATTTGTACATCGAACCAATAATAACCGAATAACCGTTAAAAGAACATGGCTAAAATTAAAGTCCAAAATACAGAAGTGACAGTCATCACGTACAATGACAAGGATTATATCTCCCTGACCGACATGGTCCGCAATATGGAAAACGGTCCCGCCCTTATTGAAAAGTGGTTGCGTAACAAGAATACCGTCGAGTTTCTGGGCATATGGGAGGAGATGTACAATCCGGATTTTAATTCCCCCGAATTCGAGGGAATTAAAAACGAGGCCGGATTGAACCGTTTCATCCTTTCCGTCAAACAATGGGTGGAAAAGACCAACTCCAAAGGTATCATCGCCAAGGCCGGACGCTATGGAGGGACTTACGCACACAAGGATATCGCGTTCGAGTTCGCCACGTGGGTATCCCCTCAATTCAAGCTGTACCTGCTGAAAGAGTTCCAGCGGTTGAAAGAGGAGGAACAGGCCCAGCTCGGCTGGAGTGCGAAACGGGAACTGTCAAAGATCAACTACCGCATACATACCGATGCCATCAGGCAGAACCTGATACCGGTGGAAGTCACCCCCGCACAGGCCGACGTCATCTATGCGGAAGAGGCGGACGTGCTCAACGTAGCCATGTTCGGGATGACCGCCAGGATGTGGCGTGAGCAGAATCCCGGTCTGAAGGGCAATATCCGTGACTATGCCTCCATCAATGAACTGATCTGCCTCTCCAATATGGAAAACCTGAACGCCGTATTCATAGACCAGGGCATACCGCAAGGCGAACGGCTCGTGAGACTGAACCGGATAGCCATCCAGCAAATGCGTGTGTTGGAAGATGATGGCGGACGAAAACTGCTTGAATGAGAATTCCGGCAGGCAACGCATCGGCATGTCCGTAAACGGGGCAAGGAGGTGAAATGCCGCCTGATCCACATTCATGCATGGGATATGGGATACTGAAGCTACGGAACGGCTTACAGCCTGATATCAAGTGTCATAACCGTTCCGTGGCGGGGTATTGTTCGGAACACATTCCCGAATGAGGTCTTCCATGATTTTAAAAGACTCCGTATTCCAGAAGGAACAAACGTACACATACAATTTCTCCGGAACGGCTAACCTTCCTGTCACTTCCCTGTAATCCTCCCCAAAATCAACACTGCCGTATAAACCGCATGAAAGCCCGGACATGCTTCCTGTTTCCAATCCCATTTCCGCTCCTTCTGCAATATCACGTATTGCCGTTCTCATTCCATATCCTTGAATATTTCTCCAAGTATGCCGAAGACAGAAAAGCTGCATGGTATTTTAGATTCTCACCGGACAGGCAATAGACAGAAGGAATCCGTCATCCTCATTTCTTGCGGCAAAAATAGTTGTTTTTCAGGCCGGTCCCGCAAGGCGGCCCTGCGGGCTGGTTGCTCGTGAAAAAATCTTCCTCACGCTTTGCGTGAGCGTATTTTTTCACGGCAAGCCTTGCCGGAGACCGCCGAAAAACAAACTGGAGGAAGCACAAGAAATAAGAATGCCTACCCGTGTAGGCCATGTATAACTCAAAAAAATATAAGGTTATGGCAGACAAGAGCGCAGAAAAGGAAAGACTGTTCAACGAGTGGTTCACAAAATCCTATGACAGGTTGAGAGGGACGTTACGCCGGTACGGAATGCTGGACGAGGACAATTTCCATGACACCTACCTTTTCGTAAGAAGGCAGGTGCTGGTTCCCGGAAAGGACATAACGGACTATGACGCGTATTTCATCGGATGCTACAAAAAGGCGGCCCTGATAAAGATTAAAAGGGAGAACCGGTATGCACACCCTGAAGATGATTTCTTCCTCCGATGTGGCGAGGAGGCAAAATTCCTTTCCGAGGACGACCTGAACGGGTGCGAGCGGCTGGTAAGAGACATACTGCGTTTCGTAAGGCAGAAGTTCTCCTACGAGGAATACCGGATGTTCATGCTCAGGTTCTATGAAGCGCAGTTCTCGTTCAAGGCGCTGGCGGAATGCATGGGTATCTCGGCATCGGCCATATCGCAGAAAGTATGCAGGATAGTGGACGCGGTACGTACCCACAGCGGTTTCGCATGGAGAAGTCAGATGCTGGCGGTGGAAAGCTTCATGTATTGAAAAACAAAAACAGTTCAACCGATAAAAGAAGGACAATTATGGCACTGATAGTATACAACAGGGAAAACTCCCGTCCGCAGGAAGTCACATACAAGGGTAAGCGGACCATCAACCTTGACAGCAGGGGGACTGTCTATCTGTCAAAGACGATGTCAATCGAATTAGGAATCCTCGGCGGCGGACGGGTGAACTTCGCCCACGACGACGAGACGGGTGACTGGTATATCTGCCGGGCCGACGACAGCGAGGGGTTCATCGTCTGGAAGGACAAAAGATGCGCAAGGTTCTCGGCGGGGTTTATCGTGCAGAGGCTCATGCGGCAGGCGAAGGTGGAGAGGAAGAGCGTGCAGTTCATGATGGCGAGGATGCCGGTAGAGATTGGCGGAGTGGCCTATTACAAGATACTGCTCTCGAATCCGATACTCAGATAGAGACATGGGCCGGAGGAGTCCGGCTGTATATGACATGACGGAGACAGGCGCATCCGACGGGACAAAAGCCCGGAGGATGTGCCTGTTTTTATGCGCCGCCATGTTTACACACGGACATGCGGTTGTCACCGGCCGGCATAAGGTCACTCCGAAAAGACCGGGAAACGGCATTGCCGGAGGATAATGATACCAGTACGGAATGTGCCGCCATTACGGGAACGGATCGTCCCACCGGTACACGAACGGCCCGCCCCAATTTCAGAATAACATAATGACATAATAAAATAAGAGTCTTTTTTTATAATGGAATCCCCGTATCTTATTGCCATATCGGAAAAATGTTTCCATGTCCCGCCATGTTATGCCAATGTTGTCACCGGATCATAATTCATAAAGAAAAAAACACTCTGTGTATAAGTATTTTACGAGCAAATTAAAGTCGTTCATCCGGTGGAAAGAAAATGAAGGAGCGACCGGTATGACAACCGACCGCCCCTTCATTCACGATCCCGTACGGAACTTTTCTAAAGTTCCTCCGGCCTGGTTCTCGCCTCCCGGTAGCAGCCGTCAAGCAGCTTCTCGATGTCGGAAGAACGGTACAGTATCTTGCCGCCCAGCCGGGTGAAGGCAAGCAGACCGCTGTCACGGTACTGTTGCAGGCTGCGGCGGCTCACTTTCAGCTTTTCAGCCAGTTCGCGGTCCGTATAGAAGTTCTCGCCCGCCATCGCCGGTGACCTGCCGGCAAAGAGACGCTCCATGGAAACGGAGAGACGTTCGACGGTGGAGAAGAACTCTCTTATATGCTCGCTGCTCTCACGGGTGAGCAGACGGTTATCGGTATTCATCATGACTTGATCTTTTTTTTGTTCGACATTCGTTTTTCATGGCCTTTCAGATCGACCTTCCCATACTTTCAGCCCGCTTGCGGCGCTCCTCCACTATCCGGATGATACTTTCCACGTCCCCGGGCTTGTAATATGTCTTGTGGCAGATCTGTGTGTATGCCAGCGTGCCGTTGTCACGGAGGGTCTGCAGGGTTCTCGGGCTGACCTTCAGCAGCAGGCACACCTCCTGGTTGTCCAGCCATTTCTTCTCCTCCATGTCGCCGTACAGCCGGCAGAGGGTGTCCAGCCGGTCCGCAAACGTCCGGAAGGCCGAGAGCATCGCCTCGAAGGTCCTTGCCTCAATGTTCACTATTTCCATAATCACTGTAATTTCAGGTTTGACATCTGTTTCATTCTCTTTTCGGATCCGGATTCCGTTCCGCAATTTAGTGAATCCCGGCGGAACGTCCTGAATTTCAAGACAGGATGACTACCTTTGACACCATATGCGTACTTGTTTCATCTGCAAAGTAAATGATTGTTCCCGGATATGGTTCCGCCCCTTCATCAGATGTCATTATATGTCATCAGATGTCATGGAAATCGGATTTTAATATTCATTTGCTTTTAGTAAACAGACGTTCAGATCCGTTCCCGAAGAGTGGGAAATTTCCGGTGCGTATATTTGTGAAGTCATCACCGTCAGACTGATCCAACAATATGAATAACACGGCAAACCCCGCCAATCGGACCCGTCCGTTTCACAGCACTTGTTATTATCGTTTTATTTGCTTCCGACAATCGGGCAAACGGGTAGACCGTGCCCACAGTATCAACCATCTAAAATCCATGTACAATGAAAAGTGAACCGACTGAAAAAACGAAAGGGAAGAAAATGGCGGTATCCGAAACCGCAGACAGAAAGAACGGCCGTAGTCCCGGAGCCGGCCACGACGAGTGGTGGGAAAGACTCATGATGGAACCCGGTCCGGGGGAATCCGCCGGTACGGATGCTTCCGTGACGGAATCGATGATTCCATCCGGGCTCGTTGCGGAGGAGGTATCCGGGGAGGCGAGAAGAAAGGACACCCCGCCGGAACCGGAAGACCCCGTGAGAAGAAGAACGAGCGGCAGGCAACGCAGGGCCTCGCTGGAGGAGTACCGGGAAACGTACCTCACCGTCCCGAAGATCAGGAACCGCAAGACGGTGTTCGTCAGTGAGGATGTGAGGGACGAACTGGACGCCGTCGTCCGCAGGCTCGGCGGGCGTGGCATGAGCGTTTCCGGACTGCTGGAGAACCTTGCCAGGGAGCATCTTGCCGCCTACCGTGGGGACATCGAGCAGTGGAGAAAAATCTGACAGCCTGTTACCGGGCGTGGAGTATACCCGATGTATGCACTGTTCCCTGTATACCCGCTTCAATGTGGAAAATGCGGGGGGGGATTTTTCTGTGGGGGGAGCAAGGGTATGTTTCCGGATTCCCGAAAACCCTTGCTCCCCGCGCCCGGCGGTTGCTGGGAGGGCAAATCCGCTCCCGCCGGTCGCAGATTTTGGAATGAAAGAAGTACGGACGAAAAAGAAAAAACATATGACAAACGATGTGAATGGGATGAAGAAAAAATGTGGCCGTCCGGCACTGGGCAGGACGCGTAAATTGACCAGAGGCGTGACGGTGAAGTTCTCCCCCGTCAGCTACGAGGCTCTCAGGTTCAGGGCAGGGAAGTCCGGCCGGAGTCTGGCGGTCTATATCAGGGAGGCAGCACTGGCGGCCACCGTTACGGCAAGGCATACACCGGAGGAGAACGCACTGTTGCGCAGCCTGGCGGGAATGGCTAACAACCTGAACCAGCTGACAAAGCTCTCGCACCAGACCGGCTTTTACAGGACAAGGCTGCTGATAGAGGGGCTGCTGGGAAAGCTGAAGCGGATCATGGATGATTACAGACCGAAAGGAGGATAGCCTCATGATAGGGAAGATCAGGAAAGGCCGCTCGTTCGGCGGCTGCATACGCTACGTGACGCAGAAGGACGACGCGGAAATCATCGCCTCGGAAGGCGTGCTGCTGGGAACGGCAGAAGAGATGGCGCGAAGTTTCCGGTGGCAATGCCTGCTGAATCCGGACGTGGCGAAACCGGTGGGACACATCGCGCTCAGCTTCAAGCCGGAGGACGCACCGAGGCTGACCGACGCGTTTATGGCAAGGCTGGCGGGGGAATACCTGGAACTGATGGGGATACGGAACACGCAGTTCATCGTGGTGAGGCATCACGGGACGGACAACCCGCACAGCCACATCGTCTTCAACCGGGTGGACTTCGACGGGAAGGTGATTTCCGACAGCAACGATTTCAGGCGCAACGAGAAAGTGACAAAAATGCTTAAGGACAAGTATTCGCTCACCTATTCCGAAGGCAAACAGTCCGTTAAAACGGAAAAGCTGCATGCTTCCGAAAAGGTGAAATACGAAATATACCGTGCGGTCAAGGAAGCTTTGAGGAGTGCAGATACATGGAAAGAATTTCAAAATAAGCTCTTAAAAATGGGCGTGGAAATGGAATTCAAGTACAAGGGAAACACTAATGAAGTGCAGGGCATCCGCTTTATAAAGAACGGTCTGTCATTCAAGGGAAGTGGGATTGACCGCAGTTTCAGCTGGTCAAGGCTGGATGCGGCATTGGACCATAACCATGTCACGTCCCTGGAAAATGACGTTTCCCAAAAGCAACCGTACCATGAACAAAGTCATGGTTCTGTTATTGATAACCTGGTCGAAGTCACCGGTACGGGTGGCGTGTTCATGCCGTCGGTGGCACCGACGGAGGACGAGAAAGAGGCGGAACGCCTGCGGAGAAAGAAGAAGCGCAGGAAAGGAAGGAGTTTGTGAACCATATGTATAACAAAAAACTTTGAAAGATGAAAGAGGAAAATTATCTGGAAGGCATCTACGGATGCCTTGAAAGGATCGAGAAGAAAGTGGAGACGCTGCCCGTGGAAGGCACAAGCCCCGCAGTTGGAAACCGGACCAGTTCCCCGGAAGGGATTGCGGAACTGAAAATCCGTCTGGAACGCCTGCAATCCGCGGTGGAGAAAAACGGCTTGGAAATAGCAGCGGTACGTAACCATACCGTCCGGTTGTCGGAAGGCTGGCCGTTGTCTGCCGAAACGTTTGCCGGGGAGATGGAAAAGATTAGATACTGCCTGAGTCAAGACTGCCAAGCTGTAAAGGAGACAGTGAGACGGCTGGATGAGAGAATGGTCCTGCTGAAAAAGGAACCGGAGCGCAGACTGGTGACCTACCGTCTGGAAAGCGCATCCAAGGCAGTGGTAACGACAGCTTCAGCACTGATCCTGGCACTGATCATTTCCGTCTGGACCAACTGCAACCAGTACCGCACGAACCGGCTTTTGAAAGATGCCGATTTGAAATACCGAGCCATCAGGATCTGCCTGCCGGGGGATGATCCCGACATCGCCTTCCTTGAGAAGCATTTCACCATCAAGCGGGACGAGGAAAAGATCCGGCGTGTGGAAAGGCTGGTGACCGCTTTTGAGGACTCGGTCAGGAATCGCATCCGTAACCATGAAATGGCAGCCTACAAGGACAGTCTGGCGCACCGGCTGTTCAGGGAGGCACAGGAAATCAGGAAGCAACTGGACAATCCCAATTCAAAATGACTGCACTATGGCAACAATCAGAACCAAATTCAGGTCCTCGTCCGCGGAAGGCAGGGAGGGCGCACTGTATTATCAGGTGATTCATAACCGTGTGGTCAGGCAGATCAGTACCGGATACAAACTTTTCGCTTCGGAATGGGACCAACGTTCCGAAGCGGTCATTCCCTGTCAACATCCTGCAGGGATGGAACGGGACAATTATCTTCTATCGGTAGGGGAACGGATAAGACGGGACAAAATCCGACTGGAAAAGGCTATCAGGACATTAAGCCAATCCGGTCCGTTTACAGCGGATGATATCGTCATACGTTTCCATGACAGCGGACAAGAACCTTCGTTTAACGACTATATCCGGCAACAGATAGTAAGGCTGAAACGTTTGGGAAAGATACGGACCTCTGAAACCTATACAGCCGCGCTCAAAAGTTTCAGCAGTTTTATGAAAGGTAGCGATATACTGTTTGGCGAACTTAGCTCTGACTTGCTCATGGAATACGAGGCTTATCTGAAAAACAGGGGGAACTCACCCAATACAATCTCGTTCTACATGCGCATTCTGAAAGCGGTCTACAACCGTGCGGTGGAGAACGGACTGACCGGACAGCGGAACCTGTTCAAGTCTGTTTATACAGGTGTGGAAAAGACCTTGAAACGGGCCATTCATTTAAATGATATCAGGCGTATCAAAAGACTGGACTTGTCCCTGAAACCCCACCTTGATTTCGCACGTGACATGTTCCTGTTCTGCTTTTACACACGGGGGATGTCCTTTGTGGACATGGCTTATCTGAAAAAGGGAGACATTGCGAACGGAATCCTGACTTACCGCAGGAAAAAGACCGGACAACAGCTGTTCATCCGATGGGAAAAGTGTATGCAGGAGATCATCAAACTTTTTTGTTTATCGGTTCAAGATTTCAAAGTTGTTCATTAATTGCTTTGTTGGTTATATCCAGAGTATTATTTGTAAGAGACTCTACGAATAAATGATGATAAGACCAGTTAGTTTATCGCTTGTTTTATAATTTCATTGCGATATTCGTTCGGTGTGCAACCTTCCATCTTCTTGAACCAACGTGTGAAATGTTGCGGGTATTGGAAACCCATTTCATCTGAGATTTGACTGATACTTTTTTGCGTGTTCATGATGCGCTCTTTGGCTATATCCATAATTTTTTGCTGGATATGCTTGATTGCTGACATACCGGTTTCCTTTTTTACCAGGTCACTGAAATAATTGGTGGAAAGACACAGTTGGTCAGCGCAATACTGTACCGTCGGAATACCTTTACTCGTTGGCAAGGCAGAATGATAGTAATTATTGAGCAACAATTCAAAACGCGCCAACAAATCGTTGTTGGCATTTTCCCTTGTAATGAACTGGCGGTCATAAAAGCGGATGCAGCGGTCAAGGAGAAGCTTCATGGTATCAATAATCAAAGAACGGCTGTGCTTGTCAATAGGATGCCTCAATTCTTCTGCTACATTGTTTATACATTCAATGACTACTTTGCGCTCCTGTTCTGACAGGTGCAGTGCTTCGTTGGCATTATATGAGAAATAAGAATACTCTTTTATTATATGTGCAAGGGAAGTACCGCACAATAGTTCGGGATGGAACATCAGGGCCCATCCGGCCGGCTGGTGCAGACTGCCATCATCGTCAGAACCCATTACCTGCCCCGGAGCGATAAACAGCATGGAGCCTTTTTCATAGTCATAGAGGCTCCGTCCATAATTCATCGTACCGCAGTCAGTATCTTTCAGCAACACAGCATAAATGTTGTACAGTTTCTTTGAGTGTCTGATGGGCTGCACCTCGTAACAATTCACAACGCTGACCAACGGGTGCAGAGCTTCGACTTCGAAAAGGTCGCAGTACTGCTGAACTGTATCTATTCTTGTTATATCTCCCATAACCATCCTTTTGTTTTTTACAAAAATAAGTATTTATATTGACATTGCTGTCTGAGGAACAGCTGTTTCTTTTCTATCCCTTATTTATTTTATTCCATGACGACAAAGTTAGTTCATTCAATCAACGAACATATAACCCTAATCACAGACTGTCTTACCATTTTCACAGATAACATTTAACCCGGTCCAAGCCCGATGAAAGTGGTAATTTTATCAGTGATTGAGGTCTAATCTTCAGTATGTGAATGCTGTAATTTTGCAAGTGAAACCAAAAAGGTAAATAAGATGAAACCAAAAGCTTTATTTGTCATGTTAATCTTATGGCTTAGCTTCACTACGATTCAAGCGCGGTCAACCGAAGATGTCCCGGATAAGGGAACTTATGCAAAATTTCTGTTGGTAGGATGTTATATGAAGCCAGACGAAGAAGGTGTCAGAATGTACCGGTTTGACGGACAAACTGCCGATGTCGACTATCCGTGTGGGCTGAGAGGGATTTCAAATCCTGCTTTCCTTACATCTGATAGCACTGGTAATCGAATTTATGCCATAGGCGATGATGAAGGGAAAAGTTCGACTGCCAATGCTTTGCTTTTTGATAAGGAAAGTGGTCTGCTGTCTCTGCTTAACTCGCAATCTACAGACGGTGAACTTCCTATTTATATTACTCTCAGTCCAAAGGAATACTTTGTTCTGACAGCAAATTATAAGGGTGGCAGCATCACGGTATTCTCACAGGATAAGAAAGGAAAGTTGCAACGTGATACAAAAATAATTCGTTTTGCTGGAAATGGGCCGAATAAAAAAAGGCAGGAACAATCGCATCTGCATTGCGTGACCTTTACACCTGATGGCAAATTCCTTCTTGCTACCGATTTGGGAACAGATTGTATCTATCTGTTTCCGATAGGCAAACGACCGGAAGCAGGTAAGGCTCATTCTCTGTTGGATGAATCAAGAGTAGTCCGCATACAGATGGATTCCGGCTCAGGACCTCGACATATATGTTTTCACCCGAATGGCAGATTTGCTTATCTCATCAGTGAACTCTCGGGTAAAATAACTGTATTCTCCTATAATGAAGGCAAGTTGGAACGTTTACAAACAATTGTCTGCGACCCTTTCGTTGCAGAGGGAAATGCAGATATCCATGTTTCATCCGATGGCAAATTCCTCTATGCTTCCAAGCACTTGAAAGAAGATGGCATAATTGTTTATTCCATTGATTCCCAAAAAGGAACATTGGTTCAAATAGGATTTCAGCCAACAGGTCTTTATCCGCGAAGTTTTGCCATCTCTCCGGATGGTTGCTATTTGGCAGTGGTTTGCAGGGATGCCAACTGCATACAGATATTCGAAAGAAACCGAAATACGGGGTTACTGAAGAATACGGGAAAAAATATCCGACTGGAAAGACCGGCGTTTGTCAAGTTCTTATAAATTCATCACTAAACAGAAAGCAATATGAACAAGTTAATTACAACCATCGCCTGCCTGATATGCTGTATCGTTTATACGCAGGCACAAAACAAGGACAATATGTTAAGCAAGAAAGAACAAAGTATTGCCGCCATCAGTATGTATGCCGCACGTGGCAATCAGGACAGCCTCAAAGTGATCCTTGCCAGAGGACTTGACTGTGGGCTGACCGTGAGCGAAGAAAAAGAAGTACTTACCCAGCTCTATGCCTATTGCGGCTTTCCACGCAGCATGGGTGCATTGGTTACGCTGATGAATCTCACCAAAGAGCGTGCAGCACAAGGCATAAAGGATGAAGCCGGACGGGAGCCTTCTCCGGTAAAGAGTTCGGATATGTTTGTTGTCGGTGGACAAAACCAGCTGAAACTGTTCGGTCGTCCGGCACTAGGAGAAGTGCTGACATTTGCTCCGGCATTGGACCAATTTCTGAAAGCTCATCTGTTCGGTGACATATTCAGCCGTGACAATCTCGACTGGCGTACCCGTGAACTGTCTACTGTGGCTGCCTTGTCGGTGTTGGACGGCGTGAAGAATGAGTTGAATACTCACATTGCCCATGCCAAGCACAACGGCGTGACACAGGCTCAGATAGACGAAGTACTTATCATGGCGGCACGCTGTCGGAACGGAATGGTGCTTTCTGAATCCGATGAACCGGCAAAGACTTTTCAAACAGATCCGACAATTACTGTCCGTAAGGTCTTTTATAAAAACAGGTATGATATCATGCTTTGCGCCGAAATGTACCTCCCGAAGGATTTCAATGAAGCGCAACACTATGCAGCCCTCATCATCGGACACCCGTTCGGGGCTGTGAAAGAACAGTGTAGCGGACTCTATGCACAGGAAATGGCACGGCGAGGCTACGTGACTCTGGCTTTTGATGCTTCCTATCAAGGCGAAAGTGGAGGAGAACCGCGTCACACGGTATCGCCCGACGCATTGGTGGAAGACTTCAGTGCTTCTGTAGACTGGCTCGGACTACAACCGTTTATTGACCGCAACCGTATCGGTGTGATTGGCATCTGCGGAAGCGGCGGGTTCTCTGTCTGTGCGGCTTCTCTCGACCCCCGCATCAAGGCATTGGCAACCGTGAGCATGTATGATATGGGGCGTGCCACCCGTAACGGTTTGGGGGATTCGATGACGGATGAACAAAGACGCAAACTGTTGGATGAAGTTGCCGAACAACGTTGGAAGGAAGCAGAAACGGGAGAAGCACGTATCCGCTTTGGCACACCGGAGAAACTGCTGGGAAATGCCAATGCCGTGCAGAAGGAGTTTTTCGATTACTATCGCAACCCCTTGCGTGGCTATCATCCGCGCTATCAAGGTATACGCTTTACCAGTCAGGCGGCATTGATGAACTTCTATCCGTTTGCCATGATTAAAGAGATTTCACCACGCCCCGTGCTATTCATTGCAGGCGAGCATGCACATTCGCGCTATTTCAGTGAGGATGCCTATCAAGAAGCCAGCGAACCGAAAGAACTGTATATCGTTCCCGGAGCCAATCATGTAGACTTGTATGACCGGATGGATAAGATACCGTTCGAAAAAATTTCGGAATTCTTCTGGTATGCTTTGCGGTAATTCAGATGAAAATGGTAATGCTATCCGTGATTATGATACAGCAAAGCGAATACGCAGGAGGGTAACTTTGCAACAGAAACAATTTAAAGATTATAGTATTTGCAACCAGTTATTACTCAATATTTTGTGAGTTATAAGTCAGAAATATGGGCATAACCTTTAGGGGTACATTCTAAAAGGTGAAGATTTAACCTTTTTATTATTTCTTAACACTCAAAGAGCGGTGGTAGAGGGTATTTTCCCTCTTTTCGGTACTTTATTGATGGTTCGATGTTCCCATCTTTCCACATTGCTTGGCTCGTTCGCACAAGCCACTACAAAGGTACTACAATTTCCAATAAAGGCAAGAGGACAGCAATTCAAATCTATTATTTTTGAGGGAGTGAAATCTGCCGCTTGCCAAATTTCTCTCTGTCGAAAATAATAGTCCTCTGAAAAGAATGAAAACAGCATTGATAAAATTGCCTTATTAAGGGGGGGCTATGCTGTTTTATGCTATTATTTCGTCAGTCGTTTATCTCCGTTGCCGGATGCAGTTTTCAGCCAAGCCGATGAATAAGAAAAGGTTTTGGAGCTGTTTACTCTCCAACGGAGGACGAAACTGCTCCAAATGGTTTACCGCTTGAACTTTTCGTTTTCTAAAAGAGGTTTGGCAACCTTTGCATCCGACAAAAGGAGATAAATGACCAGATATATAACAGTAGTATTACATTAAGGTAAAGAACAACCATGGTATAGTATTATTGCAATTTAACTATTTAAAGTTTGTTTATAATCAAATCATTTAAAGATTTTTGTCCTTCTATGATTTTTTGTATTTGATAAATGTCGTAATTAAATAAAAAATATCACGCATAATGACTTTTTCTTTTTTCTAAATTTCTTCAAATGACAAATTATTGTTACATTTGTAATGTAATGTAGTTAATGGTTGCGCTTATAAAGTCCTTGGAAAGGATTTATGTATAAAAGAGGTAGATGTTTACTCTGTTCTTGCTTGGATTATCAGCATCACTGATATGAAATAACAAAAAAAAATATACAATGGCTAAGCGGACGGACAGGCAGGGAAATAGTACAGATTCCCAATCCCCCTCTTTATAATACATTGCGTATAAGATTTATTAACTGTCTGGTCTGGGGAATCTACAGAGATTTAACGAATCAAGATGGGAAGAGTCAGTCTTTGTCTTGTCATAATGTTCTTCATCTGTAGTGCTCAAAAAATTGATGCACAAGTACAGAATATCAGAGAGAAACAAGATACCATTTCGGCGACTAAATCATTAGAGCATATCAGGCCCGAGAATATCAAGAAGGGACCATTGAATAATGCTTTGGATGTATTGAGTGGTCAGTCTGCCGGTGTGAACGTCACCACTAATGGGACTGACAGGCTCGCTATGCTGAATAGTATCCGTGTGCGTGGTACCACATCCATTATGGGTGGCAATGACCCGTTAGTAATTATTGACGGAGTGACATCTGACATCGCTACGCTATCTACCATATATCCCGCAGACATCGAGAGTTTCACTATTTTGAAGAATGCTACCGAAACGGCAATGTACGGTTCCCGTGGTGCTTCAGGTGTAATTGAGATTAAGACCAAGAAAGGAACGGGGCGAGGTTTCGAAATATCATATGATGGCAACTACGGATTCGAGTCAATGTATAAACATCTGCAAATGCTCAACGGCCCGGAGTATATAGCTACAGCAGAGGCACTTGGATTAGATTACAATAATGGTGGCTACAACACCAATTTTCACGATGTAATTACTCGTACGGGCTTGATACATCAGCATCACTTGGCTTTTAGCGGTGGTTCGGAAAACTCAAACTATCGAGCATCGTTCGGTTTTATGGATCATAATACAATTGTCAAAGTTAACGATTACCGAAATTTAGTGGTAAAACTTGATGCTACACAAAAGGCTTTCGATGGTCGCTTAGTTGGCGATTTTGGTGTATATGGCTACTCGTCAAAGATACACGACATTTTCGATACACGAATGCTGTTTTACTCGGCAGCTGCACAGAATCCTACATATCCAGCAGGAACTGATGTTAATGGCAACTGGGTGAAGAACTCGGCTGCATCACACATCAACCACCCCGGAGCACTCCTCTATGAGAAAAATGACTCCGAAGAACGGAATTTCAATACACATTTGGGGCTGAAATTTAATATCCTTGACAATTTGATATTGTCGGCTTTCGGCTCTTATTTATATTCATCTACGGGAAATGCTCAATTTTGTCCTACATGGGTGTGGGCGCAAGGCAATGTTTATCGTGGAGAGTTCAAGGGTGAAGACTACTTTACAAATGTGTCCCTCTCATATAACAATGCTTGGGGAGACTCACACCTTGATGCTGTTGTTGGCGCAGAATATCTTAAACAGGTAAGGACTGGTTTATGGGTGCAGGCAAAAGGAATAACAACAAATGATTTCTCCTATAATAACATCGGAGCAACATCATCGCGTCCTTTCGGTGGTACGAGCAGTAGCTATGAAGACCCGTCACTTGCTTCAATAATGGGTAGTGTCACATATAGTTACAAGGATAGATATTCTATTGCGGCAGCACTCCGTGGAGATGGCTCTTCAATGGTAAGCGATAACAATACTTTCGGATTCTTCCCATCAGTATCACTGGGTTGGGATGTAAAAAAAGAAGGCTTCCTCTCTGATACTGACTTTATAACAATGTTGAAACTAAGAACCGGATATGGTCGGTCAGGAAATCTTGGAGGTATAACATCCTATACAACACTTAATACCGTAAAGGAGAATGGTATCGTATCCATCAACGGTGCACCTACCGTAACAATGGGAAGTATACGCAACACGAATCCGGACCTTAAGTGGGAGACTCGTTCAACATTTAATATCGGTTTTGACTTAGGTATATGGGATAATCGGTTGATGCTTACCTCGGAATTATATTACTCAAAGACAACGGATATGCTCTATGAGTATGATGTTCCCGTTCCGACCTTTGCGTTCGATAAACTGATGGCAAATATCGGCTCGATGTCTAACCAGGGTGTCGAACTAGGAATCTCGGTAGTTCCCATTCAACGAAAGGATATGGAGATGAATATCAACTTCAATATGTCCTACCAGAAGAATAAGTTACTTTCGCTTAGTGGAGAGTATAATGGTATGCATATGACAGCTTCAGATATTACTCCGATTGGCTCGCTTTATGGTGCAGGTCAGAACGGTGGAGACAATAATGTAGTATATCAGATTGTAGGTCAGCCATTGGGGGTATTCTATCTACCTCACTGCAAAGGGCTTAAAGAAAATGAACTTGGTGGCTACAGTTACGATATTGAAGATTTGAATGATGATGGCGAGATTGATTTTAGCGATGGCGGAGACAGGTATATAGCAGGTCAGGCAACCCCCAAGGTAACTATTGGATCAAACATCAGTTTCCGTTACAAGTCCTTTGATATTGCCATGCAGATAAATGGTGCTTTCGGTCATAAGATATTCAATGGCACGGGCTTGGCTTATACCAATATGTCTATATTCCCTGACTACAATGTATTGAAGGGTGCTCCTGAAAAAAATATTATTGATCAGAATGTTTCAGACTATTGGTTGGAAAAAGGTGACTATGTAAATATTGAACATATTACCATAGGCTACAATATTCCAATGAAATCCAAGGCTGTGAAGTCATTGCGTCTTTCGGCAGGCATTAGCAACCTTGCAACAATCACAGGCTATAGCGGTCTTACTCCAATGATAAACAGTTATGTAGTAAGCAACACTTTGGGCATTGACGACAAACGCACCTATCCTTTATATCGTACCTATTCGTTAGGTCTTAGTATTCAATTCTAACCGCTTACAGTTATGAAAAGATATATAAACATATTGATGGTTGCTTTGGCAACGATGATGACCTCTTGTCTTACTGAAGACCCTAGAGATCAACTTTATGAAGAAGACATTTACAACAATGCCAACAACATATATATTAATGCAGTGGCTGTGCTCTACAATTACATTGGTGGCAGTGCAGACAGTGAGGGTTTACAGGGGACCTGTCGTGGGATTTATGACTATAACACACTTACTACAGACGAAGCCATGATACCTATTCGTGGTGGCGACTGGTACGATGGAGGTTTGTGGACGAATATGTATCAGCATAAGTGGAGTCCTAATGATTTACCACTCTACAATACTTGGAAATACCTCTACAAGGTTGTTGTGTTATCGAACAAATCTCTGCATATCATCGATAAGTATAGCCATAACCTATCTGAGGAGCAGAGAGTGGCCTACGAAGCTGAGGTGCGAGCTCTGAGAGCACTTTTCTACTACTACATTATGGATATGTATGGCAGAGTGCCCATCGTAACATCCTATGAACAACCGCAGGATGAAGTTGTGCAGAGCGAGCGTAGCGAGGTTTTCCGTTTTATCGTGAATGAGTTGCAGGAGGTTGCCGAGTTGTTGCCAAATGAGCGTAGTAATAAGATGGGTAACTACTATGGTCGTATAACAACACCTGTAGCTAATTTCCTTTTGGCTAAGTTGGCTCTTAATGCCGAGATATATTGTGATGATAATTGGACTGATGGCGTTCCACGGAACGGTAAAGAGATATTTTTCACCGTCGATGGTGAGAAACTCAACGCTTGGCAGACCTGTATCAAATATTGCAATAAACTTGCCGAGGTAGGTTATCGGTTGGAGGACGATTATAGCTATAATTTCTCTGTGCATAACGAGAACTCCAACGAAAACATATTCACCATTCCGTTGGATAAGAACCTCTATGCTGCGCAGTTCTGGTATCTCTTCCGATCACGACACTACAACCATGGCGGTGCGTTGGGTGGCTCATCGGAAAATGGTACCAGTGCCAATATCTCAACAGTCTTAGCCAACGGATACGGCACAGATGATGTAGATGCTCGCTTTGAAAAGAACTTCTATGCCGGCATCGTAGAGGTTGATGGAAAGCCTGTAATGATGGACAATGGACAGCAGTTGGAGTATTTCCCATTGGAGCTAAAGTTGAATCTTACGGGAAGCTCCTATGTCAAGACAGCTGGTGCTCGTATGGCAAAATATGAGGTTGATAGGACCTCACATTCCGACGGTAGACAACCGGATAACGACATCGTGCTATTCCGCTATGCCGATGCTCTCCTGATGAAGTCCGAGGCAAAGGTACGTAATGGTGAGGATGGCTCGTTGGAGTTGAACGAAGTCCGAGGTCGTGTTGGTATGCCATATCGAGAAGCTACGCTTGAGAACATATTGAAAGAGCGTTTGTTGGAGTTAGTATGGGAAGGCTGGCGACGACAAGATATGGTGCGTTTTGGAGTTTATCACAAATCATACGATCAGCGAGTCCAACTGGCTGATGAGAAAAATGGGTATACCACAGTTTTTCCTATTCCACAAAAAAGTATAGACTTGAACCCAAAATTGAAACAAAATGTTGGATATAAATAACTTTAGCCTATGAGTATTCAATTTGACATTGCAAAACAGATTATAGCTGAAACATGCCCTAATCGCAAACTTAAGTTGGAGAATATTCGCCTTTTTGCAGATATTATTCAGCCTAAGAAATATCAAAAAGGTGATATAATTCTAAATGAAGGTGATATCTGTAATTGCCTATTTTATATAGAAAAGGGATTTATTAGACAGCACTACCTAAAGCATGATAAGGATGTGATAGAACATTTAGCATGTGAAAAAGATGTTGTCTGGTGTATTGACAGCTATTTTAACCGAGAGCCAACACATCTTATGATGGATGCTGTAGAAAACAGTGTTTTATGGGAAATTCCGCGTGATATAATGGAAGAACTTTCTGATGCTAATGGTGATATAGCTTATCTATATCGGAGTTTTTTTGAAAATTCCTTAATGTTATCACAATTAAAGGCTGACATTTTACGTTTCGAATCAGCAAATGACAGATACGCTAGATTACAGCAACATTTTCCTGAAATAACTAGAAGAGCACCTTTGACAATGATTGCTTCATATCTTCAGATGACATTGGAAACATTAAGCAGAGTACGTGTATCAATAGCTAATGCTGAGAGCAAATAAAGCAAACTAACTATTAGGACTTAACTAACATCAAAAACAGGTCAGGATATAGCGTCCTGACCTGTTTCTTTAATAAACTTAAAAGCTATGGATTAATGAGATGTTAGTCATCGTCATCATCATCGAATTCATCCTCATCGTCGTCATCATCATATTCTATTGCTTCACTTTCTTCAATAATGTTACTAAAAGCTCCTGTTAAATCAAAATGATAGTTCTTTTTATTGTTAGAATATGGAAAATAAGAAGGAAGAGCCAACTTTGAACAAGGTAACGTTCGTAAACGGTGTGCAGATTAAAAACAAAAGTGGAAAGCACTGATGTGGGATAATTTTATCTATTATGGTAAGATTAATCAAAACAGAGACAGTCATAAGTGTACTGATGGGGCATTTTATAAAGAAATTATTGTTTATCTTGCTGTTTGTCGGGGTACTGATTGCTCCGGCAAACGCACAAAACGAAAAGAATATGTATTCGTACAAGAAAATTGGCAACAAGTATATTGTCAGCATTAACAATCATACTGAAATTGTGAAAGCCCTGAATGCTTTCTGCAAGGAGAAAGGAATTCTGTCGGGTTCTATCAACGGGATTGGTGCTATCGGAGAGCTGACCCTCCGTTTCTTCAATCCCAAGACAAAAGCATATGATGATAAGACATTCCGGGAGCAAATGGAAATATCCAACCTTACAGGGAATATATCATCTATGAATGAGCAGGTATATCTTCATTTGCATATAACCGTCGGCAGGAGCGACTATTCCGCTTTAGCCGGACATCTACTTTCCGCAATACAGAATGGTGCAGGGGAGTTCGTGGTGGAAGATTATAGCGAGCGGATAAGTCGCACATATAATCCGGATTTAGGACTGAATATATACGATTTTGAAAGATAGTTGCCTATAAATATCGCTTGGAATACAGGATAATACATCATTCAGCTTAGATGATATATATCAAAAAAAGTTTATCAATTCTGTCACGTTAACTTTGCAACAGAAATAATTTAAAGACTATCAAATATGGATAAAGACAAGGATATGAGCCGCCGGAGATTCCTTAAAATGGCGGCATTGACAGGAGCTGCCATGTGTGTCGGGCCTACCTTGAACAAGGTAACGGCAGCAGAACGGGTATGGATGGGGAAACAACAAGTTGCAAACAACATCCCTGCAGGCATGGCGGCGGTGCGCACTCGGCGAACATTGGGACACGGAAATACGGCATTCACTGTTTCTGCAATGGGATATGGCTGTATGGGCTTGAACCATAACCGCAGCCAGTACCCGAGCAGGGAAAAAGAAATCGCCCTGGTGCATGAAGCTGTTGAACGTGGGGTGACCCTTTTCGATACAGCCGAAAGCTACGGCTACCACATCAATGAAAAATTGGTCGGCGAAGCCTTGAAAGGATATACCGACCGGGTATTTGTGTCATCGAAGTTCGGACATAAGTTTGTAAACGGTGTGCAGATTAAAACCGAAGAGGACAGCACTCCGGCCAACATCCGCCGGGTTTGTGAAAACTCGTTGCGCAATCTCGGAGTTGAAACATTGGGCATGTTCTACCAGCACCGCATAGACCCGAACACACCGATTGAAGCGGTGGCTGAAACATGCAGCAAACTCATCAAGGAAGGTAAAATCCTGCATTGGGGCATGTGTGAAGTAAACGTTGATACCATCCGCCGTGCGCACAAGATATGTCCGGTTACGGCAATCCAAAGCGAATATCACTTGATGCACCGCATGGTAGAGACGAACGGAGTGTTGGAGCTGTGCGAGGATTTGGGCATCGGTTTCGTTCCATACAGTCCGCTGAACCGTGGTTTTTTGGGCGGTATGATCAATGAATATACCAAGTTTGATGTTACCAACGACAACCGGCAGACCTTGCCACGCTTCCAGCCCGAAGCCATACGCGCCAACTATCGTATTGTGGAAGTTCTTAACGCTTTCGGCCGTACAAGAGGCATTACCCCGGCACAGATAGCTTTGGCCTGGCTGATGAACAAGAAGCCTTTTATCGTGCCTATTCCGGGCACCACCAAACTCTCTCATCTGGAAGAGAACCTTCGTGCCTGCGACATCCGTTTCACGGCAGAAGAGATAGAAGAACTGGAAACAGCCGTAGCTGCCATTCCTGTGGTGGGTAGCCGCTACGATGCCTTGCAGGAGTCTAAAATCCCAAAATAATCCGTGTATGAAGAAACAGATATTTTACATGACGTTCATCGCTTTACTGTCGGGCTGTAATTGTTACAAAGGGAATATTCTGCAAATAGAGGAACAAGGCAGTTTTGCCGTAGGTGGCACCGTACTGACCGATTCATTGGGACACAAATACCACGGCGACCATGCTTATGTATTTTATCAGAAACCGGTTGATGCACGGAAATATCCGCTTGTTTTTGCACATGGTGTCGGCCAGTTTTCCAAAACATGGGAGACCACTCCTGACGGACGCGAAGGGTTTCAGAATATATTTCTTCGCAAAGGTTTCTCCACCTATCTTGTCGACCAGCCTCGCCGGGGAAATGCCGGACGGAGTACGGAAGCTGTCACACTGGAACCGGTATTCGATGAAGAAGAATGGTTCAACCGTTTCCGTGTGGGAATCTATCCTGATTATTTCGAGGGTGTACAGTTCAGTCGCGACCGGGAAGCCTTAAACCAGTACTTCCGGCAGATGACGCCGACCATCGGACCTTTGGACTTCGATGTCTATTCCGATGCCTATGCTGCTCTTTTTGACAAAATCGGTCCGGCCATATTTGTCACTCATTCACAAGGCGGTCCGGTGGGTTGGTTTACTTTGCTCAAAACGAAGAACATCAAAGCCATTGTAGCATACGAACCCGGTGGAAGTGTACCCTTCCCAACCGGTCAAGTTCCCGAAGAAGGCAAAGTCTTGACACGGTCTAAAAAAACAGAAGGAATAGAAGTCCCTATGGCAGTTTTCAAGAGATACATGGAAATTCCCATCATCATTTACTATGGGGATAACCTGCCCGAAACAGACGAACATCCGGAACTTTACGAATGGACACGCCGTCTGCATCTCATGCGCAAGTGGGCCGAAATGCTCAATAAGCTGGGCGGTGACGTGACGGTCATTCATCTGCCCGATGTCGGTCTGCATGGGAATACGCACTTCCCGATGTCGGATTTGAACAATGTGGAAGTAGCTGACCTGCTGTCGAAGTGGCTGTATGAGAAACAGCTGGACAGATAGAAATTAACAGAGGATAACCCCAAAACCTAAATAAAAATAGTTATGAAACTGAAGTGCTTATTGGCAATGCTGCTCTTAACCTTCCTTTCGTGCAGCAACACTCCGGCTGTTGAAGATAAGATAGATTCGTTGCCTCACTCAGAGCCGGGGAAAACATTGATAGTCTATTTCTCATGGAGCGGACATACGCAAACTGTAGCCAACATTATCCATGAACTTATTGGATGCGACATGGTGGAGATTGAACCGGAAGAACCCTATTCTGATGAATATAATGAAGTGGTTGACCGTTTCAAAAATGAAAGAGACAATCATATTCTTCCAGCTCTGCGTACAAAAGTAGAGAATATGGATGATTATGATACATTGATTATCGGTAGTCCTATTTGGGGTGGTCTTCTGTCTTCTCCTGTAAAAAGTTTCCTGTCCGGTTATGATTTGTCCGGGAAAAAGATACTCCCATTCTGTACACATGGAGGAAGCGGAACAGCACAAAGTGTGGATAATATCCGCAAACTATGTCCCCATGCTGAAATATTGCTGTTTATGGCAGTCAAACTGCAAACTCTCGGAATGAAGTGAAAAAATGGCTGTCAGAAGCCGGATTTTCTGTCGAATTAAATTACGCCCGTTTAATAGTTTTAATACTGAAATGAAATATCCTTTGTTATCCGCACTCTTTCATCCCCTTTTTCAGAGATTTGCAGATAGACCAGTAGTTGAGATTAGGGAATATGAGATTGTCTTCCTGACAGGGTCGGTAACGCTCGATAATCTGCAAAGGAGTATCCAACAGTTTCACTTGGAACGGCACTTTTGTCTTGTACCGTTTGGACAATATCCACTTCTCACCATTCACTTCTACGATGTTGCTATTGGTTAGTTCCTTGATGTCCACGAAAGAGAGGGCAGTGAAGCTGGCGAAAACAAAAATGTCACGAATATAGAACAGTTGGACATCCCCAACTCGTGCGTCATCAACGTTTTCAGTTCATCTTCCGTCAGGAACTCACGTTCCGTCACATTAGGGCTGATGTGGAATTGGGCAAACGTTTTTTTCGGTATTAGTCCGTTAAAGTGCACACACATGACAACGCCTTTCAGCCACATGCATTTTTCCCATATCGTCCCGTTGTGAAGTCCCGCTTTCGTTGATAGGTAGGCTGCAAACCCCTTGATGAAGTCGGGCTTAATCTCCAGCATGAACATATCCGTCCGTCTGTAAAAAGACTTGATGAACGCTGCCACATGGTTTCTTGCCACCACCCGTGAACGGTGGTTGCCATTACCCTGTCTTTTCCGACACGCTTCTTGAATACTTCGTTCTCACGTCCGGACGCTTTGAGCAGTGTCTCATACTCACTGCCGATACCCTGATAAGCATTGCTCACCATTTCAGCCGTCACGAACGCTTCACGGTCGAATATACGCAGGTAGTGCTTGATGATTTGAGCCTTGATGTTGTCAAGGGCAAGGTTGATATCACGTACTTCCGCACTCTTGCCTTTCGCCCTGTTCCCTTTCACGTCCCAAAGCGTTTTCGGGATACTCTACTTATAGCTGAACTGCGTCACAATCCCGTTAATCGTTACCCGTCCTATGATGCGGACAATATCGTTTTTCTCCTTGTTGCCGTTCACGTAGAACAGCACTTTGAATGTACTTCTTGCCATACTCGTTTTTTAAGTTTAAAATTAAGTATCAATGAGTTATGCCTTGTAAACCAACCGAAGCCATACGGAGAAAAATTCAGCACGGAGTATCAAAAACCACCTTTCACGGGGTAATGATTTAGCAACCTTTCTACTTCATAAATTTACTTTTTTTTGCGTTACCTCGTTTTATGCCTTTGTCCTCATTTGTCCTCACAAACG